>Ga0209437_100124_pt1 | contig 199789 bp, 173 predicted proteins | sample AraplaL_Cvi_mTSA_FD_184266 | JGI IMG/M metagenome (GOLD analysis project Ga0209437, IMG submission 184266) | Arabidopsis root microbial communities from the University of North Carolina, USA - plate scrape CL_Cvi_mTSA (SPAdes) (version 2) | ecosystem: Host-associated > Plants > Roots >...
TCCGATCAGAAACCGGTATTTGCTCAGATAGTTACGCTTTAATGTCAGGTCATTATTTATGTTGCGCATAACGTTTTAGCTTTATTCTTTAAAGCTAATTCTGTTACCGAATTAGTTGACCTTTACAGCAATGAACACATTCTTTATTATCCTTTTCCCTTTATCTTGCTACCTTTATTTTATTAACCATCTAACCCATGAAACGACGTTCATTTCTGAAAGCCTCGGCTTTAACAGCCGCGGCAGCCGGTATATCAACCCAAAGCAGTATGGCAGCCATAACTAAAGCAAAAAGTGAAACCGAATTTTACGAGCTGCGCACCTATATTTTAAAAAACCAGGCGCAGCAAAAAATGGTAGAGGATTATTTTCAAAATGCAGCCATCCCAGCCCTCAACAAATTGGGGTGCAAACATATCGGCGTATTCAGCGAGCTGAAACCCGAAGGGCAAACCAAAATTTACGCGTTGATCCCTTTTGATAACCTGGCCGATTTTTTGGCCGTACAGGAAAAACTAAACCTCGACCCTGCTTACCTGGAAAAAGGAGCCCCTTATTTAACTGCCCCTGCCAGCGAGCCTGCGTATGAGCGGATTGAAAGCTCCTTGTTAAAAGCCTTTGCGCACATGCCTAAAATGGAGGTGACCAAAAAAGGACAGCGCATTTTTGAGCTTCGTCGTTACGAGCACGCCACCGAAAGTGCGGGCAAAAAGAAACTGGAAATGTTTAACGATGCCGGCGAGATTGATATTTTTAAAAAGCTGGGTTTTGCCCCCGTATTTTTTGGTGAAACCATCATTGGCGATCATCGCCCCAACCTTATTTACATGATCACTTTTGACGATCTGGATGCCAAGGCCGCGCATTGGAAAGCTTTTGGATCCGACCCGGAATGGAAAAAGGTAAGCAGCATTCCCGATTATTCCGATGCCAAATTGGTATCGCATATTACATCAACATTGTTACAGCCAACAGCGGCTTCGCAGATTTAATTGATATCGATGAGATAATAATCGCTTGCTTTTAGTGTTCATAATACACTATATTTACATTAACCAATTAAAAGTAAATCGATGATAACCACCAGACGTTCATTTCTCAAAACTTCGGCATTACTTTCGGCCGGACTTTTAGCGGCTCCAAACCTGTTTGCTTACGATAAAAAATATATCGGCCTGCAATTATATACTGTGCGCGATGCCATGGCAAAAGACCCGGCGGCGGCGCTGGCCAAGGTTGCCAAGGTTGGCTATACCTCTGTTGAAGGTGCCACCTATACCGGCAACGAGTTATTTTACGGCATGGATGCCAAAGCCTTCAAGGCACTTTTAAAACAAAACGGACTGATCATGCCAAGCGCGCATTACCGTTTGGGCGAAGAGCAGGTGAACGGCGCATCACAAAAAGGCACCATCCTGAATGATTGGGAAAAAGCAGTAACCGACGCGGCCGAGGTTGGCGTAAAATACATGATATGCGCCTATTTATCAACACCCGAGCGCGGCAACCTGGACCACTATAAAAAAATAGCCGAAGATTTTAACAAAGCGGGCGAGGTGTGCAAAAAAGCGGGCATACAACTTTGCTACCATAACCACGATTTTGAATTTATACAGGAAAATGGCAAATATCCATACGAGATCCTTTTAGAGGCTACCGATAAAAACCTGGTGAAATTTGAAATAGACCTGTACTGGTTAACCAAGGCCAACCAGGATCCTATCGCTTTAATTGATAAGCACCCGGGCCGTTTCCCGCTGTGGCACGTAAAAGATCTGGATAAAACTCCTGAGCGCAAATTTACCGAGGTAGGCAATGGCATCATCGACTTTAAAAAGATATTTACCCAGGCCAATAAAGCGGGCTTAAAATACTTTTTTGTAGAGCAGGATGTTTGCCCCGGCGATCCTTTCGATAGCATCGCGCAAAGCATAAGCTACATCAAAAAGAACTTAGTTTAAAAATACTGTTACAATAGCACATTGTGCACAAACCATCGTTATATATATAAAGCGATGGTTTTCTTTTATTATACCCGGTCGCTTCTCCTGCGTGGATTTTAAACAATAGGAAAATGAAGATCGATATCAATATGATAAAAGGGCTGCTGATAGCATTGGCAGTATCTTTCCTGTTTGCCTGCGCGGCAGAGGCACAGCAGGGCAAACCAAGGCCCCTGCTTAAACAGCAGGAATTAGCGTATCAGGCTTAAGGCCTTTTTCAGGTCGGGATCTGTGTTATTGACGATATCCTGCGGGCTGTATTCCACCGGATAATCAGGCATAATGCCTCGTCCAAACGAATAGCTCCTGGCAGCCGATACAAAGCGCATCCACGGAAAATCAACAATAACACGGGTATTGGGCAAAGTTAAGTGCTGAATAGTGCCACCGCTGCATGCCTGCTCATTACCGGCGGTTTCGCGGCCAATAAACACTACATTTTTACGCTGGGCTCTCAAGGCCGCCGTAAACAAGGCTGCCGATGAAAAGGTGGCGCCATCAATCAAAACATACAATTTGCCAGTATAATGATCGGATTTGAATAAGGGTAGTTTCCCGTACAGCTGCCCCCAGGCCGTGGGTTTAAATTTAATGTGGTAATAGGTGCCATCCTCGGGGCCCGGCTCAAAACCTTCGTTAAAGCTTGATGTGCGGGCAGTATCAAAATACCGCTCAAACCTGCTCACAGCCGGGTTGGGGATACGGGCCTTTACATCCTTTACAATATAAAAAGAACTATCGGCCAGGAAGGATAACAAACGGATGGCCACGCGAATATCTCCGCCGGTATTGTGCCGCATATCCAGTATCAGGTTTTTAATCTTTCGCTCACGGATCTGTTTAAAAGCCTCTTTATAAATATTGGTATCCACATACTGATAAGGCTGGGTCACAAACCAGGCGGTTGAGCTGTTTTTTAAAAAACGGAGCGCTAAATGCCCTGTACCTTTTGCCGCTGTCCATGCAGCAAGGTTGTTGGCTTTTGTTTCCGAAGCATTTTCTGCAGCACCCGGGGTAAGGGCATCTAATATAACCGTTTTTAGCTGCCCCTGTTTATTACGCAGCGTAAGCCGGTAAGGGGGCTGCCAATGATAATATTTATTGCAGGCATCCTCAAAGCCACCGTATTCGCTCAAAAAAACCTCTTTAAAAGTTTCGTTATAACCATCGCCGGCATACAGATCATAACCATGATCAACAATGGCGGCAACGGGTGTATTGTTCATGCTGATGATCTCGTCGCCGGTTGCTAATTTATGGGTATGATGCGTGGTGATCCAGGCGTGGTGGTTTTTCACCAATACTTCAAACGGCAGGTGCGGCGGATTTGGGCCAGATGGTTTATACCCAACCGGGAGCCTTACCTGCGTATGCCCGCAACGCACATTACTGATAAAGGGATAAACATGGGCTATAAAATCGGGTGCAGATAAGGGCTGATTGATAGAGGCCACAACCTGGTTATAAATCAAGCGCATGCTATCCCGTGAGGTAAAAACCCCATAGGCCGGGTGCATCTCTTCAATAACCGACCACAATATCCCCAGGTCATCGTGCATAGCTTTTACCGATAGTCTGCGACCAGCAGTATCTGCTCCTGCATCTTGTTTTTTAGCCCCGGCCCGGTAGCAGCCCGATGCCATGAGTATAGCACATAAAAAAAGCAGGATTGTAAAAACCGGTTTAAAATTTGTTTTCATTGCAGATAGTTAGCCCTGAAGCGCTCTAAAGATAATAAAAAGAGAAATATCCGCCATTTTCAATTTACCCTGCGCTCGCGAAAACGGCTAAAAAAAATCAGTGCCAGCAAACAAAGTACACAACCACAAATACCGTTGAGCCGCAGGCCATAATCGTGCCCGGGATCTTTACCGTAAACGGTTAAAAAGGCAAAAAGCGCAATACCCAATGTTTGCCCCAGCTTTACAAAAAGATATTTCACCGCGAAGAACATCCCTTCGCTGTTTTCGCCTGTTTCTTTGGCATCGTTCTCCGCAATTTCGGCCAATATGGCGTTGGGTAATATCCCTAACGAAGCCAGTGGGAACGAGGTGCTTAACACCAGTATATAAACCTGCGCTGTGGGCGATAACGGGAGCTTCCCCAGGAAAAATATAGCCACAAAAATGAGGCTCAGCAAGCCAAACGAAAACAGCATGATCGGTTTTTTACCAATCTTTTTCGACAGGTAATTGATCAGCGGATAAAACACTAATGAAAAAAGCACCATGGCACCCATCAGTACGCCACCCATAGATTCGGGCAGGTGCAGCAACACGGTGACAAAAAAAAGCAGCCCGCTTGATATGATACTAAGCGCCATATAGTACGAAAAATCGGAAATGAGATAATATTTAAAATTCCGGCTGCTGAAAGTTAAACGAATGGCCGAAAGCAGGGGCAGGTGCGTAGGCACACTTCTCGAATACTTTTTTTCATCAATGGTCAAAACCGGCACCAGCATCGCCAGGCCGGCAAAAACACACAATCCCAATATGGTGTATTGCACCGCGGCATCGCGGTTAGGCGTATGCAGGGTACGCTGTACCAGATCGGCGAAGTTATTAACCAGGGCTGATATCACAATACCCACCACAAAACCAAACTGCTGCAAAGAGGATAGCTTTACCTTTTGGGCACTGGTATGGGCCAGCTCAGGCAGCAGCGCATTGTACGGAATTATATAGGAGGTAACCCCCATAAAAAAGCCGATAAGCATAAAGGTAAGCCATATGGCATTGCTGATGCTTTCGCCCCTAACGGGCGGATAAAAGGTAAGCGAGCAAAAAAGTACCGCGGGCACAACCGCCCATTTCATAAAAGGAATACGCCGACCCTGTTTATTTCCGCTCTTATCGCTCAGCGAGGCTATAAAAGGATCAAACAGGGCATCCACAAACCTGCCCGAAGCCGCAATGAGCGACATGATATTGAATACCCCAAACACCAGCAGCTGCGGCACCAGGGGTATCAGTCCGGCGCTGGACGGAGGCAAATAAAAATAGGGCAGCATCACAATAATAATATTGGTCATGATGCTCCAGCCTATCATACCACAGGCATAAGCAAGTTGTTTTGATATAGGCAATTGAACAGCCGGCATACCTGCAATATGCAAATGATTTTTAATTATTGAATTAGTGATTTAGTGAATTATTGAATTTTCTGAACCCTGATTAACTCCGTTGAGGGCTACGCCGTTTATAGGATCAAAGGATTTACATGATTTCTTCACTACTCAATTAAATTAACTAGTCATCCTGAGGAACGAAGGATCTATTCTTAAATAGGCATATCGTTTAATAGATGCTTCACTCCGTTCAGCATGACAAACAGATTCCCCTTCTTCCCCGTCAGCAGATAAGCTTTTGTCTGAACCATGATTAACTCCGTTGAGGGCTGCGCCGTTTATTGGATTTTAGGATTACCGGGATTTCTTTTATTTCTTAGTCAGCAGATAAGCTTCGGATGAAAGCGGGCAGAACAATGGTGGCCCGGTGCGGCTGTAAGGGCATAGCGAACCTTACCTGAAGCGTGGGTAATGAGCGAACGCAGTGGAGGTAAGGTTTGGTCCCGATAGCTATCGGGATGGTTATGCCCGTTTTACAGGGCAAAGGCCTTGTGCGGCAAAGAAGCATTTCTGCTGACAGCCGTTATTCGCAGTTATTTATTTTTATCGGTCCTCATTATCTCGCTACGCTCGGTCTGGTTACTTTTGTGGCGACATACGGCGAAGCCTTCTTGAGTACCTTAAAAAAACAAACCACAACGAAAAACGTAACTAGGCCCTCCCGTGGCCATGAGCGGGTATACGCCATGCCTGCTGAAGAATAGATCCTTCGTTCCTCAGGATGACAAATTCAGAAAAAAAGGTTTCACTCACTATAACCCCGAATAATAATCATACCCCTGCTCAGCCCAATAATCCGGCGGACGATTATCGCTAAAACTTATGGTACCTATCCGTTTCAGGTTTTTAATACCATATTTAACCGGGATGATCAACCGCAAAGGAGCCCCGTGCTTTGGCGGCAGCGGACCTTCATTCACCTCATAAGCCAGCAGCGTTTGCGGATGCATGGCGCTGGGCATATCTATCCCCACATAATACTCCTCATCCGGAGTGGCCAGGCCCACATACTGCAATTGCGTTTCGGCATCCAGCTTATAATGATTGATAAAATCGATGAACTTTACGCCGCCCCAGTGCGAGATCTGATCCCAGCCTTCCACGCATTTAAAATCATACACAATATCTGTTTTGGGCAGCGCCTTAATATCATCCAGCGAGATCTGTAATACCTCGCCGCTATGCTTTTTTACCTGTAGTTTCCAGGCATCAATATCTATTTTCCCTTCGGAGCCGATGTCGCTGTTATGGCGCACATTTTTGGCCGCCATTTCTTTAGGATAGGTTTTAACGAGGTTATTATTGCTAAACACCCGGCGAAAAGCCAGCTCTGTTTTGTTCAATGCCCTGCGTAAGGGCGCACGGGCGCCGGCGGTTACGGTACGGGCTTCTTCGGGCGAGTTGTACAGCCATTTCCAGCCGCCATAAGCCACACTCCCGGCCACAATAAAAGTACCGAACGACAGGAAGTTTCGCCTCGATATCTTTTGCTCTATGGTAAGCGGCTTTTTAGGCGCCTTCTGCTTTTTACTGAATATTTTTTTCATCACTTGGAGGTGGAGGTGTAATGTCAATAATAGGTTTGGGAACTTCGTTCACTACTTCAAAACCCGAGATCACCGAACAGAAGTTGTTCCACCCGGCCAGCATCACCTGTACCACATGGATCACAAAGAAAAGCACATAGCCAATGGTTAACGCAAAATGCAGGATGCGGGCAAAATGATAACCGCCGCAAAGCCAGGTGAGGTAATAAAACTGCACCGGCTTATAAATAGCCAGGCCAGTTATCACCGATCCAATCCCCATTACAATAATGGCGGTATAGGCAATGCGCTGCGCCGCGTTGTATTTGTTTTGAGGCGGCGCCATTTTGCGGATATGCAAATCGTGCAGCAATACCAGCCAGGCCTCTTTGAACGATTTCTTCTGGGGCAGCAGCTCACGCCATTCGCCCGATAGGATGGTGTAGAGCACATAAAAAATGCCGTTCAGCGTAAAAAACCACATAAACAAAAAGTGGAAGGCCATCCCTTCGGAAAGGCGGTGGGGGATATGCAGAGCATTATAAAACCAATCCGGAAAAAAGCTAAAGAACGTATGCCCGAACAGCGTTATCCTATACTCATCATTGGCCCAATAGATTAGCATCCCGCTCCATAGCATAATAGCGAGTATCGGAAAGTTTACCCAGTGCGTCCAGCGCATTACTAATGGGTGTTTCTCTTTGATAACTTTCATCCGGGGCAATTATTGAATTATTGATTTAGTGAATTAGTGATTTCTTCTTATTTGCTTGCGTTAGCTGTTGTTGTCAGATTGGCCTTTGTAGCAGCTAAAATTTCGCCGTTGGTTTTGTTTTGTACCAGGCCAATTACTTCCCAGTCCTGTGTATTTATTCCCTGGGGTAAAGTAATAGTTGTATTACCATTGCCGCCTGTATTTAGAGGCTGACTTTGTATTTTATGCACAATTTGAACATGCGACAAGGTACGCCCACCATTTTCTCCCCGCTGAACTTTGGTTTGCGCTGCTTTTTGCACCAGGGCCAAAAGCAGGTCGCTGTTTTTTTCGGCGCCGGTTGCACGGTATTGTACCGCGATGTGGTCCTGTCCTTTTTGGATGTTAAGCGTTAAAGTTGCGGCATGGTTACTCTGTAAGCCCGCGGTGATGGCATTACGCAGGGAACCTTCCTCAGAGCCTACAAATTCCTTTTTACCATTCACCACAATTTGCGGTGTATAAACCGATTGCAGGTTTAACCACTCGGCATATTGATTTTGGCGTTTGGAGTATTCGGCGCTGCTAAAAACATCTTTCCAGCCCAGGCGGTTCCAATAATCTACATGAAATGCCAGTATGTAAACGGGCTTGTCCTTATCTTCTTTTTGTATCCGGGCTACCAGCTCATCGGCAGGCGGGCAGCTGGAGCAGCCCTCAGAGGTAAAAAGCTCTATCACGGCAAAGCCTTTGCCAGCGACCATTATTTTATTTTTTGCCGGAGCGGTATCCCTGGGGATAATAAAAGCCGCCGATACCGTTATCGCAGTTATAAAACCTGCTGCAAGGGCAAATATTTTGATTGATCTCATATCGTTATGATTTGATATACGTTTTCCTGCTTAGTCGGGTTGCTTATGATAACCTTACAATAAATTTTATTTTTTCTTTCGGGTCGTTGATATAGTTATATAACAGGAAAATTGCATTTAACAGATAGTCAATAGGAGGCACCTACCGGAGCCCTTAAAAGCAATCTTTTCTTCTATAAACAGGTTACTCCTCCGGAGCTTAACGAATCACAGCTCAAACACTACTCCATAGGAGTAACCTGTTTATAGATAAAATACAAAAAGTACTGCCTCCGTAGGTGCCTCCTCATTTAAAAGCGACTTTCCTGTTACACGTCGGCTAAGCACTTAGGATCAATTGGATATAAGTAAATTTAACGAATAACTGTGGTTATATCATGCTCCGTAAAAAATGCAAATTGGTTTGTAAGCATTTATGTGCATTAGCGACTAAGGGTTAAAATGTTATGTGTAATTTTATTAATGGTAACTGAAAAACAATCTCTTGACCCGCGCAATTGGGTAAATGCCCATGCCGATTACCTGTATGCGTACACACTGTCGCGCCTTAATGATGAAGAGCAGGCAAAAGACCTGGTGCAGGAAACCTTTCTGGCCGCTTTAGAAAAAGTTGACCGCTTTGAGGGTAAAAGCACCGAGCGTACCTGGCTTACGGCCATCCTTAAAAATAAGATCATTGATGTTTACCGCAAAAAGTCGTCGGGGCTGGCCAACATCAGCGAGAAAAAAGCAGAAGAAGAACAAAAAGATTTTTTTGAGGAAGATACCGGTCACTGGACCGAGGCCCATCAGCCCCTGCCTTTTGGCATCGAAGATCAGGAACCGCTGAGGGCAAAGGAGTTTAACCATATCCTGCAATTGTGTATGCAAAAACTCCCCGTCCTGTGGAAGTCGGTTTTCACCATGAAACATATGGACGATGCCTCTACCGAATTTATCTGCAGCGAGATGCGGGTTACCCAGGCCAACTTCTGGGTTATTATTCACCGGGCCAAGCTTAGCCTGCGGGCTTGCCTGCAAAAAAACTGGATCTAAAAGCATTAACCATGAATCACTTAAAAAAAGTAATATATAACTGTAAACAAGCCACCCTGCTCATCGAGAAGCGGCAGATCAAAAGCCTGAGTTTCCGGGAAACCATCGAACTTCGCATACACCTGGCCGGTTGCTCCATGTGCAAGCTGTACAATAAACAAAGCCAGGTTATCCACCAGATGGTGCTGCAGCTTTTTCATGATACCCAACAGCAGGCATCATCCCTTGTGCTTGATGAAAACTTTAAAAAAGAGCTACAGGACCGGATTGAAACAGAACTGAATAATAATTAAAATACTTTGTAAGGTTTATATCTGTGGCCCGACTAAGGGGTAAATATGAATAACGAACCACACATTTAAAACTTAAAAAATCAAAGTATGAAATCAATTATTTCAGGCGCTTTAGCCGCAGGTTTAGTAGCTGTATGTTTAACCTTAAGCGTACAGGCCAAAACAGTAACCCCGTCAAAATTATCAACAGTTGCGGTAAGCGATACCGGCAAAATGGGTAAGATGGACAAGATGTCAAAAGGCAAAAAAATGGACAAGATGTCGACCGACAAAATGAGTAAAGACAAAATGTCGAAAGGTAAAATGAGCACGGATAAGATGTCAAATGATAAAATGGGCAAAAAGAAAATGAGCAAAGACACTGAGAGTAAAATGTGAGTTTGTTTATTGTTTGAAGAGGAGGGGGCTAATGTCCCCTCTTTTTGTTTGCAGTGATTAGCAAATCAGGCCTGGCCTGTCAGCCTGAGCTTGTCGAAGGATCGTGCGCGGAAGCCAGCAAGCATGCTTTTTCTGGCAAAAAGTGGGTTTACATGGTTTACACTTTTTTGGGTTAACAAGTTTATATATTATTGATAATCAACAATATAAATTCATTTATATGATAAAAAGCTGGTTTATATGTAAACCAGCTTTTTTGCTTTTTTTTCTACTTGAGTTACAAACCTCCTTGTCATGCTGAACGGAGTGAAGCATCTATTCTGCTCTTAGCATGTTCAACAATAGATCCTTCGTTCCTCAGGATGACAACAGATATAGTATTCTTACTCAAACACCAGCTCCCCATCGGCCCATCCGTCAAGCTCCTGTGGGTTATGGCTCACGATGAGGGTGGTGGTGCCCAGCTCTTTTAACAGAATTTGCAGTTCTGCAATCAATTCTGTTTTCATTTTAGCATCCAGGGCCGAGAAGGGCTCATCCATTAAAAATATCTGTGGTTTAGTGGCCAGCGCGCGCAATATGGCCAGGCGTTGCTGCTGCCCGCCGGATAGGTAATCGGGTTTATGCTCCTGCAGCGTATCCAGTTTGCCCAAAAGCAGTAATCTTTTTATCCAGGCTTCATCCGTAGTGGCATATTCCAGGTGTTGCCTTACGGTCATGTTCGGGAACAGAGCATATTGCTGAAAAACAAAGCCTGTATTTCTTTTTTGAGGGGGCAGATTGATCCTGGCATCCGCATTAAACCAGGATACAGCATCAACCTTCACCATACCTTTTTCGGGCGTAACCAATCCGGCTATAATTTTCAGGAATGTAGTTTTACCCGAGCCCGACGGGCCATATATTTTGGTGGTGCTGCCCGCAGCAAATTGCCGGTTAACCCTCAATACCTGTTGCCCATGATAGGCCTTTAGCTTTTTTTCGACGGCTATATGTATCATATGAGCGGACTTTTGGCCTGGTATTTATTAAACACAAAAACGCCTATCACCAACACAAAAGTAATGGCAAATAAAATGAGCGAATAATTGTTGGCCATGCCATAATCCCGCTGTTCAACAGCATCATAAACAGCTATGGAGGCCACCCGGGTTACGCCGGGGATGTTGCCGCCTATCATCAGCACTACACCAAACTCGCCCAGGGTATGGGCAAAAGTAAGTACCGCGGCCGTTAATAACGAGGGTTTGATATTTGGCAACAATACATACCGGAAGGTTTGCCATTCGCTTTTGCCCAGCGTGTACGAAGCCTCGGCCAGGGCCGAAGGCAATTGCTGAAGCGCCGATTTTACCGGGCCAACCATAAAAGGTATACTATAAATAACCGATGCCAGCACCAGGCCCCGGAACGAGAATACAAACTGCACATTAAACACATCCTGTAGCCATTTGCCCATGCCATGCTGCGGACTAAAAGCCAGCAGCAAATAAAATCCCAATACCGAGGGGGGCAACACCAATGGCATAGTAATAATAGCTTCGATGATGATCTTAAACAACGATCGCCCGCGGGACAGCCACCAGGCAAAGGGCAAGCCTACCAACAGCAGTATCAGGGTAGTGATACCGGCCAGTTTTAGTGTTAGCCAAATGGGCGAAAGATCCATCAGTTGATATAAAATTGATTGTTTTTATGGAAGCTGGTAGCCGTATGCTGTAAAAATCCGCTTTGCGGCAGGACTTAATATATATTGGTAAAATTTTTCGGCATTGGGATTATTGGCGCCATGTTTTAACAGCACGATTCCCTGCAATATCGGTTCATATTGTTTTTGGTCGATCACCTGGTAATACAGCTTTGTTTTGCTGCCCGTTTCTTTAATAAGCGATTGCGAGGTAAAGCCAACATCAACCACCCCTGTAGTGATATACGTATTTACCTGCGATATGCTTTCTCCATTAACAATTTTGGGCTGCACATTATCCAGAATGCCTTTCTGCTGTAATAATTCGATGGCGGCTTTGCCATAAGGCGCTATGGCCGGGTTGGCAATGGCTATTTTTTTTATGCGGGCGCTCAACAATAAACGCTCCCAATTGGTAAAGCCGATATTTTGCGAACTACAGATGATCAAACTCCCGGCGGCATAAACCACCGGTTTTTTTTCGGCGAAGCCATTTTTAAACAAAGTTTCCGGAAAACTCATATCTGCCGAAAGAAATACATCAAATGGGGCTCCGTTGCTGATCTGCGCTACCAGCTTCCCGGATGAACCCACAATAGGTTCGATTACGATACCGGTCCGTTGTTTAAAATCCCGCTGTAAAACCGTTATAACCGATTGCAGATTGGCCGCGGCTGCCACCCGTATATTTTGCGCCAGCGCTACGCCATGCAGCAAAACGATGGCAAGTGATAAAAATATGAGCCCCTTTTTATTCATAATGTTCAATAAAAGATACTAATATACACTGTTAGTCCATGAACAATGGCTATTTAGTGCCATTTTGAAGCAAAAACGACTAAATTAACCCTATAATACTTATTTACACCCTATTTATTAACTGTTTTACATACTTTTAATAGGATAATAAAAAGAAAACTATTATAATTGTATCCGGCCTGACACTAACCAAAACTAAACAGCTTCCGTACCGGTAATAACCACATTGCCGGTACAGAAGATCCCTTACCTGCTTGTGAGCATGTTGAAACTTTTATTGCGGTCACTTCTTTTAACCCAGGCGCTTCTTTTGTGCCTTATTGTAAACTCGTATGCGCAAAATTCAGTATCTATAAACGACAAAGTTCAGCAACATATATTTGAGTACAAACAACTATTATACCTGGAAGATACTACCGGGAAGCTCAGTTTTAACGAGGTAAAAACCCGTGCACTCGCCGGCGATTTTAAGGTTAACACCGAACCCACCCCGGTTACCAAGCACTTTGGCTCCGCTTATTGGTACAAACTTAAAATAGGTAAAAACCCGGGCACCAAAAACAACTGGATACTGGAGTTTTTTGATCAAACCATTGATAGTATTACCGTTTATTCGCCCGATGTTCAAGGTAATTACCAGGTAGCATCGTTGGGTAGCAGGCACCCCTTCGGGGCCCGGTTCTATCAGCATAAAAACCTGGTGCTCAACCTTAATCCCAATGCCAATAATGATGGGGTTTATTATGTGCGCATCAAATCAAATCATTCGGTAAACATCATCATTGTATTGCGTTCGGTAAGCCGGTTTATCAGTTACGCGCTGGATGAGTATTTCTTTTTTGGTGTTTTTTATGGGATGATCCTGGTATTCGGCCTGTACAATTTCATGATGTTTATTGCCATGCGGCAAATACAATACCTGTATTACATAGCCTACAATATCAGTATAGGTTTATATGAAATGTGTGCCGATGGTATTGCCTATCAATACATGTGGCCAAACGCACCCTTCTGGAACCAGTACGCCTATGGTATAGCCCTGTTTGCCGCCAGTATTTTCGCGGTGCTGTTTACCCTGAAACTGCTCAACTTAAAGGAGAACGCCCCCCGCCTCAACAAGCTGATCCGCTGGGTGATATTGGGGCGCTGTTTGTTTTTTGCGGCCTGTCTTTTTATCAATAATTGCTGGTTCAATTACAAGATCATTGAATTTATTCCATTGTCGCTCGCCTTTTATGCCGGTTGCTATACCTTACTTAACGGGTATAAGCCAGCTCGTTTTTTTGTAATTGGCTACAGCTTTTTGCTCATCGGCTTTATCATCAAAAGTTGCATAGCGCTTAATATGTGGTGGCTGCCCGTTACCGAGTTTGATTACTACAGCCTGAGCGGTTGTTTTATTATGGAGATGCTGTTTATCTCTTTTGCCATTGGCGATAAGGTGCGGATCCTTAAAAAGGAAAAGGACGACGCCCAGCACAGCACCATTATGCAGATGAAGCAAAACGAGGAGCTGAAAGATATCCTCAACAAACGCCTGGAAGAACAGGTACAGGAGCGCACCAAGGAGCTGATCGAAAAATCAAGTATGATAGCCGAGCAAAACGAAGAACTTCGATCGGTAAATGAGCTGCTGCAGCAACAGGCCGAGGAAATTTCAAGGATGAACATTTTGCTCGAAAAGGATAATATTATTCTGCATAACGATATCGAGAAAGTAACGCACGACAGGGTGATGTCGGCCGAGGTTGATTTTGAGGAATTCAGCCGGATATACCCCGATAGGGAAACCTGCTTCAAATTCCTGTCCGATCTGAAATGGGCCAATGGCTATGCCTGCCGTAAGTGCAATAATACCCATTATGGCAGCGGGCATTTGCCTTACAGCCGCCGCTGCTCCAAATGCGGGTATGAAGAATCGGTAATAGCTTATACCATTTTACAAAACACGCGTATTCCCATCAATAAAGCTTTTTACATGATATTTTTAATGTACTCCACCAAAGGAAAAATATCATCGCATAAGCTATCCGAGATCCTGTCTATCCGCCAAAGTACCTGCTGGGCTTACAGCTCGCGCATTAAAAAAGTGATGGAAACCCGCAAAAAAGAGATCAAAGACGCGGGTAACAAAGGCTGGAGCAAACTGGTGATCGACAATTCGGCCAATTGATCCATTATCCTGTTTATTAGCCCTTTACTGCCATTTCAAGCATAATAACCCGCCATTTTTTTTCTTTAAAATTAATTGCGATATAAGCGTATCACAATTAATTATTTTAATTACAAAAACCCTCCCTGTAACGTTAGGCGGCCCTTTTATAAAGTTTATGCGCCTGCGCTTAAAGCGTATTAAATTCAATATAAAGCATTATTAATCAGTTATTTATGATTATTTTTCTTGTTTATTACGTTTAAAATAATATAAATTTGTTACAACATTTATAAACCGTACATAATACTGCCTTCCTGAAAAACAAACCACGCTGGTGTATTTGATACACGGGTTAAAATTTCAACTATTTTAAGCTGTGGTTAAATCACACGTGATGTTTTGCGCCTGCTGCAGATGAACCGTACGTGGAGATTGACGCACAAACTAACCAATTAACTAATAACAATTTATGAAGATCAATTACAATTTAAAATGGCTGGCGGTATTTATCCTGCTATCCGCGGGGGTATTTTATTCCTGTAAAAAGGATTCCCGCGCTTCGGCAGCAGTAACGCCGGGTCAGGACACGCAAACCGTATCACGTGCAGCTAATGAAGTGGTAAATGCCTGGGTTACGACATTCGACAGGTCGAAACAGTTAGAGGCGCAAACAAGCTTCAATTTCGCAGCCGATGCCGGCACCAATGCCACTACGGTAACTGTGGATGAAAACACCACCTACCAGGGTATTGATGGCTTTGGCTTTACTTTAACAGGCGGCAGCGCGGGTTTGCTTAATGGGCTTGGGGGTAATCAATCAGCTGTACTGAATGAGCTTTTTGGCACTGCCAACGGACAAATCGGTATCAGTTATCTACGTATCAGCATTGGCGCATCCGACTTAAGCGCCAGCGATTTTACCTATAACCAAACCTCGGGCGATGTGAACATGAACAACTTCAGCATCAGCCAGGAAAACCAGGACCTGATCCCTATCCTGAAAAAAATACTGGCTATTAATCCTTCTATCAAGATACTGGCATGCCCCTGGACGGCCCCAACCTGGATGAAGGTGAACACAACCGGCAATAACGGCTATACCGGCGGTAGCTTAAATACTGCATACTATGATGCTTATGCCCGCTATTTTGTAAAATACATACAAGCCATGCAGGCGCAAGGCATTACTATTGATGCCATAACCCCGCAAAATGAGCCGCTAAACCCCTACAACAATCCAAGCATGGTGATGCAGGCTAACGAGCAGGCTAACTTTATTAAAAACAATCTGGGCCCTCAATTGCGTGGCGCTGGTTTGAATACCAAGATCATCGCGTATGATCATAATACCGACAGGATAGACTATCCCGAAGCCGTATTGGCCGATGCAGGTGCCAATCCTTATGTAGATGGTTCTGCCTTCCATTTGTACTCAGGCAGCATCAGCGCTTTAACCGATGTGCATAACGCCTATCCTAACAAAAACGTTTATTTTACCGAGCAATGGGTTGGCGCCCCCAGCAACTTTGGCGGCGACCTTTCCTGGCACGTTAATACCCTTATCATTGGCGCTACCCGCAACTGGAGCCGCAACGTACTGGAATGGAACCTGGCTGCTGATCCGAACAATAACCCGCATACACCGGGCGGTTGCAGCACCTGTTTGGGTGGTATTACTGTAAGCGGTACATCCATCACCCGCAATGTGGGCTACTATATTATTGGCCATGCGGCCAGGTTTGTGCGCCCGGGAGCTGTCCGTATCTCATCGAACTTATCGGGCAGTATCCAAAATGTGGCTTTCAAAAACTCAGATGGCAGCAAGGTGCTGATCGCCTTAAATAACGGAGGCTCAACTGTAACCTTTAAAGTAAAATGGGGTGCCGAATCATTTACCTACAGCCTGGCTGCGGGAGCTGTAGCCACCTTCAAATGGTCGGGCACGCAGTCGTCCGGAGGTACCGGAACAGGCGCTCCGATAGGCTCTACAGTTACGCTTAAAGGATTCAATAATCAATATGTAAGCGGTGAAAACGGCACACAGGCCATGAACTGTAACCGCCCAACCGCATCTGCATGGGAAACATTTACCGTAGTTGATGCCGGTGCCGGTAAAATAGCGCTGCGCAGCATGGGTAAGTACGTATCCTCAGAAAACGGCACACAAGCCATTACCTGTAACCGTACCACTATTACCGATACCGAAAAATTTGACTGGATAACCACCGCCGATGGCAAAGTTACCCTGCGCGGCAACAACAGCAAATTCATATCCAGCGAAAACGGCACACAAGCTATGACCTGCACCCGCGCCACAGCATCGGGCTGGGAGGCTTTTGGCATAAATCAATAATAAAGTATTATAAACCAATTAACTACTAACCACCTATCTTATGAAATCATTTTCAAACATCGCTAAAGGAGCCGTGGCAGCCATGGCTCTGCTGGCACTCACTTCATCTTGTAAAAAGGACCTTAATCGCCCAGCAGCCGAACAAAAAACCGATCAAACAGACGAAACTACCCCACGGGCGGGCACGTTGCTTTGGTCTGACGATTTTAATGGCACCAGTGTAAATACCAACAACTGGAACATCATCAACGGTAACCCGGGCGTAAACAACGAAAAGGAGTTTTACCAGTCATCCAACATTACTGTGTCCGGAGGTTTCCTGAACATTACGGCACGTAAACAGAGTGTTGGGGGGCAGCCTTATACTTCGGGTAAGTTAACCACAGCGGGTAAATATCAGCCAAAATACGGCCGTATCGAGGCCCGCATCAAATTACCTGCGGTACAGGGTACCTGGCCGGCTTTCTGGGCATTGGGTGCTAACATCAACAGCGGAACCCCATGGCCAAGCTGCGGAGAGATTGATATTATGGAGCAGGTGAATACTTCGAGCACCATTTTGGGAACGATGCACTGGGCTATAGCTGGTGGCAATCAGCATACCCAATATGGCGGCAGCACTACTACAAGTGTAACCGGTTTCCATACTTATGCTGTTGAATGGACCAGCACCGGCATCAAATGGTTTGTCGATGGCACCAACTATGTAACCGGCAACACTACCAATAACATTAACAATACCGGGGCATTTCAGAATCCATTTTTCATTATCCTGAATCTGGCTGTTGGAGGCGATCTCCCTGGTAATAATATTAATGATGGCGCGCTGCCTTGTACTATGCAGGTTGATTATGTGCGTGTATACAGCTTACCATAGCCATCGCCATACTATCATTTGTACAACCACCTAATTATTAACATAAACCGACATTATGAAATCATTTTTAATTTCTGCAAAAGGAGCCATTATAGTAATGGCACTCCTGGTATTTACCGCGTCATGTAAAAAAGACCTGAACAAGCCCGCGGCGTCGCAGGCAGACCCAACACAGGTTAGCACGCCCAGGGCCGGCACGCTGATCTGGTCTGACGAGTTTAACGGCACCAGCGTAAACACTGCCAACTGGAACATCGACAACGGTAACCCTGGTGTGAACAACGAAAAGGAGTATTATCAATCAGCCAATGCCACTGTAGGGGGCGGTTTCCTTACCATTACCGCGCGTAAGCAAACCGTAGGCGGTCAACCATATACTTCGGCTAAGCTGACCACTGCTGGCAAATTTCAGCCAACCTATGGCCGCATTGAGGCCAGTATCAAGCTGCCTGCGGTACAGGGTACCTGGCCTGCTTTCTGGATGCTTGGCGCTAGCATCAGCAGCGGTACGCCATGGCCAAGCTGTGGTGAGATTGATATTATGGAGCAGGTGAATACCTCCAACACCATCCTGGGAACCATGCACTGGGCCGTAGCCGGTGGCAATCAGCATACCCAATATGGCGGCAGCACTACTACCAGTCCTACAGGTTTCCATACTTATGCTGTAGAGTGGGATACCAACTCTATCCGCTGGTATGTGGATAATACCCTATATGTAACCGGCAATATTGCCAACAATATTAACAATACAGGCGCTTTCCACAATCCGTTCTTTATTATCCTGAACCTGGCCATCGGCGGCGATTTGCCTGGCAATACCATTAACGATAGTGCCCTGCCTTGCAACATGCAGGTGGATTATGTGCGTGTGTATGATCTTTCGGGTACCAGCAATCCGTCAAATCCGCCAATTGGTCAAAACATCACCCTTAAAGGTTTTAACAACCAATATGTAAGCGGCGAAAACGGCACACAAGCCATGAACTGTAACCGCCCGACTGCTGCGGCCTGGGAAACTTTTACTGTGGTTGATGCGGGTGGCGGCAAAGTGGCGTTGCAAAGCCAGGGCAAATATGTTTCTTCAGAAAACGGTCTGCAAGCCATCACCTGTAACCGGACTACCATCAGCGACTGGGAAAAATTTGACTGGGTTGCTACGGCAGACGGCAAAGTTACGTTTAGGGGAAATAACGGTAAATTCATTTCCAGCGAAAACGGCACTCAGCCTATGACTTGTACCCGGGCAACTGCCTCCGGCTGGGAAGCCTTTGGTGTAAATCAATAACCTAATCTTTATATTTAGCCTGCCTTCTCTAAGAGGCAGGCTTTTTTATTCTACCTGATGAAAAAATTTATAGGTTTTTGTTTAGCGCTTGCCACGGGCATATCCCATATCTATGCCCAATCTATCGAAAAGAAATTGCAGGTATCCCTGGGCACAGGATATCAGCAGCAAAACTTTCACTGGTCAATAGCCGGTAATCTGAACGGTCAAAATCCCAATATTTATTCGGAGCTTAAATGGCAGCACCTGGGCGGGCAAAATATAGCCGCCAATGTACTGTGGAACGTGTGGAAACGTTTTTCCCTATATGCCAGCTATAGCCGGCAATCTATATCATCAGGATCGGTAACTGATACCGATTATGGAGCCGATAACCGTACCAACCCAACCTATCACGAAACCTTTAACGGCGATAAAGGGAATACCTCCCTATGGAATGCAGGAGCGGGTTTTATCCTCATCAACAATGAGCGCTTTAGCCTGATACCTTACGTGGGGTATACCATGAGCAAGCAATCATTGCATTTGCTGGATCGCACCGGGAACTTCCCCGATCTGAACAGCACTTACCAACCCAACTGGAAAGGAGCATTTTTAAAAGTAACCTCGTCTGTGCGCATCATCAAAAATTTAAAATTCGCCGCAGACGTTACCTTCAACCAGGTTAACTATAACAGTAAAGCCAACTGGAACCTGATCCAAACCTTTCAACACCCGGTTAGCTACCGCCACCATGCCAGCGGTTATGGTATCGATGTGGGCGGGCAATTTGTGTATACGCTATATCGTAACTTGAGCGTACATGCAGGGGCCGGGTACTTTAACTGGCAAACCGGCACCGGTACCGATGAGCTTTATCTAAATAATGGCCAGGTTGATAAAACCCAGTTAAATGAGGTTGTCAACAGTGGCTTTAGAGTAGAGGGCGGGATAGGGTTGGCCTTTTAATAACCCATGATTAGACATAATAAATAATATTAAAGAGGGGCTGTCACCCTGGGCACCGTCGAAGGGTTGAGCGCAGAGGCCTACCCACCATGCTTCGACGGGCTCAGCATGACACCCTATTTTGAACAAATATCTAATTACTCGTTTTAGCGGGGCTTGTTTTGTAATAGTGCAGTTACATGCATTATTATATTAAACCCTTTTATTATTTATAACTCCTATAATACATCTAATACGAGTTATATGACCTTATTCAAACCATCTCCCAATTTCAGTATACCAGGCGAATTAAAATATCTGGCCTTATCGGTATCCCTCTTTTTAGTTACCGGCTGCGGTACAACACTAAAAACGGTTACCCCAACCCAGGCCGATCATCCTTACAAAAAAATAGCGCTCACAGTTATCAATACCCACGGCGAGCTCCGGGATTTTAGTAAGCAATCATTCGATAGTATTGTGAATCCTGTTTTTAACAACCTGAAAGACATGCAGATCCGAACAACGCTGGAAGAGATGTTTACACGCAAGCTATCCTCTCCGGCAACAAGCATAATTAAATCTTCGGATGTATTCAAAATACATGAAAATGTTTCCTATAACGATTATTTGAACAGGCTGCAGAGTAGTGGCGCCGAAGCTGTTTTGATTATTGGCTTAAGTACTTCCTGGGGTTCACAAACGTCAACAACCCATCATAATGATACGGTAACGGGAAGCAATCCCAATTTCTTATTTCTTTATTACCTGGTCGATCTGAAAACAGCTCAACAGGTTTGGCTGGGTAATGACAGGGTTATATACCGGGCAGAAAATGTATCAGCCGGAGATGTTAACCGGGCATTATATAAATCAGGGTATATCAGTAAGCCGGTATCCAACACAGCTAACTAGAGTGATCAGTTTATAAAAAAAGCCGTTGCAGGAAATCAGCAACGGCTTTTTCATGATGTTTTATCTATTAATTCTCTTTCGTAAACAAATACGGATCATACTCTAACCCATCATTTACTTTAATTTCTGTAGAGACTACTTTACTGCCATCGGTTTTAAATTTTAGCGGAAAAATACCATAGGCCAAATTGTTGTAGGCCAATATCCACTCGCCATTGTCCATATATTTCAACGACGCAGTAAGGTACTGGTGGTTGCTGAATTTTATCAACAGGTCTTTTTTGTTGACCGATATATCCATTTGTCCGTAAAGCGGGTTTTGATATTTACCGGCGTAAGCAGCAAGCGGAAGTTCAGTAGCCTTCCCTTTTACACGCGCCAGCATATCGTTGGTTTTCTTTACGGTTTCCTTCTGATCGGGGTTAAAGGATTTCAGCATAGCCAGGCTGCGATCAACATAAGGAACGCCCAAGTAGGCATCCAGGATCTGGTAGCGCAGGGCTTCAAAAAAGCTTTGATTATCGTTATTGGTTAAAATGGTTATCGCCAGTTTTTCTTCGGGTACAAAGCAGGTATTGGTTACAAAACCATTTGCGCCGCCGGTATGCCAAAAAATTTGTTTACCGTTATAATCAGCCTCAAAAACACCTAAGCCATAGCCCCTGAAATGAATAGGATATACTGTTGAAGGCCTGCTGCTCACAATGGTATTTTCGTCTCGGGTTTTTTGAAGGGCCTTCCAGGCAATGATCTGTTTGCCTTCATAGCGGCCGCTATCTAACTGCATGGTGAGCCATTTGGCCACATCTTTTACGTTACTTACAATACTGCCTGCAGGCGCCAGGTTATCTACCTGATCATACGGCAACTCAACCATTTGGCCGGTAAAAGCATTAGTATATGGTTTCGAAACGCCTTTACGCGCAGCCATACCCGCAGTTAGCGGATAGGTATTGCTCATGCCCAGCGGGGTAAGGATGCTATCCTGAACATAAGTTTCCCAGGGTTTGCCGGTCACTTGCTGGATCACTTGCCCCGCGGTTAAAAAGCAGCTGTTGCAATAGCCAAAACTCTGTCTGAATTCCATAGATGGTTTCAGGAGTTTCATCCGGTTCATAATTTCCTGGCGGGACAGGGTAGTGTTCCAGAAGGTAAAATCACCCTGGAAGGTTTTTGTGCCTAAATGATGTCCCAGTAAATCTTTTATGGTAAGCAAAGGTGTGGTAGAAGCATCATACACCGAGTAACCCGGGAAATATTTGGTGATCTTATCATCAAGCGACAGTTTTTTATCCACATCAAGCTGCGCCAGTGCCGTACCGGTAAACAATTTACTGTTGCTGGCTATCATGAACAAGGTGTTTTCGTCAACCGGTTCATTGGTTTTGATATCCCGAACACCGTAACCTTTCATGATCACGGTTTTACCATCTTTCACAATGGCGATGGCCAAACCCGGAAGGTTCCAGTCTGTTAAGCCTTGTTTAATATAGGCGTCGAGTTTGTTTTCAATAAAATCCGGTTGTTGTGCAAATGTTAAAGTAGCAGCAAAAAGGCCCAATAACGTTAAAAAGGAGAGTCTCTTCATTTCGTTTTCAAAAAATGCAAGATAGGAAAAAACCGGCGCAGCAAAAATCGGGTGATATCGATAGGGTGAATCCCGCACAAAAAAACCCGCTATGAATAGCGGGTTCCACTTAACCAATATATTTCGATCACTTATCTCCCTGCGCTCATCCTTTATTTGATACTGATGGCCATGCCGCCACCAGAGGCAACAGGCTGTTTCAGTATAGTTTTAGACGTTACTTTGATCTTCCGTATAGCATAGCTTTTCGGGTTTTTATCATAACTGGCATCCTTACCATCGGCATAAATGGTTGCCTCATACGTTTTACCTTTGGGCAGATACTCGAAGGAGATATTGGCTACGCGCGGGTTTTCGTCGGTAATACTGCCAATGTACCACTCGTTTTTATTTTTGGCTTTACGGGCAATAGTGATATAATCGCCCGGCTCTGCTTCCAGTATATGGCTCTCATCCCAGTCAACAGCAACATCTTTGATAAACTGAAAAGCGTCCATGTATTTATTATAAGTTTCGGGCAGGTCGGCAGCCATTTGCAGCGGACTATACATGGTTACATACAAAGCCAGCTGATGCACCAATGTGGTGTGTACAAATGATTTATTATCCGGATTGTAAACACTGCATTGCGTTTCGAATATACCCGGGGTATAATCCATCGGGCCACCCATGAGCCGGGTGAAGGGCAGGATGGTGGTATGATCGGGATTGTTGCCGCCAAAAGCTTCATATTCCGTTCCACGGGCAGCTTCATTACCAATCAAATTGGGGTAGGTGCGGCACAGGCCTGTGGGCCTTATGGCTTCATGCGCGTTCACCATAATTTTATAGTCGGCGGCTTTGGTAATATCATACAGGTAATGATTGACCAGCCATTGCCCATAATGGTGTTCGCCCCGGGGGATAATCTGCCCAACATAGCCACTTTTAACGGCGTTGTAGCCATTCTCTACCATAAACTTATACGCGGTATCCAAATGGCGCTCATAGTTGCGTACCGAGCCCGATGTTTCGTGATGCATGATGATCTTGACACCTTTTTCGGCGGCATAGCGATGCAGTTCTTTGACATCAAAATCGGGGTAGGGGGTTACAAAATCAAATACAAAATCCTTGGTTTTGCCAAACCAGTCTTCCCAGCCCTGGTTCCAGCCTTCAACCAATACGGCATCGAACCCGTTTTTGGCGGCAAAGTCAATATACTCCTTTACATGCTGCGTAGTAGCGCCGTGCTTGCCGTTGGGTTTGGTTTTGGAATAATCGGTTATGCCCAGCTGTACATTTTCCAGATCAGTATAAGCCCAGGTACTTTTGCCGGTGATCATTTCCCACCACACACCCACATATTTAATGGGTTTTATCCAAGATACATCTTTGTATTTGGTTGGCTCATTTAAGTTTAAGATCAGTCTTGATTCCAGTATGCCTGCGGCTTTATCACTTACAATCACGGTACGCCAGGGCGATTGTGTTGGCGCCTGCATATAACCCTTATCGCCAATGGCATCGGGGGTTAAAAACGACTCGAGCACAAAGTTCTTATCATCCAGGTTTAACGACATGCAGGAGTAATCAACCAAAGCAGCTTCATGTATGTTAATATATAAACCTTCTTTGCTTTTCAACATTAACGGTGTTTGTACGCCAGTTGGCGAAAAAGTAGTTTGCGATACATTGGGTGTAACCGCAGCTTTCATTTTACCACGGATCTCTGACAGGTTGGAGGTCACTGTTTCATACTCCTGCGTATCAAAATCACCGGGCAGCCAAAAAGCTTTATGGTCGCCGGTTAGGGCAAATTGGGTGTGTTCTTCTTTAATGATAAAGTAGTTCAGGTTTTTCTGCGACGGGAACTCATACCTAAAACCCAAGCCATCATTAAATAAACGAAACCGAATGCGGATATACCTGTCCTGAACGGCCTTTTGCGTTAAGGTTACCAACAGTTCGTTATAATGGTTGCGGATAGTTTTTTCTTCGCCCCAAACCGGGTTCCAAGACTCGTCAAAGGTGCTCTGTTCTGTTTTGGTGATGGTAAACCCATCCAGGAATGACGGTACATCTTTCGTTTCCAAACCAAGCTTACTGGGTTTTATCACTTCCCTCTGTTTGTAATGAAGCTGATAGGTTGGCACACCGTTACCCTGCAACTCAAATTTGAGCGTGAGGTTTTTATCGGGTGAGGTAATTTCCTGGGCCTGTACAAAAAGCACAGTATAAAGTATAAGTGCTGTAATGAGTATAGATCTACGCATACTTTAGAATTAAAAATTGGCTTTGATTAATTGGTTATCAACAAAGTTTATCATCCTATAAACAGCATCATATTTATTTATTTAAAATATAATTAGTTTGTTTTACAATTATCTAACTATCAATTTATTAATGATAATAAATTCCATTTTTAACTAAATTTTTATAAACAATTTTACACCTTTTGCGTAATCATAAAAACAAAAAAGCCATAAATCTGCTCGATTTAAGGCTCCATTGTGATTGGTTGTAGGGTTTAATTATTTTCCGAATACGTAATAGATAGAAAGGGATAAGCTATTTACCAAGCTTAAATTAAAGTCATTGGATGATCCCTGGACATAGCCTTTGCTTTTCTGATGAGCATAGCTCAGGTCGGCTAAACGGGCGGCAAGACCTATATTTTTTGCAGGATAATAAACAAAATCAAGGTTAAGACCGCCTCCATAATAGTCAATAGTGCTGTTGCTATTGTTTATGGGGTCTGTGTAATCAGATGTTTGCTTTACATTTTCATAACTGAAGTATGGCCCGGTACGGATACCGATTTTATCGTTGTATAAAAAATATTTCCTCAAAAATATATTTCCACTGAAGCCCTTACTTGTTGATTTGGTTGCTGTACTAAGAGCCGGATCATATTTTGTAGTAGACTGTCCATAGCTTAATGATGTTCCTATGTCCAGCTTATCTGCAATAAAATAACTGTAGCTGGGTGCTACACTGAATGAAGTTTGTTTGCCTTTAGCATTAGTATTATAAGTACCAGATACACTATTATAGTAACTTGTATTGGAGCTTTTAGTATCTACACTAAAACTGAGCCCAATACTTTGGTTCCCTTTTTCTGTTTGTGCTTTAGCTGATTGGAGGGCAATAACTGATAGTACTACCAGTAGTAGTTTTTTGTACATAAAATTGTGTTTGAAAGGTTAATGTTTTTGTATAAATCGGGGATATGACAACGAAAAGATTAGTTGGTTTAACCGGCTAAATATTATAATATTTAAAATGCTAATATTCTGTGCTTTAAATTTTTAAGCTTTGAACTAATAACAAAAAAGAAGGGGCCCGCTGATCGGCGGGCCCCTTCTTTTTTGTTATTAGTTATGCTATCAGTTAAACCTCACATTTACATTTCCGCTTGATGCTTCTGCGGTAACCGGTGCACCGCCGCCGTTCACGCTGCCTTTTACATGATCTTTTTCCCATTCACCGTTAAAGCTATTTATTTTATCGGTGGGCTGTACCCGGTTGCCCCGCAAATCGAGATTAAGCCCTTGCTTTAGCGGCAGTTCCAGGTTAATATTTCCTGAGCTGGCTTCCAGTTTTAAATATTTACCAACTCTTTTTATTTGCGCATTCAGACTGCCCCCACTGGTTGAAGCGCTTAGGCTGCAATCCATTTGTTTGAGGTCGATACCGCCACCAGATGTACTGGTGTTCAGTTCGCCTGTTATACTGTTGCCATGTATGCCGCCGCCACTGGTATTGGCGTTGATGTTTCCATTCAAATTATCTAATGTTAAACCGCCGCCGGATGTTTCTAACCTGATCTTACCTGTGCAGTTTTTGGCAATAATACCACCACCACTGGTTTCGAGGTTAATATCATTTCCGGAGTTGGAAACGCTGATGCCGCCGCCGCTGGTTTCACCACGTACTACGCCGTTAAGCCGGTCTATATTCAACCCGCCACCGCTGGTGGTAAAGCTTTCGTTGCCTTTTAAATTGTCAAGGTTGATACCCCCGCCACTGGTTCTAAGATCTGTGGATGTTTGTTCCGGAACATATATTTTAAACGATATGCTCATCTGTCTTTTCCAGTCAGAAAAATTATGCTTGCTTTTTGCAATGGCACGAACTTCGTGTCCCGAAACCGAAACACTCAGGTCATAATCTTCATCCAGGCGTTTTTTGATCTCTTCTTTTGAAAGATCGCGACCGTTATTCCCTTTGATGTAAACTTCCACCCGCGCGGCCTCGCCGCTTCTGCCGCTTACCAAAATACCACCGGCCGATGTATTTACCACAACCCGGTTAATGGCATCGCTGGCTAATGATTTGGTAAGATATGGTGTCCTGCTATCATCCTGCGCCAGTGCAGTAGTTGTACTACAGGCCAGTGCAAATAGTAAAAAGTATGTTTTCATGTGATTTGATATTGGTTTATTTCTTACATAAGACCACACCTTTACCAAATACGTTGCATCCGGATCAATATTTATTTAGTCGGATCATCAATCCGGTTGAATATTCAGACATACCGGTTGAATATATTTGATGGCTCCATTTTAATTATGCTAATTTTAGTATCAACAATTAGCCTAATTAAATGTCCGCGAAAAACAAGTATATCCTTTGTACTATCATTGCGGTTTTATTATCGCAAGGGAAAAGCTATGCGCAGCAATATCAAACCACGGTTGATATACGTGTGCCTTTTGTGCCTTCTCCAACGGTTATCAATGGCAAACCATGCATTTACTACGAGCTCAACATCGCCAATTTCGCAAAAGATTCCTTGAGGCTTAAAACGCTCGAAGTGCTAAACGCTACCGACTCATCCACTATTTTCAATGTTGATGAGCCCCGGTTAAAATCCCGAGTTAAGCGATTGGCGATATCCCCAAAAGAGAATAATCTGATATTACCGCCGGGCTCATTTGCTGTAGTTTACCTGGAGTTTAATTTGCCATCCAAAAATACCGGATTGCATTTTGTTCACCGGCTTGAATTTGATCTGTTGAATGGGAGCAAAACAACACGGGTTTCCATAAAAGGGGCCTCGATATCGATCGGAGCAGAAGCCCCATTGATCATCGGGTCACCATTAAACGGCGGACCATGGGCTGCCATTTATGAACCGTCGTGGTTAACCGGGCACCGTCGTGTTTTTTATACTATAAACGGAACAGCCCGGCTGCCCGGGCGATTTGCCATTGATTTTATAAAACTGGATAATAATGGCCGGTATGCTGTCCATAATGAAGATACCGTCAGGAATTGGTACGGCTACGGAAATGATGTGCTGGCGGTGAGTGATGGCGTTGTGGCTTCTGTCAGAAACAACTTTCCAGAAAGTTCAACACTTTCCGGCTATCAGTCCCCTCCGGTAGAAAATGCTACAGGTAATTATATCTCTATTAAAATCGGTAACAATCAATTTGTGTTTTACGAGCATCTGAAACCCGGCAGTATAAAAGTTAAACCCGGTCAGAAGGTAAAAAGGGGAGAGGTGATTGCGTCTCTAGGTTTTACAGGGCAAACAACCGGCCCACATTTGCATCTTCATATAGCTACAAAAGATTCGCCATTAGGGGCCGAGGGAATCCCATTTGAATTTGAGCATTTTAAACTTTCAGGCTCTTATCCTGATTTATCCACTTTTGGAAAAAAACTGTGGATGCCCCTGGTAAAACCGGCATGGGTAAGCAAAGAACGGCCTGCACCGAATTCGGTGATTGTGTTTGATAAGTCATCAAAGCAGATATCATCGCATTAGGGGATAATAATCCTAATAAATATGATAGGCCCCTTTGCTTTTCGCGGCAAGCCTTAAGGCGTCAACTTATAGCTTTCTTTAATAACGGCTTCATTCACTGCCTTAACCCGTTCTATTTCCATTTTTTCAACAGCCCTGTCATAAGTAAGCACGCCGTTCACCTCATGCTCTACATCGGTTGTTTGGGTATAGATGGCTACGCTCAGGCCTTTGTACTTCATCAGCTGTTCAACCTCGTCGAGCAAGAAAATGTATCTGTCGGTCAGCCTTGCTTTGGTTGGCTCATAGTCATACGCGTTATTGGCTACCGGCCACATATGATCGCGCACAAACAAGCCAACCCCACCAAACTCACCTAATGACGCTGCCCGGTGTTGGTCGGGAACCGAGGCGCCGTACGGCCCCACATAAATATGCGTATCTACATAATCGCCATTACCCGGGTCGCCATAGGCTTTCTGATAAGATGGGTTATTATTAAAGCCCGAGTTGCCATTCACCAGTCTTGATGGGTCATATTGCTTTACCCAATTGGTTATATTTTTTACATCAAACGCACCCCAGTTTTCATTAAAGGGCACCCAGGTAATGATGGATGGCGAATTATAATGCTGATCGATAAGCATTTTCAGCTCCTTCCTGAATTCAGTCCTGGTTTTGGTAGTATCCTCATTCTGATACCATATGGCAGGCATATCCTGCCAAACCAATAAGCCCAGTTTGTCGGCCCAATAGTAAAACCGTTGCGGTTCGGTTTTCATGTGCTTCCTGATGAGGTTATAGCCAGCGTTTTTGGTAAACTGGATATCAAATTTGAGTGCCTCTTCTGTGGGGGCAGTCAGCACACCATCGGGCCAATAACCCTGATCAAGCAGTCCCAACTGCATGATGAACTTACCGTTGATTAAAGGCCGGGTAACGCCATTAACCTTGCTCAATTTAATATCGCGCATGCCGAAATAGCTTTTTACCTTATCCGTCACCTTGCCATGAGCATCCTCCAGGCTGATGGTAAGATCATATAAAAAAGGATCATCGGGCGACCAAAGCTTTGGCGTTTTAATAGGCAGATAAAAGTAGGTGCCATTGGATGATGTTGCTTCCGAAACTACTTTGTTTCCGTCAAGCGCTGCCGCGACTATTTTTCCTTCGCCTTTGGTATTTACCAACACTTTTAAGCGGCTGCCAGTCAGATCGGGCAGCAGGCAGATGCTTTCAATATGCGCTTTATTTACCGGCTCCAGCCATACGGTTTGCCATATGCCCGAGCAGAACGTATAATCGCCCCGCGGACCGCTCTTGCCGGATGGTACCCGACCGTCATTCAGATCATATGCCGCCAAAACCAAGGTGTTTTTTCCACTGGTTAAATAGGGTGTGATGTCAAAACTAAAAGCATCATAGCTGCCCGCGTGCAAGCCTGCTTTATGTCCGTTCACAAACAAGGTTGCCTGATGGGCCACGGCATCAAAATGAATAATGACCTGCTTGCTTTTCCAATCAGCCGGAATTACAAAACTGCGCCGATACCACATATTGATCTCCTGCTTACGCTGAATACCAGATAGCTGTGATTCCGGGCAATACGGTACCTTTATTTGTTCGGCCTTACTTTCAAAGGATATGGGCTTTTCAGGATCGAGCGCGCTGGCAACATCTTTTCCTCCCCGATAATCCCATTTTCCATTCAGGCACAGCCAATCACCGCGTTGCAGTTGTGGCCGTGGATAGTCGGGAAACGGAACTTCGGCATCCAGGGCAGCTTTTGTCCACCGGGTGGATAGGGTGGGCAATTGAGCAAATAAACAGGAGCAATTAATGATGAGCAGAAATGATGCTAAACAAATCCGGGACTTATACATGGTTATTGGTTTTCGGGTGGAAATCCAAACTTATTAAAATAAATTTAGTTGAAAGTTGAGGTCGAGCACTAATGAAGGCGCCACCAATTGAACAGATGCTAAAATGAGACGATTTGTATGAACTTTGAAACAATATGGAGATATCGGTTTTCACTTAAGTGAAAAAATGCAGTTTCATTAGCGGCTACATTTGCTTCAAAAAAACAAATAAAGTCATGAACTCATCCATTGATTCTATAAAAAATACAGGCTCAACAAGCCCTGTTCAAACTGCCCGGTCTTTGCGCAGCCTTTACTTTGCACGCGTTGCATTTTCTGTTATCTGGGTTATCCTCGTTTCGGTTTTCGCCAAAACCAATTTTGGTATCGCCTCCATCCTTTTTATTATCTACCCGGCCTGGGATGTTATTGCGACCTGGTTTGATATCAAGGCCAATCCGCCTCAAGTATCAAAAACGCCGCAATATGTAAACATTGCTATTGGTGTTATCACCACCATTGGCGTAGCGCTGGCTTTGCAAAAGGGTGTTCCGGCGGCGCTGGTAGTTTTTGGCGTCTGGGCTATCGTTACCGGTCTTATACAATTGATACTTGGCCTGCACAGGCGAAAGGAATTGGGAGGCCAATGGCCAATGATCATTAGCGGCGGGCAATCAGTACTTGCAGGCGGCGCATTTATTGCCATGGCAAAATCACCCACAATGGGCATCAGCAATTTGGCCGGCTACTCGGCTTTTGGCGCTTTTTATTTTCTGCTCGCTGCCATCAGATTGTCAAAAACTATAAAAGGGACTGTAAACGCAGCCTGATTATTTATTATACTTGTTAAAACATAAATCCGGAAGCTGTGACCGAACCTCATGAAATACTGAAAGCGCATTTGACCAGTTTTGCCACTTTAACCGAAAAAGATATAGCCGACAGCATATCCCTTTGGAAACCCCGCAAAATAAAAAAAGGCGACTTTTTCAATATGCAGTACATGGTTTGTAACGACCTTGGGCTGGTGGTTAAGGGCATCTTCCGGATTTACTACAGTCGCCCGGATACAAGCGAGGAAACGAATCTCTTTTTCTTTTCAGAAAATCAGTTCATCGTTTCGTTCCGGAGCTTTATTACCCGCAACGCGTGTCATTATTTTATCCAGGCGATGGAGGATTGCGAAATAGTATATATCAGCTATCATGACCTGATGAGTTTGTATGAAACGCATCCCAACTGGGCCAAATTTGGGCGATTGCTTGCGGAGCTGTTTTTTACCTATTCGCAGAGCCGGGCCGAGGAGCTCCTGTTTTTTTCGCATGAGCAACGATACATCCGGCTTTTAGACGAGCACCCCAATATTGTTAACCGTATACCTGCCTACCATATTTCCTCCTACCTGGGTATCAAGAATCCATCTTTGAGCCGGATCAGGAAAAGGATACAGCGGTAAAAAAGTGGGTTTACATGGTTTACACTTTTGGGGGTTAATATTTTTATAAACCATTGACTTTCAATTAAATAATAAACAAATACACTAAAAAACATAAAAAAGTGTAAACCCATAAAATACCCTAAAAGTTCATATTCCTTCTTTATTTGAACTACCAAACCTTAAACAGACAACACGAATGGATTTAAACAAATCCGGGCCTGGCTTGTTATCTAACGTAATAAGCCTATATCATGACCAAATGCCTAAATTTATCTATCACTGCATTATTACTCATACTCCCTTCATTTGTCCACGCACAATCTCCAAAAAACTATCAAACCACCATCAATGGTCCGCTCAAAAAGTGGGCACAAACATTCCTGAATTTCAAGCTGTCTGATTTTAAAAATAAAACGCCGGCTCAAAAATTTGAAAATACCAATCCGGTAAAACGGAAAAACAAAACAACTTTTTACCCCAGCTATAAAGCAGCATTGAGCACATCGCCAAATGGCGCGTATACGCTTAATATTTACAGTTACCTGTTACTGGAAAAGAAAAACGGAAAATTCATGACCACCGGCTCAGATGTAGAACAAAACATCTTATTAGGCCATATTCAGGATGGTGGGTGGAAGCAGATTGCATACTATGGCTACACACAACGCGTACAGGAAGTAGCCTGGATAGATAACAATACATTTATCCTTGCAGCAGCCCGGCTCAATAAAGCCGGAAAAAACTTACCCGTTATCATTGTTGGCCAAATTAAGCAACAAAGCTTAATCACTTTCGAAACAACAAATACCAAATGTTACCAAAACCCCGCCGGGTACATCTCACCGAAATTAACCCTGTTATTACATAGTGAACCTAAATCTTAAACAAAATGAAGTATACTTTCTGTATAATCACCTTCCTTGCTATCGCATCAACCTCATGCAGTCAAAATAATAGCAAGCCACTCAACAAAGAAAAGATCAAACAGGATTGGCAGAACATGTACAAGCTGGTCAAAACGTACGATCAGAACCCAAGGGTCATCCTGGATTTCAGCGCCTACCACTGTACGTATCAGATCCTGATTAACGATGTACCTGCTTTAACCAATACAGAAGAGGGCGACATCAATGGTTCCGTATTTCCGGTTTCCGATCTTATTTTGAAAAGTGGCCCGCAATCTATTACTATCCGACTTTACCCGGCAATGAAGGGCGATTACCAATCGGAGCCTTCGCTGACGGATAAAAGCAAAATGAGCATCAAGGTGAAGATAGGGGACTACAGTAAACAGTATCCCGAAGATTTTAAAACCTTGTATACCCTGGAAACACCGGATATCAAGCAAACCAACCTGCCCTATGCCGAGTATAAAGGCTCATTTGAAGCAGAAGTACCCTATAGCTTAAAAGGCTGGAGCGACGGGGTATTACTACAAAAGGAAGATCAACAAAAACTCCTGAAAGAAACACTCACCGTTTTTGAGCAATACCGGAAAGCAAATGAAACACATGACGTTTACACCATAGCGGATATGCTTTATAAAAGACAAGTTGAAAACTCCCAGGCCTTTTTCATCAGCACCAAAGAAAAGAATGATACCTTTTGGCCCAAATTGGAGGAAAGCAAAGAGATCATCAGCATGTACCCGATAGAAAAATACAAAATGGCTTTTTTTGGAAACGGACACATCGTTGCGTTGGTCAGGACGGATAATGAGTTCAGAGGGAAGTCTGTAATTATCGGTGAAACCAAAGATCTGGTTAGCGTATTGCCGATCTATCTTTACCGACCGGGTACAGGCGCCCCACTTGAAATTATTCGCTGATGGCTAGGTTATTGCTTCATCAATCGCTCATATTCGGCTGCGAAATCGGGCCGTCTCACATTCACATAACCAAACATGCCATTGTCAAATGAGGTTTTGGCTATGGCATCAAACTCCACAAGGATCTGATTATCGGCATACTTTGTAGAATTCACCAGACGGGATTTTTCTTCGGCCGGAATCATTTTGTATTTGGCTTTAAAATAGTTTTCTACTTTTTGCTGATCCTCAAAAGTCCGCATCCGAAACGCGTAGCCCACCAGTTGGCCTTTATAGGAAAGCAGCTCTACATGTTGCGGTAAATAATCTTTAAAATAGAAAAAGGAGTTTTTGCTGACACCATAGGACAACATATCCGCCCGGTCAAAAAGCTCCCCTTTATGAACATCCGGCACATCTTTAATAAGCGCAGCCATATCTTCGGTAAATTTTAATTCATACAGGTCAACCTTCTGCTGTGCGGAACAGCCCAGGCTTAAAAGCAGAAATAACATCAGTAATTTGATTTTCATGATTCGGTATCAGTTCGGTACAGCGCAGCTGCTCATGAGTAAAATCAAAAGTACAGCAATTTGTTTCATTTATTTAGCCGGACCTTTCAGCTCTTTTGCCCATGGGTGGTGTTATTCCTGCACCAGCAAAAGGCAAAGCATCCTAAAATGAGACGATATGCATGAATTTTGACACAATACGAAGATATCCCGGTAACCCTTTTATTTATTTTTATCCGCTGAGTAAACATACCATATGTACGCTCCGGTAATACCAACCAATTCTAATCCTGTACATGCACAATAATAAACTGATCACCAAACCGCATTACCCTATACTGGATGGGTTACGCGGTGTTGCAGCAATCATCGTAGTTACCTTTCACTTAACCGAACCATTGGGGACCTGCCATCTGGATATCATCGTAAATCACGGATACCTAGCTGTCGATTTCTTTTTCCTGTTGTCGGGTTTTGTTATTGGCTATGCTTATGACGATCGCTGGCAAAACATGACGATCGGCACTTTTTTTAAACGTCGCATCGAGCGCCTTCAGCCGCTGGTGATCCTGGGCATGACATTGGGGGCCATCGGCTTTTACTTCACCGATTCCACACTTTGGCCGCTTATCCATACCGTACCTCTTTGGAAAATGCTGCTGGTTTTGCTCATCGGTTACACCATACTGCCGATACCGCTGTCGCTGGATATACGCGGCTGGCAAGAAATGCATCCCTTGAACAGCGTGGGATGGTCGTTATTCTTTGAGTATATCGCCAACATTCTTTACGCGGTTTGGATCAGAAAATTTTCAAAAACAACTTTGTCAATATTAGTATGTATTGCGGCGGTGGCTTTGGCGCATCTGGCCATCACCAATGGCGATGTAAGCGGTGGCTGGACCCTTAATGTGGAACAGGTGCGCATAGGCATTACCCGCACCATATACCCCTTCTTTGCCGGTCTGTTGCTCTTGCGCATAGTTAAACCAACCAGCGTAAAGCATGCATTTTTATGGTGCAGCCTTTTAATAGCACTCGTATTATATATGCCACGTATTGGCGGCGCTCAGCATCTTTGGATGAATGGGATATACGAGTCTGTTTGCATCATTATCGTTTTTCCCCTCATCGTTTACCTTGGCGCCAGCGGCCAGGTGCATACTCAAACAGAGAGCAGCATATGCAAGTTTCTTGGCGATATATCCTATCCGCTTTACCTGGTGCATTATCCGCTTGTTTACTTTTACGTGGCCTGGATCAGCAATCACAAAGGTGTAACCATTGTACAAGCCTGGCCCTATGCCCTGGCTATCTTAATAGGAGCCATTTTCCTGGCGTATATCGCTTTGAAATACTACGATGAGCCGGTTCGTAAATGGCTGCGAAAAAAGCTTGGCTAAATAAAAAAGTCGCTTGCTACAGCAAATTAGGCAGCCGTTTGGCCTCACTATATTTATCTTCCAGTCTGTATAAAATGTCAACCAATTTATCCGGGCGTTCTTTCATCACATTGTGCCCGCAATGTATGGTTTCGACATGCCAATCAGGAGAATCTTTTAAGTTCTCATATTGTTTAACAAATGGCGACTGCTCCCAACCACTGAGATAAATGAATGTACGGTTAAGCACCTGTTCATAAATTCCATTCAAGCTTAAGCTTTGCATGAATGTTGCCAGCGGATGCGGTCTTCTTCGATCGTCTAACCCGGGTCTGTCTGCTACCGTGAAACCGTCATTGCCGGCTCCTGTTACAAAACGTTGCCGGTATACTTCACTCGTCAAACTCCAGCAGGAATCTCCATCTTTGGGAATGTAGGCATCAATATAAACCAGTGCATGTATTCTTTCCGGAATTTTATCTGCAACACCTGTGATAACCAGTCCGGCATAGCTATGGCCGCATAAGATCACATCCCTAAGGTTTTCTCTTAAGAAGACATCTATGATGAACTGGATATGCGTATCTAAATTGATGATCCTGTTTGGTATCCCCACTTGTTCAAGCCCTGGTAAGGTTAACGAAATACACTTTTTTCCTAACTGTTCCAAACTTTCAGTTATCGGGTCATAAGCCCAGCTACCGTGCCATCCGCCCGGAATAAACACATATGTTTTTTCATTTTTCATAAGCGTTTGCTGCTTCTGGTTCTTTGATCTCGTTCATTTTTTATCATTAATTGATGACGAGACAAAGATGGTTGCAAATAACCAAAACAACACATAAGGCAACTTAAGAAATACCCTTAAGGTAGATTAAGAGTAAGGCCTATTTTTTGAGGAGATCTTTACGAACTTTACTCAAGAACTCAGGGGTAATACCCAAGTATGAAGCAATTTGTGTGTTTGGAAGCCTCGACAGCAGGTGGGGGTATTGCTTAATGAAAGCAAGGTAGCGCTCTTCGGCCGTTGAACTGATGGCCTGTAAAACCCTGTTCTCTGTTTCAACTAAACGGTTTTCTATAATCACCCTGAAATTTCTGTCGAACTTAGGGTTACTATCATACAAATGATAAAGATCAGGCTTGGAGATCTGGAATATAACTGATGGCTCTATGGCTTCAATATAAACACGGCTTGGCTTTTCCAAGTAAAAGCTAACAATCTCCATAAGCCAGTCGCCCTCGGCAGCAAATTGCAGATTATGTTCTGTGCCCTTATCATCCACCTGAAACTTTTTGAAACAACCTTCAGCTACAAAGGTATAATGCTTGCAAATATCATTTTCCTGTAATATGAATTGCTTCCGCTTGATCTTTCGCTGGATAACCCGCCCCGCCAGATCTTGCTTTTCCGCCGAATTAAGTGGCAGATAATTATCGAAATTTGAAAATAGCTTTTCTATAATCACAGGTTCTTTTGTATGTGTTTTTGTGAGTCAATTTAGTAAAGAAAATATAAATGCAACTGATATTACCTTTCAGAAGATGAGTTGGCGCATTAAATTAGTCGATTTTAGTAAATAGATGGGTAACTCCATTTTGAATTACAGTGAACGTTTTTTTAGCCGGATCAAATTGAAAAGTAGTGTTAGTTGGAGCGAAAGTAAATTTGTTGTCGCCCTGGGCTTCCAGTGGGTATGCACCCTGACCATCGGCTTGTTCAAAGAGCATAGCATTCCTTTTAGTTATAACAATTTTCAAGGGAAATGTGGGGCAGGAATATTTACCGAGGTATTGATCGAGATCAGTTGTTTTTAGCGTAATGGTTTTAAACTCCGGGATTGTAAATGGCCTGTTAAAATAAGTGCTCAATGCCCCCCGTACCACATCAATATAGGAATATCGTGTCCCATTGGAAGTATAAGCTATCGCTACCCTCTCTTCTGGAAAATACATCAATAAACTGTAAAATCCATCGATGCCTCCGGTATGTCCATAACCTTTTTTATCATAAAACGGCGTAGCTAACATGCCCATGCCTAAATTGTCCCTCATCGTTTTCATCTGCTCTAAGCTCGCAGGGCTAATCAGTTTGCCATCAAAAAGCGCATTTATAAATTTAACCAGATCGGCCGGCGTAGAAATAATAGCGCCAGCGCCACCAGGAATACTCATATCTGTTTTGGGCATTTGTGTCCATTGCCCTGTGTAATTGTAAGAGTATGCTTCGTTTTTAGACCAATTAGCTTTGGTGCTATAATAAGTTTCTGTCAAGCCTATTTTTGAAGTAACACGTTTTTTTAATTCTTCAGCATAAGGTTTACCCGTCAATTTTTCAATAATATAACCCAGCAGCACAAAGTTAGTATTGCTGTATGCGGCCTTTGTATCCGGTTCAAAATCAGATTTCTGCCCGGCAAATATGGCAGTCATTTCGGCTTCCGATTTAGAGCTGGTCATATAGGTTGCATAAAGCGAGTCGCTCGTAAAATTATGGAGTCCGCTACGGTGTTGAAGCATTTCTCTTATCGTGATCTTCCTGGCATTGGGGAGCTGTGGAAAATACGTGGACAAAGGTGTGTCAAAGCTCAGCTTACTCTCATCAATCAGCTGAAAGATCATCGTTGCCGTAAACATCTTGGTGATAGAGCCTATCCGGTATTTTGTTTCAATAGTCGCCGGTGTTTTTAATTCTTTATTTACCTGGCTATAACCGATGGCGTTTTGATAAACCAAGCCCCCGTTTACAGCTATAGCGATACTGCCCATGTTTTGGTCTTTCGTATTCAGCGCGACAAAAAAGCTGTCTAATTTGGCTTTATCGAAATTCTGTGCATGAGTGCAACTTTGTAAAATAAGAAACAGCAATAAAAGACTGGCTATTTTTTGAATCATTGCGTAAGTGTTTAGAAGATTAAAGATAGAATTTAATTGTTTGATAAAACCAGCGTTAGTCCGCATTTGAAGTACCGGGATTTAACAGATATCGAATTCATTCATCCCATTCAATGCAAAAAGCCCCAAATCTTCCGATTTGAGGCTTTTTGGTTTCGTAGTACGCTTGAAAATATTTATCGGGGCTACGCGATACGATTATGTTTACTTTAAAAAGCCATCCAGGTAACCTAATATAGTTTTGGTTTGCATCATCAAACCAACATGGCTCTGCGCGGGCACAACGGCCACGTGCGATTTTGGCATTGGAGCCAGATCGGCAGATATGCCCCCTCCCAGTAATTGATACGTCTTCATCAGCTCCACTTTATCCAGACCATCGTTGTCGCCCGAGATGATCAATACCGGCGCAGAAATTTTGGCGACATTGGCATCCCCCAAATCGAATGGGGTTCCGGCAAAAGCGATCATCTGTTCCAGGAACTTTGTCCATTTTGTTTTGTCGGGTGCTACCGCGTCATAGGCAGTTTTCATGGGGGTATTTGTTAAATATTCGGGCTTCATATTTTTAAACGCGTTAGCTATTTCGGGCCTCCAGCCGGTGCTTTTATAAGTAGAAGATATGATCACTAATTTCTTTACCCGTTTAGGGCTTTGTATAGCCACCTGGTAAGCTACGGTGCCGCCAAAACTATATCCTACCACATCGGCACTGTCAATTTTCAAGTGGTCCATTACGCCGGTCACATCGCTGGCTAAAGTAGTATGCGCTAATTTCCTGTCTGAGAATTGTGTATGTCCGTGTCCCTGTAATTCAATAGCAATTACTTTTCTTGTTTTTGACAGTTCGGGGATCAACTGACCCCAATTGCCTTCAATGGTCATAAAAGCACCGTGCAGCAAAACAACGGGCCTGCCTTCGCCATATACTTCGTAATAAACTTTGATGCCGTTAACAGGCACATAGCCGCTGTCGGCAGGTTTAAGCTGCTGCGCTTTTGACTGCAATACTGTAAAAAAAAGCAGGGCCATTATTAACATCGGGTTTAGGATATCAGATCCTTTAAATACTCGTTTCATAAAATGTTATTTAAATTAATTTGATTGACAATACAAAGATGGGCGGCCTTACAGGTTTTTATGCTGTGCCAAAACGACAAATTAGGGGGCTGATTACGACTTCTGCCAGATTGCAACATCCGACTATCGAATATAAACAAAAAAGCCCCAAATATTTCGATTGGAGGCTTTTAACTTTCGCAGGACCAAGCAGTCAATGCCCTTTATTTAAAGATTTACCGAATATTTAAACGACCCTTTGAAGTACGGATAGTTCTTGAAAATATCAGGGTAATCCCGATATCTGCCCGATAAAGAATAATAGCCCGGCTCGGCACATACAGAAAGACCTTTGATCAGCCTGTAACTTAATTCACCGGATACAGTATGCAGAAAATAATGAGAGGAATTACCATTTATAGTTGCCAACCAACCGCCCCGGTAATATAGGTCGAAAAATAATTTGCCCGCTATGTTAAAAGCCGCGCTGCCATTGACTCCCCAACCCATGGTATAATCATAATTCCGGCCATTGGGGGTAATGTACTTATCGGGTGCGGCGCCGAGTATAATTGGCCCCATTCCGAGTGTGGTATTGATAGTAAGTTTCTTTGAAACATCAAATTCTGATAAAAGATTTATCCGTACACTTTGCCCGCTATAGAAAAAAGCCACATTACGTATATAATCGTAATTGGCAGATAATATAGCCAGGTGCTCTACCGATTCGGTCGATTTGATTTCCCAGCCCGCTAAAGATCCATAAACACTCACAATGTTAACCTTGGAGCTGTCGTCCTGCCCTATTTCGGTATTGATCAATATATTACTGAAGGGGGTTCGGTAATTTTCATGTGGGTCACCATAATATATCTTCACATGGCCATACCAGCCGCTGTGAACCTGATTGCTAACTTCAATACTTCTGATGCCGGCATTGAATTCTGCTATTATTTTTGTAGAATCCTTGAGAGACGTGTTTGCCGAAACTTTACCCCATTTACCATCTAATATTCGCGAAAGACCGTTCATCGGATCAACCAGCATCCCTAAAACCTCATTAACCTGCCTCTTAAACCCCCTGCTTTCATTATTCACGATCCTGTTTGATAAACGATAAGTCATCTCTCCTAAAACAGCCCCTCCAAAACCCGTGTTGATGAAATCGTTTGGTGCCGGTGGTTGATTTTCGGCGTAGGTTTCCCAAATATAACTCCCCGCGAAACTTGCAGCTGCAGACTCCCAGAAATTATAGCCGTTTGTGCGGAATGAATTAAAGAAAAGGCTGCCATGATAAGGATGTCCGAATTGATTGGTTTGAAGTGGGTCGTTGTCGAATTGCCAGCTACCGGGGTTTAAATTGTGCCCTATTGTTTTGAACGATATCTGGGCGTAATCTTTTTTTGTAATATATTGATCAAAAGCCTGAGGAAGCAGTTCGGCCAGGCCAAACTGCAGCGCAGCATGACCGAATTTTTTTTTAACCAATAACGAATCAGAAGGAAGAGACTGGTGATTATTCTTTAAAGTTCTTTTAATTATACGAATCTGTGCAAGAGAATTATAAGACCCGGTTAACAGGGCACCGCAAATCAGAAGTGCTGCAAATAAAGTTCTTTTTGGGTTATTTAAGCTCATTTGATGGATCGGTGCGTTGTGACGTGGCCTGATAATTTGGTATTTGTTGTAACATCCAATAATTAATTTGGTTTTTCCTTGTAGTTAAATAACCCGGGAGAAAAGGTTCTTTTTTTCCTGGTTCTTTGTCGAAGAAACAATCATCCATGTTTCCCGTTACTTTTATTCTACTAAGTGTATGGCGAAGAATTGTTTATGGCTAACGATCACCGGGTTGTTGCTGATAGTAATTATTGGTTGTGGTTTGATAAAGTCAGTAGGCAGAAACCCAAGGGGGGAAGCGCTTGCCCGGCTGGATACGTTGCCTAATTACAAAAATGGCAGTTTCGAAAACTCTGCAGAACAAGCAAATTCGGCAAACAGGCATAACCGGTGGCTTTTTTTGCGCCGCCGCCCTAAAACCATCAGGCCTTCATCTCCACTGCCATGGGTTAAAACCGATCTGAAGGCCATGGTTGCTTCCGCGCCCATAATTGTTTGGTTCGGGCATTCATCCTTACTAATCAAAACCGGGCAAAGTAATATACTTATCGATCCTGTTTTTAGTAACCATGCCGGGCCTGTTCCTGGGTTAGTTACAGCATTTCCGGGTACTGAACATTATCATGCCGGGGATATGCCGCCTATTGATGTACTGATCATCTCCCACGATCATTATGACCACCTGGATTATCGTACCCTGAAAAAACTAAAAGACAATATTAAAATGGCAGTAGTACCAATGGGTGTTGGCTCAGATTTGGTGTATTGGGGATTTGACCCTAAAAAAATCATTGAACTAAACTGGAACCAATCAATAACGCTGCCTGGTGGGCTCAAGTTAACCGCGACACCTACACAGCATCGTAGCAATCGTACCTATTCCCGTGCAAATAAAACACTTTGGGCATCTTACGTGATACAAGCAGGTAAATACAGGCTGTTTTACGGCGGCGATGGTGGTTATGGTGCATATTTTAAGCAAATCGGAGAGCGATATGGCCCATTTGACCTTGCCTTGCTGGAATGCGGGCAATATAGCCCCAATTGGCCATGGACGCACTTATGGTTTGAGCAGGCTGCCCAGGCTGCCGTTGATTTACATGCCAGCCTGCTACAGCCCATTCACTGGGCCAAGTTTGTAGAAGCTGACCAACCCTGGAACGAGCCTATAAAAAAGTTGTTACCCGCTGCCGAAAAACTGGGCGTTCCGGTAAATGTTCCCCGTATAGGAGAGCCTTATACCTTAGGCAACCCGCCGAAGAAAGTAGCCTGGTGGGATTTTGAATAGCTTATAAGCCGGTGTCCTGCAACTATGACTGTAAATTACATCTAAACGAATAAACAAAAAGCCTCAAATATTCCTATTTAAGGCTTTTAACCTTCGCTGCGAAGGTTAAATAAGAATAAGATTTTAAATACCTTTTATTTGACCTTAACCCAAATTTCCTGGTCAATGGTGAGGAAACGGGTCGTCTTACTCTTATCCCTACCACTTCCGCCAAACCTGATCCAATATGGTCTACCGAAATGACGGGTATGAAATTCGTACAGATCGGTGGGGTAAAAGCTTATTGCTGTGCCTTGCCCCTGAAGTTGCTTTAACACAATACCGCCATTGGCAGGAGTTATCGTTACGTAGCTGTCCATATATTGGTATTTTCCTGCAACCGCTGCCAATTGAGCGGTAGTAAGTTTAACAGGCTTTTCATTTATCTCCTTATTGTCTTTTGGCTTTGATTGCTGGGCGTTGGCAAAGCCAGCATTCAGATAAAGTGCCAATACAACGGGCAGTATAAAAAGATATTTAGATTGTTTTTTTCCTGGATTTTGAATATGGTATTTCATTTTTATGGATAGGCTTGGGTTGATAACTCAAATATAGTCAACAGGACTGGCTTAATAAAACGTTTTACTAAATAATCCTATAAATCGTGCTCATCAATAATTTTCGCTGCCTGAAGGTTAATGACTGTCTATTACGAAAATCTAATATACCTTTTAGGCGGAGGTAAAGAAATTCGGAATAAAAAAGCCTCAAATCTTTCGACTTGAGGCTTTTAACTTTCGTAGCGGGAGCAGGACTCGAACCTACGACCTTCGGGTTATGAGCCCGACGAGCTACCAACTGCTCCATCCCGCACTGTTATTCTTATATGTTGCGATCCGGTCATAACTCCGGAAAGTTCCTTCCAATTATCAAAAATGCAATTTGCACTCCGTTTTAATTGGACTGCAAAGATATAATTCGTTTCTTTGCAGTGCAAATATATTTTTAATTATTTTTTTATGAGTCATCAGGCGGGTTTTGTAAGTATAATTGGTAAACCCAATGCAGGTAAATCAACCCTTATGAACGCCCTTGTTGGCGAAAAAATGTCTATCATCACCCCCAAAGCGCAGACTACCCGTCACCGTATTTTGGGAATTGTTAATACCGATGACTACCAGATCGTGTTTTCGGACACCCCCGGCGTTATCAAACCGCACTACGCCCTGCATGAAAGCATGATGCACCAGGTGGATGGCTCCATTGTGGATGCCGACCTTATTTTGCTGGTTACTGACATTTACGAAGAATTTGACGAAACAGACGTACTCAAAAAACTGGAAGGTTCATTAGCCCCTGTTGCCGTATTGATCAACAAAATTGACCAAAGCGATGAGGAAACAGTAAAAAAGAAAGTGGAATTCTGGCAGGAAAAGCTTAAACCAAAAGCAATTTTCGCGATATCGGCCCTGCTGGAGCACAATATTAAAGCCGTTATGGATTTTGTGGTAGAAAACCTACCAGAGCACCCGGCATATTATGAAAAGGATGCGTTGACCGATCGTAACGACCGTTTTTTCGCGTCGGAAATGATTCGCGCGCAATTGCTTAAACAATACAAAAAAGAGATTCCGTACAGCGCGGAGGTCATTGTAACTGCATTTATTGAAGGCGAAACCCTGCACCGCATCAGCGCCGAAATTATTGTAGAGCGCGATTCGCAAAAAAATATCATCATTGGCCAGGGTGGCAAAATGCTTAAAATAGTGGGCACCTACGCTCGTCGTGATATGGAGGAGTTTTTCCAAAGAAAAGTTTTCCTGGAAATGTTTGTAAAAGTGATACCCGACTGGCGCAGCAAAAAAAATTACCTTAAAAAATTCGGATACGAGGGGTAGACCCTTAGAATCAAGAGGCAAGAATCAAGACACCTTCCTGCCTCTACAATAAAATTTCATTTATATCATAGAACAGGAATTTAAGATAAATAGATTTGCATAATTCTTGAATCTTGATTCTTACTTCTTGACTCTAATTTAAAACCATGAGTAACATAGTAGCCATAGTAGGCCGTCCCAACGTCGGCAAATCAACTTTATATAACCGTTTAACCGAAACCCGCAAAGCCATTGTCGACGATTTTAGCGGTGTAACCCGCGACAGGCACTATGGTGTTTCTGAATGGACCGACCATCATTTTACCGTGATCGACACAGGCGGCTACGTGGCCAACTCTGCCGATGTATTTGAAGCCGCTATACGCGAACAGGTAGAGATCGCTATTGAAGAAGCCTCGGTTATCCTGTTCCTGGTTGATGTGACCACCGGCATTACCGATTTGGATGATGAAATTGCCAATATGCTGCGCAAAAGTAAAAAGCCGGTATTTGTGGTAGTTAACAAAATGGATAACAATGCCCTGTTATCTGATGCAACAGTTTTCTACAGCCTTGGCCTCGGCGAAATCTATAATATATCATCCATGACCGGCTCTGGTACCGGGGAGTTGCTCGATGAAGTGGTAAAACACTTTGAAGACGAATTTCCAGAAGAGAACACCCGTCCTAAATATGCCATTGTTGGCCGCCCGAATGTGGGTAAATCATCTATTATAAACGCACTGATCGGTAAAGACCGTAATATTGTTACCCCTATAGCTGGCACCACACGCGATTCCATCCATATCCACTACAACCAGTACGGTCATGATTTTATGCTGATTGATACCGCCGGTTTGCGTAAAAAAACAAAGGTGAGGGAGAACATCGAATTTTACTCCGTAATGCGCACCATTAAAGCCCTGGAAGAGGCCGATGTCATCATCCTGATGATTGATGCCGTGGAAGGATTTGAGTCGCAGGATATGAATATTTTCCACCTGGCCGAAAAAAATAAAAAAGGCGTACTCATTGTAGTAAACAAGTGGGACCTCATCGAAAAGAACAATAAAACCATTAAGGTTTTTGAAGAGCAGATCCGCGAAAAGATAGCGCCATTTACCGATGTGCCTATTGTATTTACTTCCGTTACCGAAAAGCAACGCGTGTTGAAAGTAATTGATGTAGCCAACCAGGTTTACCACAATAGGGCCCGTAAAGTATCTACCTCCAAACTAAACGAGGTAATGCTGCCAATTATCGAGAACTATCCACCGCCATCTATCAAAGGCAAATACGTAAAGATCAAATACATCACTCAAATTGCAGGCGCATCGCCCATGTTCGCGTTCTTCTGCAATTTGCCACAGTATGTAAAAGAGCCTTACTATCGCTTCATCGAAAATAAATTGAGAGAAAACTTTGACTTTGCCGGGGCACCTATACAAGTTTGGTTCAGGCAGAAATAGGACACGATTTTCAGGATTAAATAGATTGATTACAGGGTTTTTTCTTACTACTACTACGATTGCACTATGTGAATAGTTAATCTTGTAAAGAAAAAATCCTGTTAATCATATTTAATCCTAAAAATCCTGTTAATTGCTCAGCGCCTTTTTAAACGCTTCGTCATTACTGTTCATCACCTGGTAAAAAGAATTGTCGCCCCATTTAAAGCGGGCGGCATTGGCTTTGAGAATACTTTTGATATAGCCGCGGGATATCAGCAACTCGTGCGAATCCATTTCCTTTAATGTTTTTGAAGCGTAGAGGATGAAATTGTGGAAATCATCATCGCTTACGGTATAGTTTTTTATAAAATCGTCGACGGTTGTAAACCTATTCAACACCGGCTGCATTCTGTCGATCACGTAAGCCGAAAAAAGCTGCTGATCAATTAAATTCTGCACTACGTAGGTGCTTTGACTGGTATCTGCCGGTACAAAAACATCGGGCATAATGCCGCCGCCGCTAAACACTTTACGTCCGTTTAGCGTATGATATGAGCCTTTAAAAACAGAGTCGTTACGGATGCTTTGCTCCGAAAAGAGTTCGCCCTTTTTCATACGTATAGCCAATTCATTCCGGTAACTCTCCAGGCCCCCTTTATATGATTTCTGGATCGATCTGCCCGATGGGGTATAATATCTGGCCACCGTTAAATTTACCGCGGAGCCATCGCCAAACGGAAACTGTTGCTGCACCAGGCCTTTGCCAAATGAGCGGCGGCCAACAATAGTCGCCCTGTCCAAATCCTGCAGGGCACCCGCCAAAATTTCACTGGCCGAAGCAGAATACTCGTCAATAAGCACAGTAACCTTACCTTGTTGAAATGAGCCCGAATCAGTGGCAAAATAATCCGTACGGGGTTCATGAATGCCTTTGGTATACACAATGAGTTTACCTTTACCCAAAAACTCATCGGCCATAGATGTTGCTGCGTTCAAATATCCGCCGCCATTGCCCCTAAGGTCAAGCACCAGGCTGTTCATACCATCGGTTTTAAGTTTACTTAGCGCTTTACGAAAATCGACATCCGTAGTCGATGCGAATTTGCCTATTTTGATATAGCCTGTTGTTGGGTTGGCCATATAAGCCGCGTTCACGCTACTCAGATCAACACGGCCCCGTTTTATTGCATACGTTTTTATTGCTGGCCCATTGGCAACACCAAGCAATAAAGAAGAATCTTTTCCGCCTCTGAAAACGTTGTTAACCCGGTCTACAGTAAGTTTTGTTCCTGCGAATTTTTTATTATCAACCGTAATTATTTTACTGCCATTAGGTAAATCTGCATTAAAAGCCGGCCCGCCATCATAAACCTGGGTAATAACCATGGTATCCCGTAATATCTGGAATTCGATACCGATGCCATTAAACCCCCCGTCTAACCGCTCATTAACAGACTGAGCTTGCTGTGGTGGCAAATAAAGCGAGTGGGGGTCGAGGTTTTGCAGCATTTCATTAACCGATGCGCCTTCAATACTATCAATATTAACACTATCAACATAATTATGGTTAACCAGCTCCAAAACTTTCGACAGCTTGTTATTATCTGAAAATGAAAAACCAAGGTTACGATCAGCAAATTTTCTATCGCCTATCAGCAACCCAATGGTAATCCCTAACAGCACCAGGATCATTGTCCTGAAAATAACTCCCGCGGTCTTTTTCATATTCAGCAAACAAAGTTAATCAATGCCTCATCAATAATTTTTATTGGCATCACTGCATTTGATGTTTTTTACCGAATTTTGTTATAAATTATTTAAAATTAATGGAAACCATTACGGAGAGGGAATCACATTATAAGAATTTAGAGCAGCTATCTGTTCTGGAGATACTGGAAAGCATTAACAAGGAAGACCAAACAGTTCCCCTGGCTGTTAAAAAAGCCTTGCCGCAAATTGAACAACTGGCCACCGTAACCGCCGCTAAAATGCGCGATGGAGGTCGTTTATTTTATATTGGCGCGGGCACCAGTGGTCGTTTAGGTGTAGTTGATGCCTCAGAATGCCCGCCAACGTTTGGTGTTCCGTTTGATATGGTTGTAGGTATCATAGCCGGTGGCGATGGCGCTATACGCAAAGCAGTAGAGTTTGCTGAAGATGATACAGAACAAGCCTGGAAAGATCTGGGAGAATTTCACATTACCGATAAAGATGTTGTAGTAGGAATTGCCGCATCGGGCACTACGCCTTATGTAATCGGCGGGTTAAAAATGGCCCATCAACATAATATTGTAACCGGCTGTATAGTTTGTAATAGTGGTAGCCCGGTGGCTGCCGAAGCACAATACCCGGTTGAGGTGGTTACCGGACCGGAGTTTTTAACCGGATCAACCCGGATGAAAGCCGGCACCGCACAAAAGCTGGTTTTAAACATGCTGAGCACCAGTGTTATGATACAACTGGGCCGGGTGAAAGGGAACAAGATGGTTGATATGCAATTGAGCAACAACAAACTGGTTAACCGTGGGGCTCGTATGGTGATGGAAGAAACCGGATTAAATGAAGATGAGGCTGCAGCGCTTTTAAAAAAATACGGGAGCGTACGCAGCGCGGTTGATAATTATAAAAAATGATGTGCAAATGTTTCAGATGTTCAAGTGTGCGGATGTGTAAATGATTAAGATAATCTGCACATCTGAAATTCATACACTTGCACATCTGAAACATCTGCATATCCGCACATTTGGCTAAGAGATATGCACGAGATAGAACCATATTACCGGTGGCGGGATGATTATATAGCATCAGAAGACGAGTATTCTCCTTTTTATGCTACTGAATACAGTGAGTTTGAATTTGATAAGCAGGTATATAACTATCTGTTGCACCCACAATGGGATTCCTTCGGCTCCAACACATTATACCTGAAAGTACTTTTTGCCGATTACGAAAAGGGATATACCATTATTGAATTTATTGGCGAATGGAACGATGCTATCAACAACGATATCATGATGCTGAAGCGCGAACTGCTGGAGCTCATGATCGATAATGGCATCAACCATTTTATACTTATCGGCGAAAACGTACTCAACTTTCACTCCTCTGATGATTGTTATTATGAAGAGTGGTTCCAGGATATTGAGGATGGCTGGATAGCCGGTATCAATTTCCGTGAGCACGTAGTTGATGAGTTTAAGCGTAATAATATTGATTACTATATCAACTTTGGTGGCGTACTTGATGATCTGGGCTGGCGCACATTAAAACCGATACAGGTGTTTAAACTGGTAGAGGAACAGTTGATGCGCAGGTTAAATTAAACAAAACAAACACCTCATTGCGAGGAGGAACGACGTGGCAATCCCTAACTATACAGAGTAACTCTTTAAATCGGGGATTGCCACGCTGCGCTCGCAATGACGCCGTTTTTAACCTCTTTTTCTCATGCCTTTTTAAAAGAGCTCTAAAACTCCTCATGAATATAGGTCATGATCCGGACCATTTCATCGCGTATCTCCTTAACGGGCCCGGTAAAATTGTTGTTCATGAACGAAAATGCCAGTCGCTTGCCTTTGCGGGTGACAATGTAGCCACTTTGGTTATAATTGTTGGATAAGGAGCCTGTTTTTGCCCAAACAAATACTTGTCCGTTATCTGTTTTATAAGCGTTTTTAAGCGTGCCGGTAGCACCACCGGCAGGCATCATGCTATACAAAAGCGAATCATTCTTTACTTCGTTCTTAATTTTTTGCAGCAGGGCTATAATGCTCCTGGGGGTAAACAAATTCATCCGCGAAAGTCCAGAACCATCAACCCACTGCGGTTCATCGGGCAGGTCGTTCAAAAAATGTGCCTTGGAATAGCTGATCACCGAATCGGTATTGAGCGTATTAAATTTCACTGAGGAGCAGGCCAGCAGTAACTGCTCTGCAATAAAATTATCGCTGGGTTGCAGCATTCGCTGGTACACAGCACGGGCATTTATGTTATAGATCGTTTTCGCGGTGGCGCTTAACGCTATATTTACAGGCCATACCGATTTTCTCAATGTATCCCGCAACAATTCCAGCGTTAGTTCAGTGCTTGTTTTCCAGGGTATTTCTTGCCGGAAGCCTGGCGGTACAGGCATTACCGGATAAATAAAACTGTTATGCGAAAAATCGCGTTTTACTTTAAACCTGGTTGGATGATAGCTGGTATCGCTGTTTAAAAACCGTTTGAGGTAAGAAGGTTTGATCTGCAGATTGCTGTTGGCATCGGCATATAATAAGGCTACATTATCCTCTACAGGCAGGTCTGTTATCTCGGCCTGGTAATAATCATTATAATCATCCCAGGCCCAGCCTGTACCAAAAAACTCGTTCGTGTAGCCTTTTGTTGAATAATACAGTTTTTTATTGCTCTGTGCCAGGAACTTCAGGCCATTGATTCCCCTCAGATCGCTATGCAGAAAAGAAGGATCGCCGGTACCCCAAAACACCAGCGAGTCATGCCGCATTTCATAACGAAGGGCCGGGATCGAGTCGCCCAACATTTTAAGACAGGTATAAAAAGTAAACAGCTTGGTATTTGATGCCGGGATAAAATGTTTATCAGCATTTAACTCATATATCATTTTCTGATCGTCCAGATCATACAAAGCAAAACCTGTAAAATGATCCCGCATGATTTGCGAGTGCTTAAACTGCTTTTTTATCTTTCTCTTTTTAATTCCACCGCCGTAAACGGTATCATTAAATAATAACAGGCCGCAAATCATTAACAGAAATACAAAAGTTGTTTTTAACATACATTTATTCAATTTAACCAATTATTGTTGTAAATTTAATACACCAACTATAATAACCTTGCTACTCACGCTATTTCATAAAATAAAGCAATTCCGGGCAGTATGGCTGGTATGTTTATTTTCGATTTGTTTTTTTGCAGCCCAGGCACAATACTTTGATCTGGATTATAATAAAAAAAAAGTAAATATCCCTTTCCGCCTGGTACGGAGCCTGATGGTGATCAAATTAAATATAAATCATAAAGGCCCATTCAATTTCATATTGGATACCGGCGTTGGTTTAATGATCATTACCGACCCCAAACTAGTTGATTCCATTTCTATTCCCAACAAACGAACCTTAAAAATACCCGGCCTTGGTGAGGGGGAAGATGCAGAAGCTTATGTTACTTCAGCGTTGGATGTTGAGATCCCAGGCCTGGTAAGTTATGACGTAGCGGCCGCCATTCTTAAAAAGGATCTGTTTAGCTTATCCGGATATGCGGGTATGCCTATACATGGTTTACTTGGCTACGAGTTTTTCAATAATCTGGCCGTCAGGATCAATGTTCCGGATAGTACATTAACGGTTTGGCGGCCAAAGGACCTCAAAGTGTTTCGGAAGGGGGTACCTATTCCCATCACTATTGAAGACCGAAAACCCTATGTAGAAACATGGGTAAAACTGCAAAGCGGCGAGAATATAAAAACAAAGCTAATCATTGATCTGGGGGCCGGGCACCCCATATCGCTCGAAACGGTGGTGAAACGATATGGCCTTCCGCAAAAATTTATTGCCTCGGCCAACCTGGGGATTGGGTTAAACGGCCCAATTAATGGGTATATCGGCCGGCTGGAATCGTTGGAACTGGGTAAATTTAAGATCAAGCAGCTGATCGCCTCTTTTCCAGACGTCAATAGCGCCCAAAGCTCGCTTTCGGTTCCCCGGGATGGCAATCTTGGGATAGGAACCCTAAAACGTTTTTCGGTGATCCTGGATTATACCCATAACACCATGTACTTAAAGCCAGGCTCCAATTTTAAAGCACCTTTTGAACATGATATGAGCGGGCTTGAATATTATGCCGCCGGCGATAATTTTGACCGCATTGTTATTAACCGGGTTGAACCGGGCTCGGCCGCTGATGAAGTTGGGCTGGAAAGAGACGACGAAATAGTAGCTATCAATTTTAAGCCCGTATCTAAAATGACCCTCGAAGAAATTGATGAAATCTTCAAATCCCGCAATGATCGTAGCCTTTTATTGGATGTTTATCACGATAAAAAGCTGGATAAAGTGGTGCTTACTTTAAAAAGGCGTATATAATAGGGTGATTTTTAAAAATCACCCTATTATATGTTATAACATCGTGTTTATTTTATTTAAGTTTACTGTTTAAGTATTGACATAAATGAAAAAACACCTTATCGCAGGCCGTTATATACGGGGCTCTGCTTTTATTTTTGCTGTTTTAGCCAGCTCATGCGCTACCAAAAAACATACGGCAAATCAAACCTTAACGCTTAAAACAACAGGCCCGGGCGGAACAACTACAGCTACCGCAACGGCAGGTGCACCCAAAAAAGAGGGCATTAAAAAATTCAGCGAAATAATCACCGGCAAAACCAAAGCCGATAGCGGTCTTTTTAATACCTACAAGGTTGAGGGCAAGTATTATTATGAAATTCCAGACTCTTTGATCAACCGTGAAATGCTGGTAGTTACCCGGTATGTTAAAACTCCCGGCGGACTAAAAACATTTGGCCAGCAATATGGCGGCGAAGAGTTGAACGACCAGGTTTGGAAATGGGAGCGCCATGACAAGCAGATATTTATACGCGTGCCCAGCTACTCTATACGGGCTGATAGTACTACCGATATGTATCAATCGGTAAAAAACTCCAATCTCGATGCCGTATTAGCCGCTTTTGATATTAAGGCATTCAATAAAGACAGCACAGGCGTACTCATTGATGTTACCGATTTTTACAATGGCGATATAAGCGCTATTGGTTTAACAGATAATGTTAAAAAAGCCTATAAAGTTTCGGGCGTTGATAATACCCGTTCTTATATTGATACCATTAAAAGTTTCCCGATAAACTTGGAAGCGCATACCTTAAAAACATACCGCTCGGCAGAATCGCCTACAGATAACTCTACAGGAGCTATCACTTTTGAGTTTAACACCTCTATGCTATTATTGCCAAAAACACCAATGAAAGCCCGTATCAGCGATGAAAGGGTTGGTTTTTTTGGTCAGCGCCAAACCGATTATGGTACTGATGCTCAAAAAGCCAAGGTAACAGCCTATATACACCGCTGGAAACTGGAGCCTAAGGACCCCGCTGCTTATTCACGCGGCGAACTGGTTGAGCCTAAAAAACAAATAGTTTATTATATTGATCCGGCAACACCTAAAAAATGGGTACCATACCTTATAGCTGGCGTAAACGATTGGAACAAGGCTTTTGAAGCTGCGGGTTTTAAAAATGCTATTGTTGGTAAAGAAGCCCCAACGCATAAACAAGACCCGGAGTTTAGCACCGAAGATGCGCGCTACAGCGTGATCCGCTATTTTGCATCGGATGTGGAGAACGCTTATGGCCCACACGTTTCTGATCCCCGTACCGGCGAGATTCTGGAAAGCCACGTGGGCTGGTATCATAACGTAATGAGCTTGTTGCGCGATTGGTACCTGATACAAACCGCCGCCGTAAATCCGGCCGCACGCAAAGCACAATTTTCTGATGAGCAAATGGGCGAACTTATCCGTTTTGTATCATCACATGAAATTGGACACACTCTTGGCTTACCACATAACTTCGGTTCGAGCTACGCGTATCCGGTTGATTCACTCCGCTCCAAAACATTTACCGATAAACATGGCACCGCGCCATCTATTATGGACTATGCCCGCTTTAACTATATAGCTCAACCAAGCGATGGCGTCACTCATCTTTATCCTCAAATAGGCGAGTATGACCTGTGGTCTATCAAATGGGGTTACAGTTGGTTCCCGGGCAATAAGACGGCCGTACAGGAGAAAGAAATACTGGCCGACTGGACCGATAAAAAAGCAGGCAATCCGCTTTACTATTTCGGACGCCAGGGCACATCGATTGACCCACGCCTGCAAAATGAAGACCTGGGCGACAATGCTATGAAAGCCAGCACCTATGGTATAGCCAACCTGAAACGCATTTTACCAAACCTCGAAAAATGGACCTATCAAAAAAATGAGAATTTTAGCGATGTAGCCGAATTATACAACGAGGTGATAGGTCAGTTTAACCGCTATATGGGTCACGTTACTACCAATATTGGCGGGATGAATGAAAACTTTAAAACTTATGATCAAAAAGGCGCTGTTTATGATTTTGTAAACAAAAACCTGCAACGCGATGCGATGCTGTTTTTAAACAAGCAATTGTTTGAAACCCCGCAATGGTTAATAAACAAGCCAGAGTTAAGCAAATTTGATAATGGCGTTGTACTTAACCGCATCAAAGCACTCCAGGTAGCTGTGCTGGGTAATGTGCTTAGCCCATCAAGACTGGCACGCATGTATGATAATGAAGCCAAAAATGGCAGCAATGCATACACCGTGGCAGAGCTATTTACAGATGTACATTCAGGAGTGTTTAATAGCAGTAACCCAGATGCGTTTAAACGCAATTTGCAACGCGGCTATATCGAAAACCTAAAAAGTTTACTCATCACCGACGCGAGCTTTTCATTTCCGGGTATAACAAGCGCGCAGTTGGCTTATTTTGGCCTAACGCCAATAAACATTGCTTTGTCTGATATCAGGCCGATGGTACGTGCAGAATTAAAGAAGATTGATGCCGGATTACCAAAGGGCGGAGATGCCTTAACCGCGGCACACTTTGCCGATCTTCACCTGCGTATTAAAGACGCGCTGAATCCGGATAAAGCCATTATCAATTTACAGGGCGCATTGATGCGCGGTATTAACAATAATGATGTAATAAAAGAAAATACAGAAGGCGGATATATGAACTGCTGGCCAAAAACACCAACAGAAAATTAATCCGTTTATCAATTAAATAAAAAGCCTGCTTGGTAAACCAAGCAGGCTTTTTTATGAATACGCCTGATGCGCAGCATTGATCAGGCAAAAATGAGCAAAATTTAATATCCAGCTATAACAGTGCTATTTAAGCTGGCTGATGTTTTCGAAAAAGGCTACCTGAAGATCGAGTAATGATCTTACATTAATTTTTTCGCCGTAGGCATCAAAGCACAAAAACTTGGTGCTTTCCGGATGGTTCCTACGCTTCTTCTCAAAAAAATTAAACGTTTCAAAGAAATAATGATTAGTGGTGACATGGCTTTTGTTATTCGTTTGCGAAGTATTTAGCCGAAACCCGATCGCATCGATCCAATTGTGCACTTTTGAGTGCAATGTGCTGCTAATATTATTCATAGGTTAATTTTATTTTAAACATAACGAAACATTCGCCGGTTTTGTTGTTCACTTTTTGTATTATTTAAACAATACACTACTTTTCTTTTCTTAGTAGCAACAATAATTGTTCCGCTATCCCCATCGCCTGCAACTAATTATTCATACATCCGTAATAAGTTCACAACTCCATCCAAAAATTTAAAATTCATGAGAAAACTACGACTACTTTTTCCTGTTTTATTGATCTGCTTATTTAGCATAAACGCCTGTAAAAAAGGAGATCCAGGACCGGCCGGGACCAATGGCACCAATGGCGCACAAGGACCAAAAGGAGATACCGGTTCGCCAGGTCCGGGTGGCCCGCAAGGTGCAACTGGCAATACTGGCGCAACAGGCCCCACAGGCCCTCAAGGACCAGCAGGATCTAACGGAACCGATGGTGCCAACGGAGCTGATGGCACCATGAGTGTTAAAAGCTATTTGTTAATTAACAGAAGCGTAACCTTAACCGGATTTACCAATTTCAATATACCGGCCATAACACAGGATATAGTTGATAGCGGCGTTGTTTTAGCCTACTTCAGAACCACTGGAAGCACCGGAGCTTATTATGCATTGCCATACAGCGAAGCCGACAGGACCATTACACTATCAGATTTTGGCGTTGGCTATGTTAATATTAAGGCCAACTTTTCACAAACCGGGCTCGATTTTAAGATTGTAGTTATTCCCGGAGGCAGCGTTACCACTCTGCAAATTGCGCATCCAAACATCAACTTTAAAAATTATAGTGAAGTAGCAACCGTTTTGCACATCAACTAATTTTATAAAAGGTTATATTAAGGGTAAAAGGGCTGATATTGAAGGTTCTTTTACCCTTAAGATTTGTAACAATGATATGATTAATAAGCGTTTAGGGCCGTTTTTGTAACAATCATATGCGTTTTTAACATTTAATACTTTATAAGTTGAACATTTGCAATTGGATTGTGTCCAATGTATAATTAATAATTTTTCAAGTAGAACAAATACTCTATGAAACCCCTGTTCCTTATTTTAAGCCTAACCATTTTAACTGCATTCAAAACGCTGGCACAAACCACGCATGATATTAGCGGCACCGTTGTTGATACCTCAAAACTTTCGCTACCCGGCAGCAGTATTAAGCTCGTATCAAATGGGGGAGATAGTACCATATCTATAGCTGATGCTAATGGAAAATTTGCGTTCTCGGGCATTAAAGGCAGCAAAATAACACTTACATTATCATCCATCGGGTTTACATCCATCAAAAAACACTTCGCTCTTGATGCTGATGGAAAACCTGTTGATCTGGGTAATATCATCATGAAGGCTTCAACCAATATGCTTAACGTGGTAACCATTGTGGGCGTAAATCCGGTAACGCTGAAAGAGGATACGGTAGAATACAATGCCAGCGCTTATAAAGTACGGGAGAATGCCCCGGCAGAGGACCTGATCAAAAAACTACCGGGTGTTGATGTGGATGTAAACGGAAACATTACCACGCAGGGTAAACAAGTTACCAAGGTGCGGATAAATGGTAAGGACTTTATGGGAGGCGATGTTCAAAGCGCCACCAAAAACCTTCCCGCCGATGTGATCGAGAACATCCAGATGATTGATGACTATGGCGACCAGGCCAACCTTACCGGCGTTAAAACCGGTGAGCCGGATAAAATCATGAACATCACTATCCGCAAGGATAAAAACTACGGTTATTTTGGGCAGGCCACTGCAGGAGGCGGTAGAGATGCCTTACCTCAAAGCCAGGATATCCCTGATAAAAACCGTTATATAGGCTCTGTTAATGCGTTTGATTTTAATGGCGATCGCCAAATCGCTGTTTTAGGGAGCATTAATAATACCAACGTTAATACCTTTTCATTCGGCAGTCCAAGTGGCGGCGGTGGCGGCGGCTTTGGCGGTGGGGGTTTTGGCGGTGGCGGCCGGGGTAATGCAGGCCGTGGCGGCGGCAACTCGGGCAGCTTGATAACCACGCAAAATGGTGAAACCAACGCGCACTCTATCGGTACAAACTTCCGTGACCAATGGGGTAAAAAGCTTTCGGTATATGGAAGTTACAGTTTTGCCGATAATACGGTTACAACAACAACCAACACCTTACAGGAAAACAGGTCGGCCTCAAACCCTACAACACAAAATCAAAACAGCGTTGAAAAAGATCAAAATATAAATCACCGCTTTACCTGGAATATGGAGTATAAACCTGATACTATTAACTACTTAAAAGTTACTCCTACATTTTCATACTCGGGCACCAATACTAATGAAAATGAGGCTGTAAATTTCAGCAGAAACGGGAATATATCATCGGCTTACACTGCTATTACCAACGGCGATTCGCAAGCACCTAATTATGGTTTTACAGCCTTATTTAACCATCGCTTTAAAAATCGCCATAACCTGAGCATCAATGCTACCGTAAGTTCGGCGCCAAGTTGGTCATACCAAAACCCGGTTTATGATTATACAGCAGGTAATCCTACTGCTCCAATAAACCAAATGATCAATACTTATAGCCGCACAAACAGCTATGGAACTAACGTTTCGTATCTGAACCCAATAGGCAAACGTTCATACCTGGAGCTTAACTACGCGTTTAACCGTGCTATTACAACCAACAACAAAGAGACCGATACCCTTTTTAATGTAGCTGATTTTTCTTTTAGAAGCGACAGCGCGTTAAGTAATCGCTATAATTACACTTTTACAACTAATAGGGTTGGCTTAAACTACCGTTTTATCGAAAAGAAATATAACTATACATTAGGATTGGGGGTTCAACCATCCGTCTTAGATGGCAACTCACCAGTAACGGGCATTTCAACGCACATATCAAACTTTAATGTAATACCCACTGCCCGTTTCATTTATAATTTTTCGCGCAGCCAATCATTCAGTGTTAACTATAATGGATCAAGCAGCACGCCAAGTTTTTCACAATTACAACCCGTGATCGACTTTTCAAACGCGCTTTACCCGGTTGAAGGTAACCCCAATCTGAAACCACAGTTTACTAACAATTTTTCGATCAGGTATAATAAGTTCAGTTTCCAAACCGGTGATGTATTTTTTGCTAACTTATCGTTCCAGAGTGTGCAAAACCAGGTGGTAACCAACACCATTACCTATCCTCGTCTTTATTCGCCTAATCCGAGATTCCAAAACACTATTTTAACTCAGTATTTAAATGCTGATGGATATTACACAGGTTCTGGTCGTTTAACTTATTCCAAACCATGGGAAAACCGCAAATACACCCTTACCTTTAATGGTACAGCTACCTACACTAATAATATAGGCTACCTCACCAATATTGATTCTACTTCATTTGCGGCCACTACCGAGAAAAATATTGCCAAAAACCTGGTATTTACCCCGGAAGTTCGTTTCAGGGTCGATATCAATAACGTTGTTGACGCGCAAATCTTAACTAATTACGCTATCAACAGAACCAGTAATTCCGTACAAAATCCATTACTTAACGGAACGTCAAATATCCGGACCTGGAACATCGGCCTTACCGGTAAAAATTACTTTGGCGACTGGACATTTAGCTACGATTATTCTAAAGCCACCAACTACGGCTATAGCTCAGATATCAAAGTTACCAACCCCAACATTCTGAACTTATATGTAGAGCGCCGCTTTTTGAAAAATAAACAAGCTACTATCCGCCTGTCGGGTTTTGACTTATTTAACCAAAACACTGGCTTTTCATCAACATCAACAGCCAGTTCATTGACGCAATCACGGGTTAACCGTCTTTCAAGATATTATCTGTTAACTTTTACACTTAACCTGAAAAAGTTTGCAGGCAAAGCCCCTGTTCAGGATAATATGGGTCCTGGCGGCCGGTTCAGAGATGGTGGCGGACGTCGTGATGGCGCTGGGCCTGGTGGCGGTGGGCCTCCGGGAATTCCGGGCGGACCGCAATAACAGTATACAAAAAGGCCCCATCTATGTAGATGAGGCCTTTTATTTTATCTGTATAAAGCAGTATTATATTTAATTTACTCCCCTGTCAACACATTACTTATAACGCGTTCCAGATCTTCCAGATCAAAAGGTTTGGCCAGATATGTTTGGGCGCCGGCATGGCTTGCCAATAATTGAATATCGCTATTGGCCGAAAAGTAGATGACCGGAATATGCTTTAATTCTTCTGCTTTCTTAAGCGTTTGGGTAGCTACTATTCCCCCGGCATCGGGTATCCAGTTGTCCATCAATATAACATCCGGCAAAATCGGCAAAACTTTATCAACAATATTATTGCAATCGGTAAAAGTATGCACTTCCCATCCCTTCTCTTCTAAGATATAACTGCAAATAGAAAGTATATCTTCATCATCATCAAATATGATGATCTTTTTGTGCGGTTCTTCCATTCGTATACTTCCAGTGAAACTATAAATAAATTTTAATACTGGCAAATAATTTAAAGTCTTAATTAATATACCTGGTAATCCATTTAATGCCAGGGCTATATTCCGTTTGCTGTAGTGTTAAAATAGGGCAACAAAAATATCAGTTCCGATGTGCAATCTGGTGTGTTTTTTACACCTTCGTAATATGTTAGTTACTCAATAAATTATACATCATTATATTGAAAACAATAATAAATTTACCATCCAATTTAAGCCTTATTTAAACCAGTTTACAGCAGTAACTTCCCTGTTAAATTTTAATTTATGAATAAAAATATCCGATCACTTTTACTGTGGCCGCTGCTGTTTGGCGCTACAATTACCGCCAATGCTCAAAAAGCAGATCAGGCCAGTTTGTGGCTTACCAAAGCCGACAGATCTGTTTTGTTTGAAAAGCAAAAAGATGCTCTAACCTTTAAACCGGCTAACGATAACGGATTTACCATTACTATTGACGACAAAAAAACATATCAGCCAATTGATGGCTTTGGTTTTGCCTTAACGGGGGGTAGTGCCATGCACATCATTCGTATGAGCGCAGATAGCCGGGCCGCGTTACTGAAAGAATTGTTTGCCACCAATGGTAATAACATCGGGGTAAGTTATATCCGGTTGAGCATCGGCGCATCTGACCTGAACGAAAAAGTATTTTCCTACGATGATATGCCGGCCGGCCAAACCGACCCAGCCTTAAAACATTTTGACCTGGGGCCCGATAAGCAGGATGTGATCCCGGTGATGAAACAGATACTGGCTATCAACCCTGCCATCAAAATTCTGGGTTCGCCCTGGTCGCCGCCAGCATGGATGAAAACCAATGAAGATACCCGCGGCGGTCGTTTAAAACCCGAATATTATGGGGCCTATGCTAAATACCTGGTAAAATATATACAGGGCATGAAAGCTAACGGTATACCAATTGACGCCATAACCATTCAAAATGAGCCCTTGCATCCGGGCAATAACCCTAGCTTACTATTGGTAGCTCCTGATGAGGGAGTGTTTATCAAAAACCATCTTGGGCCAGCCTTTAAAGCTGCCGGTATTAAAACCAAGATCATTATTTATGATCATAATGCCGACAGGCCGGATTACCCCATCTCTATCCTGAACGATCCCGCGGCCCGTAAATATATCGACGGCTCAGGCTTCCATTTGTACGGAGGCAATATTGATGCCCTTACCGATGTGCACAACGCCCACCCTGATAAAAACCTCTATTTTACGGAGCAAATGGTGGTAGAAAAAGAAAACAGTTCTACCATCGATATTGCCTGGCCGGTTAAACGCCTGATCATTGGCGCAACCCGCAACTGGAGCCGCAACGTACTGGAATGGAACCTGGCGGCCGATCCGGATTATAAACCATACACCGACAGGGGTGGCTGTCCGATGTGCCAGGGCGCAGTAACTATTGATAAAAACTCCGTAAAACGTAATCTCGCTTACTACTCCATAGCCCATGCATCCAAATTTGTGCGCCCGGGTTCGGTTCGTATCTCTTCTAACAATTCAGATAAGCTGCCTAACGTGGCTTTCAAAACACCTGACGGTAAAAAGGTGCTCATCGTAGCCAATACCAGCGACTCGCCACAATCGTTCAATATTAAATACAATGGCAAAGCCATCGCCGCTACTTTAGAAAAAGGCTCGGTAGGCACTTATATCTGGTAAGCGTTCTTCATTCTTTGTTTATACCAATAACCTAAGTATATCATGTTATTACAAACTTTTAAAAATATATCGGTAAAGGTTTTGCTTATGGCCCTACCAGCTTCGTTTATTTCGTTACAGGGCAACGCGCAAAGCTTTTTAAAGGCCGACGGCAAAAAGATAGTTGACGAAAGCGGCAAAAACGTGCTGTTACGCGGTATGGGTCTGGGCGGCTGGATGCTGCAGGAAGGCTATATGCTGCATGTTAACAGGGATAGTCGCCAATACCGCATCCGCGAAAGATTGGAAGATTTGATGGGACCAGCAGAAACCAAGGAGTTTTACGATACCTGGCTGGCCAACAATACCCGCAAAATAGATATCGACTCGATGCGCCGCTGGGGCTTTAACTCTGTACGTTTGCCCATGCACTATAACCTTTATACCCTGCCAATTGAAAAAGAACCGGTTGCCGGGCAAAATACCTGGATAGACAAAGGCTTCAAAATGACCGACGATCTGCTGGCCTGGTGCAAAGCCAACCACATGTACCTCATCCTTGATCTGCATGCCACACCGGGCGGACAGGGTAACGACCTCAATATATCAGATCGTAATACCGATGTGCCATCATTGTGGGACAGCGAGGCCAACAAACAAAAAATGATAGCCCTTTGGCGCAAACTGGCCGATAGGTATAAAAACGAACCTAATATTGCCGGCTATGATATCATCAACGAACCCAACTGGGGCTTTGATGACCCAGCCAATGATAAGAATGGGCTAAAGGAAAAAACTAACGCCCCTTTACGCAAACTGATGGTTGATATTACGGCTGCTATTCGCGAGGTGGATAAAAAACACATCATCATTATTGAGGGCAACGGCTGGGGGAATAATTATAACGGTATACTGCCCACCTGGGATAAAAACATGGTGCTGAGCTTCCATAAATACTGGAACTTTAACGATCAAAAATCGGTAGAGCATATCATCAAAACCCGCGATCAGTACAATGTGCCTGCCTGGATAGGAGAGACCGGCGAAAACTCTAACGTATGGCTAACAGAGGAGATACACTTGCTGGAGAAAAATAATTTAGGCTGGGCACTTTGGCCACTGAAAAAAATGGGGAACAACAATCCGATCGAGATCCCATCAAACCTAAACTATGATGACGTGACCAATTACCTCAACACGGGAAAACATAAGCCTAAGGAAAGTAACGTATATAGTGGTACGCTCGAGATGGCTATACACGCCAAACTGGAAAACGCCATTATTCACCATGATGTGATCGATGCTATTTTCAGACAACCTTTTACAACCGCAACCAAACCATTTAAAGCCAATAAAGTTACCAACGGCACCATCATTAACGCGGTTGACTATGACCTCGGACGCAACGGCTTTGCTTACTTTGATACCGATACTGCCGATTATCGTACCTCCGGGAAACCGGGTATCGGGAACCATGGCCGCACTTACCGTAATGATGGTGTAGATATCAGCAAAGATTCTTCCGCCTATAACAGTTTTTATGTTGACCATATAGAAACTAGCGAATGGACCCAATACACTATTCAGGTAAAAACACCTGGCGTATACACAGTTAAGCTAAAAGTAGCTGCAGCAACCGACGATGCCAAATTAACGCTCAATATAAACGGTGCCGATCAAGCTAAAGAAGTGGCTATTCCCAACACCGCAGGACTAAAAACCTGGCAGGTGATCACCGTAAAAGATATCCGCCTAAAAGCCGGGGTTAATAAAGTAAGGGTGTACGCCAATAAGGGTGGGTATAACCTGCATTGGCTGCAGTTTTGGAAGGATAAGTAAAATAAATCATTGAATAGCCCGACCATTTTTTTAAAAAGTGGGTTTACATGGGTTTACACTTTTTATGGTTAACATTGACTTATTTATCTTATAATCAATAAATTATAAAAAATAACACTCAAAAAGTGTAAACCCAGAATTTGCCATTTAAGCACGGCGAAGAGTTTTGATTAATGATCATAGTCTTCGCCGTACTACTTATTGGCCCAACTATCCAAAAGCACAATCATCTCCGCTACTTTAGTAAGATCGTCTTTCATCACGTCTAAAAATAACGACTCCGGAAACATTGTCCCGAAGTCGTTATTCTTGGGTTATTGCTATTTTTGTTAAACATTGTTGCCTACCGATGATGACAGATCATAAAACAATACTTAGAGATTTTGTACGCGCATTCAAAAAGTGGTTGTCTGCGCATCATACCCCACAAGAGATCCAGGATCTGCACTTTGATGATACCAGCTATCCCGACTGGAAATCTATAGAAAATTATTTTTCGGGTCTGCTTGCTGCCCAACAGATCAATCAGCTGGATGATGAAGATCTGGCCAATTTGCTTTACCTTATTGCCCGGCATTGGGATGTGGGCAGGATGATTGCCTGGTTATCCGCAGCGCCCGAATTGTCAAATATTGGCCACTTATCAATTGATGATTTTCTTATTCTTGCCCGGGCGGTCTCCAAATTACATGGGGCCGAGTATAACGATGCCAAATCGCAATTCGCGTCATCTTTTAAAAAACTGGATAAGCTTACCCCGGAAACAGAGGACACCCTTTTAGAACTCTACTTTAGCAACGACGAATATACCAAACGCTTGTCCCTGCTGTCATTGGCCAAATTCGGCTATCCGGATATCAGAGAGCTCCTGAAACAATCATGGGAAATGGTTGACGAGAAATACCATAAAATTGGCTGCCTGCAAGCCATTGATGAGTACGTAAAAAATCCTGCGCTGCTTAACGAATACCTTGCATTAACCGCAACAGAAACAGGCGATGAACTGCAAAAATATGTGGCCTATCTCAAAAACAGGTAGGCTATCTGGCCTGGCGAATACTTTAGCATTGTGTTAAATTCAATGTGCCTGATCCTTTTAGTGCCTGCGTAAATGTTTGGCAGATACAGCGGTAATAGAAAACCATTTGTAACCCGTGGTGCGGCCTGTACGCGGCTTAAATGTGATCGGCAAATCAATGCCGCTACGCTTTACGGTAATAGTTACAGCATTAGTATAGCTTTCATAAGCCGGTATCAAATTGGTAGCAGATGCAATGGTATCTCCATTTTTTAAACCAGCCAGAGCCGCCGGCGATTTTGGATTTAGTCTGGCAATAACTTCTCCGGCTTTTATCGCTTGGGGTTTATCAAAACCTAAATCAAAGAATTGCGTAGTGACTGATTTCCGCTTGAAATTTTCACCATACGCGTTATTAACCGGGATGAGCAATCGTCCCGCCATCATCAATTTAAAATCGTTTACAGCCCAGTCGCCTGCTCTTTTTTTGATCAGCTCTATCCACGTTTGCTCGGTAGTTTGCAGGCCGCTTGCTTTCAGGCGGTTCATTTCCCTGATGAGGGATAGCACAGAAACATTTTTTATCCGGTGCTGTCGAAGTTTTCCTTCCAGATCGGCAAAATACAGCGCGCCACGGGTATAAGGCGTTGTCCAGGCATTACGGCCAGACCACATAATTTGTGGGATTTTTTGATTGGGGACATTTCTAAGCCGATTGGTATAATATTCTGCGAGCTCGCCGTTCCTAAGTTCTAAATACCGTTTCTCGCTAATCAATCCTGCATCATACAAAAGTTTAACAGATAAATAATCTGCGATACCTTCTACATACCAATCAGCAAGTCCGTCCGGATCGTACAGATCAGCAACAAAAACATGTATCATCTCATGAGCAGATAGCGATTTAATATCCTCATCATTCAGCGAAATACCCGTAGGCACATACAAAACAAACGAACCACTGGTTGCCCTTCCGCTTGATAAAGGAGGACCATTGTAAGAACGAAAAAAGTAATAAAAAGGCTTTTCGGACGACCCTTCCAGGCTATCCCTGATTACCTGGTGGGCTTTTGCAGCCCAATTAGCAGCAGCCTTAAATTCACTATCCGATCCCTTACCGAGCCCATACATGCTGAAGCCACGAGGATGATCTGTTGAGGTGAACGAACTAAGCGTCCCCGCTAAAAACTGTGCTTCTAAGAGATCACCGAAAGTTGTTTGAAATTTTATTGACTTTCCGGGGCCATAACTACATACAGCATCGGCCGTACCCGGCGATTCCCAATCGAGCTGAATCTCCATAGCTTTGTCTGTATAGGGCAGCAGCAAAAAACCACCAAATGATCCGGATATGCCGTCGCCTGCGGCCTGCAAATCTCTGACGGGGCCGCTTTGGGCGGGAATGGGATTTGCGAGAGGTACACGATAGGAAATTTGCAAAGGCCCTGTTATACTACGATCTGCTTGTATACAGTCGTAATCATTGCCATTTATCGTTTTACTTTTTACCTGATGAAATTTAACCGGACCCGAATTGTCCTTCGCATTTAAGTCGCATACGGTATCACTTGTACGCTGTAATGGTGTGAGTTTGTCAAACAGAAGAATGATCTTGTCTTTGGAATCACCGTAACCTTCGGGCAGTACATAAGTCACACCTATACCGTTGATCACATTATTATCGGCATACGATATTTTTAATTGCAATTTAACCTGGCTATGTGCTTTGGAGTAGAGAGCCAATAAGATAATGGCAACAAATAGTTTTTTCAGCAACATAGCTTAAATATCATGTATAATCAATTGCAAATGTCGGACGAATTCGCGGCTACCGCAAGCGGGTCCTTTGTGGTAAAGATAATGGGTTACAAGGTTTCTTGGTATGATGCCACAAGCGGGACGCTTGCGATAGCAGGAAATAGCTTGATCTTTACAAATAGATATATCTTAAAACAAGGATTAGTATTATCAAAAATACCCCGTAAAGGTAATTCAGCAAATCTCTATATCTAGAATTGATCAACCCACGCAACAGTATAAATACAGGGAAATATGCCAATAGTATATACCTTACCAAGGGCCTTGAAACGTAATTAATTAAGGATTTAGCTAATAGCCACACACAAATTGCAACCAAACAGGTATATGTGTAAAATATGACGTTTCTCATAGATTAGTATCCCGAATAATTGTTTTGCTCCGCTGTCCGTAGTTTCCAAAACTGAACCACCATGCCCAGAGGCTCCGTCTCTAGACTACCCGGCCCAGCCTTCCCGATCCAAACTTCGGAAATGTATGGCCTCGGCCAGGTGTTCCAGTTTGATATCTTCGCTACCAGCCAGATCGGCAATGGTGCGAGATACTTTCAGGATGCGGTCATAGGCCCGGGCAGAGAGGCCGAGTTTTTCCATGGCTCTTTTAAGCAGGGTTTGTCCGGCTACATCTATCTTACAAAGGTCGCGCACCATCTGGGGGCTCATCTGGGCATTGGCATGCAGATCGGGGCGATTACCGAAACGTTCTACCTGCACTTCTCGGGCTTTGATTACCCGCTCTCGGATCAGTTCGCTTTTTTCGGCGGCACGGTCTGAAGATAACTCACTGAAATTTACGGGCGTAACCTCCACATGCAGGTCGATCCTGTCTAACAGCGGACCAGAGATCTTGCTCAAATATTTCTGCACCATTCCCGGCGGACAAATGCATTCTTTTTCGGGGTGATTATAATAACCGCAAGGGCAGGGGTTCATACTGGCTACCAGCATAAAGCTTGATGGATAATCAACCGTGAATTTGGCCCTTGAAATAGTTACCCGTCGTTCTTCCAGCGGCTGGCGCATTACTTCGAGGGCGCTGCGCTTAAACTCCGGCAGTTCATCCAAAAATAAAACCCCATTGTGCGCCAATGAAATTTCGCCGGGCTGCGGATTACCGCCACCACCCACCAAAGCTACATCGGTTACATTATCAATTAAGGGGGCAGCTCTCATTTTCCATAACGGCTTACGTTAAAGCAAAAAGGCATTCCAATAAACCGAAAAGCCATTGGTTTGAGTGACTAAGAAACACTAATGCATTTAATCATTATAGATGAATAGCTCCACCTGTTTCTAAAGATGTTCTCCAATAAGAATCTTTGAAGATAGATTTAAAATTCTCAATCGTTTACCTGATTGTGATTAAATCATTCAGATTAAATTATAATATTCAAATGCAGCTTTAATTGATGCTAATGTCAAAGGCTTCGATATTATTGGATAGTCTGGTAAGTGATGCTCCTTCAATTTTTCTTTCATTGCATTGTGCCCAGTAAGTACCATTATTTTGGGGTTTGTAATTTGGAGCCTCAAAACCTCGGTTATTAATTGATAACCGTCCATTTTGCTAACAATAGATAAATCTATATCAACAATTAATACATTATAACCATTCAGTTTTAATAAATCGCCAAACTCTTGTGAAGATTTAAAGTCTTTAATATCAAGCTTACCGCCAAAATAAATTAGGTTAAACCCATCGAAAAGGGTCTTGAACTGAGGATATTCATTTTCAAAAATTGCTACTTTCATTGGTACGAATGGTTAAAATTAAACTTAATTTATCATCTGTAAGCGTCATTTTATGAGAAATATCCAATTGTTCCAAATATTGTTTTATGATTTTTAAGCCCTTACTACTCCTTTTCATAATTTCGCTCATTCTACTATTGTTGAAATCTGCTAATATCTTAGTCAACTCCTGTTTATTTTTATCAATATTTCTTACCGAATTGATGAAAATAACGATAGGATTATTTAACTCATCAAATGAAAAAATAATTTTGCAATCCCCTTTTGAATGCTTGCTTAAATTTATAAGCACTTCCTGCATTATAAAATCAAATAAATGTACATTAGACATTGTCGTTAGTTCAAGCGTATCAAATGTCCAGTGTATTTCAAATTGATGCTTTATGTTACTTCCTTCAAAACAAGTTCTAATTATAGAAAATACTTTTCTCAGTTTAATGTTTGAGGTATCATTTATTATATTAGGATTATTCGACTTTTCAGCCATTTGATTCATCTTTGAGATAATTGGGCCAATACTGTTTGTTGCATTTTTTCTCTCTTTCTCAATCAATTTTAATAATTGAGGCTTTAAATTTTCATCAGATGAATTTTCATAATAGTCAAGCATAGAAAAATAGCTAGTAATCGGTGAAAGCTTATTGTTTAAAAAATGAATCGCGTTTACGGCGTTGTCAATGTCCTCTAAATGTTTTTTGAGTTCTGCAAAATACTTTTGGTTTTCTCTCTGAAATATATATTCAACATGAACAACTTTTGTAATTTTTGAAAAAAGTGGTTTTAAAATTTTTTCCAGGTATATATTAAAAAAAAGAGAAAGTGGTTTCCTATCAAACGCTATAAAAAGAACATATTGCGTCGATTCATAAGTGTTTTTTAAAAATACATTATGACTGCAAGTATCATTGTCAAGCACCGTTTTTACATCATGAACGATGATTTGTTTTTCTAATACTTTAATAAGATTTTCCTCATCTAAATTAAATTTTATCACAAATTTTGAACTAATAAGAATCTGTAACTGTCCTGTTACTCCTATCTTAAATAAAACTATATGCTTTATTGTTCCGATTCGGTTTATTACCGAAATTTCATTATTTGCTTTTAAAATTCTTTTCAATAAATTGTGGGTTTTGCCTATGTTAAAGCTCTCCTGATAAAATTGTTCGATGGTACTATACAAACTATTACTAAAATCAATGACGCTAAGACGGATATAGAATAATATATTGATAAACGTGATAGCGGTGATAGGTACAATAAACTTCACATTAAATTTAAAGCCATTAAGCACATATAATTCAACAACTAATAATAAATACACGTAGATTGGAAAGGGTGTTAGTTTTCGTTCACTGGAATGATTTAGAGTATTGATTAAGGGAAGGAATAAAAAAATAGCAATGTTTAAATCATCAACAGGCTTGCCCCATGAAATAAACGAGATAAATACATAGTCGTTAATTAATCTTAATATTACTAAAAACTTATTTTTACTAAACAAGAAAAAATAAAATAAAAGATATATTAAAATGGAGCATATATATACATAAATGGGAAATCGATTATCGAATCGTCCCAATAAGGTAACGGCGTATGCTAATATTACAAGTCGAAAAAGTATTGAATTTATCTTCCTTAATACGGAATCAGTGGCTCTTAAAATTGACATTAAAACTTAAATCTTGATTTTAATTGGTCTATTAATATATTGATTACGATGAGTATAAAAAAACATTTACCTATTACAAAAAGCACAGCTCCACGAAAATTGACAGGGTCGGCAAATGAAGGATTTTCTTTAACTTCAAAAATGGATAGAAGTACATTTCCTACATGATTAAGTATTTTATTGTTACTTAAATTATCATAGTGAACATCATACAGAACCATCCATTTTGCAGGAGCAGGAAGATACACCACAATTTTCATTGTAATGCATAATAATATTGCAAATAAGATTGTTATGCTATTATAGACTGTGGCTAAATAAATTACCCTGAATATATTCTTTGGGTTAACACTTTTCCATTCTTTAAGTAATTCGCATTTTCTTAATTCATTTTCAAACGATTGGACTTTTTCGTTAAACCCAATTGATTTTAAATGCCTTATAGTAAAATTAAGTAGAGCACATTTTTGCTCAACCTCAAATAGCTTTATATAATTAAATATTTTATCAACGTCAAACTCGTCATAATTAAACTGTTTCTCTTCCAATGAACCAATATAATGGTTTATAAAATTTTTGACATTTATATAAATATCTGCTTGTAATTCAGGAATTTGTGATGCAATTTTAATTTGTAAAACATTATTTGTCCTATCGGACTTTTCGCCAGATGTAGGACATAAACGTATTTGTTTTTCTTCCTCTATTATTAAATTTATTAAATCTTCTTTGAGCATGAGTACCAGATAATAAACTTGTGTACGCAAAACCTTTTAAGATTATAAAGAAAGGAATATTCTATAAGGTTAGGCATATCAATTTTACGAATAACTTTTAATAATGCTAGTGTTTATTACTCAACTTATTAACATCTCTGATTGCTCGGCTTAAACTAAGCTTTATTCATTACGAAATATTTCAACGACAAAAAACGATGTATAATATCACCCTTATTTGTACTGCACATTCAGAAATAGGCAATTGTAATTCATTGGAATTGTACAAAATTATTGAAGAATATAAACCAGAAATCATATTTGAAGAACTTTCTTTTGCCTCATACAGTCAATGCTATGGTACGATTAACCGCGTCACATTAGAAACAAGCGCAATAAAAATGTACTTGCAAAATCATACTGTCAAGCATATCCCAGTGGTGGGCTCCGAATTGACTAGAGATTTAGATTCCAGATTTGCTATTATGACCAAGCATGACAGTTATCGTAGTTTAATAGATAATCTTATGTCATTAGAGGATGCGTATGGGTTTTCATTTCTCAACAGTAAGGAATGTGAACAATTATTCGAAAAGATAGAAAAGCTTGAAAAATTGATTTTAGTGTCTGAGTGTGATGAAGTTTTATCACGCATATATCAATGGGGAAACAATACCATTAATACCTATGAAAATGAAGTACTCAAGAACGTTTACCATTATAGCACAGAAAATAAATACGATAAAGCATTAATGTTCATAGGAGCGGCTCATAGGAAATCAATTATTAAGAAAATACAGGATTATGAAAATAATAACAAATTAAAATTGAACTGGACATTTTATGGCAATCAAATTTAAAATGAGTAAAATACCTCTACTTAAGACATCTAAATTTAACTGACTTATAGCAAGATTAAATGTTTCTAAAACAAATAGAAGACCCAAAATAAACCTTAATATGCGATTTTGACACCTGAATTAATTGATAACGGGTGCGTTATTGTTTGCCTCTGTTTAACCTCCTTGCGGACAGCTTTTTCCAAATTATATGAGACATGCTAATCTCCTCATCTGTCATCCCGTAGTTTTCTTTTAGAATAATTTTGTTAGTGATTTCTAAAATCTCATCTATTGAAGTCTTATTTCTAATTTGACTATCTATTTTAAGCAATAGCTTGTCATTAGTTATATTATACGGTAGCAAGATTTTTTCAGCTTCATTAGGCATTAATTCTAAAACACCGCCACCGTGACTCCTACCCGAAACCTCTGCAAATGCGAGTGAAAGGGAATTGTAATAACTTGCTGTAAACGCTTTTATATCAGTGTTTGGTTTAAGGAAAACCCGGTGCATAGTATCTGTTGTATAAGCATTAGCTTCATTTATTATTAGTTTTGGATAAAGGTTATTCCGTCTGATAAACAAAGCATCAGAAACTTTTAGAGACGGAATAACATACCAGTCGTCACGTATGCCGCATTTGTAGCCTTCATTAATTTTTTTGCTTTCTCCGTATGCAATATATTCTGTAGCTCCTTTTATGCCTTTTAGTCTTTCCTTTCCAGGAAAGACAAGTAAGTTGGCTTTGGCCTTGGTTAGATTATTATTTTGCCAATCATCGTTTGTGAAAACTAAGCTGTTAACTTGCACACTCCTACCAACCATAGGTCGGGCGAACTCTTCTAAATTGTAATCTTTAACGACAGCGTTACTAACTGTGAAGAAATCATTTGACCCAGTGGTAATACCCACCTCGACTTTTGCGTAATCTCCTATGGTCGGAATTTTATACTTTCTTGCAATGTTCTCTAAAAAGTCAATTTCCGCTTGTTCTAAAAAATAAAAAGTCCACTTATTTGCTTTAAAGTCCACTTTCTTTTTTGAAGATTTTAATCGGTTTATATCTAAGTTCTGCAAATCACTTGCATCACGCAATTCTAAGTGTTCAATAGCATGAACGTTGGTGTTATCCTTCTCACAGAGCAGCAATACTACTTCCTGTTGAATGTTCGGAAATACCAATTTTTGGAAGGAAATTATATTTATCCGATTATAGAAACGTGCTAAAAAGCTCCTAAGTTGCTGGGCGTAAGATACCTGTAGAATTTCAGCTGGTAATACAAATCCAATTTTTCCACCTGCTTCTTTTAAAAGTAAAGATGAACCGACTACAAATGAAACCCAAGCATTGGTAAGTTTGGAGTAAGTTAGCCCGGCTTTCTTGAAAATTTGTCCTGCCTCAATCTGTTGCTCCCGATTGAAAAACTGATAACGTATATAAGGTGGGTTTCCTACTATCAGATTAAACTTTTGAAGTGTATTATTACAGTAAACATGAAAGTCATCAACTATTACATTGCTATTGGGTAAACCTATTAGAGTTGCTTTGTTTGCCTCTGCTTCGTCAAGTTCTACACCACTAAAAGAATTATAGGGTCGGTTTAACTTTTTTAATGTTTCCAAAAAAACCCCATCGCCACAACTTGGTTCAAGGATGTCGTAATCAGTGCTGCCATTTATTCCCCACCTTAAAATAAAATCCGCTATCGGTTCAGGAGTATAAAAACCACCTCTTAACTTCTCTGCTGATGCTTCTGATATAAGTTTCATTTTAGGGTTGTGCCTGTTTTAAATAGTTTATTTTGTTTTTGGCTTCCTGTAATATCTCGTCAGCAAATTCCTCTTCCTGAACGATGTGATATACAATCATGTCACTTAAATAATTAATTCTTAACTCTTTGTCACTAACGTTAAAAATCTGCGCTATTTTTTTTATTATTTGTAGCGTTGGTGTACGTGTATTTTTTTCAATCTTACCCAACATTGATGTGTCAATTGACAATACTTCTGCGACTTCTCGCAAAGTAAGTCTTTTAGACTCACGAAGTTTTCTTACCGTATCGCCAAATGTCTTCTCCAATTTTTGGACAGTTTTTGTCCAAAAATAATAATTCTCCTGCATAAAGCAAACAAAATATCTTTATGCATTTTGGACAGAAACTGTCCAAAGCTAAAGAAAGTTTTCCATATTGGAAAGAGTACCCCCCGTTTAAGAGATTATAATTTTAAAAGGACTACCAGGACTTCCAGGAGCGTATAGTTCAAGTCGGAAGTTTGTTAGGTTCTGTGCAATGATGTGAGATGCTGCATTTCCCCATGATATTGATGTTGTATAGTTACCTTGCCCAGCAACGCCTGATGGCTTATGTCGTATGTTCAAGTTGAAAACACCCACATTAACGCCTCGAATTGTTATATCAAATGGTACAACAGCGACCTCAACAAATGGAGTTGCACTGGCTTGTGCCCATGGATACCCTCCAAAAACTATATTTCTAAAGTATGTGGTTTGGTCGATGATGTTACCACCAATGATAAACCCGTCTTGCACCAATCGTAAGCCACCAGTAGGGTTCGTACCCGCCCCGAATTGCTGAACACTGGATGCAGGCAATCTATTACGAACCCATACCAAATTACCTCTCGTAGCCGTTGTTGCTGGGGCCGTGGTTGCCGTTTTTACTGTCGTTGTTGCAGCAGGTACGGCTGCAGTGGTTGCTCCTGATGCGGTGGTTGAAGCTGCTGCTGTGCCAGCCGCTCTTCCTGCAACATTATTTCTAAATACTGCGGGTATCGCGGGCAATGCTCTTCTCGGAAAAACACTCGTCACGGCTGTTCTTGAAGTCGTCGCGCCTTCACTTTTTGAATAAAGCTGCCTTCGTTCCGGTTCAGTTGGAACGATGTTCGCTGCTACTAATGTTTGTATCACAGAGTCAGAAAGTGGACTTAAATTAGGGTCGGATAAATTATATAATCCATCATAATAGCCTTTAAGTTGTGCTAATACGGCCATGTCTTCTGCTTCGCTATGGTTAATTTCAAGCTTTAGTGATGCTTCAACATTAACAAATAACCCTTGTGTTGTTAGGTTTGAAGAACCAACAATAACCGCAGATTTTGAATCACCTTCAAATAAATAAATTTTAGGATGAAATATTGATATTCCGGGCTGATAGAAAACATAAGCATCAACATCTAATTCTAAAAGCGCTTCCAAAGCTTCCTTGGATGTACCCTGCTGGTCTACCCCAGTAATAACAACAATGCTCCGAAAAGCATGCCCATTTTGCTGAATTATATTAGCCAAACCTGCAACTGCTGCTTGGCTTAAAAATGCGGATATTGCCGTAAACGTATGATAATATCCGGAGCCGAAGAGTGCCATTAAATTATTTCCTACGGAGTCGCTTGAAATTGACTCAAATCCTTGCCCTAAAAAATTTATTTCCATTTGCAATCATTCCTAAACTGTCTAAAGGTAAACAATGTCATCGAGTGTGGTAATTTATTTCATAACAAAAATGAACACAGGTTTTCCAGAAAAATTATTTGATTCTATATATAATTTGTTTTACATTTAATCTGTGAATTAAAGAAATACAAAAATGAAAATTAAATACAACAGAATTTCTACTTTGCAACAGACTGGGAATCGTTTCGATGCTGATTTAGAAAATTATGATGAAACCTTTATGGATAAGATTTCTGGTTCTGTAGCTTTTAAAGACCGGCCAGATGGAAAGAAGATTGTGGATTTGGTTGAGAAAGGTTCGGTATGGGAGTTGGTAGTTGAAGAGTTCTCTCGTCTTGGGCGAAATACTGGTGACGTGATTAATGTTCTTGCTTGGCTTGATGAATATCGTGTTAATGTTAGAATTAGAAACTTAGGCATAGAGTCGCGCCCCAATGGAAAAAAGAACCCTATTTGGAAAATGATTTCATCTATTATGTCTTCTTTGTATGAGCTTGAATTAGAAAATATTAAAGAAAGAACATCTGTTGGTCGTGACGTGTATGTCCAAAATGGGGGTAAGCTTGGCCGGCCACGAGGAACACAAGAAAATAACCATCAGTTTTTAAATAAAGACTCATCAAAACAGATAATCAAAGGTTTGAACAAAGGGCTAACTATTAGAGAAATTAGTTCCAAAGAAGGCGTTTCAACGAGAACAGTAATGAAGGTAAAAAGGTATTATTTCATTACAAAACCCTAAAGTTGCAATATGAAAGCACATGATTTAGCTAAAGTACTGTTAAAAGGAAGTAATTTACCGATAGTTATTCCTTCTTATAGCAATAGTGCAAAAGCAGATGCTGTTGAAGGTGTTTTTATATTGCAGAATTGCGATTCACCTTTTGAATATGCAATTTTACTGGAAAGTAAAGAGTGCTTCAATGAGCATATAGAAATTGATATAGACTCTATTTAACCCTAACCTATTATTTGCAATAAATATGTCTGTTCATCAAACTTTAATTCTTGGTCATCCATATTCAAAAAACCACCTGGCTAAGCTACTGAATGAACCAAATTTAAACTCTGTTCGAGAAGGAATCTATCCATGTAAAGACCGTAAAGCAATTTTTCTTTTTGTTGATTTAGTTAAAAAAGAAAAAGCTGATAGATTTCATTTTAATGATTACTTCGAGGAAAATTATTTCCATTGGGATAGCCAGCCACAGCAGCATATTGAAACAACCCAAATAAACAAAATCATATCTGGTGAATATGAAGTAAATCTATTTGTTAGAGTCAATCAAAAGCTAAAAAGTAAGACACTTCCATTTATGTACTGTGGAAGATTGCAATATGCTGAATATGATAAGGAGACGACAAGGCCTGTACATATCCTATTTAGTTCTTTAGATTTTGATGAAACAAACAGAGCCTTAACAAGCATCTATTCTTGGAAACCAGAACTTATTGGTAAATCTACTACTAACAATGATTATCATATTAAAGGCGATAAGAAACAACGGACTTTAAAAAAACCTAACTATACGGAACGAGCGGGCCTGGTCATATCAAGGGTTGGTCAAGGGTATTACCGGCAGGAAGTATTGAGCAAATGGAATAATTCATGTGCTGTTACCCAATTAGATGTTGAAGGAATTTTAATCGCTTCTCATATAGTTCCCTGGAGCAAGTCCTCAGAAGAAGAAAGACTTGACCCTGAAAATGGCATTCTCCTTTCCCCTAATTTAGATGCTTTATTTGATAGACACCTAATTTCTTTTGATGATAATGGAAGCATTTTAATAAACTCTAAAGTAAGTAAAGCACAACAACAGTTGATGAATATCAATGAAAACATGAAACTGGTAAATGTCCATGAAGGAATGAAGAAGTATTTACAAATACATAGGCGTCAATTCGATGAAAATAATTGAGGTAGTAGCGGCTGTTATCTTTGATTCTAATAATAAGATATTGATTGCTCGAAGAGGGTCTACAAAGAGCTTGGCGGGGAAATGGGAGTTTCCTGGTGGAAAAGTTGAACAGGGAGAAGACCATCAAACAGCCCTTAAAAGAGAGCTATTAGAAGAAATGAATATTACTATTGAGGTAAAACATTTACTTGGCGTTAATCAGCACCTGTATGATGGTTTTATTATTAATCTACATGCATATAAAACAGAATATATTTCTGGAGAATTTAAATTAACAGACCATGATTCAGTGGAATGGGTTCAATTTGAAAACTTGAACAATTTTGATTTTGCAGAGGCTGATATACCATTAATTTCAAAATGTAACCCCGATAAATTTAGTAGCAATTACACCTAATAATATACACAATTTGCGTTCCGAACCAATCTTTTCCAAGTCTTGACCCTAAATGTATAACATTACTCTTATCTCTACCGCACATAGTGAAATTGGCAAATGTAATGCAGATGAACTGTATAAAATTTTTACATCAATAAGTCCAGAAGTGGTCTTTGAGGAGCTAACAAAAGATTTATTTGATAGGGTATATAATGCCCCCCGGGTTCTTTATGAACCTTTAGAGATAAAGTGCATAAAGAACTATTTGCAAAATCATGACATTGGGCATATTCCAGTAGATGTTGATGTAATTTCTGATTTATCTACAAGTAATATTGAATATATGTTTAATACATTTAAAAAACACAATGCCTATAGAAATATAGAGGATGAACAATATTTGTTGGCAATGCAAGGTGGTTTTGCTTATCTCAATAGTAAAAAGTGTTCGGACTTATTTTTTAAGAAATGTGTTATAGAAAAAACCATTATAGATTTTGATTTTAACAAGAATATACTATCTCAGATTTACGAAATGTTTTACAATGAGCAGGATAATCGTGAAAAAGAAATGTTGTATAACATTTATGATTATAGTATTAAAAACAAGTATAATAAAGCAGTTTTTCTAATTGGTTCAGCTCACAGGGATTCAATGATGCGAAAAATAACAGAATGTAAAACGAAAGAAAATTTAGCACTAAATTGGACTTTTTATAGCCATCAACATTTTTAAATAATTTTATAAGCAGATTCCTAGGAATAATATTATTCATTTATTTGTATCAAAAATCAGATTTACTGTTTGAGTATTGTTTTTACTATCTTTTCAAGTTCAATGATTACCCTGGTGACATAGAGATTCCAGATTAATGTTATAATTATGATATTCATAATTTATCTCAATTGAAGTGATTTTTTATGGTCTTTAGCACTGGTTTATTTGGAGCAGAAAAAGTTCGTTTTTTTGAATTTTTCGTATGTTTTCTGATGTTTGTACTTATTTGTTTGGAAACCAAAAATTGAACCTAAAACAGATAAATTTTTAAATTCGACTTTTAGTGTACAAAACAAGCCCAAATCTGTTTCATAGGTTTTTACAAATCAGGGATTGTGATTATAAAAATGATAATTTAATTGCCGAAGAGCTTTTTCAATACTGATTCCTTAACTTCCTGATTAGAAGCTATCCTCCTGCTTTCAATATAATTTATTGCATCTCTTGATTTGAATAGCACAACTTTACCTCCAGGCTTATACTTAGGTAAAACCTTGTTTGAAGATAATTTATAAGCTGTGCTTTTTTTAATGCCCAGAGCTTGGCATAATTCGTCAATTGTAAGATAATCTTTCATTTTAAGAATCTAAATCAGAAGTTTTAATAATCATCAAGAGCTTTGATTATTAATTTATGCGATTCTCCATTTCGGTTCATAATATCTTAACAATAATTTTGTAAGAAAATACTAATAAATACCAATATAAGAAAAAAAGAGCAATCTAAAAATTCCCACTTAAAGTAAATCCTTATTAGCAAGAAACATAAACCAATTAATAACAAGTTTAAATAGGAAGGAAAAATTCACTTATGTCTTCTCTCAAAGCATGAGCAAGGTTTGATAATGTTGATACTTGGACGTCTATCTTAGCCTTCTCAATCTTAAAAATTTGAGATTTCTCCATTTCAGCAAGGGTTGCCAAAGCCTGCATAGATAACTTTTTATCAGACCTTAATCTCTTAAGATTATAACCTACTATTTGGATTATGGCCTTTTTATCGAACATAACCAAAATTCTTTTGAAATAATATTATATTCGTGGTCTCTAAAGACCACGAATTGCTTTCTGATTTTTAGGTTGTCATACTTGTTGAATTACCAAACCTTACAATAATGCGATGAAAAAAACAACAACGTATTTAATTTTAATTATCTCAATAATTATTAATACTAGATGTAATTATATAAACCAACATTCACTTAAAGGGAAGAAGCTGTACATATTAACCAAAGGCAAAACCGGGGGCACCGGAGAAATAGAACTTGATTTTGAAAGTGAGAATCAAGTAAAATTAAAGCTTACATGTTTATATTTTCCAACAAGAATTGCCCGGCATTCTGTTAACGAACTATCATTTTTAAAACAAGTTTTTTCTAGATTAAATGGGACATATCCTTACATTTTTAAGAATAATGTCTTGACCATCCCTAATACAACATTTGTAAACCTCAAATTAATTAAAAACGATGAATTTTTTATTGACTCAAAAGGTCAATTATATAATTACATGTCAATTCTTAAGTTAAAAAAAATTGACAAAATAAACCGTTTAAAACAGGTCAATAATGATTATTGGGGTAGTATAGAAAACGATATTCTACCCACTGAAATAACATTAGATAGCTTAACAAATTAAGTTTTGTACTCAAAAGCTACAGATAGAACATATTGATATAAATAACATCTAAAAAACGATGAAACTTTTTTACTCCATAATCAGCTTTTTTGTTTTGTTGGTAACAGTATCATGTCATACAACAACTAATACTGGAGAAAATCAAATCGATAGCACATCAGTACCATTATTTGCCGGTAGATGTTATTTGCAACCGTTGCATAAAATAACAGCATTATCTTTCGCATCCTCAAAGACAACCGTATTTTTTGATTTCTTAGACTCCACCTACTGCAACATTACAATTAACAGTGCGGTAGGAAATATAGTTCAAAGCCGGAAATACACAATTGATTCAAATAGAATCTTAACATTATTTAATCCTATTAATGACAAAAAGGTAGCATTCAAATTATCAATCAATTCAGATAGCACAGTTAACCTAAAGGATATGAACGGTGCAAATAAATATAAATTAATTCCATGCGATAGTAAAGTAAACAGTATTTTTCTTTCTGAAAATCAATTAAAAAAACAAGAGTTTCTGTACCCAACATTAACTGAAAAAGAACGAGAATTTGGGGCAGAAAGTCAGTATTCTGAATCTCAAGATGGAAAGATTACAGTTCACTCTAATCCATTACGTCATGAAGTAATTAAAATAAATATTTATAGGTTGTTCTAAAGATTTGCTCAGAAACGAGATGCAGTGTTGTTTTTCACACAGAGCCTCGAGGAATACATACTGTTAAAATAATTATATTTGAAAATCTACAGTAAGAATCAATCTTACTATTGTGATAAGGTTTAGGTTGAAAGTCTCCAACAGCGAGTGTCGGAGACTTTTATTTTTAAACCATAGTACCGTTAACTTATAAAACTAAGTTTGAGCTTTGCCTTAATTAAACAGAGTTTATCTGTAAATCCAGTGATATAATTTTTAACTTTTTCTAAAGACAGACTTCCCTCATAATGAAACATTTCGTCCTCGTATATTTCATCTAATAATTTTATAATTTCGAAGAAACTTTTATCAGAATAATTGTTTATGTCATTTACTTCCACCAGATTACTCTCTACAGAATGGTAATCTGGTGGAAATGCTTTGAAATCATTTCTATATATTTCTAAGAATTCACCTGTTTGAAGCATTTTGAGGCACTCGTGGGCTTCGCTATCCAAAACCATACATTCATCCAACTTTTCTTTCAAAAGACGGGAAACCTGCTCTTTTATATGGTATTTTCCAAATCGATTTAACAACGAATCAAATTTTATTTTTGCTTGCCTTTTATTTTCCTTGCTTAATTTGTCCCAATTTTTATCATTTGAATATTTAAGATAAAATTTATAATCATCATCACAGACATTGCAATCTTCATCAATGTGTTCATCAATGAGTATTTTATTAAAAGAGCCTATAACTAAATCATTAACAATATTAAACAAAGCGTTAGGATTAAGAAAATCTAAAAAGGTTAAAAGGTCATACTCTTTTAAGCTATATAGCTTTCTCAATTTCTGTGTTTTTATTAATCTTATTTCCACTCTTAGAATATTGCTTTTTTTTCCTTTGGAGTAAAGCTTTAAATGATATTGACCTGAAATGGTAAAATATCTTCCAAATTCCCAACCTTTTAAATCTTTACTATCAATTTTCGATGGTCGTCTGCTTCCTCCATCGGCGTGAAGCACAATTAGTGAGTCAAAGAAATCCCCATCTGGAGGATATCCTAAATCTATGTTTAACCCAAATTCTAGCGATTGTAGTTTGACAATATTGGGAGGTATTTGAAATTCTTTACAGAATTTGTACGCTGTTTTTATTAGTGCAGAAATATCAAAATCATTTGAATTATCCTCTCCATTATTATAAAACCGATGCAAGCTTCCGCTGATTGTCACTAATGATTCCATCTGTCCTTCATAAGTACAAGTTTCAAATTTCAGCCCTTGGTAATTAGCGAAATATTTAATGCAATTCGTTTTATGATTGTTTTCGTCTACATCAAAATTTAGTAGGGGATGGCGATGAAAATATTCTTTTAAAATGGTGCTGTAATATGGCACCTTGAAAAAATCTAACAAATAGTTAATTATAAAAAGCAGGCTAAATACTGCTTAATTTCATATGCATACTGACTAATTTTATATGCCCGTTCAATTTATTACGATTTGATATATTGCTAAATTTTTCTTTTCTTAAGACGCCTATCCTTTATTAAATAAAACAATTTGAATTCTTGGCTAATTACTTTTTTCTTTAAATCCTGACTATAATTTTTATTGAAAAGCTTATCAATATGGTTTATCACGGATAATTGTTGTAATTCCGTGGGAAGACTATTCTCAGCAAGGTAATTAACAATTCTTTTTGATGTTGAAAGCTCAACTAAATTGGAGAGTTTGGTACTCATCGGCACACATTATTATGCAACTTAAAGCCAGAGTTTATAGGCTTGCGTAGCTGCTGAAATTATGTTGCATCTTCATTTATTCAGAAAATGCATACCGATTTGTTTTAATGCGATTTGGCGTTTATCAAAAATGTGATAAGATAACGCCGCTTTTTTCAATCTTAAGCAATTTTCATTACGAAAAAAAATTTTTTTGGTTTTTTTTCAATAAACTTGAAAAAAGCCGCAAAAAGAACAAAAATATGCTTGGGATATACGCAAGACAATCAAAAGAAAAAGAGACTAATTTATCTATAGAAGACCAAATCAAACAGGGTAGACAAAAAGCTAATGAGCTTAATATTCAATTTAAAGAATATATAGACAGGGGGCTCTCTGCAATGAGTGATTCTTTAACAAAACGTCCTGAATGTTTAAAAATGATGAACGACATAGAAGATGGACTTATTACGGCCATATATGTTTTCGACATGAGTAGATTAACCAGAAGCGTTATTTCAAATGAGTATATAAAAAGTATTTTAAAAACACATAATGTTAAAGTGCACACAAAGGGAGGAGTTGTTGATGTTACATTAAGTAATGATGAGTTAATGCTTGATTTCAATGCACTGATGAACAGAAAGCAGGTACGAGATATGGCTATACGGATAAAAGGAGTATTACATAATCGTGCTATAGATGGAAAAGCCCACGCCAGCAGTATGAAACCTTACGGCTATAAAGGTGAAGAGATTACGCGCAAGCTTATTATTGATGATGAAGAATCTATAGTTGTTAAAGACATTTTTTCAATGTATTTGAACGGATTCGGAAGTGGAAAGATTGCTGCTTTTTTAAATGATAAAGGAATACCAACAAGAGGTCAGAAAGTGCTAAAAAATGGAATTAAACTTAAAGATAAATATACAGGAGAAATTAAGCGCAAGTCAAGTGAAGAGCTAATTTGGGTAGGACCTACCGTTCTAAATATGTTAAAAAACCCTATTTATAAGGGCGAGCGATTGTATAAGGGTGATTCAATACCATGTCCAGCAATTGTTGAGAAGGAGACATGGAATCTTGTACAAGAACAGATTTCTACTAATACAAATAACCCTGGACTTTCAAAACATCCGTATTTGTTAAAAAATATTTGCTTCTGTGGAAGGTGCGGCTCTGCTTTTTGCGGAAGGACTCGAATTAGTAAACGAGACCACTATTACAGATGTGCAAGTAAAATCAAAAAAGGTGAAGGCTGTGGAATAAGAAGTATTAATATAGATACCCTTGAAAGTATAATCTGGTCAATGATTGTGAGAACTGACATAATTTTAAACAAGGCTCACGAAGAGGTACAAAACCTCAAAAGCGCTCATTATACAAGCGAATTGTCCGATGAAAAGAAAAACCTACAAAAGTTAATTGAAAAGGAAAATGTCTATAAAACACAAGTTTTGTCTTTAATGAAAAAGGACATACTAACAGAAAGTGAGGCAGGTAAACAAATCGCTAAATCAACCAAAACGGTTAAGGATGCCACGGAAAAGTTAAAGGAAATAAACCTCAAATTAGATACGAGCATGATTCTCGCAAAGAAAATTGATGAACTATCAGAGTTTATAAATCAATGGGATACTTTAGCTTTTACCGATGATTTTGAATTACAATATGCTGTAATCAGAATGTTTATAAGCAAAATTACAATAGATTTTGATGACAAGGCTGAATTATTTCAAGTAAATGTCTTAACCAAAATTCCAGATTGTAGTGAGTTAATACCTTTTTATATTGATTCAAAAGGAAATCCTAAAACGGAAGAAGAAGTTATTTCATTAAAAGCAAAATATGCTGAAAACAGCATAGAAAAAATAAGTAATCCCCCCCAAAAAATTACCTCTATTTCGTTGCCCCCAAAAGCAACGACGTCACATCACTAATAGTATGGTGCGGCGAGCGGAATGGGCGAACCGTAACCAAAGCATCAGCCGCGGCCAGTTTGCCCGCCACCGAATGTATTTTGGTGGTCTCTAACGATTCATATAAACTTAATGGCGGTAAAATAGAGGGCAGCCTACGTGCCAGCATGGTTTTCCCAGCACCCGGAGGACCGATCAATATCACATTATGGCCACCAGCCGCGGCAATTTCCAGCGCGCGTTTGATGTTTTCCTGGCCCTTTACTTCGCTAAAGTCGCTGTCATAATTGCTCAGGCTGTTGTAAAATTCCTCGCGGGTATTCACCACTTCAGGCCCGATGTTTAAGTCGCCGTTAAAAAATCCGGCCACCTCTTTGATGTTATCTACGCCATAAACCTCCAGATCGTTCACAATGGCTGCTTCCCGGGCGTTTTGTTTGGGCAGAATAAATCCTTTGAAACCATCTTTACGGGCTTGTATGGCGATAGGGAGAGCTCCTTTAATGGGTTGTAAACTGCCATCCAGCGATAGCTCACCCATGATGATATACTTATCCAGATTTTCCGGTTCCATTTGGCCAGAGGCGGCCAAAACAGCTGTGGCTATGGTCAAATCATAGGAAGAGCCTTCTTTTTTGATATCCGCAGGGGCCATGTTCACCACCACCTGCTGGCGCGGCATTCGGAAACCGGTATTCTTTAACGCCGACTCGATCCGGAAATAGCTTTCTTTTACAGCCACATCGGGCAGGCCAACTATAAAATATTTGGTACCCGCCGCTATATTTACCTCAACTGTTATGGTAATAGCCTCGATACCATAAACCGCACTGCCAAAAGTTTTAACCAACACTGTGATAAAGTTTAATCAACGCGTAAGTTAAATATTTTTAATTAGCAGAAGAAAACAGAAAAGATATTAAATAAGTATATACAAAAAACCGCCGCCTCTATATCAAGAGACGGCGGGCCGCTATTTTTGATCTTGAAAATTAAGCTACCTGGGCAATAATCATCAAAAACCCGCAGGAGGCAATTACACAGGCCAGTATCATAACCGACCACATTTTTTGATGATGTTTGCTTATTTTTTCAAAGGCAATGTTAAGTTTATTAAACCGCTTGTTGTTTAGCAATACAAAATAGTTGAGCAGCAATGCGCCCACGGCCCCCAGCATGATATAAGTGCCGGCCATAGGATTAACATTAAACCAACTCGATTTTAAACAGATCTGTGCGATCAGCAATAAAGTAGTTAGTAATACGATCAGCAAAAAATTCAACCCAAAAAGCGAGTTAAATCGCGGTAAACTACCCTGACCGAAATTTTTGAAACTCCATCTGTAAAAGCTTACATACATGGATTTATAAAATTTTGTAGTGTTCATAGATCGTTGGTTTAAGGTTAACAATGGCTTGTTGTAATATTATATATCGAAATAACGCAATTTTTCAGAATTTTATTGTGCCAAATCAAATATTTTTTATCAACCCTCTATTTTTATTAAATAAATACCACATTTTGCCGAAAAATGAAATTGTGGCAAATTATCCTTATGAATACCACAAAAATATTAACATCTATGCAGCGGCGGTCGCTTGCAGCCTTGTGGTGGGTCCTGATTATCTATTGAGCTTCGATACTAAATGAGGCCAATACATTTACATTCGGATCAGGCACAACAGTTTCCGGCTTTACTTTTACCGGGAATTGAGCAATCGTAGTTTTATCTTTTACCTGCATGTGAAACACTTCTCCATTAATAGCTATCTCCAGCGGAAACTCATATAAATTATCCTGCTTTTGGTAAACATTAACGCTAACCGCCCCTTTATCCGCATCGTAATGCCAGCCAATGTTCAAATCCGGGTGCCCAGCCTTACGCAACCATTGGTTAAAGAACAGGGTTAAGTCCAGGCCGCTAACTTGTTCCATTTCCCGGCGCAGATCGTCGGTATTGGCATTGCTGTTCCGGTATTTGGCATAATAGTTTTGTATGCCTTTCCAAAAAAGCCCGTCGGTCAGTTTGCGCCGAAGCATGTGTAATACCCAACTTCCTTTTTGGTAGCTATTGGCATTGAGCAGCTGCATATAGTCGTTTTTCACCGCGCTGTCAACAACCGGAGTAAGACGCTCTTTTTCAAACCCCAACACTTTTTTACGGTCGGCCAGCATCCGTTTTTTTAAAGTATCCGCTCCATATTTATTTTCCAGGTACAGGTTGGTCATGTAGGTAGCAAAACCCTCGCTGAGCCACAGATGCCAGAAACTTTTTTCGCTGGCGCCGTCGCCAAACCACTGATGGGCAATCTCATGCGCCATCAATTCTTCTATATCGGGTGTCGTTACCGACTCTTCAAAGTAAAATATAGCACTGGCGTTTTCCATACCCCCAAATATGGTTTTTGATTGCACATTGGCCAGTTTTTCATAACTGAATGGGCCAACATGTTTGATAAAGAACGGCAGTATATCCTTAGCCACAGCATAACTTTTAAAGCCAGCCTCTTTACTCTCCGGGAAAACATAAGTATATACCGGGATATTGCCAACATCGCCCTGATGATCAATAGCAAATGCTGCAACACCTATCACCATTACTTTGGTGGGTACAACAACGGCTTCATGCCAGTGCGTCAATTTCAAATGATTGGGCAATTGCTGTTCTTTTATTTTCAGGCCGTTGGATACTACCTGGTAATGACCGGGAGCGGTCACCACAAAATCAACCGAGGCTTTATCAGCCGGAACATCTACGCAGGGTAGCCAGTTATGCGCCCGGTTTGGCCAGTTATCGCCAAAAAAGGTACGGTGGCCAAAGTGATTGGTCGAGATGATCAAGCCATCGGCGGGGATACCGGCATAGCTTATTTTGTAGCTGTGCCGACTATTTGCTTTAGTATTGGTATAAATTTTCACCACACCTGTATCCTGTACAAATTTGAGCCTTTTTCCATTTTCGGTAACTGATGACACGAGCATCCCCTTGCCTTCGCTGTTCTTTTTTACCATGTCGAGGCTAAAGGCCGACGCGTTTTTCAAAAACTTAACATCTACCGTGGCCTGTCCCTTGATGTTATTGTCCACATCGGTCAGTTGCAGCGCGAAGTTGTAATGCTGCACATCAATAACAGCACCCGGAACCTGTGCCTTTACGGTTATACTTAAAATTAAAAGAGCCGAGGATAATATCGTTTTACGCATATATTTAAATGGGATATAGCATGGTGTATTACACAAAACTAAAATAAAAAACCGGCCAAAACAGCTCCTGGTTTATATTTAAAAACGATGTTATCTGCTGTTGATATGTTACTTTAATAATGCTTTAACCTTGCTATCAAAATTCACTTTGTTAATACCAATTAAAGTATCAATTGCCGACAGATAATTCTCATCGCCCTTACCACAATTAATTAGCGTTATGATTCCCGGTAGGCCCTTTTTTTGTTCCACTTCATCCGCTATTAAACCCGCGATCACAGACCGCACCTTTGCCATTGAATTAAAGACCACCGGGTTGATACTAAACAGATCATATAAATTTACCTGCGGGTGCTGTCGTACATATTGCTTCAATTGTTTAACCAGTTGTTTTTGTAATATCATTTCGCCGTTTTCATCGGTGTAATATGCGTTGCCCCAGCTGTAAGCAATGCCTTCTTCGGCGGCCGAGTTACGGGAGCCGGTCCGAACCTTCGCTGCGTAGTAATGAAACGCGTCATGCGAAAAATCTTCATTATTCATGATCGAAAAAATACAGTTCCCGTCAACACCATAACCATCTTTGGTTTTACCGATTGACGCCCGGTCATATTCGTATCCCAGCAGCTGCAATACTTCCTGATAATTAGCACACATGTAAAAATCCATTACTTCTGGCGACAAACCCAGCCTTTGGGCAATGAGCGTATTGTTTTGGTCAAACTTTTGAGCCCGTGCAACATTAAGTTTATCCGGATAATGATAAATAATACGACCAACGGTTTTGGTCTTCCATGTACGTGTGAGGTAATTTACCGGCAGCGCAAAAGTGATCTGCTTTTCCTCAACGAGGACTATCAAATTAAAAATAGTTTTTAACTGATTATCTCTGCTTGTAATGGCTATGGTTACAAAATACTGTTTGCCGGAAACCGGGTATAAATTGATTAGCTCCTGATGATCCGGACCGGCATTCGATTCTGTCTTTAACGATTTCAGGATGGAAATACTGAGCGTTGCCTTATCTTTTGAAACCTCGTTCCCGCTTAGTTTATTGGTTTCTATTTTGGCAAAAAGGCTGTCCAGTGAAGTTATGATCCGGGATCTGAGTGTTTCTGTTACCTCACTATGCCGGTTTTGGGCTACCGAAATAGTTTGCCCAAATACTTGGCTGGTAAAAACCAAAAGTAAAATGATGGATAGCTTTTTCATTGCTCATATTTTACTAAAAATACACATTTAGGTATATGGCTATGATATAACCCGAAAAAAGCTGCGACAGGGGAGTTTTTTTGTCTTGGGAAACCCCGCCAAGCCAGCGGGGTTAATCAATTTACATCTTAGGCATACGGCGCATCATGCTGGCCATGGCTGCCGGGTTGCTCATTTGTTTCATCACCTTTTTCATGTCGTCAAACTGCTTCATGAGGCGGTTTACCTCGGCCAGGTCGGTACCGGAGCCTTTGGCTATGCGGGTACGGCGGCTTTGGTTGATGGTTTCGGGGTTTGATTTTTCAAATGGGGTCATCGACTGGATGATGGCCTCGATAGCTTTGAAGGCATTATCGTCAACCTCTACATCTTTCATCATTTTGCCCACACCTGGTATCATGCCCATCAGATCTTTCATATTACCCATTTTTTTGATCTGCTGTATCTGGCTGTAAAAATCGTTAAAATCAAACTTGTTCTTGCGGATCTTCTTTTGCAGCTCGGCAGCTTCTTTCTCGTCAAACTGCTGTTGGGCACGTTCTACCAGGGAAACCACGTCGCCCATGCCCAGAATACGGGAGGCCATACGATCCGGGTGGAAAACATCCAGCGCTTCCATTTTTTCGCCGGTACCGATAAATTTGATCGGCTTGCTTACTACCGATTTGATTGACAGGGCGGCACCACCACGGGTATCACCATCCAGTTTGGTTAAAACCACACCGGTAAAATCCAACCGGTCATTGAACACTTTGGCGGTATTTACAGCATCCTGGCCTGTCATGGAATCCACCACAAACAGGATCTCATGCGGATTAACCGCTGCTTTTACCTGCTCAATCTCCACCATCATGGCCTCGTCGATAGCCAAACGACCGGCGGTATCGATGATCACCACATTGTGACCATTCTGTTTTGCCAGGGCAATACCTTCACGGGCAATAGCTACCGGATCTTTTGAATCGCGGTTAGCATAAACCGGGATGCCTATCTGCTGGCCCAATACCTCCAGCTGGTCAATAGCCGCAGGGCGGTAAATATCATCAGCAACCAGTAAGGGCTTTTTATTTTTTTGCGTTTTTAAGTAGTTGGCCAGTTTGCCGGTAAAGGTTGTTTTACCCGCACCATTCAAACCTGCAATCAGGATAATGGTTGGCGTGGCCGGGAAAGTAAGCTCGGCGGTAGTGCCGCCCATCAGCTCGGCCAGCTCATCGTTCATGAGCTTGGTAAGCAATTGGCCCGGCGAAACAGCCGTTAGTACATTCTGACCCAGTGCTTTTTGCCTTACCTCATCGGTAAAAGCTTTGGCGGTTTTATAGTTAACGTCGGCATCCAGAAGGGCTTTGCGTATCTCCTTCATGGTTTCGGCCACGTTTATTTCAGTAATAGTTCCCTGACCCTTCAGGACCTTGAACGCCCTGTCGAGTTTATCCGAAAGATTTTCAAACATTATTATAAAGTACTTTAATCTTTAAAGGTTACAAAGGTATGATTTTGAAATATATCCGTTGAATTATTTTGACCCCGATGCCGCTTTTTGAAAAGGGCTTTTACATTAGCCTAACAAAAACTTTTTAAACCCCGGATTTTAACACTTTTTGGCGCAAAAACGGGGTAAAAAGCGGGCAAAATATTTGAAAAAATCCTGTTTTAACACTTTTTAACAAATTATGGCCCTGTTTTGAGCCGTTTTTAAAACTTTAAAAAGTATTAATTTTTTGATTATCAAATAACTATTTACCAAACCTGCGATTTTTGATCTGTCTTTTCCTTAACAGAACAGCCCGGTTTCCGTTGGTCGGGAACCGGGCTGTTGGTATATATCAAATATACGGAATTCTTTGGGCTTTAGGAAAGGCATGCATATCGCAGGCGCCGAGCGACTGCGAGGAATGACAACTCTCTTATCCTATTCTCCCGTCCTCATCACGGTAGTTTATCCAACTTAAAATACCCCAAATGTATTTTGTCTTCCGGGGCACCGTCAGCTGCGGGGGTAATATGCAGGGCGTATTGCGCTTTCTGTTCAGCTGGTAAAATCTCTGCTATCTCATGCAGGTCGTCCACATCCAATCCATATTTATCATCGATGTGCGATTCGGCGCCGGGAAAATGAACCTGGTGATAAAACGGCGTGTCTTTGGCATAGGCAAACGCTTTTGATTTGTTGGGTTGTACGGTGAGCACCTTAAAATGTGGCTCATCAAACAAACCCTCCTGGTAGCCGCCTAGGTTTATAAAAAACAGCCTGAGGAGCTCGGCATCTGTACTACCGGGTTGCTCAGTTACCTGCACATGGTATCCGTTAACCAGGGTTACTTCGCGCCAGGCATCCACATGTAACCTGTCCTGACCTTCGGGCCAGAAAGCTTTAATCTGTGGGATAAGATCTTTTACGGTTTCGCCTATTCCAAAAAAAATATCGTGTTGTTCGGTATGCCTTCCCGGAGGTGTACAGCCAAGCATCAGCATAAATAATTTCATATGGGGGTATTTTGATTTTATATGGCTAAAATACCATTATCCTTTAATACTATCGGCAGGTATGCGGTTGATCTGTTCCTGAAAGCGCTTCACAAAAAGCCCCATGTGCCGCCCGTCGCAAAGGGCATGATGCGCGTGGATGGCTACGGGCAGCCAAACCCGGCCATCGCGCCTGTAAAACTGACCGAACACGATCTTGGGCACACTATCGTCACCGGCTAAGGGCTGCGCGTGCTGCATACTGGTAAAGCGGATATCTTTCAGTATAGAGTAATGAATGAGGCTGTTAAACCCATCGCGTAGTTGCAGCCTGTCGGTCGTTTTTTCATGATCGACGGCGGCGCGGGCGGGCGGGGCAAATTGCTCAAACTCTACGTAATGGTCCATATAGGCAAAGCCAAAGGTATCATCGGGCCGCAATACGGTAACCGATGCAGATATAGTATCGTATTCATAAACTTCGCCATCTTCTATCCGTTGCCGCAGCTCGGGCACCTGGTTGGCCGCCAGTAATGAGCGGTGCAGGTAAAACAGAAAAAACGATTGGCCATGCTGTTTGCAATAGTCATAAGCTTCTGTAGCATCCATATCGGTACTGATGCCAAAAAAGGGCTGTGCAAAGCTTTTGAAGAAATTATAATGCACCCCGCGTTTCCAGCCTGCGGTATTCACCTTATATTTGCAGATATTATTCATGGGCGCAAGTTGCCGGTTCTGAGCCGTTTACGATATGCCCAAACGGATTTTTAATTAGCATAAACGGATTATATGTACCAGTTAGAAGGGGTTGAGTTTGCCAGGTTGATGAAAAGGGAGTTCAGTACATCCTTTGAAACCACGTACGCTACCGGCAGTATACCTAACCGTTTTGATTGCTATGCCCAGGGTCTTAAAGCCGATGATTTTAGCATCCTGCGGTTTGGGGCCCGCTTTGAGGACGGCCTGCGCATTAACAATATGCAGGATGCCACGCATGTGAGCATCCATTTTCAGCTGCATGGCTGTTCAGACGCACTTATTTCGGGTTTTGATGCCACCTCGACCATGAACCGCGGGCAGTTTAACCTGCTTAATTGTGTTAACCCGGTGAGTTCCTTTGTTTTTCCGAAGCAAAAGCGGTATGAGTATGTTTGCGTGGGTTTAAAACCCGCTTTTTTTAATGAGATACTATTAAGTTGTGGCGAAGCTTATGATAACCTGTTACAGCAAAGCCGTGGCGCAAGGCCATTCGCCCTGTTTCCGGATAATAAAAAGATAAGCCATCTGCAAAGCTCCGGGCTAAGCCTGCTTACCGAACCACCCGTGGCCGACTCGCTGCGCAACGCTTACATCAAAAATAAAATTACCGAGCTTACCCTGCTTACGCTTTCGGGCCAATACGAAACCAGGATACCAACAGCGGTTAACACGGCGGATGTGGAAAAGCTGCATAGTGTTAAAGACCATTTGGACATCCACTACCTGGACAGCATGAGCCTCCGGAGTCTCTCGCGTGATTTTTTGCTGAATGAATTTAAATTGAAAGCCGGCTTTAAAAAGCTGTTTGGCACTACCGTTTTTGGCTATGTGCAGGGCCTGCGCATGAACCATGCCTTAACGCTGATGCGCAGCGGGGGTATAACAGTAGGAGAGGCAGCCGTTATTACGGGCTACCTCTCTGATGCTTCTTTTATAAGAGCGTTTAAACAATATCATGGCTATTCGCCAGGGACCCAAAAATAGGTTTTATTAAAATCCGGAGATATCAACCAATGCCATTTCGCCCTTACTGATCACTTTAGCCAATAGGAAACTGTTTTTATCCGGGAAATAAGTAAATAACTGGTTAACAAACTGATTTGGCTCTTCGCTTCGCCACCTGGGTACATTAAAGCTTATTTTGGTTTCTTCTTTTTGGAGGTTATCGCCTAATACATAAATGCCATAATATTCGCCTGCATTTACGTAGTAGGTGCCTTTAACATTAGCCAGGCCGAAAGAGTGATGCAGATCGGCACTGCAAAAATGCTGTGTTGATAGTTTTTTTGTGGCTTTCAGCTGCCCGTCAAAAGAGGTAACAAATAAATAAGCGGGACCAAAATTATATTTTGGCTTGGCGTTCATCATTTCAAGTCCCGTTGTCATTTTTTCTTTTAACTCGGTTTTGCCTTCCGCGAAAATGTGCATTTCGTTATTTTGCAGCATAACGTTGCGGATATCTACATCGATAATACCTTTCCCTGGTGAAAACTCCGGGATCTTATTATTGCTCAATATCTTTCCTGATTGCAGATCATATAAGAGCAGGTTTTTGTAGTATTCGTCTTTAAAATCTATGGCGCTGCTGTTAAATGCAATCAAATACTCCTGTGATCCGATGGATACCGATTTAAGTTCGTTAAGGAAAATTTGCGAGTCGAAGTTTTTGTCTTCCTGTCCGCTGGCTGATATAACCGTAAGATAGGTTATCCCTTTTTTTGAGCCGTTCATATCCCTAACCAACACCACTTTGCCGGAATTGGTAACCGTAAATTTATCCGAGGTAAATTCGTTATCAAAGCTTACTTCTTTTTGCCAGGCTATGCTAAGCGTTTTGGTGTCAATAACGATCAGCTGGTTTTTATCCGGAGTGCCTTTTGCCCGGTATTTATGATAGTTAATGGCCAGGTAATTGCCATTATCAGATTTTTCTGAAAACAGACTGCCAGATTTCATGGCAGATGGTATTTCTCCTTCGGCCAGTACCGTACTGGTAAATTTAGCGGTGGCCTTATCAAACTCCACTTTATGAATCTGATAGGTTTTTGTTTTGTTTGAATATACTTCTGTAAATACGGCAACTTTGCCATTTTGGCCTTCGGCGTAGCCCAAATAGTTAAACAAGGAATTGTTAAACATATTCTTCTCGCCAATTATGGGAAAATCATATTTATAGGTTTCAACCAGGGTGTTCTTTTGATCAAATTTTCTGACGATCACCTGGTGCCCGGCCATTACCCCGTAAACGTCCAGAACCGTTAGCAGGTAGGTGTTATAATTATCAACCAGTACAAAATGCGGATCCTTTTCATTTTCCGAGTCGAACTCAAATTTTGCTCCGTATTCTTTTTTCCCTTCCTGGGCCCAGCTAAAAGAAAGAAAATTTAGCAACAGGACAATGGTGTATATATATTTCATGTTTTTATTTTTTTAATTGATAAACGTCTTTTTCCATTTTCTTTAACTCGTTCGCTTCATCGTACGAGAGTTTGATGTACACCAGGTTATCCTGTAACTGGTTTAAATATTTTTCGCTTTCTGCTCTCTTGTTCAGCGCGATGTTGAGGTTTATTAAATTGAAATATATGTACCGGGCTATCTTATCATTAAAATCGGCCTTATCATTCTTATACTCTACTTTGGCCAGGGTTTGTGTCCAGATATCGATTCCCTTTTGCATATTGGCAAAAGCGGCAGTATTCATGTCGCTATTGGTGGGCTGTAGTTTTCTTAAATTGGTTTTTACGTAAATATCAGCCCGTTCCAGATCGTCATATTTACCCTTATTTTTTACGCTCAGTATTTTAACGCTTTTGGCGGTTGCCTGAAAACCATACAGATTATTGATATAATCGTTTAAAGATTTAATTACCGTGGTTAAGTGGTTTTTTTCTTCGAGCGGTTTGTTAATGTTATTGGTTGGCGATGACGATAAAAAAACATAGTCCTGAAAAAACGAAGTGTTTACTTTTTCAACACCTTTTATTTTAATCACCAGTTTGGTAGGCTGGTTAACAAACGTTTGGCCGGCATTGTCCTGAAAGTTCACCTGCTTTATATCTGCATTAATATCTATATCCGCATCGCCTCTTGTAAAGCCGGTTACGGCTATTTGTGAAGCCAACACATTATTATCTACAATGGTAAAATTGTTCAAATTGGGCTCACGGTATACCGGGGGTTGTGGCTTGTAATAAACAGGCTTTGCTGGCTGCACCAGTTTTGGGTTTTTTCCGTCGCTTGTTAAGGTTAGGCGTTCTACCATCGAAAGCTTTTTAAACTCGGCCGATTCGGTTTCGTATTTTTCTTTCGCTTTTTGAACATCGCCATCATAATCCTTTAATTTTTGCTGATAATCTTTTTCGCTGGCGGCAACTACGCTGCCATAATCATTAACAGATTTTTGATAATCGGCTTTTGCTTTCCTGATCACATCGTCGGTAGTAAGGTTATACGGCGATGTTACGGTAACCCTGAAGCTTTTAATGCTTTCATCAAGAACCGTTTGCGGTTGTTTAAGCAATTGAAACTCGATTGTTTCTGAGGAAATGTTCTGTGCATACAACGCGACAGAGAATGACATTAAAAATGCCAGACAGATAAGGTTTGGTTTCATTTTAAGGTTTAGTACAAATTTTATTAATAGCAACAACTTAGACACTTGCGTTTCTTAAGTTATTACGTTCGGGAAGGTAGAATAGACAGGCTAAAATTACAAAATTTATTTCAATTTAAGGGAATTTATACAACATCCCCAGGGCCAGACCTTCTGTTGCCTGTGCGTCTTTCGAGGTATGTTTATCATAAAGCAGCGTACCGTTAAGACTAACATTGATTAACCGGTTAACCCGGGCCGATAAAACCATATCTACACGATGGGTAATGAATTTAAGGTCCTGCCCGTAGGGTATAAATAAGGCATAGCGGGTATTCAGGTGGACATTTTTCATGATATCCTTATCAAACAGGGCAACCATCTGGAAGGCCAGGTCGTTTTTTACCGTCTTCAAGGTATCAACACCATAATTATCCTGTTGCTCTTTGTGAATTGCATGGTCGAGCACAAAAGTTTGCCTGGCGGTACCAGTACCCAAACGCAGATCGAAATAGCCGGTAGGTTTATACTCAAAACCCAGCGCCTCGGTTAAATAACCCGGCGACATAAAATTGGAGATATACTGCGAGGTAAAAGTGCCGTTGCCATTATCAATATAATTGTAGCCCTTATCAAACTGCGACTCAAACGTTAACGACCCAAATATGTACCAGTGTTTGGATAATTGCGAGGCTATCTTGTTATCGAAATAAATACGGTCGTTGGTTTTACGTTTGCCCTGGCCTTTGTTTTTGGATATACCATATTGCAGGTTCAGCTCAGATACATAGCTAAATGGAGCCTTGTTATATTCGGTGTGGTAAATAAAGTTTGATCCTAATGCTACAGCGTTTACACCACCCGCCGCGTAATTACTGGTAAATGACGATTGATTAAAGTTTAACCCAAAGGTGATGGACTTTTTCCAGTAGTTCACCTTATAATCCAGCATGGTCATCGGTATCTGCGATCTTTGCAATTGTACGGGCCGCACACGTGTGGGGATGGCATTTTTGCGCGAATCTATCCGGAGTTTATTGATTTTCGCCGTATCAATTTTAACAGTATCGCGCTTCAGGGAGTCGGTTTGTTGTGCTTTGGCGTTGATGCCCAGGGCTATTAATGCCAGAAATGGCAGTACAAGTCGGGTTTTAAACATAGTGAACAAATTAAAGCAAAAATCTCCTTTTATAACAGATTAATAAAAATTTGGAAAGATGGTTTTAAAAAATTGAGATTAGGGAGGAGGGGAGAGAGATTATTGTGAGCGTCATTGCGAGCGATAGCGTGGCAATCCCAAACTATACAGAGCGGCTCTACAAATCGGGGATTGCCACGTCGTTCCTCCTCGCAATGACGCGTGAACAGGAAGAGGCGAAGAGAGGGTAGTCGAATGAAGGGTAGAGCGCAGAGGCCTGCCCCATACAGGCTACAAAATAGTCCCCTTCTGCTATTACCAGCTTATGATTTCTCCATCCTTGAAAAATTGACCTGTTGGGCCTCCTTTGGGTAGCGTTGCGGCAAATACGATACTTTTAGCTCCGTCGCTTACCGATCTTCCGCCAAAGCCGGCTAAAATATCGTGGGTAGCGGTGAGGCCGGGGGTGGCGGCATTCACCAAAATGCTATCTTTTTTCAGATCTGCTGCCGCTTTAAGCGTAAAGGCATTCAGTGTGGCCTTGGAGATGCTGTAGGCAGATATGACATCTCTCCAGGGATTAACAAGACTGTAGCCTTCCCCGCCAAATGACCCCGAGCCCGAAGATACGTTCACGATTCTCGCATGTTCGCTTTTTTTGAGTAAGGGGATAAAATACTTAACCGTGCCCCATACGCCAATAAAATTACTTTCGAATACTTTTCTTATATCATCTAAATCTATCGTTTCCGTATCATACTGATCGGGGAACAAGGTGGCATTGTTGATCAGTACATCAAGCTTCCCAAACTGGTTGTTCACCTCTGCCGCGACGGCCTGTATCATCACTTCATCCGTAACATCCAATGCCATCGGCACAATATCCAGCTGTTCTTTAATTAACAGGTTGGCAAGCCCATCGGCAGTTTCCTGTTTCCGGGCGGTTATAATTACCTGATAGCCCTGGTTGGCGAGCTGCCTGGCCACTTCAAAGCCAATCCCTGTTTGTTTACCCACACCGGTGATGAGCGCTAATTGTATATTTTTCATGAGTGTTTAATTCGTTGTGTGCTTCTCCGATCCGCAGGTTATATGATCATCTTGATAGTTGCTATCGCGCTTTCCATATCGGCTATTTGTTTGCTGATCGACGCGCTTGCCCTGGAGCCTTCCAGCATAAAATAAAGCATATCGGCCAGTGCCTGATCAGAAAATCCTTTTTTATCATCCAACCCGGTTACCAGTTGAAAAAGCAGATCACGGAAGCGGCTTTTCACGGCTTGTACACGCTCCAAAACTATTTTTTCTGAAGGCATTATCTCCGCGTTGATCTTTAAAAACGGGCAGCCGCCAAAGTTGGTGGCATGGTTCCGTGCTATCGAATATTCAAAGATCCCAATGATTTTATTACGAGCACCCTGTATTTCACGCAGGTGACCCTCTAAGGCATCAAATAAAGCTGATGCCTGCCTGTCCAGATAAGCCAGCAATACATCGGTTTTTGACCGGTAGTTATTATATAAAGATGGCTTGGCAATGCCGGCTTCATCTATCAGCTGGTTAATGCCGGTGAGGTTATAGCCCTGGGTATAAAATAAGCGGGCCGCGGTTTGCATGATCCGCTCGTCGACACTTTCTTTTTTCATGGTGAAACAAAGGTATATTTTCACAAATGAACATACAAGTCTGTTCATTTATATTGCTGAATTGTTACATCTGGATGATATAGCAAAATCTGGGAGGGGAGAGTTTAGGATATCGTACTTTTGAAAGAAACCGTTTAACTCAATCCATAATATTAATGCTGGCAAAAATGCCAACTCCACGCAGTATGAGTGTTTTATTTTTATCCGTATCCACATAGCGGTTTCGCCGTTTATCGTCTACCACCATAAAAATATTGGTTACCTCCGGGATCACATGCCAGCCTGCCGGCGCCTTGATCCTGATCTCCCCGCAAAACTGAGTGCAATCTAATACTACCGCTCCGTTGAGATCGGCATTACTAAAATCAACCGTTGTTCGGCCAAATAAATTGGTGAGCTGGCCATATTTGAATTCTTTTGACAGGATCTGCTTTTTTACCTCGCCAAATATGGCAGTGGTGTTGATATAATCATCATTCATAACGCAATTTTTTATTCAACCAAATTAGGGTAGCTGGCTACTTATGTGAAGGCAAAATTGGCGGCATGATTAAAGATGTCGGTGAATACCGGTTTTTTTGTGGTAAAGAGCGGCCTGTCTTAGCAGCAACAAACCCATAAATTTTGGTTACTTTGCTTTTTTACCCGAGCAAATGAATAGCGCAATCATCCTTTCTAATATTAATGAACACGTTCAGCTAAACTCGGATGAACGGACATACCTGGAATCTGTTTTAATTTCAAGGCCATTCAGGCATGATGAACTGATTGTACAAAACGGGGATGTTGCCCGCTATATCATGTTTGTGAATTCCGGGTATATCATGAGCTATTATACCGATCAGGCTGGTGATGACCATGTGGTTCAGTTTGCAGCGCAAGGCTGGTGGAGCGGCGATCTGTTTAGCTTAAGCGCCGACCCCAGAACCATCTATTCAACTAAAGGCCTGAGCAATGGCGAACTGCTGCTGTTACCCCGGTCGGCCCAGGATCAATTATTTGAAAAATATCCCAAGTTTGAACGCTATTTCCGCATCACGTTTCAAACCTCACTCATCAGGCAGCAATTGCGCTTTATTGAAAGTTATTCATTAACCGCCGAGGAGCGCTATGTAAGGTTTCAATCGAGATTCCCCAATATAGATCAGTACATCGCTCAAAAATACATTGCATCCTACCTGGGTATAACCCCCGAGTTTTTGAGCAAGATCCGTAAGCGGTTGTTATTAAAGTAAGCTTAATCCGGTTCAAGATTTCGCCCCGCATTTCATAACCTGGTTCATCTTGTGCCGGCTGACTGCGTTTTAATTTTGTGTTCAAATAAATAAGGATAATGGAACACATAAAATCAACATGGTCAATTGACCCCGATCACTCCGAGATACAATTCAAAGTAAAGCACCTGGCCATATCAAATATTGCCGGTACTTTTAAAACATTTAAGGGTGATGTAATTAGCCCCAAAGAAGATTTCGACAACGCAGCAATTAATTTGGCGATAGACGCAAACAGTATTAACACCCAGCACGAAATAAGGGATGGACACCTTAAGGGGGAGGAGTTTTTTGATACCAATCAATTTCCCCAGATCTCTTTTAACGGATTATTACAAAAGCAAGCCGGCAAGTATGAACTCACAGGCAATTTAACCATACGCCAAAACACCCAGCCTATTGTACTGGATGTAGAATTTACCGGCATCGGTAAAGGACGCAATGGCGATGTGCGGGCCGGATTTGAGGCAAGCGGAAAAATTAACCGTAAAGATTATGGCCTTACCTGGAGCATGCTTACCGACACTGGTGCTTTAATTATAGGCGAAGAAATCAAGCTGCATTTTGATATTCAGTTGATCAAACAGTAATTTAATACCCCTTGCCTTCATCTAAATAAAAAACCCCGGGCCTCGCGTCCGGGGTTTTTAAGATAAAGATGTTGTTATTTAATATTGATAAGGATAGGAGTGTCGTTATTAATTTGCCTTATATTCAAAATCGCCAGAATAAGGCGTTGTAGTAATGGTTTTGGTGATGACGGGCTGCGCGGCTCCGTCAATTACAGGTTCCAATTTAAAAGTAAAGCTATGTCCTGCAGTAGCGCTAAACCCACCCGTAGAAATAGCAGCAAGATATATTGGTGTGGTTGTTTCTATAACCACCTGCCCGGCCCTGAACTGGGCATTTGTTATGGTAAGCGATGTTTGATTGGGTTGTACAACACCATTTAATTTAAAAATAGTTGTGGTATTGGCTGTTGCTGTGGTACCTACAATAGCCAGGTCAAAATCATCAGATGCCAGCAAACCGGTGGTTGACATGGTGAACTTCATGTTCTTTTGAGTGATGCCTGGGGTTGGGTCCGGATCGTTTTTCTTGCTGGAACATCCGCTAAATGTTAATAAACCCAAAACGACAAGGTTTATCCATAAAATTGCTTTTTTCATAAGAGTTGTTTTAAATTGTTTGTGATTGATTAATTATAAAATTTCCATATCCGCGATCGGCGGATAAGGGCAAGCTTGTTGTTCTTAATTGTTGTTTTTATCCTTTCTTCCTCAATACGTTTTCAATCTATTTGTCGGCGGGTGCCATGTTAGGGAGTAGGCGTTTCAAAAGTAGGGTGGGTAATCACACCAAACAATCAGGTATATCTGGTATTTTTTTATACCTATAGTTAGGTATTTTTAATGCTTTTTAAATAATTCAACTTTGCATAAAAGGAATTTCAGGGCTGGTATTTGGATAAAAGAAAACTTTACCATTAAATTTAGGCCCCTGATTATCCTGCATCTACCAAAGTCTTCAGCTTAAACCAATGAAAAAATATTACAATCTGATAGTTTTTATGGCGATAGCCTTGAGCAGTCGCGCGCAGCTGCCTCTTAACGGAAAGCATTATGCCGACAGCATACGCTTAGCCCTAAACACCCCTGTACCCGATAGCGCCAAGGCCCGCAGCTGTTTCCGGCTAACAGATTATTTTATCCTGTCGGAAGATACCTTAAAGGCCCGCCAATACTTACAGCAGGGGCGTAAATACAGCGGCGACAATAAATACCTGCGATCTGTTTTTTTGGTTTTCCAGGCGGGTACATTACCTGGTTCGCGCCCCGACTCGGCTATAAAAACGTATTTACAAGCCGATAAAGAACTACAAAAGTATCATACCGCCGATGCTTATTTGATACGAGCCAAAGGCCTGCATGACTATGCCCGCTTGCTGCAATATAAAAATGACAACCCCGAAGCTTACGTAAACATCCTCCTGAACCAGGCCCTTCCATTGGCCCAACAGGCCGGCGACCGCGGTTATACTGGTAAAATTTACCTGGATATAGCTTTCGCGTTTAAAAATTTAAACAATTTTAAAAAAGCCGAGATTTATCTTTTTAAAGCCATTGCCACACTTAAAAATGCGCCGAAAGATGCGCAATACCTGGCATCGGCCTATCATACACTGTCTGAAAACTATTCACTATCGGGCAAGGCAACACAAGCCGCCGCCATGTTGGATAGCATGCGCGTTTTACTAACACCTTACCCCGATGCCGATATCTGGCTTGATTATTATGCCGGCGAGGGCATGCGCCTTACTATAGCCGGGCAGTTTGATCAATCGCTCAGCGTTATTGATAAGGGTATTGAGCTGGCGCAAAAATTACAGCAGGAGTATCCGGAACAGCGGCTGCTGATGCAAAAATTTTATGCCCTGTATAATAAAAAATCCTTTCAGCAGGCCAAGAGTGTTGCGCTTGATCTTAGCCACCGTAAGCCGTTCATGAACATAGCCTCAAACCGGTCGCAGTTATTTTATTGTCTGGCGCTAACTGATGAAGAACTCAAGGATAAGGCCGGAGCCTATGATTGGATGAAACGGTACAGTGCCCTGAGCGATAGCATAGCCCACAGTACCCTGGAAACCAAAATAAACTCGCTGGAAATAAAGTACCAGACTGCCGAAAAACAGAAAAAAATTACGGAGCTGGAAGCTGGCAGGCAAAAAGCTAAACTGACCAATTGGTTACTGGGTATTGCCAGCATCACTTTACTCATCATTACGGTATTTTTGATCTACTATTATCGCAACAGCAAAAAACTGGCGCAACAAAAGGAACTGAACCATCAGCAACAGTTAAAAGAGATAGAACAGCAGCAGCAGCTCAAATTTACCCAGGCCATGCTTACCGGCGAAGAGCAGGAACGGCAACGTGTGGCCCGCGATCTGCATGATGGCCTGGGCGGCATGCTTTCGGGTATCAAAATAAAACTTTCGGGACAGGCTAAGGCGGCAGGGCACCAGGAGCTTGACGGTGTGATATTGCAGCTGGACCATTCGGTGGCAGAGTTGCGGCGCATAGCCCGCAACATGATGCCCGAAAGCCTGCTGCGGCTGGGCTTGGAAACAGCCCTGCGCGATCTGTGCGAATCATTGATGAGCACACAAACCAGGATCAAATTCCAGGCTTATGATATCCGGAAAGATATGCCCGCGGTTATACAGGCTAACATTTATCGTATTGTACAGGAGCTTTTATCAAATGCGGTAAGGCACGCGCAAGCCAGCAATATCATATTACAATGCAGCCAAAACGACGAGATCTTTTTAATAACTATTGAAGATAACGGCATTGGGTTTGATACCCAGGCGGCCTTAGATGCCGAAGGGATAGGCTTTAGTAATATTAAAAACCGGGTAGACTATATGAAGGGGAAAATGGATATAGAATCGGTGATCAATGAAGGGACCACCATTAACATCGAATTAAATGCGGCAGGATAAGATTATAATAGCCATTATTGACGATCACCCCATGGTGATAGAGGGACTGAAATCATTGTTAAAACCCGAAGCTGCTGTTTATGCTACGGTAAGCTTTACAAGGGGCATGGAGTTTATTTCTTTTTTAAGGCAGAACGACGTAAACCTGGTATTGTTAGATATTAGTTTGCCCGATGTGAGCGGTATTGAGTTATGTAAGGAGATCAAGAAGATCTCGCCCGAAACCATTGTGTTGGGGCTGAGCAATCAAACCGAACGCAGTATGATGCTGCAAATGCTGCAGAGCGGCGCCAGCGGCTATTTGCTCAAAAATGTATCGCCCGATGAATTGCTCACCTGTATACAGGAAGCCCTGCACGGGCTGATCTCCTTTAGTCGCGAGGCCAAAGAGATCATGGGGCGCCCCTCAAAAGCCGGACTAAATGAGGTGGCTTCCATCACCAAAAGAGAAAAACAGATCCTGGAGTTGCTAGCCCAGGGCAAAACCACAGCGGCCATTGCCACAGAACTTTTCCTGAGCCCCCTTACCGTTGATACACACCGAAAAAACCTGCTGCAAAAGTTTGAAGTGAAAAACACCGCAGAGCTATTAATGGCAGCAGTACAGCAGAAATTATTGTAATCCAACAGCCCTTGCTAAGCTATTTCATACACCTGTATCATTAGCAAACGCGCCTGTTCGGTACCGAACAATCACATTAGCATAAACGGCCATTAATCATCTGACTGATAGCATTTTATATTTTTGGTATTAAATATGCTGCTGGTTTTTAATAATTAGTATAATATGATCCGTAGTTACTTAAAAATAGCCTGGCGAAATTTTTACAAGCGTCCGTTTTATTCACTCATCAATATATTTGGCCTGGCCCTGGGAATAAGCTGTACTATTGTGCTGTTTTTATTTATCTCATATCATTTAAGTTTTGATACCTACCACGCCAATGCCAAACGCGTATACCGTGCAGTGACCGAGCTGCATTTACCCGATGGCAGCATTGAATATGACCAGGGCACGCCTTACGTTTTAGGACAAATACTAAAACAGGGGATACCAGCGGTTGAAAATCAAACGGTATTGCTTGAAAAACGCACTTTTACCGTGGCTGCAACTCAATCCGGCACAACCAAACAAAATCTTTTTAACGAAACAGAAACCGTAGCCTTTACTGATAATAACTGGTTCAAACTATTTAGCTATAACTGGATATCGGGCAACCAAAATACCCCCTTAACAGAGCCTTATACCGCTGTTATTACTGCCGACCTGGCTAAAAAATACTTTAATACCACAGATGCTACCGGCAAAACCATCAGGCTGGATAATAAATATAACGTAACGATCACTGGTGTTTTGGAGGATAATCCCAAAAACACCGATGTACAATCAAAAATGTTCCTGTCGCTTGCATCGGTTAAACCGATGTATCCGGATATGAAAGACTTTTGGACCGATATTGGCTTTATTTCTTCTAAAAACCATGTATACGTATTATTACATGATGATCAATCATTAAAAGCGGTTGATCAGCGCATACCAGAGATCACTAAAAAACCGCTGGAGGCATACGGCGGCGTTTATCATTTTCATTTACAACCCCTGGTCGATATTCACTTTGACAACCGCTACAGCGGAACCATTGCCAAACCACTGCTATTGATACTGGCCACTATCGGGCTTGCATTGATCTTGATAGCCTGTGTTAATTTTATCAATATGGCTACTGCCCAAAGCCTTACCCGGGCCAAAGAAATTGGTACCCGCAAGGTTTTAGGAAGCACCCAGAAAGGTATTTTCTGGCAATTTATAACCGAAACAGCTTATGTAACGCTGGCTGCCGCAGCTATAGCCGTTTTAATGACCGCTTTGTTTTTACCTCAGCTCAATAGCTGGCTTCAACTGCCTTTGGCTATCAACAAAAACCTTATCTTATTTTTGGGTGTGTTGATCGTTTTGGTAGTATTTATAGCCGGTTTTTATCCGGCCGTCATACTCAGCCGGTTTAAACCGGTAAACGCTCTAAAAAACATCATCAGTAACATTAACCCTACGTCAAAATTATCGCGCGGGGTGTTAATTGTTGCTCAAAATGTAGTAGCCCAGGTGCTTATTGTTTGTACTTTAATTATAACCCTGCAGGTAAAATTTCTTAAAAACGCCAATCTCGGGTTTAACAAAGATGCTGTTATTATGCTCCCGGTTCCAAATAACGACGCTGCAAAGCTATCGTTTCTGCACAACGAGCTTAGCGCCAATCCCGATGTTAAAAACGTGAGCTTTTGCTACCGTCCACCTTCTTCAACATCGGATAAAGGAGGCACCATCCGTTTTGATAATAAACCATGGGAGAAATTCGCTGTTAGAAGTGTAATTGGTGATGAAAACTATACCAAAACCTTTGGCTTACAGCTGTTGGCTGGCCGCAATATAACCGCTACAGACACCAATGCTACCGCATATCTGGTTAATGAGCAGCTATTGCTAAAATTAGGGATCAAAAACCCCGAACAGATTATTGGGCGCCAATTAACAGACGGTGATTTCAGCGACAAAAACGGGATCATTGTAGGCGTTGTTAAAGACTTTCATATCCATTCTTTACATGACAAAATTGATCCTGCCGTAATTGCATCCAAATCGGCTTTGTATGAGTATGCCGCGGTAAAAATTTCAGGACAGCATCAAAGCCAAACCATTAACGCCATTCAACAAAAGTGGCAGGTAGCATTTCCACAAAACGTATTTGAATATCATTTTCTGGATGAGCAACTCGCCGATTTTTATCGTAAAGATGAAATGATCAACAAACTCATCAAAACCAGCTCTATCATAGCTATTGTTATCAGCTGTTTAGGCATGCTGGGCTTAATATCATTAATTACTGTGCAGCGCACCAAAGAGATAGGCATACGCAAGGTATTGGGTGCTTCTGTTAGTAATATCGTTGGCCTGTTAACCGGCAGCTTTTTAAAGCTCATCATGATAGCCATTATTATAGGCACCCCCATTGCCTGGTGGGCCATGCATAACTGGCTGCAAAATTTTGCGTATCGTATTGAAATTACGTGGTGGGTATTTGGCCTGGCGGCTGTGGTTGCGCTGGGTATTGCCTTCTTAACAGTAAGCATTCAGGCCATCAGGGCGGCTATATCAAATCCTGTGAAAAGTATAAGGAATAACTAAAACGGATTTTCCTCAATGATAATTTGAGTATGGATAACAATGAAATTACATACTTATTAGTGAGGTATATTACCCATGCCGTCAACGCCGCGGAGATTACGCAAATTAAGGAATGGATAAATGCCCATCCCGAGAATGAGCAGTATTTTGCCCAGCTATATGAAACCTGGCATGATATGCTTTACCTGCAACCGGCAGATGTAACCTTTAAAAAAGCACCTGTTAAACACTTATCCATCTCCAGGCAGCCGCAGCCGCCATATTCAAAAAGGTTCCAATTGTCCGATCTGCTGGTGTATTGCAGTACGGTTATTCTGTTTACAGGATTTATTTATATTGTATTAAACATTTACAATTTAGGTGTATTTTGATACTCCGTTTCTATGTAAACGATCATTCAGTATTTCCTTAAAAATCCTTGCTGCAGAGATTTTCTGCTTTGTCACATTTATACTACATTTTCCGGCCTTTAACAATTTGCTAATATCCATAGAGTAGTTTGGCTGCCAGATACCCCGTACATGGTTATATATAAAGCAAATGAACTCCTTTTTACAAAAATCTCTTCCCGGCAACCCGTTATTCAAGGGTATTGCCGGTACTGCATTGGCCATCTTCCTGGCCTACTCCGGTAGCTATGCGCAAAGTCAGTCGCCATCGGCTCATAGCAATCCCTGGGCACCCGTTACACCAGAGGTACTGCCTCCCATTGCCAGCCTGAGTAAAGGCGTATGGCTCAAAGGCGAACTGCATGTACACTCCCGCCACAGCAAGGAGTCATCCAACAATTCCATCGCCAAGATCCTCTCTTTTTCAAAAGCGGTTGGTATCGATTATATCTGTATCACCGATCATGACAACCATGTGAACGGCGATGTAGCACACAATACCTGGGCCGATCCGGAATTTAAGTCGGACTCGATACTACTGTTGTATGGCGCCGAGTGGACCACCGTTCGCGGGCATGGCAACGCGTTTTCGGCCAAACCCTATGATCATCAACGGCTGTATGACGTACGCGATCAGCGTGATGTTGTAGTTGGCGCCGTAAAAAAAGAGCTGGGCATCCATTTGTCGGCCAATCATCCAAGCGGGAAGGATCATTTCGGATATTCCTATGATATGGTGAACTCCATTGAGGTTTGGAACTCGGCTATCTGGTCAAAAAACGCCAATGCCATCATGATCTGGGACGATATGCTTTCCTCCGGCCGTAAACTAACCGGCAGGGGAGGCAGCGACGCTCACCACGGCACACCAGAAGGAACCGAGCAACCATCCAAAAACACCTATCAGGCCAAAGCCAATTATGTAGGCACACCCACCACCTGGGCATTTGCTACGGCGCGAACCTCGCAGGCTGTGATAGACGCGCTTACCAATGGCCGGGTATGTATAAGCTCAAACCCATACGCCCCGCGTGTTGAATTTTATGCGGATATTGATCAGGACGGTAAAATGGATATGATGATGGGCGATAACACCAAAGCCACGGGCAAACCCGCAAAGTTCCAGGTTAAGTTAACCGGCAAAACCGTATCCGACTCCACCTATACCGTAAACGTGATAAAAAATGGCGATAAGTTTGGCACATACCTGGTAAGCGGGAAGATAGCCTCTGTGGAGTTTACAGATACCCCGCAAGCGCAGGGCCGCAGCTACTATCGTATAGAAGTACAAGGTCCGTCAACCCCATATCCTCAGGTTCCGGGCTCCATCGCCCTGAGCGGTAACATGGTGGGCTTATCAAACCCCATCTATTTTAACTTTGATCCTAATTTTTGATCACACACAACACGATATAAAAATCTATTGTTAAAAAAGAAAAGGCCCTGATCAAAACCAGGGCCTTTTTTCTTTTCTTATTTTCTGATTAGTACAGATCTGGTTTTATTACAAATTTTTCCCAAGGCCCAGGTGTTGGCTTCTGGCAGTTTACACGACCGCCACCATTACCATTAAAAGAGTTAAGGCCGCTACCATCTATCCGCAGGTAAGTATTTGCAAAAGCGGCTGATTGTATGGTATAAGTGCCATCGCTTTGTTTGGTAATATTAAACCTTTCCCAAGGACCAACCGGGTTATTCAGGTTTACAATACCGGCGCCGTTAGCTGGATTATTGGGAACACTGCTGCCGTCCATTCTTAAAAACAACCCGGGGAAGTAATTCGATTCGATGACGTAAGTACCGTCTGGCTGTTTGGTAAATAACATTTTTTCATACGGGCCCGCACTATATTGCGCATTTACAACGCCGCTGCCTGCCGAATTTGAAACAAATTTTGAGCCATCCATTCTCAGAAAAACATTATAAAACTGTTTCGATCCAATGGTTGCCAATACATCCGCTAAAGTTATTTGCTTGCCTGCTATATACTGGGCTATATAATCTGCTACCGCTTGTTTTTTTGCCGGATCATCAATCAGGTCTTGTAGTGGAATAGCGGCTCCAGCCACGTTGCTTATTTGTATAAAAGCAGCATTATCACGTGTACAGCTGCTTTGCCATGCGGTGATATCTACTTTTGGTGCGGTATTATCAAGGCTAAGCTGGCCAAATACACCTTTTGTTCCGTCGCCACCCACTGTGCTGTAGTACATGGTTTGATCATAGTTTGAATTTACAGATGAATCGGCATAAGTTACATCTGATTTTATGCCAAACGTATGAAAAAGGCCATGAACATCTAAACCAGCTTTTACCGAAAGGCCCCTGTTTGAGCTTGAGCTTTGTGAGCGATAAAAAACATTCAGCTTGGCTCCTAAAACAATATCGGTTAAAACATGGGTACCATACTTGGTCACCAATTGCTGAGCCGACATGGTGCTCACGTCTGATTTGAATATAGAGGTTAAATACGTGCTTTTGATCAGATCAATCGGCGCGTTAAATTTTAATCTTTTTTGTTTGATGATCACCGATGCGCTGGCATACGAGTATTTTGATGAGATCTTACTTGTTTCATGAAAGTTTACAGTAAGTGTTGCGCCCCAAAAGCTGCTCAACCCCAACGGCGACAATGTAGCAGTTGTGTTTGATGTTAAGCTATGCAAATAATCCGAAGCATTTCCACCTGCCGCATATTCTGCATATTGTGTAACATTTACATCGGGCACATAACGTCCGGGCTCATTCTGCACCAGCTTATCAATATCGATCACCTGGTAAGTTGCAGAATTTGAACTGGCATATTCGCCGGTTGCATCGTAGCCAAAACCCAGCAGATCATACTTATTATCGCCGGCAGATTGGGTTTTTAATTTCGGGTTACCGGTGTCTGTTCCCGGAGTTTTGACCATGTCCTTTTTACAACCGGCAACAAGTAATACCGATCCGAGAAAACCCGTTAGTAAAGAATTCAAGAGTAGTGTTTTTTTCATATTTTTTTTTATTTATGCACAATATTAGCACATTAAAATGTATTTTTTTATTAATAATTCATTATCATATTGCATATAATGCATTATTAATTAAATCGCGTGTTTATTAAAATATATTAACCTATAGATAATTTTAACAGTAAAGAGGCCGCTGTTATATAGCAGCCTCTTTACTGTTTATTTTTTTCTTATTTTAATTCAGGCTTAATTAATGCTACCTATCAGTGTACCATCAGCAAAACTGCTTTGGCTGCAGCCATCGGTACCGGTAATACCATCGTGCCCGGCACACGTTGAGAACGACCAGTAAGCGCGGCCGCGATACAACGGACCTTTACCCACGGTTGTGCCCCAGTTGCCATTAAAGCTCAATGCCGTAATATTACAGCTGATTTCTACCAGGTTGTTACCGGTAAGCACCTGGTCATTAGCACTCGCAGGGTTCCGGTAATCGCCATAATAAGAGCAGGCATAACCCGGAAAAGAGATGGAGTTGCCAAAGTGGTAGCTACCGTGGGCGGTTTTGCCCACCCATACCTGCACACGGGTTCCGGCGGCAACAGTGCGCCAATCGCGGGTATACCAGCCGGCATGCTGAAAGTAAGTAACGGTAAGTATCTTGTTGGTTTGGGTGTTTACCTGTACCACAACATGCTCCCAGTCGTAATCATGGCCGCCCAGGTTCTGGAAGCAGGTTGATTGTGTTTTGTAAGTCCACCAGTAATCAATAAATACGCGGCTGCTATTATTGGGGTTTTGTTGAACTTCGTAGTAAGTTGGAAAATCCTTGCTGCGGGGCGCATCACGATTAACCAGCGAAAGTGTACCGCCGCAAACAATGCTGGCAGGATCGGTATTGGCAAAAACATTTTCAACAGAAGTAGGATAATCTGGCGTAGCCTGATCAAAGTTAAGCTGTGGAGCGAAGGCAGAGGCCAGTGTTTGGGCCTGCGAGCCGGTGATCTTGGTTGTACTCTCGGCACAATCCTGGCACATTACAGAACTAACTTTTTGTTTGGCTTTGCTTTCGTTGGTACCGCCGATAACGTCTTCCTGTTTTTTACATTGAGTAAACAGCACAGCGATCAGGGCCAGCAATACCGGCAATAGTGATTTTGATTTCATGGTTAGTGGTTTTTATTTATTAGTTTTTGATTAGTTGAACTTTTTTACAAAAAACTAACCGGCATGGAACCGAAATAAAAACAAAGCGTAAATACCTGGTGATAAGGTTACTCATTGGGTTAGGCTTATTGATTTTGTTTATTATTGGTTAAATATTACTCCAATATAAATAAATACATTTAACTCAAAAATGGATTATCCTTGTTAATTAATGGATAATATTATGTTATTATTTAACATTAAAAAGAAAAAAATATCGCACAAGGCGCTATTCGGCAAGTGCAATTATCTTATTTTTTTCTTAATAGGATAGACTTTTTCGAAATAACTATTTTAATATGTAACGATATTGGCGGGGCGGGAATAGCAAACATCAATTTGCCAGATCCCCCGGCTTAGGTGCAACCAGTTGAGGTAAAGCAAACGCCCGGGGCGAGCGCAAAAAGCGCCTGAGGTTTGATTTGATAGAGGCAATGAATTCATAGTCGCTGGCGGTGGTCACCAGGTAGTAGCCAGGGCGGTAACGTTGCATAAAATCGGTCAGTTGCTGATCTTTCAAATGGGTAATGTTGCCAACGTAGGTACGGTTAAACCTAAAGTCGATCACATTCTGTTTATAATCGCGCTCAATAATGCCACGCAGCTTTTCGGCATTGCGGCCGCTGCGGCTTAGTGCATTCCATAAAGCATCTATACCCAGGCCCGCACCCAGGCCTGGCGCGACAGAAAGCAGGTCATGATTATCCAGCGATCCATAAATTTTGGTATAGTCCCTTTTTGTCGATTCCAGCAGTTTCTGCGGATTGAGCATCGTATCACGCACAAAAACCTCTTTAAGTTGTATGGCCGACCGTTTCATATAAACAGCAAGCGACGCATTGTTTTGCAATTGAAGGGTATCGGCATAATGATCGGGCTTGGTGAAAATAAGCACATCGCCGGGTTTAGCCTCTATATTAAACTCCCCCTTAAAGGTATTATAAACTGATTTGCCGGTTGTAGCGTTGAGCACATTTACTTTGGCAATACGGCCTTTGCTGTCTTTATCAAATACAATACCATCAACTGTTTTTTGCTGAGCAAAAACCGTTGCAGATAGGGTACATAAAATCAATAGCAACCATATTTTCATGGTGACGCCAAAAATAAACGTTTGGCAATGCCTGTTCATATTATTTAACAACAATTAACAGCTTTTTGATGGTATCAAGTAGTTAGTATCAAGTATCACGACTTTTGAAAGCGATATCTGTATACTGCAGGAAGGAATCATGATACTTGATACTAACTACTTGATACTCGCATCTACTTCACCACTACCAATTTTTGGCCAATGGATATGCGGTCATCAGCAATACTGTTCAGCGCCTTTAACTCATCAACTGTTATTCCAAAACGTTTGGATATGTTGTATAGTGTATCGCCTTGCTTAACGGTATATATTTTATCGTCGGGTTTGGTTTTAGCAATGGTATCGGTATCGGCTTTACCTATATTATTATTGATTTGCGTAAGCACACGGTCTTCGCGTTTGATTTTGGCAATTTCTCCTTCAGGGCGATCATACTGGTCAAGATGATAACGCACAATAATATTAATGAGCAGCTCGGGGTATTTGGGGTTGGTGGCATAGCCGCACTGTTTTAGTCCGCGGGCCCAGCCTTCGTAATCATTTTTGTCCAGTTCAAACAGTCGGGCATAGTTTTTACGTTTCAGAAAAGCAGAGTGGTCGCGATAAGAGTCATCGGGGTTATCATATACCCTAAAACATTCATTGTGGCTATCATCGTCTTTATAATAACTTTTCCCTCTCCATTCGCTGGTGCATTTAATACCAAAATGGTTGTTGGCAATTTTGGCCAGGTCGCTATTGCCGCTGCCCGATTCAAATAAACCTTGCGCCAGAGTAATACTTGCCGGTATACCATACTGGTTCATTTCCTGTATGGCTATGCCTTTAAACCGTTCGATATAGGAAAGCGAGGTGTACGACTGATAACTGGCAATAGCGTCCTGGTTTTGCTTTTTGATGGTATTGTTGTTTTGCCGAACCTGCCTGTTAGAGATGGTTTTCTTTTTGGATGAACAGGAAGCAAGGCAAACAGCCGCGACGAGTAGGAGATAGATTTGTTTTTGCATACTATTAAAAAGAGACAAGAATCGAGAGAGTCAGGAATCAAGACGAAGGACCTTTCTTCCATCTTGATTCCTGACTCTCTTAACTCCTGACTCGCAATTCTTTATTAGTTTGTTTCTGCTAATTGAGGCCTTACCTGCTTTACGGAATCCTGTGGTTTTTCGTCAAGATCATGCAGGTCATACTTGCGGATAATGCCCAACACTTGCGAGGCCCATTTGCGGCTGCCGGCATAGCCACTGCGTTGTATGCCTTTGGCCCATCCCAGGTAATCATAATGTGTGAGCGCATCTGCCAGGTGACTGAACTGTTTGCGCTCGGTCATGATACGGGCAAAATCCTGGAAAGAATCCATCACCGAATCATATTTTTTATATGCCGTACGTACTTTTTTATGGCCTTTGTAAAAAACAGCGCCGCCGCCGCCTTTTACGCCAAACTGGTTGTTTAAATGCTGAGCCAGAGTGCTGTTACCGCTGGCCGACTCATGCATGGCCACGCCTAAAACGATACTTGCCGGGATCCCGGTTTCGTGCATAATGCGGATGGCGTCGTCTTTAAATTTTTCTATATAAGAAGTTGGGGTATTTTTCTGTGCTGAAGCAGCTAATGTTGAGATCAACAATGATGTAATCAGTAAGATTTTTTTCATAATTTATTTTTTTCTGATAACCAGCAGCCCATCGCGTACCGGCAGGATCAATTTTTCAACCCTGGGGTCAACAGCTATCTGGTCATTTAGTTTGCGGATGTTCTCGGTATCGGTATCTTTTTCGTCACCGTACACCTTTCCTTTCCACAAAACATTGTCAATTATTATTAATCCTCCGGACCTGACCTTGTCAAAAGTCATTTGAAAGTAAGTAAAATTATTCTTTTTATCCGCATCAATAAACACCAGGTCGAAATTATCTTCCTCTAAATCAGCTATAATGGCCTCTGCCTGGCCAAAATGCAGTTTTATTTTGTTTTCAACATTTGTTGATTTAAAGTGTGAATTGATGATTTCCTCCATCTCGCGGTTCACTTCGATGGTATGCAGAATACCGCCTTCCACCAGGCCTTCGGCCAGGCAAATGGCAGAGTAGCCTGTAAAAGTGCCTATCTCCAGAATCAATTTAGGCTGTACCATTTTGCTCAAAAAACTGAGCAAACGGCCCTGATAATGACCCGACAGCATATGCGGACGGAGCACCTTTAAATGCGTTTCCCGGTTGAGCTTTTGCAACGCTGCCGGCTCGGGATCGCAATGGTCATCTAAGTATGCCTGTAGGCCATGTGGTAGAATATCCATGGCGGCAAAGATAAGGATTTTGTTTTTAATAGAATTTCTGAACCATGGTTTGCTTGATTAGTGTTTTGAACCATGATTAATAGGATTTATTGATAGCCTTGATTCTGAGAAAAAAACCTACTAATCCTTCAATCAAGTAAATCATGGTTCAGAAGAAAACAATAGGGACTAATAGGATTTATTGATTACCTTGATTTTAGTTTATTGATCATTTTTTTATTGCAGCATAAAGAATTAACTGAAAAAATAATTGGGTGTGCCATGAAAGTTCATAATGCCTTAGGGAATGGCTTTCAAGAAGTCATTTATCAGCGGGCATTAGCCATAGAAATATCGAAAGCAGGCTTAGCTTACTCCAGAGAATTGGATATGATCATCTATTATGACGGCATTGAAATAGGCACACCAAGGGTTGACTTTTTTATAGAAGGCTCAATTATGGTAGAACTAAAAGCCATTATCGCTTTAGAAGAAGTACACCTGGCCCAAGCCATGAATTATTTAGAGGCCTACAAAATGGAAATAGGGTTATTGATAAACTTTGGGTCAAAAAGCTTACAATTTAAACGTGTGCATAATAATAAGCTATTGTAATGTTTCTGAACCTTGATTCGCTTGATTGAAGGATTAATAGGCTTTTTTTCTCAATCGTGCTAATCAATAAATCCTATTAATCATGCTTCAGATATTACGCAGAGAATCAAGAAATCCCCTAATCATGTAAATCATGGTTCAAAATAATCTACGGTCCATGTAGCTTTGCAGCAATATCACTGCCGATATCGTATCAACCAATTCCTTATTTTGCCGGTTTTTCTTGTTCATGCCGCTTTGGGCGATAGTGGCCGATGCCATTTTGGAGGTAAACCGCTCATCCAGCATTTCGATGGGAACATCCGGAAAGTTCTTTTTAAGCAGGGTTACAAAGCCTTTTACATGCACAGCCGATTGGGAGGGTGTGTTATCCATTTGCTTGGGTTCGCCCACTATAAAGCGCTCTACCTGCTCAGTTTGCAGGTAGTTTTTCAGGTAATCTACGATGTACTGCGGATGTATGGTATCCAGTCCTGTAGCAATAATCTGCAGGGGATCGGTTACCGCGATGCCTATACGTTTGGTACCATAATCAAAAGCCATTACCCTCATAATAGATGTAAGATATGAGATATGAGATGTGATATTTTCATTATGCAAAGGTATAGGATATTCTTTTTAAACTATTGCTATCGCAACAATCAATTAAATAGCTTATTAACAGCCCATTAATTACAAAAAAGCAAGGCAATCTTATATCTCATATCTCATATCTCACATCTAATTCTTATTTTGCACCAAATGCAGTTTAAAGATATAGTTGGACAGGAGGCTGTAAAGCAAAGATTGGTGAACACGGTAGCCGAGAACCGGGTAAGCCACGCGCAGTTATTTTTGGGTCCCGAAGGATCTGGCAGCCTGGCATTGGCAGTTGCTTACGCGCAGTTTTTATCGTGCGAAAACAAGCAGGCGGATGATTCCTGCGGCGAATGCGCATCATGCCGTAAATATCAAAAGCTGATGCATCCCGATCTGCATTTCTCCTATCCCTTTTTTGCAAAACATAAGGATGATACTGCCCTTACCTTCATTGAGCAGTGGCGCGAAGCTTTCACGGTAAATCCCTACCTGAGCCTTGATGACTGGCGCGGATATCTGGATGCCGAAAACAAGCAGGCCAATATCAATATTGCCGAGTGCCACCAGATCATTAAAAAACTCAGCTTTAAGCCATTTGAGTCGATTTATAAGATACTGATCCTCTGGCTGCCCGAATACCTGGACAAAGAAGGCAATGCCTTGCTAAAAATTATTGAGGAGCCGCAGCCCAACACACTGTTTATATTGGTAGCGCAAAATCAGGATCAGATCCTGAACACTATCTTGTCGCGCACGCAGCTGGTTAAAATACCCAGCCTAACGTACGACGAAATAAAACAACACCTGCTTACCCAACATAACCAAACCGAGGATGCCGCCGCCGAAATCGCCTACTTAAGCAATGGCAACCTGACCGAGGCCCTGGCCATGCTACAGCAGGACAATAAAGGCTATCACGACCTTTTTGTACAATGGCTGCGCCTTTGCTTTAGCAATAAGGGACTGGAAGTTTTAAGCTTTGTTGATCAGTTTGCCAAAATGGGCCGCGAAAACCAGAAAAACTTTATACGCTACGGCATTAGCTTTATACGCGAGTGCTGCCTGCTGATGGCCGGAGCCGGTAATCTGGTGCACCTGCCCGCAAAAGAGCTGGAAACAGCGCAAAAAATGACCAATGTGCTGAGCATCGAAAAGAGCCAATATATAAGCGATGAGCTCGAAAAAGCACATTATCATGTAGAGCGAAATGCGAACCCTAAAATTTTATTTTTAGATGTATCTTTACAGATTATTAAAATATTAAATTTAAAAACCATCCCTCAGGGGAGTCAATATATACCAAATTAATTATGGGTTGTGGAAGTTGTTCAACAGGTGGCGGATGTTCGCCTGCGGGCTGCAAAAGTAATGGTTCATGCCTTACTAATGGTTGCAGCAAATTAGATGTTTACGATTGGCTTGCCCACATGGACATGCCAACAAACTATAAACCGTTCCCGGTTATTGAAGTAAAATTTAAAGGCTCACGAAAAGAGTTTTTTGTAAATAACGACAATATTTACCTGGAAGCCGGCGAATTGGTGGCTGTAGAAGCAACTACCGGCGGTTATGATATTGGCCATGTATCGTTAACCGGCGAACTGGTGCGCATGCAAATGGTTAAACGCCATGTAAAGGAAGCTGATGTGGTGAAAAAGATATACCGCAAAGCTACCGTAGCCGATGTTGATAAGTGGAAAGCGGCCAAGGATATGGAATGGGAAACCATGCACAAATCGCGCAAGCTGGCCCTTGACCTTAACCTGAGTATGAAACTGAGCGATGTGGATTACCAGGGCGATAAAACCAAAGCCACTTTTTATTATACAGCCGAAGGCCGCGTTGATTTCAGGGAACTGATCAAAAAAATGGCCGAAACGTTCCGGATCCGTATCGAGATGCGGCAGATAGGTATGCGTCAGGAAGCAAGTCGCTTAGGCGGCATTGGTTCATGTGGTCGCGAGTTATGCTGCTCCACTTGGCTTACCGATTTTAAAACCGTATCTACTTCGGCGGCACGTTATCAGAATCTTTCGCTAAACACCTTAAAGCTGGCAGGCCAATGCGGTAAGTTGAAATGCTGCCTCAACTATGAGCTGGACACCTATATGGATGCACTGAAATATATCCCCGATAATGTGAACGTATTGCGTACCGAAAAAGGTGATGCCCGTTTGCAAAAAACGGATATATTTAAAAAGATCATGTGGTTTAGCTATCCCCGCGAAGAATCATGGGTACCATTGCCTATCAGCAAGGTAAAAGAAATTCAGCAGCAAAATAAAGAAGGTATTATCCCTGCCGATCTGGGCGAACTGGTGGAGGTAGAAACCCAATCAGCAAAAGTGCTTGATTATGAAAATGTGGTTGGCCAGGATAGTTTAACCCGTTTGGACGAACGCCGCAACAACAATAAAAAGAAAAATAATAACCGGAACCGCAATAATAAAGACCGTAAAGACGGGAACTCTGCTCCGGAGAATCGTGGCGGTAATCAACCACGCCCGCAAGGTGCTGCGCCATCGACAGACAAACCGGAACAACAACAACCTAACAGACCGGCTAATAAACCACAACAGCAAGGAAACAACAGACCACCACAACAACAGCCACAGGCCCAGGGAGGCGACAAACCCGCGCAGGAAAACCGCAACCGGAACCACAGACGCCGACCAAATCGTCCAAATAAAAACAATAATAATCCACCTCCGGACAATAAAGCATAATGAAACGGGTTCTGAATTCCTTTTGCGTAGTAACAGGTATTTTGCTGATCGCCATATTAGCCGGCTGTTCTGATGCCAACTTGGTTGTGGATAATAATACTCCCCTTGCCGATCATAACTGGAGCTATGTAAACAGGGTTAAATTTGATTGCAAGATTGACGACGATGCCGTGGCCTATAACCTATACCTGAATTTACGGGTTACCGACAATTATAAGTACTCCAACCTGTTTGTGCTTATCTACGAAACATCGCCAGATAAGCGGGTAAAAGTTACCCGCTACGAAGTAAAGCTTGCCGGTCGCGATGGTGAATGGTTTGGTAAAGGATCGGGCAATTTGTACAGCTACCAGGTACCATTTAAAACAGGCGTAAAGTTTCCGGCCAAAGGCAATTATCACTTTGAGATAGAACAAAACATGCGCGACAATCCCCTGCATGAGGTCAGCGATGTGGGTTTAAGGGTAGAGAAATCAAAGTAAGTACTCCGCTTATTTTACTATCTTGTTCTACCTAATTATCGCATTACCATGAATCAGGAATTTCCGGTATCAACCGGGTACAAAATATTTTATGGAGTTATTGCGCTTGGCATGATCGGCCTTGGCGCTTTTTTACTCACCACGCCAACTCCTGGCAGCGCAGCCATATATCTTTTTCCTCTGTTTTTCATTATCGGCGGCATTATATTGGTGGCGGATAAATTAAAAAGCAATATCTCTATCTACCCAGACAGCTTTGTACAAACCGGCTTATTCAAAACCAAAAGCATTGCCCTTACCGATATCAAAGGTTTCAGGATAGAGAGCAAAGTGTTTTACATAGAGTCGGCTACTTCAAAAATGACCGTACGCAGCTATTCGGAACTTGCCGATTATCGGGAGTTATTACTGTGGCTCAGGGAAAATTACCAGGATTTGGTCGCTGCAGATTATAAAGCCGACCTTCAAAAAATTCTGACAGATCAATCTTTGGGTTATACTGAGGAGGACCGGAAAGCTGCACTTAAAAAAGCAAAAATCATTTCTTTTACCTATAATATATTGGGGGTTGTCCTTTTCCTTATAAATTTTTTAGTTGGTCATGATGCCTTTTACGAGGGCTTGCTTATTATGTATCCGATCATAAGCATTTTCATATTATTCACCGGCAAGGGACTTATCTATTTTTACATTAATAAACAAAGCCCTTATTACAGCATCTGTTTCGGAGCTTTTGCAGCCATCGTGGCCATGTTTATTAAATCTATGGATAACTATTACCTGTTGCCATCGGGCCATACCTTACCTGCTTTTTTAATTATTTGTGTTGTTTTTTTCCTCGCCTTAAAATTTGCTAATTCGGAAAAGGCCGCTACTGCGATGGGGCTCGCTTCCATATTTTTGTTTTTGGCAACAAGCCTGGCATATGGTTTTTGTACTTTCAGACTGATCAATTGCTCATTTGACAAATCTTCTGACAAGGAATTCCACGCGTCTGTTATTAATCACAACATCACCCATAGCAAAGGCACACATTATCACCTGGTAATAGGTCCATGGGGGCCGCAAAGGGATATAGAAAGTATTGATGTTTCCCAATTCGAATATTTTCAGGACACCATCGGATCAACGGTAAATGTTCATTTGAAAAAGGGCTTGCTGAGCATCCCATGGTATATCATTTCGAAATAGCCCATCGTATGCACGTGCCTGTAGAACAATTCCATAATTTAACCTACTTAAGCGCTGGCAACACCCGCCAACAGGCCGCCTATAACCTACTTTTGGAATACGATGTGTTTGGCATTCTGCAACCATTCGACCCTGTTTTGGCCGGTACTATTCCTATTAATATCGATATAGAAAACAGCGACCTGGATATCATTTGTTGTTTTAACGATAAAGCCGATTTCAAAAATGCAGTAATCTTAGCCTTTTCAGGTTTTGAAAATTTCAGCCTATTAGATACCATTATAAATCAACAGGAAACCATCGTCGCTAATTTTTCCGTTGATGGTTGGCCTGTAGAGGTTTTTGGTCAATATATTCCCACCCGGCAACAAAACGCCTACCGGCATATGATTGTAGAGTATCTGCTGTTGGAGCATCACGGCGAATCGTTCAGGCAAGAGGTAGTTGAGCTCAAAAAGCAGGGTTACAAAACCGAACCCGCCTTTGCCAGGTTACTTGGATTAAGCGGCGATCCCTATCTGGAATTACTAAAACCCGATTTGATCAATCAGCTTAAAACCAAATAAAAAGCCATTATCGAGTACTCCGAAATACCAGGTTAAGTATATTTTATTTTGAAATGCTAAAATTATTATCATATTTTTACTAATATTTTTATCAATATGAGTAATGATATTTTATTAGTTGTTTCCCTGGCGATACTTTTCCTTGCTGTTTTTTTGTTTTTGAAGAAGCCTAAAACGATTGAACTGATATCGGCAGAAGAGTTGAACCGGCTCCGCACCGAGCAGGATCTGCTTAAAATTAACCTGGCCAGGGCCGAAGAAAAAGGCAATGTCATATCTATAGAAAAGGAAAATATCATCCAGTTATTGAAGGACGAAAAAACCCGGCTGCTTGATGAATTGTTATTTGAGCGCAGCCAATTGGCCCAGTCCAACAAGGAATTAGAAAACACCAAAGCTTACCATCAGTCGCAGCAGGAAAAACTACAGGAACAAAAGATAGAAGTAGAACAGATCCGTACACAGTTTCAGCGCGAATTTGAAAACGTTGCCGAAAAACTACTGAAAGAAAAATCGAAAGAATTTGTAGACGTAAACCGTACCAACCTGGATATGATCCTCAACCCGCTCAAGGAAAACCTGAAAGCTTTTGAGGATAAGGTAGAAAAGGTTTATAATATGGAAGCGGCAGAACGCAATACACTGAAAGGCGTAATCACCCAGCTGATGGACCTGAACAAGCAGATCAGCGATGAAGCGCAGAACCTGACCAAAGCGCTCAAAGGCGACAACAAAAAGCAAGGCAACTGGGGCGAAGTAATCCTGGAGCGGGTGCTGGAACGATCGGGCCTGGTACGCGATCAGGAATACCGTGTACAAGCCGCCATGCAAACTACAGATGGGACCCGTTACCAGCCAGACGTAATTATTGACCTGCCTGATGACAAGCACCTGGTGATCGACTCCAAAGTGTCCCTGATTGCTTATGAACGCCTGGTTAACGCCGATACGGAAGAAGACCGGAAGCTTTTTGCCAAAGCACATATCGAATCTATAAGGGGGCATATCGGTGGCTTATCTGCTAAGAAATATCATGATCTGTACAAGATCAACTCGCCCGATTTTGTACTTCTTTTTGTTCCCATAGAGTCGTCTTTTAGTATTGCTGTACAGCTGGATGGCGAGCTGTTCAATTATGCCTGGGACAAAAAAGTGGTGATCGTGAGCCCGTCAACATTACTGGCTACGCTGCGTACCATTGCCAGTATGTGGAAACAGGAACGCCAAAACCGAAACGTATTGGAAATTGCCCGCCTAAGCGGTGATATGTATGATAAGTTTGTGGGGTTCCTGGGCGATATGGATAGCATAGGCCGTAACATCAACCAGACCCAAAGCGCCTATAATACGGCTCTGAACAAGCTATCGGAAGGCCGCGGAAATTTAACAACTACTGCGGAGAAGATTAAAAAGTTAGGTGCAAAGGCTGATAAACAGATCGATCAGAAGTTTATAGGGGAGTAGCCGATAAAAGCTATAACTTATTTGTCATCCTGAGGAACGAAGAATCTATTAATGAACTATGTCCACAGAATAGATAGATGCTTCACTTTCGTTCAGCATGACAAAACGAGAGAAAAAGCGCCTAAGTAGTCACATCTTCCCTTTGCTCATTAAACCAAACATTAGCCGCTTTAGAGAATAACAGCCGCAAGGCTAACAGTTCAATAATAATCTCGATGGCGTATAGCACGATAACCAGGACAGTTAATTTTTCTTTTACACCCTGACTTAGTAACTGGGCCAAAGTAAAACCGAAGGAGAGCAGGTTAAAAAGCACAAACAAAATCATCAGTATCCGGGCCCATTTTTTACCTGCCGATATAGCAGTGATCACTGCACTGATCACAATAAAAACAACAAGAAAGGGAATGATGCCGATGCCATCGAGCCAATCGGTGATCATGGACAGGATAAACCCGATATACAACAACATCACCGCGGTGGCTACCTGCTTTGGCTTATCGTCATCCGGATCCTGTCCGTTGAGTTTTTTGAAGATACTATTGAACATGCCTTATCAATCTTTTTTAAAGGCATTCCATCCCTGTGCTTTCAGGGCATGTACATTACCTGTTTTGGTAATGAGGTTACAGCCCGCTGAAGGCTCAGTTATATGCCCGATGATGGTGATATCCATCTTGAACTTGATCTTGTCGTAGTCGGCTTGTTTTACGGCAAAAAGCAGCTCATAGTCTTCGCCACCACTTAACGCGCATACAGTAGGATCGAGGTTAAATTCGCGGGCTGTTTCGTAGGTCATCGGGTCAAGGGGGATCTTGTCCTCGTACAGGTTACAGCCTTTATCACTTTGTTTACAGATGTGCAATATCTCGGATGCCAAGCCATCAGATACGTCGATCATAGCTGTTGGTTTTACATCGATGCTTTTCAGCAATTCCACAATATCACGCCGGGCTTCGGGTTTTAACTGGCGCTCTACAATATAATCCTTACCTTCCAGATCGGGCTGGACTTGTGGATTTTCCAGGTAGATCAGCTTTTCACGCTCCAGCAATTGTAGGCCCACGTAAGCGCCGCCAAGATCACCCGATACACAGATCAGATCACCTTCGCCGGCTGTATTGCGGTAGGTTACATCAGCTTCGTCGGCATAGCCTATAGATGTTACGCTGATCACTAACCCTTGTTTTGATGAAGTGGTATCACCGCCAACCAGGTCAACATTATATTTTTCGCAGGCTATATAAATGCCTTCGTACAGTTCTTCAATAGCTTCTAACGGGAATTTACTCGACATACCGATAGATACCGTAACCTGCGAAGCGGTACCATTCATGGCGTAAATATCACTCAGGTTTACCTGTATAGCTTTGTAACCCAGGTGCTTTAAAGGCGTATAAGCCAGGTCGAAATGAATACCTTCCAGTAGCATATCAGTGCTGACCAACACTTTTTTCCCAGTAAAGTCCAATACTGCTGCATCGTCGCCGACACCTTTCACCGTGCTCAGCTGAGTTAGTTTGATGTTTTTTGTCAGATGACCTATCAGGCCAAATTCTCCTAAGTCTTCTAAATTCGTCCTGTCCTGATTTTCAAACATTTTTTCTTAAATATGATAATCTGCAAAAATACTAAAATTCGACCATCTGTAAATTTCTTACTGTTGGTAATTAGCTTATACATCTCAAAAATTTTCGGGCCGTCGCAAAACCCACATGATGTCTTTCGCCGAAGGCGGAAAAAATTTTTGAGATTTTAGCCTCAATTACAGATTGCTCTTTACAGTTCAGTCCTCTATGCCTCCTACCGCCGAAGGCGGGAAATTTTTGACCGATTTTAGGCTATCAGACAAATCCGCCCGGCAGCAGCACAAACCCATTATATCCGCCAAAGTCGGGAAAAAATTTTTTGGATTTTTAGCCTCTTAACAAAACTAATTCCTTTTTATAAGCCCAATTGTGCCGATATTTCCAGCATCCGTTCAATTGGTTTTACAGCGCGTTCAATGATATGCTCAGGCACGGTAATTTCCGGTGATCCGTTTTTTAAACACAGGTATAATTTCTCCAATGTGTTCCTTTTCATATGCGGACAATCGTTACAAGCACAATTATTATTTGGCGGCGCCGGAATAAATGTTTTATCTGGGTTTTCCTTTTGCATCTGGTGTAATATCCCCGCTTCGGTTGCTACTATAAATTCTTTATCCGGATGGCTGCCTGCATATTTTAATATCCCGGTTGTTGAGCCTATATAATCGGCCATTTGCAATATAACTTCCTCGCATTCAGGATGTGCCAGTAATTTTGCATTGGGGTATCTTTCCTTGAGTTTGGTTATCTTTTCCCTCGAGAAAATTTCATGAACCATACAGGCTCCATTCCACAATACCAGGTCGCGTCCTGTTTTTTTAGCCACATAAGCACCCAGGTTTTTATCCGGCCCAAATATGATCTTTTGATCTTTTGGCAAACTCTCTACAATGGCTACCGCGTTACTTGATGTACAAACAATATCACTTAAAGCTTTCAGTTCAGCAGTACAGTTTACATAAGTGATCACCAGGTGATCCGGATAGTTTTCCTTAAACTTTTTAAATAAATGGGGTGGGCAACTATCTGCTAATGAACAACCTGCCTTTAAGTCGGGTAATAAAACTTTTTTGTTTGGTGAAAGTATTTTGGCGGTTTCGGCCATGAAGTGTACCCCGGCGAAAACGATGATATCGGCGTCAGTTTTCGCGGCTTGTTGTGATAGCCCCAAACTGTCTCCAATATAATCCGCAATATCCTGGATATCGGGTTCCTGGTAATAATGAGCCAAAATAACTGCATTTTTTTCCTTTTTAAGTTTTTCAATCTCATCAAAAAGATCCAAGGTGGGGTCGATGTATTCGTCCACAAATCCTTTCACATTTAATTCTTCGAAGATATCCATTTCAACATTTCAATTAATAACAACTAATTTTTTATATAAATAAAACTATTGTTTATTGGTGTGTTAGTATTGTGCAAAAGTCGTGATATATTTTGTTTCATTAATTAGTTTTCACATTTTACTAACAGTTTTCCACATCTTTTGATATTATATTTGATTGATTTTGTGATTCGTATGACAATCAAATTTTATTTAAAAAAGTTTTATGTTAATATTTTGTGAGTGGGGAAAATGTTAGCTATATGACTTTAGTACCTCAAAAGTCGCTCAAAAATTATTCATATTAGCATCAAAAATGGGAGTTATCCACGAGTTGATTATTTATTAGCTATTTGTTTACATGAAATTAACAGGTTTTATACCTGTTGTTAACACTAATTATACTTTTACACAATTACACATAAATATGACCAAAACTGTTGATTTTCTGGTTGTGGGTTCCGGTATTGCCGGATTGAGTTTTGCGCTGAAAGCTGCAAAGCATGGTAAGGTTCTGATAGTTACAAAATCAAACGAAGATGAATCAAACACTAAGTATGCCCAGGGCGGCGTTGCGGTGGTTGTGGATAAAAAAGAAGATTCTTTTGAAAAACATATAGAAGACACCTTAATATCGGGTGATGGTCTTTGCGACAAGGAAGTTGTGGAAGCCGTTGTTAAAGAAGGTCCGGCCCGCATCAATGAAATTATTGATTACGGAACGAATTTCGACAAGACAAACGAAGGCTTTTATGACCTGGCCAAAGAGGGTGGACATTCCGAATTTAGGGTGTTGCATTATAAAGATGTAACTGGTTGGGAGATAGAACGTTCTCTTTTGGAAGAGATTCATAAGAACCCCAATATCGAGATATTAACACATTATTTCGCGGTTGATTTGATCACACAACATCATTTGGGCGAGCTGGTTGGCAAATCCAGTACCGATATTACCTGCTATGGTATTTATGCTTTCAACACCGAAAGTAATATTGTGGAGAAGATCTTATCCAAAGTGACGGTGATGGCTTCGGGTGGTGCCGGTCATATTTATGCGGTAACCACTAATCCAACCATTGCTACCGGTGATGGTGTGGCGATGGTTTACAGGGCCAAAGGAAAAGTAAGGAATATGGAGTTTATACAATTTCATCCTACGGCTTTATATAATCCTGGCGAGTACCCTTCTTTTTTAATATCAGAAGCAGTTCGTGGTTTTGGTGGTGTTTTGAGACGTACCAATGGCGAGGAATTTATGCAAGAGTATGATGAACGTAAATCATTAGCTCCGCGAGATATTACAGCACGTGCTATTGATGCGGAGATCAAAAAATCGGGTGAGGATTTTGTTTACCTCGATATCAGGCATCGCAGTAAAAAGGATATTTTGAATCATTTCCCTAATATATACGCCAAATGTCTGGAGATAGGTATTGATATGACCAAGGATATGATACCGGTAGCGCCGGCATGTCATTATATGTGTGGTGGTATTATGGTTAACCATGTGGGGCAGTCATCTATACTACGTTTATATGCTTGTGGTGAGTGTTCATCAACAGGATTGCATGGAGCTAACCGTTTGGCTTCCAATTCCTTATTAGAAGCTTTGGTTTTCGCACACCGTATATATGAAGACGCGGTAAGTAAATTTGAAGCTTTTGTTATACCCGATAATATCCCCGATTGGGATGAAAAGGGGGTACAGTTATCAAATGAGGATATCCTGGTAACACATAATGTACGCGAAATGCAGAAACTGATGAATGACTATGTAGGTATCGTCCGTTCTGATTTCAGGCTGGAAAGAGCTTTACGTCGTTTAGGTTTATTATATGAAGAAACTGAATCTTTTTATAAGAAAACAAAGCTATCGGTAAAGCTTTGCGAGTTGCGTAATTTAATACAAGTATCGTTTATTGTAGTAAAATCGGCGATGTTAAGAAAAGAAAGCAGGGGGTTACATTATACTACAGATTATCCGGTACATGCAGAGAAAGTAGAAGATACGGTATTTTAAAAGATTAAATTTTGTCATTCTGAACGGAGTGAAGAATTTATTATACTATTAGTATGTTGGTGAACAGATCCTTCGTTCCTCAGGATGACAAGTGAGAGATAATAAATATGAGCGGAAAACGGGATTCGAACCCGCGGCCTTCAGTTTGGGAAACTGATGCTCTACCAGCTGAGCTATTTCCGCTTAAATTTGTATTCAAACATAAATAAAAAGTACATCAAATCAATACTTCAATAAATCATTAATTCAATAATTAATTGTATGCCTGTTATATTGCCCGTTAAAGATAAAAGCCCTGCTTGGGGTGAGGATTGTTTTATAGCGCCAAATGCTACTATTGTGGGTGATGTGGTAATGGGCAAAAACTGTTCGGTTTGGTTTAACGCGGTGATTCGCGGTGATGTGCATTACATTAAAATAGGGGATAATACCAATATACAGGATGGTGCAGTTATACACGCCACTTACTTAAAAGCTGCTACCAACATTGGGAGCAATGTTTCCATAGGCCATAACGCCCTTGTACATGGGTGTACACTGCATGATCATACCCTGGTGGGTATGGGTGCCATTGTGATGGATCATGCCGTTGTAAATGAATTTGTGATCATAGCTGCAGGTGCAGTAGTATTAGAAAATACTATATGCGAATCAGGATATCTTTATGCCGGGATACCAGCAAAAAAGATAAAACCCCTTACAGATGAACAAAGGGCGATGCTAAAGCAGCTCCCCAATAATTATATTATGTATTCCGGTTGGTTTAAGGAATAATAGGCTCCTTAGGTACCGTTATAGCTTCTTCAGCTTCCCAGTTTGGTCTTAAGGATATTACTTTATCACTTACCCAGGTTTGTTCGGGTTGTTTTTTTAGATGCACGTTGCCGCTGTCCCATCTTCCGTTGTGATTTTCATCATAAATAACTCTGAACAGGTATTTACCGGTGATAATGTTTTTATAAACTATAGAGCCATTACGCGTAATAGGGTCACTTTGTAAAACTTTTTTCTGATCATTCAACAGTTCAACAACATAAGCTTTTGAAGTGTCGGCAGGGAGTGTAACTTTTAGGGTGAGCGTGCTATAGTTATCTGTTTTATCTATCTGGAATTTCTTTGATATTCTTTTATTCTTATCTCCATAAATAGATGTAAAAGCGCCTTCGTTAAAAATGATTTCATATTTACTGCCTTGTCGCCAGCGGTATTTTACTGTGAGCTTTTTGAAGTTCCCTGTATCTTTTTGCAAAGTAAGATCACTGGTAGCAACTGCCACAGAGTCTTCATTTAGCGTGATGAGTGAATTATCAAAGTTTTCTATAGGCAGACTGGCCGTTAGTTTTAAGTCGTTACCAGGCTTAAGCAGGTTGTTACCATTAATGTTATATTGAAAGGTTAACGATCGCTGAAAGCTTTCCTTTTTGCCTTTTAAAAGCGAAGTAGAATCAATTGGTTTGCCATTATCAAAAACAGCTACTCTGATGGAGTCGAAATTCATATTGCGCAGATAAACTGAAGCAGTATCTTTTGTTTTACTAAAATCTACTTGTTTTTGTTTGTCGATGTCTGCAGGATAAATAACTTTTATAGAAGGATTAGTTAGTGCTTTATTAAAAACAAAAAGCATTTTTCCGTCGGTATCAAAACGTTTTTCGGAGAATCTGAATTTTTCGGGATTTTGCTTAAACAGATTTAATTGAACATTTGAAGTATCGGATCTGAGGTGGATAGGTTTTTTTAAAAAAGCTATTAGCTCCTGATCGTTATCAAATATCTTATTAGGCGATGCTTCTTTTAAAGCATAGATGCGATAGGTGTCTTCACGAAGATTGTTTAAGCTAAAGTTCCCTGAAGAATCTGTTGTGGCAAAGATGCTCGGTTTCTTTTTCCCGAAAAGGAGGGAGTCCTGTTTTAACGTGAAGATCATCACGGTTACATCTTTTTCTTTTTCCTGGGTTAAGGTATTGGTAACGGTTCCGGAAATACTCAAAGAGTCAATATGTGGGCCGGTTGAAAAAACGTAGGTAAAGTTTTTAAGCACGTTGCTTTCATTAACATCCTGGATAGCTTTTCCAAAATTGATAACGTAAGTAGTATTTTTTTGAAGGGTATCCTTCAATTTTATTTTTAGTATCCTTTTGCTAGCAGTGTACTCCGGTTGTTTATCCATCGTAGGGCTCATGCTTATTTCCTGGTACTGGTTGGTGAGTTTAATAAACTCATCGAATTCGAGGCTAATTTCTTTAGCCGTAAAATTTCGGGTTTTGTTGGCAGGTATTGCCTTCACTAATTTTGGTGGAGTAAGGTCGCGAGGTCCTCCCTGCGGTGGTTGTTGGGCTGCGCAGCCAAAAAGAAATAAAATGGCCAAAAAATAGGATGGAAAATAGGAAAAATTAACCCGTTTTTTATTTAACATAGTTTTTAGGCGATATAAGCGATTTTTATTTTTTTATGATCTGTGATATTAAAAATTTAAAATAATCGATTTAAAACAATATTTTATAACTTATTTATTATCAATTAGTTATAAATTATCTGGATACATGAACCATTAAAACTGAAATGTCGGACGGTGACACACCCGAAATTCGGGATGCCTGACCTAATGTGCGTGGTTTTATCTTCATTAATTTTTCGCGCGCTTCTTTTGAAAGTGATACCAGAGTATGGTAATCAAATTCCGGATTGATCTCTCTGTCTTCCATTTTTTTCATGCGATCGACAATTTCCAATTCTTTTATAAAGTAACTCTCATATTTGATTTTTATTTCAGCTTGCTCAATAGTTTCTTTATCATAGGCTGATAATAATTCGGCTAAGGGCTCATCGGCTTTTTTAAGATCATTAAAACCAACTTGAGGGCGACTTAATAAATTAAAGAGTTTAACACTTTGTGATAGGGGGCTTGTACCTAAATCATCCAACAGGCCATTCACATGACTTGGGTCTATTGATTTGTTCCTGGTATAGGCAACGATATCATCGGAGTTTTTAACCTTTTGTTTTACCTTTTCCAAACGTTCATCATTGATCAATCCCAGTTCATGACCCATTGGGCTAAGTCTGATATCGGCATTATCCTGGCGTAGCAATAGGCGATGTTCGGCCCTGGAGGTAAACATACGATAGGGTTCTTCGGTACCTTTTGTTACCAAATCATCAATCAATACACCTATATATGACTCCGATCTTTTCAGGATCAATTCATGTTTATCGTTGATTTTTTGGTGTGCGTTAATACCTGCAATAAAGCCTTGTGAGGCTGCCTCTTCGTATCCGGTGGTACCATTAATCTGTCCGGCAAAGTACAGGTTGCTGATCAGTTTAGTTTCTAAAGTTAAACCTAACTGGGTAGGTGGGAAGTAATCGTACTCTATGGCATAACCCGGGCGGAACATTTTGGCAGTCTCGAAACCGGGTATTTGGGTAAGTGCTTTGTACTGTACATCCTCTGGTAAAGACGTCGAAAAACCATTTACATAGATCTCAACTGTATTCAATCCTTCGGGTTCAACAAATATTTGATGACGGTCGCGCTCGGCAAAACGGTTTATTTTATCTTCGATAGAAGGGCAATAACGGGGACCTAATCCTTTAATACGACCAGTAAACATGGGCGATTTTTCAAAGCCTTCTTTTAATGTTTCGTGTACTTTGGTATTGGTATAAGTGATCCAGCAGCAGCGTTGTTCCTGGATCATATCAACATCGGTGAAGGAAAAACGGCCACGTTCTTCATCACCCCATTGCTCTTCCATCAGGCTATAATTAAGACTGCGTCCGTCAATACGGGGTGGGGTACCAGTCTTCATTCTACCTGAGTCAAAACCTAAAGTAATGAGCTGTTCGGTTAAACCAGTAGCCGATTTTTCGCCTGATCTGCCACCTCCAAATTTCTTTTCGCCTATATGTATCACACCATTTAAGAAGGTACCGTTGGTGAGTACTACGGCATCTGCTTCTATCTCTACACCTATAGAAGTGCGTACTCCTTTTATGGTATTATCTTTTACTAAAAGGGAGGTAACAGTATCCTGCCAGAAGTCGACATTTGGAGTTCTTTCCAAAGCTAAACGCCACTCTTCTGCAAAGCGCATGCGGTCACTTTGTGCCCTTGGGCTCCACATAGCAGGGCCTTTTGACTGGTTTAACATCCTAAATTGGATAGAAGTTTTATCTGTAATAATACCTGAATATCCACCTAAGGCATCTATCTCACGCACTATTTGTCCCTTGGCAACGCCACCCATAGCAGGGTTACAACTCATCTGTGCAATGGTGCCCATGTTCATGGTGATGAGCAATACAGATGATCCCAGGTTGGCAGCAGCAGCAGCAGCTTCACAGCCGGCGTGGCCTGCACCAACAACTATTACATTATATTTCTTAAACATTTTTACCTCCATGTTCCACGTGGAACATTATGATCTTATAGTCAATTATGCTTGAATAAAGCGATTTGATGATCTTATTTATTGCTTATGTTCCACGTGGAACATCATATTTTTTTACTTTTATTAGAATAGTAGAATACAAAATTATTCAATCTATATGGATGTTCCACGTGGAACTTTTAATAATGATATTAAGGCTACAAAGCCCCAAACGCCCTCTAATACAACAAATGGATAAAAACTAACCATGTAAGAGGCATAGCAGCAAGTGCCTGCACCTACAAAATTCATGAGTTTATATATCTTGCTTTCGGCTGATAATTTGTTGAATAAATTTAATAAAAAAGCGATCAAAAGTATGATTACACCTACAGAAGCAATGATATCGGATATTTTCACGTTATGATTCGTTTAGTTCAGTAAGCTCCATCCAACGCATGCTTTTTGCATCTAATTGTTTATTTAAAGCATCAATCTCAACCAGTATTTCATTCAGTTTTTCCGGAGCTATACCTGTAGTATTTAATTGTTCGGTTTTGTCCTTTATCTTGTTTTCTATAGCTTGTATTTCCACTTCTGTTGCTTCCAGTTCTTTAGCTTCCTTAAAGCTTAGCTTGCTTTTTTTAGGTGTAGCTACAGGCGTAGGGGCGACAGGTGCAGGCTTTTTAGCTTGTTGCTTTTCTTCTTCCAGATCAATACGGTAAGAAGAGTAATTGCCATTATAGATACGTACCTGGCCGCCATCTTCCATAATAAATAGCTGATCGGTTAGTTTATCTAATAAATACCTGTCGTGCGATACGATCATCAGTACGCCGGTATAGTTAGTTAAAAACTCTTCCAGTACATTCAGTGTGTCAATATCCAGATCATTGGTAGGCTCATCCAGTATCAGGAAGTTTGGATTCTTCATCAGGATGCTCATCAACTGCAGACGTTTCTTTTCCCCGCCGCTTAATTTGGATATAAAGCCATATTGTTTAGCAGGAGGGAAGAGGAATAAAGTAAGCAGGGCAGAGGCAGAGATGGTTTTACCATCGGCCATAGTGATAAACTCAGCCACATTTTTTACAATGTCAATTACGCGCTCATCATCTTTAAAAGTAATGCCCGACTGGTGGAAATAACCTAATACGGTAGTTTCTCCTTTTACTACGGTTCCTTTATCTGGTTGTAAGCCCCCGGTGATAATGTTAAGTAAGGTCGATTTACCACTGCCATTGCGGCCAGCTAAACCAATACGGTCGCCCTTTTTGAATATATAGCTAAAGTCATTAATAAAAGTACGATCGCTGAATGATTTGAAAAGGTGTTCCATTTCCATGATCTTGTTGCCCTGGCGTGCAGTTTTTACGCTCAGTTCAACCTTTTCACGTATGCCACCAGCTTTGGTTTTCTCTTCCAGGTCATAATAAGCATCAATGCGGGCTTTTGATTTGGTTCCGCGGGCTTGTGGTTGCCTGCGCATCCATTCCAACTCTTTGCGCAATAGGTTGCTGTTTTTTTGGAAAGTGGCTTCATCCGCAGCATCACGTTCTGCTTTCTTTTCCAAATAATATCCGTAGCTGCCATTGTAGGGTTGTATTTTACCCCGGTCTATCTCTAATATCTCGTTACATACATTGTCCAGGAAGTACCTATCGTGTGTAACCATTAATATGGTTTTGTTGCCTTCCGTTAGTAATTTCTCCAGCCACTCTATGGTATCAATGTCCAAATGGTTGGTAGGCTCATCCAGAATATAAATGTCCGGATCTTCAATAAGCAGCTTGGCCAGGGCCAAACGTTTCTTTTGTCCACCGGATAGGGTATTGATCTTTTGATTCAGATGATGGATATCCAACCGACCCAAAATAGTCTTGATCTTGTACTCATATTCCCAGGCATCAACCTCACTCATCTCTTCCATTACTTTCTCAATGGCTTTAGCATTGTCGGGGTCGTTTTCCAAAAGCTCTTCATACTTACGGATCAACTGTTGTTGTACATCATCAGCATGAAAAATATAATCACTAATGGTTACCGCGTTTTTAAAATGAGGATCCTGCTCCAGGTAACCCATATTCAGGTCACGGGCCTGCACAACCTTGCCTTCGGTTGGTTTTAAGTGACCGGCCAATAATTTTAACAGAGTAGATTTACCCGCGCCATTCACACCAACCAACGCAACCCGGCGGCCACGGTTTATACCGATGGTTATATTTTTAAACAGCCAGTTGTCATGAAATTGATGACCAAGATTTTCAGCAGAAATGTAAGTGCTCACGATAGTTCTTTTATTTTGTCAGACTCATATATAAATGAGCCCTTGTTAGTTTGTATTGATTGGTTATACATAGCAACAGCCACAGTTGCCGCCAGGATGCTTTTGTATTTTTTGAGCCCGCCAAATAATAGGGGATCTATAATTTTAAATAAGCCGGTTACTATTTTCTCCTCGGGCCGCCTTTCTGTTCTTTTACCGATTAGCATGGATGGGCGATAAATATGCAACGAAGGAATACCGACCAACTGTATATCTGCTTCTACCTCGCCTTTTGTTTTAATATAAAAGGTTGATGAAGCAGCATTAGCGCCAACAGAGGATACCAAATGATATTGCTCTACTCCATTCCTATGCGCCAATTGTGCCAATATTAAAGGATAATCATGATCAATTTTGCGGTAAACAGTTCTGTCTGGTGTTTTGTGCCGGGTTGTACCCAGACAGCAAAATATAGCGTGACCGGTTATAGCACTGGAATAACGCTCCAGCTGATCAAAATCCACTACCAATTGAGTCAATTTAGGATGTTGTATGGGTAATTCTTTTCTAACCAGAATTAAAACTTCATCATAAAAAGCCTCCCGTAGTAAAATATCCAATAAATTACTGCCAATTAGTCCACTTGAACCCGCAATAATAGCCTTATTTGACATGGTCTGCACAATTTTTTGCAAAAATACACATAAATAAATTGTGGAATATAAATTGTGTGTTTAAACATATAAATAGGAGAACATCATAAAAACGATATTTTATCCCGAAAATGAACGTGGAAAAAATAACCTGGGCTGGTTAAAAGCCAACTTTTCATTCAGCTTTGCATCATATTATGACCCCAACAAGGTTAATTTTGGTGTATTAAGAGTATTAAACGATGATATTATTGCCGGCGGTACCGGTTTTGGGACACACCCGCATGATAATATGGAGATCATAACCATTCCGTTGGAAGGAGGCCTGGAGCATAAAGACAGCATGGGTAATACCGGTGTGATCCGTGCAGGTGAAGTACAGGTAATGTCGGCCGGAACGGGTATTTATCATTCTGAATATAACGCATCACGTACAGAAGAGGCTAAAACCCTACAGATCTGGCTTTTTCCTAAAGAGCGTGACATACAACCACGCTATGATCAAAAGGATTTTAAACGACTTTTAAAAATAAATGAGCTCACTACACTCATATCCCCGGTAAAAGGGCCGGATACCCTTTGGTTAAACCAGGATGCCACTTTTAGCATGGGAGATTTTGAAGCTGGTAAAAGCTTAAATTATGATATAAAGACACCGGGAAATGGGGCTTATGTATTTGTTATTGAGGGTTCTGTTAAAATAAACAATATGGTTTTAAACAAAAGGGATGCGCTGGGTGTTTATGATACCAGTTCATTTACAATTGAACCCGAAGACTTTTCCCGTTTCCTGATCATTGATATACCAATGGCATAAACCCGCAAGCCGAACCTAAAGGTTGATTTTCTTGAACTGCAAAACAAATGAGTAAAATTTTGTTTTACTCCTGACAATTAGTTAACGTAACTTATGGCAGAACAAGCGATTACCGGATGGAGGAGATGGGCAGAAGGCATTGGTGAACAATGCGTTTTCTTTGCCAGGTTTTTCAGAAATATATTTGCCGGCGGCTTTGAATGGTCGGAATTTGTACGGCAGTGTTATGAAATAGGCTACCGCTCCATGATGCTGGTGGGTATTACCTCCTTTATCATGGGGCTGGTTTTAATTGTACAGCTCAGACCATCATTAGTTGATCTCGGTGCTGCCAGTATGTTACCAAAAACCCTTACGGTTTCTTTTATACGCGAAATAGGGCCTGTTATCACGGCTATTATCTGCGCCGGCAAAATAGCCTCAAGTATTGGTGCCGAACTGGGCAGCATGAAGGTTACCGAACAGATAGACGCCATGGAAGTATCAGGCGCCAATCCACTGCAATATCTCGTTGTTACGCGCATTTTTGCCACCAGTCTCATGGTGCCCTTGCTTTCTATTATTGGCGATGCTATAGGCCTGTTTGGTGGCTTCCTGGCTCTGAATATTACGGATAGCATCAGCTTTTCACTGTATTTTAATAAATGTATCTCCTCTCTTGATTTTTCGGACTTTTTACCGGCTGTGGTAAAGACTGTATTTTTTGGCTTCGCGATAGGTTTTGTGGGCTGTTATAAAGGCTATCATTCCAACAAAGGTACCGAGAGCGTTGGTATAGCCGCCAATTCGGCTGTGGTTACTGCTTCCCTCTGGATATTTGTTATTGACGCTATCGCTGTTCAGATCACCAGTATATTATTTTATCATTGATATGAAAGCATCCGGCGAAAATAAAGAAATCAAAGAGCCCGCCTCATCAAAAAAGACTGAGGTAGTTATACATGCTAAAGGGATAGCCAAAGCTTTTGGTGATAAAGAGGTACTGAAAAATATCAATTTTGACTTGAAAAGGGGGGAGAATATGGTGGTATTGGGAAAGTCAGGTATGGGTAAATCAGTAACCATTCAATGCATTGTGGGTATGCTTAAACCGGATGCTGGTACATTGACAGTATTAGGCGAAAATGTTGCTGAAATGGGGGATGAAGAACTGAAACAGTTGCGAATGAAGATTGGCTTTCTGTTCCAGAGTGGGGCTTTGTATGATTCCATGACCGTACGGGAGAACCTGGAGTTTCCTCTAACCCGCGTGTTAAAGCTTACCGATCAGCAGGATATAGATAAACGGGTGGAAGAGGTATTGGATGGGGTAGGTTTGCTGGATGCTATTGATAAGCTGCCTTCAGACCTGTCTGGTGGAATGCGCAAACGGGTAGGTCTGGCCCGCACACTTATTGTAAAGCCCGAAATCATGCTGTATGATGAACCAACTACGGGGCTCGATCCGATCACCTCACGGGAGATCAGTGAGCTGATACTCCATATGCAGCAGAAATATAAAACATCATCTATCATTATCACACATGATATGGAATGTGCCCGCATTACGGCCGACCGGATTGTGGTGATGGATGACGGAGAATACATAGCCGAAGGCTCTTATAAAGAGCTGCAAAAATCGGATAATAAAATGGTTAGATCATTTTTTAACGAAACAACATGAAAACCACATCATCGCAAAAAATAAAAATTGGCCTGTTCACCTTCGCCGGACTGGTGGTGCTTGTATTGGGTATATTTTTTATAGGGAGTCAAAAGAGCCTGTTTAATTCCACTTTTAATGTTTATGGCACCTTTAAAAATGTGAGTGGCTTGCAGGTAGGTAATAATGTACGCTTTGCCGGGATTAACATAGGTGTAGTACAGTCAATTAACATTATTACGGATAGTTCGGTAAGGGTTGATCTGACGCTGAATAACAGCGTTAAAAAGTTCATCAAGACCGATGCGAAAATGAGTATTGGAAGCGATGGCTTAATGGGCGATAAGCTGGTTGTGATAGCCCCGGGAGGTATAACAAGTCAGCAGGAGGTACAGCCAGGAGGTCGTTTAGGATCCATTAATCCTGTTGACGTGGACAAGATCATCACCAAGCTTACCCGTGTTGCTGATAATGCAGAGACGTTGACAACAGATCTTTCACAGATTGTAGGAAAAATCAATAATGGAAAAGGAAGTATAGGACGCTTGCTAAATAATGATGCGATGGCTAAAAACATCGAAAGTACGGTTAAGCAAGCACAAACTACTATGAAAAAGGTGCATACAACCACCAATACTTTAAATGAAGACTTGCAAGCAGCACAGCATAATTTTTTACTGAGGGGCTTTTTTAACAAAAAGAAAAAAGCTGCGAAGGCCAAACAGGATTCTATAAAAAAGGTACAAGAGCAGGCTCAAAAGGACAAGGAAAAAGCAGCCAAGGAGCAAGGCAATAAAGGGAATTAGCAAAAATGTTACGTGATAGTTTTGTAATATCTTTTTGCGATAAATCAACTAAATACAACTATATAGAATAACATACACCAACACTATACAGTTAGGCCTAAAAAACAGGCATATTCGGTGAACAAAATGAACAAAAAAGCCGTAGGATACTATCCTACGGCTTTTTGCCTTTTTGAAAGTAATATCTTAATTCAAATATTTAGTAATATCCGGTGATAATGGTGTTGTTTGTGATCTGAAACGATGTATCAGTTTACCATTTTCATCGATCAGGAATTTTTCAAAGTTCCATTTGATATCGCCTGTAAAATCAGGATTTGGTGCAGTGGTTAAATATTGGAATAATGGATCAATATCCAGGCCCAATACGCTAACTTTTCCGCTCATTGGGAAGGTTACTGAAAAGTTTTCTTTGCAAAAGGTTTTGATATCCTGATTGGTGCCAGGTTCTTGTCCGCCAAAATTGTTTGCCGGGAAACCCACCACTACTAATTTACCTTTGTATTGTTCGGATAATTTCTCCAGATCAGTGTATTGCTTGGTGAAACCGCATTTAGAAGCCGTATTTACAATAAGTACTTTTTTGCCTTTGTATTTGGCCAGGGTAAAATCTTTACCGTCAATACTTTTCAGCTTAAACTCATACACAGATGAGGGCGCTGCGATAAAAAGGAACGCGAATATTAAAGCGAGTAATTTCATTGTTTTTTATAATTGATGTTGAAACAAATTTCTTTGAGTAAAATTAACTATTAAAACTTCGTTTAGCCAAATACTCATCTTCTTTTTGTGTCATTTTCTTCTTTGTAACAACACTTTTATCTGTATAGCCTAAAAGATGTAAAGCACCATGGATAATTACACGGTGTAACTCATCGGTTTCTGTGATCTTAAACTTAGCAGCATTTTCACGTACGCGCTCAATAGAAATAAAAATATCACCTACAATTTCGCCCTCAGCCTCTGAATTATCGAAAGTAATAATGTCGGTATAGGTATCATGGTCAAGATACTGCTGGTTCATGGGTAACAAATACGCGTCTGAACAAAAAACGTAGGTAAGTTCTTTCAATTTAAAACCCTCGGCGATGATGGTATCTTTGATCCACTGGCGCACAAGGGTTTTATTTTTAAGTTTATAACTGATGTCTTCTTCAAAAAACTGAATAGCGGGCATTATATTTTAAAATGTAGTTCGATAGTATTGCCCGATGCATTAAAAATGCATTGGTCGGCCAAATGTTTGATAATAAAAACGCCTCTGCCGGTCAAATTCTCCAGATTCTCAGGAGAAGTTGGATCGGCCAGGTTTACATAATCAAAACCCGGGCCTTCGTCGGTAACGGTCCATATAATGCGCTTAGGCTCTACCTCGGCGTTAATAATTACTTTTTTTGTTTCGTCGAGCTTATTGCCATGAATAATGGCATTGATGGTGGCTTCGTTAAGGCAGGTCATCATGTTAGCGAAGGTATCCTCGGCTACATGATATTTATCAGCAATTTCTTCAATCAGCTGCTCAAGTTGCGCTATACTTTCCGTTTTTGACGGTAGTTGTAACGTAAACAATTCGCTGCTGGTATGAACATTTGCCTGTTCCATGTTATTTGGCATTAAGTTGATCAAAGTAAGATTTAATTTTTTGTTTATAATACAAATTAAGTGCCGGAGACACTGTTTTTATTTGCTCCGTTTGTTTGCTTTTTTGTTGCTGGTATCCCTGCAGTGCTTTTATATAACCAGGAGGTACATCCTTACCGGCATGGCTTTCTCTTTGCTGATCCTGTTCACGCTCCTGTTCTGCCTTTTCAGCCTCCAATAACCGGCTCCGGATTTGTTCCTGTCTTTTTAACGCTTCATCTGTAATCTTCCTGTTTACGAGATCATGCTCAGTTTGTTCCATTTCTTTAGAAATTTTATCCAAATTTCCTAATCCGCTTTTCCCGTCCTTATTTTGCTCCCGGTTTATCTGTTCAAGAGATTCCCTGATCATTTGCTGCTGACGCGCCATCCGGGCCAGTTGTTCGCTCATATTACCCTGTTTGCCCTGTGCGCTTTTACCTTGGTTGCCTTGCTGTTGCATCTGCTCGCGAGCCTTCTGCATGTTTTGATTAAGCTGTTCCTGCATTTTTGCCAGTTGCGATACAGATTGCTTTTTACCCTTGCCTTTTCCGCCTTTATTCATCTGTTTTTGCAGTTGTTCCAATGCTTCGCTTAGCATCAGGGCAAGGTTATTCATGGCAGTCATGGCATACTGCTGATGACGGTTGGCCTCGGCTGTACGACGATCTCCCAGGTTATCCAATGCCTGGTCGATATGACTGTTTACACCACTGATCTCCTGGTTCACGGTCGACTGTATTTGAGGGATACGCCGGCTGATGGCATAAAGACTGTCCTCGGCTGTTTTCAGGTTATCCTTAATATCTTTTTGTTTTTGTGAAAGCGAAATGTAAGAAGGATCAGTAGGATTAGTACCTTTTAAGGTTTGCATCACCTTTTCCTGATCGAATGAACTGTTCACCAGGCTTTTTAATAACTCGCGCAGTTGCTGGGCATCAATAGCATTTTCTTTGCTTTCGCCCTCTTCATTATCCTGCGATAATTTGGCGGCTAATTGCTGCATTTGCTTGGCGGCCTGTTTTTGTGATTTTGAGGCACCATCTTTATTATTTTTTTGCAATTCGCCGGCGCTTTGATCCATTTGCTGATCAATGCTTTGCGTTTCTTTTTCGGGGTTTTGAAAATCCTGTTTGTGTTCTGCCTGTTCGTTGGTTTTTTGCAGATCTTCCAAGCCCTTTTTGATATCATGAAAATCATTTTTCAGATTTTCCTGTTCCTGCTGTAACGCTTTTTGATCAGCCCCCTGTTGTTTGGTTTTATCAGAGAGTTGCTGCTGCTTATCGGCCAGTTTATTTAGCTGATCAACGCTTTGATTCAGCTTTTGATCAAATTCAAGCTTTTTATAAAGCTCCAGCATGCGATCAAGCTCTTTTTTGAGCGATTTATTATCCATTTGCATTTTTGATAATTCATCGCGGGTAGCATCTTTTTGTTCCTGATCTAAAAGCTTTTGGAGGTTTTGCAGGAGTTCTTTTGTCTTTTGATCAAGCACATTATTAAACAGGTCTTCAATTTGTTTTTGCTTTGCTAGCAACTCTTCGTTTTGTTGCTGATTTTCTTTGCGGTTATACAGGTTTTTCTGGTTCTCGTCTTTTATTTCTTTTACCAGATTCTCCAGGTCCTGCCGTTTTTGCAGCAGATCTTCTACCTGTTTTTTTTCATCAAAGGATAGTGTGTTTTTATTGAGCAGTAACTGATTGAGTTTTTGCGAATCATGCTCAACCTGACCAGCTAATTTTATGGCCGACTGCATTTTTTGTTTTACCGCCTGGGTACCAGCATTCAATTGTTCATTAATGGCTTTGGCATCGGGCAAATTAAGTGTGCGCTCTGCAGTTCTGGCTCTTTTAGGTCCGTTTACTCCGTCGTTATCGGCAACCTCAAAAAAATAGCTTACACGTGCCCCTGGTTCTATACCCAACGCCTTCAAATTCCAGAAATAAAAGAAGTTTGACTGTGTTTGGTTCATCGCGGCATCAATTCGTTTGGTAAACGTTTTTTGAGGGGCCTTATTGCCAGCTCTTTGTACGCTATAATGAAAAATGAGTGATGAAAAACCATGGTCATCCTGCATTTTTCCGCTGAAATACAATGCGTTAGTGCTTACTGAATCCGATTTTTCCTCTACGGTAATGGTTGGGGATTCGTCAGCTATTACATTAATATGATAAGCAGAAGAGTCGCTGTGGTTAACCTGTGGGTTTACGGGGTTAAGTTTATAAACGGCACTTTTAAAGATTTTTTCGTTATACTCAAACAAATCAGTCCCGCTTAATTTGGCGCTATGCTTAATCCCATTTAAATAAAACTGCAGGCCAGAAGCATTTTGGGTGTGCAGGAGCCAATTTACCGTGGTACCTTCCGGAATTACCAGGTCGCCGGCATTGAGCAGTTTTTCTGCTTTTTTATGCAAATAGGCCGGATAGTTCAATTCTACATCAAAATGCAATAGAGCTGGTTTCTGGTTTACCCTTATTTCGTAAGGAACCGAAGCAAAGCCATTCCCCAGCAGCCGGAACGTTGTATTTTGCTGCAGATTGCTGAACAGGTAATGAAACTTGCTGATATTTTCCTTATCGAGCTTAAAAGTATTGTTGGCTGTTTCTATATAAACATCGACAGGCAGCCGGTTGCCATCGAGTTTAAGATCAAGTTTAAGGTCATCTCCTTGAACTACGGATAGGGTTTTATTTAAAATATGGAAACGAAAAGGAGCTACCGGGGCAAAGTATTCATTGTGCCTGATGAGTCTTTTTGTACTTTCGGTAAGTATAGATGGAGCGGCAAAAGCGATGACGATGATGACTGCAGCAGGGGCCAGCACCCATTTTAAGTATTTATTGTTTTCCCGGATATTGATAGCCGAAGGAAAACTAACCGGTTTTAAGGCTTCGATCTTTTGATCGATACTGGCCTCAATAAGAACCCGGTGTTTTTCGTCGGCAGCTGCCAGTTTTTTAAGCTGTAGTGTATTTAGCAATTTATCATTAACATCGTGAAAATGTTTACCGATGATCTCGGCTGCTTCATCATGGGTTAGGGAGTGACCCAGCTTGAGCCATGACAGAAATGGTGGTAAAATGAGCCAGCATACCAGCCCGATATTTAAAACTATAAAAAAGTAGAAAAGGATACTACGGAAAACGACGTTAAAATTGCCGAAATATTCGCTCAGCGTAATAACTACATAGGCTGTAAACAGGCCGGCACCCAAAAAGATCAGTCCGCGTAGAAAATTATTGAAATAGTACTTCCGGATAAAGATGTTGATCTTATCAATAAGCACGTCATAATTTTCAGCAGAATTCATATACAGGTGCAAAAATTCCCAACACAATATTAAACGAAAAAACAGAACAATATATATAATACCCCAATTAAGTTAATACGAGGAGGAATAATAAACAATATGAATAATTTAAAATCAAGCGACTGCTCTAAACTGTGGATGTTTTATAAATTACTTGTTTGTAAATAAGTTGTCATATTGATTTGGAATTCATGCCAATTTAAGAATAGAAGCAAAATATATTTTGCAATGGATGTGTACTTCTGTGTATCGGTATACTATTGTTTTTTAAGATGTTAAGGGGAACATCTTATCTGCATTAAATATTTGCCTTGGTAACGAATATATGGCTACTATGACTTTTTCTGAAATTGAGCTGATGTCAAAATATATAAATTGTTTTAACAACTTTTTGTTGAATTAAGTTATAAGATTGAAGTAAGGTAATAGACTGGTTGTCATTAGGTCTTATTCTTTACTTAACCAGTTCCCCATGTAACGTTAATTTATTTTTGCCATAATTAAAGCTATATTCCACATCGGCATTTAACTGCTGATTGTTGAAATGGCAGGTGATGATTTCTGTATGTGGACTTTCAATATATCGTAGCCTTAATTGTAATGTTTGGTTATCACTCCATCCGTAACTGCCCTCTACTTTGTAAGGGACCAATAATGAAAAATCTTCCCTACCACCTGTAACTAAACCAGGGCCTTGCCTGTCGGTTTCGCCAGGCAACCATTTGCCTGTTTCAAAATTGAGCGTATAGCTTGCCGAATCTTTTTTCAGGGTCACATGGCAAACCTTATTAACTATATTAAAAGAAATTGAACTGATATGGAGCGCATTTGGTTGAATAGAAAAGGTTTTGGTGAAGGTGCTGTTTGCATTGCTGCGGGTATCCGTATTAGGAGGTAAACTTAAATCTGCTAAATGTTTCTCGAGCTTAACATCACTGGTCTTATCAAGCGATAATGCCTTCGGATGCATGGCCGGCAGTAAATATTTCCATACCAGGTTAAGCTCTCCCTGCATGTCGCTTGTTTCCGAGGTGATCGCGATCACCGCATCCTGTTCTGGCATCACAATAATGTACTGCCCGAAAGCCCCATCGGCTCTGAATGCGTTATGGCGACAGCGCCAGAACTGATAACAATAACCCTGCATCCAGTCGCTCGAATCTCTTTTGCTTTGAGCTACGCCCGGTGCCTGGTCAATTTTAAAGGTGGTAGCTTCCTCAACCCACTCCTTTGGCAATAGTTGTTTTTCGTTCCATACACCCATTTGCAGGTAAAGCTGCCCCAATTTAGCCAGATCTTCGGTCTTTACACGCAGGCCCCAACCACCGGTATTAATGCCTTGCCTATTAATTTCCCAATCCATGCCTTTTATGCCCAAGGGGTCAAAAAGACGGGGTTTAAGATAATCAACCTCTTTTTGCCCGGTTACCTTTTGTATAATGGCCGATAGCATGAACGTAGCCATAGAATTGTATAAAAACTGGCTGCCGGGTTTATGCGCTATAGGCAATGCCAGAAAAGCCTTTACCCAATTATCCTCTTTGGATATAATGGCAAAAGTTGGGTCGATAGCTTGGCCTACACTCATCGTCAAAAGGTCTTTTACTGTAAGCGTTGCAAGGTAAGGCGGTATAGTATCTGGTAAGCTGCCCGCAAAAAAAGAGACCACCTTATCATTTACCGATAAGCGTTTTTCACTAACGGCAAACCCGATAGCCGTAGAAGTGAAGCTTTTGCTACAGCTGTAGAGGCTATGTCTTAAAGTTGACTGGTACGGATCCCACCAACCCTGTGCTATCATTTTGCCATGCCGCAAAAACATAAAACTATGAAATTCATGCTTGCTCTGTGCCACCGCATTCAAAAAACTATCTATCCCGGCTGCGGAAACACCTTCCGCTTCGGGCGTGCTGATAGGAAAGGAGCTTGTTTTTTGGGCGTAAATTGAACCATTAAATAACAGAAAGTATAAAACTACAGCAAACAATTGCTTTACGCATGACCCAAACCATGATCTTGTGGCAATTCGTCCAGGAGGTAAATGAAGAATAGGCATTCCGATAATTTTGAGGATTTATAATTAAAACTAAAATAAGCTTTTTCGTGGATAATAATTTTTATAAATGAAGGTATCCTTTTCGTGGAATAGCCAATATGGTTAGTGAATTAGCTCAACTTTTATACAAATCATTTTGAGATAAGTGTCTACTTATTATATTTGCCTCTCCAACCTTTTCGGGATGTAGCGTAGCCCGGTATCGCGCCAGCATGGGGTGCTGGAGGTCGTGGGTTCGAATCCCGCCATCCCGACGAAAAAATAATTACAAGAGAGCATATCTGAGCAGTTTTAGGACTGATTGGATATGCTTTTTTTGCTTTTGTTTCCCACTGTTTTAATCGTACTGTCTTAACAAATTAATGGCAGTGACCATAGCAATAGTTCTTAAAGCCAAACAAACGCTTTTACTTTTAATTACGAAAAGTTTAAGCTAATAGTACTGTACCCGTATAACTCCAGACTTTTTTAAATTATGTCTTACTGACAAAGTAGCGTCACCGCTTAAATAACTTTAACCAGAGATATTTGTATGTGTTGGTTTTAACTTCACTGACAAAGTAGTGCCACCATTCAAACCTTTTTAACCAGGTACATTTGTGTATATCTGGTTTTAAAAGTGTTGAGCAACATTTTTTGATAATCTGTTATGGCGTTAATCGCGCTCTAAATTCCACCCCAACGGTTCATCATAATAAAGCGAACCAAATAGTATCAGTTTAGTTCAAAAAAACCATTACCGAACTAATACAGGTGGCCAAGGATATATTCCTAAACAAATTTTTAACCCCTTATATCATGAAAAAATTCATCCTTTCATTATCGCTATTTTTAAGCATCTCGTCTTTCGTAAATGCCCAATGGACGACCAGTGGCGCTGTTACATCAACCACCAATTCTATTGGTATTGGAACGCAGACTCCCATTGGTAAACTAGATGTCAACGGGGCTCTTTCCATTAAGGGAATTAATGTAAATGATTCCTCTCCGATTGGTGTTCCAACGGATGGCACCTATGTTATCGCCAGCGGTTCACGAATAAAAGGGGCATATACACTTACTTTTGAAGCTGCCAACCGGGTACAAACGGTAGAGTTACATGTGAATGCGAATCAGTATGATGGAGCCAGCTCTATTTCTGTTTTGAGTAATACCTCATATGGAGGTAATACTATTATGTCAAATTTTCGTACCCTCTTTAATGGCGATATGTCTACTGTTTATCTCGTCTTTGATGTTGCCAACAGGAACGGCGGAACTGTAGTTACTGCCTATTTTAGTGGTACAGGCACATATAACCCCAACTGGGGAGGCACATTGCCAGCGAATACAACACCCCAGGGGTTTTATCCATTGGCAATAAACGGTGGAAACGTAGGTATAGGAACCTTAACTCCCAAAGAAGCCCTATCTGTAAATGGTAATATCCGCGCCAAACAAATAAAGGTTGAAGCAACAAACTGGCCTGACTATGTTTTCCAAAAGGATTATCAACTACCCACACTTCAAGAAGTTAAAGCCTATATCGATCAAAACCAGCATTTACCCGAAATTCCATCTCAGCAGGAAATCGCAGAAGACGGTCTGAATTTGGGAGAGATGAATAAACTGCTGCTGAAGAAGGTAGAGGAGTTGACGCTGTATTTGATTGAGAAGGATCAAGAGCAACAAGAGTGGAAAGTAATCAACGGTGAGTTAATCAATAGAATAAAAAAACTTGAACAAAGTCTGAAACACTAAAACTGAAATTACATTATGAAAAACAAAAAAACAATATTACTTTGTTATTTAATGGTTCATTGCTTAGCATGTTTTGCTCAGAATTTGAATCCAGTAACATTGACGAATATAACCCCTGCCACACCCGAAATAGGAAGCTTGGGTAAGTATATTGATATGCCGGTAGGATACTCAACTGGGGTTCCCGAAATATCGATACCATTATATACCCTGAAGCAACGGGATCTCGAAGTGCCGATAGGGCTAAGTTATAATGCCTCTGGAATTAAAGTCGAAGAAGGAGCCACCTGGGTCGGTACCGGATGGAATTTAAATACAGGCGGCAGTATATCCCGTGTAGTGCATGGCTTGCCGGATGATTTAGGAGGCTCTGCTTCTTATATGAATACCACCAAAACAGCTAAATATATCTTGTCCTTGCCAGCAAATAGTTCAGAGAAACAGGATTTACTTTATAATCAGGCAAACTTTGGTTTGCTTGACATTGAGCCGGATATGTATTTTTTTTCTATCATGGGATACTCTGGCCAGTTTTATTTTGATCAGGAATTGCATGATTTTGTATTGGCACCCTACCAGCATTTAAAACTAAATTGTATCCGAGATAGCGGTGGAGAAATTGCCGGATGGACGGTTGTCTTACCTAATGGAACATCCGCCTATTTTGGCACATCGGCGGATGGATTGAGAACGGGCAGGGAACGCTTTTTGAATCAGTCCGATGTGGCTGTTACGGATGGAATCGCATCAGGACCGCCAAACACGAGCACCCAGGCCGCGCACAACACAGCCTGGCAGGTAATGGATATAGTTAGCCTTACAGGCGGGAGTATTAAATATGACTACGATAGCAGTAATGTAATGGATTTTGGCAATGGCGGGGAAACTACAGATATACGTGGTGATTCGGGCTGCCCCGAGGCAGATGGTAAGCGGCACGGCTCTTTTTATAAAATGCTTTCCAGTAAACCTATCTTAAAAAAAATAAGCACAGACCTTGGAGATGTTTTTTTTATACAATCGTCTTTGCAAAGAGCCGACGTTATAGGTGCTCCCTTATCCAGTTCGAAAAGTCTTGACAGTATCATTATAAAACGCAAGGATGGCACACGCCTTAAAACTATTTCTTTCTCCTATGATTATTATACTTCTTCACCGGTAAATACCCCAGGTATGGACGTTAGTGATATTGCCAGCAAACGGTTAAGATTAAACCAGGTAAAAGATGGGGATGCTACCGGAGCGATATTTAAAACATACCAGTTACAATACAACACGACCCCGATAGTAAGCCGGTTATCCCCACAGCAGGATTATTGGGGATATTACAACGGAAAGCCAAGCAACCCGGGTTTAACGCCATCCATTAAGGTGGGGAATGGTGCGGGTAATGCATCCGGAGCCGATCGTACGGTTGACTTAACATATGCACAGGCCGGGGTATTGAAAAAGATTATTTATCCAACAGGAGGGAGTTCTGATTTTACTTATGAAAGTAATATTGCGAATATCAATAATCTTAATGGGCTTGGCAATGGATACCAATATTCTGGATTACAAAACAGGAATTACACATTTTTTAAAAGCAGTGTCTTTGTTCAGCTTAATCCACGTGTATATATAGATTCTCTGACGATAGCTGATATGAAGGAGCCGGGTACAATAGTATTTCAGATATCGGGATATTCAGGTCCAATTAATTCGATTAATTGCCCGGTACGGGTGGTGATTTCGGGAATTACAAATCCATCGTATACTTTAAGGCTGAATGATATTCAGACACCTTTTATTTTTCAACCCGGGAAGTATAAAATAACGGCAACCATACAAGCTACGATCGATTTTCCTGATGCTGATTTTACAGTAAGTATGAACTGGAAAGAAAATACGGATCTGAAAAATATTATAGTGGGGGGATTAAGGGTTGCAAAGATCGTTGACTCAGACCCTTCCGGAAATAAGATAGCAAAATCATTTAAATATACTTACTTTAATGACCCGACCGTAAGTAGCGGTACTCTGGTTAATCTGCCTAATCATAATCCCTTAATCTTTTGTGGCGATGCAGATCCGAATAGCTTCACACCTAGCGTCGCAAGAATTATCAGTAGCAGTACAGCACCTTTAACAACTATAGATGGTCAATTCATTAGATATGAAAATGTAACAGAATATTATGATGAAAATAAATCTTCTTTCAAAACCGAGTTAACCTTTTCAAATGATAATTTATTTCTAACCATACCGAATAACACTTATCCTATTCCCGCGAACACAGGGAGAGCTTGGAGGAGCGGAATACTATTGAATAAAAAAGCCTATGAACAAAAAAGTGATTTGAGCTATAATTTATTGACTGAAGAAAGGAATTATTATAGCAATTACCTGACAAATTACAAAGAAACTTTTGGAATAAAGATTTCGCCGAATGTAAGTCAATCACCCATAAAGACATTTTCATTTCAAGGGGGCAAGTTTGCCACAGAGTGGTATTTGTTGGATTCGACAATAACACTCAATTATATTAATGGCAATACTTTAAAAAACCAATCAGTTAACTATTATAATAATAACTACCTGCTTGCTAACACCAGGTTTAATAATAGTGACGGAAAGATCACGGACAATAAAACATGGTATCCCAGGGATTATAATAATGTTCTGGGATTTAATATTGATGCATTAGTACAAGCGCAGGCTATAAGTATCCCGATTAGGAAAGAAATTTCCGTAAACGGGAAAATTACGGGCGGTCAGGCTATTCAGTATAACACTGCCGCCCAGCCCTTAACGATGTATGCGTATGAAAATGCCGCATTGGCTGATACGGCATTGCATGATATTAATTCAATAATTGGACCTAATTACAATAACAAAACCGTAGTTACTTATAATGCACAGAATAACATTTCAACGGTTAAAAATAATGATGGAGTAACAACTGTATTTTTATGGGGATATATGCAATCATACCCGGTTGCTAAAATTATCAATAGTGACTATGCAACAGTTGCTAGTGTAATCACGCAAGCACAGATTGATAACGCTGTTACCAGAGGTGACGTCTCATTGAGAGCATTATTAAATACGCTGCGAACCGACAGCCGCTTAAAAAACGCCCAGGTTATAACATACACCTACGATCCCTTGGTGGGCATGACAAGCTCAACCGATCCTAAAGGCGAGACGACGTATTATGAATATGACGGTTTTCAGCGCCTGATGAATGTAAAGGATAAAGACGGGAACATTGTCAAGCACCTGGATTATCATTATCAAGGGCAGTAATCCGAAGTATCAACCTATAAGACTTTATCACATGAAAAATATAAAAAGCTTGCTTTTTACTTGCTACTCTATGCTCATGGCGCTCAGCAGCCAGGCTCAGATACAGGTAACAGCACCGATGACGGGCACACCTGCCCCGGGCTTGTATTTCAGCTACAATAGCATCACGCTGAACCCCGGGTTCAGTTTTACGGCAGCACCAGGCAGTAGCCTGAGCTTATACATTGCCAATCCAGACTGTCAGCAGTTTGCGAACAGTTTTAACCAGAACCAGAATTACATCGTCACCTCTGTACCTAGCGTAGGGGGTATGAGAACGGCAGGCTCAACCCCAAACTCCGGTGATTTTGCAAACAGGAACACCTGCGAATTGATGCAGACGGTTCAATACTTTGATGGCCTGGGCAGACCCCTGCAAACGGTTCAGGTGAAAGGCAGCCCGTTGGGTAGTGATGTGGTACAGCCCTTCGCATATGACCAATTTGGGCGTGAAACGCAGAAATACCTGCCCTATGTTACCGCGAGTAGTAATGACGGGAGCTATAAAATAGATGCGCTGAGTGGAGGTCAGGGTCAATTCTACACGGTACCACCCGCCGGAGTGACAGCAACAAACAGTCCTTTTTCTATCACGAATTTCGAGCCATCGCCCTTGAATCGGATGATAGAACAAGGCGCGCCGGGAACCGACTGGCAGCCAGTAGCGAATAGTATGACTGGTCATACTCAGAAAATAGCCTATACGACGAATAATGTTAAGGACATAACAGATACGGCAAATACCATGTTGGTAGCGCTTTATACCACAACCATCAACGCTAACGGGAGTCGGACATTAGCGAGAAGTGGCAATTACGGAGCCGGTCAGCTATATGTGACGATAACTAAGGATGAAAATTGGAAAAGCGGCCGTGGCGGTACCATCGAAGAATATAAAGACAAAGAAGGTCATGTTGTGCTGAAAAGGACGTTTAATTATTTACCCGCTAAAAGTAACCCGACAGTTGCTGCCACTTTGCAGATCCTATCTACCTATTATGTATATGACGACCTGGGTAACCTGGCATTTGTGTTACCACCAAGAGCATTGGCTGATATTGCCTTACCCTCAGCGATATTGCTCAATAACCTGTGTTACCAGTACCGTTATGACGAACGGAACCGGTTGACCCAAAAGAAGATCCCGGGCAAGGGCTGGGAGGTCACGGTATATAATAAATTGGATCAGCCGGTATTGAGCCAGGATAGCCTGCAAAGACAAGGAAACCAATGGACGGTAAGCAAATATGACGCGCTGGGCCGGGTAATTATCACCGGACTGTGGAACGCGGGCTCCGCTAAAACGTTAAAAAGTTTGCAGGATAGTATCTATGCCAAACCCCAATGGGATACCCGTGACCAGACGAATAATACCACGGCCAATCCAACAGGATACGTGCTGGGCAGTTACCCGGTGCTGACCAAGAGGTTAACGATAAACTATTACGATGATTATAATGTCCCTAATCTTCCGGCAGGTTACCTGGTAACCAATGGCGTGAGTACCATGACCAAAGGTCTGCTGACCGCGAGTTTGACGACGGTACTGAACACAATTGCCAATGACAAACCGGACACACTTTGGGATGTGAGCTATTATGATGATAAAGGCAGAAATATCCGAAGTTATAAACAACACTATCTGGGTGGTACGGTAAACGCAGGCAACTTCGATGTCGTGCTAAACACGTATAATTTCAATGACCAGGTGACCAGCACCAACCGTCGGCATTTTACTGTGGCTACAGGCGGCACAGCCAAACTGACGATCATCAACCAGTACAGCTATGACCATATGGGGAGGAAGCTGACCACACGGGAGCAGATCCAGAATGGGGGCCAGGCAGCGGATGTAAACCCGATCCTGTCGAAAACAGAGTATAACGAACTGGGACAGGTATGGAGAAAGAACCTGCACAGTACGGATAGTACCAACTTTAAACAAACCATCACCTATAGCTATAATGAACGGGGCTGGCTAAACACGAGTAGTGCACCGCTATTTGCCGAGCAATTGTATTACAATACCGGGACCAATAAACAATATAATGGCAACATCGCCTACCAATATTGGGGCACACCAGGCAACTTGACTAAGAACTATGCGTATGGGTATGACCAATTGAACCGGTTAACCGCGTCAGCAGCATCGACAGGGAATTATGAAAATGGAATCACGTACGATCTGTTGGGTAATATCACGGCTTTAAACCGCTATCGGGGAGATACCATCATCGATCAATTGACCTACACGTATCCAACAGGCAGCAGCCAGCTACAAGCCGTTACAGACGCGACCGCCAGCGATGTGGGGCAGAAACACGGCATAGCCAGCTATGCGTATGATGGTAACGGTAACCTCATCAGTGACAACAGTAAAGGGATCACCAATATTGCCTATAACCTGCTGAACCTGCCACAAACTATTACTGGCAAGAACACTACCTATACCTATGATGCTGGAGGAGAAAAACTTAGCAGGTTGATCGGCACAGCAAAAACGGATTATGTTAATGGCATCCAGTACGATGGTACAGCATCATCATCCACGATCAGTTTTATCCAAACAGAAGAGGGTAGGGCATTACTCAAAGATGCCTCAAGTTATAATTACGAATACACATTAACGGATCATCTGGGGAATAGCCGGGTAAACTTTGATACGGGCACGGGCGTAGCGAGGCAGGTACAGGTAGATGATTACTATCCTTTCGGGATGGAGATCAGCACGAGTACAGCCAGCCCCAAAAATGAGTATCTTTACAATAAGAAGGAGCTGCAAGAGAACCTTCAGCTATATGATTACGGAGCCAGGTTCTATGATCCGGTTATTGCAAGATGGACTAGTGTGGATCCATTGGTTGAAGCAGGACAGGAAAGCACTACGCCTTATGGATATGTGTTTGATGATCCGATAAAGAATAATGATCCTGATGGAAGAGCACCAGAATGTTGTGGGGTTTTTATTAATGCGGTAGGCAACAAAATTGTTAGTAATTTTAAGAATATAGGGACAGCAATTGCTCACCCTATCAAGACAGCAACCACGATTTTAACGTCAAAGGAAGCCTGGACTACTTCAGTTTTAGATGCATCGACTTTTGGTTCATATAGTGCAGGTAAAGAGTTGTACGGAGTTTATAAAAGTATAGATGCTGCAACTGATGGAAATTATACACCATTGGCTAATTTAACTGGTGATGCTGCTACTACTATGATAATTGGTGCAGCCACCGAAGGGGCTGGAAGAGGATTGAACGCTGTGGGAGGATATATTGAATCACAGGTTGGATTAGCTGTAAAAGATGCTACCTGGTCCGGGCCAGTAGATTATAGTGGGTTACCTGAACCGGCTAATGTAAAAAGTGGAGCAAAATTTACCCCAGCTCAACTTAAAGCGGCAAAGTCGGCAAATGCAGAAGCTAATTACGGTGAAATGAGAAGTGATATAGATGGTCAAAGAATGAATCCTTCTAAGCAATCTCAAAAAGGGATCAAAGCCGATATGAATCAAGTAGAAGGTGATCATAAAAATCCTATAAAACCCAAGAATAAGACCCAAGCCCCAGGAACGAATAGTAATCAAAATCTACAATTAACGACAAAAAGACAAAATTTACAGAAACTAAACAATTAATATGGACTTAAATCAAGCAGTGTTTACAGTTAAAGCGATAGTAGAAAAAGAACGTTCTATATTGCATATAATTCATGACGAAGATAGTGAATGGCAATTCTTAAGTGATGAATTTGTTACCATGGACGATCTAATGATAGTATCGTTAAAACAAATAATCGAAATAGATGAAACTATAAGTGACATATTAAGTTTAACACAAGGATACGAGGCTCATAGAAATCATAAAGGAGGTAAGTGGGCAATGACGAAATCAGTCTAACCCTTGTCCCCCCAGCTACCACAAGCGGGACGCTTGTGGTAGCTGGGGGGACAAGTAAACACAATACCAAGCCCACTCTTTCGCTGATCACATATTAGTGTGTAATACAGATTAAGCATTTTACACTGCGAAAAAAAGCCCAATCATAACGGTTGGGCTTTTTTCGTCTATAAATTTATCTTATTTAGCCCCACCAAATAGCCCCGTCAACTTTCCTAATATACCTTCGCCGCCTTCTGCGTTGTTGCCTCCGTGGAAAAGATTCAAGGCATCGCTCATGTCAAATTTGACATCGGCGCCGCCTAGTGAATGTAAAATGCTTTGGATATCAAAAGAGCTGTCGCCGGCGTCATTTGTTTTGTTGGCCAGTTGTCCTAAAACCTGTGGTATCAGGCTGCTTGCTGTTGATTGGGCCGCATCGCCGTCAACCCCATAATTATTTTGGAGTTTACCGCTAAATTGTTGTATAATCTGACTAACAATGGGATTGCTGGTCAAGTCGCCACCACCGCCTTTAAGTAATGATAGTACACCAGATAATCCACTACCACCAGATGATAAGTGACTGCCTAATACATCCGTGATGGATGAGGAAGCATCCTGTACCGCGGCTTCGTTGTGTTCGTTTGGAATTTGGGGATTGTTGGTAATTGCTGCGCCTGCATTGTTTTGCACCAATTTAAGTAATTCGTCAAACATGTTTTTCTGTTTTTAAGGATATAATTGATTGATAAATATACGGTGTGATCTAAGGAAGGTATATAAAGATACACAACCCATCCTTATCAAAAAAGAAAAAAGCAGTGATAAGCAAAATCTTTATCCATAAAAGTTGATAAGAGCAAGTAGGATAAGTACTCTGGGTGGGACAAAGATTTAAAAACCGCAATCGACGGAAGGATGGATGTTTTCTTTATCAAAAGCAATCATAGCATTTCCGTTTTTAAAAGTCACCACCCAGATGCTGTCATAATCGTCGTCGGGCCATTTTAGGCCGGTTTCTTTTACGCCTAAGGCTCTTACAATGGGCACAATATTGTTGTGTTCCCAAACCACCAGGACGGTACCGGCCCTGCTTTTAAGATCGGCAGCCATACCTAACGAATCTTTTTCCTGACGGCTGCTGTTAACTGTTAGGTTGTACTTTGCCGCTAAAGGAATAATAGTTTGAAACATGCGGGAGTGTTTGGTGGCTTCACCCAGGCCCATGGCTGGTACAAAAAGATAAGCGGGCACACCAAATTTGGCATTAATAACGGCCGGAAGTTTTAACGATCTGTTCACTCCCTGGCAAGTCAAGTTATCGCCCTTCACCGGTTTTTCGGCATGGCGTATCAATATGATCTTTAAGTCGGAGGATTGAGAGAACGCCTTTGTCGTTATAAAACAGGCGCAGATCAGTAATATAAAGCAGCTTTTGATGAGTAAATTCATTTTATAATAGAATTATAAAAGGCCGGCTGAACGAAAGTTCAGCCGGCCTTGGTAGTTAAAATTAGTGTTGATTGCCCGTACCGTTTAACTGATAGCAGCCAAGGTCGGCACCGGGAGGTGTCGCGTCAGAAAGGCCATAAATTTTATCCAGCGGAACGGTGATCAAAGGTTTTATGCTGGTGTTCCCTTTTCCGATAAGTGGCGAGCTTGCCTGCAGATGAAAATTGAAATTTCCAACAGCGCTGTATTGAGAAAGAGCATGACCTGTTGTAGGTAAAGGAAAATTCAAAAATGCAGGATTATTTTTCTGAACCACATCGCTACCATCATAAACAGATCCCAGCGGGTAATTGGTTGGGAGATATTTTGCCGAAGTGGTAATTGATGGAATATCGGTAGTTTGTGGTTGGGTAATATAACCAGTTGGATAAAACTGGTTGGCCACGCTCAGTGAATCGGCCCATTGGTAATTATTACCGTAAGAAAGATGCGCCACATCGGCAACAGGATTGCCAACTACCCGGTAACCAAACCGGCAGTTGATAGCTACGTTATTGTAATACATACCCGCGGCGCCTTCTTCATAATTGATACAACCACCACGTCCGCTTTGTTGTTGCCGGTATCCGCCGCTTACAAAGGTGTTATTATACATCACCAGGTTGGTTTGCGGCGCACCGATAGCCTGTCCTTTATTAGATGCTTTTTGACCGTTTGTCGCGGTACCTATAAAAAGATTATAAGCCATAGTACCTACAGTGCCACCTTTGGCATTTAAACAATCGCCGCCGTTGGCTCCGTTCTTTTCAAAGGTATTGCGAAAAATGGCCACTTTACCAGCCGATATGCGGATAGGATCATCCACACCCCCATATAACCAGGAATCTTCCATAATAAAACTCCCTTTGTAATTGGCGAATAGAATACTGTACTGGTTACCAGAGCCCGAACTGGCAAGTTTAGATGTCGCGTCGCCTTCGGTTAACCCGGCATACTCTATGTGGGTCCAACGCAATACCATCAGGTTACAGGTTGGTCCTGCAATAATACCTTTCCATTTACCCGAGTAAGCCGGATCGGCAGTAGGGGCAACACCACCCGGTGCATCGTTTTTGGTTATTCCGGGGACAGTTATCCAGTTGGGTTGATTTTTGGAACCGTTGCTCACCAAGGTACCCAAAACAATTAAACTACTGCCTGTGCCCATATTTAAAGTAACCCCAGGCTGCATCAATAAAGTATCCAAAGGATTAATAACCAGGTCGCAGCCGGCTTGTACGGTATAGGTTTTTCCGCTGAGCATAGTGCCCTTTACCGCGCTAACCGTACTGCCGCCACCGCAAGACAGCGGGGCTTTATCACTTACCGGGTTGGCTGCGGGTGGGGTATAATTATAGATCTCGGTATGTTCGCCTTTCCATTTTTGGCAGCCGGAGACTGATGCTAATAATATCAGGGAGATGATGGGGATTATATATTTTTTCATCGTTATAGTTTATTTGTTATTAGAGTTTATACCTGAACCCGCCAAGGAATAGTGTTTTGTAGTAATCGCTTTGAACCAGGGTTTGAGCGGCTATATCTTGTTTGCCCAAAAACTCCTGCAGCTGCGACTTAATTTTATCATGCGGATATTTCAGATATATCCTGGCAGCTGCATTGGTAAGGTTGTTGATCTTGCCGTAAAAAGAAAAATGTTTGGCAATCGTTTTTTCAAACGAGAAATCTAACTGACCATAAGCGTGCTGGTAAAAGTCGAGATTAGCGTATGCCGATACCTGGGCAAGGCGCTCACCGGTATATACATAAGCCAGCTGCATATCTAAGCCCAGTTTAGCGCTTTTAAATAATATAGATGCATTGCCCACATGATTGGCCTGACCCTGTAAGGGGCGTGTTTCATCAATAATACTGTTCATCGGCTGGCCATTAGCGCCTGTTGGGGCGTACAACAGCTTGGGTGTAGTAACACGGGAATGGGTATAAGTATAGTTAGCAGAGAAGCCAATGATGCCAAAAAACTTGGTTGCCAGGGCTTCAAAACCGTAATTGGTTGCGTTTCCAGGATCATTCTGAGGTTGGATAAGCAGATCGCTCGGTCCGGAGCCACGTACCACATAATATTCGATAGGATTATAGATCTTTTTATAGAAAGAGCCCAGCAATAGCTGATCTGCCCCTCCCGGGAAAAATTCATATCTCAAATCATAATTATCAGCAGTGATGTGTTTTAAATTCGGATTGCCTTCCTCCTTATAATATTCCCCATCTATTTGGTAAGGAACCTGTTCGCCAAAGCCCGGGCGGCTGATAGAGGCGAAATACGATGCCCGGAGATTCTGCTCATCGGTTAACGCGTATTTTAAGTGCACGCTTGGCAAAACATCAGTATAAATATATTTTCCGCTTCGGGCAGATACGGTAATTGGCGATTGGGTAAGATAGGAGAGGTTGGTATTCTCGATCCGGACGCCACCTAAAACCTGTAGTTTAGGCAGCAGATCAAACTTGGCCTGCACATACTCCGCGTTATCGTTTTCGGTTATATGATAGTTGTTGGCTAAATTGGTGTTGCTGTTACCGGTACCATTAATAGGTGATGACAAGGTAAATGGAATAGAACTAAAATTATTGTTATACAGCGTAGAGCCTCCTTTTAACGTGTATTCCATATAGTACGCATCTCTTATTTTATGCCGGAATAAGCCACCGGTAGAAAACTCGACGGGCTTACCTGCAATTTTAGGGGTATAGATCAGGTTGGCGTAACCGCTGATATCCTGGTCCTTATTATTTTCCCAATGGTGGGTTAATACGGTATTGTTATCATACTCGTTGGTAACCGCCCCTGCGCTATTAATGGCTTTATTGGCATCGTAGGAGAACTCAGTTCTGTCGGGCATATTGCGGGTAGCCCTGGAATAAACCCCGTCCCAGGTAAATTTCCATTCATCACCTAATAAATGCTCGCCATGCAGGGTGGAGTTATAAATGGTTTGCTGGGTTAAGGTGCTCCTGTTTGATAAGGTGATCTGCTTGCTAAAGGCGGTTGAGTTTAAGCCCAGACCCAAAGTATCTGATGACAGGCGTGATTCGTATTCGTTTTGATGGATGTACAAATTGTATAACGAGATCTTGTTTTTGTTATCAAACACATAATCAATTTTGTTATGGATACCTAAACGTTGTGTTTGCGTAGAATAGGTACGGTCATAAGAATCAGAAAATTGGGGTGAGTTTGGTAAAGGCTGAAAATCTGGCTGGGCGTTTGGTATTAATCTTTTGGAATTAGAGCCCCGGTAGATATTCTGGTAACTTGCCGAAACAATTACCCCCAGCTTATTATCCAAAAAGCGATCGCCAATAGTTAAACCAGCTGTTGAACTAAACGGGGTCGACATATTCTTATCGCTTGTGATCGCTGTGTTATTAAAATCACTATAGGTGGCTGCATAACTATTACCATGGATGCTTGCCGGCGATTGCCCGTTGACGGATGGGTTAAATGCAACAAATGGCCTGCCGGATGAGAATAAAGAAGAAAAACCACCGGATACATTGGCGCTAAGAACAAACTGATTTGGGGCACTTTTCATCACCAGGTTCATAACCCCTCCAATAGCATCGCCCTCCATGCTGGGTGTAAGGGCTTTAATTATCTCCAGGCGGTCAAGCATTTCTGACGGAAATATATCCATGGGCACAAATCGATAGGCTGGATCTGGGCTTGGTATCTTGATTCCGTTTACCAGTGTGGAGTTATAACGTTGCTCCATACCGCGTATAATGGCGTAACGCCCCTCGCCGCTTGGCGAACGCAGGATGCTTACACCACTTACCCGTTGTAATGCATTGGCTACGGTTACATCGGGTAAAAGCTTGATAGTATTTGCCGAAAGGATGTTTTGAATCATGCTGGCATTTTTCTCGATGCCCCGCGCCGCGCGATCGGTTTCTTTATTTCCCTGCCCCGTAATTTTAACTTCTGCTACCTGTGTACTTGCATCCTGCAGATCTATATTGATGATCTTTATTTCGTCGGCTGAATTAATGTTTCCCTCATACGTTTGCAAAGATTTGTAGCCTATAAAATTTACCTGAATTTTATAAGGCCCGGTGCGTACGTTTTTAAAGATATAAGCCCCGTTCAGGTTTACGGGAGCAATTTTATTTACGCCCTGTTGTGTTAAATGTACTGTTGCTCCGGCCAGGGGCTCGCCGGTTTTATAATCATCAACTTTACCTTTTATGGTCTGCGCTACAGACGAAAAAGCAAACAGGAAGATTAAAGAAGAAAACAACAATAACCTGTTAAGGAAGTAGGAGTGTTTCATGGACTACGGATTTTTGATTTTCCGCAAAGAAACCTGTGGAATACTGGAGAAAAACTGAATAATTAAGTCCTAACAGATTCAATAACCGAAACTTAACATTGGCTTAATTTACCGGGTTAAATAGTTATGCCATGGGCAGTTATATGTTGATACATACATGATTGAGCCAGAGTCATTACAGAATGATAGTTAGGCGATCATCTTTAATAAAATTGTAAATACAAGTTAGTATTTAGTCAATATAGTTTATTTCTGCGCTGTTTTTCAGGCCTAAATTAGGTTAACCAATTACCAGCATTTCTCCAACGTAAATGCACCAGTTCAAACCTGATTATACATGTTAAACATTGACCTTAAAGAGCTATTGGAAAAAATAGCGCGTGATAGTGATCTTGTCGCTTTTCAAAAGATCTACTTTTTGTATTATGAGCGCCTCTTGAAACTGGCTTGTTCTTTTGTAAAACTAACGGAAGTAGCCGAAGAAATTGTTGACGATGTATTTGTAAAAGCGTGGGCAAACCGGGCCAAATTAAGCGAGGTAAATAACTTAACGGTTTACTTGTACGTAGCTGTAAAAAACCAGTCGCTTAACTATAACCAGGCAAACCGTATCGTATATGTCGACATTGAATCTGTTGGGTTTGAATTAAAGGATATTAATGCCTCTGTTGAAGATGTACTGATCACTGCCGAGCTTGCTAAAGTTATTAATGAGGCCATACATCGCCTGCCCGAACAATGTAAATTGGTATTTAAACTGGTCAAAGAAGATCACCTGAAGTACAGGAACGTAGCAGAAATACTCAATATATCCTCCAAAACGGTAGAATACCATATGGGCAATGCGCTTAAAGCTATAGCGGCGGCTATTTCAACTTCGCCTGGTCATCATAAAAAAGTATTCAAAAAGGCATCGGCCAATTAATTTTCATTTTTTCACTGGGGTGTTTTCATTTTTCCCTGTCCTTGTTACTGAAGCTAAAAACAATGGACCAGGAAACTCTTTGGATACTTTTAGGAAAGAAACTGAATAACGAAGCTACTGCCGACGAGCTTCGGCAGTTGGATATATTACTTGCTCAACCCTGGGCCGATGCATACTCCATACAGGTTTTGGAGGCCCTGTGGAAACAAAACCCTGATCGGCCGCCCCGCTTTATTTCGCACAAATTACAGGAAAAATGGGACCGCCTGGAAAGCAGGTTGGAAGTGGATGATTCACATACTGATAGTTTTCAGGGGCCGGAAGATAAAACAGATACCCCGGCAAAAATGAAGAACATCTGGCACAATCCGCTCTGGTTATCCGCGGCGGCAGCATGTTTGGTATTTGGCCTATTGTCACTTTTTTATTGGCGAAATTTTAGCGGGAATAACTCGGGTAAAACTTACCAGATAGCGGCTCCGCTGGGCGGCATCAGTAAAATAATATTACCCGATGGTTCCAAAGTATGGCTAAATGCCGGCAGCGAAATATTTTATGGAACAAACTATGGCAATAAATATCGCGAAATACGCCTAACCGGCGAGGCCTTTTTCGACGTGGTAAAGGATAGTGAGCACCCCTTTATTGTAAATACCACAACCATGCAGATAAAGGTTCTGGGTACCGCGTTTAATGTGCGGGCATATGCCAATGATAATACTTCCGAAGCCTCATTGATCAGGGGGAGGATAGAGCTTACCCCGGTATCAAACCCCGATCATAAGATCATCTTAAAACCCTCCGAAAAACTAACATTACCCAATAAAAATGTGCACAGTAACGGTGATAATAACACCCTTATAACACTAAGCGCCTTGCATCATGAGCAAAATGATTCGTTACCGGCCGAGGCCCAATGGCTAGAAAATAAGCTGGTATTTGATGATGAATACTTTGATGATGTGGCCAAAAAAATGGAGCGGTGGTACGGTGTTTCGATCACCTTTAAAAACGAAGAGCTAAAACAGAAAAAGTTTAGCGGAAAGTTTACCAAAGAATCACTGGCCACAGCCCTGGATGCGCTTAAGGCCACCAGCAATTTTAACTTTTTAATTGATAACGATAAAGTGACTATTTATTAAACCCCATTAACCTTAAAACAAAGCGCATATGATTAAAACCGATACATAAAACACCTTAAAACCAAAAAGCGGAGAATGTTGACGCATCCCCCGCGGTTTGGTCCTTCAAAATTACGAGTCGTCTTAAAACCAATAATTCAAGTAACCTAAAGACTAAATTATGAAAAAAAATGCTTGCCGCATAAGCCATATGCGGTTGCAATGCCTTATAAAAATATTCCTCATGACAAAGTGTACCCTTATCCTGATCGTGATATCATCCTTTCAGGTTTTTTCAAAAGGCTACGGGCAGGATAAGATCAATATTAACCTGCATAATGTTTCGATAAAGAAAGCACTTGCCGAAGTGGAAAAGGCAAGCAGCTATCGCTTTGTTTATAACGATGATGCTTTGAGCTCAAAGCTCATTGGTAAGGTTGATCTGAGCAATGCCTCCATTGTTGAGGTGATGGAAATGTTGTTGTCACAAACAAATCTTACCTACAAACTGAACGGAAATAACCTGGTTATCATTACCGATAAAAGGCTGCAATCAGCACCGATTTCCATATCCGGAGTGGTGAGCGACTCCAAAGGCCCCTTGCCCGGTGTAAGTGTAAAAATAAAAGGTACGCAGATTGGCGTTCTTACTGACGGTAATGGAAAGTTCCTGATCAATGTGGCCGACAACAATGCGATACTGGTGTTTTCGTCGGTTGGTTATGTTGCGACAGAGATTCCTGTAGGCGATCGTAAAACCATTAATGTGACATTAAAAGAGTCGGCGACCGATTTAAGTGAAGTTGTTGTAACGGGTTATGGTCAGTCGGTAGCCAAGCGCGACCTCACCGGTGCTATATCAACCATAACCGCCAAACAGATTGAAGAACGCCACCCGATCAATCTGATAGATGCCTTGCAATCACAGGCATCAGGTGTGCTGGTTATCAATGATTCGGGCGAACCGGGAGCGACAGGCTCTATCCAGATCCGCGGCGGATCAACATTTTCGAGCGCGGGCAACGCACCGTTATTCGTGATCGACGGTATTTTAAGTCAAAGCGCCGATAATGTAAACCCCAATGATATCCAATCCATCGAGGTGTTAAAAGACGCGGCATCGGCAGCTATTTATGGCTCGCAAGCGGCAAATGGTGTTATCCTGATCACTACTAAACGGGGCAGGGCAGGTAAGCCTCTCATCAATGCCCAGTATGCCCGCATCTTTGGCGTAATGGCGCACAAACTGGAGCAGCCAAACTCCAGGGACCTGCGTATTGAGCGGAATTTATATAACGGAGCAAGTCCCGACAAACCCACAACCACCAATGATTCACTAAACGTTGTTTTTAACTCCGATAACGACAACCAGGATGTAATCACCCAGACAGCCAAGCGGGATATCCTTGACTTTGGTGTAAGCGGGGGCGAAAAAAGTGTGCAGTACTATTCCAGTATCCGGTACATTAATGATCAGGGGCTTATCGTTAACAGCTACGCGAAAACATTGCAGGCTCGGTTTAACCTCGATTACCAGGTATCCCCCCGATTTAAATACAGTAACCGCCTGTCATTCGGGTATAATACCAATAACAATATCAACGAGGGGAATACCATTAACCAGGCCTTCCAGCGACCGTCAAACTTAGCTTTATATTATCCCGACGGCACTTTAACGGGTTACATTAGCGGACGGCGTAACCAACTATCGGTTGCTTTGCTCGAGATTAACCAAACCAATACGTATAACGGCGACCTGTTTAACCAGATCGATTATACAATAACCAAAGATCTGCGACTGACCAATAATTTCGACTTTGGTTTATCAACACCGCATAATGTGTTTTTTGATCCTAAGTTGCTAAGCAGCGCCAACCCTTTGGTTAACTCGGGCAGGGAAAGTTTTGCGGTTAATACCAACTGGGCCTACCAGGGATTTTTAAACTGGGCTAAAACATTTGGCAACCACTCCATAACAGCAGTGGCGGGTGTAAGTGCCGAAAAAACACAGAACAACAGTTTTAAAATAGCTGGTTCAAATTCGGCCAACGAAACTATATACACCTCCAACGTTTATGGCACTATTGACCAAACCAATACCGGTACCGATGCGGGCTCAACCAGCCGTGAATCACTTTACGCCCGGGCTACCTATAATTATAAAAGCCGCTACATGTTCAATGTTGTTTACCGAAAAGACGGTTCATCAAGGTTTGGTAAGGATAATAAATATGGCGATTTCTACGGCTCATCTGCAGCTTGGCGATTTACCGATGAGCCATTTATGGGCTGGGCAAAAAAAGTGATGAATGATGCCAAGCTCCGTGTAAATTATGGTGAAGTAGGTAACGACCGTATCCCATCTAACTCTAATTTGCTGATCTATACTTTTGGCTCTTCCTTTTATAATGCTGTAAACGGTGTGGTATTAAGCAACCAGTTTGGCAACTCTCAATTGAAATGGGAAAGTAACATCCAAAAAGGCATCGGGCTCGATCTGCAATTTTTCAATTCAAGGTTGAATGTAACCGCCGATTACTACAAAAAGACAACCAAAAACCTGCTTTACCAGCGTAATATCCCGGTTGAAACAGGTTTTACCAATGTATATGTAAATGTGGGAGACGTTACCAATAAAGGGTTTGAGCTTTCGATTAATGCAACACCGCTGGCCCTCAAAAACTTTAACTGGAACATTGGAGCCAACCTCACCATTGAGCGCAACCGCATCAAGAGCCTGTACAATCATCAGCCCTTCCTGGCAACTTCGGGAGGAGCTACTTACCTGGTGCAGGAAGGTGGAAAGATCGGCGATTTTTATGGCTACAAAGGCTTGGGGGTTTACCAGTATGATGCCTCCAACGCTTATGATGGCAATTGGAACAGACTGACACCAGTAGGGGTATCCGCCGATGGTAAAACCGCTCAAAAATATACGCTGAACGGGCAAACTTATAGCGGTACCGTACACCACATGTATGCAGGCGGCGCTTTACTGCTTGGCGGCGACATGATATTTGACAATGTTAAAAAGGACAGTGTTATTGATGCCAATGACCGCCAGGTATTGGGTAACGCGCAGCCATCATTCTACGCGTCTATCATCAATACCATAAACTACAAACAGTTTACCTTATCATTTACCCTGAACACTACCTGGGGTGGCCAGATCTATGACAGTCCGCGGCAAACACTGGATAACCTGGCTACATCGGGTATTGTGGCTGATAATAATACCACCTATAATTCCTGGAAAAAGCAGGGCGATATTACCGATATCCCTTACATGGGCCGCAAAAACTCCACCGCTAATTTCCCCGGAACACAAAGCCGGTTCCTGGAAAACTCCTCGTTCATCAGGCTGAGTTATGCCAAGCTTACTTATAATCTGCCCGCCAACCTGGCATCGCGGTATAAGCTCAAAAACATAGGGGCCTATGTATACGGCGCCAACTTGCTTACCTGGACAAATTATACATGGTATGATCCTGAATTTTCTTCCAGCTCGGCGCTTACACCGGGTAATGATAATGGCCGCTATCCGCGCAGGCGCGAGGTTGGGTTTGGTATAAATGTTAATTTCTAATTCATCGAGATATGAAAAAAATATTAAGCGTTACTTTTTTAACCTTGCTGATCACCGTATCGGGCTGTAAAAAGCTGTTGGATCAGCCCCCTAAAAGTCAGTTAGGAAGTGATAAATTCTGGAAAAACGCCGATGACGCCAAAGCAGGCGTTGCGGGTATATATGACGGTATCCAGGATATGTTCAACAGCCAGTTCATTTATTGGGGCGACGGGCGGAGCGATAATCTCACTTTTCACCCAACGTATAACGACGCCCTGCCGTTGGCGATCAACGTGCTAACACCCAGCACAAATGGGGCCGACTGGACCCTGATCTACACCACTATCAGTCGGGCCAACTTTGCTATAAAATACATCCCGACTATTCCGGTAATTGATGCGGCTACCTCCAATGATCTGCAGGCCCAGGCATTGAGTATCAGGGCTTACTGTTATTTCTGGTTGATACGACTTTGGGGCAATGTTCCACTATGGACACAGCCCTACGAAGATCTGAGCACCGATCCCTATAAAGGCGTAACCCCGGCGGCTGATATCATGAAAAATGAGATCCTGCCCGATCTGTTAAAAGCTTATGACTTGTCTGATAAAACCGCAGCGGTTGTCTGGAACGTGAATTCGGGAGGCATAGCAGCCATGCTGATGGATGTTTATATGTATAACCATGATTATGCCAATGCTTTATCATGGTGCGATAAGCTGCTGGCATTAAAACGCTACAGCCTGGAGCCTACAGCCACCTGGAAAAACATCTTTACATCGCCCACAAATTCTAAAGAAGATATCTGGAGTTTGAACTGGGATTTTACGGTTGATGGCGGTAATAAAACATCGCAGGAAATAGGGGCTGGCGATACCAACAGCGATTTTGCCGTTGACCCGGCATTGTGGACCTATTTTACAACCACCACTGCCGATATACGTGGCGCCCAGAGCATTGATTTTAAAGTGAACAACCACGATAAAATATGGAAGTATTACGCCCCTAATCTGGATAAGAATGGCAACCAGATCTATCCTAATTCGCCGCAGGCCAACTTGCTGTTCCCGCTGTACCGCCTGGCGGATATCTACCTTTTACGGGCCGAGGCCTTAAACCGGACAGGCGACCTGGCCAACGCGCTCGTTTATTTAAACATGGTGCATACCCGGGCAGGTTTACCCGCCTATCAGGCAAGTGATTTTGCCAGTGCCGATGATATGTTATACGGCAACCCGGTAAATGGAAACGGCATTCTGCGTGAGCGCCAACTGGAATTATTTTGCGAAGCCAAACGCTGGTTCGATCTGCAACGTAACGGTATTATCGTTTCGACCATGGATCCTTTAATTAAAATACGGCAAACGTTAAAAGGATTTCCGCCAACAGGTTTTGGCGATGTCCGCAAAATATACTGGCCTATAAACCAAAATGTATTGAATGCCAATACCAAGCTCACTCAAAATCCACCTTATTAATTTATAGCAAATGAAAACGATGAAACAAGCAATTGTATGGCTTGCATGTATGGGCCTTTTAATAAGTATGGCTGGCTGTAACCTGGCCGGATTAAAATTGCAGGAAAATGCCGATTATCACCCCTATGTGCTCGATCCGCATATCAATAAAACCGCCTGGCAGTATATCAAGGAGCGCAGCTACAACTTTGCCGGGAAAGATACGGTGTTTAAGCTGATGCGCCAGGCTATCGAATACTCCGGTATTGATACCAATTTGTATATCAAAACCGATTGCACTTTTATATTTCTGCATAACGACGCCGTTTACAGGCTATCAAACAAGGTGATCACTGCCGATTGTTACTGGGGTAAATACCTGGTAAACGGCAAACCGGCCACCAAATGGAGCGATTACCCCAAGGAACAGGTAAAAAATTATCTGTTGTATTTAATAGTACAGGGGGCGTATTCATTTAACAATTTAACACCTACCAATGTGGTAGCCACAACGCTTCAGCCGTTAAATTACGATCCGCTGAACCCCACATCGATCATGACCCTGCGGGTTAATAATGATCAGAACTTTACCATGCGGTTAAATGATTTTTCCAATTCGGTAGCTTATGTGAGTGTGCGCACCAGCAACATTTTGGCCTTAAACGGGGCCATACAGGTGATAGACAGGGTACTTTTTTATCAAACAAAATAGTACGTGGTTTAATTGGTTCGCCGGTCGCGACGGGGCTCCCTGTTGCGGCCGGCTCTTTTTAAACACACTGAAAATGAAAACAAATGGCAAACACACATGACAACTCCGTATCCCGCCGAAACTGGCTGGGCACTATGGGCAAGATCTCGCTGGCAACCGGACTAACAGCAGTCGGTGCAGGATCATTTGGCGCCGAACGCCCCGGACAGGTAAAAGCAACCAATAATGACATTGGAGCACGGGTATATAACATTCGCGATTTTGGGGCCAGGGGCGATGGTAAAACGCTGGATACCGCGGCTGTGCAATCGGCTATTGATTTATGCAACAAGGAACAGGGCGGAACGGTGCTGGTACCGGCAGGTGTATTTGTTATCGGCACGGTGGAGCTGAAAAGCAATGTTACACTGCATATTGCCGCACAAGGAAAACTATTAGGCAGCGCTGATGGTAAACAATACCATGCCAGTGAAGCTATTCCATTGGACGTTGGCTGGACCATGAACGATGGTAACGTAGGTTTGATATTTGCCGCCAATGCCGAGAATATCACCATTGAAGGTAATGGCAGTATTGATGGACAAGGCGCGCAATTCCGCAGTGATACCAAAGGTGTATTGCCACCGGCGGGTATCTCAGGAAATCACCGCCCATATCATTTGCTTTTTTATCAATGTAAAAATTTAACGGTGCGCGATATTTCGCTCTACAACAGCGCCTATCATTCCATCAGGGTTTGTATGTGTACATTGGGGAAATTCGAAGGCTTATACATCCGCAGCAAAGTGATCCATAATAATGATGGCTTTCATTTTATCGGTAGTAGCTATATGCATGTTTCCAATTGCGATGTGCAATGCCAGGATGATGCCTGCGCCTTGTTTGGCAGCTGTAAATTTGTAACCGTTTCTGATTGTTCGTTTAGTACACGCTGGTCCGTATTCCGGTTTGGCGGAGGTGAGGCCGAGAACATTACCGTTTCTAACTGCATTATTTATGAAACCTATGGCTGCCCTATAAAGATGCGTTGTTCACCTGGTTCTCGGTTTGAGAATATCTCGTTTTCAAACCTGGTGATGAAGGACGTAACCGGACCTATTTCCATTGGTTCGGGCAACGGGAAATCATCCGTTAATACCGTCGCGAATTCCCAGGCGATTGTACGCAATATTTCCTTTAATCATATCCATGCAACGGTGGTAAAGCCGGTGCAGCTTCGCGGCTCGGAGTTTACAAGCAAATACAATCCCGGCGAAATATTTTCATGCGTTACACTGAATGCCATGGACGATATCTTTTTGGAAAATATCAGTTTTAATGATGTTCATATCACATTTCCTGGTGGAGGCACGGCAGAACAAGGAGCGGTGCGCGATGTGCCAAAAGTAGCCGCGGAGTATTACCAGATAGGAGTAACACCCGCATACGGTATATATGCCCGGAATGTACGCGGCCTAACCCTCCATAACGTACGACTGACCATGGACAGCCCAGATCTGCGCCCGGCTGTTGTACTCGATAATGTGGAAGACGCTGCACTGAATGGACTGAGCGCACAGGGCCAAAAAGGTTCCGAATCATTACTCCGCTTCATCAATACCCGGGATGTTTTGGTAAGCGCTCTAAGGGTACTAACACCCGTAACCAATTTGCTGCAGGCCGAAGGCAAGGCATGCGCCAATATCATTATAGACGGAGGTGATACCACAAAGGCGGACAAGGTGCTGGTATTAACATCGGGCGCATCCGCACAAGCGGTAAAGCTGAGGGGTTTGTAACAATAACGATAGGCCAATGGAGTGTATTAATTAGCTTATTGGTGCAAATGAACCGCTAAAAAATAAACCGATGTTAGTCAGATCATACTTTTTATCTTCCTAAAAACCGAGCATCATGTACAAAAAAAAGTTTTACATCTATTTAAAAAACAACATGGGTGGCCTGACTATTGCGTGGCTTGTTTTATTAGTATTGCCATCCCAAAACATATTGGCGCAAGCGGTTACCGTATCGTCTGTTACCGACTTACAAAAGGCCATTGATAAGGCAAAAGCGGGCGACCAGATCCTGCTGGCCGACGGGGTTTATACTACCACCGAAGATATCGCTGTGCGTGGAAAGGGCACCCACGAAAAACCGATCACCATTGCAGCGCAACATACAGGTGCTGCGGAAATTACGGGCAAAGGCGGTTTTAGCCTACAAAGCCCGGCGGCATTTGTGATCATCCGCGGATTTAAATTCACCCATGCGGCATCCAAAGCCAAAACCGGAATAGGTACCACTCACTGCCGTTTTACGCAAAACATATTTGAAAACCAGGGCGATGGAGAAGATTTAACCGTTGCCGGCAGCGACCAGGAAGTGGATCATAATACTTTTCAGAATAAAAACGCCATGGGCAGGTTCATCGCCATTCGCGGCGAGGGCAAGCAAATAGCCGAACGGCTGTACATCCACCATAACTATTTTAACAATTTCGCCAGCCAGGGCGGTAAAAACGGAGCCGAGGCATTGCAGTTTGGCTTAAGCGGCTTCAGCTTATCATCCAGCAATAGCATTGTTGAATATAACCTTTTTGAGCGCTGCGAAGGGGAAAACGAGCTCATCTCGGTTAAAGCATCGGCCGTAACGCTTCGGTATAATACTGTTCGTGATTGTCCTGCACAATTTACCCTGCGCCATGGCAACAAAAGTTTGGTATATGGCAATTACTTTTTCAATACGCCGGGCTTAAGGATCTTTGGCGACGATCACATTATCTACAGTAATTACTTTGAAAACTGCAGCCCGGCCATTGTGATAGGCAATGGTGATGGAGAAGTTGCCGATGGGGCCCAACTTACCGCGCATGACAGGCCCGACCGTGTGATTATCGCTTACAACACGCTGGTTAATAATAAAGAAAACATCATCCAAACCGGCCGCAAAAACGGAATGGGCGCTACTTATATCACGGTAGCCGATAATATCATCCAGGGTGGCGGACCGGCAGCTACTATATCCGGGCCATACACCAATCCGCAATGGGCGCGCAATATATTGTTCCAGGTAAAGGATGCCGGTAATATACCTGCGGAAGGGTATACTACAGTCGATCCTAAATTGGCAAAAAACGTATCAGGAACATATCATATACAGGCGGGCAGTCCCGCTATTGACCACGGAACGACCGTGTATCCTGGTATGACTACAGATATGGATGGCCAGCTACGCGTCCAGCCTTTTGATATCGGTGCCGACGAATTAAGTAATGCGCCTGTAAAAGCACATGCGCTTAGTCCGGCAGAGGTTGGTTATCAGGCTAAAAATTAAAACGATCTTATCAACATGAAAAACAGTTGTGTATTTATATTATGCTGGTTCATTGCAGCTAGCACATTTGCGCAAAAAAATAAAAGTCAGTGGGTATACCGGGGCAAGGATGGCAAACTGGTTTACAAAACCACACCCGCCGGCGACAGGATCATGGATTTTTCAGCGGCCGGCTATATGGGCGGTGGCGTGGCATTGCCGACAGTTCCCATAAAACGAGTAGTAAAACCATCGGGGAATGATGATACCCAGGCCATACAAAGTGCTATAGATGAGGTGTCGGCGATGTCTTTGCAAAATGGATTCCGGGGGGCGGTAGAGCTTGCTCCGGGTACATTTACCTGTTCTGGCCCAATCCTCTTATCAACAAGCGGCGTAGTATTACATGGTAATGGCAGCGGTGCAAATGGTACTACCATCAAAATGGTCGGCGATCATCATACTGCAATAGTAATTGGTCGGGGAAACACCAATGTGTCTTTGGGGAGAACAGAAAGAGGGGATAGTAGTGCCGTTAATACTGCTAAAACCACTATCTCGGATGCCTATGTACCATCGGGCAGTACATCTTTTAGTGTTGCCGATGCGTCCGTATTTGCCATTGGTGATACCATAGCGATCAACCGCCCGGTAACCGAAAGCTGGGTGCACTTTATGAGAATGGACGACATGTGGCGCGATGGTAAAAAAGAAACCTGGCTCAAAGCAGGTTCACGGGGTGTTATCAAAAGAAAGATAGTCGGCATAACAGGTAATAAACTCACTATTGATATTCCCCTGGCCGACTCTTATGACGCGCAGTTTTTAAATTCTCCCGGTATCGTCATCGTCAAAGCAAAGCCGGTATCGCGGGTTACGCAGGCAGGTGTCGAAAATATACACATCCAATGCCCGCCGCTCGAAATTGACTATGGTCATGCTCCTTATGCAGGCATCCGTGTTGGCGGCGATGACTGCTGGGTAAAGGATGTGTATTGCGAAGAAACCATGAACACCACGGTGCTTGCCGGTAACCGCATCACCATGGAAAAGGTGATCGTGAAACACACCTACGCTAATTTGGGTGCATCAAAACCAACAGATTTTAGTTTGGAGGGAGGCCAAAACCTGATCGACCGTTGCGAGATCACCGGCGGCAATATGTACTTCGTGTGGACCTCATCCTTAATTGCCGGCCCCAATGTTTTACTCAATTGCACCTTTAGGGGTACACGCAGCCGGGTGCAACCCCATCAGCGGTGGGCGACCGGGCTTTTGGTGGATAACTGTACCGTGCCCGATGGCGGGATAGATTTTATGAACCGGGGTATCGCAGGCTCGGGTCATGGCTGGACGATGGGCTGGGCCGTAGCCTGGAATTGTATCGCCAAAACATATGTTATCCAAAACCCGCCGGGCGCGGTAAACTGGGCCATCGGCTGTATTGGCAAACGCGAACAAACCGCACGCTTATTTGACAGCGCCCCTGTTTTGCCCGACGGCAATTTCGATTCGCATGGCTCGCCTGTAGAGATCCAAAGCCTTTACCTGGCCCAGCTGGCCGAACGTTTAGGCGCAAAGGGGCTTAAAAATATAGGGTACACAGGCAATACTGTGGATATGTTCCCGAATAAACAGGTAAGCCTGTTGCCGCTAAAAACACAAAGCGATAAACTCGGCTTTAATGAGGCCATTGACCGCCCGGTAAATACCAGCGATGTAAAAGGAAGTACCCGCGAATTTGGCGGCGAAAAAGCGATCGACGGTAACCCGGCCACATACTGGCGCACCAACGATGGCGTAACCAAAGCGACGCTCGAGGTGGACATGGAAGGCCCTGTAGCAATAAACACCCTGCAGATCAACGAACAAGGCGAGCACATAAACGCCTATAAAGTCGAGGCCCAGCTGGATAGTGATTGGAAGCTGCTGACACAAGGAACCACCATCGGGAAAAACCTGGTCGTAAAATTCCCGGCAACTATTGCCTGGAAGGTTCGCCTGACTGTATCAAAAGCCAATGATTATGTGGGCATCAATAATTTCGGGCTGTATATGGAAAGGGGGAGAAGCCCGGGCAGTAAGATCTGATTCGAGCGAAAACGATTGCGTAGATTATTCCAGAGAAATGTGGTACCAAATACCACGCGCATTGTATAGTAGTATTATAAACCAGGGTGAGTATTGTACTTGCCAAAATATAAACCTGATGAAGAAACTTTTTATAGCATGTTTGCTGTCCGTCTTTTTTATACATAGTGTTTTTGCTCAAAAAGAGCTTTCGCGCGATGAGCGCATGAAATGGTGGCGAGAAGCCCGTTTCGGTATGTTTATTCACTGGGGCGATTATGCCCAGCTGGCCGGTATGTACAAAGGGCATGAAGTGGGGCGTGGTGGCGAATGGATCATGAACCGGGCCAAGATCCCCGTAGCCGAATACCAGGAGTTTGCCAAAAAATTCAACCCCGTAAAATATGATGCCGATGCCTGGGTAAAACTGGCTAAGGAAGCTGGTATGAAATATATTGTGATCACCGCCAAACATCACGATGGCTTTGCGATGTTTAAATCAAACGCCAGCAAATGGAACATCGCCGATGCTACTCCATATGGTAAGGATGTTTTAAAACCTTTGGCTGCGGCCTGTAAAAAATATGGTATCAAGCTGGGTTTTTATTATTCGCAAGCGCAGGACTGGAATAATCCGGGGGGCGCTGCTGCCCGCAAGGTGAGCAGCGAGGGCTGGGCAAACCCCGATTCGGCCAAAATAGATGCCTATACAGCCGAGCACACCGGGCATTGGGACCCTGCACAAACCACCTCAACCATGGCCGAGTATATCGACCGGGTAGCCGTTCCGCAGGTAAAAGAATTACTGACCAACTATGGCGATGTGGCCGTGATCTGGTGGGATACCCCAACCAACATGACCGATGAGTTTGCTCAAAAATTGAACGATGTATTAAAACTGCAGCCCAATATCATCACCAACGATCGTTTAAAACGCCCCAACTTTCCTGGCGACTATAAAACACCCGAGCAAAAGATCCCCAACCTAAGTGAGCTTGATGGTAAAGACTGGGAAACTTGCATGACCATGAATGGTACCTGGGGCTATAAAAGCTATGACCATAAATGGAAATCGCCCGAAATACTGATCCATAACCTTATCGATATCGCGTCAAAAGGGGGTAACTACCTGTTAAACGTTGGTCCAAATGCCGAGGGCGAGTTTCCGCAGGAAAGCATAGCCTCACTAAAAAAAATGGGCGAATGGATGAAGGCAAACGGCGAAGCCATATATGCCACCAAGGCAAGTCCGCTGCCTGCACTAAGCTGGGGGCGCTGCACGCTTAAACCCAATGGTAAAAATACCACGCTGTATCTATCGGTATTTAACTGGCCAGCTGATGGCAAATTGGTTGTTCCCGGTTTAAAAAACGAGATCCTTAGCGCAAAAATGCTGGCAGGCGGAGCGGCTTTAAAAACCGAAGCCTCTGGCGACGGAACAACCATAAATGTACCGGCTAATGCCACAGATAATATAGCTACCGTAATTAAAGTGGAAGTGAAAGGAGCGGTAGCTTCCCAAGCAGCAAATCAAAATGGTAAAATGAAAACCGGAGCATTGGACTAAGCCATGAAATTGAATAATCCCCTATGTTTAATTGCCGGCGTGCTGCTTACGGGCGGCACGCTCAAGGCGCAGGTTGTGCTGAAAGCTGATGGCAGCAGCGACGCCTATAAGCAAATATCGCGCGTATTAGGAGGGAGTGCCTGCGAAGTGCCGGATTGCGCCCACCCAGTTAAACATATTACCGAGGCGTTTGATAAACAGCTGAACGAATATGTGTTTGTTTTTCACAGTCATGTTAAGGAAGATAATGACCGCTGCAAAAATTTCGACCGGGAGCGGGTGGAGATCAAAACCTATAGCCCCTCTGCCGCTAATTTGAAAGGAGAGCAGGGCGAAACGGTTGAATACAAATGGAAATTTAAAATAGACAGCGGTTTTAAAGCTCAGCCCACATTTACCCACATTCACCAGATCAAGGCCGGCGATGGCGATGCCGGCGCGCCGATCATCACCTTTACGCCCCGGTATGGTCAGCCCGATCTGTTGGAGGTAATCCATACCGGGGCGGTAAAAGAAACCTCGCAGGGTGTTTTGACAAAAGTGAACCTGGCCGATTTTAAAGGCACCTGGGTTGAAGCGACTGAAACCATGCATTACGATACCCATGGCAGTTATTCCGTTACGATTAAACGGGTGGCCGATGGCAAAGTATTGTTGAATTATACCAATAAGGATATCGATCTGTGGCGAAAGGGCACATCATTTTGCCGGCCAAAATGGGGCGTATACCGGAGCTTAAAAAGTGCAGAATACATCAGAGATGAGGACGTTTATTTTGCCGATATCTCTATCAGGGAGCAATAGTTTTTGTTTTAATAACCAATTAAAAACCAATTGAATGAAGCCACAATTACTCAAAGTATCAGCAGGCCCTGCTCAGTCTTTTAGTGCAAGGCAAGACCTCATTCCGTGTATCAACAACAGGTGGCATTATCACCCCGAAATTGAACTGATCCATTTTAAAAAAGGAAGCGGAACTCAGTTTGTGGGCGATAATATCAGGCCGTTTAATGCCGGGGATATGGTGATGATAGGCACTTACCTGCCGCATTACTGGCGTTTTGACGAGGCGTATTTTTCAACAGAAGATACAGCGCCGGTTGATATCCGTGTGGCTCATTTTTGTGAGAATTTTTGGGGAAACGGGTTTTTGCAATTGCCCGAAAATAAAATGATCAAGACCGTATTGGAGAAAGCTAAACGGGGGATACAAATTACCGGTAATGCAAAGAAAGTGATTGCCGGCATTATGGAAGATCTGCTTACTGCCGAGGGTACAAAACGGATCATTTTATTGATGGAGGCGCTCAACATTATTGCGGGCAGTGATCAGGCCGAGGTTTTATCTTCCATTGGTTTTAGTCCGAATATTGAAAAATCCGGTAACGATTGTATCAACGTGATCTACGAGTACTCCATGGCCAATTTCAAAAACAAGATCCACATGGATGAACTGGCCGATCTGGCGGGCATCAGTCCCAACTCCTTTTGCCGTTATTTTAAATCGCGTACGCGCAAAACCTATTCTAAGTTTCTACTGGAGATCAGGGTGGGCCATGCCTGTAAACTGCTGATCGAAAACAAGCTGCCCCTGAAACAGCTTTGCTACGAAAGCGGGTTCAATAATTTTACCAATTTCCATAAGTATTTTAAGCAAATAACCGGTAAAAGCCCATTGAATTACCAAAGAGAGTTTATCCACACCAAAACAAGTTCCTGGTAAGGGAGAGCATCGAAACAAGTGCGGTAAAAACCCACAGACTAAAGGCTGAAAAGAAAAACGCCTATTCAAGCGTCCTCGCTTGAATAGGCGTTCACGCTTGAACGGGTATAGTTTTTATCTATACTCAGCTGTCTGCGTTTTTTAATATTCACGTCATTGCGAGCGCAGCGTGGCAATCCCCTACTTACAGAGCGGACCTTCTTATTGGGGATTGCCACGTCGTTCCTCCTCGCAATGACGCGTCGAGAGAAGAGACTTACGGCCCCTCTATGCGCGAAGCGGAGAGAGGGGTGACAAGTGCAGCGATGTCGGGGTGAGTCAATCTCGTGCGATCGATCTTTTACAGCCCCCTTATATTGTTAGGCCGGAAGCAGATTCAGGAACCCCTAAAGAGACCAAAAAGTGGGTTTACATGTAAACCCACTTTTTGAGACAAAATTTAGTTTAATGCATTGATTTTCAATAAACTAAATCAATGTAAATCATAAAAAGTGTAAACCCATGTAAACCCACTTTTAGCTACTCAACCGGGTAGGGGCCTTGTTCAAAAACGGTATCATGGTAGCCTTTGCTGCCTACATCCCGAGATAAACGGCTTCTGAAATCGATGCCCTCGCTCAGGCATTGCAGTACATAGGCAAAATCATATTTGGGTTGCCAGCCCAGCTCGGCACGGGCACGACTGTTCACATAAACACGGTCTATATGCGGAAACATCGTCCATTGCTGAAAGGCAAAAAGTTGTTCGTAATCCGGGAAGAGCCGTTTTACCACTTCCGGGGCGTTGGTGTGGAGCATCGCCAGGTCATCCCTGGTAAACGGTGTTGTCGCCGAAATGATATAACGTCCAAACCCGATTGCCTTGGCCTTTTCAACTGCCAGGATATGCGCATCGACAACATCTTCCATTTCTACCCGGCGATACAGCAGCTCATTTGCCTGTACATTGGGCGCGCTGTATTTTCCGCGCACGGCGGCATCGTCATCCGCCTCGGGGAAAAATCGGGATGTCCGTAAAATCACTATGCCCAGGTTGTGTTTGCGGGCAAACATTTCGCACAGGTTTTCGGCCGCTATTTTGGTTACACCATAAATGTTTTTGGGAATGGGGATTACTTCTTCGGTGATCCAGGCTGCCGGCTCGCCAGCTGCAGGATTCATGGCCGCGCCAAATGTGCTGGTGGTACTGGTATAAACAAAGGTGTTTATACCGGCAGCTACGGCCTCTTCCAGTAATACCAGTGTGCCCGAAACATTGGTGTCGATAAAGTTTTGATTGCTATGCGTAGCGATGTGAGGTTTATGCAGCGTTGCCGTATGGATCACGGCATATACATTTTTCAGGCAGTTGCTTACAAATTCCCGGTTGGTTATAGAGCCCACATGATCTGTAAACGCCGATGCTTTGATATCCACACCCCTCGCTTGAACGCCTTGTCCCTTGAGGCTGCGCAAAATAGCTTCGCCCAGGTGACCGGCGCTTCCGGTTACAAGAATATTCATGCAACAAAAATATCCGGTTTGCTTTAGAAAAACCAATTGCTCATAAAAAAAGACGCCTGGTGTTAGGCGTCTTCTGCAAATACAAACAGGGTTAAGGCAGGCTATATTCTGGGGAACAACCGCTGTACACTTTCCTTGGTTAAATGCCTGGGATAGGATACCTCCGCGAATTGTTCGCCATGCATAACGGAGATCTCCGACGGAAGCTTTGATCTGAAGATAGCATGAAGTTGAGCGTACGTATAATGAACGTTGTTGTTGAGCTCATACACCGCCGTAGTAAGCCCGGCATAAGCCGCATTGAGGCGTTGCTGCGGCGTGCCATGATGTTGTGGCGAATTATAATAATAATCGCCGGAAGCATATATGGCCGAGTAATAGGTTTTGATCTGTCCCCAAAGCCATTGTTTGGCCAGCCCCATATAATAGCCCGAAAAGAAATCGGCTTCCAGCTCCCGTTCGGATGGTTGTGCATAGTCGTTCCAGCCTACGGTAAATTGTACCCTGTGCCCCCACTCATGCGCCAGTACGCCATCAACCGGTAAGGGCGATAAGGTATTGGTATTGGGCAGCTTGCTAAACGAGTTAACCAGGTAATAAAACATCTGGTAACCGAATAAAATTCTACCATCCGGACTGGCATAGGCGTTTTTATAGTCGGCAGTAGGCTCATACAATACATGCACTTCTGCAGGGATACCCAGCCAAAAGTTACGCTGATTGGTAACCTCACCAGCAAAGAACTGGTTGTTCTGCGCTATTTTAAAATCAAAGGTATTTGCAGGGCCAATGGTACCGGAGTTGGAGTAACCGGTAGCATAGCCCAAACAGCCGGCCATATCTTTTACGCTGGCATTTTTATCGGGAGCGGGGCTATTGTCTTTTTTGCAACTGCCTAAGCCAATAGCAGCTATTGCAAGAAGTACTATTATTTTTTTCATACGATCAGTTTTAAGAAACATCTGTTTGAATACAAAGCAGGTTATCCATATTGAAACACATACCTTTGACCTTGTCGCCGCGAGCGGTCCTTTTTGCCCCGCCGTGTTTTAGGGTAAGGCGGCTGGTCCTTGTACCATCGCCCAATGGCAATGGTATAGGCGGGTAAGGACAAAAGATCGCCGGGTTGGCTGCCCTTCGTCGAGCTATCCATCAATGCAATACCTATGATCAGTAATAGGAGGCTTTTCATTTAATGGGAGTAAAACATCAGGGCAAACCAGGTTAACCACATCTTAGTAAATAAATTTAGTTTTGGTTTTATCGTCGAGTACGATGGTTTTGGCCTCGCCCGTTTTTAAAACATAGGGGTTGGTATTGGTGCCATCGCCCAATGACATCACCTGGCTTACGAGGTATTGTTTTAAAATGGAATTGTAGTTTTTATAAAGAACAATACAGCTCTTAAACTGGGGATCAATAGTGAGCGCGGCTGAGGTTTGACCCTTAGGAAGCGGGCCTATCTTATAGGTTTTATGGCTATCGGGTGATTTATCACTATTGATCTGATCAATGGTGGTGCCTTTGAACACAGCGATATACAGTGTATCAATAGCTATTGTAAAGTTTGAGGAGCTTTGTACAGAAATGCTTGTTCCTTTATTGGCGGGGGGATCAACACCATTATCGTTTTTCTTGGAGCACGCCGCGGCAAAAATCGCTGTTGCCAACAGCATCATAATTGATATCTTTTTCATGATAATAGATTTTACCCCAAAGTAAAAGCATGCCTAAAAGCCTATCAATCGCAGAAAATTGGTGTTTTGCTTTCTACCTGTTTTCAGGTAGAAAGGGGGGTATACGAGTCATCAATAACGGTGTTCTGTACAGACGCATATTTGCGTCTCTACAATAAAAAGATAATGGCTCAGATCAACCCATTTTCAAGCGCAAGCTTGATGAGCGCAGCCGAATTGCTTACCTCAAACTTCGTCATAATGTTCCGGCGATGGGTTTCGACCGTTAAATGACTCAGGAAAAGCGTATCTGCCATCTGCGCGGTTGTTTTACCTTCGGCAATGAGGGCGAGCACCTCTTTTTCGCGCCGGGTAAGTTTGGGCAGCGAGATTGATCCAGGCGAAGCCAATTCCATTTGTATCTCATCGCCCAGGTAAATATTGTTGGTGTAAACGGCTTGTATTGCTGCCAGAAGCTGTTTCCTGTCGGCGCTTTTTGACAGGTAGCCCGATGCCCCGTTCTGGATCATGCGGGTGATGCCCGATCGTTCGGTATGAGTACTCAGCGCAATTACTTTCACAACCGGGTATTTCTTTTTGATGAGTTTGCACAGCTCGTAACCATTCATCCCCAGCAGATTAATATCCAGGAGGATAACATCGATATTATTGTTTTCCAGAAAGCTTAAAGCATCGGTACCGTTGGTAAAAGCACCCTTGACGGATACATCCTTACTTGTGGCCAACAAGGCCCGCAAGCCCTCCAGCACCATGGGGTGGTCATCTACCAACAACAAGTTTATTGTTTTATCCATTGTTCACTTTCAAATCAATATTCACAGTGGTACCCACTTCTTTTGATGATTGAATGTCCATTGTTCCCTGCAAATATCGGGTACGGTTTTGAACATTAAATAATCCCATGCCGCTTTTATCCATGGTTGTATCCACATCAAAGCCATTGCCGTTATCCTCAACAGTAATGCTAAAATGGTTTTCACTCTGGATACATTGTACCAGGATCTCGGAGGCATTGGCATATTTTAACGCGTTGCCCAATAACTCCTGTATAATGCGGTAAATGGTTAACTGCTCCTGCTGCGACAGGTGTTTACTTAAATTAGTGGCGTAAAAATTAATAACAGTAGCCGGTGTTTGCAGGTTTTCGCACAGATCAGACACCGCCGCTTCCAGGCCAAAACGCAACAGGTTCTCGGGCATGGTATTATGGGCTATGCGGCGGAGTTCTTTAACGGCATCGGCCATTTGCTCAATAATGGGCTGCAAGCCAGGTTGCTGTGTTTGGTTGGCCTGACTTTGCAAGTGTAATTTAATACCCGCCAGCGTGCCGCCCAGGCCGTCATGCAGGTCGCGGGAGAGGCGGGTGCGCTCTTTCTCCTGTCCCTCCAGCATGGCGTTGAATGTTAATAATTGCTGCTCGCTTTCTTTTTGTTTAAGTTGCTGCTGATGCAATATTTCGTTCTGCTCAGCGGCTCGTTTTCTATTTTTGGCGATGGTAAAATAGGTAAGCAGCAGCAATGTCAGGATAATAAGCGCGCCCAGTAAAAGCACCAGGAACAAACGATTTTTGTTAAGACTAAGCTGTTGTTCTTTTGCCTGGTTTTGCAATTTTAAGATGTCCTTTTCTTTTTTAGCCGCCTGATACTTTTCTTCCAGTCCGTTAAATTTTAGTTTCTCGTCGGTTTTGTTGATGCTATCGGCAAGGGCCGAATAGTGTTCCATCCAGTTTAACGCGGCGGTGTTGTTTCCGGTTGCTTTTTCTATCTCGTACAGTATTTTATAAATGCCAATACGATCGAGTTTTATCGTATCTTTCAGTTGCCGGTTGAGGTTATAGATCTGGTAGGCTACGGGTTTGGCAGCAGTGTAATTCTTTTGCGAATACAACACATCATATTTACCAAAAAGGATGTTGATAGAATTATACTGATCGCCAATTTGTTTGGCAACCGCCAGGGCTTCGTTGTAATTAACCAGGGCCTGATCATGCTGTCCTTGTTTTTGATACCAGTTGGCATTGCCGTAATAATACTTAAGCCAGGGGTACGATTTGGGGTAGGCCTGCAGTATCTTCAGCGCCGAATCTAAATAAGGTTTGGCTTCCTTTAATTTACTCTGTTCGGTTAAACAAAGGGCCAGCCTACTATAGTCGATCGCAAAATAGCTTTCCGTTTTTGGGCCCTTATAATCAATCAGTTCTTTTTTATAGTAATATACCGCTTTTTCGTACTGTTTAAAATTCAGGAAAGTGGTAGCCAAAGAGGCATTGGTGAACGCGATATTGCGCTCGTCTTTTGCGGCCTCGTAAAACGGAAGAACTTTTTTGATCAGGATATCGGTTGATTGTACCATGTTGCCCTGATCGTCATATATGGTAGCTATCTGGTTCCATATAGTGCCCAACAGTTCGTTTTTCCGTTTGATGGTATCGCTGATCGGAGTATCCTTTGCAATATTTAATGCCGATAATGCCTGCGGAAATTTACGGAGCGACATATAGGCTGTCCCCTCTTCAAATTTAGCCCAGGCCATGCCATAACCATTCTTTGCCTTAGAAAATATCTGATAGGCCTCTGTAGAATATTTTATAGCCGGCTCATTATGCCCGTCATTCAATCTTAAATAATTATCACTTAGCCGGAGCAGGGTAAAGCCCCTGCTGGTATCTGTTTGTGTTTTTAGCAGGCTGGTTAAACTATCCCGCCGTTTAATAAGAATGGGTACCTGAGCAACAGCATCGTCAGTGCACAAGAAGAGGCTTAATGCAAGCATTAAAAAATTAACGGTAACCGAAAAAGTTGCTTTAGGTGAAAACATGGGTTAATTGTTCTTTAACCAAGATATGCATAATATGTTTAATATATAAACAGGCAGATAGCTTCGTAATGAGCCGTTGTTTTTTGGCAAAAGCTTGTATTATACCGAAAAGGAGAAATATGTAGAGTTTATTCTACATATAATAACCGGGAAGAATAACAAAAACAATAGTTACATACGGAATCGTAAAGAGATGGACCGTCCCAATGCCTGGGCCAGTTCCGGGTCGATCAACGGGCCCTCGCCTTGTTGTATCCATGCTCCGCGAACATCTTTCTGAATGATTATTTTTTCGCCGTTTAACAATATTTCAAGCTCTGTAGTTGCCTTGCTGATTGGCGTGGTGTTTATCTGGTAAACGTGATCTGTATCGTTATAAGTTATGCGTAGTGGCAGGCCCATCTTTTTCTCCTCGGGGGTAAATATACAATTGTTGATGATAAATCTGGTATTTTAAAGAAAACTGGTGTACGGATTGTTCATGCAGCCAGCTGATGGCTCACAATTTCTATCAGGTTATTCATCCCAAAAGGTTTGTGCAGCACACCATCTGGGGCGCCTTCCTGTTTTAAATAGGCTTCGGTATCATCGCTGTCAGTACAAATAATTACGGGGAGTGTTTGGGTTTCTTTGTTCCATTTCAGCAGGCGGCATACATCAATGCCATCTATGCCTGGTAAAACAGCGTCGAGAATAACGAGATCCGGGTGATCTTTACGGATGCTGCCAAATATATGTTCGGCACTATCAAGCGTTACCACATCGTAGCCATTATTGCCCAGTATATATGACATTACTTCGGTCATCAGGCCATTGTGGTCAACAATTAGTATCTTTTTTGCCTTTATCGTTTCCATCTCTGGGTAAATATGCAAAGGCCATGCCACTGATTAACTTGATGTTACGGGGAGGGTGCTAAGAGTCAAGATATTAAGCGCCAGGAATCAAGAAAGGACTGTCCGGTACAGTCTTTAACTCTTGTTTCCTGGCCCTTGCTTCTTAATTAAATGTGGATAAACAATTCTTCTTTTGGACGGCGCACTTTGATCATTTGGCTATAACGATCATCATCGGCGCGGAAACCGACGGCGGCGATAACTGAAGCAGTTAGACCTTTTTCTTTTAATCCCAGTATTTCATCAAATTTTTCGGCATCAAAACCTTCCATTGGTCCGGCATCAATACCTTGATCAGCAGCGGCGCTTAACAATACACCCAATGCAATGTATGCTTGCTTGTGCGACCAGGCTATATTTTGCTCCCTGGTACGGCCGTTCAGTGCTCCTAAAACAACCTGCTCATAACCTTGTAGGGTTTCACGGGCAACATTACGGGTTGAAGCAACGAGGTCGATGAATTTTTTGCCAAAATCATTGTCAAGATTAGTTACCGATGCAAAAACAAACAAGGCAGATGAATCGGTGATTTGCGCCTGATCGTAACCAGCGGCGCGCAGCTTGGCTTTAGTTTCGGCATCCCGAACAACAATTACTTTGTATGATTGCAAACCATATGATGATGGTGCTAATTGCACCGCACTTAACAGGTTATCTAATTGGTCGGCTGTTAGTTTTTTAGCGGGATCGAATTTTTTGATGGCAGAGCGCCATTGTAATTTATCTATGAGTGACATATCTTTTTTTATTTGTTGGAACAAAATTAGATGTTCAAACAGTTAGAATAGTCACCAACGTGTCAATTAGGTGTTTAAACACCTAATTGACACGTTAACCTGATCTGCTTATAAATTGGCCTTCTGCTTCAGCTCATCCTCTTTCTCATCCTGCTCTTTCCTCAGGCGGCGTTTTTCCTGTCTTATATCTTTCCGGGTTTTGCCGGCGGTATCAATATTGTCTATTTTTAGCTTGTACTCTTGCTTAAGGGCTTCAATTTGCTCTTTTAATTTTTCCTTAGCGGTTTTCTCTTTTTGCTTTTCCTGCTCCTCAGCTTTTTTAGCGGTAGTATCTTTTTTACCGAAGAGACGCTGGAAGAAGTTTGGTTTCTTTACCGGGTCTTCCAGTACAGGCATTACCTCATTGTCATCACTTTGTTTCATCAGGCTGTCGGCAGTGGCGGTATCCACCGGCGCGATGGCCCGGCGCAGGCTTTCGCGCAGACGAACGCCATAAAAGCCATAAGCATTGGTATCGCGGGCCGTATAGCCTTTTTGCGCCATTAATTTACCAATCAGGTTAAAATATCCATGCAAACCAGGACGGAGCGTTCCATCGGGCTGAAAAGCATATAAGCCACCCTTTGGATATGGTACAATGCTGGCCAGATAAATACTTTCGCCCAGGGTAAGTTCTGCCGGTGATTTTCCAAAATAGTAATGTGAGGCCTCAGATATGCCATATATGCCACGGCCCCATTCAATAATATTAAAGTAAACCTCCAACATCCGGTTTTTGGTCATCACCCGGTTATTCTCGATGATCCAAACAATCAGGATCTCTTCAATTTTACGGGCAAGCGTTTTTTCGCGGCTTAAAAAGGCGTTTTTTACCAGCTGCATAGATATACCGCTGCCTCCCCGTTTAAACTTTTTGGTTTTAAAATCGGTCACCAATGATTTGCGCAGAGCTTCTTCAACAAAACCGTGATTGGTGTAAAAGGAAGGATCTTCTGCGGTCATTACTGCATTGCGCAAGTTGGGCGAAATCTGCTCCAGTGGTGTAAACTCCGGATTTTCGGGCCCGATCACATGCGGCGACATGGGCTTGCCTTTTTCATATGGCGTGTATACAAAAGTGCTGTTTAGCTTGGTGAGGTCGGTTTTGCCATACTTCACTATCCTGAAATTATCCTTGCTCAGGCGCGAATCAAATTGCAGATCATCGGGCTTGGATGAATCCATATAAAAGTTAAGCGCGTAGTTGAGCTTGCCCGCAACCTGTATGCCGTCCAAAGCGTCAAACATACCGGATGGGAAAGAGTCGAAGATATCAGGGGCATTTAACCAGCCGGTATTGATCTTGAGCTCATAAATTTTTACCGGGTTCAGCGTGTATTTGATAAAGGGACGAGCTGTAAGCTTTTTGATGTGAATGAGCGATGAACTATCAACAGATACATAATTGCTGCCCACAAACACATTAGCATCAATAGAAGCATCGGGGAAAACAATATTATCTGATGATATGCCCGGGTGATTGATGAGCAGGTTATGTACAGCCCATGAACCATAAATTTTTGTTTCGCCGCCGCTATGCTCCACCTTGGTAAGCTTGGTGCTGATGGTATCGAAATTCAACACCAGCCTGAATTTTTTTTGTATGATGGGCAACTCCACTTTTTTACCATCGGCATACAGTTTTACATCGATGTCTTTATCAGAGGGGTGCATTTTACCGGCTATATGCCAGGTGGCTGTGCCGTTATCCACATCAATGGTTGAGGTAAGGTTTCCGTCTTTGATCAGTGCGGTTTTAGCCAGCAGTTTTAGGCGCGTGCTGTCGTCTCTAAAACTGATTGAAAAATTATTCAGGTGCAGGTTATCCGGGATCTTGTAAAGCACTTCGTTCACCAGGTGATCGGCCAGGTCGGCCAGGTCAACCTTATCATGCGTTGCGGTAGTATCTTTTTTCTTTTTGAACAGGAAGTCGAAGTTTTTAACCCCTTTTACGCTGGTGAGGTTAATAAAGCCGTCCTGCAGGGAAACATCGGCCAGTTTGATATCGCCGACAATAAGCGGCAGCAGCTTAACACTTACAACCAGGCTCTTGATATTCAGTAAACTATCGCGCTGCTCGGGCACTATCGAGATGTCTGAAAATGCTACTGTGCTGGAGCCTGTAAAGTGGGCCGAGCCTATTTTTACATCTAAATTATAATCCCTCCTGGCTTTTGCTTTAGCTTTGCTGATGGCTTTTTGAAGCAAAGCCTCGCGTTTTGAATAGGCAATGTAGCCACCTATTAAAAGGATAAGCAGTAAGGGTATCAGTATAAATGCGGCTATGCGTATGTATTTAGGATTAAGACGCTTCATGTGTAAATTTTTCCAAAACTAAACTAAATCTTATCCCCTGCAAACGGTTGTTTCTGCAAATTGTTTCTTTAACAAACGCAAATCAACGGCCTGTTTTCATAAATTTGCCATAATATTATGATAATTACCAAAGAACAAGTTTTACAAGCCCTGGGCAATGTGGAAGAGCCGGATCTGAAAAAGGACCTGGTTACCTTGAACATGATACAGGATATTCATATAGATGGCAACAACGTTAGCTTTTCGGTGATATTGACCACGCCGGCCTGCCCGCTGAAAGCAATGATAGAAAATGCATGCCGTAACGCTATCAGTCACTTTATAAGCAAAGAGGCTGTGGTGAGCATTAACATGACCTCGAGGGTTACATCGCAAAAAAATACCGGCGTTCCCGGTGTTAAAAATATTATAGCGGTAGCATCTGGCAAAGGAGGTGTTGGTAAATCAACCGTGGCTGCAAACCTGGCATTGGGATTGGCTAAAGCCGGAGCTAAGGTAGGCTTAATCGATGCAGATATTTATGGCCCATCTGTCCCTATTATGTTCGGACTGGAAGGGGCCCGCCCGCAAGCCAGCGACGTTAATGGCAAAACACGTATTGAGCCGATTGAAAAATATGGTATCAAACTGTTGTCCATCGGCTTTTTTACCGATCCAAATCAGCCCGTACCATGGCGCGGGCCGATGGTATCAACCGCGGTAAAACAACTATTTAATGATGCCGACTGGGGCGAACTGGATTATTTAGTGATAGACCTGCCGCCAGGAACCGGCGATATACATATTACGGTTACACAAACCTTCCCGGTTACAGGAGCGGTAATTGTAACTACGCCGCAAAACGTGGCATTGGCCGACGCTAAAAAGGGGATAGGCATGTTTTTAATGCCGGCCATAAATGTGCCGATACTAGGCGTGGTCGAAAACATGTCGTACTTTACACCTGCCGAATTGCCGGAGAATAAATATTATATTTTTGGTAAGGGTGGCGGGCAAAAACTGGCCGCGCAACTGGATGTACCATTTTTAGGTGAAATTCCGTTAGTAAAGGGTATAAGCGACTCTGGCGATGCGGGCAAGCCAACCATACTGGAAGAAGATGGGGTAATGACCCAGGCATTTTTAGAGATGGCCCGCCGCGTGGCGCAGCAGGTAGCTATTTCAAACGCGAAAGCTGTTGGTTCATTAGTTCAATAATTCAAGGTTTATTGGTGCCTTGTCATTAATTAGGTAAGATTACATGGTTAAGACCAATGAACTAATAAACTGATGAACAAATAAACAAATTGTTGTAACTTTACTTTATATTATAATTTAGTTAAAATGAGTTTATTAAGTCAAGTAGAGACAGCCTTAGATACCATCCGCCCGTATTTGGAGGCTGATGGCGGGAATGTTTCGATTGAGGAGATCACCCCAGAAGGTGTAGTTAAATTAAAATTGTTAGGTTCATGCGGGTCATGCCCCATGAGCATCATGACGCTTAAAGCTGGCATTGAACAGGCTATTAAAAAAGCTGTTCCGGAAGTGACCGGGATTGAGGCTATCAACCTGACAGACATTGACGACCCTAACGCGGTGCTTCCTGAAAATTTGAGATAATGTTAAGTATTGTTAAAATGCCAGCCTTATTTACGGCATTAACGTACTTTTGTTAAAGTTTTGAAACTTTTTCCGGGCATAGCCTGTAATATATCCGGGGAGGGTGATTGGTATATGAAATATCTGATAGCCATATTATTTTTATTTGCATCAATTGGCGCCTTTGCACAAAAACATGACGACAGGCCCGTTGTGCAGTTTACAGGTGTTGTACATAACGCCGATAGTGCCAGTGTGATCGTTCCTTATGTTACCATTACTAATACTTCGGCGCATAATTCGGCAGGGCAATCAAACTATAAAGGTTACTTTTCATTTGTAGTTCACGAGCAGGATACCCTGCGCTTTACCTGCGTTGGATACGGACCTGTAACGGTTGTTATACCTTCCAATGTGCCTAATAAAAGCTATACCCTGCAAGTTAACCTGAAAGCACAGATCATTAATCTGCCTACGTTCCATGTGTTCCCATGGGCTACTACAGATGAGTTTAAGAAAGACTTTTTAGCTGTAAAACTGGCCGATGATGACCTGGAGATAGCGCGTAAAAATATTAACCGTACCACCTTAGTTGCTTTAGGAAACGTATTGCCCCGTGATGCCCAGGAAATACAATCGGCTACCGCCCAAAGCATGCATAACACTATCCTGAATTCGCATTCACTAACACCAAACCCATTACTTAATCCGTTTGCCTGGGGAAGCCTGGTTAAACAGATAACCGATGCGGATAATAAAAGCAGTAATTAATTCTGAAGCTCAGAGTTTGAAGTCATAAGTATTTTTATAGGCTCGGAAAGATCTTCGTTTTTTGACTTATAATCCAAGACTCCAACTTACGACTTAAACTATCGTCCCTTTTTAACAGCAGGGAATTTCATTTTGTAGTCAACGTCAACCATGCCTTTTGAAATATCGTTCAGTTTTTTCTCGATGAGACGTTTGCGCAGCGGACTTAGCTTGTCGGTAAACAATTTACCTTCAATATGGTCGTATTCATGCTGTATCACGCGCGCAGCAAGACCTTTGAAGCTTTCTTCGTGATGCTTCCATTCTTCGTCATAATAAGATAATTTTACAACGGGTTTGCGGTATACATCCTCCCTGATATCGGGTATGCTCAGGCAGCCCTCATTAAAGCCCCATTCTTCGCCGGTTTCTTCTAATATGGTAGCGTTGATGAATACTTTTTTAAAGTCTTTCAAATCAGGCTCATCATCACTAAAAACAGAAGCGTCAACCACAAATAATCGCATAGACATGCCCACTTGAGGGGCTGCTAAGCCAACACCGTGCGCGGCGTACATGGTTTCAAACATGTTTTCAACCAATTCTTTGATATGAGGGTACTCGTCTGGTTCAATGGCTGTTGCTTTTTTCCTTAAAACAGGATCTCCGTAGGCGATGATAGGATACTTCATTTTACAAAAATACAGGATTATTCTTATTTAGGTTCAAATTTCAGTGTAATTAGCTTGTCAATATCAAAAATTTCGTTGCTTATTTCTAATAATTGATCGGCTGTAACGGCATTTATTTTGGCAAAAACATCTTCCAGTGTATCAATATGATTAAAATCGAGCAAACTTTTTGCCATTGATATAATCAGGCTCATGCGGTTTTCCTCGGCCAGGGCAATCTGCCCTATAAATTTTTCTTTGGCCTGGTGCAGCTGCAGTGTACCTAGCTTTTGCTCTCGCAGTTTTTTTAATTCTTTGTGTACCAGGCGCGATGCTTTGTCGGCTTTCTCGGCATCGGTGCCAAAATAAATAGAAAAAATACCGGTGTCGGTAAGCGTAGTATAGTTCGACTCAATAGTGTAGGCAATACCATACTTTTCGCGGATCTCCAGGTTCAACCGGCTGCTCATACCCATGCCTCCCAGCAAGTTATTAAGCAGTAATAAACCACTTTTGTGCTGATGTGAGGAGGAATAGGCCTGGTTACCAATAATACAATGCGTTTGCGATATCGGTTTTTTAACAATATGAATGCCATTTTGATTGGCCTGCGGAACTATCCTGTTTTTTTGAGGATGATGCGCAGGGATAGCCCCGAAGTATTTTTCGGATAACTTGATGATCTTTTTAAAATCATAATTGCCATGAACGGCAAATATCATTTCGGAGGTGCTGTAATTGGCCCGGATAAAGGCCCGGATATCATCGCCGTTCATCCGCCCAACAGATTCGGTTGTACCTAAAATGTTGTTGCCGAGGGTGTGGCCTTTAAAAAGGAGTTCTTCAAAATCGTCCTGTATGGCTTCTTCCGGCTGATCGAGGTAGGAGGCTATCTCATCCAGGATCACACCTTTTTCTTTTTCCTGCTCATCCTCTGGAAAGGTGGAGTGGAACAGGATATCCTCAAACAGGTCCATCGAGCGCTCCAGATGCTGGTTAAGCAACGACGCGTGTATACAGGTGTACTCTTTGGTGGTATAGGCATTCAGATCGGCTCCCACCAGTTCCAGGCGGTTTAAAATTTGATTGGTATTGCGCCTTTCGGTTTCTTTAAACAGCAGGTGTTCAATGAAATGCGCGAGGCCCTCCTGTTGCGGAGCCTCATCGCGCGAGCCGGCATTTATAATAAAACAGCAATGGGTTATGGCAAAGGGGGCATGTTTATATAATATGCGGATGCCATTGGGTAAAGTGTATGCCTGGTAGTCGATCATGGATGGCAAAGATACATTATATGCGGTATAATTATTTTGATGCTATTGTAAGCGATTTATACTATTTTAGGGCAAAAATCGTAATGCGTATGTACCTGCTCAGCATACCATAGTTAGAAATGCCCCAAACATTAAAGTAATCCCCCTCGTATGAAAATTAAAATTGCCGATCTCGAATTTGAACCCCTCATTAGCGAAAAAGTAATAGTTGAACGCACTAAAGCCATTGGTCAGCAATTAAATGCCGATTATCAGAACAGTATCCCGGTATTTGTTGGCGTACTGAACGGCAGTTTTTTATTTATTGCCGACCTGATCAAAGAGATTGACCGCCCATGCGAAATTGCCTTTACCAAACTGGCATCCTATTATGGCGGCACAACCAGCAAGTTGAAGATCCGCGATGATATTGATTTGATCATGGATATTAAAGACCGTGATGTAGTAATTATTGAGGATATTGTGGATACCGGCAATACTCTGCATTACCTCATTGATAAACTAAAAAAACGTAACCCTGCATCCATAGCTGTATGCTCTTTATTACTAAAGCCGGAGGCATTACTTAGCCCTATTGAGGAGCTGAAATATGTAGGTTTTGAGATCGAGAATGAGTTTGTTGTAGGTTATGGCCTGGATTACCAGGAAATGGGTAGAAATTTGAGAGATATTTATAAGAAAATATAGCCCCAACGTCATTGCGAGGTACGAAGCAATCCCTAACGTTACAGAGCGACTTTGCATATTTGCCCTGCTAATCGGGGATTGCCACGCTGCGCTCGCAATGACGATTGTTATAGAAATGGGTGCCTAATCAACCCCAACCATGCCCGCAATCTCACTCAGGAACAACACGGCCTGATCAATACTGTTTACACCTTCAATGCTGAGGCGCAGGGTGTTTTTTACTTCTTTGAGGTTGGTACGACGCATGTTTGATTGCACAAAAGTGAGCACATTGCGGAAGGCGTCTGTCTCGAAATATGCCGATTGCTGGTCGCTGATAAAATAGCCGCGCAATACATTCTTTTTTAGGGAGATCTTTTCAAAGCCAATAGCTTTGCCCAGCCATTGCATACGCATGGTGTTCAACAAGTCGTTAACCTGCGGCGGTACTTTGCCAAAGCGGTCGTGTAATTGTTGTTGAAACGCTGCCAGTTCCACCTCATTTTCCAGTTTGGATAGCTCGGTGTACAGGTTATAACGTTCGGATATATTGGTTACATACTCATCGGGGATCAGGATCTCCAGGTCGGTATCAATTTGGGTAAAAGCGATAAACGGACGCGGTTTTTCGTCGGGGAAAACGCCTTTAAATTCATCGTCCTTGAGTTCTTGTATGGCTTCGTCCAATATCTTATGATACATATCAAACCCGATCTCGGCAATAAAGCCGCTTTGCTCGGCGCCCAGCAGGTTGCCGCTGCCGCGGATGTCCAGATCGCGCATGGCCACGTTAAAACCACTGCCCAGGTCACTGAACTCTTCAATCGCACTCAGGCGTTTGCGGGCTTCGCTGGTTAAGGTAGACAATGGCGGACTTAACAAATAGCAATACGCCTTTTTATTGCTCCGCCCTACACGGCCACGCATCTGGTGCAGATCGCTCAGGCCAAACATGTGAGCGTAATTGATGATGATGGTATTGGCATTCGGGATATCCAAACCGGCTTCAATAATGGTAGTGGCCACCAATACATCATACTCGTGGTTCACAAATTTCAGCATCACATCTTCCAGCGCGTCACCTTCTAACTGTCCGTGGGCAATACCCACACGGGCCTTAGGCACCAGCTTGTGGATCATACCACCCAGTTGCGGGAGATCGGCCACGCGATTATGGATAAAGAATACCTGTCCGCCACGTTCCAGCTCAAACTCTACCGCTTCTTTGATCAGCGTATCGTTAAACACATGCAACTCTGTAACTACGGGCTGCCTGTTGGGCGGTGGTGTGGAGATGATGGAAAGATCACGTGCCCCCATCAACGAGAAATGCAGCGTACGCGGAATAGGCGTGGCGGTAAGCGTTAACGTATCCACGTTGGCGCGCATTTGTTTCAGTTTTTCTTTGGTTGATACGCCGAATTTTTGCTCCTCGTCGATGATCATCAGCCCCAGGTCCTTAAATTTCACATCCTTGCTCACCAGCCGATGTGTACCGATGATGATATCCACCTTGCCTTCTTTCAGCTTCTCTAAAGTATCCTTGATCTGCCGGCTGGTTTTAAACCGGTTGATATAATCAATATTAGCCGGGAAGCCTTTGAGCCTGTCTGTAAATGTTTTGTAGTGCTGTGCCGCTAAAATGGTGGTTGGTACCAATATAGCCACCTGTTTGCTATCGGCTACGGCCTTAAATGCCGCGCGAACGGCAACCTCGGTTTTGCCAAAGCCTACATCTCCGCAAATGAGACGGTCCATCGGGTGCGGCGATTCCATGTCCTTTTTAAAGTCGGCGGTGGCTTTTTCCTGGTCTGGCGTATCCTCGTAAAGGAAGGAGGCTTCCAGCTCGGTTTGCAGGTAACTATCGGGCGAAAAGGCATTACCCTGCTGGGCCTTACGCAGAGCGTAAAGCTTGATCAGATCGCGGGCTATGTCCTTAACTTTTTTTTTTGTTGTTTTCTTCAAACGCTCCCAGGTATCGGTGCCCAGCTTGTTCATCTTAGGCACCGTGCCCTCTTTACCGCTGTATTTAGATATGCGGTTAAGCGAGTTGATGTTTACATACAGCAGATCATTATCGGCATAAATCAGGCGGATCATCTCTTGCTGTTTGCCGTTAACCTCCACCTTTTCCAGGCCTGCGTATTTGCCTATACCGTGGTCAATATGGGTAACGTAGTCGCCGGGTTTCAGGTCGCGCAGTTCTTTCAAAGTGATCGCCTGCGAGCGCTGGTAACCTTTTTTGAGCTTGTATTTATAGTAGCGGTCAAATATCTGGTGATCGGTATAGCAGGCCAGTTTTTGTTCATGGTCTACAAAACCTTCACGGATAGAAACGCTGATGGGGGTGAACTTTACGGTTTTATCCAGATCATCCAGAATTGCATATAAACGCTCTACCTGCCGGGCCGAGTCGGTGAGGATAAAATTCTCGATCTTATCGGCCTCGTTGTTTTTAAAATTGTGAATCAGCAGCGTAAAATCCTTATTGAAAGATGGCTGCGGCCGCATATCAAAATTGATAGACGTCGTAGGCTGATAGAAAAACTGTTTGCCAAATTCTACCACAGGGAAATCAAATAGCTGATCGGCTATCAGTTTCTCGTCGGTGAAACCAAATTTAGGGTCTATCCATTCGGGGTTCTGCGTTTTTTCTTCAGCAGATAGGGCCTTCCATAGGTTTACCGCCTTTTTAAAGCCGGTTTGGATAATGTCAAGCGTAAACTGTACGTCTTTGATCCATACCTGGGTGCCGGGTTCCACATATTCCAGCAGGGAAATATTGCTTTCGGTTAAAAACTTGGATTGTACATTGGGTACAATGGTGATGCTTTTAACCTGCTCAACAGACAACTGGCTTTCGATCTCGAAAGTGCGGATCGACTCAATAAAATCGCCAAAGAACTCTACCCGGTAAGGGAGGTTATGCGAAAACGAGAAGATATCAACAATACCCCCGCGAACAGAGAATTGCCCGGGCTCGTACACAAAATCAACCCGGTCAAAATCATACTCAATTAAAAACTCGTTAATAAACTCAATGCTCAGCTTGCTGCCAACGGCTATTTCGAGCGTGTTTTTTTCGAGCGATGAGCGGTCGATTACTTTTTCGGCAAGGGCCTCGGGGTAGGTTACGATCAATTGACCAAACTCGGTAGGGTGGTTAAGCTCATTCAGTACCTCGGCGCGTGCCAGTACATTGCTGCTATCGGGTTGGGTAAATTCAAAGGGCTTGCGGTAGGAGGAAGGGAAAAGCAGAGCTTCCTTACCGGTAAGGTTTTCCAGGTCGGCCTGAAAATAACCGGCTTCTTCCCGATCGGGCAGTACAAATACCATGTGTTTGTGCTGCAAAAAATACAAAGCTACCGCCATGGCCGAATCACTTGATCCGACTAAACCACGTAGCTGTATCCTTGGATTTTTGGAAGCGTTTAGCGCAGTTGCCAACGCTTTTATCCTGTCATCAGCTTTATATCTGTCTAAAATATCACGGATGTTCAAAACTGCGCAAATATACGGAAAAAGATGATAGGACTTTTGGGGACTATTGGATTTTAGGAATAGGAGACTTTTAGCGTATATGACTTTGGAATTATAAGGTTTTGGGGATTACAGTTCAATCATACTAAGGTCCAACGATCCAATCATATCACAGTCCATAGTCCTTACTCCAAAAAACTTTGTTCCAAAATGAAACAATCTCTATGAATTATTACTTTTTAATAGTAAATTGAATAAACTTATCATTATAACCTACCTATTGTTTTAACCTAATTTTATAACCATGAAGAATGCAATTATTTGGGGTATTGTCATTGGCGTATTAAGTGGAGCTTGGATGTTTGTGATGCACGGTTCGGGCATCTCACCAACCGACGAAAAGGTGGCCACACTGGAGTACTTTTCATTTCTGATTCCGGCCCTTGGGTTACTTATAGGGATCTACAACTATCGTAAAAACGACTGTAAAGGACAGATGGGCTTTTTGGAAGCCTTGATACAAAGTTTTAAAATATTAATTGCAGGAGGTATTGTAACCATTTTTGCCACCATATTATATTTTAGCTATGCGCATGTATCTATGAGCAACGTAATGGAGGCCTCGTCGGGCCGCATATTCGGGGCTTTGTTGGTGGGCGTATTACTGGCCTTTGCCGTATCTTTGTTGTATCATAACAAAGCGAACAAGGTTGATTAAAAGGCTCTTTTCAAAATATTTTGAACTGTTTTTCTGGGTAGCGGCTATGCTTGCCCTGGCTTTTAGTACGCCGGGCGCTGAATCGCATTTTACACTGTGCCCCTTAAAACTGATGGGCTTTAAATGGTGCCCTGGCTGCGGACTGGGGCATTCCATTATTTACTTGTTCCACGGCGATATCTGCAATTCCTTTCACGCCCATTGGTTGGGTATCCCTGCCGTGATCGTTATTTTTCACCGGATCTATGTTTTGAGCGTAGCTCGTGTTGCGCGGTTCGGGGAGCGCGGTTCGGGTTTTTAATTATTTGTTTACACGAGCCCCGCTCCACGCAATACGTACCACATTTTCACCGCCAAAATTTCCATGCTCACCGACATGTTCCTGCTGCTAACCAGTTTTCCATAGGCTCGTTTTGCTTATCGTAATACCTTTATATCATCAAACAAACGATAACCTTAAACGCTACGAAAATGAACACTTACCCAAATCCATATATGATGTTTGAAGGTATTACTCCCGAAGAGTTTTCCTTTTTACAACAGGCATTAGCCTCATTAACCGAAGATCAGCAACGGTATTTTATAGGTATTTATGGCAACAAAAGAAGAAACCCACAGGATATTCTGCTGGCCACGCTGCTTGGATTCCTTGGCGTATCAGGCGTGCAGCGCTTTATGACCGACCAGATAGGCATGGGCCTGGTTTACTTTTTTACCGGTGGCTTTTGCCTTATCGGTACTGTTGTAGACCTGATCAACTATAAAAACATAGCCACCGATTACAACAAACAAATGGCTATCGAAAGCTTCAACATTGCTAAAATGAGCAACTAAACAAGCCCTTCGGGGATGATAGTTTCACTATATATATATCAAAAAAAATCCACCTTCTGTTACGGGGTGGATTTTTTTGTTTGTTCATTGGTTAATTGACCATAGTCGATAGACCATGGTCCATGGTCTATCGACCATTGACTGCCTTATCTCTCACAGCCTTAAATTCCGAATGCGGTTTCCAGCCGGGAAAGGTGGTTTCGTTACTGAGTTTGGTGCCTATACGGTAAAGGATATCAGCAATCTGGGCCATGCCGGTAGCGTCCATATCGGCACTGTAATTATCAGCCGGTTGGTGATAGCGCTGCGAGTTATATTCCTTTTGCTTGTCTTCGCCGTAAGTAGCTCCCTGTGTTTTGCTGATGCTGCCATTGTTAATATCCAGTGCCGGAACACCCAGTTTGGCAAAATTAAAATGATCAGACCGGTAATAGCTGCCCGCGCCCGGGTGACGGTCGCCTACGGTGGTGAGGCCATCCTCTTTGGCTATATCGGCCACATAATCTTCCAGATCGTTTTGACCCTTGCCGGTGATAGCGATGTCTTTGGTTTCGCCATAGCTGCCCAGGGCGTCCATGTTCAGATCGGCAATGGTTTTGTTGAGCGGATAAACGGGATGAGTGGCATAATACTCCGAGCCCAGTAAACCCTGTTCTTCGGCAGTTACCGCTAAAAATACAATGGAGCGTTTGGGTTTTTCTTTGGCCTGTTGAAATGCTTTGGCTACGCTGATGATAGCGGCTACACCACTGGCATTGTCAACAGCGCCGTTATAAATGCTGTCGCCTTTGGCATCGGGTTTGCCAATGCCCAGGTGATCCCAGTGAGCGGTATACAAAATATACTCACCTGGCGATGTACTGCCTTTGATGGTGCCAATAACATTATGCGAGGTTGAATATTTAAGCTTATTGTTGATAGTTAAAGAAACTGAGCGGTTAAGCGGAACAGCCTTAAAACTTTTGCTGCGGGCAATAGCGCGCAGATCGCCGGTGATACCGGCATCAGCAAATAGTTTTTTAGCGGCGTCTTCCGTGATCCAGCCTTCCACCTTGCAGCGGGACATATGTTTGTCTGCCTGGGTAAGGTAAAGTTTAGCGCCCGAATTACTGTTGGATACCACTTCCCAGCCATAACTGGCAGGCTCGGTTTGGTGCACAATGATCACGCCGGCGGCACCCTGGCGGGCGGCTTCTTCAAATTTGTAGGTCCAGCGGCCGTAATAGGTCATAGTATCGCCTTTAAATATGGTAGGATCGCCGCTTTTAAAGCCGGGATCATTCACCAGCACAACTACGGTTTTGCCTTTTACATCCAGCCCGGCATAATCATTCCAGTGAAACTCGGGGGCGACAATACCGTAGCCGGCGAAAACAAGCGGCGAGTTTTTAAGTTGTACCGAATCAACCTCGCGGCGGCTAAAGGTTACAAAATCCGTGAGTTTATGCAGGCTCATTGGCGATTTAGCACCGCTGATCTCCATGGTTTCGGATGGTTGGCTGGTGATCTCCACCATGGGCACATCCTGTAAATAACCACCGTTATTGCCGGGTTCTAATCCGGCTTTTTTAAATTCCGATGAGATATAAGCTATGGCTTTGTTTTCACCGGGAGTAAAAGGCTTGCGCCCTAACAGTGAATCATTGGCCAGCACCGCGATGTGCGATTTGATCTCGTCGGGAGTTATGGCTTTGAGGGATTCCTGATCTTCCTTTTTATTTTGACTGCAGGCAGCAATCAATATGCTGCCGCTTAACGCCAGCAGGTAATGGTATTTGTTCTTCATATGTGTAAACGTGTTTATCCCAAATGTAGTTAAAGAAAATGCTTAGTGCAAGCAAAGACATACTCTGATAATAACAAAAAGCGGCTTCTTCAGGGCCGCTTTTATTGTTATTTGTCGGTACTATATAAAAATGTCAGGCAATCTGCTTTACTTGATAGGTAGCCTGGTCTTCTATTTTCTTGATCGCCTCAACGGTTTTCAGAAACGAATCGGGAGTTATGGAGATACTGTCGATGCCTTCTTCCACCAAAAACTGGGCAAAGTCGGGATAATCTGATGGTCCCTGGCCGCAGATACCCACCTTAATGCCGGCCTTTTTCGCTGCCCTGATCAATTGTGAGATCATCATTTTTACCGCTTCATTGCGTTCGTTATAGATCTCCGCTACCAGAGCCGAGTCACGGTCGAGCCCAAGCACCAGTTGGGTGAGGTCGTTTGATCCGATAGAGAACCCGTCAATATACCGGGCAAACTGATCGGCCAGGATCACGTTGGATGGAACTTCAGCCATCAGGTATACTTCCAAGCCGTTTTCGCCGCGAACCAGGCCATATTCCTTCATGGTTTCGTAAACCCGCAGCAACTCGTTGATGGTGCGACAAAAAGGGATCATGACCACCACATTTTTGAGTCCCATGGTTTCGCGCACTTTTTTGATGGCGCGGCATTCCATACCAAATGCTTCCTTATAAGCAGCAGAGTAATAGCGGGAAGCTCCCCGCCAGCCAATCATTGGGTTTTCCTCAGATGGTTCAAAATAACTGCCGCCGGGCATGCTGGCATACTCGTTGGTTTTAAAATCAGAGAACCGTACAATCACTTTATGCGGATAAAAAGCCGAAGCTATTTTACCAATCCCGAAGGAGAGCTTGTCTATAAAATAAGTTTGCTCATCGGCATAACCCTTAATGGTATCTTCAATCAGCGCGGTAAGGGCCTCGTCTTTCAGCTCCCGGTGTTGTAGCAAGGCCTGCGGGTGTATTTTAATATAATTGCTGATGATAAACTCCTCGCGCGCCAGGCCAACACCACGATGCGGATAACCGGCCAGCTTAAACGCGATATCTGGCGAGGCCACATTCATCATGATGGGGGTATCAACAGATGGGAGCGTACTCAGATCATACTCCTGTATTTTAAACGGAATATCTCCGGCATAGATGTAGCCGTTTTCGCCCTCGGCGCAGGATACGGTTACCTGCATACCTGTGCTCAATAATTCGGTAGCATTGCCACAGCCCACAATGGCCGGTACGCCCAACTCGCGTGCCACAATAGCGGCATGACAGGTACGCCCGCCTTTATTGGTGACTATAGCCGCCGCCTTTTTCATCAAGGGTTCCCAGTCGGGGTCGGTCATGTCGGTTACCAATACATCGCCTGGCTTAAAGTTCAGTTGCGCCAGGGAAACGGTATCTACGTTGTCCAATAAGTGTACCTTTCCGGATGCTATCTTGTCGCCAACGGCAATACCCTGTAATAGCAATTGCGTGCTCTTGGCTTTGACATCCATGGTAAATACCTGCAGGGTTTGCTGCGCTTTGCGTGAGTGAATGGTTTCGGGCCGGGCCTGTACAATGTAAAGCTGTCTGGTTTCGCCATCAACTGCCCATTCCACATCCATGGGGCACCAGCGGCCTTTAAGCGCGGTGTAATAATTTTCGATAGCAACCACCCAACTGGCCAATTGCAGGGCCATGTCATCAGTTAGGCAAAAATGTGCCTTTTCGGGTTCGGTAGTAGGCACTACTTTTACACGCGGCTCATTAGCTTCGCCATAAACCATCTTACTATCCTTAGTGCCTAATTTTTTTTCGATTAAAGGGCGCAGACCCGGTTTGCCCAGCAACGGTTTAAATATGGTAAACTCATCGGGCTTTACGGCTCCCTGAACAACCATTTCGCCCAGGCCGAAGGCGCCGTTGATCACCACTACATCTTTAAAACCGCTTTCTGTATCGAGCGAAAAAGCTACGCCGGAGGCGCCGATATCCGAACGCACCATTTTTTGTACACAAACCGAAAGCCCGATACGGAAATGATCGTACCCAAAGCTTTTGCGGTAACTAATAGCCCGATCGGTAAACAGCGATGCAAAACAATCACGTATGGCATTCAGCAGATCATCGGTGCCGGTTATATTTAAATAAGTATCCTGTTGTCCGGCGAAAGAAGCATCGGGCAGATCTTCGGCCGTTGCAGATGATCGGACGGCCACATCAACATCTGTTTTATCATAGTAGGCGCATAAAGCGGTATAAGCACCGGCTATTTGCGTTTTGATGTCGTCAGGGAATTTTCCATCGCGGATAAGTCCGCGGATGGTGCCACCGCATCTTTTAAGTTGTTCCAGATCATCCACATTGGTTTGGGCGATGATGGTGCTGATAAACACATCGAGCTTATTGTATTTTATGAAGCTATAGTAAGCATCGGCAACCACAATAAACCCGAAGGGAATGTCGATACCCAATAGTTTCAAATTTTGAAGCATTTCGCCAAGCGACGCATTTTTGCCGCCTACGCGGTCGATATCATTAATGCCAGCCTCGTTGAGTTGCAAAATATAGTTTGTTGTTTCCATAGCTGTATAATTTTGAATTAGTGGGTTAGTGAATTAGTGATTTTTTACATGCCTGGCGTGTCTTAAAAAATCGGGACTAATTCATTTGCATTTTTTTCTACAAAACTATCGGATAGCTCATTTGGAAACAGGATGTTCTACACAATAAATGATACTATATTAACCAATTATGCCTATTTTTAACATAAAAAAGTGTAAATGATATAGTTTATATAATAGAGTAAGGATTTATGTAGCAGGAACAAGGATCTTTGGAGGCGATAAAAAATTACTAATTCACTAACCCACTAATTCAGTAATTACCAATGCGCGCGCGGTTAAAAAAGTTGAGTACACCGGCTAATCAGTCGTTTAGTTTGGAGCTTACGGGGCATTATCACTCTTATAATGAACTGCATTATCACCCCGAAATTGAGCTCATTTATATTATCGAAGGGCATGGGGTACTGCTGGTAGGTGATAAAATAGAACCGGTTGCCGCCGGAGATTTGCTGATGCTGGGCGGAAATCTGCCGCATTTATTCCGGTTTGATACCCATACCTTTGAATATCCTTTGAAAAAGCAGGGGAGGATAAAGCTGCCGGTACAATTGCTTACCCTGCATTTTAACCCCGATATATTTGGCGCGCAGTTTATCAGCCTGCCCGAAAATGAATACCTGCGCATAGTGATACACCGGGCCGCGAACGTGCTCGCGTTTCAAGGCAGTCTGCGCACGCGATTAAAAGTTTTGTTGAGTCAGTTACTTAGCGCCACAGCCAGTGAACGCATACCTTTATTGATGCAATTACTGGCGCCCATAGCCAATGAAAAGGAATATCGCCCTATAAATCCGCAGATACAGCAGCATACCTTTAACGCGGGTGATGAAACCCGGCTCACCAAAATTTACCTATACACGCTGAATAATTTTCACCGGGTGATCACCCTAAAAGAGATAGCGGCGGTTATTTATATGGTGCCCAATGCCTTTTGCCGGTACTTTAAATCGCGGGTGCAGAAAAGTTATTTTGATTTTTTGCTGGAGGTGCGCGTGAACCATGCTTGTAAACTACTCAAAGAGACCGATTACAGTATGGTGATCATCAGTTATGAATCGGGTTTCTCCAATCTCTCCAATTTTAACCGGCATTTTAAAGCGATTACCGGGAAAAAGCCTTTGGCGGTGAGGAAGGAGTTTCGGCAGTATTTGTAGAAGGGGGCGAGTTTAATTAACAACGTCATTGCGAGCGTGGCAATCACTAACTATACAGAGCGGCTCTGCAAATAGGGGATTGCCACGCTACGCTCCTTTAGATTAGCATAATTATTATATTGAATTATTTGATTGAGAAAGAAGCAGGGTAAACTATGCTTCGCTCCGGGTTAGTGACTCACATTGCGATTAAGACCCTGCTTCCTTTTCATCAATA
>Ga0209437_100129_pt1 | contig 184661 bp, 166 predicted proteins | sample AraplaL_Cvi_mTSA_FD_184266 | JGI IMG/M metagenome (GOLD analysis project Ga0209437, IMG submission 184266) | Arabidopsis root microbial communities from the University of North Carolina, USA - plate scrape CL_Cvi_mTSA (SPAdes) (version 2) | ecosystem: Host-associated > Plants > Roots >...
TTTATGTTCTCAAGGGAGGACGGACGAAGTTCACCCTGCCGGACGGGAGCACGACGGAACGCGACTTGAAACCCGGCGATGCGGTGATCAATCCAGCCGTCACCCACGCCACGGAGAACCTGACCGATATCCACGTGATCATCGTGGAGATGAAGCAATAGCGGCGTGTCGGATCGATGGTGCACGGTGCTTCGCAGCGCGCCCGTCGGCTTCATCAAGACTGGAAACGGGACGGCGCCGTAGCGATACAGCGCCGTTTTTGTAAGTGGCTCTGACCCGCTTAGTTGTCTCAACCCTAAATCGAACGAGTTAGCAATGGCACGGGTAATTCAATGCCCGAATTTACAAGCCGATTATTTTGTTCCAATCGTTGATGTACATCTCCACACGCTGGAACTCGCCAGGTAGCAAAAGTCGATTATGGGCGACGAAATTTCGTGCCTTTTCGAGTTCCTCGAAACGTTGACGTACCCAATGCTGTGTGGGAATCAAGTCTCGAAAATCTTCCCAGTTTGAAGTCACGATATCGGCGAGATGCCCGAAATCCACATAACTAAGCTGTCCACGATCCTGACCTTCTAGCCAAGAGTTGTCTTGGGCATCTTTGACCCTACCAACCGCGAAGGTTTGGATCTTGTTTGGAATCTTATCCGCCCACCAGTTTATCCCGTGGCGCTCTTGCAAACGCTGAGCTATGAGTTCGCGAACTGAATTCTCAAAACAATAGACCAGAGCATATAGCCTCGCCATCTGAAGGGCATCATTCCGAAGGTCAATGCTAAATGGGTCAAGAACTTCGTCCAGCAGCACCCGTTCAGAATCGCGAGCATCGGCGCCCACACGAATACCTGCTGCTCGGAATTTTTCAGCATCTGCTTCAAACAAAATTCCGCGGAAAAGCCAGTCCCGAATCTCGCGTTTTTCAATCTTCAAGAAGGTGCTCCTTCAATGATTTGAAGATTGCATTGAAAACCTCGACATCCTTAGTCGCTGGCAAATGAATTTCTATGTTGTAGCGAAGACCAGCAATTGACGGAACTCCATCGTGCTCCAATTTCTCTTTCTTTTTCTCCGCAAGCGGCGGATCTTTAGTAGTGGAATTAGGATCATTCTTGACAGGAGTCTTGTCTGTTGTGCTGCCCAAATCGGCCAAACCAAGCAGCACAAAGAAAGTTTTACCTTGCTCGAGTGCAACGCGGTCAGTCGCGTTGTGAGTGGTCTTGAACTTACCTTCGATTGCGGCCTTGTCTGCACTGCTCGGCTTTTCATTGATGTGGAACAAATCTCCGTACGCGTCTCTCAGCGCATCAGCCATAACCGACTTCGAGCGAGACTTGTCTCTGTAGTCATGATAGCGCTGAGTTGGCGTTCCTTCCGGGGTTAGAAAACCGAGGTCTTTAAGCAGGCCAATTACGCCATAGTCGTTTGAGCTTTTGAAACCCAAACTTTTCAGGTGCGCGGTCGTGAATTTGGCTGGCGCCGTCCCATCTACAATTTTTTGAAAGATGGCGGGAAGATTTTTGGTGCTTTGCATATATCGAGTGGTCAACATTCCTGTTCCCCTTGAATTCAAGCCATTGTCATAGCAATAAGCCAACGCCACCTGGGCATCCATCTCTTGAGACGAAATAGAAGGGGCATTCCTCTTTATCGCCCACCCTGCTGCGCCCGAAACGTCCTTCTCACCTCCGGATCCAGCACATCCACCTGCCGCTTCTGCTGAAACATCGCCCGCTCTCCTGCCCTGAGCTGGCAATTCCGCGACAACGTATCCGCGCCTTCCGACGTCGTCGCCATCACGTCCTGCACATTGACGACCACGCTCAGCGTGTCGCCCAGCGGTTCCAGCGCGAGACAGACGTTGTCGATGGTGGTCATGCTGCGGTACTGGCTGCCACCGACCATCACCAGCAGGTTGGCGTTGTCGATCCACACAGCGGATTGCACGCCTGGCAGCGGACGCACCGCGGCGCGAGCGGCTTCGTGGTCGATGCGGCGCGACGGGTCGGCCAGATGCATGGAACGCATCATGTCCTTGTGCATCGCTTCAATGTGGCCCTGCATGGCGCGTTGATCGCCAGTCAGGCCTGCGACCTCAACTCCAGCAAGATGACCGGCGGTGACCAGTGGATTCGTCGGGCCAGCCTGTTGCGGCTGGCGTGCGGTTTGTGCCGTCTTCCCGTCCGGCGCTTCGCTACATCCTGTAGCAGCGACGCAAGTGACGGCAGCGGCGATAAGCCAGCGTGGCATGGGCATCCCTTTCCCCCGAAAGTTCCTGCGAGCATAGCGCAGCGGGCACGTGCCGATGCAAGCAGGCTTTGCCGTGCGTCGATGGCACTACTGGTTTCATCGGGGCGCCCTGCTCAGCCACCCCATTCACGCCGACCCAACTGCACTGAGCCTATGGTCGCGCTTCTGCCTGTGCCTATCAGGCACGGGCGACAGGATTCGCCCGGACGCTGGTGCCGGTTCATCGTCCATCAGCAACGAGCCTTTGTGGTCCAACCAGAGGGTCATGCCATGTCGAACAAGCCAGCCATCATTCTCGTTCACGGTTTCTGGGGCGGAGCAGCACATTGGAGCAAGGTCATCGTCGAGCTGACCCGCAAGGGGTATCGCGACTTGTACGCGGTCGAGAATCCGCTGACCTCACTGGCCGACGATGCGGAGCGCACACGCAAGATGATTGCGGCACGGAAGGGCCCGGTACTGCTGGTCGGCCACTCTTACGGTGGCGCGGTGATCACCGAGGCAGGCAATCAGCCCAATGTGATGGGGCTGGTCTATATCGCCGCGTTTGCGCCCGATGCCGGCGAAAGCCCGGGTGGCATCAGTGCGAAGCATCCTCCGCTGGCCTTTCCGAATCTCGCACCGGACGACGATGGTTATCTCTGGGTCAAGCAGGACAAGTTCCACGAAAGCTTCTGCCAGGACCTCAGCGCCGATGAAGGTCTGGTCATGGCGGTAACTCAGAAGGCACCGCTGGCCAGCACCTTCGGCAACGAGATCAGCGAGCCGGCCTGGAAGCACAAGCCGTGCTGGTACCAGATTTCCAGCGAGGACCGAATGATCGCCCCGGAAAACGAGGCCTGGATGTCCGATCGACTCAAGGCCAGGAAGGTCATCACGCTCAAGGCCAGCCATGCTTCATTGGCATCCATGCCAGTCGAAGTGTCCGCACTGATCGACGAAGCTGCCACTGCGACCAGCGCGTAGCCATGATGCCAGGCGGCGCTGTCGCATGAGCGGCACGCCCCGGTACCCCTTGGCGACTACCCGTTCGAGCTTTTACTCGGCGTGCCGGGCTTCTAGCTCGGCGCTTCGGGCCTTTTGCTCGGAACACCGGGCTTTTTTTCGGCAAGCCGAGCTGCGGCCCGCGAGGCGTCGCCTTTTATGGGCGTGGCCGGGGGGCGTGCCGGGGAACGTTCAGTCCGTCGGCCACGGCGCGGCTTTCCAGCACGCGCTGTAATACTTCTTCAAGTCCTCCCTGACCGGGTCGAGCTCGAAGATGAAGCCGTTGCGGAACGACTTGTTCTTGCCGTCGACCCAAGCGCCGATGGTGCGTGCGAGCAGCAGGTGGCCGATCCGGGTGGGCGGATAGGCGTGCGTCATCGTCACCGAATCGTCGACGGCGCGGGCGCCGCCGGGCGGCTGCAGCAGCGTCTCCTGCCGGTTGATCTCGATATAGGACCGCGTGCCGCGCCGCAGGATCTCCCGCGCGGCGACGACACCGACGATGTCGAACGAGGTGATCGTGAGCTGGCCGGGCCGGCACTGGATGACCAGTCGGTGGCGGCCGTTGCGATCCACCTGGTCGAGCGTCACCGACGGTGCCGGCGACGACAGCAACGACTGCACCGTGAGCGGAAGCCTCGCGTTGTTGGCCAGTCCCGTCGAGAGCATCTGGTCGGTCGTCAGCCACGCCACCGGGTCGTGGGATGTCGCCAACGTGGCAGTCAACGGGCCAAGGTTGATATCCATTTCCTTCAGATACGCGGCGACGTCTTCCGACTTCTGCGCGGCCATCGCGTCGTAGGGAGGCAGACCGAAACGATCGCTGCCCGTGGGCACCCAGCGGTAGAGGCCGCCGAAGTAGGCGTAGCTGCATGCACCGACGCAGGTGGCGGTCTTGTTGACCTTCGTAGCAAGCCGGCTGCGCCGCGGCGTACCCAGATGGGTGACCATCGCGTCCTTGCGGAACAGCCGCCCCAGCGCCATGCCGGCATGCAGGTCGCCGCTGGTGGCATTGAGGTAGATGTCGGAGCCCGTCGGGATCTTGCCTTCCGCCACCATCGCGGCGAAGCGTTGTGGCGCGTCTGCGTCGATGACGCCATACAGATAGACCTGCGGCACCTTGGTGATCGCCAGGGTCATGCGGTCGTTGTTGAGCTGGATGGACATCCGTTCGGACGCCTGCCCTTGCAAGCTTCCGGAAGCTGGCGCCCCGCTGCCATATGCGTGGGCGCCCATCGCCACAAGGCAGCCGACCAGCCACAGGCCGCATGGCGCCAGGTATCGGCGCAACCCGCGTCGACCGGAGGAGGAGCGTTCAACCGCATCGCTGTGGTGCACTGCTTGTTCCCTTGGTTCAAACCACGAAGTCTCGGTCGTGGCAGATGTCCTGCGAGTGAACGTCGGTATGCGGCGGATTCGAGTCAGTGTGCCCTGCATATCCGCGTCATGCGAGTTTCACTGGCACAGGGCATGCGCGGTCGCACAGCCGACCGGAGACAGTGTGCCGGAGTCGGCTGGGGCTTCGCATTGAACTCGCATGACGGGGCCGGGAGCACAACACTCTGGCTTGCATCATCAACCGTGCACCAGCATGTCATGCAGTGTGGGTCGGGATGCGTCTGCGGCTGGAATAGCCGTCAGGCTTGCTCGTCGAGAGCCACACCCAAACCTCGTTCAACCGAACGCAGTGAACGCCGGTGCAACTGCTGCGACGCTTGAATCGCTACTGCGACGCCAGCCGTGCACGAAGGTGCGCAGCCGGCCGCCCACGACGGCGACCACGGGGCGCACTGTCAGCTGCAGTGCCGGGAATGCGGTCGGCGACATGGCCAGCCCGATCTGGTGTTCGGCACGCATCCGCGCGGTCTTGGCGGCGAACCATGCCTTGGGACCAGTCAACAGGACGCCCGACGTGGACTCGGCCTGGCGTGAATTCTCGATGGTCTGGCGCAGGTGCGCGAGATGGCGTTCGGTGAAGGCCTGCGCCAGGGCTTCGACCTGGAATGGCGAGGCTACATATTCGTCCAGCAGGCTGCCCAGCATCGCCGCGACGCGCAACGCGATCTGGCGATTCGCATGCTCGCCATGCGAGGCACCGGCGCAGCTCTGCCAGGCGCCGTCGATGGCGTTAACCAGGGTTTGGAACTCCGCCTGATTGAGCGGACGCTGCTGCAGCGGTGTGTGACGGCGATTGATCAGCCACACCTGATCCGCCGCGGACAGCGCATGCGAACGGCGGGCAGCGCGATGCCGCGCCTCTTCCATCGACAAGCCTTCGGTGGCGGTCAGCTGCGCGGCGAGGGCTTCCTGGGTCAGCGGTTGCGCGCGCGCCGTGCCGTCGGCGTGATACCAGCGGCGGTACTCCAGGGTGGCGGCATGGAACAGCCCGCGCGGCGGTCGCACCATCGCACGCGCTTCGGCGGCATGGTCGAGCGCAGGGACCATCGAACGAAGCCCGGCCGCATGGGCAGCCAGCACGCGATCGAGCAGCACTTCGGCAGTAACCAGATGCTGATGACAGGCCGTCCAGCGATCATCGCCGTCGGCCATCGGGAAGTAGACAAAGCGGATACGGGGAGCACGCGGGAGCACGGCGGAGCATCCCATGCCGGCAAACTTTCTCGCGCCATGGCAACCCTGCCCGGCGATCCGGCGTCCGATCGGCAGAGCACGGTGTGCGGTGGGCAAATCCCCCAGCATGAGATCGACAGCCGGGATTGAAACAGCGACAGATGGGGCCGGTACGGCCGCTTGCACATTCACAGCAACTGGTACTTGCACACTCACGAAACAACCTTCGTCGCTGTGGTGGTCATGGCGCGAAACTCCGCAGCGCCATACCCCCGGATCTTCATGCCATCCCGCCTGGATGGCCACGTCGCCACTTTTGCATGAGCCGTGCCATCGAAGTGTGCGGTGGCCTGCAGTATTCGCATCCAGGGATTGCGGCGAATGCGACGATATGGCTGCGGCGGCTCCGAGCCCATCGCCCGTTTTCCCCGAAGTCCGGCCGGAACAGGCAAAATACGCGGTTGGCGATGCGCGATCCCGCCCCGCTGCCTGTATATGGAAGCGCCTGCGCTCGCCCCACTCGACGACGGATGACACTCTTGACGATCACGACGGCCACCACGCCCCCACCCGATGACGCGGACACCGCGCTGCTTGAGCGTTTGCGCGCCGCCGCGGAACTGCTGGAATCGGTGGCCGCCGATCGGCAGTTGCTGGATCGGCTACCGGCAGATGACCGTCAGCGTCTGCACCAGGCCGTGGCTAAGGCTTATCACCCCGATCCGGTCGCCCGCCGGATCCAGCTGAAGGCGGCCGAAAAGGCGCGGCATGCAGCGAAGATCCAGGCCGAGGATGCCGTGCTCAACCAGACCGGCATCCGTGAATTGCGCCGCCGGCCGGTGTTCACCACGCCAAATGTGCATGCGCCGCTGGGTTTCGAGTCGCATGACATCAACCCTGACATTGATGCCACGCAGCCGCGCGAATCGATCGAGCCGAAGCACTGCTACGTGTGCAAGCAAAAGTATTCGACGATCCATTTCTTCTACGACCAGCTGTGCCCGAGCTGCGCGGCGTTCAACTATGCCAAGCGCACCGAGCTGGTCGACCTGCGCGGCCGTGTCGCATTGCTGACCGGCGGCCGCGTGAAGATCGGCTATCAGGCCGGCCTGAAGCTGCTGCGTGCCGGCGCCGAGCTGATCGTGACCACGCGCTTTCCGCGCGATTCGGCGGCGCGTTATGCGGAGGAGCCGGACTTCGCCGAATGGGGCCATCGCCTGCAGGTGTATGGACTCGACCTGCGCCACACGCCCAGCGTGGAAGCGTTCTGCCAGGAGCTGGTTGCCACGCGGCCGCGGCTGGACTTCATCATCAACAATGCCTGCCAGACCGTGCGCCGCCCGCCGGACTTCTACGCGCACATGATGGAAGGCGAAACAGCCGCGCTGCACGAAATGCCCGAGCACGTGCGCAAACTGGTCGGTCACTACGAAGGACTGCGTGGCTCGAACATCCTGCCCGAGGCCGGCACATCGTCGGGCCTGCTCGCCGGCCGCGAGGCCAACCTGCCCGGCCTGACTCGCGCCGCCGAGCTGTCGCAGCTGCCGCTGTTGCCGGAGGAGCTGCTGGCACAGAGTCATCTGTTCCCCGAAGGCCGGCTCGATCAGGACCTGCAGCAGATCGACCTGCGTCAGCGCAACTCATGGCGACTGCTGATGGCCGAAGTGCCGTCGGTGGAATTGCTGGAGGTGCAGCTGGTCAACGCGATCGCGCCATTCATCATCAACGCGCGGCTGAAGCCGCTGATGCTGCGCACACCCGAGCGCGACAAGCACATCGTCAACGTGTCGGCGATGGAAGGCCAGTTCTACCGCAGCTTCAAGACCACCCGCCATCCGCATACCAACATGGCCAAGGCCGCGCTCAACATGATGACGCGCACCTCGGCCACCGATTACCACAACGACGGCATCCACATGAACAGCGTGGACACAGGCTGGGTGACCGACGAGGATCCGGCCGAGCTCGCCGCTAAGAAGGTGCTGGAGGAACGCTTCCATCCGCCGCTGGACATCGTCGACGGCGCCGCGCGCATCGTCGACCCGATCATCAGTGGCATCAACACCGGCGAGCACGTGTGGGGACAATTTCTGAAGGACTATCGTCCGACGGACTGGTAAGGCGAAGTAACGTCCGCCACTCAATGCAGGCAGCGACATGCCCAGTGCTTTTCACGCTGGGCATGTCATGGCATGCAGTGCTACTGCATGACTAGTTGCTTGCAGACTCGGCGCACTGATCGTGGGCACAGGCGAAATCAACTTCGGAGCCCCCGCCCACGGTGAGCGGGATGTTCGAACGTGTGTCGATGGCGTTTCCGTCTTTCTCCAGCGCCACCGTGTAAACGCCCATGGGCAACGACGCGATGGTGTAGCGACCCTGGGCATTTGCCTTGGCGTGGCGATGCACGCCGGATGTGCCGTGCACCGTGACGGTTTCGCCTGCTGGTGCCGATCCAAAAATCCTGCCAACGGTAGCTTGCGCATGAACCGTCGTGAATCCCGCCGTGCCCAGCACGATTGCAAAGACCAGACCCCACATGGAGAAACCCACGCGGCGTTTGGACTGGTTGATCTCGACATACCTGTTGTTTTTCATGGAACTCCCTAATTTCATCGGTGACAACTCCAACGGACTGAGCCCGCCGATTGTTCGACAACCAGCTCGTTTGCCCAGGTGATTTTCAAATCGACTTCGGTTTACTAGCCATGCATCAATTGCTTGTCTCCACGCACTCTCGCACACGGAGACGTGGTGTTCCGGCATGGTTAGCTGTGCTGTTTCTACCTGGCATGCGTCTGGCAATCAGACGGACGTTGTACCGTCCTGTTCTGCGCCCTCCACCACTCCCCCTGGCAGTTACTAGAACCACATACCGGTCCGCCATGAGCAGCCTATGGGCACCGAGCTGTCTGCCGAAGGGCCAAAGGTCATGGGTCAGAGCAACATCAACAGGGTCGACCCTCGCGACCAGGAAGGTCCTATAGAGTCACTTTGCTTCCGCACCAGGACGTCTGAAATCGCTGTCGGGCTTCCATGGTGGAAACGGGACATTTCCCTTGGCCAGCTTGCTGCCGACCATGTAGAGCACCCGCAAATCCTGCACCATGCCGCGAAGGTCCCAGTTCGGATCGAACGCATCAGTGGGCTGGTGGTAGCGGTTTGCGATGTAGTCGTCGTAGGCCTTGCGACCAGCGGCCACGCCACCGTCGAGCAGGTCGAGCCCCGAGCGCGCATACAGCACCGGCACGCCGGCCTTGGCGAAGTTGAACTGGCCGGAGCGCGCGAAGAAACCAGGCTTCGGTACCGGGTCCGGCGTGACTGCACGCTGCTGCGTCCGCGCCTCTTCGGCCAGATAGCCGTCCAATTGCGACTGGCCATAGCCGATCACCGTGATATCACGGCTGGGTCCGATTACCGTCAGCGCATCCACGTCGAGATCCGCCAGGGTCAGATCCAGCGGCACTACCGGATGGTTGACGTAGTAACGCGAGCCGAGCAGGCCCGACTCCTCCAACGTCAGCGCCATGAACAGGATCGTGCGCTGCGGTTTCGGCCTGCGGTGCGCGAACGCCTCGGCGATCTCCAGCAGGCCGGCCACGCCCGAAGCGTTCTCCACGGCACCGTGATATATCCGGTTGCCATCCCGACCGAGATGGTCCCAGTGTGCGGAATAGATGATCGCCTCGTACGGACGTGTGCTGCCAGCCAGTTCTCCGATCACGTTGTGCGACTGGCCACGAACGATCGCGCTGTCGATCGCGATGCTGGCCCTGGCGTCCAGTTCGACCGGCTTGAAACCACGCACGTCGGCACTTTTCTTCAGCGCATCGAAATCGGCGCCAGCATCGGCAAACAACGCTCTCGCCGCCGCGGTGGTCAGCCAGCCGGCGATCGGCAAATGTGGCGTCGGATCCTCGCTGGTCGGCAGGCTGAACTGCGGGCCGCTCCAGCCGGTTCGCACCACGTTCCACGGATAACCCGCTGCGACCGTGTAGTGCACGATGAAGGCGGCCGCGGCGCCACGGCGCGCGGCCGCCTCGAATTTGCTGGTCCAGTGGCCGTACCAGGTGAGCTCACGCCCCTTGAACAGCATCGGATCCTGACTGCTCCAGCCCGGATCGTTGACCAGCATCACGACGGTCTTGCCCTTGAGGTCCAGGCCGGCGTAATCGTTCCATTGCTGTTCTGGTGCATCGACACCGTAGCCGACGAAGACGATCGGCGAGTCCTTGATCGCGGCGTGTGGTTCGTCCGCAGGTGAACCGACCACCATGTCGCTGCCGAAATCCAGCTCGGACTGACCCTTGCCGCCATCGATCGCGAGTCGCGCTTGATCGGCATGCTGCAACGTGGCCTGCACGTACGGCACCGCCTGCAGCCAACTGCCTTGATTGCCCGGCTGCAGTCCCATGCGCTGAAACTGCTGGATCAGATACTCGGTGGTGCGCTGCTCGCCCTTGCTGCCAGGTGCACGGCCTTCGAACCCGTCGGAGGCCAGCACCTTCACGTGCTGACTCACATCGGCTTCGGTGATGCCAGGCGAAAACGTCGCGTCTCCGTAGCCATCGTTCTTGTCGCTGGCCGAATGATGATGGCAGGCAACCAGAAACAGGCTGATGACAGCGGTCAAAAACAAGCGATGCACACACACTCCCCCGGGACGCAGGAGATCGAATGTACTGAGGCGTCCCTATCGGGGCAACCCGCGCGATGCGATCGTCAGAACTTGCGAATTCAGCGTCGAAATTCATGAACTCCACGACGCTTGAAGAGCCGATATTCAGCGCGATCCGTCATGTTTCATCCGCATACAAGGCTCGATCCGGCAACAGTCCGTTCCACTGCCGCCCCTGTGCTCGCCGACGCATCCGATCTATCGTGGCGTACTTGTCCATGTCGGCACATCGCTACGGAAGCTATCGCCATGATTGAACGCAGACCCTTCGACAGCTTGGGCGGAGCCGACCACGGCTGGCTCAAGGCGAAACATCATTTCTCGTTCTCCAGCTACAACGATCCCGGCCGCATGGGCTGGGGCGCGCTGCGCGTGTGGAACGACGATACCATCGCGCCGCAGAGCGGCTTTCCACCGCACCCGCACGCGAACATGGAAATCATCACCTACGTGCGCGAGGGCGCGATCACGCATCGCGACAACCTCGGCAACGAGGGCCGCACCGAGGCCGGCGATGTGCAGGTGATGAGTGCCGGCAGCGGCATCACGCACTCCGAGTACAACGTGGAACCGGGCACCACGCGCATCTTCCAGATCTGGATCATTCCCGACGAAAGCGGCAAGCCACCGTCGTGGGGCGCGCGGCCATTTCCGAAGGACGAACGTTCGGGCCGCTTCGTGGCGCTGGCCAGCGGCTTCAAGGAAGACGCCGAAGCCCTGCCCTTGCGCACCGATGCGCGTGTGCTCGGCGCCTCGCTCAAGGCCGGTGATACCGTCGACTACACGCTGGGCACGGGCCGCTACGCGTACTTGGTGCCATCCACCGGCGCGGTGGAAATCAACGGCACCCGGATCGGCGCACGCGATGGTGCGGCGATCCGCGACGAGACATCGCTGCGCATCACCGCGATCGAGGACGCCGAGCTGGTACTGGTGGACACGGCGCCCTAGCCGGCGGCCTTGCCGAACGACGGCGGCCGGTCCGCCGGCGCCGCGCCGAACTTGGTATTCGGCGAGCTGCCCATCTGGAACACCAGGGTTCCGCCGGCGGCCAGTTCGGCATGGCTGATCCAGCTGCGACTCCACGGCTGGCCGTTCCAGCTGACCGACTGGATGTACGGGCTGTCCGGTCCGTTGCCCGGCGCCAGCATCATCAGCTTGCGCCGGTCGGCCAGCTCGATTTCCGCGTGATCAATCAACGGGCTGCCAAACACGTAGTTCGCGCTGACCGGATCGACCGCATACAGACCCAGCGCGCTGAGCACGTACCAGGCGCTGATCTGCCCGCAGTCCTCGTTGCCGGCAAGGCCGTCGGGCTGCGCTTCGTACATGGTTTCAAGCAGCATGCGCACGCGCGCCTGCGTCTTGTGATGCGCGCCGGTATACGCATACAGGTAGGCCACATGGTGGCTGGGTTCGTTGCCGTGCGCGTACTGGCCGACCATGCCGGCGATGTCCGGTGGCGCATCGGCCGGCAGCGCCGAGCTGGTGTTGAACAGCTCATCCAGCTTGCGCTCGAACGCCCGCTCACCGCCGAACAATTTCATGTATTCGTACAGGTCGTGCTGGTTGAGGAAGCTCGCCTGCCACGCGTTCGATTCGGTGAAGTCGCGCCATTTCGCGGCGTGGCCCATGCCGCGCGGATCGAACGGCTCCAGCCAGCGGCCATCATTGGCGCGCGGCCGCACGAAGCCCAGCTTGCGGTCGAACACGTGCTGGTAGTTGCGCGAGCGATGCCGCAACCGGGTGGCATCGGCGTGCGCACCGGCGGCGTCGGCCAGGTGCGCAACAGCCCAGTCGTCGTACGCGTATTCGAGCGTCTTGCTGACCGCCTCGCCCTCCTTGTCGCTGGGGATGTAGCCGAGCTTGCGGTAGAACGGCAGGCCACGGTAATCGTCGCCCATCGCACGCTTGCGGAACAACGGCCACGCCTTTGTGTAGTCGATGCCGGTGAAGCCTTTCGCATGCGCTTCAGCCACCACCACGGCGGAGTGGTAGCCGATCATGCAGCCGGTCTCCACACCTTGCAGCGGCCATACCGGTGGGCCGTCGGGGCTCTCGCCGGCCATTCGTACCAGGCCGTTGACCAGATCCGGCACGCGGTCGGGCTGGTACAAGGTGAGCAACGGATGCTGCGCCCGGTAGGTGTCCCATAACGAATAGGTGCTGTAATTGTTGGCGCCCTGCGGCAGCTGGTGCACCGCCAGATCCATGCCGCGATAGCGGCTGTCCACATCGCTGAACAGGGTCGGCGCCAGCATGGTGTGATAGAGCGAGGTGTAGAAGATGCAGCGCACGTCATCCGACACCGTGTCGATGCGAATGCGGCCGAGCTCGCGTTCCCATGACGCGGCAGCGGCGTGGCGTACCTGTTCGAAATCCCAGCCGGGTATTTCCGTGTCGAGATTGCGCAGTGCGCCCTCGATATCGACGCCGGAAATGCCGACCTTGACCAGCAGCGGTTCGCTGGCAATGTTGTCGATATGCAGCGCGGCTTTCAGGTGCGTGCCGCGTACTTCGGTGGTGCCGGCCGGCAACGCTGCATCCTCGGCATACAGCGTGGCCTGCGTGACGGGGCGCGACAGCTTCATCGCGAAATAAATGTGCCGACCACCGGCCCACTGATGCACGCGGCGCTCGCCAACCAGGGTGTCGTTGCCGATCAGCTTCAGCCGCGCATCGCTGACCTTGCTCGGCACTGCAGCGTCGTCGTGGTAACCGTGTGCGAGATCGACCAGCAGGTGGCCGCTGCCCTCGCCGTGGAACGTGTAACGATGCAGTCCCGCGCGCAACGTCGCGGTCAGCTCGGCGAGGATGTCGTGATTCTTCAGGTGCACCTGGTAGTAGCCGGGCTGCGCATGCTCGTGGTCGTAACGCGAGCGATAACCTGGCCCGGGCTGTGCCACGCCGTCGGCGGCGAGCCCGCCGGCGACGGCGCCATCGTGGCGCGAATGATAGTTCTGCTCTGGCAGGCCGCGGGCACCGGGCTGCAGCAGTACCGGTCCCCGGGCCGGCATCACCAGCACGTCGAGCATGTCGCTGGCACCGGTGCCGCTCAGATGCGTGTGCGAGAAACCCATGATCGAGCCATCGCCCTGGTGATAGCCCGAGCAGGCATCCCAGCCCGCGTCGTTGGTATCCGGACTCAACTGCACCATGCCGAACGGCAGCGTGGCGCCGGGATAGACATGGCCGTGGCCACCGGTACCGATGAAGACATCGACGTATCGGGCGAAACCAACGGGCTCGGACGCCGGCGACATCGCTTCACTGCCGGACGTCGCGAACGCCGCCAGCGGTTCGAGCCGGCTGCCGAGCAGGCTCAATGCGGCTGCGCCCTGCAGGAAACGTCTGCGTGTCACCATGATGCGTTCTCCGTTATTCGGAATGGCTCGAGTGTTCATGCGCGCTGCAGCAGTTCCGGTCGCTGCGCCGCCAGTTGCACGATCAGTTCGCCGAACAGGGTATTGGCCCAGGCGAACCATGCGCGGGTGAAGTGTGCCGAATCGTCCTGATCGAAGGCTTCGTGCATGAAGCCGGTGCCGGCGTGCGTGGTCTTCAGCCAGCGCAGGCATTGGCGGATCTCGCCGCCGTCATCACTGGTCAACCCGCGCATGATGATCGACATCGGCCAGATCATGCGCAAGCCTTCGTGCGGACCGCCGATGCCCTGCGCCGCACGGCCGCGGAAGAAGTACGGATTGCGCAGGCTCCAGGCCAGCTCGCGGCTGCGCCGGTAACGCGCATCGTCGCTGCGGCAACAGCCGAGGTAGGCCAGGCTAGACAACCCCGGCGCGTTGGCGTCGTCCATGAACAGCTGATTGCCGTAGCCATCCACTTCGTAGGCCCAGAACTCGTTGCCATGCTCATCGTGCATCACACCGAAATCCTGCAGCGCGCGCTCGACCTCGTCGGCCAGTGCGTTGCACTCGGTAGCAAAGGCGTGGTCGTCATGCAGCGCCGTTGCCTGTTCCGCCAACTGTCGCAGCGAACTCACCGCGAACAGGTTGCCGGGGATCGACAGCGGATAGATGCAGGCATCGTCCGATGGCCGGAACATCGCATGGATCAGCCCGACAGCGCGGGTCGGATTGCCGTAGCCGCCGAGGAACTGAGTATCGGTCGGGTTGGCTGACGGCCGCTGGAAGTGGTACGGACCGGGACCGTGCTTGCGCTGCTGTTCGCGGAAGGTCGCCAGCACCCCGTGCATCGCGGCACGCCAGTCGTCGTCGAACGGCTGGCGATCACCCGTGACTTTCCAGTAAGCATGCGCCAGCCGGATCGGATAACACAGCGAGTCGATCTCCCATTTGCGTTCGGCCACGCCCGGATGCATGTCGGTGAGATCCTGCTGCGCCCACGACAGCGATGTCTTCCCCTGCGGATCGGGCAGGAATGCGTTGGCGTACGGGTCGATCGAGATGCACAGCGCGTGGCGCCGGATCAGGCCACGGAACAGTCGGCGCAGTGATCCGTCGTGGGCCGCCAGCGACACGTACGGCCACACCTGTGCGGATGAATCACGCAGCCACATCGCATCGATATCACCGGTGACGATGAAGGTATCCGGCTTGCCGTGCAGGCTGCCCAGCTGCACCGTGCTGTCCAGTGTGTTCGGATAGCAGTTCTCGAACAGCCAGGCCAGTTCGGGATCGCCGATCTTCGCCCTGGTGCGGGCGATCAGCGCCTCCACGGCCGGACTGACGAACTTGCGCTGGCCGATTGGTGGCCGATGAGTGATGTAGCGCGGTGCAGCCCATGCCATCGGCACGCGTCCCAGCATCACGCCACCGGCGGTGCCAGCCATCAACTTCAGCAAGGATCGGCGCGAGGTAATCATGGCCGTGCAGTCTCTGTAGTGGTTGCTGTGTGGCGGCGCACGGTGGCATCGAACAGCGAGCGTACATGCAGCATCACGCAATGATGCGATGCCGATTGTGCCGCCAACCTGCAATTCGACGAAGGTATACGCGATCGGGCGCGCGGTAAATCCGACTTTCCGCACGGGTCGAGCCTCCCGTGACGGGCGATGCAGACACTTGATATCTCGCGCATCGGTGCCAGTGTCTGTCTACTGATTCACCAAGCGAAGCCACCATGACCAACATGCAAGCCATCGAGATCACCCGCTTCGGCGCACCCGACGTCCTGCAGCTGACCCGGCGACCGATCCCGCAGGTCGGGCCGGGCGAGGTGCTGATCAAGGTGGCAGCATCCGGCGTGAACCGGCCTGACGTGTTCCAGCGCCAGGGTCATTACGCGCCGCCGCCGGATGCATCCGACCTGCCTGGACTGGAAGTGGCCGGCGAATTGGTGGATGGCGATTTCGGCGGCGACAACCCGTTCGGCCTCAAGCGTGGCGATGCCGTATGCGCCCTGCTCGCCGGCGGTGGCTACGCGCAATACGCGGTGGCACCACTGGCGCAGTGTCTGCCGGTGCCGGGCGGACTTTCGCTGATCGAAGCGGCGGCGTTGCCGGAGAATTACTTCACTGTCTGGAGCAACGTGTTCGATCGCGGCCAGCTCGGTCGTGGCGAAGGCGGCGCACAGGAAACCCTGCTGGTGCAGGGCGGCTCCAGTGGCATCGGCGTTACCGCAATCCAGCTGGCGCATGCCTCCGGCCATCGCGTGTTCGCCACCGCCGGCAGCGTGGAGAAGTGCGCGGCGTGCGTGCGGCTCGGTGCGGAGCGCGCTATCAACTACCGCGACGAGGATTTTGTCGCGGCCGTGAAACAGGCCACCGGGGATCGCGGTGTGGACGTGATTCTCGACATGGTCGCCGGCGACTACATCCCGCGCGAACTCGACGCACTGGCCGAAGGCGGCCGGCTGGTCTTCATCGCCACGCTGGGCGGCAGCAAGGCCGGCATCGACGCGGCCACGATCATGCGTCGCCGGCTCACGCTCACCGGCTCCACCTTGCGTGCGCGCCCCGTCGCGTTCAAGGGCGCGCTGGCCCGCCAGCTGTACGACAAGGTCTGGCCGTTGCTGGAGGCCGGCAAGCTGCGGCCGGTGATCCATCAGGTGTTCCCGGCTGCCGAAGCGGCCCAGGCCCACGTACTGATGGAAAGCAGCGCGCATATCGGCAAGATCGTGCTGCAATGGTGAATCACACGAATTCGAGCGCAAGACCCGGAGTGCCGCCGCTGCCACCGATCCGTAGATTGGGCAGCACGCGATAATCTACCGGAGAGAACTCCCATGAAAACGTCCGACAAACATGCCGCATTTGCCGCCGCCACGCTGGCCGACCCGCGCTGGGCCGCGGTGCAGGCGCGCGATGCACGCGCCGACGGCTCGTTCTTCTATTCCGTCAAAACCACCGGCGTGTACTGCCGCCCGTCCTGCGGCGCACGCCCGGCCCGGCCCGAGAACGTGGTGTTTCACGACTCCGCCGCCGCCGCGGAACGGGCCGGCTTTCGTCCCTGCAAGCGCTGCAAGCCGAACCAGCCGTCGTTGCCGGCACAGCACGCCGCCGTGGTTACCGAAGCCTGCCGGCTGATCGAGAGCGCGGAGACGCCGCCCACGCTCGAACAGCTGGCGAAACCGAGCGGCCTGAGCCCGTTCCACTTCCACCGCGTGTTCAAGGCCGTCACCGGATTGACGCCGAAGCAGTACGCCACCGCCCATCGCGCCAGCCGCGTGCGCAGCGAACTGGATCGCGGCGGCAGCGTGACCGAGGCGATCTTCGACGCCGGCTACAACGCCAGCAGCCGTTTCTACGAGACGTCGAATCAGCTGCTCGGCATGACGCCATCCAGCTATCGCGCTGGCGGCGTCGATCACGACATCCGCTTCGCGGTCGGCGACTGCTCGTTGGGCGCCATCCTGGTCGCGCAGAGCGAGCGCGGCGTCTGCGCGATCCTGTTCGGCGATGACCCGGATGCGCTGGCCCGCGACCTGCAGGATCGTTTCCCCAGGGCGAACCTGATCGGCGGCGATCATGCGTTCGAGCAGTTGGTGGCGCTGGTGGTCGGTTTCGTCGAAGCGCCAGCGCTCGGCCTCGACCTGCCGCTGGACGTGCGCGGCACCGCGTTCCAACAGCGTGTATGGCAAGCGCTGCTCGAGATACCGGCCGGCGTCACCGCAAGCTACAGCGAGATCGCCCGACGCATCGGTTCGCCCAACGCGGTCCGCGCGGTAGCCGGCGCGTGCGCCGCGAACATGCTGGCGGTGGCGATTCCCTGCCATCGCGTGGTGCGCAATGACGGCGGCCTGTCCGGCTATCGCTGGGGTGTGGAGCGCAAGCGCGCCCTGCTCGCACGCGAGGCGCAGGCATGAGCGCACAGCTGCGCGCGTTACCCATCGCGACGACGGATGACGCCAGCACGCGGTTGCAGGTGTTCGACTGGGCCGGCGTTGCGGACGACCTCGACGCACAGGGTTGTGCGATGCTCGAGGCCCTGCTGTCGCCGCAGGAATGCCGCGCGCTGGCTGGCCTCTACGCGGACGAGAGGCTTTTCCGCAGTCGCGTCGTGATGGGCCGGCACGGCTTCGGACGCGGCGAGTACAAGTATTTCGGCTATCCGTTGCCGGATACGGTGGCCAGCCTGCGTACCGCGATGTATCCGCGGCTGGCGCCGATCGCGAATCGCTGGAATGCAGCGATGGGGATCGACGTGCGCTATCCCGACACGCATGCCGAATTTCTCGCACGCTGCCACGCCGCCGGGCAGCTGCGCCCCACTCCACTGCTGTTGCAGTACGGCGCGGGCGACTACAACTGCCTGCATCAGGATCTCTATGGCGAGCATGTGTTTCCGTTGCAGGTCGCGATCTTGCTGTCCGAACCGGAACGCGACTTCAGCGGCGGCGAGTTCGTGCTGACCGAGCAGCGACCGCGCATGCAGTCACGGCCGCAGGTGGTGCCGCTGCGCCAGGGCGTCGCCGTGGTCTTTGCGGTGCACCAGCGGCCGGTACAGGGCACGCGCGGCAGCTACCGGGTGAATCTGCGGCATGGTGTGAGCCAAGTGCGCAGCGGTCATCGGCATACGCTGGGCATCATTTTTCACGACGCCACATGATCAGCACGGATCTTTTCGGCAACACCGTCCATCCTGGCCTTCGGGACGAACCCCTGTGCGAAGGCGCCGTCGTGCTGCGCGGATTCGCACTGGCGAACGAACGGCCGCTGCAGCAGTCGATCGACACCATCGCGGCGCAGGCGCCGTTCCGGCATCTGATCACACCGGGTGGTTTCCGCATGTCGGTGGGTATGACGAATGCCGGGCCGCTGGGCTGGGTCAGCGACCGGCGCGGCTATCGCTACGATCCGATCGATCCGGACAGCGGCAAGCCATGGCCGGCCATGCCGGGCGTCTTCCTGGAACTGGCTGGAACCGCCGCCGCACGGGCCGGTTTTCCCGGTTTCGTGCCGGATGCCTGCCTGATCAACCGTTACGAACCGGGCACCCGGCTGACCCTGCATCAGGATCGCAACGAGCGCGACTTCGGCCAGCCGATCGTTTCCGTCTCGCTGGGCATTCCGGCCGTGTTCCTGTTCGGCGGCATGCAGCGCACGGACCGCGCGCTGCGCGTGCCGCTGGCCCACGGTGACGTGGTCGTATGGGGTGGCCCGGCACGACTGCGCTATCACGGCGTGCTGCCGCTCAAACCGAACCATCATGAGGCGCTCGGCGAATGCCGCATCAACCTGACGTTCCGCCGTGCCGGCTAGCAAGGGAAATCCCGCTCCGATGAAAAACCGCAAATCGGCATCCGCCGATGCATCGAAGTATCTGGCGTCCATCGACGCCGACTGGTCACGCCTGGTCACGCAACTCGGCCCCTGCGGACACGAGCCGAAACCCGCGCGCGAACCGTTCGAGGCACTGGTGCGCGCGGTGGCGTATCAGCAGCTGCACGTCAAGGCTGGCGACGCGATCCTCGCGCGCCTGCTGGCCCTGCATCCGCAGCAGCCGTTTCCGACGCCGGCGCAGTTGCTAGACACCGGCTTCGACGCGATGCGTGCCTGCGGTTTCTCGGCACGCAAGATCGAGACGATCCGGGGTATCGCCGCCGCGACGCTGAACGGCGTGGTGCCGGACCTTGCCGCAGCCCAACTGCTGTCGGACGACGAACTGATCGCACGATTGAGCGCGCTGAAAGGCATCGGCCGCTGGACAGTGGAGATGTTCCTGATCTACAGCCTGGCCCGACCCGACATCCTGCCGGTGGACGATTTCGGTGTGCGCGAAGGCTATCGGTTGCTGAAGTCGCTCGACGTGGCGCCCACGCCAAAGGCGATGGCGCTGATCGGCCACGCCTGGAGCCCGCACCGCACCGCCGCCGCATGGTATCTGTGGCGCGTGCCGCGGCCGACGAAGGCCAAGGGCTGAACCCGCTACGGTGGGCTGACGCCGAGCCGATGCCCATACACCAGCTTGCCACCGAGCCAGCCTGCAGCAGCCAGAAACAGAAAGCCCAGCACGCTCATGCCGATCGCGAGCAGACCCGGTTCGGCGAGATGAGTGCCCTGCAGACGCAGGAACAGACTGGCCGTATAGAAGGCCAGCGCGCACATCACCATGAGCATGTGCCGGTTGGCGTCCTTGATCGCCGGATTGTCTTCGGCGACCTTGGCCAGTTCAAAAAAGCCGGCCAGCATGGCGGGGATCGAGAAACCGATCCCCGCCAGCAGCAACACGCCGGCAAGACGCCACGCCAGCTCACCCCAAGCCAGACTGGCAATATCCGCCGCCGTGGCCAGCGACCAGCAGGCGATCGGAAAATGGACCAGCGCGGGATGGAGTGGATGGCGCATGGCTCAGCCCAGCAGCAGACTGAGCAGGGTCAGGAAGCCGGCGACCGCGACACCGGCGTGCACAAACACCACGGCCTTCGGTGCGACCTGCTTGCGCAGGTGGAACGAGGCGAGAAAGAAACCGCCCAGCGCCGCGACCACCAGCAGGCCCAACGCCGCCGTGAGGCGACCAGGTGCGGCGCCCTTGAGCACTTCGAGGATAAGCAGCACCAGACCGCTCGCGCCCAGCAAGGCGTGCAACACCGAGATCGCCCACGGTGCCAGCTTGCCGCGCAACACGCTGGAAGCCAGTACCAGACCGCCGATAGCGGCAATCGCAAATATCAGAACCGCATAAAGCACCATGTCGTTCCCCTCGGAGTAGTCTGATCGATGAAAAGGCCAACGTCGCACGCTGGCCGTACTGCCACTGATCGGATGCATCAGCGCGCCCAAGGTTCCCGGGTCACGGCGGCAGCATCCGCAGGATGCACCTTTCAAGCGGCCTTGGCTCGACCAAGGTGCAAGTGCCGATTCCGCAGCGGCTTGCTACCCTCGCCGGATCGACTGATCGCGAGGCAGGCATGACCACCGCAGGCTTGATCACCCACGGCATCTACACCATCGACACCGGCTTCGTGCGACCGCAGTTCGATGCGGCATACCTGGTCGTCGAGAACGGACACGGCGCTTTCATCGACTGTGGCACCAACTTCTCGGTGCCGCGAATGCTGGCCGCACTGGACGCCGCGGGGATCACCGCCGCCGAGGTGGACTGGCTGATCCTCACCCATGTCCATCTGGATCATGCCGGCGGTGCCGGCGAGCTGATTGCACAGCTGCCGAGTGCGAAGCTGGTGGTGCATCCGCGCGGCGCCCGGCACATGATCGACCCATCGGTACTGTGGGCTGGTGCCAGCGCCGTGTATGGCGAGGCGGTGATGGAACAGACCTATGGCCGGCTGCAGCCGATTCCCGCTCAACGAGTCATCGAAGCACCGGACGGACACGTGGTGGATCTGGCCGGCCGACCCTTGCTGTGCGTCGATACACCCGGTCATGCGAAACATCACCTGACTGTCTACGACGCCCGCACGAATACCTGCTTCACCGGCGATGTATTCGGCCTGTCGTATCGCGAATTCGATACGGCGAACGGCCCGTTCATTCTGCCCACGACGTCGCCGGTGCAGTTCGATCCGGATGCGCTGCATGCCTCCATCGACCGGTTGCTCGCGCTGCATCCTTCCGCGATGTATCTCACCCACTACGGCCGGGTGGAACACGTGGAACGGCTTGCTGCCGACCTGCACCGACAGATCGATGCCATGGTCGCGCTGGCCCGCGCGGCGGATGGTCAGGACGATCGCCATGCGACGCTGGTCGACGGACTTACCGAGCTGTATGCCGCTCGTGCCGAAGCCCATGGCTGGACACGGGGCCGCGAGGCCCTCGTCCAGTTGCTGCACATGGATATCGAGTTGAATGCGCAGGGGCTGGCGGTGTGGCTCGATCGCTGACGCGCTGGGGTCGCAATCCGATCTGATCAGGCCAGCCGCGTACCGTTCGGTACCGGGCGCTCGACCGCCGTGATCACCACCCCCGCATCCGTGTGAAATCCGGTAAGCAGGAACTGCGAACGAAACGGGCCGATCTGCTTTTCGGGGAAGTTGATCACGCCCACGATCTGGCGACCGACGAGTTGCTCGGCGCTGTACAGCGCCGCAATTTGCGCGCTGGTCTTCTTCTCGCCGTACGGACCGAAGTCCACCCACACTTTCCATGCCGGCTTGCGTGCCTCGGGAAACGGCTCCACGCGGAGCACCGTGCCGGCGACAATCCGTACCTTCTCGAAATCGGCCCAGCTGATTTCGCCCTGCCCTGCTTCGCTCATCCTTCCAGCCTCGTCTTCAACCAGTCACGACCCTGCTGCCACCAGTAGGTCGTCTGCGCACCAAGATAACCGAACGGCCGGTGCGTGCTGCTCAAGCCGTAATCGGCAAACTGTTTCCAGCGATCGTCGCCACCGGCAATCGCCGCCGCCAGCAGTTCGCCGGCGGCACAGGTCGGTGCCAGGCCGTGGCCGCCGAACGCCTGCGCCCACCAGAGTCCATTGTCGCCACTGCCGATCTGCGGCATCTGGTGGCGTGCGTAACTCATCAGGCCCGACCATGCGTAGTCGATCTTGACGCCATGCAGTTGCGGAAACACGCGCAGCAGGTCTTTCGTCAACAGCCGCTGCACTGCATGCGGCGAGCGATTGCGGATCGAGATACGGCCGCCCCACAGCAGCCGCGTGTCCGGCAGTGCGCGGTAGTAATCGAACGCGAAGCGGCTGTCGTAAACCGCTGCACGGGTATGCAGACAATCGTCCATTCGATGACCCAGCGGCTCGGTCACCATCACATAGGTGGCGATCGGCAGGATCGCCCGGTCGATCGGCTTCTGCAGACCGGCCAGATAACCGCCGCACGCCAGCACCACCTGATCGACCAGCAGTTCGCCTTGCGCGGTGCGCACGCGCCATTGCAGGCCTTCGCGGGTGAGGCTGCGGACGCCGCTGTTTTCATGGATACGCACGCCCTGCCCGGCTGCCGCTGCAGCGAGACCGATCGCATAGTTGAGCGGATGCAGATGCAGCGCGTCATGCTCGTACAGGCCATCGTGGTAGCGCTCGCTGCGGACGCGCTCGCGCAATTCGGTCTCGGGTAGCCATTGCCACTGCACGCCGTAATGCTCGGCCAGCAACTGCTGGCGCCGGCGCAACACCGCCGGATCGCGGAACCAGTTGGCCCAGATCACCCCCTGGTCGACTGCATCGCAGGGAATGGTGTAATCGGCAACACGCTGGCGGATGCGCTGCACCGCTTCGGTGGTGAGCTTGAACAAGGCTTGCGCACGCGCCTCACCCAACTGATCGAGCAGCGATTGCTCACCCAGCGAGTAGCCGGCAAACACGAAACCGCCGTTGCGGCCGGAGGCGCCAAAGCCGATCTGTTCGCGTTCCAGCAGCACCACATCGCGCACGCCGCGTTCGGCCAGCCCCAGCGCCGTATTCAGTCCGGCAAAGCCGCCGCCGATGATGGCAACTCGCGCATGGCCGCGGCCTTGCAATGGTGCGTAGGGCGTGTACGGCGTAGCCGTTGCGCGGTAATAAGACGAGGATGAATTCATGCTGCGGCGAAAGCTCACACCGATGCCCGGGATCGAGCAAGCATATTCCTCAAACGTGGATATGGATGGATGCAGCGCTCCGGCCGCATCCATCGTGGAGGGTTCAAAGTTGCCCGAGAAAGGCGCGCACGGTCGGCGCGAGTTTCGGATCCTGCATCGCCATGTGCATGGTGGCGCGCACCAGACCGGCCTTGTTGCCGCAATCGAAGCGGGTACCTTCGAAGCGATAGGCCAGCACCTTGCCCTGCTCCTTCAGCAAGGCCTCGATGGCATCGGTAAGCTGGATCTCGCCGCCGGCACCCGGTGTGGTCTGCTCCAGCAACTGAAAGATGCGGCTGGGCAACACGTAACGACCGACCACCGCCAGATTCGACGGTGCGTCGGCCGGCTTGGGTTTTTCGACCATGTGACGGATCAAGGCACTGCGCTCGTCGACCGGCGCGGCATCGACGATGCCGTACTTGTCGGTTTCGTTGTGTGGCACTTCTTCGACGGCGATCACGCCCGCCTGCTGTGCATCGGCCAGCTCGGCCATCTGGCGCAATGCGCCCTTGCCGCTGCCAATCGCGCCGTTCCAGATCAGATCATCCGGCAACACCACGCCGAACGGCTCGTCACCAACGACCGGCTTGGCGCACAACACCGCATGACCAAGGCCGAGCGCCTCCGGCTGGGTCACGAAAATCGCCCGCACATGCCGCGGCAAGGTGCCCTGCACCAGCGCCAGCAACTCGTCCTTGCCCTTTTCCTGCAGCTTCGCCTCTAGCTCGTAGGCCTTGTCGAAGTAGTCGGCAATCGCATGTTTGTAGCGGTTAGTGACGAAGATCAGCGTGTCGGCACCGGCATCCACTGCTTCGTCGACGGCGTACTGGATCAGTGGCTTGTCGAGGACGGGCAGCATTTCCTTGGCGACCACCTTGGTCGCCGGCAGAAAACGTGTGCCGAGTCCGGCGACGGGAAATACCACTTTGCGCAAGGGCTTGCTCACTCACTGATCTCCGGGTTGGCGCGACGGATCGACACCACGTTGTCCGGTTGTGCCGATTCGCTCCAGCGGAACGAAGGCAGCAGGCTGGACACGCAGCGGCGAAGTTCTTCTTCATCGAAAACGGTGACGGCCTCGGCGGCCTTGTTCAACAGTGCCTGCAGCAATTCCCACGATACCTCGCGGTGTTGCGCCAGGAAAATCTTGGCGTGCTCGGTCGCGCTGTAGTTTTCCAGCGGATGGAACAGCTCCTCGAACAGTTTCTCGCCAGCGCGCAGGCCGGTGTAGACGATCGGGATTTCGCTGCCAGGCTTCTTGCCGGCGAGGCGGATCATCTGTTCGGCCAGATCGCGTATCTTCACCGGCTCGCCCATGTCGAGCGCATAAATCTCGCCACCTTTGCCGATGCTCGCGGTCTGCAGGATCAGCTGGCAGGCTTCGGGAATTGTCATGAAATAGCGCGAAATCTCCGGGTGGGTCACCGTGATCGGGCCACCGACGCGGATCTGCTCACGGAACAGCGGCACCACCGATCCGGCGGAATCCAGCACGTTACCAAAACGCACCGTCATGAAGCGGGTATCGGCATGCGCATTGAGGTTCTGGCAATAGATCTCGGCGACACGTTTGCAGGCACCCATCACGCTGGTCGGATTGACCGCCTTGTCGGTGGAGATCAGCACGAAGCACTCGACTCCGTACGCACGTGCCGCATCGGCTACCGTGCGCGTGCCCAGCACGTTGTTGCTGAAGGCCGCGCGCAGTTGCCCCTGCAGCATCGGCACATGCTTGTAGGCTGCAGCGTGGAACACCACTTGCGGCTGGACATCCGCAAACGCCTTCTGCATCGCCGCATGATCGCCGCAATTGGCCAGGATGCCGTCGAGGATCAGCTCGGGGAAATCCGCGCGAAGCTCCTGGGTGATCCGATACAGGTTGTATTCGCTCTGCTCGACCACGGTGAGCGATTGCGCACCGAGCCGCGCAACCTGCCGGCACAACTCCGAACCGATCGAGCCGCCACCGCCCGTCACCAGCACCCGGCGTGCACTCAAGGTTTCACGAATCGCGGTCCAGTCCAGTTCCACTGTGTCGCGGCCGAGCAGATCCTCGATCGCCACTTCCTTGATCTGGTTGAACTGCGCCCTGCCGGCAACCACGTCCTCCAGTCGCGGCACGGTCCGATAGGGCAGATCGGTCTCGTCGCACAACGCCACCACCCGTCGCATCTCGGTGCTCGAAGCTCCCGGCAAGGCGATCAGCAGCATGTCGACCGCCGCTTCGCGCGCCACCTCGGGCAGTTGATCGAAACGTCCCAGCACCGGATGGCCATTGATGCTGGCGCCGCGCAGGCTGACCTGGTCATCGACGAAACCGACCACGCCATAACGACTGTCGTGATGCAGGTCGCGCGAGAGCACTTCACCGGCACGATCCGCGCCCACGATCAGGACACGCTTGACTGTCTGGTTCTGCAGCAGATCGTTGCGACTGTCCTTCCAGTACCGGTAGAGCAGTCTCGGGGCACCGAGCATTGCCGCCAGCAGGATCGGATAAAGCAGCAGTACCGAGCGCGGCACGCCATCGAGCCGGTCGTACAGGAACAGCGCGGCGTAGATCCCCATCGCACCGAACACCGCTGCGCGCAGGATGTTCCACAGATCCGGCAAGCTCGCGAAGCGCCAGACACTGCGATACAACCCGGTCCACCGGAAAATCAGCCCCTGCACCAGCAGTACAGTCGGAATTTCCAGCATGTGGAAGCTGACGATCTCGTCCGGCTTCAAGGCATACCGCAGCAGTTTGGCGATCCACCACGCCAGCGCCGCCATCGCCAGATCGTGCAGCACGACCGCGATGCGCGGATGAATGAAACCGACCAGTTTACGCAGCAGCATGGGAGGCCTTGAGCAAGTGGCGTTGCAGACAACGGCGTTTCAGCGCCAGCCAAGTGGCTGTCGCTCCCAGATAAACGGCCATGGTAATCGGCAGCGCCATTCGCGGATGACTCCAGGCCAACCAGGCCAAGGGTGCGGCAATCAGCAGATTCCAGCCCAGATAAATGGCATCTGCCCGTGCATGTGTTACGCCACGACGCACCAGCCATTGGTACAGGTGTTCACGATGCGCAGTGTACCAGCGCCGTCCGCGCCACATGCGCGTCAACAAGGTCAGACTGGCATCCGCCACGAACGCCGACGACAGGATCAGGGCCGGCCACAGCAAAGCATGATCCTGTCGCCACAGCATTGCAGTGAACGCAAAAATCAGCAGCCCCACACTGCCGCTGCCCACATCCCCCATGAAAATCCGTGCCAGCGGTCGGTTGTAGTACCAGAAACCCAGTGCTGCCGAAGCCAGGCTGGCTATCGCAACGGCCAGTTCCGGCCGCGCCGCCGCCGAGGCAAGCAGCGCCATACCTACGCCGACGAAGATCGCCTGCTGCGCCAGCAGACCGTCGATGCCGTCCATGAAGTTGTGCAGATTGATGCTCCACACACCACCGATCAGCAGCAACGGCAGCCACCACCACGACAAGCCCGTCATCACCAAGGTGAACGAAAACACGCCGGCGGCCAGCACTTGCGCGCCCAGCCGAGGCCATACTGGCAGGGCACGATGATCGTCCCACCAGCCGGCCAGCGCCACCAGCAAAAGCGCAACGAGCAGACCTGCGATCACGCCAAGCGGCCACGCGGACGGCGAGCTCCACAGTGCACCAGGCAGGCATATCAACATCGCCACGACGATGCCGATACCGCCCCCGCGCGGAGTAGGCAAACGATGCGAGCGACGCTGCCCGGGGTGATCGAGCATGCCGCGACGATGTGCGTAACCGATCGCGCCACGTACCAGCAGCAACGTGATCAGCAAACTGGCCAGCAACCATCCCATGGTCGTGTACATCCTCATGATCATGTCACTCGCTGGCGACGCCGTGAATCGGCCGGATCGTACTCCAGCTCTTGCAGCTGGGGCACTGCCAATGATGTGCCTTGGCACCAAAACCGCAGCGACTGCAGCGGTACATGGCCTGGCCTTCCAGCAGCTTCCTGGTCAGATCGCGCAGGATCAGGAAGTTTTCGCGCGCCTCGCCCTCGATCTTGTCCATGGTTGTGTCGATCAATGCCATCAGACCCCGCACCGATGGCCGCAGGCGCAGTTGTGTTGTCAGGAAGTCGATCGCCGCCCGCTCGCCATCGCGCTGCCGGTACAGGTGGGTCAATGCCAGCACCGGCGAGACACCGTGATAACGCTCCAGCATGTCACGCAGGAAACCTTCGGCACGCTCCATCTGCTGCGAATGGGCGTAGCTGTTGAGCAGCGGCGGCAGGATTTCCGGAGTGAACGCGATGTCGGCATCCACCGCTGCTTCGTAGGCCGTCACCGCCTCGGCGTGGCGACCGTCCTCGGATTGCAGACGACCGGTCAGCATGAACGCTCGCACGCAATCAGGCTGGCACTTGAACGCCTGCTGCAGGTAATCGCGGGCTTCGGCGCGGGCGCCATGCTGGCGCGAACGATCGGCCAGCTCGCAGTAGAACTGGGCAATCATCGGCGCCTCGTCCTCGCCGGTCATTACCTCCAGTCGACGGGCGTGTTCGATGGCCTTGTGCCAATCGCGTTCGTGCTGATAGATCGCGATCAGGTGGCGCAAGGCCGATGGGGCGTGCGCATCCATCGCCACGAGGTCGGAGAACAGCGCTTCGGCACGGTCGAGCAGACCGGCACGCATGTAATCCTCGCCCAATTCCAGCAAGGCCACCGTCTTCATCGCATCGGACAGGCCGGGCCGCGAGACCAGATGCTGATGCAGCCGGATTGCCCTATCCACTTCGCCGCGACGGCGAAACAGGTTGCCCAGCGCCAGATGCGTCTCGACCGTGTCGCGGTTGTATTCGGCCAGCTTGAGGAAGACCTCGATCGCCTTGTCCTGCTCCTCGTTGAGCAGATAATTCAGGCCGCGGAAGTAGTCCGAAGACAGCTCACTGACTTCCGCACCGGAACGGCGCGCACCCACCTGGCGAGAAGCCCACCAGCCAAGTACAAACGCAACTGGCACCAACGGAACCAGCACATACAGGAGATTCATGGTTGGGCCGGCAGCTTCTTGTCCACACGCCCTTGCTGGCGGCGCTGCCGACGCTGGCGTGAGCTGACTCCGATCCACGCCGTAAGCCCGCCAAGCAGCCAACCGATCACCACGCCACCCAGCAAGGCGGCGCCCTTGGGCAGCTGTACCCGGGCGAACGCGAGATCGTAACCGACCAGGTCGGCGTTGAGCGCGCCCAGCACAATGCCGGCGGCGATGAAGACAAGCAGGACGATGATGGCGAGCAATCGCATGCCACGACTTTACCCGATTGATCGTGACAGGCACAGGCAACAAGGGCCATCCATGCGGTAACGATTCAGAACGCCATGCTGCCTGTCCCGGATTTCAGGCAAAAAGAAGGCAGGATCGACTTGCGTCGCCTGCCTTCGATGAACTTCCTGGCGCCGTATCAACCGGCTTCCTGTTCCAGATCCAGATTGACGCGTTCGCGCAATTCCTTGCCTGGTTTGAAATGCGGGACGTGCTTGCCGGGCAACGCCACGGCTTCGCCTGTCTTCGGGTTGCGACCCATGCGCGGCGGTCGGTAATGCAGCGCGAAGCTGCCGAACCCACGCACCTCGATACGTTCGCCGTGAGCCAGTGCATGACTCATCTGTTCGATCACGCTTTTGACGGCCATCTCGACGTCAGCAAACGCAAGATGGGTCTGGCGCATGGCCAGCGCTTCGATCAATTCGGATTTGGTCATGGGACCCCAATGTCCGTGACATCAAAACAGCGGGGCGGCGATGTGCCGCCCCGCGTCAGGCTTTCGCAACGATCAGTCAGCCTTGTTGAACTGCTCTTTGAGCAACGCACCAAGCTTGGTCGTACCGCTGGCTGCGGACGCGTAGTCGACCGCCGCTGCCTCCGGCACATCTTCCTCGTCCTTCGCGCGGATCGAGAGTGCCAGCTGGCGACCCTTGCGATCCATGCCGGTGAACTTGGCCTCGACCTTGTCGCCCACCTTCAGATGCAGCGTGGCATCCTCGATGCGCTCCTTGGCAATGTCGTTGGCGCGCAGGTAACCCTCGACGCCCTCGCCCAGATCGATCACCGCACCCTTCGCATCGACTTCCTTGACGGTGCCGTTGACGATGGTGCCGCGCGGATTCGCCGCCATGAACTGGCCGAACGGATCCTGCTCCATCTGCTTGATGCCGAGCGAGATGCGCTCGCGCTCCGGATCCACCGCCAGCACCACGGCCTCGATCTCGTCGCCCTTCTTGAAGTTGCGAACCAGATCTTCGCCGGACATCTGCCAGGAGATGTCGGACAGGTGCACCAGACCGTCGATGCCGCCATCCAGGCCGATGAACACACCGAAGTCGGTGATCGACTTGATCTGACCGGAGACCTTGTCGCCCTTCTTGTGCATCGCTGCGAAGGCTTCCCACGGATTCGAGCGGGTCTGCTTGATACCCAGCGAGATGCGGCGACGCTCCTCGTCCACGTCCAGCACGGTGACTTCGGTCTCGTCGCCGACCTGAACCACCTTGGCCGGGTTGACGTTCTTGTTGGTCCAGTCCATCTCGGACACGTGCACCAGGCCTTCCACGCCCGGCTCGATCTCGACGAAGCAACCGTAATCGGTGACGTTGGAAACCTTGCCGAACAGGCGGCTGCCGACCGGGTAACGGCGGGCGATCGCGACCCACGGGTCGTCGCCCAGCTGCTTCAGACCCAGCGAAACGCGGTTGCGCTCCTTGTCGTACTTCAGCACGCGCACGTCCAGCTCGTCGCCGACATTGACGACTTCGGACGGATGGCGCACGCGCTTCCACGCCATGTCGGTGATGTGCAGCAGGCCGTCGATGCCACCCAGATCCACGAACGCGCCGTAGTCGGTGAGGTTCTTGACGGTGCCCTTGACCACGGCGCCTTCGGTCAGGCGCTCAAGCAGCTGTTCGCGCTCGGCGGAGAACTCGGTCTCGACGACGGCACGGCGGCTGACCACCACGTTGTTGCGCTTGCGGTCCAGCTTGATGATCTTGAACTCGAGTTCCTTGCCCTCGAGGAAAACCGGGTCGCGCACCGGACGCACATCGACCAGCGAGCCCGGCAGGAATGCGCGGACGTCCTTGATGTCGACCGTGAAACCACCCTTGACCTTGCCGGAAATCAGACCAACGATGGTCTCTTCCTTGTCGAACGCCTGCTCGAGGTCGTCCCACACCATCGAGCGCTTGGCCTTCTCGCGCGACAGCTTGGTCTCGCCGAAACCGTCTTCCAAAGCTTCGAGGGCAACCTTCACCTCGTCGCCTACCTGCACCTCCAGCACGCCGTCCTCGCTCTTGAACTGCTCGATCGGGACGATGCCTTCGCTCTTCAGGCCAGCGTTGATCACGACGACGTCATTGCGGATTTCCACAACGATGCCGGTGACGATGGCGCCGGGCTTCAGCTTGGAGATAGCCTGTTGGCTCTGTTCAAACAGTTCGGCAAAACTTTCAGTCATGTTGATTCCATAGTGGGAAAAGACCGTTGTCCGTTGCGCTTGTTGACATGTTGCGCACGAACTTTCCGGTCCACCGGTTGAGGGTGTCTTCAGGTGGCTCCTCAGGAACCGACCGTCGTCACCATTGGCCAAAATCCCCTGCCGCAGCAGGGGCGCAGAAACCGCCGCGCAACCCAAACTTAAGGCTGCACGACGGCAAGTACTTTCGCGACGACCTCGTCGATGCCCATCCCGGTGGTGTCCACCAATACGGCATCTTCGGCAGGCTTGAGCGGCGCGACCGCGCGCGATGCATCACGGCTGTCACGCGCTTCAATTTCGCGTTGAAGGCCGCCAAGTGTAACGCTGAGTCCCTTTTCCTTCAACTGCTTATAGCGTCTTTTCGCACGTTCGGCGGCACTTGCCGTGAGGAAAACCTTGAACGCGGCATCCGGAAAGATCACCGTGCCCATGTCGCGTCCGTCGGCGACCAGTCCGGGCGCCTTGCGAAAGCCCAGTTGCAGCGCTACCAGGGCCTCGCGCACCGATGGCATCGAGGCGATCGCCGAGGCCGCCGCCCCGGCAGTTTCGGTACGCAGTTCATCGGTCGCGTCGTGCCCGTTGACGATCACCCGGGTCTGGCTGCCATCGCTGGCTGCGCGGAAGTGGATTTTGGTGGCCTGGGCGCAGCGGGTCACGGCATCCACGTCCGACAAGTCCAGCCCCGCCATGCCGGCGGCATAGCCCACCGCCCGGTACAGCGCACCTGAATCCAGCAACCGCCAGCCCAGATGCTCTGCCACCAGGGCGCTGATGGTGCCCTTGCCAGACCCGGATGGCCCGTCGATGGTGAGCACGGGAACGGGCGCGGCATGGCTCATGGCAAGATCCTGGCTGAACGGAAGAAAGCGGAAGTTTAACGCGTTGACCTCACTGGGAACGCGTGCTATCTAGCCGGTCTCCCTGCATGCATGCCAGCCCAATCAGCCCTATGACCGATCTTCGCCGCGAGTTCGAACAAGCCGCCGAGGACATCCAGCGATTGGGTAAGCGCCCCGACAACGACACCTTGCTGAAGCTTTACGCATTGTACAAACAAGGCTCCGAGGGTGATCTGCGCAGGGCCCAGCCGGGTTTCTTCGACTTTGTCGGCACCGCCAAACACGCCGCGTGGGCACAATTGAACGGCGTACCCGAAGAGGAAGCCATGCGCCGCTATATCGCGCTGGTACATCAGCTGCTGGCATGAGCTTTCAGGGCTGAGTCTGGCTGCTACGCAAACACGACGCTTGCTTTCCGATACCCAACACCGGCACATTCATACGATCGTTTGATCCGGTGCAGGTCGCATGAATTACCCGAAGCTGTTCGCCCCGCTCGATCTGGGCCATGTCACCCTGCCCAACCGCATCCTGATGGGTTCGATGCATACCGGGCTGGAGGACAAGGCCGGCGATTACGACAAGTTGGCGGCTTATTTCGCCGAACGTGCCCGCGGAGGCGTCGGACTGATGGTTACCGGCGGCATCGCGCCGAGCATCCAGGGCTGGCTGAAACCGTTCGGCGGCCGGCTCACGATGCCCTGGCACAAGCCGCGGCATCGCAAGCTCACCGACGCCGTGCATGCCGAAGGCGGTCGCATCTGCCTGCAGATCCTGCACGCCGGGCGTTACGGCTATCACCCGCTGTCGGTGGCGCCGTCGAAGATCAAGTCACCGATCACTCCGTTTACTCCGCGTGCACTGTCATCGCGTGGAGTCGAGCGCACCATCCGCGACTTCGTGCATTGCGCGAAGCTGGCGCAGGACGCCGGCTACGACGGTGTCGAAGTGATGGGCTCGGAAGGCTATCTGATCAACCAGTTCATCGCCGCGCGCACCAACCAGCGCAACGACACTTGGGGTGGCGATGCCACCCGCCGCATGCGCTTCGCGATCGAGATCGTGCGCCGCACGCGCGAAGCGGTCGGGCGCAACTTCATCATCATCTACCGGTTGTCGATGCTGGACCTGGTCGAGGGTGGCCAGGACTGGAGTGAAATCGTGACGTTGGCAAAGGCCATCGAAGCTGCCGGCGCCTCGATCATCAACACCGGCATCGGCTGGCATGAGGCACGCGTACCCACCATCGTCACCAGCGTGCCGCGTGCTGGCTTTGCCTGGGTTACGAAGAGGCTCAAGGGTGAAGTGGCGATTCCCCTGATCACCACCAACCGCATCAACATGCCCGAGGTGGCCGAGCGCATCCTGGCCGATGGCGAGGCCGACATGGTCTCGATGGCGCGCCCGTTGCTGGCCGATCCGCACTGGGCCAACAAGGCCAAAACCGGACGCAGCGAGCGCATCAACACCTGCATCGCGTGCAACCAGGCCTGCCTCGACCATGTGTTCCAGAACAAGCGCGCCAGCTGTCTGGTCAATCCGCGTGCCTGTCACGAAACGGAGCTGAAGATCGAGGCTGCCAGCGTGCGCAAACGTATCGCCGTGATTGGCGCCGGTCCGGCCGGTATGGCCTGCGCCAGCACGCTGGGCGAGCGCGGTCATGCGGTAACGCTGATCGACAAGGCCAGCGAGATCGGTGGCCAGTTCAACTACGCCAAACAGATTCCGGGCAAGGAAGAATTCCACGAGACCTTGCGTTATTTCCGCCATCAACTGGGCGACAGCAACGTCGATGTGCAACTGGGTCGCACTGCAGATGCAACGTCACTGCGCACCGACGGCTATGACGAAGTGGTAGTCGCCACCGGCATCACGCCGCGCAAGGTGGACTTTCCCGGCAGCGACGATCCGCGCGTGCTGAGTTATCTGGATGTACTCGCCCACCACCAAAGCGTGGGGGTGAAGGTGGCGATCATCGGCGCCGGCGGCATCGGCTTCGACGTGGCCGAATTCCTGGTCGAGCATGCACCCTCGCCCACTACCGACGTGGCCCGCTGGACCCGCGAGTGGGGCGTGGACCGGCAGCTGGCGCAACGCGGCGGCCTGCTGAAGCCGCAGCCGGAAGCTCCGGCCCGGCAGATCTGGCTACTGCAACGCAGCGAGGGACGCCCCGGCGCACGACTCAACAAGACCACCGGCTGGGTACACCGGGCCACGCTCAAAGCCAAGCAGGTCACCATGCTGGGCAACGTCAGTTATGAGCGTTTCGACGATCAGGGCCTGCACATCACCGTCAACGGTGCCCCCCAGATCCTGCCGGTCGACCACGTGGTGGTCTGCGCCGGTCAGGAGCCGAACCGGCGGCTGGCCGACGAATTGATCGCGGCTGGCCTGAAGGTGCACGTCATTGGCGGTGCCGATGTGGCCGCCGAACTCGATGCCAAGCGCGCAATCGCCCAAGGCACTCGGCTGGCCAGCCAGATCTGATTCCATCGACCAGACACGCCGACGCCGCTGTCTCTATTGGCAGCGGCGTCGGAAGCACAAAAGAAAGCGCTCCGCAGGAAGACGCATCGATATGGGCTCAGGGGGGGAGTTGAACCAGATATCGTATTTAGCGTCGCTGCGGAGCGAGGGCCGCCGCCACTAGGGGGGAGGGGAAGTGGCGGGACTAGAGAGAGTTTATGATCGACGCAATAAAGTATCTAATATATATTTAGCGTCAAATTAATTCGTAAACGCTATATGTTTGATTTTCGCCAATTGCGCTATTTCGTCGCCGTCGCCGAGGAGCTGAGCTTCACTCGCGCGGCCTTGCGTCTGCATCTCTCCCAGCCGCCTTTGTCCCAGCAGATTCAGTCGCTGGAGCAGGATCTGGGCGTACGTTTGCTGGAGCGCACCAAACGTCATGTCGCACTGACCGAGCCAGGCCGGGTCTTTCTGGAACAAGCCCGGCAGATCCTGGCCAAGGTCGATGAGGCGCGCAGCGAGGTGATCGCCGCCGCCGCCGGCTACAGCGGTCAGTTGCGCCTTGCCTATACGGTATCGGTCTCGTTTCACCCCGCATTGCCGCAGGCCTTGCTGCGCTATGGCCAGATCGCGCCCAATGTCCGCCTGAAACTCAGTGAAATGTATACCGAGCCTCAGTTCGCTGCCCTGCTGGCTGGCGAAATCGACATCGGTTTTGTGCGCGATGAGCCGGTTCATGCACAGGACGCCCGCGACCTCCACTTCAGCGTCATCGATCGCGAACCCTTGCTGCTCGCCCTGCCCGCTGGCCATTCCCTGGCCAGCCGCAGCAGCCTGCATCTGGCCGAAGTGGCGGGTAATGCGTTTGTTTCGCAACCGCGCGAACTCGCTGCAACGCTTTACGACCGGCTGGTGAAACTGGCGACCACGGCAGGCTTCCAGCCAACGATTGCCCAACATGCGCAGCAGATCAACGGCTTGCTGGCGCTTGTCGCTGCCGGTCTGGGACTGGCTCTGGTGCCGGCCAGCATGCGTACTGTGCAGCTGGCCGGAGTCAGCTACGTGCCGCTGGAGGACGCCGGGGCCTACCTGCTGCTGGCAGTGGCCAGTCGTGCGGGCGACCGTTCCCCGGCATTGCAGCAGTTTCTGGCCACGGTCGCCGATACGGTCGTCGCACCAGGCTTGTGATAAGCCATTGGAGTCGTTACACTTGCGTGCTTACATTTTCGTTTAGTGTCAGGAGCTGGCCGTGAAGGTGCTTAACTCTTTGAAGTCCGCCAAGGCGCGGCACCGCGATTGCAAAATTGTGCGTCGTCGCGGCAAGGTGTTCGTGATCTGCAAGAGCAATCCCCGTTTCAAGGCTCGTCAGCGCTAAGCCCTAGCGGGTCAGTCGCTGATGTAGTCATGAAAAAGGCCGCGCAAGCGGCCTTTTTTGTGGGCGTCCGTTGCATGGCAAGCAAACGCCATGGCGATCCCCTCACTCGTAGCGGACGCCGACGATCTCATAGTGCTTGATGCCGTTCGGCGCAGTGAACTCGAAGCTGTCGCCGGAGCTCTTGCCGATCAACGCACGGGCAATCGGTGAGGACACCGCGATCAGTTGCTGCTTGATGTCGGCTTCCAGATCGCCAACGATCTGATAGGTCACGGCCGCGCCGCTATCCTCATCTTCCAGATCGACAATGGCGCCGAACACCACCCTGTTGCCGGGATTGAGCTGGGTGACATCGATCACTTCGGCCGTCGACAGCAACGCCTCCAGCTGACCAATGCGACCTTCGGTGAAGCTTTGCAGTTCGCGCGCAGCATGGTATTCGGCATTTTCCTTGAGGTCACCATGCGCGCGCGCCTCGGCGATCGCCGCGATGATGCGCGGACGATCGATCGACTTCAACCTCTCCAGTTCGGCGCGAAGACGCTCCGAACCGGCCTTGGTGATGGGAGCACGACTCATGCGCTCAACTCCTTGTGCAGTTCCTGCAGGCTGTGCACTTCGCCATCGCTGTGGAAATCCAGCGAATGCACGAGCGCACGGGCACCTGCCACGGTAGTGGAATAGGTGACGCGGTGCTGCAATGCCTCGCGCCGGATCGAGAACGAGTCGGCGATCGCCTGCTTGCCCTCGGTGGTATTGACGATATAGACGATCTCGCCGTTCTTGATCAGGTCGACGATATGTGGCCGCCCTTCGAGCACCTTGTTGATGCGCTCGCAAACCACGCCGTGCTCGGCCAGGTAGCTGGCGGTACCGGAAGTGGCCACCACGTTGAAGCCGCGCGCGATGATTTCGCGCGCCACCGGCAACAGGCGGTCCTTGTCGCTGTCGCGCACGGACAGGAACGCCTTGCCTACGGTCGGCGCCCTGATCCCGGCCGCCTCGTGACCTCGCGCAAACGCGGCACCGAAACTGCGGCCCACGCCCATCACCTCGCCGGTCGAGCGCATCTCGGGGCCGAGGATCGGGTCGACGTTCTGGAATTTCAGGAACGGGAAGATCGCCTCCTTCACCGAGTAGTACGCGGGAATCACTTCGCGTGTCGCACCCAGACTGGCAAGCGAACGACCAGCCATCACGCGAGCGGCGATCTTGGCCAGCGGTACGCCGGTCGCCTTCGACACGAACGGTACCGTGCGTGAGGCACGCGGATTCACTTCGAGGATGAATACGGTATCGCCCTGGATCGCGAACTGCGTATTCATCAGGCCGATGACCTTCAGTTCCTTCGCCATCGCGGTGACCTGTCGACGCATCTCGTCCTGGATCTGCGCGGTCAGCGAATACGGCGGCAGCGAGCAGGACGAATCGCCCGAATGCACGCCGGCCTCTTCGATATGTTCCATGATGCCGCCGATCAGCACGTTGCCGCCCATATCGGCGATCACATCGACGTCGACCTCGACCGCGTGGTCGAGGAAGCGGTCGAGCAACACCGGCGAATCGTTCGACACCTTCACCGCATCGCGGATGTAGCGCGACAGGTCGGCGTCGTCATGCACCACTTCCATCGCGCGACCACCCAGCACGTAGCTCGGCCGCACTACCAGCGGATAACCGATCTCGCGGGCCAGCGCCAACGCTTCATCGGCATTGCGCGCGGTGCGGTTCGGTGGCTGCTTCAGGCCGATCTTCTCGATCATCTGCTGGAAGCGTTCGCGATCCTCGGCCAAATCGATGCTGTCCGGGCTGGTTCCGATGATGGGCACGCCAGCGGCTTCCAGCGCACGCGCCAGCTTCAGCGGCGTCTGCCCGCCGTACTGCACGATCACACCCTTCGGTTTTTCCAGATGGACGATTTCCAGCACGTCTTCCAGCGTCAACGGCTCGAAGTACAACCGGTCGGAAGTGTCGTAGTCGGTCGAGACCGTCTCCGGATTGCAGTTGACCATGATGGTTTCATAACCATCCTCGCGCAGCGCCAGCGAAGCATGCACGCAGCAATAGTCGAACTCGATGCCCTGCCCGATCCGGTTCGGGCCGCCGCCGAGCACGATGATCTTGTCGCGACTGGTCGGGTTCGCCTCGCACTCTTCCTCGTAGGTCGAATACATGTAGGCCGTGCTGGTGGCGAACTCGGCCGCGCAGGAATCCACCCGCTTGTACACCGGCCGCACGCCAAGCGTATGGCGCAGATGACGCACGGCGGCTTCGTCGGTGTTGAGCAGCTCGGCCACCCGTGCATCGGCAAAACCGAGCCGCTTGAGTTCGCGCATACGCGGCTCGTCCAGCGCAGTCAGCCCTTGCTTCGTGACCTCTGCCTCGGTCAGCACGATGTCCTCGAACGCGGCCAGGAACCATGGATCCACGCGACTCAGGCTATGCACTTCCTCCAGCGACAGGCCGGCACGGAACGCATCGGCCAAATGGAAGACGCGGTCCGGACGCGGTTCGCGCAGCTCGCGTTTGAGCACGGCCAGACCATCCTCGGTGCTGATGTCCAAACCGGTCGGATTGAGTCCGGTCTTGCCGATCTCCAACCCGCGCAACGCCTTCTGCAGCGATTCGTGGAAGCTGCGGCCGATCGCCATCACCTCGCCCACCGATTTCATCTGGGTAGTCAGGCGGGCATCGGCGGCCGGGAATTTCTCGAACGCGAAACGCGGAATCTTGGTGACCACGTAGTCGATCGACGGCTCGAACGAGGCCGGGGTCAGCCCGCCGGTGATGTCATTCTTCAGCTCATCCAGCGTGTAGCCAACCGCCAGTTTCGCGGCGATCTTGGCGATCGGGAAACCGGTCGCCTTCGACGCCAGCGCCGATGAGCGCGATACGCGTGGATTCATCTCGATCACGACGACGCGGCCGTTCTCGGCATTGATGCCGAACTGCACGTTGGAGCCGCCGGTATCCACGCCGATCTTGCGCAGCACCGCGATCGAGGCATCACGCAGGCGCTGATATTCCTTGTCGGTAAGCGTCTGCGCCGGCGCCACAGTGATCGAGTCACCGGTGTGCACGCCCATCGGATCGAGGTTCTCGATCGAGCAAACGATGATGCAGTTGTCCGCCGTGTCGCGGACCACTTCCATCTCGAATTCTTTCCAGCCGAGCACGGACTCCTCGACCAGCACCTCGCCCACCGGCGACAGTTCCAGACCGCGCTTGACGATCTCCTCGAACTCCTCACGGTTGTACGCGATGCCACCGCCGGAGCCACCGAGCGTGAAGCTGGGACGGATCACAGTCGGGAAACCGACCTTGGCCTGGGTCAGCAGCGCCTGCTCGAACGTGCGCACGACCTCGGCTTTCGGGCAGTCCAGCCCGATCTCCGCCATCGCCACGCGGAACAACTCGCGGTCCTCGGCCATGCGGATCGCTTCGCGCGAGGCGCCGATCAGTTCGACGTTGTATTTCTCCAGCACGCCGTTGTCAGCCAGATCCAGCGCACAATTCAGGCCGGTCTGCCCACCCATCGTCGGCAGCACCGCGTCCGGGCGCTCCTTGGCGATGATTCGCTCCACCGTCTGCCAGTTGATCGGCTCGATGTAGACCGCGTCGGCGGTCTCCGGGTCGGTCATGATCGTGGCGGGATTGGAGTTCACCAGGATCACCCGGTAGCCCTCTTCCTTCAGCGCCTTGCACGCCTGCGCGCCGGAGTAGTCGAACTCGCAGGCCTGGCCGATCACGATCGGACCCGCGCCGATGATGAGGATGCTCTTGATATCGGTACGCTTGGCCATCTCAGCGGGCCTCCTGCATCAGTGCGGCAAAACGTTTGAACAGATAGCCGATGTCGAGCGGGCCGGGACTGGCTTCCGGATGACCCTGGAAGCAGAACGCCGGACGGTCGGTCAGTGCGAAGCCTTGCAGCGAACCATCGAACAGCGAGCTGTGAGTGACACGCACGTTCGCCGGCAGCGTGGCCGGGTCGACCGCAAAACCGTGGTTCTGCGAGGTGATCAGCACACGGCCATCCTCGTGATCCTTGACCGGATGATTCGCGCCGTGATGGCCGAATTTCATCTTCAGCGTCTTCGCGCCCAGCGCCAGACCCATCAACTGATGACCGAGACAGATGCCGAACAGCGGGATCTTCGCGTCGAGCAATTCGCGGGTAGCGGTGATCGCGTAGTCGCAGGCGGCCGGATCGCCAGGGCCATTGGACAGGAACACCCCATCCGGATTCATCGCCAGCACCTCGGCAGCAGGCGTCTGCGCCGGCACCACGGTGACTTCGCAGCCCTGCTCGGCCAACAAGCGCAGGATGTTGAGCTTGGTGCCGAAGTCGTAGGCGACCACCTTGAAGCGCATCGCCGGCTGATTGAATGCGGTGCGATCCAGGTCGTACACGCCCTGCTTCCATGCATACGGCTTGGTCGTGCTGACCACCTTGGCCAGATCCATTCCGTTCAAGCCGGGGAAAGCACGCGCTTTCGCCAGCGCCGTCTCGGCGTCGACCTGTTCGCCGGCCATGATGCAACCGGCCAGCGCGCCCTTGTCGCGCAGAATGCGGGTCAGCCGGCGAGTATCGATGCCGGCGATCGCAACGGTGCCGTGGCGCCTCAGATAGTCAGGCAGGCTTTCGTTGCTGCGCCAGTTGCTGGCCCGGCGCGGCACGTCGCGCACGATCAGTCCGGCGGCATGCACGGCGGTGGATTCGACATCCTCGGCGTTGACGCCGGTATTGCCGATATGCGGATAGGTCAGCGTGACGATCTGGCGCGAATAGGAGGGATCCGTGAGGATCTCCTGGTAGCCGGTCATCGCGGTGTTGAAAACCACCTCGCCAACGGTATCACCCGTCGCGCCGACGGCATGACCATGAAACACGCTGCCGTCTTCGAGGGCCAGCAGAGCAGGAGTAGGCATACGGTAACCGCCTTTTAGGTGCAGCAAAGTCCGCAAGCCGCAGGATTGCTGGCTTGTGGAGCTTGGAAAGGAAAGGATCAGGGCGGGTTGAAATGATAGGCGGCGGCGGCGTTTCTGTCCACCTTACGAAGCCTGAATCGTGCGTTTTTGCGCCAATCACCGCCGATCGGTCAGCGCTACACTTAGCCACATTTCAATGGAGCTGAATGTCCATGAGCGCCGCCGTCCTGCTCGATCCCGCCCGACTTGATCGCCCGGATACCACGGTGCAGCACCAGCCCTTCCCGTTCATGGTGGCGCACGGCCAGCTGCCTGACGAAGTGCGTGGCGACCTGGAGCGTGACTTCCCGCGCTATGCCAGTGCCGGCTTCTTTCCGTACGACCCGAGCGACTGCGGCCCGTCCGTCAATGCGTTGATCGAAAACATGACGACGCCAGCCTTTGCCAGCGCCGTCGGCAAGCGGCTGGGCATCGACAACCTTGGCCAATACCCGACGCTGGTGACGCTGTGCCGGTTGCTCAACAAGCGCCACGGCACGATCCATACCGACAGCAAGTCCAAGGTGGCCACGGCGTTGATCTATCTCAACGCGCAATGGCCGGATACCAGCGACGGCTGCCTGCGCTTTCTGCACAGGATCGACGACATCGACAGCGTCGTGGCGCCGGAACTGGCCCCGCTTTACGGCGAGTTTGCGGTGTTCAAGCGCTGCGAAAACTCTTTCCATGGTCACTTGCCCTACGAGGGCGAGCGACGGGTGATCCAGGTCGCGTGGCTCACCAGCGAAGCGGAGAAATTGCGCAAGACGAAACGCGGCAAGTTCTCACGCGTATTCAAGAAGCTGTTCGGCAGTCTCGATACCAAGCTGGGCGCGGGGCGCGACCGCAACGCCTCGCACCCCGACTGAGCTGATTTCTTCGACTCACCTGCCGGCAAAGTGCCACGCTACAAACGCGGCAAACACGCCATACAGCAAACCGACCGGCAACAACCAGCGCGCATCGACCCGGCCACGGTGGAACAACCACCACAAGTACACGATGGCGACCGCGGTCAGCACACCGGCCACGATCAGCGGCGTGTCGAACAGCCATGGGGTGGCGAAGATCGCCAGCGAACTGGGAATGGTGGCCTGGATCATCATCGCGCCGGAGATGTTCGCCAGCGCCAGACGCTCCTTGCCTTGGCGCACCCAGATCAGCGCGTTGATGGTTTCCGGCAGCTCGGTCGCTACCGGGCTCAGTATCAGCGCGACCAGATGCGGCGGCAGTGAAAGTGCCACGCCAATCGCTTCGAGCTGGCTGACGAACACCCGCGACGCAGCCGCAATCACCACCAGTGCCGCCACCGTCTGCATCACCACCCAGCGCAGGGCCGGATCGACCTGGCTAGGACGGAACTTCAACGGTTCGAGTGTCTCGTCCTCCGGGGCGCTATCGTCGCTACGCATTTCGCGCCACACGTACAACCCATAGGCGACCAGAAACAATACGCCAAGCAGCGGCTTGAACGCGAACACGACCAGGCCCAGACCCACCTTGACCACAAAAATCGCCAGGAACCACGATTGATCGCGCGCCAATCGCCGATGGTCGACCCGGATGATACGGTCGGCCCGCTGCAGCCGGGCGCGATTGCACCACATCGCCACGCCGACCACTGCATAGGCGATCGTGGCCAGTACCAGCGGACCACCCATCGCTGCGCCCACGCCGATATCGCGCGCTTCGGACGTCTTGCCGAACATCACCGCGACGAAAGTCACCGCGCTTTCCGGCAGCGCCGTGCCGAACGCCGCCAGCACCGTACCGGTCGCCGTCGCGCCAAGTTTGAGCTTCTGCCCGAACCATTCGACGCCATTGACGAAGTATTCGCAGGCGAGATAGATCGCGCCAGCCGAACCGAGAAACAGACAGAGGGTAAGCAACATGGGATTGCACGAGGGCCGGGCGAGCGGGGTAACCGATGGCTCAACGACACCGCTCGCCCGGCCGGGTGAGCATGTCGATGGCCAAAGGTCTCGCCGGGCATGACCATCACCTGACGGTGACGGTTGCTGTTCGCACCATGGCGTCGACAACCGCGACGACCAAGTGTGTTGATGCGAACGCCTCAGGGGACGAGGCTGGCTACTCCCCAATGACAACGAGAAGATGCTAACGGCCGCAGCGATGCGTTACAAGCCAGCACCAGCGGACAGCGACTCAGTGCGGTGCGGCGATCACGTCTTCAAGCTGCCACTGCCCAGGCTCACGGCCAGCCAGCCAATGCGCCGCTTGCAAGGCGCCACGCGCAAAAATCGAGCGGTCGGTGGCACGATGAACCAGCTCCAGCCGTTCACCCTGTCCGATCAGCATGGCGGTGTGCTCGCCGACGATATCGCCGCCGCGCACCACCGCAAAACCGATGCTGCCGTCGGCGCGTGCGCCGGCCTGGCCTTCGCGGCTGTACACCGCCGCCGCTTCCAGCGTGGTGTGGCGTGCAACCGCAGCGGCGTGGCCGAGTGCCAGCGCCGTACCGGACGGTGCGTCCTGTTTGCGGCCGTGATGTGCCTCGACGATTTCGAGATCCCAGCCCGGCAGTGCAGCAGCAGCCTCACGCAACAGCCGTGTCAGTACCGCAACGCCGAGGCTGAAATTCGCTGCGCGCAGGATCGCGATGCTCTTCCCGGCGTCGACAAGCCGCGCTTCCAGTGCCGCGTCGATACCAGTGGTGCCACTCACCAGTGCCGTGCCATGTGCCAGGCAATGATCGAGCGCCAAGGCCAGGCCGGCCGGGCCACTGAAGTCGATGACGACATCGAGTGCTGGCGCATGCGTCCAATCATGCGCGTAACGCAATGAGCCCGCATCGCCGGCAAACACCGGTTGGCCAGCGTGAGCCGAACCCGGCGCCACTACCGCATGCATCAGCTCGAAGCGCGCGTCATCGCCGAGCAGACTCAGCAACGCGCGGCCCATGCGGCCGGAGGCGCCACTGATGGCGAGGCGAACAGGTCGGGTCATCGGCACATTCCAGTCAAAACCGTCGATCGGCACATGCTACCGCGTGTGCCATTGCATCACGCGGTCACTTTCGACCAGAACTGCTTCACGCCGTCGACCCAGCCCTTCGCGCGCGGCGTGTGCTTGCCGGCATCGTTGCTGTCGAAGGTGGCTTCCAGCGATTCCAGCAATTCGCGCTGCTGCTTGGTCAGACGCACCGGCGTCTCCACCACCACGCGGCAGATCAGGTCGCCATGGCGACTGTTGCGCACCGACTTGACACCACGACCACGCAGGCGGAATTGCGTGCCGGTCTGCGTTTCGGGCGGAATGCTGATCGGCACTTCGCCTTCCAGCGTCGGCACCGGCAGCTCGGCACCCAGCGCGGCCTGCGAGAAACGGATTGGCAGTTCGCAATAGAGATCGTTGCCTTCACGCTGGAAGATCGCGTGCTCGCGTACGTGTACTTCCACATACAGATCGCCCGCTGGCGTACCGGATGGGCCAGCTTCGCCCTGCCCGGTCAGGCGAATGCGATCGCCGTTGTCGACGCCTTCGGGAATCTGCACCGACAGCGTGCGGGTCTCCTCGATCCGACCTTCGCCATGGCATTTCTTGCACGGCTTCTCGATCGCCTGGCCGGTGCCGCCGCAATGCGGGCAAGCCTGCTGGATCGAGAAGATGCCGTTCTGCATGCGTACCTGGCCATGACCGTGGCAGGTCTTGCACTTGCTGACTTTGCCGTCCTCGGAGCCGCTGCCGTTGCAGTGATGGCAGTTGACCTGGCTCGGCACTTCGATCTGCCGGCTGACGCCGAACACAGCCTCCTCCAGATCCAGTTCCATGATGTAGCGCAGATCGGCGCCACGGCGTGGACGGCCGCGGCCACCGCCATTGCGGCCAAAGATGTCGCCGAAGATGTCACCGAAGATGTCGCCGACATCGCCGAAGCCGGCGCCGCCGCGACCACCCATGCCATGTTCGAACGCGGCATGGCCGTGCTGGTCGTACATCGCGCGCTTCTGCGCGTCGGACAGCACTTCGTAGGCTTCCTTGGCCTCCTTGAACTTCTCCTGCGCGTGCGGATCGTCCGGGCAGCGGTCCGGGTGGAACTTCATTGCCAGCCGGCGGAAGGATTTCTTCAGCTCGACCTCGGTGACGCTGCGCTCGACGCCCAGCACTTCGTAGTAATCACGCTTGCTCATTCACCTATCCACACTGCTTGTCGCGCCCCTGCACGGAACCGGTCGTGCCATGTCCTGCATTCTCTCAACAAACAGCCCACGCCTGGAATTCCGGGCGCGGGCTGCCGAATCGACCATACAAATCAAATAACGCTGTCGATTACTTCTTGTCGTCTTTCACTTCGGTGAACTCGGCATCGACCACGTCGTCCGGCTGCGCCGAGCCGTGTGGCGCTGACTGCGCACCGGCATCGGCCGGACCGCCTTGCGCTGCCGCATACAGGGCCTGCGCGACCTGCTCAAGCTTCTCGACCTTGGCCTCGATCGCGGCCTTGTCCTCGCCGTCCTTGACCTTTTCCAGATCGGACAACGCGCCTTCGATGCTGCTGAGCTGATCGGCCGGCACCTTGCCGCCGTGCTCCTTCAACGCGCTGCGGGTGGCGTGCACCAGCTGGTCGGCTTTGTTGCGGGTGGCGACCAGCTCGTGGAACTTCTTGTCCTCTTCCTTGTTCGCCTCGGCGTCGGCCACCATCCGCGCGATCTCGTCCTCGGACAGGCCCGAACCGGCCTTGATCTCGATCTTCTGTTCCTTGCCGGTCTTCTTGTCCTTGGCCGACACATGCAGGATGCCGTTGGCGTCGATGTCGAAAGTGACCTCGATCTGCGGCTGACCGCGTGGTGCGGCATCGATGCCGGACAGGTCGAACTTGCCCAGCGACTTGTTCGCGCTGGCGCGCTCGCGCTCGCCCTGCAGCACATGCACGGTCACTGCGGTCTGGTTGTCGTCGGCGGTCGAGAACGTCTGCGCGGCCTTGGTCGGCACCGTGGTGTTCTTCTCGATCAGCTTGGTCATCACGCCGCCCATCGTCTCAATGCCGAGCGACAGCGGGGTGACGTCCAGCAGCAGCACGTCCTTGACCGAACCGCCCAGTACGCCACCCTGGATCGCCGCGCCGACGGCGACAGCTTCGTCCGGGTTGACGTCCTTGCGCGGCTCCTTACCGAAGAAGTCCTTCACCGACTCCTGCACCTTGGGCATACGGGTCTGGCCACCGACCAGGATCACGTCGTTGATGTCGGACACGCGCAGGCCAGCGTCATTCAACGCGGTGCGGCACGGTTCGATGGTGCGCTTGATCAGGTCTTCCACCAGCGCCTCGAGCTTGGCCCGGGTCAGCTTGATGTTGAGATGCTTCGGACCGGATGCATCCGCCGTCACGTACGGCAGGTTCACATCGGTCTGATGGTTCGAAGACAGTTCGATCTTGGCGCGCTCGGCGGCATCCTTCAGGCGCTGCAGCGCCAGCGGATCCTTGCGCAGGTCGATGCCCTGCTCCTTGTTGAATTCGTCGACGAGGTAGTCGATGACGCGCATGTCAAAGTCTTCGCCACCGAGGAACGTATCGCCGTTCGTCGCCAGCACTTCGAACTGCTTCTCGCCGTCGACTTCGGCGATCTCGATGATCGACACGTCGAACGTGCCGCCGCCCAGGTCGTACACCGCGATCTTGCGATCGCCGCCCTTCTTGTCCATACCATAGGCCAGCGCGGCCGCAGTCGGCTCGTTGATGATGCGCTTGACGTCGAGGCCGGCGATCTTGCCCGCGTCCTTGGTCGCCTGGCGCTGGCTGTCGTTGAAGTAGGCCGGCACGGTGATCACCGCATCGGTGATCGTCTCGCCGAGATAATCCTCGGCGGTCTTCTTCATCTTCATCAGCACTTTGGCGGCGATCTCCTGCGGCGCCATCTTCTTGCCGTCGGAGGTCTCGACCCAGGCGTCGCCATTGTCGTGCGCGACGATCTTGTACGGAACGATATGCAGGTCTTTCTGCACTTCGGCGTCGGTGAACTTGCGGCCGATCAGGCGCTTCACCGCGTAGAAGGTGTTCTTCGGGTTGGTCACGCTCTGGCGCTTGGCCGAGGCACCCACCAGTACTTCGCCGTCCTTGTTGAAAGCGACGATGGACGGTGTGGTGCGGTCACCTTCCGAGTTTTCGATGACCTTGGTGGTGCTGCCGTCCATCACGGACACGCAGGAGTTGGTGGTGCCCAGGTCGATACCGATGATCTTGCCCATGTGTACTCTCCAATATTTTCTTGCGGCCCCCGCGGCCGCGATGGTTTCCAGATGGGGGTCTGCTCTGGCGATTCAATGCCGGCAAGGCCCCGGATGCTCTACGTTGTCTCGCCGGCGCGCCATTCAGGCAGGCGCCGGCCAGTGGGCCGCTCAGTCCTTCGCCACCGCGACCAGCGCGGGGCGCAGCAGGCGATCGTTCAACACGTAGCCTTTCTGCAGCACGCTGACCACGGTGCCCGGCGCCTGCCCCGGCGCCTCGACCATGCTCACGGCGTGGTGGCGTTCCGGATCAAGCGGCTGGCCGAGCGGATCGACCTGCGCCATGCCGTGGTTTTCGGCCACCTTCAATAGCGCCTTCAGGGTCAGATTGATGCCTTCGCGCATCGAGGCCACGTCACCACCTTCGACCGCCAGGCCACTCTCCAGTCCGTCGTAGACCGGCAGCAACTCGTTCAGCAGTCTTTCGTTGGCGAAACGGCGGGCCTGTTCCAGGTCGCGATGCAGGCGACGGCGCTGGTTCTCCAGTTCGGCCTTTTCGCGCAGCACGGTTTCGCGCAACTCGGCATTGCTGGCTTCCAGCTCGGCCACGCGCGCCTGCAGGCTGCCCAGTTCAGTGGTCGACGACTCACCCGGCTGGCCTTGTGGCGACGTCGCGCCCGGCGACTGCGGATCGTTGTTCTGCATGCATCACTCCAAACGAAAGTTCATGGCCGGCACGAATGCCGACCGTCCAGATTTGCGAGAAGTCCCGCCTCCCGCAGCGGTTATAGGGTCGTGGCGGCGCGATTCAAGGCGTCGCTGAGCAATCCGGCGGTAGCCTGTACCACCGGAATCACCCGCTCGTACGCCATCCGGGTCGGCCCGATCACGCCGACCGCACCCAGCACCCGTCCCTGCGCACCGTAACTGGCAGTGACCACGCTGCAGCCGTCCAGTGCAGTGAAACCGGATTCCTCGCCGATGAACAGGCGCACGCCGGGCGCCTTGGCGCAGACTTCCATCAGCTGCAGCAACTCGTTCTTCTGCTGGAACGCCTCGAACAATTCGCGCAGGCGCTGCAGGTCGGACAGTTCCGAGTACGCCATCAGATTGGTCTGACCGCTGACCAGCACATCGCTGCCGCCAGCTTGTGGCGCGAACGAGGCGGTGGCCAGCTCCACCGTGCTGGCCAGCAGCCGGTTGAGCTCGCTGCTGGTTTCGCGCAATTCGGCCAGCAGATGCATGCGGATATCGTCCACGCGCAGCCCGGCAAATTGGCTATTGAGGTAATTCGCGGCCTGCTCCAGCTCGCCACTGTGCAGCGGCTTGGCCAGTTGCACGATGCGGTTCTGCACCTGGTTGTCGGTGAATACCAGGATCACCAGCACTCGCGCATCCGGCAGAGGTACGAAATCGATATGTCGCAGCGGGAAGTCGACTTGGCGCGGCACCGTGACCACGCCGGCAAAGTGGGTCATCGCCGACAGCAAGGTCGAGACGTTGCCGAGCAGGTCCAGTGTCGTGGTCGGCCCCGGCGGCAGTTCCCGCTGCAGGCGCACCATCTCGGCATGCGGCAAGGGCTGCAACTCGATCAGGCTGTCGACGAACAGGCGCAGTCCGCGCGGTGTCGGCACGCGACCTGCCGAGGTGTGTGGCGAGGCGACCAGGCCGGCGTCCTCCAGGTCGGCCATGATGTTGCGGATCGTCGCCGGACTCACGTCCAGCCCGGACGAGCGCGACAGCGTGCGTGAACCGACCGGCTCGCCATCGACCAGATACTGGGCGATCAACGTGCGCAACAGGCGTCGCGCGCGGGCATCGAGATCGTGGCCATGCGGGTTGATCATGTTCTGTAGCAATCCTTGAGACCCGACAGAAATAAGGTTTGCGCGCGCAGCTTGCAAGTGGAGGCGATGTTTTGCGCCACCGGGCTGCCGCTACAATCCATCCACTCCACCATCTGCCTGCCCATGCTCACTTCGCTATACGTCCGTCATTTTGCTGTCGTCGAGGCCGCCGAGATCGCGTTCGGCCCCGGTCTCACCGTGGTCAGCGGTGAAACCGGTGCCGGTAAATCGCTGCTGGTCGACGCGCTGATGCTGCTGGCCGGCGCCCGCGCCGACAGCGGCATGGTACGCGCCGGCAGCGATCGCGCCGAACTGGCCGCGGAGTTCGATCTGGCCGAACTGCCGGAAGCTCGCGACTGGCTGCAGCGCGAGGAACTGGACGAAGACGGCGGCTGCCAGCTGCGCCGGGTGATCCGTGCCGAAGGCAGCTCCAAGGCCTGGATCAACGGTCGCCCCGCCAACACGCGTCAGCTCGGTGAACTCGCTTCGCTGCTGGTCGAGATCCATGGCCAGCACGAGCATCAGGCGCTGTTGTCGCGCTCGCACCAACTGGCTCTGCTGGACGCCTACGCCGGCCACGATGGCCTGCTTGCGCAGGTACGCGACGGCGCGTTGCAGTGGCGCGAGCTCGGCACACGCATACGCAAGCTCAGCGGCGGTGAGGATCGCGATCAACGCATCGAGCTGCTGCGCCACGAACTGGGCGAACTGGAAAAATGGGCGTTGCCGGCAGCCGAACTGGTCGAACTCGAGGCCAGCCACCGGCGCCTGGCCAACGCCGGCCGATTGGCCGAGGGCAGCGCCGGTGTGGTCGAACTGCTGGATGGCGAGAGCGAATTCGCGCTGCGCCGCGCGCTCGGCCGCGCCCATGCCGAACTTGGCAAACTCGCTGCGCTCGACGACAAACTGGCGCCGCTGCTGGAACTGCTCGACAACGCCAGCATCGAACTCGGCGAAGCCGCCGATGGTCTCGGCCGCTACGCGCAGGATGTCGACCTCGATCCGGAGCGCTACACGGAAGTCGACAATCATCTGGCGCGTCTGCACGAGTTGTCGCGTCGACATCGTTTGCCGCTGGCCGAACTGCACGACAGGCTCGCGGCCTTGCGTACCGAACTGGCTGAACTCGAAGGTGCCGGCGATGCGCTGGAACAGCTGGCTGCGCAACGCCAGCAACTGCAACACGATTACACGCGTGCAGCTGCTCAGCTGAGCCAGGCACGCTCGATGGCGGCAACGCGGCTCAGTGAGGAAGTCAGCGTGCTGATGGCCGAGCTGGGCATGGCCGGTGGCCTGCTGCGCATCGAGCTGGAAGCCGTCGCCGGCGAAGAGCCTGACCCGCAAGGTCAGGAACGTTGCGAGCTGCTGGTCAGCGCCAATCCCGGCCAGCCGCCGCGACCGTTGCGCAAGGTGGCCTCCGGCGGTGAACTGGCGCGCATCAGCTTGGCGATCGAAGTTGCCACTCTGGGCAAGGACACCGTCGGCAGCATGATTTTCGACGAGGTCGACAGCGGCATCGGTGGCGCCGTGGCCGAAGTGGTCGGGCAGAAACTGCGCGCGCTTGGCGCCCAGCGCCAGGTGTTGTGCGTCACCCATCTGCCACAGGTAGCCGCCCAGGGCCACGCACACCTGCGGGTCAGCAAGCACAGCGATGGCGACTCCACCCGCACGCAGATCGAGAAGCTCGATGCCGGTGGCCGTCGCGATGAGCTGGCGCGCATGCTTGGCGGTGTCGAGATCACCCGCGAGACACGGGCCCACGCCAAGCAGATGCTGGAGCGGGCGCAGACCGCCTGAACGACTGAATCAGCTGTTCGGCGGCAACAACCCGCGTTCGGTCGCCATCCGGTACAGATCCAGCTCCGAACCCGCGCCCAGTTTGCCCATCAGGCTGGCGCGATGGATGTAGACGGTTTTCTGACCGATCCCCAGTTCCGCCGCCACCTGCTTCGGTGCGCGCCCGCCGGCCAGCAGCAGGAATACCTCGCGTTCCCGCGCGGTCAGGCGATTGATCGGGTCAAGTGCCGCGTTCGGCCGATCGGCCCGGCGCAGGCGCAGATCCGAACTCAGGAAGCATTCGCCCTGCATCACCGCACGCAGACCTGCAACAAGCTCCTCCGGCGCGACGCCCTTGGTGACGTAACCGCTGGCGCCACGACGCAGAGCCTCGGATACATACGGCTCGCCGTCATGCATGCTCAGCACCACGATGCGTGTCTGGGCGGCCACGCTGAGCAGGTGCTCGATCAACGGCAGACCGCTGCCGTCAGGCAGGGACAGATCCAGCGCCACCAGATCGGGACGCCAGTGACCCACCGCCTCCACCGCATCATCGGCACTGCGGCATTCGGCCACGACATCAAGATCCGGCTCCATCTCGATCAGCCGCTTGAAGCCCTCTCGAACGATGGCGTGGTCATCGACCAGAACAATGCTGTACATCCCCCTACTTTACACATGGATCCGAACCTTATGCGCATCCGTCGCCAACAATCGTGCTGGCGCATCGATGCGGATCGCGCATGTACCATCCGTGCATGCGCCTGAAATCATTCCATCTGCCCAACTCCGGTCCGTTGCTGGGCGCCGGCTACCTGTTGCTATGGCTGCTGTTGTGGCCGACCGTGCAACCGTTCTGGATGTTGCCGTATGGCTTGCGCTTCGGCGCCTTGCTGCTCACGCCAATGCGCCACTGGGGCTGGCTGCTCGGCGCGGAACTGGCCGCCACCGCCGGCATCAGCCTGGCCCATGGCCTGCCACTGGGCTGGACCGGCTTCGCCATCGGTGAATTGCCCGAACCGCTGGTGATGGCCGCCAGCCTGTGGCTGCTGCGGCGGTTCAACCTGCATGCCAGCCTGCACAGTCCGCAGGAGGTGACCCGGTTGCTGCTTTCCGTGGTGCTGGTGGTGACTGCCACCACAGCAGTGGACGCGGCCCTGCTGGCAATTATCCACTCACCCAATTCGCCGGACCTGATGCTGCGTGTACTCGGCGAGGAATTGCTCAGTCACTATCTGGGCATCCTGCTGATCGTGCCGTTGATGATCATGCTGCTGCGCACCCGGCTCGACCAGCGCGCCTTGGCCAGCCTGATCATGGATGGCCTGCTGGTGATGTTGCCCTCGATGACGATTCTGCTGGTGCTGTCCGAACAGGCCGCGCCGCAACCGCAATTTGCCCGTGTGCTGTCACTGGCACCGGTGCTGTTCTTTGCGTTTCGCCACGGCTGGCGCGGCGCCAGCCTGGCGATGCTCATCACCAGTCTCGGCATGACTCTGGTCGACCAGCATCTTGGCCATGCGCCATCAACGGCTGCGGCCTACCTGTTTCTGGCTGTCGCCGGCACCGGTGCCTTGATGCTGGGCTCGGCCACCGATGCCTTGCGTCGAAGCAGCGAGCGGGTCGCCGAACAGAACGTCTACCTGGGCGCGGTCAATCGTCGGCTGGACCAGCTTGCCCACCAATTGCGCGACGCCGCCCGCGGCAACCTGCAGGCGGACGAAAACCAGCGCCGGCACCTCGCTGCCGAACTGCACGACGAGCTGGGCCAGAACATCACCGCGATCCAGACCCACGTGAAGCTGGCGCAGGCGCGCCTGCACCAGGCCGGCATGGAGGACATCAGTACCTCGATCAATACCATCCTCGCGCATATGAGACGCGCACTGCACCGTCTGCTGGATGACTTGCGCCCCGCCGTGCTGGACGAGTTCGGACTGTTGCGCGCACTGGACGAAGGCCCGATCCGTGACCTGTTGAACACCGCCGGCATGGCTTACCGCACCGAACTGCACGGTGACCCGCGGCTGCTCGACGACGACACGCGCACCGCGATTTATCGGCTGGTGCAGGAAAGCGCAACCAACGCCGTCAAGCACGCACAAGCCAGCGAATTCAGGCTGCGCCTGCGTATCGGCGAACGTCAAGGTATCGCGCTGGCCCTGCTCGACCTGCGCGACGACGGCGCCGGCCTGCCCAGCCGCCTACCCCGTGGTGGCCGCGGCCTGCAAGGCATGCGCGACCGGGTGACCTCGCTTGGTGGCCAGTTCCGCCTGCGTCCCGAGCATGCCGGCGTACACCTTCGCATTTTGCTGCGAAGCAACAGCAGTCCTGCAGACAACCGGCGGCAGAACTAGGAATTTTTCCGATACCGGAAACGTGAAGGGCTCGTTAGCATCGGTTCATCGATGTGGGGGAGCCGCCATCGCAAGATGGCGGATCAGAGTCACCGTGGGGACGGGGGCTCTGAAACAACGGCAGGATGCCGTTTCGCCGCTACCTGGCGACGAGTGCAGGCCATCGCGAGTCAATCGCGCACGCCGACTGGGACAGGTAGGGGAGCAGCCGCGGGCGGACAGGAGTCCTCCTCGCGGCTTTTTTATGCGTGCAGTTCGGCGCCCCACGAGCCATCGGCAACAAATCGACATCCCTCACAGCCTCAGCAGGAGCTGCATGCCAGCATTGCCGCCCTTATCGATCAGCTTTTGCGTGGGTGGTGCTTCGGCCGCACATACAGCACCAGGCTGTGATCCTCGATCACATAGCCATGTCGTGCGGCGATCTCGCGCTGCAGGCGCTCGATCTCCTCGCTGACGAACTCAATCACTTTCCCGCTGTCCACATCAATCATGTGGTCGTGATGTTTGCCACGATCGAGTTCATAGACTGCCTGGCCACCTTCGAAATTGTGCTTGACGATGATGCCTGCCGCCTCGAACTGGGTCAGTACGCGATACACCGTTGCCAGGCCGATATCTTCCTGGTGGGCAAGCAGTTTCTTGTAGACGTCTTCGGCCGTGAGGTGCTGTACCCCTTCCTCATCGAAGATTTGCAGGATGCGCATGCGCGGATGGGTCACCTTGAGGCCAACCCGGCGCAGCTCTTTGGTTTCCTGTTCCATGACCCACTCTCCGCACACGGCGTTTCCAAGCCGGTAGTGTATCATCCGACACCTTTACGATCCGGACGCAACACGCATGCAAAAGCTGATCACCCTGCTGGTTTTCGCCATGCTGGCGCTCTCCATCGCCGGCTGCCACATCGTCTACACGCCCGACGTGCAGCAAGGCAATCTGCTCGACAAAAAAGTGGTGGATCAGCTCAAGCCCGGCATGACCAAGCATCAGGTATTGGTGCTGATGGGTACACCTTCGGTCAGCACACCGTTCGACCAGAGCCGCTGGGACTACGTGTCCACCTTTTCGCATCGTGGCAGCCCGATCAAGGTGCGTACGTTCACGCTGACCTTCAATAACGACACGCTGGTGCGCACCGAGGGTGATTTCTTCGCACAGGATGCCCAGCAACTGGTCAAGGAAAGCAAGAAGTACAACGCCGGCTACCCCGTCAACGAGACCGAGGGTGACAAGAGCAAGTCTCCGAACGACAGCAAGGACGACGGCGGTTTCGGCCAGGATAACAACGGTAGCAACGACGGCCATTGATCACCGCTACGGGATCGGGCTGGGTCTGCCCCCGATCCCGTCTGACTCAACGGGCGCGCCGCCGGCGCGCCTCCATCGGGTCGAGCATGAGCGGCCGGTAGATCTCGATTCGATCACCGTTCTGCACGACCTGATCGGGCGTCACCTTGCGAGCGAATACACCGAGGTGACGCGCGTCAATCGCACCATCCGGGAGCATCCCGGCTATTCCTGAAGCATCGATCGCCTGCTTAACCGTACTGCCTTCGGCCAGCTCGACCCGGCGAAGAATCTGCTGTCCGGCAGCCGCATAAACCACCTCTGCCGTGATCGTGCGCTCAGCCATAGACACGTTCGGCCTCTCGACAGAAATCGTCCACCATGCGTCCTGCCAGCCCCTGAAAGCCAAGCTTCAACGCACTCCCGCCGAGCCGCCCCGCGTAATCAAAGTCCAGCGTGAACGCGACCTTGCAGCCGGCATCACCAAGGGCAATGAAATCCCACACGCCTTCAAGGCTGCGGAACGGACCATCGACCAGACTCATCTGCAGACGTTTGGGCGGATCGATCGAATTGCGCGTGGTGAAACTCTGGTGGAACCCGGCAAACTTGAGATCCAGCCGTGCCACCAACACATCACCCTGACGCTCAAGCACTTCGGCACCGGCACACCAGGGGAAACGCTTTGGGTATGCTTCAACTTCATTGACTAGGTCGAACATCTGCATCGGCGAATACTTCACCAGTGCACTGCGACGGATTTCGATCACGGCAACCTCTTCACATCACGCTTGGTTTGGCCCGGTCTGCGGCGGAATCGGCATCAGGGCAACAAGGCCCGAGTTTAACGGACATGGCCAAGGCGAAGGACAAAGACAACAAGGGCGGCGGCACCATCGCGCTCAACAAGCGCTCGCGTTTCGAGTACCACATCGACCAGCGTTTCGAGGCCGGCATTGCCCTGCAGGGCTGGGAATTGAAGGCGCTGCGTGCTGGGCGGATCAACTTCGGCGACAGCTACGCGGTCGTCCTGAAGAACGAGATCTTCCTGATCGGCACCTCCATCCCGCCACTGATCAGCGCCTCCACCCACGTCATCGCCGAAGACCGACGCACCCGCAAACTGCTGCTGCATCGCAAGGAAATCGATCAACTGGTCGGTGCCGTCGAGCGCAAGGGCTACACCCTGGTGCCTACGGCGATGTACTGGAAGGGCAACAAGGTCAAGGTCGAGGTCGGCCTCGCTCGCGGCAAGCAGGAGCACGACAAGCGCGACACCGAAAAGCAGCGCGACTGGCAGATCGAGAAGCAGCGCACCATGCGCTCGCACAACCGCAGCGCCTGAATCCGCACATGACATCGCGCAACAAAAAAGCCCTTGATGATCATCAAGGGCTTTTTTGTTTATTGGTGGAGGTGGCGGGAGTCGAACCCGCGTCCGAAGGCGTTAAATGCCCGGATCTACATGCTTAGCTCGCCGTTCGATCTCGTTCCGCGACAAGTACGGTGGGCAAAACGCACCGCGGAACCAGCCTGATTGATTTGACCTAGAACCGCCAGGCGGCAGCGTTCGGCGATCTCATGATAATGACCCTACACCGACGAGCATGAGCACAAGTGGGTTCGGGGCTTACGCCTTAAGCGGCGAGAGCGTAGTTGTCGTCGTTGGCAACTAGAAGTTTGCTGCTGGATTAACGAGGAAAGCTGCCCCCTCGGCATGCACCAAGTCATCTCACTACCCCCGTCGAAGCCAGGACACCCCCGGGGAAAACGATATGACCTCGCCAGTATATGGGGCCAATGGCCAAAGCATCAATGTCGTTGGATGCATTGAGGGCAAAGTGGTCGACGACAGAATCCGCGAGTGAGCGCACGAAACTTACTGCGAGCTCTTTGCCTGTTTCGTGAAGAGGTCACGACGTGCCATGAGAATCGGCACGCCGCGGCGTCGAGCGAACCTTGCTCAAACATTGCCCACACCCGAGCGGAGTGTTGTTCACGCGCGGACGCAACGTCTATACTTGCCGACTTATATGACCCTGTACCCGCCGTACTCGTGGGAATGATCTCGATGACTCGACTGCAATTGCTTGGCCTGGCCGCGGCCACAGCCCTTTTCGCCACTGCCAACGCACACGCCGAAGGCAACAAGGCTGCCGGACGCGAACTGCTCTACACCTGCGCCGGTTGTCATGGCGTACCCGGTTATACCAACGCCTATCCGCAATATCCGGTGCCGAAGATCGCCGGACAGAACGAGCAGTACATCGTCAATGCGCTGCATGGATACCAGAGTGGCGATCGCAAGCATCCGACCATGGGTGCGCAGGCGCAGAGTTTGTCCGATGCGGACATCCAGAACGTCGCCGCCTATCTTTCCAGCCTCGCCAAGTAGTTGCCAAGGACTTTCCGCATGAAACGTGCGTTTACCCTGCTTTCGATCGGCGCCATGCTGGCGTTCGCTTCCACCCAGTTGCTGGCCAGCGGCAATGCCGAAAACGGCAAGCAGAAGGCAGCCACCTGCTTCGCCTGTCACGGCGTCGACGGCAATGCGGTCGATCCGCAGTACCCGCGCCTGGCCGGCCAGTACAACCTGTATTTGCAGCACGTGCTACACGAGTACAAGGACGGCCAGCGCGAGAATCCGATCATGAAGGGCATGGTGGCTACCCTGTCCGATCAGGATATCGAAGACGTTGCCACCTACTTCTCCAGCCTGCCGACCAAGCTCGATACCCTGCAAGGTCATGTCGAGGGCACCAAGTAAGCCTGCCCGCTCCTGTCCCAGGACAAACAAAGGCCCGCTCTGGCGGGCCTTTGTGCATCTGGCGTATTGCCACAGCAGCAGCTGACTTGACTCAGGCGATCGCGGACTTGCCCTCGGCTTTGCTGTAATAAGGCTTTTCGCCGCCGGCATGATCGGTCGCATCGCGCACCGCGGTGATTTCCGGCACACGTTCGCGCAACGTTTTTTCCACGCCCTGCTTGAGCGTCACATCGACCATGCCGCAGCCATGGCAACCGCCGCCAAACTGCAGCAATACCGCACCGTCGGCATTGACCTCCAGCAAAGTAACCCGGCCACCGTGCGAAGCCAGTTTCGGATTCACTTCGGCCTCAAGCACATAGCGCACCCGTTCGACCAACCCCGCTGCCTCACCAGGCACCTCGCCCTTGATTTTCGGCGCACGGATATTGAGCTGGCCGCCGGTGGCATTGGGTTCGAAATCGATGGTCGCGCTATCCAACCAGCTGGCGCTGTCGCCGTCGATGTGAAAGTTGAAGCCGGCACATTCGATCGTCCATTCCCCACCGGCAAGGTCGGCCGGCTCGCAGAACTCGAGCTCGCAGTTGGCCGCTGGCGTACCGGCCGCCGTGACCCGCAGACGGATGCTCAGACCCTCGATGCCCTGCTGCGAGAGAAGCCGCAGAAAGTGCTGCTGCGCGCGTTCCGAAATATCAATCATGCCTGCTCCAGTGTCACCAAACGGGCGCCGGCGAACCTCGCCAGCGAAACAGCACCATTTTAGTCCTGTTTCCAGCTTGATGTGCGCTTTGACATTTGCGCGCGCAACTCCGACCCTTCGCATCCCTGACTTTCAGCCTGCACGGAGATACACATGAACGCCAATGATCTGGCCAAGCAGCATTGCCAGCCGCGCAAAGGCAGGGAGCATGCGCTCGACGCCACGCAGGTAGCCGGACTGTTGCAGCAACTGCCGGGCTGGCAGCTGCGCGACGATGGCATGGCCATCGCCAAGGACTTCAAGTTCGCCGACTTCCACCACACGCTGGGCTTCATCAATGCGGTCGGCTTCATGGCCAACCACGAGGATCATCACCCGGACCTCGAAGCCGGCTACGGCCATTGCCAGGTGTTGTGGTCGACCCATGACGTCGGCGGCCTGTCGCTGAACGACTTCATCTGTGCCGCGCGGGTCGAGGCCTTGCTGGCACGTTGATCAGAAATCCGTGCGCGACTTGTCCCGCGAGTAGACCAGCCGCTTGCCCTTGACGGAAAGCACATCGAGAAAGTCTTTCAGATCATCCGGCAATGGTGTGGAGAAGCTGTAGGCGCGCCCGTCCAGCTCAAAACTCATGTGCGCGGCATGCAGGAACATCCGGTTCAGGCCCATCTCGCGGAAACGCTTGTTCATCTCGCGATCGCCGTATTTCGGATCGCCGGCCAACGGATGGCCGATATGCGCGGCATGCACACGGATCTGATGGGTACGCCCCGTGCCCAAGGTGGCCTGCATCAGGCGGGCGCCGGGGTACTGCTCCATTTCCCGGAAAAATGTGAGCGACGGTTTGCCGTTGTCGGCCACGCGCACCATGCGTTCACCGCCCTGCAGCACGGACTTCAGCAGTGGCGCATTGACGTCGAACTTGGCCTTGGACGGGTGACCGAGCATCAGGCACAGGTATTGTTTGGTGACTTCACCGGCACGGATCGCCGCCTGCAGGCCGGTCAAACCGGCCCGCGTCCGGGCAAATACCAGCACGCCGCTGGTGTCGCGATCGAGTCGATGCACCAGTTCCAGGTGTTCCTGCGGCCGTGCCGCGCGCAGCAGCTCGATCGCGCCGTGGCTGACCCCACTACCGCCATGGCTGGCCACGCCGGCGGGCTTGTCGATGACCAGGAAGTGCTTGTCTTCGAAAATGATGGCGTCGGCCACCGAGGCCACCAGACCGCCGGCAGGTGCATTACCCTCGGGCCGTTCCGCCACCCGCACAGGAGGGATGCGTAGCGTATCACCGTCCGCGAGACGGGTATCCGGCTTGGCCCGCTTGCCGTTGACGCGCACCTGACCTGTACGCAAAAGCCGGTAAATCATGCTCTTGGGCACGCCTTTGAGCAGGGTCATCAGCGCGTTGTCGATGCGCTGACCATCCCGTTCGGGACCAATCGCGACTTGACGTACACCGTGAGGTGCGTCGGGGGAAGTTACCGTCTGCATTGAAAAAAACCTGCTGAAATAGGATACTCGGCGGGCGCTACATTCTGCCCATCGATGTCTGGATCGGGTCGAGTGCCCGCCCGTAACGTCGGCGAGGATTGCGCCGGTTGCCTTGGCGGCCGGTCGCGGCTCCCTTTCATCGTAACGGTTTGGGCTGCTGTTTGTCCGATGCCATGAGGTATCGGGGCGGCAGGCGCAGCTGACCGAATCATCCCGACACCGGCAACGGTGCCGTTTTTTTGCCGCTTAACCGCAGCGGCGCGATCCCCGGCAGGCCGCCATTGAGGCGCCACCGCGGCACGCGACGCGCGGCAAGCCGAGGATTACTAGCATGAAACGTATGTTGATCAACGCGACTCAGCGTGAAGAGTTGCGCGTGGCCATTGTCGATGGCCAGAACCTGTACGACCTGGACATCGAAATCCCTTCGCGGGAACAGAAAAAGTCCAATATTTACAAGGGTCGAATCACCCGTGTCGAGGCTTCCCTCGAAGCCTGCTTCGTCGAATACGGCGCCGAACGCCACGGCTTCCTGCCGCTGAAGGAAATCTCTCGCGAGTACTTCACGCAGGGTCTGGACCCGCACAAGTCCAGCATCCGCGAACTGATCAAGGAAGGTCAGGAAGTGGTTGTTCAGGTGGAAAAGGAAGAACGCGGCAACAAGGGCGCCGCCCTGACCACGTTCATCAGCCTGGCTGGTCGCTACATGGTGTTGATGCCGAATAACCCGAAGGCCGGCGGTGTCTCGCGCCGGATCGAAGGTGAGGATCGGCAGGCGCTGAAGGAAGCGCTCGATCACGTCACCGTACCCGACGATGTCGGCCTGATCGTGCGCACCGCCGGCCTCGGCCGCGACGCCGAAGAGCTGCAATGGGATCTCGATTACCTGCTGCAGCTGTGGAAGTCGATCTCCGAAGCCGCCAACAAGCAGCGCGCGCCGTTCCTGATCTATCAGGAATCAAAGCTGTTCATCCGCGCCCTGCGCGATTACCTGCGCAGCGACATCGGCGAGATCCTGATCGACGAGGAATCGCTGTACAACGACGCCCGCGACTTCATGCAGCAGGTGATGCCGAACGCGCTGCGCAAGCTCAAGCTGTACAAGGACGACACCCCGCTGTTCACGCGCTACCAGATCGAGACGCAGATCGAGAGCGCGTTTGATCGCCAGGTGCGCCTGCCCTCGGGCGGCTCGATCGTGATCGATCAGACCGAAGCGTTGACCGCGATCGACATCAACTCCTCCAAGGCCACCAAGGGCAGCGACATCGAGGAGACTGCGTTCAACACCAATTGCGAGGCAGCGGTGGAAATCGCCCGCCAATGCCGCATCCGCGATGCCGGCGGCCTGATCGTGATCGACTTCATCGACATGGACAGCCCGAAGCACCAGCGCGAAGTGGAAGATCGCCTGAAAGAAGCGCTCAAGCAGGATCGCGCCCGCGTGCAGATCGGTCGCATCTCGCGCTTCGGCCTGCTCGAGATGTCGCGCCAGCGTCTGCGCCCGAGCCTCGGCGAAGCGACCCAGATCGTTTGCCCGCGCTGCGAGGGCCATGGCCACATCCGCGGCGTGGAATCGTTGTCGCTGTCGACCCTGCGCCTGATCGAAGAACACGCGATGAAGGACAACACCGGCCAGGTGCTGGTGCAGGCACCGTCCAGCGTCGTCAATTTCCTGCTCAACGAGAAGCGCGCCAGCGTGGTCGAGATCGAACTGCGCCACAAGGTGCACGTGATGATTGTCGCCGACGAAAAGCTGGAAACGCCGCATATCGAGATCCAGCGTATCCGTGAAGCGGACATGGGCGAGCACAGCAAGCCCAGCTATGAGCGACTGACCACGGTGGAAACTGCCGAACTGCCGAAGATGGGCCAGGCCCTGGGCAGCAGCGAGCAGCCCGCCGTGAGCGGCGTCGTGCCATCCAGCCCTGCTCCTCTGCGCGAAGAAGTCGCCGCACCGGCTGCTGTTGCCGCCCCTGCTGCACGTCGTCAGGCAGCCATTGCAACGACTACCCGCGCGGCACCGACGGGTGGCGTTATCTCGCGCTTGCTTGGCTGGTTCCGCAGTACCGAGACAGCAGCTCCGACACCGGCACCGAAGCGTAACGACGAGAGTGACCGCGACAGCAGCAATCGCAATCGTCGTGACGAGCGCGGCCCTCGCGCCAGCAATACTTCGAATACATCTTCGTCGCGCCAGCCGCGGCGCGAACCGGCGCAGCAGAATTCGTCGAAAGCCGGTGCACAACAACAGGCCAGGAACAATCGCCAGCGCAACAACGAGGCGCAGCCGCGCCAGCCGCAGCAGGCCCAGGCACAGACCGCAAGGGCGGAACGTCAACCGAAGCCAGCCGCAACCGAAAACAACCAGGCACGGACCGAGCGCAAGCCCAATCCGCCACAGCCGAAGGTCGAGCGTCAGCCACGCCCCGCCACCAGCGAACGTCCGCTCGCCGCGCCACTGGACGACGCCGCCAAGGAAGCCGAGCTGCTCACACCGCTGGCCGCACCGACCGCGCCAGAATCCGCCGACGACGCCCTCGACGCAGATGGCAGCCAGTCGCGTCGCCGTCGCGGTCGTCGCGGCGGTCGTCGTCGGCGCCGTCATGACGAAGCCACGCCGAACGGTACGGAGCTCGACACCGCGCAGGCGCGCGCACTCGATGATGAGGATCGCGATGAAGCCGCCGGCACCGTTGCGACAGCCAAGCCGGCACCCCGCAGCGAACCGCCGCATGCGTCTTTCGCCGCCGGCACGACAGCTGCGGCCGTCGTCAGCTCGACGGCGATCGATACGCCAGCAGCCGAAGTTCACCACCCGATTGCCGCGCAGCCTGTCGAGAAGACTGCCGCTGTCAGCGTGACCGTCACCTCGACGGACGACCAGCCGAAGCCGGCTGCCGCCACGGTCAACGCTGCCGCGCCAACCGTGACGACCTTCAATCTGCCCACCCTGCCGCCGATCCCCGATCAGGCGAATTCAACAGCAGCTGAAGGACAGGACACCGTCAAGGTCACCGCTGCAACAGCTCCGGCTCCGATCAGCAGCAAACCGCCGGTCGTATTCGCAGCTGACACCAGCCGCGACCGTGCTGAGGTAAAAGCAGAAGACGGCATCGTCCCTGCGCCCGTGGTTGTCATGCCTGCCGTAACTCCGGCAGTAACGCCGATCAGCCAACCTGTCCACGAACCCCGTATCCAACCGGCAGCACAGCCGGTTCCGACGACGGTAGCTCCGGTCATCGAACAGGCCAGCAAACCCACCAGCATTGCGACGCCGACCACGTCAGTAGACAGCCCGGAAAAGTCGGCTTTCACCAGTCCAGTCGCTTCGCTGCCGCTGCCAAAACAGGGCGACCTGCTGGCCCAGCCGATCCATCCGGTGAAACCGGCTGCACCGAGCCATGAAGATAGCAAGCCGATGACTGCTATGCCCGATGACGAGAACGACGAACACAAGAGCGACTCGCACGACTGAGTCGTCGCTTCGTTGTTTCATGCAATAAAAAAACCGGACACGAGTCCGGTTTTTTTTATTGCCCCAGCTCATGCCGCAACCAGGGATCGCCGCAACCATCGTGAGGTCACGCACCCACGTGATGGTTCGGCGTATCGATCAGCCCATGCACCGTCATCAGATGCGCCAGACTGAGCACATGATCCACATGCAGCTTTTCCATCAGACGCTGCTTGTATGTGGATACGGTTTTCGGGCTCAGGTTGAGTTGTTCGCCGATGATGGTCAGCGGCTTGCCGCGTACCAGCATCATCGCGACTTCCAGTTCACGACTGGACAGCACGTCGAACGGCGAAGCACTTCCATCGAGGGAGGCCAATGCAAGCTGCTGCGCAACCGCAGGAGCAAGGTAACGTCGGCCACCAGCCACTTGGCGCACGGCGGACACCAGCTCATCGGCACTGCAGCCCTTGGTCAGATACCCTAGCGCACCGGCATCAAGCAGGCGCCTGGGAAAGCGCGCATCGTCCACCACCGTCACGATGACGATATGTGTGGATAATTTGGAGCGGCACACGCGCTCGGTGAGTTCGATACCGCTCATGCCGGGCATGTGCACGTCGACCAGCGCAATGTCTGGTGTCAATGTGCGGATCAAGCGCAGACCTTCTTCGGCGGTGCCTGCCTCGCCACTGATGTGGATATCCGTCTGCTGTTGCAAAATCATCCGAAAGCCGGTGCGAACCAGCTCGTGATCGTCCACCAGGACCACATTGATCACTTGACGCCCTCCTTGGTTGGGCCTCCTGAAATTAGGCTGCACAGCACCCTATTGCAAGCAATTCGCAGCCCAAGGGTACAACTCGACATGGTTTGTTGTCGCACAACGTCGCCCACAGCTCACGGCTATCGGTCACATCCGGATCTTGCCGTTGCGCTGGAACACCTCCGCCAGCAACCTCAGGCTGCCATCGCGTCAGCCGTGCGTGCGCCATCACCGCTCACATAGCGCGCCAGCACGATCATGGAACTCGGGCCCGGCATTTTCACACACACCTGATGCCCCATACGCCGATGTTCATCACGCGCCATTTCCCTGGCCAACTTGATCGCCGGTCCCAGCTGCAGATCACTGAACAACGCGATCTGGCAACGACAGACATGCCAACTGCCTGCGGCCGATTGCTTGAGCGAAATCGTCACCATGCCAGTTCCCCATTCAACGATGAAAACCGCGACAACCGGACGAGCAGATACCCGTCATGAGCTTCATTAATGAAGCGCAATGTGCCATGCCGAAAACAGCTGTTCTGTCAGCCAGCGCCTACACGCTATGTGCGGGAATCACGGTGCACGATCCCTGCTTCGATGCTCCTGCCTGAGTGTTGCCTTGGCACCCTGATGCACCCGCGGCAACCGCTCGCTTGGAAAAACTCGCCATATCCACAAACAAAAAAACCGCCTGCTGGCGGTTTTTTTGTTTCATCGGGTCCCAGTGATTTCACTGAAACTCTTCTATTGGTGCCCAAGAGGGGCAAACGAACCCGTTGGTGCGTAAGGGCTGGAGCCCATCGTGTGTACTTTATGTGTACACCTGGAGCATGTGCACATCGAGTCCCCACTGCGGACCAGAACCGAAGAATGATGATCTGTGCGGATCCCGGTCGTGGCTGACCACCATTCCGGCGGCACCTGAACACCGTAGCCACTTGAGCCCCGCCGGCGATCTGTTTCCCCTGGACCGGATTCCGCTGACTCGGATGGCCAAAGTAAAACGCCCCACTTGCGTGGGGCGTCCGGTGCACTAGGTCAGCCTATGGTCATTGCAGTATGGCCGCGATCAGTTGCTTTATCAGTTCGGACGCCAGCTATGTGGCAATCCACTTTAGGCACGCCTTAACGGCTTTTCTGATCTTGGCCTAGTTTCTGATTTTCACGTGCGTTTCCTTATGGTGATTGGGAACGGGCCACCCTTTGCGACCCGAATTCACTATCGCACCGAATATCCCGATCCGCACTTATGTTCATCAGGACCACAGCGGAGAAAACGGGGCCACGCTCGCTTCTGATCCCTAGGAAGTGGACCTGGCCCCCGTCATTCGTTGACAAAATGTCAGCTTCGGGTCGAAAGCGGACATTCCCTTGCGGAAGATGACGCCAAGATAAGAAGCACCAGACTTCGTAGTCAGGCTTCGCCAGCACCGATCAGGTTCCGAAATTCATCGGCGATGCTCTCAAGCGTTTCCTTGATCGGATTGTCCAGCTTTTCAGCGATCTCAATCCAAGCCTTAATTGCATCGTCGGTCATTTGCTTCTGATGATCTACACCAATGGCAAAGCGGTTGAATACAAGTCGTAGCTCGTTATCGATACGAACGACGCGGTCCGCCGTGGCTCTAGGCAAATAGATCGCAGTCGTTTCCACGTAGTCATGGAACCCTTTATAGGCCTCCGCAGCACGGTCGCGCCGAACTTCCCGAGGCTCGATGCCTGAGAACTCAAATTGAGCGGTATAGGCAACTATGGCCATATGAACCGTCTTCAACCGTTCGAAGGTCTTGCCGATCACCTCGGCGCGCTTGTCATGCATTCGTGCGAATCGGAGCTCACTTTTCTTTGAAGCAAGGCTTAGCTCGGCTTTCGCCCGCTCAAGCACCATACCGGTGTCGGCCTTTAGTTGCGCCTTCGCCTTTTCGAGGGCTAGGTTCGCTTCGGCCTGAATTTGTCCTTTGTACGTTTCCAGCTTGGTCGCGTACTCATGAGCAATTGCGTTTTTCAGGCGCACTGTAAGCAATGAGCGCGTCAGCCATGCGAGTGCCGCCACCAATGCCGCAGTGATTGCGGTGGATGTGATCGTCTGAACAAGGAACCCCTGTAGGTCTAGCATGCATCTCTCCAATAGAGCCTACTTTAGCAAGACAAGAACGTCCGCCGCTTCGGGTCGAAAGCGGACATCTTTGAGCTTGCGCTCAGCCTGAGAACCATATCGCCCCCTGTCGCATTCAACACTTAGGTCTGCTTTGGTTCGAAAGCGGACGTTAGCATTCAACTAGAACTAGTGGGTCAAGTTGTCTGGCAGAACGAGCAACGAGACACCCCATCTGAGGCTGAGAGGCTAGTGGTAGAACACGGTGGTTTGGTGTGTATTCCCGTGTGTACATCGTGTGTACTAGGTGCAACTTTCAGCAATTCACTGCAACCCAACGCAACGCAGCAACAAGAAAGGCGGCCCACGAGTGGCCGCCTTTCTTGTTGTTTCCCTTAAAAATTACAGTTTTTGCAATCTTCAGCAATCTTCCGCAATCAACTGCAACTTTATATGTGGTGCCCAAGAGGGGACTCGAACCCCTACGACTTACGTCGCTACCACCTCAAGGTAGTGCGTCTACCAGTTCCGCCACCTGGGCAGGTGTGTTGCTCAGTGTTTCACCGGCGGCTTGGTAGCTGCCGGCACCTCGCCCTGACCTTGGGTCGGGGTGGGGGTTGCCGCCGGCGTTGCAGCCGGGACGGCGTTGTTAGTTGCAGCAGGAACAGCAGATGGCACTTCCGAGCCAGTCGGCGCGGCAGGTGCAGCCTTCTGGGCAGCCGGCTTGTTGGCAAGCGCAGCCATGACGCCAAGATCGGCGGCGTTGCTGCGCGGTGCGCCGTTGCTGTGCAGGTAGATACCCATGCCGAGGCTGAGCAGGAAGAACAGCCCGGCGAGGACACCCGTGGCACGGGTCAGGAACGTGGACGAACCACGCGCACCGAACACCGTGGCCGACGCACCACCACCGAAACCGGAGCCGGCCTCAGCGCCTGCGCCGTTCTGCAGCAGGATCAGCACGATCATCGCCGCGGCGATCAGAATGTAAAACACGCTGAAAATGACGAACATAAGGTTTCTATTGAGCCTGTAGCGCCTGATGCGCCGCGGCGCAGATTCCAAGGAAGTCGGATGCGGTCAGGGAAGCACCGCCGATCAGCCCACCATCCACGTCCGCTTGCGCGAACAATTCCGCGGCATTGGCCGCCTTGACGCTGCCGCCGTAAAGCAGTCGGGTCAGACGGGCAATCATAACATCTTCCTTTTCCAGTTGGCTACGAATGAAGGCGTGGACCTGCTGCGCCTGCTCCGGGCTGGCGGTGCGGCCGGTGCCAATGGCCCAGACCGGCTCATATGCAATCACCGCCGTATCGAAGCTGGCGATGCCGTTGAGGGCCAGCACGGCCTGCAGCTGACGCGCGATGACCGCCTCGGTCTCGCCTGCTTCACGCTGCTCCAGCGTCTCGCCGACACACAGGATCGGCGTGAGGCCACCGGCACGTGCCGCGGCAAACTTGCGTGCAACCAGTTGGTCGCCCTCGGCGTGATACTGGCGGCGCTCGGAATGACCTACCAGCGCCCATTGCGCACCGATGTCCGCCAACATCGCGGCGGACACCTCGCCGGTGTAAGCACCCTGCCCTTCATGTTCGCTGACATCCTGCGCACCGACGCCAAGTCCGGAGCTGGCGTGCTGCCAGGCCAGCTCGGCGAGATACGGAAACGGCGGGAACACGGCAACATCGATGGAATCCGGCTTGGCGGCGACGATCTCGTTGACCAGCGCCGTGGCCATCGAACGGCTACCGTGCATTTTCCAGTTGCCGGCGACAAATTTCTTGCGCATGGTCTGCTTCCGTTGCGAACAAACCGCAAGCTTACCGATGGGTCGGAGTATCGGCAAACCTCTCGGATGACTGGCGTCGGCTGGTGCGCCCGGTCAAGAATGGCTATTCACCGTCAGGAATATCCCATGCCGCCCAGCCGTCCCCTCAGTTTGATCACCGGCGCTTCTGCCGGCATCGGTGCTGCCTTTGCGCGGCAACTGGCCATGCTGGGACACGATCTCGTACTCACTGCGCGACGCGTCGATCGACTGGAGGCCCTGGCCGGGGAACTACGTGAACAGCACAAGATCTCCGTGACCGTGCTGCCGAACGACCTCACCGATCCGGGCGCACCACAAGCCCTATGCGATTCACTGCAGCAGCTTGACCTGCAGGTGGACTGGCTGATCAACAATGCCGGTTACGGCGTGCCTGGCTCGTTCCTGGCGAACGACTGGGAAACCCACGCGGGCTTCCTGCAGGTGTTGCTGACGGCACCCACCGAGCTGGCCTGGCGACTGCTGCCCGGCATGCGCAAACGAGGCTACGGCCGGATCATCAATGTGGCCTCGCTGGCCGGGCACGTCCCTGGTCCCGCAGGGCACACGCTGTACGCGGCGTCCAAGGCATTCATGATCAAGTTCTCGCAATCGCTGGCGCTGGAGAGCCGCGAGGCTGGCGTGAATGTTTGCGCCCTCTGCCCCGGTTTCACCTGGTCGGAATTCCACGACGTCACCGGTACCCGCGACAAGATGAACCAGATGCCGGGCTTCATGTGGCTCAGTGCGGAAGATGTGGTGCGCCAGGGCATCGCTGCGGTCGAACGCGGCCAGGCCGTATACATCCCTGGTCGCGTCAACCGGATCATCAAGACCATCATCCAGCTGATGCCGGATCGGTTGGCGATGTGGCTATCGGCACGCGAATCGAAGCGCTACCGGAATGCCGATGCCTAGGCTGTCGATCCGATAGCGCACCGTTGTTCAGATCAACTTGATCTCGCGCAGACGCTGCATCAGATATTCGTGCGAGCTGATCGAGGTATCGTAGCGGCGCGGATTGTCCGGCGTGATGCATGAGTCGAGCGGGTCCAGCACTACATCCGGGTTCGGATGCAGGAAGAACGGTACCGAATAACGCGGCTTGCGCGCATTCTCGTTCTGCGGATTGACCACCCTATGCGAGGTGGACGGATAGACGTGATTGCTCAGCCGCTGCAGCATGTCGCCGATATTCACCACGATCGCATCGCCTTCGGTGGTGATCGGCAACCACTCGCCGTGACTCAGCACTTCCAGTCCCTCGGCGCTGGCACCGACCAGCAGGGTGATGAAGTTGATGTCCTCGTGCGCACCGGCGCGCACGTTGGGAATGTTGTCCTGGGTGATCGGCGGGTAATGGATCGGACGCAGGATCGAATTGCCGACGTCGGTCTTGTCCTCGAAGAAGTTTTCCGGCTGGTCGATATGCAGCGCCAGTGCACGCAACACACGCGTGCCGAGATGGTCCAGCGCCTCGTACAGACCATAGCCGTACTGCTTGAAGTCCGGCACTTCGGCAGGCCATAGGTTTGGTGGCATCACGTCGGCGAATTTCGAATCGCGCGGAATCTCGCGACCGATATGCCAGAACTCCTTCAGGTCGGCGTACTTGCTGTCCTTGGCGGTCTCCACCTTGAACGGCGTATAGCCACGCGCACCGCCACTGCCGGCGATGTGGTACTTCATCTTGGTTTCGGTCGGCAGCGCAAAAAAGCGCTGGAACACATCGTACGAGCCGTCGATCAGCTCCCGGGCAATGCCGTGTCCGCTGATGCAGCAGAAACCGAACTCGCGGTAGGCCGCACCCAGTTCGGCGACGAACGCATCGCGGTCGGTGTCGTAACGGCGGATATCGAGGGTGGGAACATGCTTCATGGGTGTAGTCCACTAGGTAAGGGCGTGCGGTCGGTCATCCGCCACCGCAAGGGCGGGGCACGTCGGGCCTATCCATGGCGACCCAGTACTGCTACAGGTTCACGAGCGTTCGGCTGCGGATCTTACAATCCCGGCCAGCTTCTCTGCCAATTGTTGCACCTCCACCGCATCGGCTGCCTCGATGGTGACGCGCACCAGCGGCTCGGTGCCGGAGGCGCGCAACACCACCCGGCCACGGCCGTGCAGGATCCGTTCCACGTCGGCCAGCGACTGCTGCACCTCGTCGCTGGCCAGCGCTTCGCGCGCACCGACCGCACGCACGTTGAGCATGACCTGCGGCAATTTCACCAATCCCTTGCGTGCGGAAACCAGATCCTGGCCGGACAACGCGAGTGCCTCCAGCACCGCCAGCGCGGCGACGATGCCGTCACCGGTGGTGGCGCGATCCAGGCACAGGATGTGGCCGGAGGTTTCGCCGCCAAGCACGCCACCGTGCTGCTTCAGTTGCTGCAGCACGTAGCGATCACCCACGTTGGCGCGGATTAACGGCACATCGAATTTCGCCAGCGCCAGTTGCAGGCCGTAATTGCTCATCAAGGTGCCCACCACCGGCCCCTTGAGCAGCCCGCGTGTGTGCCAGCTGCGTGCCAGCACGTAAAGCATGTCGTCGCCGTCGGCCAGGACACCATGCCGATCGACCAGTATCAATCGATCACCATCGCCGTCGAACGCCATGCCCAGATCCGCACCATGCGCCAGCACCGCCTGCTGCAGCGCCTGCGGGTGGGTGGAACCCGCCTCGCGATTGATGTTGAAACCGTCCGGCTTGTCGCCGATCGCAATGACCTCGGCGCCGAGTTCGGCAAACACCTTCGGCGCCACCTGATAGGTGGCACCGTGCGCACAGTCCAGCACCAGCTTAAGCCCGCGCAGACTGAAATTCTCCGCCACCGTCGCCTTGCAGAACTCGACATAACGCGCCACGGCATCGTCGATGCGAACAGCCTTGCCGAGCCGTTCGGACGGTACCGTGACGAAGTCGGCGTCCACCTCCTGCTCGATTGCCAGCTCGACCGCATCGGACAGCTTCTCGCCGTTGGCGGAGAAGAACTTGATGCCGTTGTCATGATGCGGGTTGTGCGAAGCACTGATGACGATGCCGGCGCTGGCACGCATCGAACAGGTCAGGAAGGCCACCGCCGGCGTCGGCATCGGGCCGAGCAACCCCACATCCGCGCCAGCGGCAACCAGGCCGGCTTCGAGTGCAGCCTCAAACATGTAGCCGGAAACGCGGGTGTCCTTGCCGATCAACACCTTGGGGCGATCCCGGCCTTCGCGTACCAGCACACTCCCGACGGCACGCCCCAGGCGGAGCATGAAGTCCGCGCTGATCGGCCATTGCCCGACCAGTCCGCGGATGCCGTCCGTGCCGAAATATTTGCGCTGATTCATGTGTGCTGCCGTCCTGAAAGATTGCCGGTACCGCTGACGCAGGATAGTGCTGCGCCGCCAACTGCATCGAAGCGCTCAGTCGTCATCCGGCCAGCGCGGCGCAGCGGTTTTTTCATTTCGTCGCGGCACGGCGTCGACCGCATGTACCGCCTGCCACACCGCCAGCGCATCCATCGTGACAGCCACGTCATGCACGCGCACCATGCGTGCGCCGCGCTGGACGGCGATCAGCGCCGCCGCGGCGGAACCCGCCGCGCGATCGGCCGGTTCGGCTCGTCCGGTCAAGGTGCCGATCATCGACTTGCGCGACAGCCCGGCATACACGCCGCTGCCCAGATTGCCGAAGCGCTCCAGCGCGCACAGCAGAGCCAGATTGTGCTCCAGCGTCTTGCCGAAACCGAAACCGACATCGACCAGCACCTTGCGCCGGTCGATCCCGGCCATTTCGCAGGCGAACAGCCGATCGGTCAGGAAGCGGTGCACTTCGCCGACCACGTCGGCGTAATGCGGATCGGCCTGCATGCTGCGCGGCTCACCCTGCATGTGCATCAGGCATACCGGCACGCCAAGTTCGGCGACCGCGTCCATCGCGCCGTCGCGGCGCAAGGCATACACGTCGTTGATCATGCCGGCGCCGGCCGCCACCGCCGCGCGCATCACTTCCGGCTTGGAAGTGTCGATCGCGATCGGCAGCGTGGTGCGCGCGATCAGTTGCTCGATCACCGGCAGCACGCGCCGCAGCTCTTCCTCGACCGATACCTCGGCGGCGCCCGGCCGGGTGGATTCGCCGCCGACATCGAGCATGTCGGCCCCCTCCTCCGCCATGCGCAGGCCATGTTCCACGGCCGCTTCCACGCTGGCATGCGCACCGCCGTCGGAGAACGAATCGGGCGTGACATTGAGGATGCCGACCACTCGCGCACGATCCAGCCGCAACGGACGTCCGGCACAATCCAGTACCGTCGCAAACAGATCGTTCGACATGCTGTTTACCTCGCTGATGATTACCTCACTGGATCCGGCAACCGGTGGCGGATTCAGGCCTCGATCTTGCCGCCCAGCTCGCCCATGAAACGGCGGTAGTGGCGCAGCTCGGCGATGGAGTCGCGAATATCCGACAGCGCCGTGTGCGCCGATTCCTTGCCGACACTCTTGGCGATCTCCGGTGCCCAGCGCCGCGCCAGCTCCTTGAGCGTGGAGACGTCCAGATTGCGGTAGTGGAAGTAGCGTTCCAGCCGTGGCATCTGCCGATGCATGAAACGGCGGTCCTGGCAGATCGAATTGCCGCACATCGGCGACTTGCCGGGCGGCACCCACGCACGCAGGAAATCGACCGTGGCCTGCTCGGCCATCGCATGATCGGTTTCCGAGATCAGCACCTGCCGCCACAGACCCGACTTGTGGTGCTGGTTGGTATTCCAGCTGTCCATCGACTCCAGCCGGTCGATCTCGTGACGTATCGCGAATACCGGGCCGTCGGCCAGCACATTCAGATCCTTGTCGGTGACTACCGTGGCGATCTCGAGGATCGAGTCGTTGTCGGTGTCGAGGCCGGTCATCTCCAGATCGATCCAGATCAGGTTGTCTTCGTGGGCTTGGCTCATGAGCTCTCCTTGTGGCGGGAGTTTATCAGTCTTGCCGGCCGCACTTTTGGGCATGCGATGATTTAGAAGCCTGTCCTCGTGGCTCGGATGGTCCGCGTTGTCTTTCCTTGGCTGCCAGGCGGTGTTGCGTAGCGAAGCGCCTGACTGGTTGTCAGGTCGAGCTGCGCGGCACCGCCTGGCAGCCAAGGGAAGGCAACCCAACGGGCAGGGTCTGTTTGCCCACAAGACGGCGTCATCATTCGGTCGTGTATCGACATACACTTCCTCACTCTTCCTTGCCTTGCGAGCAAACAGCTCCCTGCGCGGGTCACCCGAGCCACGAGGACAGGCTCCGACATGCAGACCTTCTTCTGGCACGACTACGAGACCTCCGGCGCCGACCCGCGGCGCGACCGGCCGCTGCAGTTCGCCGGCATCCGCACCACGCTGGAGCTGGAAATCGTCGGCGAACCGGTGATGTTCTACGGCAAGCCGTCGCTGGAAATGCCCCCGCATCCGGATGCCTGCATGATCACCGGCATCACACCCCAGCTGGCCGAGCGCGAAGGCGTCAACGAGGCCGAATTCGCCGCCCGCGTGCACGAGCAGCTAGCCACACCAGCCACCTGCGGCGTCGGCTACAACTCGTTGCGCTTCGATGACGAATTCACCCGGCAGATGCTGTACCGCAACTTCTACGAGCCGTACGGGCGCGAGTGGGAGAACGGCAATTCGCGCTGGGACCTGATCGACCTGGTGCGCCTGTGCCAGGCGCTGCGGCCGGAAGGCATCGTCTGGCCGACCCGCGAGGACGGCTCGCCCAGCTTCAAACTGGAACATCTGGCCAGTGCCAACCAGCTCAAGCAGGAGCGTGCGCACGATGCGCTGTCCGACGTCTATGCGCTGATCGACCTGGCCCGGCTGATCCGCGTGCGCCAGCCGCGACTATGGGACTGGTACTACGCGCTGCGACGCAAGCAGAAGGTGTTCGAGCTGCTCGACGTGGTGAACATGACGCCGGTGGTACATGTTTCCTCGCGCTATCCGGCCAGCCGGCATTGCCTGGCGGTGATCGCACCGCTGGCGCCGCATCCGAGTCGCGCTGGCGAGGTGATCGTGTACGACCTGGCCACCGATCCCGCCGAATGGCTGGCGCTGGACGAAGATGAGATCGCCGATCGCATCTTCACCGCTCGCGCCGACCTGCCCGAAGGCATCGATCGCATTCCGCTGCGCACCGTTCGAGCAAATCATGCACCCGCACTGGCTCCGCTGTCGGTGCTGCAGGGTGTGGACTTGAGTCGTCTGCAACTGGATCTGGACCGTTGCACGGCCCACCGCAACACTTTGCGCGCCGTGGAAGGGCTGGCGGAAAAACTGCGGCGGGTATTCCAGCGCGCCGCCGAACTGCCGCCACCGGAAGACCCCGAGCTGGCGCTGTACGGCGGCGGCTTTCTGCCCGACGCCGACAAGCGGCTGCTCGCCCAGGTGCGCGCCACGCTGCCGGTGCAACTGGGCGAACGTGCGTTTCCGTTCCGCGACACGCGTTATCCGGAGCTGCTGTTCCGCTACCGCGCACGCAACTGGCCACAGACATTGGGTGCCGACGAACGTGCACGCTGGGAGAACTTCCGCCTGGCGCGACTGACCCGGCACACGGCCTTGACCGGTCTCACCCTCGACGACTACTTCACCCGCCTCGGCGAACTGCGTAACGATCCGGCAGCGCAGGACAAGCTGGCCCTCCTCGACCAGTTGCAGGCCTGGGGCGAGCAGCTCGCCGCCGGCATCGACTGAACTCCACCCCATCAAACTCACCGACCCGCCATGCCCAAGAGCTATTTCACCCCCGCCACCTTCCGCTTCCTGCGTGCCCTCGACAAGAACAACAGTCGTGACTGGTTTGCTGCGCACAAGGACGACTACGAGCGCCACGTGCGCGAGCCGTTCCTGCAGCTGATCATCGACCTGCAGGCACCGCTGGCGAAGATCAGCCCGCACTACCGCGCCGACCCGCGCAAGAACGGCGGCTCGCTGTTCCGCATCTTTCGCGACACGCGCTTCTCCAATAACAAGCTGCCGTACAAGCCGTGGCAGGGCTCGCGCTTCTTCCACGAACGCCGGCACGAGATACCGGCGCCGTCGTTCTACATGCATATCCAGCCCGGCGACTGTTTTGCCGGCGGCGGCATGTGGCATCCGGAACCGGACGCGCTGAAGCGCATCCGCGATTTCATCGTCGACAACCCGGCTGCCTGGAAGAAGGCCACGCAAAGCAAGCCGTTCCGCGAACACCTCACGTTCTGGGGCGAATCGCTGAGCCGGCCGCCACGTGGCTTCGATGCCGCGCACGAACTGATCGATGACCTGAAGCGCAAGGATTTCGCGGTCGGCGAAAACTTCGACGAGGCACTGGCCTGTTCCAGCGAATTGTTGCCGTGGACGGTGGCGACGTTCAAACGGGCTTCACCGCTGATCGATTACCTGTGCGCGGCGCAGGAACTGGAGTTCTAGCGCTGCTGCACGTCACGTTGCGTGACCATCAACCACAGCGCAACCGCCATCCCGATCAGGGCGGTAAACGCCACGTAATGGGCCGGCGCCAGCACGCCGTATCGCTTCACCAGCATGCCGATCAACGGCGGCGTGAGCCCACCAAACAAGGCATAGGCGATGTTGTACGAGAACGACAAACCGGAGAAACGCACCGCCGGCGGAAACGCCACCACCATCAGCGCCGGCACCACGCCAACCACGCCCACGGCAAAACCGGCCAACGCATACAGCGCGATGAAATGCGCGGCGCCGGCCTGCAAATCGAGGTATAGCGCGTAGCTGCAAAGCAGCAGCCCGATCGCGCCGAACAGCAGCGTACGTGCGTAACCGATACGATCGGCCAGCCAGCCGTAGAACAGGCAGCCCAGCGCCAGCGCAAATGAAGCCACGTTGTTGCCGAGGAACGCACGCGCCGGTTCGATGTGAAATACCGACTGCACCAGCGTCGGCGTCATCAGGATCATCGCCACGATCGCGGCCGTGAGCATCCAGGTCACCAGCATCGACAGCAGCACGCTCGGCAGATGCCGTTCAAACACCTGCCTCAGCGGCAACCCGCTGGCCAGTTCCTTGCGCGCGTGCATCGCCTCGAATACCGGCGTTTCGCTGAGCCAGCGGCGCAGCCATACCGCGAAGAAACCGAACACGCCGCCGAACAGAAACGGCAGTCGCCAGCCATAGTCGAGTACCGCCGCCGGGGTCAGCTCGCGATTGATTGCCGCAGCCACCAGCGAGCCGATCAGGATGCCGACGGTGAGGCCCGAGGTGAGGCTGGCACAGGCAAAACCGATCCGCTGCGCCGGCACATGCTCGGCCACGAACACCCACGCGCCCGGCACCTCGCCGCCTACCGCAATGCCCTGCACCACCCGCAGCAGCAGCAACAACAGCGGCGCCAGCATGCCGATCTGCGCATACACCGGCAGCAGGCCGATACCCAGGGTCGGCACCGCCATCAGGAACACGCTGAGCGTGAACATCTTCTTGCGGCCCAGCTTGTCGCCGTAGTGCGCCATCACGATGCCGCCGAGCGGACGCGCCAGATAACCCGCCGCGAAAATGCCGAACACCTGCAGCTGGGCCAGCCATGCCGCGGTGTCGGGCGGAAAGAACAGATGGCTCAACGGAATCGCGAAAAACACGAACACCACGAAATCGTAGAACTCCAGCGCGCCGCCAAGCGCGGCAAGGCCCAGCGTGCGCAGATCGCGCCGATCGAGTGCACGCGCAGATTCAGGGGCACTCGACAGGGGCGAAATGACGGCATCGGTCATCATCGATTCCATGGATCACTCAAAGGCAATGATCCGCGCAACATAGCGCATTGCCATGCGTCATGGATGGGTCCGCGGGCGACGCTTGTACCCACTCGTACCTGACATCGGCATCGCTTATGCTGCGCGCAACCAGCATGGATGCCGGGTGAAGTCGGAGGCATCGCGCGACCATCCACATGCGCTGCTGCGACTGAAGCGGTTCCGGGCATGGGGTTCTGGGGAAAACGTCTTCGCATGTTGTGACGAGTAGCGCTCGTGGTGACGCCGCGCGCGCCTGCATTCAACCGACAAGGAGTTTCCTGATGAGCATGAGCAAGCGGTTGGCCGCCGAATTCTTCGGCACGTTCTGGCTGGTGATAGGTGGCTGTGGCAGCGCGGTGCTGGCGGCAGCCTTTCCCGAACTGGGTATCGGTTTCGCCGGTGTGGCGCTCGCCTTCGGCCTCACCGTGCTGACCATGGTGTACGCGGTCGGGCATATCTCCGGCGGTCATTTCAATCCGGCAGTCACCGCAGGGCTCTGTGCCGGTGGCCGTTTCCCGGCGAAGGATGTGATTCCGTACATCGTGGCGCAGGTGATCGCTGCCATTGCGGCAGCGGCGGTGCTGTACGTGATCGCCAGCGGCAAGGCCGGCTTCGACGCCAGCGCCAGCGGCTTCGCCTCGAACGGCTACGGCGCGCATTCGCCGGGCAGCTTCTCGATGACGGCGGCGCTGGTGTGCGAACTGGTGATGACCGCGTTCTTCCTGATCGTGATCCACGGTGCCACCGACAAACGCGCGCCGGCCGGCTTTGCCGGCATCGCGATCGGCCTGACCCTGACCCTGATCCATCTGATCAGCATTCCGGTCACCAATACCTCGGTGAACCCGGCACGTTCGACCGGCGTGGCACTGTTCCAGGGCGGCTGGGCGATCGAACAACTGTGGTTCTTCTGGCTGGTGCCACTGATCGGCGGCATCGTCGGCGGCCTGATCTACCGCTACCTGCTGGAAAGCCGCGACGCCTGATGTCACCCACCCCGCCCGGCAACGGGCGGGGTCCTCGACGGCTCAGCCAGCCTCGTAGAGCTCGATCGGCAGATCATCCGGATCCGCAAAGAAAGTGAAGCGTTTGCCGGTGTATTCGTCGATCCGGATCGGTTCGCAACTCACCCCGCGCTCGCCCAGCACGGCGACTGCCGCAGCCACATCCGGCACCGAAAAAGCCAGGTGGCGCAGGCCTTGCGCTTCCGGCCGCGACGGCCGCGGCGGTGGATCGGGAAAGGAAAACAGCTCCAGCTGCACGCCGGGGCTGACCAGCAGATCGCATTTCCAGGAATCGCGCGCTTCACGATAAACCTCGTGCACGATCGGCAGGCCCAGCGTCTCGCTGTAGAACGCGCGCGAACGCGGATAGTCCGAACAGATCAGCGCGACGTGGTGGATGGCGCCCAGCAATGGCTTGCTCATGATCGACTCATGCCTGGTTGAACGGGAACGCGAGCACGTCGGCGATCGCATCGGTGCCGGCCAGGCACATCAGCAGGCGTTCCACGCCGAGTGCCACGCCGGCGCAATCGGGTAGCGCACCGAGCACACCGAGCAGACGTTCATCGATCGGGATTTCGCGCAGACCGCGCGCACGACGCACGGCGTTGTCGCGTTCGAAGCGTCCGCGCTGCTCCGCCGCGTCGTTCAACTCGTGATAGCCGTTGGCCAGTTCGTAACGTCCGAGGTACAGCTCGAAGCGCTCGGCCAGCGGCGGCTCGCCATGACGAATCCTGGCCAATGCGCACTGGCTGGCCGGATAGTCGTGAATCACCGTGATGCGGTCGCATGGGAACGCCGGCTGCAGCTTGTGCGTGATCAGCAGGTCGAGCCAGTCATCGCGCACCAGTCCATCCGGGTCGATGTTGTATTCGGCCAGCGGCGCGCGCAGTTCGTCGATCGGCGCATGCAGCGGATCGATACCCAGCTCGTCCAGAAACAATTGCCGGTAACTCTCGATCAGCACCTCGGCGCGTCGCCCGACCATCGCCAGCGCCGCCTCGACCAGCTCGATGGTTTCTCCCATCAAACGACGATGATCCCAGCCGACGCGATACCACTCCAGCATGCTGAACTCGGGATTGTGCCGCCCACCCGCTTCGCCGTTGCGAAACACCCGACCCAGCTCATAGCAGTCGCCAATGCCGGCGGCGAGCAGGCGCTTCAGCGGAAATTCCGGCGAGGTACGCAGCCAGCGTTCGCGCGCGCCGGCATCGACGTGGCCGCTGAACGTCGTGCTGAAGCTTTCGATGTTCGGATCGGTATTGCCGGCAGCGGACACGATCGGCGTCTCCACTTCCAGCACATGGCGGTCGGCGAAGAACGCCCGGATCAGCGCGTAGAGCCGCGCACGCAGCCGCAACGAGGCGATCTGGCCCGTATCCATCAACCCGCCTCGTGTTCTTTCAACAGCGCCAGCAGCTGCGCCTCGTCCCACACCGGCACGCCCAGCTCCTGCGCCTTGTCGAGCTTGGAGCCGGCGGCTTCACCGGCGACCACGAAGCTGGTTTTCTTCGATACCGAACCGGAGACCTTGGCGCCCAGCGCCTCCAGCCGCTCCTTCGCTTCATCGCGGCTGAGCGAGGTGAGCGTGCCGGTGAGCACGATGGTCTGCTCGGCCAGCGGTGCCTGTGCCATCGCCGCCGTTGCCGGAATCGCCCCGAGCAGACGCTGCATCGCTGCCTCGGCTTCGCGCAGCTCGGCCAATGCCACTGGATCGGCGAGAAAAATTTCCAGACCGGTCGCAGCAGCCTGCGGCACGCCGGCGGTGATCCAGTGCGCCGCGCCGCCCGCCAGCAACTGGTCGAGCGTGGGGAAATGTTGTGCCAGCAGCTTGCAGCTCTTGGGGCCGAGCTTGTTGACCTTCGCCATGTCCAGCAGCACGCCCAGGTTGAGGCGTTCGCGCAATAGCGGCGATGGCGTTGCCTCGTCGCTGAAGGCGATGCCGGCGGCGAGCAGCGCGTCGACTACCTGCTGGTTGCCTTCCTGCGCAAAGAATCCGGCGATCGACGTGGCCACTTCGCCGCCGATATCCGGCAATACCCGCAACACCGGCGCCGGCGTGCTGCGCACCAAGTCGAGCCGACCCAACCATGCTGCCAGCGTCTTCGCGGTGCTTTCGCCGATATGCATGATGCCGAGCGCGAACAGGAAACGCGCCAGCGTGGTGTGCTTGCTGGCTTCAATGCCATCGACCAGGTTTTCCGCCCACTTCGTCGCCACCTTGCCGGCCTTCACCGTTTCCGGTGTCGTTCCATCACGCTCATCGATCGCCTGTTTCATCGCCACGAAGCGTTCGACAGTAAGCGCATACAGATCGGCTGGCGTGTGCACGATGTCGAGTTCCACCAGCGCCTCGGCGAAACGTTCGCCGAGGCCTTCGATATCCATCGCCCGACGCGAGGCGAAATGGATCAACGCCTCCTTGCGCTGCGCGGCGCAGATCAGGCCGCCGGAACAGCGCCAGGCCGCCGCGCCCTCTTCGCGGATCAAGGCTGAATGGCAGATCGGACAGTGCGTCGGCATCGTCCACGGCACGGTGCAGGCCGGGCGCTGTTCCTCGATCACGCGCACCACTTCGGGAATCACGTCGCCGGCGCGGCGCACGATCACGGTGTCGCCCACGCGCACGTCCAGCCGCGCGATCTGATCGGCATTGTGCAGCGTGGCGTAGGTCACGGTCACACCGGCCACCTGCACTGGTTCCATCCGTGCGCGCGGCGTGGCCGCACCGGTGCGGCCGATCTGGATCTCGATGTCGAGCAGACGCGTGGTCTGCTCCTGCGCCGGGAACTTGTGCGCGATCGCCCAGCGCGGTGCGCGCGAAACGAAACCCATCTCACGCTGACCGACATAGTCGTCCAGCTTGTAGACCACACCATCGATGTCGTACGGCAACGCATCGCGCTTCGCCCCGATGCGACGGAAGTACGTAAGCAGTCCGTCGAAGCCATACGCCGTATCCACTTCCGGCGACACCGGAAAACCCCACTCGCGCAGTTGCTGCAAGGTGGCGGAATGTGTCGCCGGCAATTCGCCACCTTCCACGGCACCGATCGCGTAGGCGAAGAAACTCAATCGCCGCTTCGCGGTGATCGCCGGATCGAGTTGGCGCAACGAACCTGCCGCGCCGTTGCGCGGATTCGCCAGCGGCTTCTCGTCGTGCGTGCGGGCGTACTCGTTGAACGCCTCGAAATCCTTGCGCAGCATGATCACTTCGCCGCGTACTTCGAGCACGTCGGGCCAGCCCTTGCCGCGCAGCTTCAAGGGGATCGCACGCACCGTGCGCAGGTTCGCCGTGACATCCTCGCCCGTCTCGCCGTCACCACGGGTTGCGCCCTGCACGAACACGCCGCGCTCGTAACGCAGGCTGATCGCCAGTCCGTCCAGCTTCGGCTCGACCGAAAATACCGGTTCGCGCCGATCCAGCGTCTGTTCGATGCGTCGCTCGAACTCGGCCACTTCGCGGAAGCGTTCACGCTCCGTCTCGCCATCCTGTTCGAACGCATTGCCCAGCGACAGCATCGGCAACTGGTGCTTCACCTCGGCAAAGCCACCGTGCGCCCGTGCGCCGACCTTGCGCGTCGGCGAGTCGGCCGAAGCCAGCGCGGGATAGTCGGTTTCCAGCGCTTCCAGCTCGCGCATCAACCGGTCGTACTCGGCGTCGGTGATGTCCGCGTCGTCGAGCACGTGATAACGGTAGTTGGCCTGCTCGATCTGCGCCCGCAGCGCGGCGGCGCGGGCGACGGTTTCGGCAGGGGCCGGACGTTCGGTCATGCGGGTCTCCTCAGGATCTCCCGCAGTTTAGCGATACCGACGAATTCCGGCCGCCTGTTGCGCCACTCAGCGGTGGAGGTGACCCGCCGCTTCCGGCTGATAGGTGATTTCCAGCACTTTCAGGCGGCGCTTGCGGCCGTCCGGGGTCGGCCAGTCGATCTGCTGACCGCGCGCCAGCCCGAGCAAGGCACTGCCCACCGGCGCCAGGATCGACACCGTACCCGGCGCACCGGCCGCGGCCGGATAGACCAGGGTCAGGGTGAGTTTCTCGCCGTTGCTCTCATCCTCGAACGTGACGACGGAGTTCATCGTCACCGTATCCGCCGGCATCGCCGCCGGTTCGACCACGTCGGCACGATCGAGCTCGGCACGCAGCGCGTCGAGATTCGCGGCTTCGGCGGCAGGCAGACGCTCCAGCAACGCTTCGATGCGTGCCAGGTCGATGCGGGAAACAGTGATCGGTGGTTTGCTGCTCATGGCTATTCCTGATGCTTGCGGCTCCTGCCGCACAAAAGCACACGCCGGAACGAAACCGCCCCGGCGCGTGTGGTCGTAATTGGCCGTCATGGCGATGACACACATGACTGGCAGGTGAAACAAGGCTGACTCTGCGGAGTCCGCTCACAAAAATCAAGCTGTCGTAGCAGGTATCATGCCGGGCAATGTCTTCCCAAGCCGCCGCGGATCCCCACGCTGCCGCCTCCGCTGTGTCCATGCCAGCGCCGGTTTCCACCGATTTGCCCGAGCCTGATCTGTCCGGGATGTCCTCGCGCGAACGCTTCCGTGGTCTGCTGTGGCTGGTCGCCGCCGCGTTCTTCATGCAGGCGCTAGATTCCACCGTGGTCAACACCGCCGTACCGGCGATGGCCGAAGCGCTGCTGGTGACGCCGCTGGGCATGCGCACTGCGCTGACCAGTTATGTGCTGACCCTGGCAATCCTGATTCCGGCCAGTCCCTGGCTGTGCGATCGGCTGGGCACACGGCGGGTGTTCGGCATCGCGATCATCGTGTTCGGCGTGGGCTCGCTGTTGTGCGGCGTCGCGCAGACGCTGCCGCAGCTGGTCGCCGCGCGCGTGCTGCAAGGTGTCGGCGGCGCCTCGTTGATGCCGGTGGGCCGCTATGTGCTGGTGCGCAGCATCGACAAGCGCGAGTTCGTGCGCGCGATGAGTACGGTCGCCACGTTCGGCCTGCTCGGCTCGGTGCTCGGGCCGCTGCTGGGCGGTGCGCTGGTGCAGTTCACCTCATGGCGGCTCATCTTCCTGATCAACGTGCCGGTGGCGATCGCCGGTGTGTGGATGAACCAGCGCGACATGCCCGACTACCGGCTCGAACGCGCCAACCGCTTCGACCTGTTCGGCTTCCTGCTGTTTGCCGCGGCTTCGGCATTGCTGCTCACCGCGTCGGAACTGGCCGGCAGCAAACCGGTGCCGTGGGAGCGCATCGGCCTGTGCAGCGTGGTTGCCGTGCTGCTGGGCACGATCTACGTGTGGCACAGCCGGCGCACTGCGCATCCGGTCGCCGATCTGAAATTGTTGAAGGTGCGCAGCGTGTGGGTCTCGCTGGCCGGCGGCCTGTTCACCCGGCTCGGCATCTCCGGCATGTTCCTGCTGCTGGTGTTGTTCCTGCAGGTGGGCTGCGGCTGGTCGCCGCTCATGGCCGGCTTGATGATGGTCCCGCAGGCGCTCGGCGCGATCAGTGCGAAATGGGTGATCCATCGCGCACTGATCCATTTCGGCTACCGGCGCCTGCTGCTCGGCAACACGCTGATGGTGGCGGTGCTGCTGGCCACGTTCGCCCTGCTCGGACCGACTTCGCCGGTGTGGCTGATCGCCCTGCTGACCTTCCTCTACGGCAGTTTCGCCGGACTGCAATACACCGCGATGAACACGCTGATCTACAACGACCTGGACATCCAGCACGCCTCGATGGCCTCGTCGATGGCTTCGACCGTGCAGTACCTCGCGATGAGTTTCGGCATCGCGCTGTCCACTCTGCTGATGGAAGCGATGCTGCAAGGTCATGCCCACGACGACTACGTGGTGGCGTTCCGCTGGACGGTGCTGCTGCTGGCGGCGATCACCGCCGCGTCCAGCCGCGTGTTCAGCCGGCTGCGGCAGGATCGCCCGCTGGCCGTCGCCGTCGTCACCGAGTAACCCAACTCGCGGTCGGCGCTGCCATCACGCACCGATGTGCATGTAGCATGCAGGCTCCGCCGACTGCACGGACGCGCGCCGCATGCACCACGCCAGCGACATCCTGTTCACCCTGTTCATCGTGTTCGTCGCCGCGCAGATCGGCGGCGAGATTGCGCAACGCCTCAAGCTGCCCGGCGTGGTCGGCGAGATCGCCGCCGGCTGCGTGATCGGCCCCTCCCTGCTCGGCTGGATCACCCCCGATCAGATCGCCATCGGCACACCGCTCGATGTGCTGGCCGAGATCGGTGTGGTGCTGCTGCTGTTCGCGGTGGGTCTGGAAACGCGGCTCGAAGACCTGAAGAAAGTCGGCAAGGTGGCGTTTCTGGTCGGCGTGCTGGGCGTGCTGGTGCCGTTCGGCATGGGCAGCGTGTGGGCGCATGGCAACGGCTTCGAGTGGGACAAGTCGCTGTTCATCGCCGCCGCCTTCGTGGCCACCTCAGCCGGCATCACCGCCCGCGTGTTGCAGGAGCTGGGCGCCCTGCAACGGATCGAGAGCAAGGTGATCCTGGGCGCGGCCGTGATCGACGACATCCTCGCCATGCTGCTGCTCGGCGTGGTGGTGTCGATGCAAGGCGGTGGCGGTTTCAATCTCTCGCATCTGCTGATCGTGCTGGCCGGTGCGATCGGTTTCATCGCGGTCGTTGGCCTGGGCGGTGCGCGTGTGATGCGCTGGAACTCGAGCTGGCTGGAAAAACCGCTGGGCCCGCATTCGCCGCTGATGATCGTGCTGGCGCTGTGCCTGGGCCTGGCCTATATGTCCACCCTATTCGGACTGGCGGCGATCATCGGTGCGTTCCTGGCCGGCATGATCGCCTCGGAAACGCGCCAGCAGCACACGCTGGAGCAGCAGACCATGCCGCTGCTCGCCTTGCTCACGCCGTTCTTCTTCGTGGTTACCGGCAGCAAGATCGATCTGCACGAGCTGGCCAATCCCGACGCGCTGCTGATGCTCGCCGCGGTCACCGCGATCGCGATCGTTTCCAAACTCGCGGGCGGCTGGCTCGGTTCGCTCTCGCTGGGCAAGCGCAGCGCCACCATCATCGGTTTCGGCATGGTTCCGCGCGGCGAAGTCGGCGTGGTGATCGCCAGCCTCGGCTTCGCCGCCGGCGTCTTCAACAACCGCATCTACGCCATCATCGTGGCGATGTCGCTGCTCACCGCGATGGTCACGCCGCCGGTGCTGGCATGGTTGCTGAGGCACGGCGGCAACAGTGGCGGCACGGTCGATGTGCCCGATGTGAAGGGCTGAGCCACCAGACAATCGCCAGTAACCAGCGCCTGCCGATGGGATTCACCTTATTTTGGCATCCAGCAGGCAATATGCAGGACAACGCCGGGATGGTTTCGGGGGGAGTCTGTGGAAACGAAGAAGACCGTACTCATCGTCGACGACGATGACCTCGTGCTGGAATCCATCGACCTGCACCTGTCCGCGACCGAAGGCTTTCAGACCATTCGGGTGCGCGGCTCGGCGGGTGCAATCAGCCACCTGCAGCATGCGCCGAGCATCGAGGTCATCGTTGCCGACGTCATCCTTGCCGGCAGCGTGAGCGGCATCGATATCTGCCAGAAGGCGATCGAACGCTACCCCGCCATTGCCGTTGTCGTGATCACCGCCGACACCGAAGTTCACTGCGCCGAGATTCCCGAACGCGGAGTGTTCCTGCGCAAACCGTTTGGCGGGGAGCAGTTGCTGGAGGCTATGGGGCTGGCGATGAAGCGTGTGCGTGGAGCAGTACACGTTTGACCGTGGCCTCCTGGGGCTCGCCACATCAGGGCTTGAACAAGACGCGACTTGATCGCCGCTTCACATCCGCACCGCACGGGCGCACCCATGCCGCCGCCGCAGGGGCACGCTGTCCCCGGCTTCACGCCAACTCCGGTATTCGAGCTGCATCCCGCATCGGAAACATCTCATGGTCGCTCGCGAAAATACCGAAGACGGCGGCATCGAAAAGCCGCCATGGGCAGATCTCGGCGCAGGCCTGATCACCGGCGCGGCCGACGACGATCCCAGCGGCATTGCCACCTATTCGCAGGTGGGCGCCGCGTTCGGCTACGGCATGCTGTGGTGCATCCTGGTGACCATGCCGCTGATGATCGCGATCCAGGCGATCAGCGCCGGCATCGGACGAGTCACCGGCCATGGTCTGGTGGACGGCATGCGCAAGCACTATCCGCACACCCTGGTATACGTCCTGATGATCTCCATCCTGATCGCGAACGTGATCAACCTGGCCGCCGACATCGGCGCCATGGGCGCCGCGCTGAAGCTGCTGATCGGCGGGCCGGCGCTGCTGTATGCCGCAGGCTTCGCCGTGCTGTCGCTGGTGCTGCAGATCTTCATTCCGTTCACGCGCTACTCGCCGATCCTCAAGCTGCTCACGCTTAGCCTGTTCGCCTACGTCGCCACTGTGCTGGTCATCGACGTGCCGTGGCTGGCGGTGCTCAAGAGCCTCGTGGTGCCACCGATCAGCTGGAACGCCAAATACGCCGTCGGTCTGGTCGCCCTGCTCGGCACCACGATCAGCCCCTACCTGTTCTGCTGGCAGGCGGCACAGGAAGTGGAAGAGATCGGCTCGAACAAGCAGCGGAAATCATTGCGGCGGGCACCGCTGCAGGCGCCCAGCGCCTTGCGCCGCATCGGCATCGACACCACCGTGGGCATGATCTTCTCCAACCTGATCGCGTTCTTCATCATCCTCACCGCCGCCGTGGTGCTGCATGCCCACGGCAAGACCGACATCCAGTCCTCGTCCGAAGCCGCCGAGGCATTGCGCCCGCTGGCCGGCGACCTGGCGTTCGCGCTGTTCGCGGCTGGCATCATCGGCACCGGCCTGCTGGCCGTGCCGGTACTGGCCGGCGCCACCGCCTATGCCGCGTCCGGCGCCTTCGGCCAACGCAGCGGCCTGCAGTACAAACCGCTCAAGGCCAAATTTTTCTACGGCGTGCTGACCTTCGCCAGCCTCGCCGGCATCGCCCTCAACCTGACCCCGCTCGACCCGATCAAGGCGCTGTACTGGAGCGCCGTGATCAACGGCGTGGCCGCCGTACCGCTGATGATCGTGATGATGCTGATGGGGTCCAGCCGCAAGGTCATGGGCAAGTTCACCATGCCGTGGCCGTTGAAGGTGTTCGGATGGATGGCGACGGTGGCGATGGCTGCGGCGGCAGTGGTGATGTTTGTGACCTGGGGGAAGTGAGGAGTGATACACCCCCATCCCAAAAATCAAGTGACTTTGCCCCTTCGCACCGTTTCTTTCGCCAGGCCCCGCTATCTAGGCAAGTCGTGCCGACTCAGTTTTCCCAGATACTGAGCGACATTTACAGCGAGTTTGCGCGATGCCCTGTTCGCCTCGAACAAATGTCCGCGAAGACTATGGGTGTAACCCACAAAAAACAGTCCGGGATTTGCGGTCGGCTCGCCGGCGGCATCGACGGGTTCGTTCGAATCGTTGAGTGCAACGGTGGTTTCAAGAAGCGAGTCCAATCCTGTCGTGAAACCGGTTGCCGCAATGATGGCATCGAAGGATTCTGACCGACCGTCTGCATAGACGGCCTGTGTTGCAGTCAGGCGCACCAACTCCGGCCGGATCTGTACAAGCCCTCGTTTCAGTACGCTGACAAACCCGACGTCGATGACTGGTACCCGTCCGACCGAATACAGTCTCCAATCCGCCTTGGGCAGACCATAACGAGACAGGTCGCCAAGCACCAGCCGCGCGGTCATCTTGGCAATGCGATCCGCGATACTAGGCGGCAGCAAACTCAACAGGATGCTGGTTCGCTGGACCGGGCTTCCGAATGGATCGCGCGGAACGATCGGCGGAGGCGTGCGAATGCTGACCGCCACGAATGAGGCGCCTTGATCGATCAAGTCCGTGGCGATTTCGGCCCCGCTGTTTCCCACGCCGACGACAAGTACTCGCTTGCCGACGTAAGCCGACGCGTTTTGATAGTTCACGGAGTGCATGAACTCTCCGACGTAGCTTTCACGCCCCGGTAGCATGGGCACGCGAGGAATCCGGTACTGTCCCGTCGCGAGAATGACGGCCTGCGCCTGCCAGTGATCGCGGACTCCCAGAACCTGCCACGCGACAGGCGTCTGCGTATCCATCCGGACCCGCTGCACCGGATAGTCGGTGACGATTTGAAGGTGGAAGTGACTGGCGTAGTCGTTCAGATAGGCAACATACTCGTCGCGGGAGAGGTAGGTCGGATGGCGACGCGGAATCGGGTAATGGGCGAGTCCGGAATACGCTCGCACACTGTGCAGGTGAAGTCGATCATAGCGCCGCGCCCAAGTACCCCCGAGCTTCGAATCCTGCTCAAGCACCACGGACTCGATCCCGCGTTGCTGCAAGGCAGCCGCAGCGGAAAGGCCCGACGCCCCGGCCCCAACAATGACGACGGCAGCTTGCGGCATAGTGCAATCCCTCAACGCAGTGCAGCGTGCACCATCAGTGCACTGATGGAACCATCCGTTGCCGACGATGGCATGTTACGTCGGCTGTCATTCGTCGTCGATGACACGGAATAGCAACGATCAATGGCGGTGACAGTGCAGAAAGCCGGACGATGCCACGCCCAAACCCTGAGGAAGAATGGTGTCGGGTTGACGTGATCCGGATAGCATCCAGAATATTCCCCATGCGTCTATGGCTACGCTGCGGTCAAGCCATACTTGGTGGCGCATGCCTCGGTTTCCGGATCAAGCGCTCGCTCGACGATCAACCGACGCGGTACTGACCGCCATCCACGACGATGGCCTGCCCGGTCATGAAGGCCGCATCGTCGCCAGTCAAAAAGAGAACCGCACCGGTGATGTCTTCGGGTTCGCCCAGTCGCTTGATCGCCTGCTGTTCCCAGGTCGAGCGCTTTTGCTCTTCCGATTGCGATGCGGTTGCCAGCGTATTGATCAGGCCGGGCAATAACGCGTTCGCGGTGATGCCATCGCTGGCGACATCGTTGGCCAGCCCCCGCATGAATCCGATAATCGCCATTTTCGACGCGATGTAGTGACTCATGCCGGGTATGGCCAGGCCCACCATGTTCGACGAGATGCCGACAAAGCGGCCCCACTTCTTCTTCCTCATCGCGGGCAGGAAATATTTCACGCTCAGGAAATGGGAGTCCAGGTTCGTGGCCATCGTCCTGCGCCACGTCGGCAGGTCCAGCTCGTCGATCAGCCGATTCGGAAAATAACCGGCGTTGTTCACGACGATATCGACGTCGCCGATCTCTCGGCTCTGCAGGAATACAGAGCGCCAATCCTCTTCCTGCGTGACATCGAGTTGCAGCGCGATTGCGTTCGGGCCGATCTTGCTGACGGTTTCGTTGGGGGGCGTGAGATCGGTCGCGATCACCCGCGCCCCGCGTTTTGCCAAGGCCATGGCGATCGCTTGACCGATGCCCTGCCCCGCACCGGTCACCAGTGCGGTCCGTCCTTCATGGGTTTGCGTTGAGCTGCTCATGACTCAGGCCTGCTGATGGATCAGGCTGTGCATCGTCAGCGGGCCACCGAACTGTTGCAGCAAACCGCCTTCTGCAAGGCGCCCCAGGGTGATGGGACTGAAGCCCAGCAAGGTGGCGAGCGATGCGACCTTCTCGTTGGCATCGGCGTGGTCGCCCGAGACGAAGATCGTGCGATGGCCCTCGCTGCGGCGCGGCTCGTCCGCGAGTACCGCCGCCGGCAGCGTGTTGAACGCCTTGACGACCTTGGCGCCCTTGAACTGCGCCGCCACCACCTGAGTGGAGGGACGGCCACCAAGATCCAGCGGCTTGAAGGCAGGAAACTCGATCGCGTTGGTGGCATCCACCACGATCTTGCCGGCCCAATCATTGCGTAACTTGGCGACCTCCTCCGTCGCCCCGAACGGGACGGCGAGGATGATCACGTCGGCATCGAGTGCATCGGTGGTTTCTGCGGCGCTTACGGTAGGAGCGAAGGCTTGAAGCGCATCCTCCAGCGAGGCTGGTCCGCGACGATTGGCAATGAAAGCCTTGACCTTGCTGAGGGCGAACTGCTTGGCGAGGGCGCCGCCGATGGCGCCCGACCCGATGATGGCGTAACTCATGAGATGTCTCCTGATGGACTATCGATGGGATGGGTGTGGATGGAATGGCCGCAAGGGATTAGCGCGACTTGCTGTCGAGGCTGAGCCGGCCTGCGCCATTGACCGTCAGCAGCAGGAAGGCGCCAGTGATCGACACGTTCTTCATGAACATGATCATCTGGATCTGGTCGGCGAAGTTGGTATGGGCCACGAGTGCCGTCAGCAGTGTGAAGCCAGCGAGAAGGAACGCCGTTGCACGCGTCTTCCAGCCGAAGGCGATGGCCAGGCCGCCGAGCAGCTCGGTGGCAATCACCACTGGAAGCAAGACGCCGGGAACGCCCAGTGCGGACATATAGGCCATGGTGGCGGCATAGGCGCCGATCTTGCTCAGGCCGGAGAGCACGAACAGCGATGACAGAAGGATGCGGCCGCCAAGCTCGGCGGTATCGTGGAGCGTGATGCGGGAAGACGTGGTGCTCGTGTCGGTTTTCGTCGCAGCAAAGGTTGAAGCGTTCATGGCGATCTCCGGTGGTTGGGTGGTTTGGTGGTTTGGTGAAGCGATGGGGACATACTAAGAATCCCGAATTGGCGGATAAATAGTCTTTCGTGGCAATATTTATCCCTCCAAACAGGATAATCCCATGGACCGATTCCTCTCGATGCAGGCATTTTCGAAAGTGGTCGAGGCCGGCAGCTTCGTGCGCGGCGCCGAGAAGCTCGGCATGTCGACGACCTCGGTGTCGCGGCTGATCGCCGAGCTCGAAGAGCACCTCGGCACACGCCTGCTGCAGCGAACGACGCGCCGGCTTCATCTGACGGACGCCGGCCACCGCTTCATCGAACGCGCGACGCAATTGCTGACCGATCTGCAGGAAGCGGAAGCCGAGGTCGGTTCGGCCACGACGACACCACGGGGACGGCTGCGCATCAGCGTGCCGCTCTCGTTCGGTGTTCGTCATCTGGCCGACCTGTTTCCCCGCTACCGCACGAAATACCCGGAGGTGGAACTCGAAGTGCATGCCACCGATCGGCGCGTCGACCTGATCGAGGAAGGCTTCGATCTCGCCCTGCGCCTATCGCGGGAGATTCCTCCCACCTATGTGGCACGTCCGCTGACGGTGGTTCGGTTGGCGGTTTGCGCGACTCCGGACTATCTCAAGCGCCACGGCACGCCACGCACGCCGCAGGACCTGGCGGACCACAACTGCCTGACGCTACCGAGCGGAGGGTTCGAGGGGCGCTGGCCGCTCGAAGACGCGGACGGTGTCGTGACCGTTCGCGTTCAAGGGGACTTTCGTGCCGACAGCGGTGACCTGCTGCGCAGTGCCGCACTCGCAGGACAAGGGATCATCATGCTGCCTACCTTCATCGTCGGCGACGATCTCGCGCGCGGCGACCTGGTGCCGCTGCTGCCGAAATGGCGACCACCGCATACCGACGCCATGATCATCTACCCGACTCGCCGATTCGTGTCCGCGAAGGTCCACACGTTCACGGAATTCCTGCAACAGGAATTCGCCGGCGATCCACCCTGGGATCGTTGGATGACTGTCCGGCAGCCCGGGGTCAAGCGACAGCCGAAGGCCTCGCCATAAAGGCATGAACGTTGAAAAGACGGGCTACCTTGCCAGCTGCGTAGCGTCATCGGGTCCGGGTGATGTGGCAGCCGAACCTGGACAAGACACGGCAGCATGCCGATTGCCGATAACGCCGACCTCGTCTCGCCGAATACCTTGTACCGGTGTTGCCCACAACAGTCCGCGAGTGGCGCAGTCGGCGCCGTAATCGAAAAGCCGCTGCAAGCTCTTCAGACGGAAGTCGGCGAAGCTGTGATCCGGGTAGTCGGCGGGTATCACGGCAACGCGAAGCTGCATGTGATGCTCTCTTGCCACGCTATCGACAAAGGCAATCGTCTCCTTCGTCTTGTACATCAGTTGCGCGGAGAAGCTCCTGCCGAGAAGTTCGGGGGTCTGCTGCGACGATTCATGAGGCGGACTTGCCAGCTGGCTGTTGACGATCACATAGACGTTCGATCCGTTCAGCTGATCGAGGCTCGTCGATACGACGTCAGCGACCAGCGGGGTGATGAACACGGGCGTGGTCACGCTGCCATCCACATGCAGTTCGTCGTAGGCATGAACCCCATCGCTGACGTGGATGATCACGGGCGGGAACATGCCCGGCACGCTCGCGGATGCGATGAGCACATCGCGGAACAGCTGTCTTGCCGCAACGCCACCATGCGCCGCAATCGCACCCATGTCCCAGAGCACCGTTTCGCGCTTGTCGAGATCGGTCGTGGCGATGATCAGCCTTCGTCCCTTCGAGGTTTCGGCTGCCACGTCAGCGACCATCTGTGGCGTAACGAAGTGATCCACGAGCTCATACAGCCGCCCATGGTTTCCCATGCCGGAAGGAAACAGAAGTCGTGCCAGAAAGCTCGTCAGCGGTGAATGGATCAAGTCGCTCCGTTCACCCCCGAAGGCATCCTGCAATGCGGGGTCCCACGAGGAGCCCAGGAACGCAAACGGGGCGATCAGCGCTCCGGCACTCACTCCGGTAACCAGTTGGAAGTCCGGCCGCCGGTGCCCTCGCGTCATGCCGGCAAGCGCGCCAGCACCAAACGCACCGCCGGATCCGCCTCCCGACAACGCGAGAATATTCACCGGGCCGCCGTGCGCGGCTTGGCGCAGTCCCTGAATGATGGGCGGTGAAATGGTGGAGAAACGGTGCCGATCCGTCGTGACGATGCGTATGCCGGCATCGAAGCCGACAGGTGCGGCGTTCGAGATGAGTGTAGGGGGTGGCGGCTTGCGGCCGTGAGTGACGCAACCGGCAAGCGAAATCAGGCATGCCAGGGAAAGAAGCGACTTGCCGATACGCATGGGGTGTTCCTCGAACTTGCAACGCTATCTTGCAAGCACACGCCTTGTTGGTACATCCATGTCACGGTGAATGTTCTGGTGCCGCGACAAGTGCTGGTTGAATGCCACAAACGGGACGCGATTCATGCAGGGTTGAGACTATCGGCGACCTAACCCGCCTCGGGATTCAGGAATTTATGCACCGCCTGGATCACCACCGAGCCTTCGCCGACACCGGACGCCACACGTTTGACCGAGCCGCTGCGAACATCCCCCACCGCAAAGATGCCGGGCTTGCTGGTAGCAAACGGAACGGAGGTAGGCATGCCCTCGCCATCGACGCCGGTGATGACGAAACCTTTCGCATCCAGTGCGAGGCAGCCATCGAGCCAGTCCGTGTTCGGTTCGGCGCCGACCATCACGAACACATTGGTGATCGCCCGGGTTTCGCGCGAGCCATCGTGCCGTCCGGACCACGTCACCTGTTGCAGCCGGTCGCCTCCCTCAAGGCCCACGATCAGTGTTTCGGCATGCAGGGTAATGCGGGGCGATTGATGGATACGCCGAATGAGGTAGTCGGACATGGTGGCTGCCAACCCGGTCCCGCGCACGAGCACATGCACATGCGCGGCGATGCGCGACAGAAACACGGCAGCCTGTCCCGCGGAATTCCCTCCACCCACCACAACCACTTCCTCGCCAGCGCAAAGCCTCCCCTCCATCGGCGTGGCAGCGTAGTGAATACCCTGTCCTTCATAACGGTCGTAGTTGGGCACATCCAGTTTGCGATAGCGCGCGCCCGTCGCGATCACGACGGCACGCGCCGTCACCCGCTGTCCATCGTCCAGCTCCAGCTGGTAAGGCTGCGACGCGCAGTGGAGCCTCACTACATTGCGTGAGATCGCCAAGTGGGCACCAAACTTCTGCGCCTGAATTTGCGCACGACCCGCCAATGCCTGCCCTGAAATGCCGGTAGGGAATCCCAGATAGTTCTCGATCTTCGACGATGTACCCGCCTGCCCTCCGGGCGCCATGCCTTCGATCACGATGGTGTCCAGACCTTCGGAGGCGGCATACACCGCCGCCGCCAGACCCGCCGGACCGGCTCCCACCACGGCGACGTCGTGGACGTGGCCAGGATCGAGCGATTCGGTCAAGCCCAGGCTGTCGGCAAGTTCCGCCGTCGAAGGGTTCGTCAACATCTGATGGTCTGGCGAAACCACGACGGGAAACAAATGCGGCTGGACTTCGAACGTGTCGAGCAGCCCAGCCGCCTTCGGGTCGATATCGGTATCGATCAAGCGATGCGGGTAGCCGTTTCGAACCAGGAACCGCTGAAGCCGCAGCGTGTCGGCGCCATGGCTCGGCCCTATCAGCACGACGCCACCGATACCCTGCTGGATAATGCCCACGCGGCGAAGAATGAACGCGCGCATGATGATCTCGCCAATATCGGGCTCTGCGCTGACCAGCCTGCGGAAATTTTCGCGAATGATGCGGATCAGGCGGCTCTCGATCACCGTCAAGCCTGACACCAGGATCCTGCGTTGATTGAAGTGGTCGAGTTCGCCAGTGAATTGATGGCGCGTATGCGTAGTGACCGTTCGCGGATGGCCATCGTTGTCGAGATCGATGATCTGGATGCCACCTTCCAGCACCAAAAAGAAATCCGCGCCGCGTTGGCCACGCTCGAACAGAACCGTACCCGCAGGCACCTGCTCGGCCTCACCGTAAGCCGCGACACGTTCGGCCATTTCGTCGGTCAGGCGCGGAAATCGCTGTGCGTCGCGCGAATGAGGGTCCGGATCGGCCGGGTCGTACGAAGCGTTGCGCGTCTCGTCATGCATGGTGCATCTCACTGGCGGGAGGCAGGAACATGAAGCATTGTTCTGGTCGGAACTGCGGAACCATGTACCTTCATTCGCTGCGGCAGCGTACCTCCGTTGCCGATCAGCGCCCGAAGGCCGTACGCGCCAACTCGACGATTTCGCTGGCTTGCCCGTCGAGTACGGCTTTCATCATCCAGATGCTGAAGCCTCCATCGCCGGATTATGATGCTGGCGCACAATCAGGCGCGAATCACCTCTCCTGCTGACAACGGAGTTCCCCAATGCCCCACCATTGCACCCATCTTGCTTCCATTCGTGACGTCACGCCAAGTGCGCGTGGTTGCGAGGAATGCCTCAAATCCGGGGACGCCTGGGTCCACTTGCGCATCTGTCGCACCTGCGGTCACGTGGGTTGCTGCGACGATTCGCCGAACCGGCACGCGAGAAAGCATTTCCAGCACACGCAGCATCCGATCATCGAAGGCTACGACCCGCCGGAGGGCTGGGGCTGGTGTTTCGTCGACGAAGTCCCGCTCGACCTTCGCGACCGCATGACGCCTCAGCTTGGTCCCATTCCGCGGTATTACTGACTCAATGGCCATTGACCATGAAGTCGATCGGGACTCGGGGCATCACTGGGGGGCGAAGGTACGGATTGGTCACGAGTAGAGCTGATCTGTCCCAGCACCTTTCAGGAAATTGTCCCTGACACCTTTTTTGGCTTCGATGAAAACGCCGCTGCGTCGTCGGCATGTGGCGGAAGCCGTTTCGCCAACTCGGCGTGCAGAAAATCGACGAACCGGCGTACACGCGGTGGCTGAAAGACGTTCTGGTGGTACATCGCATGGATGGGTGTGGGGGTAGACCATGCCGGTGCGTTGACTAGCATCAACCGACCTTCGCGTACATCTTCCGCCACCGCCCAAAGCTGCCGGTAAGCGAACCCGCGACCGAGAACAGCCCACTTGCGGATGACTTCGCTGTCGGTGCACTCGTGATATCGCCGAACCCGCACGACGGTTTCCCCAAGACGCCACTCATTGCGTGGCCCGGCCTTCGTGGTCAGTACCAGCGTCGGCAATTCGATGAGATCCTCGGGATGCTTTGGCATTCCATAAGTCGCGACACATGTTGGCGAAGCACAGACCACACGCCAGCTATCCGCAAGATGACGCGCGACAAGATCGCTGTCCTCCAAGGGACCGACGCGGATGGCCACGTCGATATCATCAGGCACGAAACGTGAGAGCGAATCCGATAGCGTCAGCACAATGCGCACCTCCGGATAGAGGCCCATGAAACTGTCGAGGATGTCGACCAGCAGGTTGCGCCCCAGATCGGATGGCGCCGATACGCGCAGCGTCCCGCTTACACCGTCGGTGCCACTGCGAACCACGCGTTCGGCCTCCCGCATCGTCTCGATAGCCACCCGGCAGGACGCGATGTAGATGCGCCCCTCATCGGTCAGGCGCAGTTGACGTGTCGTGCGTTCGAAGAGCCGCGCGCCTAGCATGGCCTCGATCCGTTGCAAACAGGCACTGGCGGCGGCAGGTGAAAGACCCGCCCGACGCCCGGCAGCCGACAGACTGCTGAGGTCGGCCGCATCGACGAGGAGCTGCATATCGCTGAGGCGGTTCATGGGGTCAGATCCCTGGTGCAGAAGGCACAGGTCGGATGATCTTCAAATAGCATTTGAAGATCAATAAAGATCAAAGCCTATTATCAAAACGGAAAGCACGGGAGACGATGCCACCTACCCCACATACCCGAGGTGTCGCCATGTCACGCGCAAAACTCCTGTTGCTCGCCTCCCTCCTCGCCCCGCTGATCGCATCGCCGATCCCGGCCGCCGCAGCCGCCCAGGACGCGACGATGAAACACAGCGAAATGGCCGGCGATCACGCGATGGTGCCCAAGGAACTGATCGGCGCCTGGACCCTTGTCCGCTGCGACAACGTCTACCCGGATGGTCACCGCGTAGAGCTATACGGCCCCCACCCCGAGGGCATGTGGCTGATCGATGCCCAGGGCGACTACATGATGCAGATTGTGCGGGCGAAGCGAATGCCATTCGCGGCGAACGACAAATCCAAGGGGACCCCGGACGAATACCGTGCCGCCTCGATGGACAGCAACGCCCACTTCGGCCACGTCAGCGGCGACGCCATGGTCATGCGCAGTCAGATCCTGCATGCGTCATTCCCGAACTGGGACGGCAAGAGCGGAAGCTCGAGTTACACCATCAATGGTGACGAATTGACTTATAGCGTGGCCAAGCCGTCGAGCGGTGCGGCCGAGGGAGCGCATGGTGAGGTTGTGTGGCGGCGGGTGAGGTCGTAGTGAGGATGGTGTCAGAAGCAATTTCAGAAATTGTCCCTGACACCTTTTCTCGCCCTTCAGCATCCGATCATCGAAGGCTACGACCCACCGGAGGGCTGGGGCTGGTGTTTCGTCGACGAAGTTTCGTTCGACCTTCACGACCGCATGACCCCTCAGCTTGGTCCCATTCCGCGGTATTACTGACATGATGGTCAATGACCATGGAGCCGATCGGGACCAGCTGCCTCACAGACCCAGTCACACGTCAAAGCGAATTGGGAGGGGAAAGAGTGCGACCATCGGCCTATGGTGGGTTCAGGCGTTGCGTGCAACACTTGCAGCGTCTAAGGAACTACGGGGGTAGATGGAATTGGACGGATGGATTCGTTTCATGGCGCCCGTCGTCAACAGTACGGCCGATGCGCTTATACGTGCGATTGATCAGAAGCTTGCCAAAAATATTGAGCGTCTGCATGTAATGATTTCTTCGCCCGGAGGTAGTGTTTTCCATGGACTTTCAATCCATAACTTACTCCGAGGATCACCCGTTCCGGTTTCGACATACAACTTTGGCTCAGTCGATTCCATCGGTGTAGTGATTTTTTGCGCTGGCAGTGAACGCATTTGTGTGCCCCATGCAAGGTTCTTGGTGCACGGCGTGACGCTTGGACTACAAGCTGGTGGCGCTTTTGACGAAAAGCAGTTGGAAGAGCAAATAAAGTTGCTGCGCAGTGACTACGACAATATTTCCAGAGTGATTGCGGATACAACGAAGCAGGACAAAAAAGGCGTTGTAAAAATGATGGACCAGCGTACGACCCTATCCCCTGATCGTGCGAAAGAGATTGGCTTGGTCACAGAAGTTCGATCACAACTCTTCCCGGAGGGCGCTGACATGACAATGATCTATGAGAACGGGACAACCCAGGAATTTACATTGGCTCCGAAACAGCTTCCGCTCCCAAATGGCAATGAGCAGCATGATCCGCATGCATTGCCGCCTTCTCTGATTGGCGTGAGTCCCCATGTGCCATCGGCATGCTCAATTCCCGTAGAAACCGGCACGTATTTTTCTTGGCTTCACGGCAAGAAATAACTGCTGAGTGGATTAAGAAAAACCCCCGCCATAGAGCGGGGTTTTTCTTTGTGGCCTGTCGTTCCGCGCCTACACACTTGCGCACGCTCCGCTGATGATTGATCTATCTGCGTACGGTAGCGCGTTGTTGTCTCACGATCAGCGCGGCAACGGCAATATTCCTTTCACCCGCGTTGGCAACCTGACTGCCGTGAGGTGTACGGTAACGGCGGGGTGAGAATTGGCTGCGCCGTAATGGCGCGGATGGGTCTACAAACAGGGGAAAAGAATGACAAAGATTATCCTTGTCATTGCCGCAGCTGCGGCAATCTCGGGCTGCGTATCGCCGGCAGAAAGGGCTAGCAATCAGGCAGCAATGAACGAGTCCGTTCCGGTCTGCGAAACCACAAAACAATGTGATGTTGCCTGGTCAGCTGCGACTACGTGGGTTACAGAACACTGCGCAATGAAGTTGCAAACCGTCACGGATTCACTGCTTCAGACGTACAACTCACCACCTGATTCTCCGGAAATTTCATGCAGGGTGTTGAAGGAGAAGGGTCCGATGGGACGGTCGGCGATACGGATAAACGTTGGCTGCGCAAACATATTTGGTTGCGTGCCGAAAAGCGTCGACTCTGTGCTGGCCTTCGGCAGTTTCGTTAAGGCGGCTATGACACCATATGCGCCCTTGAAGCTCGGGGTGAATCTTCAACAAGTCACTAAGGCAGGTATCGAGACTTCGATCATCTCCGAATCATATGGCGTCAAAGTTTTGTCAGTCGTCGTGGGTCAGCGAGCTGATGGAAAATTGAACCCTGGCGATGTGGTAACAGCTATCGGGCCTGACAGAGTACGAAGCGTCGAAGGCTTTGCCGATGCCCTTGCGAAACATGGGACGGGGGAAACCATATCCGTGTCGGTGCTACGTGGGGGAAATTCCTTGGACGTACCTGTAGAGCTTTGAGCCTTCTGTTTCAGAGTAGTACGCCAAACGCCACCCGAAACGGTGGCGTTTTTGCTGCTAACCCATCTTTTGCAGCAGGTGGAACAATGTGTGATACACCAGATCTAAACGGGTCAGAGTCACTTATTTATGGGTGCGGCAACGTGACAAATGGGATTGTTCAGCTCATCCATGAACCTCACCCCTCCGCGCTGGCGCTACGGGACCAGCCTGCGGCTGTCCGAATTCGTTCCGGACGAATTCGTCGACTGCGAAGGCAGGATGCCGGAGCGAGCGTCGGCGCAGCCGACGACCCGGAGGGCGAGGCACAGAATGTGCCGAGTAACCGATGGGTTCTCATCCCCGTCGTCACCATCAGAAACGCAAAACGCCCCACGTGGGGGCGTTTGCGTTTCTGGCGGAGAGAGTGGGATTCGAACCCACGGTAGGCTCACACCTACGGCAGTTTTCAAGACTGCTGCCTTAAACCACTCGGCCATCTCTCCAAACTTGTCACTGATCGGCTTGTACTGCCAGCGCAGCATCGCAGTTTATCAGGAACCTGTCGGCGGGCTAGCGTTGGTGTCCTTCTTCGACAGCGCCATCAGACATCCCACCAGGATCGCGATCGGGATCAATGCGCCGATCAGCGGGAACAGCAGCACGGGTTGGCGGATCACCATCGGCACGATCTGGGTGGCGGTGGCAAAGCCTATCGTCCACAGGCGCCAGCGGCGGCTGTGGCGGCCGAGCCAGAAACTGGCGAGGACCAGCAGCATCGCGATGACGGAGAGGACGAAGTCGATGGTCGGCAGTTGCCACACGGTGGCGAAGGCCAGCCGGGTGCCGATGAAGGAGATCAGCACCAGCAGCAGGAAGTAGCTGGTGTAGAACTCGACCTTGTCCCACTTCCCGCGAACGGGTGCCGGCGAGTTCATGCGATGCGGTCCAGCCCGGCCATGTACGGGCGCAAAGCTTCCGGCACGGTGATCGAGCCGTCGGCGTTCTGGTAGTTCTCCATCACCGCGATCAGGGTGCGGCCGATGGCGAGGCCGGAGCCGTTCAAGGTGTGCACGAGTTCGGGCTTGCCGGTGTCGGCGTTGCGCACGCGGGCCTGCAGGCGGCGTGCCTGGAAGTCTTCGCAGTTGGAGCAGCTGGAGATTTCGCGGTAGGTCTGCTGGCTGGGCAGCCACACTTCGAGGTCGTAGGTCTTGGTCGAGCCGAAGCCCATGTCGCCGGTGCACAGCAGCAGGCGTCGATACGGCAGGCCGAGTTTCTGCAACACTTTCTCGGCGTGACCGACCATTTCCTCCAGTTGCACATATGAGTCGCTGGCGCGGGCGATCTGCACCATCTCGACTTTCTCGAACTGATGCTGGCGGATCATGCCGCGGGTGTCGCGGCCGTAGCTGCCGGCCTCGGCGCGGAAGCACAGCGTGTGCGCGGTCATGCGCAGCGGCAGCGCGTCGGCGTCCTGGATGGTGTCGCGCATCAGGTTGGTCAGCGAGACTTCGGCGGTGGGGATCAGGTAGCGCTTCGTCTCGCCGACTTCGGTGGCGAACAGGTCTTCCTCGAACTTCGGCAGTTGGCCGGTGCCCTGCATGCTGTCGGCGTTGACGATCACCGGCACGTTGCATTCGAGGTAGCCGTGCTCGCCGGTGTGCAGGTCGAGCATGAACTGGCCGAGCGCGCGGTGCAGGTGCGCGAGCTGGCCGCGCAGCACGGTGAAGCGCGCGCCGGACAGCTTCGCACCGGCGTCGCCGTCGAGCCAGCCGTGACGCTCGCCCAGCTCGACGTGATCCTTCACCGCAAAATCGAACGCGTGCGGCGTACCCCAGCGGTTTGTCTCGACGTTGTCGTGCTCGTCCTTGCCGACCGGCACGGACTCGTGCGGGATATTGGGGATGCCCAGCGCGATCTCGGCGAGCTTCGCCTGCGCATCGGCCAGCGCCTGCTCATTGGCCTTGAGCTTGTCGCCCAGACCGGCGACCTCGGCCATCAGGGCGGCGACATCCTCGCCCTTCGCCTTGGCCTGCCCGATCGCCTTGGAACGCGTGTTGCGCAGGTTCTGCAGCTCCTGCGTCTCCATCGCCAGCTGCTTGCGCGAACTCTCCAGCGCCTCGACCGCGGACACGTCGAGCGTGTAATTGCGGGTTTCCTTGAGGCGTGCGGCGGTTTCGGCGAGGCGCGAGCGCAGCAGTGCGGGATCCAGCATGATCGAGTCCAGATGAAGGCTTGAACCGCGAATTATCGCTGCCGGGCGGCAATCGCCGCAATGAATACCGGGCGACGTGGCTACGGTCGCCCGGCTTGCAGCCAGCTCAGCTGGCCAGCTTGCGTTCGCTGCGGCCCAGCCACCATGCCATCGCCGCGCCGGCGATCAGCCAGCCGACGAGTTGCTCGACCAGCGCGGCCAGGGTGAAGTCGAGCGGGAAGCGGTACCAGTTCCAGTACGGCAGCAAAGTGCTGAGCCAGGCGAATACCGCAGCGGCGGCGGCGATGGCGAGACGGCGGCGGAAGCCGACCACGGCCAGCCCCATCACGAATGCCAGCGCCAGCGCGCTCAGGGTATCGGACGCCCACTGCCGCCCGATCTGCGGGCCCATCTGGGTCATGTCGGTGCCTTGGGGCTGGTACACCACGAAGGCATACGGCGAGCGGACGGCCTTGATCGAATACGTCCTCATCTCTGCCGCATCGCCCATTTTCTTGGGATCCAGCGCGGGCACTATGTACACGCCGGCATGCTCGCCGAGGCCTTGTTGCAGGCCACTGAGCGCGAGATTCTCGTTGGCCGGCAGCTTGAAGCCGACCTGGCCCAGCCCCAGCGCCATGTGTGCCACCACGCCCCAGACAAACATCAGGATGCCGCCGATCAGACCCGCCACGAGTACACGCATGTTTCGCCCTCCCCGGTTGATGACCCGAATCTAAGTCGGACCTCGAAAGTCGTGCAAGGGCGCGCGCAGCAGTCGCGGAATGCAAACCACGCTACTTGCCGCGGGCTTTCTCGCGCGCGGCGCGCAGGGCCAGCAGCTTTTCGCGCAGCTGCAGTTCCAGCCCGCGATCGACCGGCTCGTAGAACACGCTGCCGACGAGTTCGTCGGGCAGGCATTGCTGGTCGAGCGCGATACCGCCTTCGGCGTCGTGGTCGTACTGGTAGCCCTTGCCGTAGCCGAGACCCTTCATCAGCTTGGTCGGCGCGTTGCGCAGGTGCATCGGCACGTCCAGCGTGCCGCCTTCGCGGATCGCGGCGCGGGCCTTGTTGTAGGCCATGTAGGCCGCGTTGCTCTTGGGCGAGACCGCCAGCCAGATCGCCAGCTGCGCCAGGCCCAGCTCGCCTTCGGGACTGCCGAGGCGCTCGTAGGTATCCCACGCATCCAGCGCCATGCGCCAGGCGCGCGGCTCGGCCAGGCCGACGTCTTCCACCGCCATGCGCGTCATGCGTCGGGCCAGATACAGCGGATCGACGCCGCCATCGAGCATGCGGCACAGCCAGTACACGGCAGCATCGGGATCGGATGAACGTACCGACTTGTGCAGCGCCGAGATCTGGTCGTAGAACTGCTCGCCCTGTTTGTCAAAGCGACGGGTGCGGTCGGCCAGCACCTGGGTCAGCGTGACCTCGTCAATCTTTTTGTCTTCGGCCAGCTCAGCGGCGATTTCCAGCAGGGTCAGCGCGCGGCGAACGTCACCGTCGGCGGCCTGGGCGATCGACTCCAGCGACTCGTCGCCCACCTGCAACTGCAACTCGCCGAGGCCGCGTTCGCTGTCGGCCAGTGCGCGCTTGAGTGCAGCCACGATGTCGTCGGTCGAGATCGGTTCCAGTACGTGCACGCGGCAGCGCGAGAGCAGCGCGGAATTCAGTTCGAACGAGGGATTCTCGGTGGTGGCACCGATGAAGATGATCACGCCTTTTTCGATGTGCGGCAGGAAGGCATCCTGCTGGGTCTTGTTGAAGCGGTGCACCTCGTCCACGAACAGCACGGTGCGTCGCCCCTGCGCGAAATTCACCTCGGCCTCGGCCAGCGCCTTGCGCACGTCGGGAAGCCCGGACAGCACGGCCGAGATCGCACGGAAATCCGCATCGGCATAACGCGCCACCAGCAGCGCCAGCGTGGTCTTGCCGCAACCGGGCGGCCCCCACAGCACCATCGAATGGATCTTGCCGGCCTCCAGCGCACGGCGCAGCGCCTTGTCCGGGCCGACCAGCCGCTGCTGGCCGACGATCTCGTCGAGGCTGCGCGGGCGCATGCGCTCGGCCAGCGGCTTGAGCGCGTCGGGTTCGGCGAACAGGCCGGGCGTGGGCGTCGGGACAGAGCGTGGCATGGCGGCATGATACGGCATGCCCAGTGGGCTGGCCGGGCATCAGGACGGGACGAATTGCCGCTATGATGCCCTTAACGTTGCGGCCTTGATCCGCACCGCACCGCCGGGGGGCAGACGCAAGTGAAGGTGAGGACGCAGATTCCTTCCACAGGAAGGACGGTCGTGGCAGTTCGCACCTGCACACGTCGGCTCTGCATGTCGGGCAGCACGTGAACGGGTTACGTCGCCAAGTGCATCGCCATCGCCTGAGTCTCATCGGGCTGCTACTGCTGTTTTTCGTGTGTGGTTCCGTCAGCGCAGGCAGCGACCCATGGGCGCCGTTCGACGCGCCCTGGTTCGACCAGGCCGGTACTGCCGAAGGGCTGCCGCAGTCGATCATCACCTCGATCGCACAGGACAAGCGCGGCCTGGTCTGGGTCGGCACCATGGTGGGCCTGGCCCGCTATGACGGCTATCGCACGCAGGTGTTCGACACCCGCAGCGGCAGCAACCCGGGGCTGCCCGACGCCTATGTGCGCAGCCTGCTCGCGCTGCCCGATGGCGACCTGCTGATCGGCACCAATGCCGGTGGGCTGGTCCGCTTCGATCAGGCGAGCAACAGTTTCCACGTTTATCCGGTCGGTGCGAACGGCACCTCGGACCACAAGATCTACAGCCTCGCCGACGATCATGCCGGCGGCGTCTGGATCGCCACTGACTCGGGGCTGGATCACCTCGATCCGCGCACGAACACGATCACCCAGCTGCACACCGGAGCCGGCACCGCGCCGCGCAATTTCAGCGTGATGCAGGACCGCGCCGGCAACCTGTGGCTGGGCAACGACAAGGGGCTGTTCGTACGCCGTGCCGGCACGACGACGTTCGAGCGACCGGAGCATCCGACCGGCATCGTGGCCAGCGTGCTGGGCAACCAGATCTGGACCATCCACGAGGATCGTGCCGGCCGGCTGTGGGCAGGCAGCGGACAGGCTGGCGCGGTCTATCGCGATACCGACGGCCAGTGGCATCCGGTGCCGGGTTTCAGTGGCTCTCGGGACGGCGCCCAGCAATCCACGGTGCGCGATCTTCTGGAGGTCGCACCGGGCACGATGTGGATCGCCACCGATGGCAGCGGCGTGCTCGCGTACACCGTGGGCGATGCCCAGTTGCACCAGATCAAGCACGATGCCGCGATCGCCTCCACCTTGCCGGGCGACTCGGTGCGCGGCCTGCTGCAGGACCGCTCGGGCAACATCTGGGTCGCCACCGACCTCGGCCTCGCACGCACCAACCCCAATGCGCGCACGGCCTTCTCGTTGCTGCCTTCACCACTGGAACAGAACACGCTCAGCGACACCAGCGTGCGCGGCGTCTACGTCGATACGCGTGGCCGCATCTGGCTTGGCCTGGGCTCGGGCCGGATCGACATGATCGACCTCAAGGCCGGCCGCATGCAGCATCTGCAGCTGAGCGGCAACCAGCTCCATCGCGACGTGCAGACGTTCATCGAGGCGGCGGATGGTTCGATCCTGGTCGGTACGCAGGGGCTGGCCCGGATCGATCCCGATACGCTGGCGATCCGGCCCTCGGTGCTGCCGGCGCTGGAGAACAAGCCGGTACTGAGCCTGCAGCGGGATGGCTCGCGCATCCTCATCGGCACCTATGACGGGCTGTATCGCTATGACACGCTGGCGGGCACACTCGCGCTCGTCGAGCATGACCAGAACGACCCGAGCAGCCTCAGCAGCAACACCGTGCGGCAGATCGCCCGCGTAGGCGACAGCTGGTGGTACGGCACCACCCGCGGCATCAGCATCGCCAACAGCACGCTGGACGATCGCGGCTTCGAGAATCTGATCAACCATCCCGACGATCCCTCCAGCCTGCCGCAGAACTACATCAGCTCGATCACGCTCGATCCGCAGGGCCGGCTGTGGACCAGCACGTCCAGCGGGCTGGGCGTGATCGATCATTATTCGCCTGGCGGCCCCTATCGTTTCCGCACCATCGGCACCACGCAGGGCCTGGCCAATGACAAGATCAGCGGCGTGCAGTACGACGATCAGGGCAACCTGTGGGTCAGTACCTCCAATGGCGTGTCCAAGATCGACAGCGACGCGCAGACCGTGCACAACCTCGGCCCGCGCGATGGCCTGCACATCCCCAGTTACGTCTACGTGGGCGCCGCACGCGCTCCGGGCGGTGAACTGTTGTTCGGCGGTCTCGGCGGCTTGACCGTGATCCGGCCGCACTGGCGGGCGCCGACGGCCGTTGCCGCGCCGCTGACGATCACCCATGCCATTGTCAACGGCAGCGAGCTGCCGTTCGGGAAACTTCCCCGCGACGGCCAGACCATCCAGTTGGATCCGCGCAGTCGCAACCTGCGGCTGGGCTTTGCCCTGCTCGACTACCAGGCGCCGCTGGAAACTTCCTACAGCTATCGCATGGAAGGTCTCGACGACGACTGGACCGATATCCCCAAGGGCAGCCTGCCCAGCGCGATCTACACCAACCTGCCCCACGGCGACTACCACCTGCACCTGCGTGCAGCGACCCACGGCATGCAGCCCCGTACTGTCGAAACCCGTGTCGGCATCACGGTCAAACCGCGCTGGTACGAAACCACGATCAGCCGGCTGATCGCCGTATTGCTGCTGATCGCGCTGGTGTTCCTGCTGGTCCATCTGCGCACGCTCTATCTGCGCCGGCAGGCCACCCAGCTGCAACGGCAGATCGACGAGCACACGCGCGAGCTGCTCGCAGCCAATCAGCGCCTCGATGAGCTGGCCAGCACCGATGGACTGACCGGCGTCTACAACCGGCGCCGTTTTCTGGAACTGGCCGGAGGCGTGCGCGAGCGCGCGCAGGGGCGCTCGGTCTGCATCGCGTTGTTCGATCTCGATCGGTTCAAGCAGATCAACGACACCCACGGACACCTGGCCGGCGACGCGGTGATCCGCGGCGCGATCGAGGTGATCAAGCAGCACTGCCGGCAAGGCGACCTGGTCGGCCGCTACGGCGGCGAGGAGTTCGTGCTGTGTCTGCCCGACACCAGCCTGCAGCATGCGCAGGAAATCACCGAACGCATCTGCACGGCACTGGCCAGCACGGCGGTGGCCCACGACGGACGCTCGATCCCGGTGACCGTCAGCATCGGTATCGCCGCGCTGCATTCGGGCGAGTCCATCGAACAATGGCTGTCGCGCGCCGACAAGGCGCTATATGAGGCCAAGCACAATGGCCGCAATCGCTGCGCCACGGCGAGCTGAAGCGCGCCGCCGTCAGTCCGCGTTGATACCGGTAGCCGACTTCATCGTGTACTGGCAATACAAGCCGTAGGTCACACCGCACAAGCCCGTAAGTACGGCTGGAATCAACAGCGTGCGTTCCTGCAGCACACGGAACAGCAACGCACCGGCAGCGCTGCCGAGAGTGAAGGTCACCACCACCAGCACACAAACGCGGATGCGCAGCGTGTCCACCTCCAATCCGCGCAGCCGCTGGCCGATATAGATGCCAAGGTCGGTGAACATGCCCGATACATGCGTGGTCCGGAACACCATGCCGCTGTAGGTACTGGCCATGCCGTTCTGCAACCCGGCGCCCATCGCCGCCAGGTACAAGCCGATCGAGCTGCCGACATCCAGCAACGGCACCGCGGCAAACAGCAGCAGAGATTCCAGCACGAGTGCCGCCCCGTAGCGGCGGCCAAGCTTCAACGTACGCTGCTGCACGATCAATCCGCTGAGGATGGCACCGACCACGAAAGCGCCGATCGACAACGCCCAGTGCCATGCCTCACCGCTGTCGCCAGTACCCAGCGCCACGCCGAGCAGACTGCTGGAACCGGTCAGGTTGGTGATCGACTGATGCCGGAACCCCATGTAGCCGGCGGCGTTGACCATACCGGCGATGAACGCCAGTACGCCACCGCCGATCCATGCCCAACGCGGCAACTGGCGCAGCACCGGCATCGCGGGATCAGTCTTTCAGCGGCTGAGTGGTGATCACCGGCACGTCGCCGATCACGTCGGCGCCCTTCGGCGGCACGAAATTGAAGGCGGACGGCGGAATCGTCGCGTTGCGCTGCCAGCCGGAGAAACGGATGTCGGTGGTCGAACCGAGCTGGTCGCGGAACGTCATGCGCGCCAGGCCGTTCGCGTCGAAGCCGAGATCGGCGTAGTCGAACTGCGGGTCCTTGCCGGTCGAGGTGAGCCGCAGCCAGCTCAGTCCGTCGTGCTCGCCCTGTTCGGCGACCTTGAAGTTCCTGTCCAGCTGCTTGACGTCGGTCAGCACGGTGAGCGGGCTATGCGCTTCCTCGGTGCTCTGGATGCGCACGGTGACCTGCTCCAGCTCCGGGTCGTACATCCATACCCGGCTGCCGTCGGCCACGATGGTCTGCTTGTACGGCGCCAGCGTGTCCCAGCGGAACTGGCGTGGCGCTTCCAGCGCCAGCGTGCCGGAGCTGGACTTGGTGCTGTGGCCATTGATGTCAGTCAGCGACTGGGTGAACTGCCCGGTCAGCGAATGCAGGCCGGCGGCGAACGTGTCCAGCCGCGCACGCGCCGGACCGGTAGCGGCCTGCGCCACGGCGCTCAGCGACAACGTCAGCACGATGGTGGACAGGGCAAGCATGAAGCGTTTCATCGGTCTTCCCTTGGAACATGACTGCGAAGGCTGGCAGTGTGCGCAGCGATCGCTTAATGGACGCCAGCCGTCAGTTCTTTGGCGGCGGCGGGGCCAGCACTTCGCGGTTGCCGTTGTGCTGCGGGGCACTGACGACGCCGTCCTGCTCCATCTGCTCGACCAGTCGCGCGGCGCGGTTGTAGCCGATGCGCAGGTGGCGTTGCACGCCGGAGATCGAGGCGCGCCGGGTCTGCGTGACCACCGCCACGGCCTTGTCGTACAACAGGGTGTCGGCATCGCCGCCGCCTTCCTCGCCATCCTGCGGCAGGCCGGAGTCGTTGATGTATTTGCCGTCACCGGTCGGTTGCGCCTCTTCCAGCACGCCTTCGATGTACTGCGGCGCGCCCTGCGATTTCAGCCAGGCAACCACGTGATGCACTTCGTGGTCGTCGACGAAGGCGCCGTGCACGCGCTCCGGCGTAGCCGTGCCGGGCGGCAGATAGAGCATGTCGCCGTGACCGAGCAGCGCCTCGGCGCCGGATTGATCAAGAATGGTGCGTGAGTCGATCTTGCTGGACACCTGGAACGCGATGCGGGTCGGGATGTTCGCCTTGATCAGACCGGTGATCACGTCCACCGACGGGCGCTGCGTGGCCAGGATCAGGTGCACGCCGGCGGCACGCGCCTTCTGCGCGAGGCGGGCAATCAGCTCTTCCACCTTCTTGCCGACGATCATCATCATGTCGGCGAATTCGTCGATGATGATCACGATGTACGGCAGCGGCTCCAGCGGTTCCGCCGCGAGATTCGGCATGTCGGGATTGGGTCGGAACAGCGGATCGAGCAGCGGCTGACCAGCGTTCTCGGCGTCCTTCACCTTCTTGTTGAAGCCGCCCAGATTGCGCACGCCTACCGCGGCCATCAGCTTGTAGCGGCGCTCCATTTCGGCGACGCACCAGCGCAAGGCGTTGGCCGCTTCCTTCATGTCGGTGACCACCGGCGCCAGCAGATGCGGAATGCCCTCGTACACCGAGAGCTCCAGCATCTTCGGATCGATCATGATCATCCGCACGTCTTTCGCGCTGGCCTTGTACAGCAGACTCAGCACCATCGCGTTGACCGCCACCGACTTGCCCGAACCGGTGGTGCCGGCGACCAGCAGATGCGGCATCTTGGCCAGGTCGACCACCACCGGCTTGCCGCCGATGTCCTTGCCTAGCGCCAGCGCCAGCGGCGACTTCAGCTGGTCGTACTTGTCCGAGCGCAGGATCTCCGAGAGATAGACGATCTGCTTGTTGGTGTTGGGGATCTCCAAGCCGATCACGTTCTTGCCGGGGATCACGTCGACCACGCGCACGCTGACCACGGACAGGCCACGGGCAATGTCCTTGTCCAGGCTCGACACCTGCGAACCGCGGATGCCTGGCGCCGGTTCCATTTCGAAACGGGTGATCACCGGGCCCGGATAGGCGCCGACCACCTTGGCCTCGATCTTGAAATCCTTCAGCTTGAACTCGACCTGGCGCGAGAGCACCTCGAGGGTTTCCTCGGAATAACCCGGCCCCTGCGGTGGCGCTTCGTCCAGCAGCGACAGCGGCGGCAGTTCGCCCGGCGTAGCGGCACCGACGAACAGCGGAATCTGCGTTTCCAGCTTGGCCCGCTCGCTCTTGGTCACCGGCGCGGGCGCCGCCTCGATGCGTACCGGTTCGCGCTTGGCCTGCTTCACTGCATCGGCCTTCTTGACCACCTCGCGCTCGTTGCGTGCCTGCCGTGCAGCCATCGCCTGCGGCGCCGCGCGCAGCTTGCCGCGAGCCCAGGCCAGCAGTTGCAATACACCCTGCCCGGTCCAGTCCATCACTTTGAACCACGACAGCCCGGTCGCCAGCGTCACCGCGATCAGGAACAGCGCCAGCAACAGCAGCGGCGCACCCTTGGCGCCGAACGCGCTGAGCAGGGCGTCGCCGACCCATACACCGATGATGCCGCCGACGCCCTGCGGCAGCACCGGCTCGTCATGGAAATTGAGGTACAGCAGGGCCGGGCCGGTGATGAAGAAGAACACGAAGCCGATCAGGCGCAGCGCCGGCTCCCACGGGTGCACCGGCTGCTCGCCACGCTGGCGCAGCACCTGCACGCCGAGCAACAGCAGCAGCAGCGGGAAACAGTAGGCCACCAGGCCAAAGATCCAGCGCAGCAGATCGGCGACGTAGGCGCCGACGGTGCCGCCGAAATTGCGCGCATGCTCCAGCTGGCCGGCATTCGTCCAGCTGGGGTCATGGGCGTTGTAACTGAACAGGCACACCAGCAGATACAGCGCCAGTGGCAGCAACAGCAGGGCGCCGGCTTCACGCAGCCGGCGCTTCAGCTCCTCGCTGAGGCCTTCCTTCGGTTGTGGTTTGACGTTCGCGCTTCGCGCCACCTTGGAGGGCTTCCCTTGTTTAGACCGGCTCGTTCCGGACAGGGTCAGAGCATACCTTGCAATGCCGGATGTACCAGCTTGCCGCCGTCGACGTTGATGCCGCCGGCCAGCGGCGCAAACTCGCGCCACTCGTTGCCGGCAGCCAGACGCTGCACGTACGGTAGGATCGCGGCGGAAATCGCCACCGACGAGGTCTGCGGCACCGCGCCCGGCATGTTGGTCACGCAGAAGTGCGTCACGCCGTGCACGTCGTAGGTCGGCTCCTTCCAGGTGGTCGGCTTCGAGGTCTCGAAGCAGCCGCCCTGGTCAATCGAGATGTCGACCAGCACCGAGCCCGGCTCCATCGTCTTGACCATCGCTTCGGTGACCACGCGCGGCGCCTTGGCGCTGGGGATCAGCACGGCACCAACCACGATGTCGGCATCGCGCACTTCCTCGGCGACCGAAGACTCATAGGCATACAGCGCGGTGACGTTCGGGCCCATCGCCATCATCTCGGCGAGGCGGTCCTGGCGCTTGTCGAACACCACCACGTTGGCACCGGCCGCGGCGGCCAGTGCAGCAGCATTGCCACCGGCAGCGCCGGCGCCCAGCACCACCACCTTGCCGCGCGGGGTCGAGGCCATGCCGCCGAGCAGCTTGCCCTTGCCGCCCTGCGGACGATGCAGCAGCGTGGTGCCGATCTGGGTCGCGATGCGGCCGGCGATCACCGACATCGGCAGCAGCAGCGGCAGCACGCCGTTCTCTTCCACCGACTCGAACGCAATGCCGGTCAGACCGATGTCGAGCAGGCTCTTGGTCAGCGCCGGCTCGGCGGCCAGATGCAAGTAGCAGAACAGCAGGTGGTGCTTCTTCAGCAGCGCCAGATCGCCCGCGACCGGCTCCTTCACCTTGACGATCAGCTCGCCGGCCTCGTACAGCGCGGCCGCGTCCGGCACGATCTTGATGCCCTGCTTGATGTAGACCTCGTCGGCAAAGCCGCTCTTCAGGCCGGCGCCGGACTGCAGGAACACTTCGTGGCCACGGCGCACCAAATCGGCGGCGGCGGCGGGAACAAGGGCAACGCGACCTTCAAGGGTCTTGGTTTCGGAGGGGATACCGATACGCATGGGAGCAGTCCTGTGGGTTCGAAGCTGGGGGCGACTTGCGTGCGCCGAGCATGGTTGATGAAGCATCAAGAGGCTGGAAAGCTTGAATCGGGGTGCTCCCTTCCCCATCCTTGCGGACTCAAACTCCGCCTCGCCCGCGAAACGGTCAGATGAAACCGCGGCAGGGGTAGAAGCGAATAACGATCAAAGCTGCCAGTTAACCCAAGGATTATAACCATGACGACCCCCAAGCACAGCCGCCTGCTGATCCTCGGCTCCGGCCCCGCCGGCTACACCGCTGCGGTGTATGCGGCGCGCGCCAACCTGAAGCCGACCATGATCACCGGCCTGCAGCAGGGCGGCCAGCTGATGACCACCACCGACGTGGACAACTGGCCGGGTGACGTCGAGGGCTTGCAGGGCCCGGCGCTGATGCAGCGCATGGCCGAGCACGCCGAGCGCTTCCATACCGAGATGATCTTCGACCACATCCACACGGCGGACCTGAAGCAGCGCCCGTTCCGGCTCAAGGGCGACTCCGGCGAATACACCGCCGACGCACTGATCATCACCACCGGCGCGACCGCCAAGTACCTCGGCATCGAAAGCGAGGAGAAGTACAAGGGCAAGGGCGTGTCCGCCTGCGCCACCTGCGACGGCTTCTTCTTCCGCGACCAGGACGTGGTGGTGATCGGCGGCGGCAATACCGCGGTCGAGGAAGCGCTGTACCTCGCCAACATCGGCCGCAAGGTCTACCTGGTGCATCGCCGCGACAAGCTGCGCGCCGAGAAGATCATGCAGGACAAGCTGTTCGAGAAAGCCGCCGCCGGCAAGATCGAGCTGGTCTGGAACCACAGCATCGACGAGGTGCTCGGCGACGATACCGGCGTCACCGGCGTGCGCGTGAAGGACGTCAACTCGGGCGTCACCCGCGACATCGCGGCCACCGGCTTCTTTGTGGCGATCGGCCACACGCCGAACACCGGCATCTTCGAAGGCCAGCTCGACATGCACGACGGCTACATCAAGATCCACAGCGGCCAGCACGGCATGGCGACGATGACCTCGGTACCGGGCGTATTCGCCGCCGGTGACGTCGCCGATCACGTGTATCGCCAGGCGGTGACCTCGGCCGGCTTCGGCTGCATGGCCGCGCTGGATGCCGAACGCTGGCTCGACCAGCAGACGCCGGCCGGCTGATGAACCCGCGCGGCAGTGCGACTGCGGACGCAAGCGTGCCTTGATCGAGGCACGCTTCCACCCGACGATCGATCAGCTGCCGGCGGACGCATGGGACGCGCTGCGCGCCGACGCGAACCCGTTCGTGTCGCACGCGTTCCTCGCCGCACTGGAACGCGGCGGCTGCATCCGTCCCGACTGGGGCTGGCAGGCCCATCATCTGGGCCTGCATGAAAACGGCCGGCTGCTTGCCGCCGCACCGCTGTACCTGAAAGGCAATTCGCACGGCGAGTTCGTGTTCGACTGGAACTGGGCCAGTGCGTGGGAACGTGCCGGCGGCGAGTACTACCCGAAACTGCTTTGCGGCGTACCCTACTCGCCGGTGCCCGGCCCGCGCCTGCTCGCCGGCCACGATGAAAAGACACCACGGCTGCAGCGGGCGCTGGTCGAAGCGATGCGCCGCGAAGCCGACCGGATGGGGTTGTCCTCGGTGCATGCGAATTTCCTGCAGGAAACCGAACTCGCCGCGTTCGACGAAGACGCACTAGATCAAGGCTGGCCGGATCAGGGCTGGCTGGCCCGCTCGGACGTGCAGTTCCACTGGCACAACCACGGTTACCGCCACTTCCCGGCCTTTCTCGCCACGCTCAATCACAAGAAGCGCAAGAACATCCTGCGCGAACGCAGCCAGGTGGAGGCCAGCGGCGTGGCCATCGAATGGCGCAGCGGCGATACGCTCAGCCACGACGAATGGCGGCAGGTGCATGCGCTGTACGAAGCCACGTTCGACATGAAAGGCAACCACGCGGCATTGACCGCGGCGTTTTTCCATCAACTCGGCGAGCTGGGTCGGACCGCGCAGCTCGCGCTGGCACGCAAGCACGAAACCATCGTCGCGATGGCGTTGTTCGTGCAGAGCGACGAGGTGCTTTACGGACGCTACTGGGGCGCGTCGGTGGATATTCCCGGCCTGCATTTCGAGCTGTGCTATTACCGCGGCATCGAGTATGCGATCGCACACCAACTGGCCCGCTTCGAACCCGGCGCCCAGGGCGAGCACAAGCTGGCGCGTGGCTTCCTGCCGGTGCGCACGCACTCGCGGCATTATCTGGCGAACCCGGATTTCCGCGCTGCCGTGGCCGCGGCACTTGCCAGCGAAGCGCAAGCGGTCGACGCTTATGTCGTCGAGCTGCAAAGCCGCAGTCCCTTTGCCCATCACGACCGCGCCGATCACAGCCATCCCGAACGATGATGCGTCTGCCGCTACTGGATCCCGAGGCATGGGATCGCTTCCCCGACCCGCGCCAGGCACTGGCCGAGCCGAATGGCCTGCTGGCGTTCGGTGGCGACCTGTCGCCGCAACGCCTGCTTGCCGCCTACACCCTCGGCATCTTTCCCTGGTTCAGTGAGGGCGAGCCGATCCTGTGGTGGTCGCCCGATCCGCGCTGCGTATTCCTTACCGAAACCGTGCGGATCAACCGCAGCCTGCGCCGTCAGCTGATCGGCCGGCATTGGCGACTGACCGTCGACCACGCATTCGATGCAGTCATCCGCGCCTGCGCCGTGCCGCGCACCAACGAGTCGGGCACCTGGCTGGTGCCGACGATGATCGATGCCTACCTGCAACTGCATCGACAAGGTCACGCACACAGTGTGGAAGTGTGGGACGGCGAGCGGCTGGTCGGCGGCATCTACGGTGTCGCCGTCGGCCGGTTGTTCTGCGGCGAATCGATGTTCAGCGCCGAGAGCGGCGGCTCCAAGGTCGCGCTGGCCGCGCTCGCCCGCTTGCTGTACGACATGGATTACCCGCTGATCGATACCCAGGTCAGCAACGCGCATACGCTCGGCCTGGGCGCGATGGAGATACCGCGCGTGCAGTTTCTGCAACAGGTCGCCAAGCTCGGCCAACGCTCCGGACTCGTCGGCAGCTGGGCCGCGTTCACGCCACGCCTGATCCAGCCTTGCGCACCCGATTGACCGCCGTCAGCTTCAGCCAGCCGGAACGCGGCCGAGCGCCTTGAGTTCGTCGTAATTGTCCAGGAACAACGTCACCAGGTCGGGGTCGAGCTGGCTGCCGGCCACCTCGCGCAGGTAATTCAGCACCTCGGACTCCGGCCACGCCGGCTTGTACACGCGCGCCGTGATCAGCGCGTCCCACACATCGACCACGCTGAAGATCCGTGCCGCCAGCGGAATCGCTTCGCCACGCAGGCCCTGCGGATAACCGGTGCCATCCCAGCGCTCGTGATGGCTGTGCGGAATGTCGCCGGCCTCGCGCAGGAAATCGACCCGCTGCAACAGATCGTAGCCGAGCCGCGGGTGCTGGCGCATCACCGCCATCTCTTCGTCATCCAGCTTGCCGGGCTTGATCAGGATCGAGTCCGGTAAGGCCAGCTTGCCGATGTCATGCAGCAAGGCACCGAACGTGAGATGACGCAATGCCTCGCCTTGCACACCAGCCAACCGGGCCAGCCCGGCCGACATGCGCATCACCCGGTCGGAATGGTCGCCGGTTTCCTTGTGACGGATGTCCATCGCCGACACCAGCACGCGCAGCGTCTGCTTGTGGCCGTTGTGCAAGGTCTGGCTGGACCCCTGGCGCAGGTCGCGGCCGATCATCCAGTACAGCAGCGCACCGGTGGCCAGCACGAACAGGCCACCCTTGATGCTCTGCAGGAAGGTGAGCTGGGCCTGGCCGTGCACCATCGCGTCCAGTGCATGATCGGAAAACCAGATCCACAGTACGGACAGCACCACGTAGGAAAAGGCCGTGCGGAATTGGGGGCTGATCGTCAAGACAAGGCTCCGGCGAGAACATCTCGCACACGACATGCATCACGCATTTTGCAGGCAGGCGGCAGTGTGAAACACCGGCCGCCGCGACGGTGTGACAGAAACCTCAGACGGCCCGCACCGCGTACTTGCGCGCCACGTAGTCGTCGAGGATGCCGACAAATTCGTTGGCGATATTGTCGCCACGCAAGGTCATCGCCTTCTCGCCGTCGATGAATACCGGCGCTGCCGGCGCCTCGCCATTGCCCGGCAGCGAAATGCCGATGTTGGCGTGCTTGGACTCGCCCGGCCCGTTGACAATGCAGCCCATCACCGCCAGCGTGAGGTTCTCCACGCCGTCGTACTTGATGCGCCAGACCGGCATCTGCTCGCGCACATGCTCCTGCACGGTCTTCGCCAGCTCCTGGAAGAACTCGCTGGTGGTGCGGCCGCAACCGGGACACGCGGTGACCAGCGGCGTGAACGAGCGCAGGCCCATGGTCTGCAGCAGCTCCTGCGCCACGATCACCTCGCCGGTGCGCGAAGCGCCCGGCTCCGGCGTGAGCGAGATGCGAATGGTGTCGCCGATACCTTCCTGCAGCAGCACCGCCAGCGCGGCACTGGAGGCGGTGATGCCCTTGGAACCCATGCCGGCTTCGGTCAGCCCGAGGTGCAGCGCGTAGTCGCAGCGCGCCGCCAAGTCGCGATACACCGCGATCAGCTCCTGCACACCGGAGACCTTGCACGACAGGATGATGCGATCGCGCGCCAGCCCGATCTTCTCGGCCAGCGCGGCGGAATCCAGCGCCGAGCGGATCAGCGCCTCGCGCGCCACGTGCGAGGCATCCCACGGATCAGGGCGTTGCGCGTTCTCGTCCATCAGCGCGGTAACCATGCTCTGGTCGAGCGAGCCCCAGTTCGCGCCGATGCGCACCGGCTTGTTGTAGCGCAGCGCCATCTCGATGATCGCGCCGAACTGGCTGTCCTTCTTCTTGCCGAAACCGACGTTGCCGGGATTGATGCGGTACTTCGCCAGCGCCTCGGCGCAGGCCGGCTCGCGTTCCAGCAGCTGATGGCCGTTGTAGTGGAAGTCGCCGATGATCGGCACCTCCACACCCATCATCGCTAGTCGCTCGGCGATGCGCGGCACCGCGGCGGCGGCCGCTGGCGTGTTCACCGTGATGCGCACCAGCTCGGAACCGGCCCGGGCCAGTTCGGCGATCTGTTTGGCGGTGCTGGCCGGGTCCTCGGTGTCGGTATTGGTCATCGACTGCACCACCACCGGCGCACCGCCACCGACGTGGACCTTGCCGATCTGCACGGCCACGCTGGGCCGGCGTACTGCCGGTTCGGCAGGGCGTGGTTTCTGTGTAGCGATCTCACTCATGGAATCAACCGGAAGACAGGTCGCGACAATGCGCGACGACACCGCCAAGGATACCCGATCGGGCTTGCGGGCCTGTGGCAAATCGGCGCAAGCTGGCCGCCGGAATTTTCGCTCAACCCGTCGTGTGGCGCCGAAATTCCCTCGAATCCGGGCGAATGGCCAGCGGTTCCATCAGGAAACGTTACCGACAGCAACCGGACGGATTGCCGCAGCAACTTGATCGTCGTCATGGCACCCCGGCCTGCAGAGGCGAATACTGCCGACAACCATCGGGGAAGCCACATGCCGAATACCGAGTATTACAACGACAAGGTCGTCCGCCAGTTCCTGCTGGCTGCCGCCGTCTGGGGCATCATCGGCATGTCGGTCGGCGTGTACATCGCCGCCGAGCTGATGTGGCCCGCGCTCAACTTCGACCTCCCGTGGATCACGTTCAGCCGGCTGCGCCCCGACCACACGTTCGGCGTGATCTTCGCTTTCGGCGGCTCGGCGCTGATGGGCACCTGCTACTACGTGGTGCAACGCACCGGCCATGCCCGGCTGGCACTCGGCAAACTGGCCGGCTTCACGTTCTGGGGTTGGCAGCTGATCTGCGTGCTGGCGATGGTCTCGATGCCGCTGGGCCTGACCACGAGCAAGGAATACGCCGAGCCGGAATGGTGGATTGCGCTGCTGACCGCGGTTGTCTGGGTGAGCTTCGGCACGGTGTTCTTCGCCAGCCTCGCGCGGCGACGGATCAAGCACATCTATGTGGCGAACTGGTACTACGGCGCCTTCATCATCGCGGTGGGCCTGCTGCACATCGTCAACCACCTGTCGCTGCCGGTGTCCTGGACCAAGTCGTATCCGATCTACTCGGGCGTGGTCGATGCGATGGTGGAATGGTGGTACGGCCACAATGCCGTGGCGTTTTTCCTCACCGCCGGCTTCCTCGGCATGATGTATTACTTCGTGCCGCGGCAGGCACAGCAGCCGCTGTGGAGCTACCGCTTCTCGATCGTCAATTTCTGGGCGTTGATCTCGGTCTACATGTGGGCCGGCGCGCACCACCTGATGTACACCGCGCTGCCGGACTGGGTGCAGTCGGTCGGCATGGCGTTCTCGCTGGTGCTGCTGATGCCGAGCCTGGGTTCGGCGGCGAACGGCCTGCTCACCTTCAACGGTTCGTGGTGGCGGCTCAAGATGGATCCCGCGGCGAAGTTCATGGTGATGTCGCTGGTGTTCTACGGCGCCGCCACCTTCGAAGGCTCGATGATGGCGATCAAGACGGTGAACTCGCTGTCGCACTACACCGACTGGACGATCGCCCACGTGCATTCCGGCTCGCTCGGCTGGGTGGCGATGATCACCATCGGCTCGCTGTATGCGATGGCGCCGCGCGCTCTGGGGCGTCCGGAGATGCATTCGCGCAGCAGCATGGAGTTGCACTTCTGGCTGCACATGACGGGCACGCTGCTGTACGTCGGCTCGATGTGGACCGCTGGCGTCACCGAGGGTCTGATGTGGCGCGCCACCAACCCCGACGGCGCGCTCACCTACGGCTTCCTGGACAGCCTGATCGCGATCAAGCCGATGTACCTGATCCGCTGGCTGGGTGGCGTGTTCATTTTGTCGGGCATGTGGGTGATGGCGTGGAACCTGTGGCACACCGCCGCCGATGCGCGCGCGCGGCTGATCAAGCCGATTCCGGTGCCGATTCCCGAGCCGGTGCCGCACCAGGTACCCGCCCCACTGCCTGTGGCCGGTTGAGGACGAGATCATGGCCTACAAGCATTTCGAAGCAATCGAGAAACACGCCGGCCTGCTCGGCATCCTGATCGCGATCATGGTGTCGCTCGGCGGTCTGGCCGAGATCACACCCTTGTTCATGCAGGCGCACTCGATGAAGGCACCGCCCGGCGTGCATCCGTATGACCCGCTGCGGCTGATGGGCAAGGACGTCTATGTACGCGAAGGCTGCTACCTGTGCCACTCGCAGATGATCCGGGCACTGCGTTTCGAGACGCAACGCTACGGCCACTTCTCTACCGCCGCCGAATCGGTCTACGACCGTCCATTCCAGTGGGGCTCCAAGCGCACCGGCCCGGACCTGGCCCGCGTCGGCAGCAAGTACTCCGATGACTGGCAGCGCATGCACCTCATGAATCCGCGTCAGGTCGTGCCGCAATCCAACATGCCCGGCTACCCGTGGCTGGCCGAAAAGAAGCTCGACGCTGCCGATATCCAGGCGCGCATGCGCACCCTGCGCCGGCTGGGCGACCCGTACAGCGACGCCGACATTGCCGGCGCGCCGGCTGCGGTGGAAGGCAAGACCGAGATGGATGCATTGATCGCCTACCTGCAAGGCCTGGGCATCCGCAACGAACCTGCGCCGACCGCTGCGGCAGCCAGTGATGGAGCCGCGCCATGACGCCCATGAACCCGGCCTGGGGCCACATCGCCGGCGCCATCATCCTGCTGATGATGTTCACCTTCATCGGCATCTGGATCTGGGCCTGGTGCAAGTACCACAAGCCCACGTTCAATCGCATGGCGCGGTTGCCGATGGAAGACGAAACCGTGGCCGCTGCCGACACCAGGGAGGATCGTCCATGAGTACGGGCTGGTCGTTGTGGGTGATGTTCCTGGTGGTGCTGAACATGGGCATCACGTTCTTTCTGTACCTGTGGGGGCCGCGCGCGAAGATCCCCACCCTGCCCGACGGCACCAGCGGTCACGTCTGGGCCCATGGTGTGCTGCGTGAAGGCGTGCGGAAGTTGCCGCTGTGGTGGGTGCTGTTCTCGGGCGCCATGTTCGTCGCCGGTTTCACCTATCTGGCGCTGTTCCCCGGCTTCGGCAGCTTCAAGGGCATCCTCGGCTGGACCTCGCACGGTGAGCTGGCGCACAACGTGGCCAGCAACGAGGCCACGCTGGCGCCTCTGATGGAGCGCTTCAAGCTGTATCCCATCGAGCAGCTGGCCAACGACCCGGCGGCGTTGCAGATGGGCAAGGTGCTGTTCGAGGACAACTGCGCCGCCTGCCACCAGCGCAGCGGCAAAGGCAACCAGAAGCTCGGCGCACCCGACCTGACCGACAACGACTGGCTGTACGGCGGCAGCGGCAACGACATCACCACCTCGATCCACGACGGTCGTGCCGGCGTGATGCCGCCGTGGGCGAGCCTTGGCGAGGACAACGTGGACAACCTCGTGCAGTACGTACTGAGCCTGTCCGGTTCACCTTCACCGCACGACGCGGCCAAGGCTGCCGCCGCCAAACCGTTGTTCGCCACCTGCGCCGCGTGCCACGGCGCGGATGGCAAGGGCAACCATGCGTTGGGCGCGCCCAATCTCACCGATCACATCTGGCTGCATGGCGGCAGCGTCGCCGATATCCACCAGACCATCCACGACGGCCGTCAGGGCCACATGCCGGCATGGAGTCCGCGCCTGTCCGACGACCAGATCCACGTGGTCGCCGCCTATGTCTATCACCTGTCGCATCAAACCGATGCAAGCAGCCAATAACCTTGCCACCCGCACGACATCGGCCTGGTATCGCCAGCCGGTGCTGTGGCTGGGCATCCTGATCTTCGTCGCTTCGCTGGCGGGTTGCGTGTGGATGATCGTGCTGGGTGCGAAGCACGCCGACACGCCGCTGGCCACATCGCACACCGTCTTCGGCGTGCCGGTCAGCGCGCACAGCGGTCCGCCGCATCCTCCGACCGACCCGCCGCGATGAGCACATACGCGGCAAGCACGTACGAAGCGGGCACTTACGCAGCATGGGCCCATCCACAACTTGCCGCACAAGTAGTGCGCCGTCGCCGCGACGGTTGCAGCGAGATCGCCTTGCGCGTCGAGTCGCTGCATGACCCGCGTCAGGTGCTGTGGCTGGAGCAAAGGATTCGCGCGCTGCCCGGCGTGCGGCATGTCACGATCGACCGCCCGGCCCGGCGCGTACGGGTGGTGTGGGATGCACAGCGCACCTCGCTGCCCGGCCTGCTCGACAACTTTGCCGCCGCGCACTGCCCCGCGCAGCCGCTGCAGCACGACAGCATCGACGATGTCCGCTCGCGCGAACAGCACGATGCGCTGAAGCGGCTGCTGGTCGCCGGCATGTGCGCGATGCAGGTGATGACGTACGCGTTCGTGATCTACATCGGCGTGGTCGACTTCGTCGACTTCAGCACGCGCCACCTGTTCCGCTGGCTCGGCCTGATCACCACCGTGCCAGTGGTGTTCTACTCGGCGCAGCCGTTCTTCGCCGGCGCCGTGCGCGAACTGCGCGAACGCCGGCTCGGCATCAACCTGCCGGTGGCGCTGGCGGTGGCGCTGGTGTTCCTGGCCAGCACGTTCAACACGCTGCGCGGCAGCGGCGAGATCTATTTCGATTCGGTGAGCATGTTCGTGTTCCTGTTGCTTGGCGGTCGCTATCTGGAACTGTGCTCACGCCATCGCAGCGGCGCGCTCAGCGACGCGGTGATCGACGCATCGCCCCTGCTGGCCGAACGCCGACGTGCCGACGGCGAACTGGAAACAGTCGCCGCGATCACCCTGCTGCCCGGCGACCGCGTGCATATCGCCGAAGGCAGCACCGTGCCGGCGGACGGCGTGCTGGAAAGCGCGCGCGCACACGTGGACGAGGCGCTGCTGTCGGGCGAATCCCGCCCGCTGTGTCGCGTACGTGGCGATCGATTGATCGCCGGCAGCGTGCTGCTGTCGGGCCCGGCCGAGCTGCGCGTGGAGCACGGCGGCGCGGCCACTACCGTCGCGCGGCTGGGTGCACTGGCTGCTCGTGCACGACAGGCGCGCAGCCTGCTCGGCGGCAGCGATCGCGAGATAGGCCGGTTCGTCGGCCGCGTCTTGCTGCTGACCGCGCTCACCGCGCTGGGCTGGTTGCTGGTCGATCCCGCGCGCGCCTTCGAGGCCGCCGTGGCCGTGCTGGTAGTGGCCTGCCCGTGCGCGTTCGCACTGACCCGCCCGGCCACGCTGACACGCGCACTCGGCGTGCTGGCCGGTCGCGGCGTGCTGGTCACCGACGGCGCCGCACTCGCCACGCTGGCGCAGGTCGACTATGCGCTGTTCGACAAGACCGGCGCGTTGAGCGTGCCGCAACTGGACCGCCGCGCAGTCGAACCCCTGCGCGGCGACACGCCGGAACAGGTGCTGCAACTGGCCGCCTCGCTGGCCCACGAGAGCTCGCATCCGCTGGCCCGCGCGCTCGCCGATGCCGCCCGCCAGCACGCGCTGCCGCTACGTGCGCAATCGGTACAGGTCAGCGCAGGTGCCGGCATCAGCGGCGAGATCGCTGGTCGCTGGTTGCGCCTGGGTCGTGCCGACTTTGCGCTCGCGCCCAGCGGCCAGCCCGTGCCGGCCGACATGGCAGGCACATTGCTGCTGGCCGACGCGCAAGGCGCCATCGCGGCGTTCCATCTGGACGAACAACCGCGTGCCGATGCCCGCCGCATGCTCGACGCGCTGCGCGCCGACGGCATCCTGCCGACGATCGCCAGCGGCGATGACGCAACACGCGTGGCTGCACTGGCCAGCCGGCTCGGTATCGATGATTGGCACGCACGCCAGTCGCCCGCCAACAAACTCGAACGACTGCTGACAGCACGCCAAAGCGGCCACCTCACCCTGGCCGTCGGCGACGGCAGCAACGACGCGCCGCTGCTGGCCGGCGCCGATGTCTCCGCTGCACTGGCCTCCGGCACCGAGTTGGCGCAGGCGCACGCCGACCTGCTGTTACTGGATGGACGTCTGGACGGCCTGATCGATGCCCGCGTGATCGCTCGCCAGGTGCAACGAGTGATGACACAGAGCCGGCGCTGGTCGCTGCTGTACAACCTGTGCGCCGTACCGTTCGCCGCGCTCGGCTTCGTGCCGCCGTGGCTGGCCGGCATCGGCATGTCGCTGAGCTCGCTGGTAGTCGTGCTTAACGCGCTGCGCGTCGGCCGCAACGAGACATCCCCGCGTCACGACCCGACCAGCCCCGCAGAACGCACGCGTGAGCTGCACGCATGAACATCCTGCTGGTACTGATTCCGGTCACCCTGCTGGTCATCATGGTCGCGGTGGCGCTGTTCTTCTGGGCGGTCAACCATCAGCAGTTCGACGATCTGGACAGCCCCGCAATCCTGCCGCTGCTGGACGATCCGCCGCCGGCGGAGTCCACCCCGAAGCCTCCCGAAGAAACCGACCCGCCCACGCAGGACATCGTCTAGGCCGCCGCGCGCGTAGGAGCCCGCTAGCGGGCGATGCCCTTGCTGGTTGTTTCTGCATTCGGAGCAAAGAGCTTTCACCCTCCTGCGGAGGGTGAGTTACTTCTCTTTATGCTTGTCCAAAAGAGAAGTAACCAAGAGAAAACGACACCCCCGCTTACGCGCCTTGCGGGCATCCTGCCCGCAAGGTCCGCGGGTGGGTTACGGGGTTTGTCGACAGGGCCTCCTGCCCTGACGCCAAACTGGCCGGCATCCATGCCGGCCACCCTGCGGGTTGTTCCTCCACCCACCCGCCGCTTCAGAGGGGCCCCGGGTAGAGCAACGCGCATCCTGCGCGTACTTTTCAGAAGAGCCAGAGCAACGGCCAGAGCGACGCTTCGCTTCGGCTTTTCACCGAGTACGCGCAGGATGCGCGTTGCTCTACCCGGGGCCCCTGTGCGGCGGTGAGGTGGGGTCGACAGGCCCGCAGGGGGATCGGCACGATGCCGATCCCTTTTCGCCAGCACAGGATGTGCTGTCGAAAAGCCCGGCCACGCCTCACGGACTTGCCGGGCATGGATGCCCGGCAAGCGCCAAGCGGGGTGCTCTTTCTCTTTGGTTACTTTCTCTTTGAGCACGCAAAGAGAAAGTGACTCGGGCGCCTACGGCGCACGAACGCTCTTTGCATCTAATCAAACCAACAAGAGCAAAGGCATCGCCCGCGATGCGGTCCTACATTTGCTTGCAGCGCAACGCCGCCTGCAACAGACGGCGCTGCAGACGATCGACCAGCTTGACCGGGTGGGCCAGCCCCATCCGCGCCAGCGCCTCGGCTTCGCCAGCGGCCACCACACCGGGTCGGCAGACGGCGCGCAACAGCCGCCATCGGCCGCGCCAGTGGCTGCTGCAGGCTTTCAGCCAGTTCAGCGCTGGCAGCAGGCGCTGCTCGACCTCGGTGAAATCGCTGCCGAACGGAAACTCCGGCAACAGGCCTTTCTGCCGGAACGGCGCCAGTGCCTCGCGCAGGTAGCGCGGACGATGCCGACGCCAGGCTTCGGGTATCACAAAATCCGCCGCCAGCTTGCGATGTGCCTTCGCCTCCGCACACAGCGCATCGAGAAAGCGCGCGTCGCTGATCGACAGCATCGCCTCGACGCACTCGCTGTCACTCTTGCCGCGCAGGTCGGCGACGCCGTATTCCGTCACGTAGATATCGCGCAGGTGGCGCGGGATGGTGGTCTGGCCGTAGTTCCAGCGGATGTTGCTCTCGATGCCGCCGCGTACCTGCCGGGTCGCACGCAGCAGCAGCGCCGAGCGACCTTCCGGCAGCTCGTGCGCCATCGCCACGAAGTTGTACTGGCCGCCGACGCCACTGACCACGCTGCCGTCGTCCAGCGTGTCGGATACCGCAGCACCGAGCAGGGTCGCCATCATGCAGGTGTTGAAGAAGCGCGCGCCGCGCCGCTGCAGCATCGCCAGCGCCTGATGGTCGCCGTACAGCTGGTTGACGTTGGAGACCGGGCACATGTCGATCGCATCCGGATCGGCTGCTTCGGTGGCATCGAGCCACTCGTACAGTTCGCGCGAGCCGAGAAAGAATGCACCGCGCAGATAGTGTCCGCCGGGCACGTCGTCGGCCAGTCGACCGGCAACCGCGGCACGTTCCAGCGCGAGGTTGTCCCAGCTGCGCCGTTTCAGGATGCCTGCGCGCTGCAGGTGCATGAAGCCGTCCATCACCATTTCGCTGGCGCCATACAGGCCGGCCTGGAACGCTGTCAGGCCACCCAGCCACCCGGCCAACGCATGCGTGGCACCGCGCGGATCCAGCGCGACCAGCGCGCGGCGCCACATGGTGTTGTCCTGCTGACGCAGCATCAATGCCTTGACCAGTGCGTCGGACAGCGCGCCGATGCCGATCTGCAGGCAGCCGCCATCCTTGACCAGCGCGCTGGCATGCAGCCCCAGCGCGTATTCGGCCAGGTCGACCGGCAGCCGCGGCAGCGCGAACAGCGGCGGCGAGGTTTCCGGGCGCAGCTCCACGTCGAAATAGTCTTCGGCCACTTCGGCTTCGCCGCTCAGATACGGCAGGTCCGGATGCACCACCGCCACGCACATCGGCCGCTGCTTGCCGGCGAGCTGCACCTGGCGCAGGAAGTCCAGGGTCAGATCCGGGTTGCACGACAGGCTGTAGCGCACGCCGTCCGGTCCCTCGCGACGCGCCACCAGCTGCACCAGCAGGTTGATGTCCTGCACCGCCAGATCACGGGCGACGTGGGTGTAGTTCTGGCTGATATAGCTGCGCTGCGCACTGCCCGAATGCAGCAGCGCGCCGGACTGCAGGTAGAACTCGTGCACCTCGACGTTCGAGGGCAAGGCATTGCGCATCTGATCCAGTGCGTACTGCGGATCGACCTGATCGGCGCCGAAGTGACGCTCGAGGAACGGGCCGAGAAATCGCTGCTCCAGCCCCGGCGCTGGTTGCGGCCGGGTCAACGACAGCGCGGTGTACAGGCGCATTGAACGGGTCGGATCGGCCGCGGTGTCCCGATACAGCGCATTGAGCAGTCCATGCGGCTTGCCCAGACCCAGCGGCGCAGCAATACGCAGGTCCGCCCCCAGTTCTTCGGCGAGGTAGCGCGCGCAGGCATCGGTGTCGGTATAACGGCGCTCGATCGGCATGCGCCAGATCATGCCAGAAGCCTGCCAACGACAGCGTGCAGACAGGCCATCGCCTAAACTCGTGGCATGCCCACGTCACTGATCCCCACCACGCCGAGCCGTCTGCTGGCCGAGCAGGCCCTGAGTCGCACTGCCGGCGCCCCCTTGCTCGGCGGCAACGCGGTGGAACTGCTGATCGACGCCGCCGCGCATTACGACGCCTGGCTGGCGGCGATCCGCGGCGCGCAGCAACGCGTGCTGCTGGAGAACTACATCATCCGTAACGATGAGGTCGGTCGTGCGTTCCGCGACGCTCTGGTCGAGCGTGCGCAGAACGGCGTGTTTGTCGCCGTGGTGGTGGACTGGATCGGCTGCCTCGGCCAGTCGCGCAACTCATTCTGGGCGCCGTTGCGTGCGGCCGGCGGCGAAGTGCGCGTGTTCAATCCGCCGCAGCTGGGGCAACCGTTCGGCTGGATCAGTCGCGACCACCGCAAGCTGCTGGTGGTCGACGGCGTGCACGGCTTCCTGTCCGGCGTATGCATCAGCGCGAAATGGCTGGGCGATCCGACGCGAGACGTGCCGCCGTGGCGCGATACCGGCGTGGCGCTGCAAGGCCCCGCAGTGGGGGAGCTGGAAGCCGCGTTCGCGCAAAGCTGGGGCGAGATCGGTGCCGCGCTGCGGCAGTTTGTGCCGCTGCCGGAACCCACCACTCCAGCGGGCAACGTGTCGCTGCGGCTCATCGCCACCCAGCCAGCCACCGCCGGCATGTACCGGCTCGACCAGTTGATCGCCGCGATGGCACGCAAGACGCTGTGGCTCACCGACGCCTATTTCGTGGGCCTCGCCCCGTACGTGCAGGCACTGGTGGCGGCCGCGCGCGATGGCGTGGACGTGCGCCTGCTGGTGCCGGGCAGCAGCGATATTCCCGCGGTGGCCAGCATGTCGCGCTCGGGTTACCGGCCATTGCTGAAGGCCGGCATCCGCGTGTTCGAGTGGAACGGCTCGATGCTGCACGCCAAGACCGCGGTGGCAGACGGACAGTGGGCGCGGGTCGGTTCGTCCAACCTCAACATTGCCAGCTGGCTTAGCAATCGCGAGCTCGATGTGGCGGTCGAGGATGCCGGTTTCGCCGGCCAGCTTGCTGCGCAGTACGAAAAGGATCTGGGCAACGCCACCGAGATCGTGCTCGCTCCGCGACGTCACGGCAGCAGCACACGGGTCCGCTGCAATGAAGCACCGCCACCGCGGGTGCGACACGGCGGCGGCAGTTCCGGTCGTGCCGCCGCCGGTGCCCTGCGCATCGCCAACAGTGTCGGCGCCGCGCTGACCAACCGGCGCGTGCTTGGCGACAGCTCCAGCGGCCCGTTGTTCATCGGCACGCTGGCACTGGCTGCCTTGGCGATTATCGCGATCCGGTGGCCGGCGTGGGTCGGCTGGCCGTTCGGGGCGCTGGCTGGCTGGTTCGCCTTCAACCTCGGCATCCGTGCCTGGCGCGTGCGCCGGCGACGCGTTGCCGAAGGCGAATGAACGTCGCTGATCCCGCTTGAAGTGCTCCCTGCACTCCCCGCCTCAAGCAGATGTTTTTTCACGACTTGATACTTTCGCCATGCTAGGCTCACTCCCCTTATGCATGCGCCGTTCGACGACAGCACTCCGCGCCACGTCCTGACCCCCAGCTCGCTCAACCGGCTGGTGCGCGACCTTCTGGGCGACGCGCTGCCGCAGGTGTGGATCGAGGGCGAGCTGTCGAACGTGGCAAAGCCCGCCTCCGGGCATCTGTACTTCACCCTGAAGGACAGCGGCGCGCAGGTGCGTTGCGCGATGTTCAAGCTGAAGGCGATGGCGCTGCGCTTCCGCCCGGTCGACGGCATGCAGGTGCTGTTGCGCGCCAAGGTCGGCCTGTACGAACCGCGCGGCGAATTCCAGCTGGTCGCCGAATACATGGAGCTGGCCGGCGAAGGCGCCTTGCAACGCGAGTTCGAACAACTGAAGGCACGACTCGATGCCGAAGGCCTGTTCGCGCAGGCACGCAAGCGCGACCTGCCCCGCTACGCGCGACGCATCGGCGTGATCACCTCGGCCACCGGTGCGGCGGTACGCGACGTGCTGAGCGTGCTGGCGCGGCGCTGGCCGCTGGCCGATGTCGAGGTACTGCCGGTGCCGGTGCAGGGCCGCGAGGCACCGCCGGCGATCGTCAGCATGTTGCGCAAGGCCTCCGCAAGTGGTCGCTATGACGTGCTGCTGCTGACCCGTGGCGGCGGCTCGCTGGAAGACCTGTGGGCGTTCAACGACGAAGCGGTGGCGCGGGCGATCCATGCCAGCGCCGTGCCGGTAGTTTCGGCCGTCGGCCACGAGATCGATTTCAGCATCGCCGACTTCGTCGCCGACCTGCGCGCCCCCACACCCTCGGCCGCCGCCGAACTGCTGGTGCCCGACGCGGTGGCGATCGATCGTCATCTGCAACAGCTGCAGCAGCGCATGATCACCTTGCAGCAGCGTCAACTGCAGGCGCAGGCGCAACGCGTCGATCATCTGCTGGCGCGACTGCAGACACAGCGACCGCAGGCACGACTGCAGCGCGATCACGAACGGCTGCTGCATCTGCAGCGCCGCCTGACTGCGGTGCTGCGCGAACAGAGCCAGCTTCGCCATACCCGACTGGAGCGGTTGTACGCGCGCCTGCTGGCACAGCATCCCCGCGCGCAGCTGCCGCTGCTGGCACGCCGGCTGGCCGAACAGGATCAACGCCTGCGCCGCGCCATCGCACATATCCTGGAACGCCGGCAGACCAGCCTGCGCCATGCCGGTCACGCGCTGCACGCGATAAGTCCGCTGGCCACGCTGGAACGCGGCTACGCGATTCTGTTCGAGGCCGATGGCCAGGTGCTGCGTTCGGCGAAAAATGTCGCCGTCGGCACATCCTTGCGCGCACGTCTGGCCGATGGCGAACTGCCGCTGCGAGTCAGCGAAGACTGAGCGGCTCACATTCGCTGAACACTCCGCGCATTTATGCTTGATGCGATGCCGTCAACGACGAAGAGCCATGCTCAAGAAAACCTATCCCTACTACCTCGCCAACCAGCCGCAACAGCCGAACACCGACCTGGCTGTGCTGGACAAGTACAGCGGCAAGGTCGCCACGCGGGTCGCTGTGCCTGACGCGAAGGCCATCGAGAAGGCGATCGTTGCGGCGGTGAAAGCCACCACGCCGATGCGCGAATTCAAGCCGTGGGCGCGGCAAGCCGTGCTGCAGCACTGCGTGCAGCGTTTCACCGAGCGTCGCGACGAACTGGCCGAGGCCTTGTGCATCGAGGCGGGCAAGCCGATCAAGGATTCCGCCGGCGAGGTGACCCGACTGATCGAGACGTTCCGCATCGCCGCCGAGGAAGCCGTGCGCATCAACGGCGAAACGCTGAACCTGGAACTGGCCAGCCGTCTGGACGGCTATCACGGTTACACGAAGCGTGTGCCGCTGGGACCGGTGTCGTTCATCACCCCATTCAATTTTCCGCTGAACCTGGTCGCGCACAAGGTCGCGCCCGCGATCGCCGCCGGCTGCCCGTTCGTGCTGAAACCGTCGGAAAAGACCCCGATCGGCGCGCTGATCATCGGCGAGGTGCTGGCCGAGACGGATTTGCCGAAAAGTGCGTTCTCGATCCTCACCCTGGACGGCAAGCATGCGGCATCGCTGGTCGAGGACGAACGCTTCAAGCTGCTCTCGTTCACCGGCGGCCAGGTTGGCTGGGAGCTGAAGGCGCGCGCCGGCCGCAAGAAGGTGGTGCTGGAACTCGGTGGCAACGCGGCCTGCATCGTCGATGCGGACCAGGGCCCGCATCTCGACCGCGTGGTCGAGCGACTGGTGTTCGGCGCGTTCTACCAGTCCGGCCAGAGCTGCATCGGCGTGCAACGTATCTACGCGCATGCCGACGTCTACGATACGTTGAAGAAGAAGCTCGTCGCGGCCACGAAGAAGCTCAAGGCCGGTGATCCGAAAAAGAAGGATGTGTTCCTCGGCCCGATGATCGACGAGGCCGCGGCCACGCGTCTGCACGACTGGATCGTGGAGGCGAAGAAAGCCGGCGGCAGGACCCTGTGCGGAGGCAAGCGCAACGGCAACATGCTGGAGGCGACCCTGATGGAAAACGTGCCACGCGAAGCAAAGGCCAATCGCCAGGAAGCCTTCGGCCCGTTCGCCCTGCTCGCCCCGTTCAAGACATTCGACGACGCCATCGCGATGGTCAACGACTCCGACTACGGTCTGCAGGCCGGCATCTTTACCGACAGCCTCGACCACGCCATGCGCGCATGGAACGAACTGGAACAGGGTGGCGTGATCGTCAACGACATCCCCAGCTTCCGTGTCGACAATATGCCGTACGGCGGCGTCAAGCTCTCCGGCCTCGGCCGCGAGGGCGTGCGTTATGCGATCGAGGACATGAGCGAGATTCGCCTGATGGTGATGCGCGAACGTTAACGACTAGCGCGCGGGTGCCAGCACCAGCGGCGGCATCCGTGGCGCGTTCCAACCCATCGCGTTGTAGACGTGATAGCGGGCGATGCCCACGTACTCGTGCAAGGCGACTTCACCCAGGCTGAGGTTCGACCAGCTGGGCCATGCGCTGAACTCCGCCTTCAGGTAATCTCCGCGCACCGGCGTCACGCTGATGCCGAAGTGCATGAAGTACAGCAGACTGCGCTGCAGGTGGAATGCCGAGCTCACCAGCCAGATCCGCTGCACCCCGAGGGCGCTCAGCAGCGGGCGGCTGAACTGTGCGTTCTGCCAGGTGGTTTTGCTGCGCGATTCCAGGATCAGATCCTCCGCGGGCACGCCGAGCCGGCGCAGCACCGCGCCATAGGAAACCGCCAGCGACGTGCCCAGATGTGAAGGGTCGCCACCGCTGACCAGCAGCTTGCAGCCCGCGCCGGCGTGCTTGCAGTCGTTGTACAGCATGGCCGCCTGGGCGATCCGGCCGTAGGCACCGAGACTGGGTTCGACCGCGCCGTCCGGAACATCCACGGCGTCGGCGGTCAGCAGCAAGATCGCATTGTGGGGTGCCCATTGCAGCGCAGGCTGCAGCGCATACGGCGCCTCCAGCCGGGACAGCAGCCAGCGTGGCAACAGTCCGCAACCCATTGCCAGGAACAGCAGCAGGGCCAGCGCAACAAGACTGCGTGCAAGCCGACGCCGCTTCCGCCAAGCCGCCACGAACGCCAGAAGCGACAGCAGCACAAGTGCGATCAAGGTCATGACAACAGGTCCCCAGGAAACAGAATGCAGCGTAACGCAGCCGACATGTCAGCCGCACGCGGGCAAACGCGACGCCGGCGAGTCGCTCACGTGTCTGCAACACGCCCGACCGAGAGAACGCCGTGCGCTATGCAGACTGGATTGAACCGGAACCGGCCGGGCCGTTCTCATCGCGCGTGCACATCCACGATCCGCGCCAGACCACCGTGCTCGACGTGGTGCTGCCGCGCAGAGCCACGAAGGCGTGTTCCGGCTGACCCCGAAACTGGCGCCGGAGGATTCCGGCAAGCCGGCAACAGGTCGCGTGATCGGCTGAGCGATCCCGTATCATCATGTTGCGCTCCAGCACGGTTAAGCGGCCCCGTGCACACTGGCTACCCACCGCGTCCGTCGACCCCGACCAGGTATGCAAAAGAAACCGATCTTCTTCGACCCTACCGGCCGACGCGCCGTCCATGTCTCGCGGCTGGCGCTGATCGCCGGCGTGGTCAGCACGCTGTTCGTGGTGGCGTGCGCCGTCAGCCTGTTCGTCGGGCCGACCATGAGCGGCCTGCACCTTGGCGGGCCAGGCAAGGCACGACACGGGCTGACCGGGGTGAAGGCCGCCGCGCCGGAACTGCTGAAACCAGCGGCCAAGCTGGCGGCGGAAGTACGCGCCAAGCAGAAACTGCTGCATCCACCGCGCACGCACGCCAGCAAGGCCAATGCGGCACGCACGCCTCCGCTGTCGCTCGACAAGCCGGCCAATCGGCCACTGGCGATCGGTTTCTACGTCAACTGGGATGACACCAGCTACCCGTCGCTGAAGCGCGCGCTGCCCACGCTGGACTGGGTGATCCCGACCTGGATGAGCGTGAGCGGCCCCGACATGGCGCTGCATACCAGCATCGATGCCAAGGCGCTCAATCTGATCCGCAAGCAGAAGCCGTCCACGCCGATCCTGCCGCTGCTGCAGAACGCGGCAGGCGGCAACTGGGACGGTCCGGGGCTGGCGCGCCTGCTGGCCGATCCCGCCGCACGGCAGGCGCGCATCGCGCAGATCGTCGACTTCCTCGCCGCCAACCATTTCCAGGGCGTGACGATCGACTTCGAGGAAGTCCCCGAAAAATCGCAGAAGGATCTCAAGGCGTTCCTGTCCGAACTCAACGATGCGTTCGACCCGCACGGCTGGGGCATCGTGCTGTCGGTGCCGTTCGACGACGCCACCTGGGACTACGCCGGCTACGCCAACATCGTCGATTTCGAACTGCTGATGGCCTACGACGAACACTGGGCCGGCAAGGATCCCGGCAGCATCGCCAGCCAGGAATGGTTCGAACGCACGCTCGACAAGCGCATGAAGGTGCTCGGCTCCGACCAGACCATCATCGCGATCGGCAGCTATGGCTATGACTGGTCGCACGGGCAGAATGCCGAGGCACTGACCTTCCAGGACGCGATGGATCGCGCCACGGATGCGCAGGCCGACATCGCGTTCGATCCGGATACGCAGAACCCGCACTTCTCCTACAGCGAGGACGACGGCAGCCAGCATCAGGTCTGGTTTCTCGACAGCGTCACCGCGTACAACCAGATCCATGCTGCCGACGACTACAAACCTTATGCCTACGCATTGTGGCGCCTGGGTTCGGAGGACCCGTCGATCTGGTCGGTGCTGGGCCGCAACTACGGCGCGCCGGCACCGGACCAACTGCGCACGATCGGCCAAGGCGAGGATATCGACATCGAAGGCCAGGGCGAGGTGCTCGAGATCGCCGCCGAACCGTCGCCTGGCGCACGCACCGTCGAGCTGAACAAGGACGACGGCAACATCGATGACGAAAACTACACCGCGTTGCCCAGCTCCTACGTGATTCGGCGCGCCGGCACGCTGCCGCACAAGATCGCGCTGACCTTCGACGACGGCCCCGATCCGGAGTGGACACCGCAGATTCTCGATATCCTCAAGGCCAAGCACGTGCCGGCGACGTTCTTCGTCATCGGCGCGAACGCCGAGATGTCGCCGCGGCTGGTACAGCGCGAGGTCAACGAAGGCCATGACGTCGGCAACCACACCTTCACCCACCCCAACCTGGGCGACAGCCCGCCCGGCATCGTGGCGCTCGAACTCAACGCCACGCAGCGGCTGTTCGAGGCGCTCACCGGGCATTCGATGCGGCTGTTCCGTGCACCCTACTTCGGCGACGCCGAACCGACCACCGCCGACGAACTGGTGCCGATCCAGATCGCTCAGAAGATGGGCTACCTCTCGGTCGGCCTGCACATCGATTCGGAGGACTGGCAGCGACCGGGAACCGACCAGATCGTCAACAACGTGCTGACCCAGATCGCCACCACCAACCCGGATCGCAAGGGCCAGGTGGTGCTGCTGCACGACAGCGGCGGCGAGCGTTCCCAGACGGTGGCGGCGCTGCCGCGCATCATCGATGGTCTGCGCGCGCAGGGTTACGACTTCGTCACCGTGTCGACCCTGGCCGGCCTCACCCAGGCGCAGACGATGCCGCCGCTGGCGCCCGGCTCGCTGTCGCAATGGGCCGACCGCTCGGTCTTCCTCGCCCTGGGTCTGTTCGGTCATCTCATCCGCTGGCTGCTGACCGCGGCCATCACGCTGGGCGTTGCGCGCCTGTTGCTGCTCGGCGGACTTGCGCTGTGGAACCGGGCACGCGAGCGGCGCCGCACCTTGCCTGTGCTCGGCGACGATCCGCCGCTGGTCTCGGTGCTGATCCCCGCCTACAACGAGGAAAAGGTGATCGCCAGCTCGATCCGGCAGATCCTCAAGAGCCGTTACGCGAACCTCGAAGTGATCGTCGTCGATGACGGTTCCGTCGACGCCACCTCGGCGGTGGTCAATCAGCACTACGCGAACGAGCCGCGCGTGCGGCTCATCACCATCCCGAACGGCGGCAAGGCGCACGCGGTCAACACCGCGCTGCACGCATCGAAAGGTGCGGTGGTGGTGGCGCTCGATGCCGACACCCAGTTCGAGCCGGATACCATCCCGCGGCTGGTGCGCTGGTTTGTCGATCCGAAGGTCGGTGCGGTCGCCGGCAACGCCAAGGTCGGCAACCGGATCAACCTGATCACCCTGTGGCAGGCGCTGGAATACATCACCGCGCAGAACCTGGAGCGTCGCGCGCTGGCCGCACTCGGCGCGATCACCGTCGTCCCCGGCGCCGTCGGCGCCTGGCGCCGCGAGGCGCTGGAGCAGCTCGGCGGCTTCCCTGCCGATACGCTGGCCGAAGACCAGGACCTCACCATCGCCGTGCAGAAGGCCGGCTATCACACCTTGTTCGACAGCGACGCGATCGCCTGGACCGAAGCACCCGACAGCGCGCGCGGCCTCGCCCGCCAGCGTTTCCGCTGGGCCTACGGCACCTTGCAATGCCTGTGGAAGCACCATGACGCCACGTTCCGCCCGCGTTACGGCGCACTCGGCACGATCGCACTGCCGCAGGTGTGGTTGTTCCAGATCGCGTTCTCGGTGATATCGCCGCTGGTCGATCTGGTGCTGGTCTGGCAGATCGTCAGCACTGCCCTGGACTACTTCCAGCATCGCGCTCAGTTCAACGACGAAAACCTGATCAAGATGCTGATCTTCTACGCCGCCTTCATGGCCATCGACCTCGCCGCGGCAGCACTCGCTTTCGCGATGGAGAAGAAGGAGAAGTGGAGCCTGCTGTGGTGGCTCGTGCTGCAGCGCTTCGGCTATCGCCAGCTGATGTACTACGTAGTGGTGCGCTCGGTATGGACGGCTATTCGCGGACCATCGGTAGGCTGGGGCAAGCAGGATCGCAAGGCGACGGTGAGTGCACGCGATGAAACGGGACATTGATGCATGGGGATCGCATAGCGAGACACCAGCAACATCGCACCTCGCTGCGATCGTCCACCCCATTCGATGACCCAGATACCAAAGATCCGCCTCGACTACTCAGCACCTTGTCGCATGAACTTTCGCTCGCGGCATGGCGGTTTTGAGCAGTAGGTCAAATGCCGACGCAACGACGCTTCCACTCTTGTCATGTTTCGTTGAGATAAAGGTCTGGGGGGACCTTGCTTAACTTACTTGGATGGGGGTTATGTCGATGAATTGGAAAACCATGTTCGCAGGCAGCTTGTTGCTCGCCTGCGCAGTCGTTGCTGTTCCGGCATTCGCCGGCACGTTGCCTGACCACGAGGAATTCGACGCCGCGCTGCAGGTGCCGTTCCGCAGCACCGGGGCGCGCCCGGTGACGATGCACTTTTCTTATCCGGGGGCGACACCGGGAACACCGGTGGCGTGGGAGATCACCCTGCTCGGCCACGATGGCAATACGTTGCGCACATGGCAGGGCCACAGCACGATTGGCACCGGCAGCACGCAGGCACAGGTGTTGTGGGATGGACTGGATCGCAACAGCAAGGCCGCGCCTGCCGGCTATGTGACAGTACGACTGCGTGCCATTGCGCTGGATAGCGCCACAGCCGCACGCATCGGCAGCGGTCAGCCCGACCAGGCGTTGACGCTGGCGCAACAGCAGGCCCCGGAGCTGATCGAGGAACAACGCTACGATGTGCTGGTAGGTGCGGTCGCCGCACCGGTGATGCCGCACTTTCAGGCTTTGCACCAACACACTAGCACTTCCACCAACACCTCGACGCTGTCGCCGATGTCGGTGAGCGCCGGCAGCCTGCCGTACACCATCTACTTCGGCAACCTGCACAGCCAGACCAACCACAGCGATGGTGGTGGCGTGCTGTCCACCTGCACGGGCGCGCAGAATCCGCAGAGCTCACCCTATGGTCCGGCGGATGCCTACCAGTACGCCTTGAACGAAGGCCTGGACATCCTGATGACGTCCGAACACAACCACATGTACGACGGTTCGACCGGCACCAATACGTCAGCCAGTCCGACCACGGCGCACAACCTTTACCAGTCCGGTTTGCAGGCAGCTAGCACGTTCAACGCCGCGCACACGAATTTCCTGGCGATCTACGGCCTGGAATGGGGCGTCATCAGCAACGGCGGCCATCTCAATATCTTCAACACACCCAGCTTGCTGGAATGGGAATACAACAGCTCCAACCAGCTGATCGGCGACGTGTTCACCGCCAAGAGCGACTACGGCTCGCTGTACACGCTGATGAAGACGAACGGTTGGGTGGGACAGTTCAACCATCCCGCCAGCAGCGGCCAGTTCAACGTCGGCGGAACGGATCTCGCCTACACCGCCGACGGCGACACCGTGATGGCGCTGGCCGAAGTGCTCAACAGCTCGGCGTTCTCCACCAACACCACCGAGACGGAGAGCAGCCGTTCCAGCTATGAGCCGGCCTTCAACATCCTGCTCGAACGCGGCTACCACGTGGCGCCGAGTTCCGACCAGGACAATCACTGCGCCAACTGGGGTGCCAGCTATACCAACCGCACCGGCGTGCTGATCCCCAACGGCACCGCACTCAGCCTCAACGCCTTCCTCGATGCCGTGCGCGCCCGCCGCGTGTTCGCCACCGAGGACAAGACCGGCCAGATCGTGCTGACGGCGAACAGCCATGTGATGGGCGAACGTTTCAGCAACAGCGGTCCGCTGACGCTTACCGTCAACTACGCCAGCAGTGCCGGCCACACCGTGCAGCGCGTGCAGGTGTTTGAAGGCGTGCCGGGCAGCAACGGCACGATCGCCACCACCTCGAGCACCGCCACCACCACGATCACGCCGGCCAATGGCGATCACTTCTACTACGCCAAGATCACCCAGGAGGATGGCAAGCAGTTGTGGTCCGCACCGGTATGGGTCACCCAGGGCGCGGGCGGTGGCGACACCACGCCGCCAACGGTGAGCGCGTCGGAGAGCGGAAGCTCGGGCACCATCACGCTGTCGGCGAACGCGACTGACAATGTCGGCGTGACCAGGGTGGAGTTCTATGTCGACAACGTACTCCAGTCGACGAGCACCACTTCACCGTACCAGGCCTCGCTCGATTCCACCACGCTGAGCAATGGCACGCACTCGCTGGTTGCCAAGGCTTACGACGCAGCCGGCAATGTCGGTACCAGCAGCACGGTGAGTTTCAGTGTGTCCAACAGCAGCGGTGGTGACACCACCCCGCCGACGGTGAGTGCTTCCGAAAGCGGCAGCGCCGGCACCATCACGCTGTCGGCCAGTGCGACCGACAACGTGGGCGTGACCAAGGTGGAGTTCTATGTCGACAGCGCACTCAAGTCGACCGTGACCGCTGCGCCATACCAGGCCTCGCTCGATTCCACCACACTGAGCAACGGCACGCATTCGCTGGTCGCCAAGGCCTACGATGCGGCCGGCAATGTCGGTACCAGCAGCACGGTGAGCTTCAGCGTATCCAACAGCAGCGGCGGTGGCGCTACCGAACTGGTGCAGAACAATGGTTTCGAAAGCGGCACCACGCCGTGGACGCAGACCAGCGGTGTGATCAACAACACCGCCAGCGAGCCAGCGCATACCGGCAGCTACAAGGCGTGGCTGGACGGCTACGGCAGTGCGCACACGGACTATGTGCGTCAGTCCATCACCATCCCTGCCACGGCGACCAAGGCGACGCTCGATTTCTTCATGCACATCGACACCGCCGAGACCGGCACCACGGCCTATGACAAGCTCAGTGCGCAGGTGATCACCTCGGCAGGCAAGTACGTGACGCTGGCCACCTGGTCCAACGTGGACGCTGCTACCGGCTACCAGGAGCACGCTGTCGATCTGTCGGCCTATATCGGCCAGACCATCCAGATCAATTTCTACGGCGTGGAAGACAGCTCCAACCAGACCTCGTTCGTGATCGACGATGTCAGCGTGAAAGCGCAGTAAGCAACAAGCGGAAGGCGGGAGTTCCATGATGGACTCCCGCCCTCTCCGTTCCCGCCGGACTTTCGTGGACTGGAAACCGCTCAGGCGTTGTCGCGCACCCGCATCGTCAACCCCTTCAGAAAATTCCGCAGCAGCTGATCGCCGCACAACTTGAAATTCTTGTGGTCGGCCTGCCGGAACAGTGCGCTGAGTTCGGGCTTGGAAACCGGAAAGCCCGCGCTTTCGAGGATCTGGTGCATGTCGACGTCCTTCAGCTCGAACGCCACGCGCAGCTTTTTCAGCACCACGTTGTTGGTGACGCGCTTTTCCACCGGACGCGGCGGCAGGCTTTCGTCCTTGCCGCGACGGTAAAACACCAGGCCGTCGAGGAAATGCGCCAGCACCTTGTTGCTGCACTCGACGTAACCCGGCTCCTCGTCCTTCTTCAGGAACGCCTGCACGTCCTCCTTCGCGATCGGAAAATTCGCGTCGGCCAGATGGGTGATCTCCACCACCTTGCCGTCGCTGAGGTCGAGCATGTAGCGGATGGCGCGCAGTACGTCGTTGTTGATCATGTCGGTCCGATGGATCTCGCTGAGGACGCCATGTTACCGCGCGACGATTAACCCCGTTCGCCGCCTGCCTGCGTTTCATCTTTCACAAACCGGAGGAGACCGCCTCCATATGAGAGCCGCCCCATGAACGTGAAAGCCCTGTTGCACAACAAGCTGATCGAGCAGCCGATCCCGGCCCAGCCGGAAGCCCACGCCAATGAGCGCCTGCGTTACGCCGCCGCGGTGGCCGCGTTCACCATCGCACAACTCACCCACGGCGCACGCGGCGACGACGCCAGCGACTATCCCGCGGGCTTCGTGCAACTGTGAAGCTGGCCGACGGACTGGCCGCACACCGTCATGCCGACAACGAGACGGCGGCACGTTGAGGTTTCCGGCCCCGCTGCGCGAACCGCGGCTGTGATTGCAGACATGCTCCCCACTGCAGTCCTCCCCCGCCGCCAGCGCGCAACGGGGCCGGAGCTGGTGATGACTCCCCTACCTGCCAACAGGCGATTTGGCTTACGCTCGCTCCCCATGGATGCTGCGGTCGACCCCGATGCGATGTTGATGCTTGCCTATGCGCGCGGCGACCTCGCCGCGTTCGAGACGCTGTATGCGCGTCATCGCGGCATGCTGTACCGGTTCCTGCTGCGCAGCGTGCGCGATCCGCACCGTACCGACGAGTTGTTCCAGGAAACCTGGAGCCGAGTGATCAGCGCGCGTGCGCGCTACCAGCCGCAGGCGAAGTTCAGCACCTGGCTGCTGCAGATCGCGCACAACCTGATGATCGACAGCGCCCGTCGCCAGCGACCGATGGCCGATGGCGACGAAGCCGAAGTGGCGCTGGCCAACGTGGCCACACCGGAGCAGGAACAACCCGATCACGCCCTGTCCGAGTTCGAGCGCCGTCGCGGCCTGCAGCGTGCGATCGAACAGCTGCCGGACGAACAGCGCACCGCCGTGCTGCTGCGGCTGGAGCAGGAGCTCAGTCTGGAGGAGATCGCCAAGGTGACTGGCGCCGGCCGCGAGACGGTGAAGTCGCGCCTGCGCTATGCCATGACCCGACTACGCGAAGTGCTGTCCGAATGACTACCCAACTGCCACCCCAGGGTCCACCCGAGCCCGACGAAAAGCTGCCCGGCGAAGCCGAGCTGACCGCGCTGTATCGTCAGCTGCCGCAGAACGAACCGAGTCCGGCACTGGATGCGGCCGTGCTGCGCGCCGCGGCGCAGGCGCTGGCACCCGACGAAGCAAGTCCGGCTGCACTGGGCGAACGCAGCAAGGCCGAACGCGAACGTGGCGATTGGATGCATCCGAAATCGAACACGTCATCGCCGCTTGCGTCATCGTCCGCGAGTGGCCGCAGGAGAAGGCCACGCTGGCCGATCGCGCTGAGCAGCGCGGCGACCCTGGTGCTCGCTGCCGGACTCGTCTGGCACATGCGCGAACTCCCTCCGGCCACACCGGCACCCACGGCGATGGACAGCGCCGCGCCGGCGCAGATCACCGCAGCGGCGTCGCTGTCGCGTGCAACACCGCCTGCCGCAGCGGCGCAGTCAGTCGAACCCGCGCCCGCGCCGCCGATGGAACCACCCGCACCATTGCCACCGAAAATGGTGGCCGCGCCATCACGCGCGCCAACAGCCAATGCGTTACGCAAGACCATGGCCGACCAAGATGCGGAACGCGCCTCCAGCAAGGCCAAGCTAGCCGGCGAGCAGCGCCAGTACGCTCCGGCCCCGATGGCTGCGCCTGCTCCGCCACCCGTGGCGCTGCAGGAGACATCCAGCAACTCGGTCGAAGCCGCACCGGAAATGTCCGCGACGATGGCCGCCGCTCCGGCACCGGCCGCGCCGCCTGCAGATGAAACCGCAGCGCCGCAAGTTGCCGGCAATTCCGCAGCGAGTGCTGCCAAAGCCGCCCCCGTCGCACCCCGCATGCAGATGAGGATGCCGGTAGCACCGACGCCATTCACGCCCGCTGCCGACATGGACACCACCTCGTACACCAGCGATACGCCGGCGCAGGAGCTGGACAAGATTCGCCAGTTGTTCGCGCTGGGCCATGACGACGAAGCGCAGCAGCGACTGACCGCCTTTCACCTCGCACATCCGCGCTGGGATCTGCCGCTGGATCTGCAGGCGAAACTGCGCAAGCCATGAGCGGAACGTTGTTCACGCTGGCCCAGCCTTGCCGTCATCAGGAAGAGATCAAGAAGAGCCGCTTTCTCGCCTTGGCCGCGCCGGTGGCGTCGCCCGAGCAGGCGCTGGCATTTGTGCGTGAGGTGAGCGAGCCCACTGCTACGCACAATTGCTGGGCATATCGCATCGGTCAGGATTACCGCTTCAACGACGACGGCGAACCCGGCGGCACTGCCGGGCGACCGATCCTGCAGGCGATCGAGGGACAGGAGATGGACCGTGTCGCCGTGGTGGTGACGCGCTGGTACGGCGGCATCAAGCTCGGCGCCGGCGGCCTGGTGCGTGCCTATGGCGGTACCGCGGCCGAATGCCTGCGTCGCGCCGAGCGCGTACCGATCGTGGCGATGGCGCGGCTCGGCGTGCATTGCGATTTCGCCGAACTGGCCCTGCTCAAGGCGCGCCTGAAGGACTTGCAGGCCGAGGTCGAACAGGAAGTGTTCGGCACCGATGGCGTGGAGCTGCAACTGCGCCTGCCGGACAGCCGCGTGGCCGAAGCCGAACTGCGGATCGGCGATATCAGCCGCGGGCGCCGCGCCGCCAAGCGACTGGATTGAACTCGCCGATCAGCAGCAAGGATTGAATCGGTCTCAGCACACCCCACCTTGAATGGCATTGCCCGCGCGCGGGCCCGTGCCATCTGCGATCCATCCTGCGAGAGCCCATGAGCGACGCCACCACCGACACGTCCCGCCCCATCCGCCGTATCGGCGCATTGCGCGAACTCTGGCCCTTCCTGAAACCGCATCGCGCGCTGGCGATCGGCTGGCTGGTGTTTCTCGGGCTGTCGTCCGGCGCCTCGCTGGCGCTGCCGATGGCGTTCCGCCACATCATCGACCAGGGCTTCGGCCATTCCAGCCAGACGGTGATCAACCAGACCTTCATCGCATTGTTCGGCGTGGCGCTGGTACTCGCGTTCGCCACCGCCGCACGCTACTTCTGCATCACCCTGCTGAGCGAACGGGCGCTCGCCTCGCTGCGCCAGACACTTTATTCGCACGTGATCCGGCTCGACGTCGGCTTCTTCGAGAAGAGTCGCGTGGGCGAACTGCTGTCGCGCCTCAGCGCCGACACCGAGGTGGTGCAGGCACTGATCGGTTCCGGTGTCTCGGTCGCGCTGCGCAGTGCGGTGATGCTGATCGGCGCCGCGGTGGCGATGGTGTGGACCGCGCCGTCGCTGGCCGGCCTCACCGCGCTGGTGATCCCCGCCGTGATGCTGCCGATCCTGGTATTCGGCCGACGCGTGCAGAAGCTCTCGCGCGCCAGTCAGGACCGTCTGGCCGATGCCGCGGCGATCGCCAACGAAACGCTCAACGCATCCACCGCGGTCAAGGCGTATGCGCGCGAGGACATCGAAAGCACTCGCTACGGCAGCGCAATCACCCGCGCGCTGGCCACTGCACGCCGACGCATCGGCATGCGCTCGCTGCTGACCATGGCGGTGATCGTGCTGGTGTTCGGCGCGATCACCCTGGTGCTGTGGGCCGGCGCCCGGCACGTGCTCGCCGGCACGCTGAATGCCGGCGTGCTGGGTCAGTTCGTGCTGTATGCGATCTTCGCCGCGGGATCGGTGGCGGGTCTGTCCGAAGTGTGGGGCGACGTGCTGCGTGCGGCCGGCGCGATGGAGCGCATCGGCGAACTGCTGACCGAACGCGCCGACATCGTCGATCCGGCCCAGCCGAAAGCCTTGCCGCGACCGATGCACGGCGCGCTGCATTTCGATGGCGTGACCTTCCACTATCCGACGCGCCCCGATACCGCGGCGCTGCACGACTTCACGCTGGACATCCGCCCCGGTGAAACCGTGGCCCTGGTCGGCCCGTCCGGCGCCGGCAAGAGCACGGTGTTCGCGCTGCTGCTGCGCTTCTACGATCCACAGAGCGGCCGCATCACCATCGACGACATCGACCTGCGCGCGGCGACCCTGGCCGACCTGCGCGGAGCGATCGCGCTGGTACCGCAGGAAACCGTGATCTTCGCCGGCAGCGCGGCCGACAACATCCGCTTCGGCCGGCAGGACGCCAGCGACGAGGAAGTGCGCGAAGCCGCCCGCGCCGCCGAAGCCAACGACTTCATCAGCGCATTGAACGACGGCTACGCTGCCGAACTGGGCGAACGCGGCGTGCGCCTGTCCGGCGGCCAGCGCCAACGCATCGCGATCGCCCGTGCGATCCTGCGCGACGCGCCACTGCTGCTGCTCGACGAAGCCACCTCGTCACTCGATGCGCAATCCGAAGCCGCGATCCAGCAGGCGCTGGAGCGGCTGGAAAAAGGCCGTACCACCCTGGTCATCGCCCATCGCCTCGCCACCGTGCAACGCGCCGACCGCATCGTGGTGATGGACGGTGGTCGCATCGTGGCGCAGGGCACACACGAGAGCCTGCTGGCCGAAGGTGGCTTGTATGCGGAGCTGGCGCGGTTGCAGTTTGTGGCGTGAGCTTTCGCGACTACCAGCCGGAGGTCATCGTCAGCAACTGCTGCACCGTGACCTTGGCGTAGGCGCTGTCGCGCAACTCGGGGATGTAGGTGCCCAGCGTGTCGTCCATGCTCTGGATGTCACCCCGCTGCAACGCAACCCCCAGCAAGACGGAGGTGACCGACTTCGCCACCGAGAACGACTCCCAGTGCTGCTCCGGTGCGAAGCTCAGCGCATAACGCTGCAAGCGGACACGCCCGCCTTGCAGCACCATTACGCCAGCGAGGTGATGCTGATCCATATAGCTGGCCAACAACCCCGACGTGCCCTTCCCGTCCAGTACCAGCGGCTTGCCCTGCGGCAGCGCGCGCACATCCGTACCGTGTGCGGCGCGGTCGCTGGGAAACAGCTTGTACATCTGCCGGAACTGCGCCTCGCGCTGTGCCTGCGGCCAGAACAGCACGGCTTCGCGTTGCTCACCGATGGTCGGAGCGTGCTGCTCGTCGGCAGCCAACGGTAGCGAGAGGGTCAGGCTAAGTGCGACGGTGAGCAGGCGGATGTATATCTTTGAAGACATGTGGGTGCCTGGCCGAAGGAATGCGGGATCACTATGGTATCGGTCCGGCGTCATTGGGGACGCGATCTAGTTCGCCAAGGTGCAATCTGACCTTGGATCAGAAGGCGTCTACTATGACGGACTGACGTCCCCCCCCTTTTGTTTTTCACGCATCCAACCACAGGAATAACCATGAGCACCGTTCTGGTAACCGGCGGATCCGGCTTCATCGGCAGCCAGGCCATCCTGCAGCTGCTGGCTGCGGGCCACCTGGTACGTACCACGGTGCGCAACCTGAAGCGCGAAGACGACGTGCGTACGATGCTGAAGCAAGGTGGCGCCGAGTCGACCGAACGGCTCTCCTTCGTGGTCGCCGATCTGGAGAGCGACGCCGGTTGGCCGCAGGCCGTCGGCGGCTGCGAATACGTGCTGCACATCGCCTCGCCGTTTCCTGCCACCCTGCCCAAGCACGAGGACGAGTTGATCGTGCCGGCGCGCGAAGGTGCGCTGCGGGTCCTGCGCGCCGCGCGCGACGCCGGGGTCAAGCGCGTGGTGCTGACCTCCTCGTTCGCCGCGATCGGCTACGGGCAGGAAGTGCAGCAGCCACCGTTCGACGAAAGCAACTGGACCGACCCCGCCGGCGACGACGTGCAGCCCTACGCGAAATCGAAGACGCTGGCCGAGCGCGCGGCCTGGGATTTCATCGCCCGCGAAGGCGGCAGTCTCGAACTATCCGTGGTCAATCCGGTAGGCGTGTTCGGCCCGGTGCTGGGACCGGACTATTCGACCTCGATCCTGCTGGTGCAGCGGCTGATGGACGGTGACATGCCAGGCTGCCCGCAGCTCAGCTTCGGTGCCGTCGATGTGCGTGACGTCGCCGACCTGCACATCCGCGCCATGACCGATCCCGCCGCGAAGGGTGAGCGCTTCCTCGCCGTGGCCGGCGATTTCCTCTCGATCCGCGACATCGCCCGGATCTTGAAGAACCGCATGGGCGCAGCCGCCAAACGGGTGCCGACCCGGCAATTGCCTAACTGGCTGGTGCGCCTCGCCGCGCTGCGCGACCCGGCGGTCAAGCAGATCCTTCCCGAACTCGGCAAGCCGAAGAACGCCACCAGCGAAAAGGCCCAGCGCGTACTCGGCTGGGCACCGCGTTCGAGCGAGGAAGCCATCGTCGCCACCGCCGAAAGCCTGTTGCGGCTCGGGCTTCTGAAGAAAAGTCCGGCGGGATCAAAGGACAACTGACGAGACTGGATTCACTTCCCATCCCCCATAGGCGAACCAGGCCCCAGAAGGACGGACATAGCCAGTTCGAATAACTTCCTCCGTCCCGCGTCCCAGTTTCCACACAACTGGCGTCAGTGTGGGCTGCCAGCAGCAGTCCGCAGCGGCGGACCGGTGAATTCGACCTCAATGGACATGTCGATCGAGTCACCTACGCCCATGGTTGTGCCTGGAGCAGGCACGCCATATCCCATGCCGAAATCCGAGCGTTTGAAGGCTCCATGCGTGGAGAATCCGACGCGAGCGTGCGGGTCCATGTCGGGCATTCCTGCATACCCACCGTTGTAAGTGCCCGTCAGAACCAAGGGGCGAGTGACACCGTGCAGATCCAGGGTGCCCAGGATTTCAAACGATTTGGCGCCGGTCATCCGGATTTTTTCCGAGCGGAAGACGATCTTGGGAAACTTGTTTGTGTCGAGAAACTGAGATCCTTTGACGATATCCGTGCACATCTTCGGTGCCGCATCCATTTCCAGCGACGCCGCGTCGACGGTGGCCACAAGCTTGGATGCCGGTATGTTGCCTGGGTCGAACGTCAACGTGGCATCGAAGCGGCTAAACCGCGTGGTGTACGTCGAGAAGCCCATATGGCTCACACGAAGTTGCAGACTCGCGTGGGACTTGTCGATCTGGTACACGCCAGCGGGAGGCGCCGCCATGGCAGGCATGGCCGGTGGTGAGGACGCGTCGGCAGCGCGGGACATGGCGCAATACACACCAAGCAAGATGGCGACCGAGCTGGCGGCAAGTCGCCGAGAAGCCGTTCGAATAGCGTTGTTCATGCCAAGTTGTTCCGTATAAGTTGAAGGGTCCCGATCAGGGTTGGCAACGCGGATGGCTGCTACCTATGTTCTGCGGCCTGCACACTCGCGTCAGTTCCGTGTGTCGCACGCCTCAGCTGTGTAGTCATCCATCCATCTATGCAACGAACGACGGATCGCTGAATCGACACGCACCGGCGTTGTTTTGCCAAATCTCGTAAAAGCGGTCTTTCGCGGATAAAACTGCGCTGTTTGAAACTCGCGCAGCGCGCCACCCGCCCATCTGCGGTCGTAAAACGCTTCAACCCCGCCGCGCGGGCAAGAACCGGCTGTTGCGCAGCAGTCCCGCCGAGATCAGCGACACCAGCACGCCGACCGGGAAGATTTCCGCGAAGGTCATCGGCAGGCGGTACATCGGGTTTGCATACTGCACCTTGAACGCCTCCATGTCGGTGCTCAGCTTCGCCAGCGCCTCGGCGCTCGCGCCTTTCGCCTTCTCGCCCGCGATGATCGCGTTCGCATAGGAGGTGGCGAAATCCATATGCGTCATCGCCTGCACCGCTTCCCACGCGACCACGTAGAAGATCCCGGCGATAAAGCTGACGCCCAGCCCGACCCCGAGCGCCGGCCAGAACCCGATCACCCCGCCCCGGTCCACGTCCCGGTGCCGCTTGATCCCCACGAACACCGCACTCAGTGCGATCAGCATCGTCGTGTAGCCGATCACCATGCCGTATTTCATCGGCGGCATCCCGGAGAATGCGACGAAAGTGACGAGCTCGAAGCCGCCGACGACGAGGCCGGCGATCACGCCGTACTTCAGGATGGTGCGCAACATGGTGTTACCCCTTGTGTGATGGATTGAGCCGGCATTGACGGCGATCCGGCCCCGCCCGGCAATCGCCCGAACGGGTGATTTCAGCGTATTCACCCCGAATATGGCTGCATCAGGGCACGATCCCCAGCTCGCGCGCCCGACGGATCGCCTCGGTGCGCCGCTTCGCGCCCAGCTTCTCGAACAGCCGCGCCACGTGCGTCTTGATCGTGTTCGGTGAAACGTGGAGGTGCGCGGCGATCTCCTTGTTGGAGTGGCCGGCGGCCAGTTCGTGCAGCACCTCCAGCTCCCGCTCGCTCAGACCCAGCGCCGCCTGCGCCTTCGGGTTGCCGTCGAAGGCAGCCGGCGCCGGCGCGGCGAACACCCGCACGCCCAGCACGATGCCGAGTACCAGAAAGGCCGCCGCGACCAGAAACAGATAGATATCACCCGAATGCATCCGCGCTAGGCGCTGGTAGTCGAGCCACTGCAAGGCGAGCGTTCCCGCCGCCAGCAGCGCCCCGTAGCCGACCACCCGCTTCCACATCCCCGTCTCCGCTCGCCCCGTACTTGGTCATCTTAGCGCCGGGGCGCACTCAAAGAATCCGGCTTGTTAAAGTGCACTCCGACCCGGGTTTCGGGCCATCAGGGGGCAACGCGATATGGGGCTTTACCAAAAGTGGACCGCAGGACTGGTCGGCATCTTCCTACTTGCCGCTGGCACATCAGCCAACGCCGGCGCACACCAGCATGTCCAAAGCGAATCGCTGCACGCCGCATTCGATATCGATGCTGCCTGGCAGCAACAAGACTGCGGCGAAATAACGGGTGGCATCGCGTGTGTGGCTTTCCGGACTGGCGACAGCGAATCCGACATTTTCTACGTCTGGTCGAAGGCATTGCCACTGGACGACACCATCGCGGCCGACGTCCGGTTCGCGAAGGATGGCAAAGGCGGCTGGATCAAGTCGGGCCGGATGGAGCAAGCCAACGCAGAGCCGATCGAGGGCAAAGGGTGGAAGGGATGGCGTGCAACGGCCGACTGTGGCATCGAGGACGAAAATGGCATGCACGATGCCGGCGAATGCATGTCGGTATTCGCCAGCAATGGTCAGCGAACCATCATCATTGAAACCGAAGGCACGGTGTCGAATGAGGACGTCCTGAGCATCGTCGTTTCAACACTCGCCTTGGGCAAGTAGCGAAGCGTCCTCTCGACCTATCGGGAATTGTCCCTGACACCTTTTGTGTGCGCTCGATCGCTAATGGACGTGAAGTGGGTCAACCGAGCCTCACGCCACCTTCTTGTGAACAGGCGGCACATCGGATCGAGTAGAAGGAGCCTGACGTGTGGCGTCACCAGGCGTGCCGTCAAAGCGGGCGCGTGCGGCATGGATGTCGCCATAGCAACGGTCCGCCCACTCGATGAGGGCCGCCATCGGGTCCAACAGCGATTGGCCCAGCGGGGCCAACCGATATTCAACACTCGGCGGCTTGGTCGGAAAGACATGGCGGGTGATCAGTCCGTCGCGCTCCAGATCGCGCAAGGTCTGGGTGAGCATGCGCTTGGAAATGTCATGGACAGCGCGGTGGAGCTCGCTGAAACGGTGCGGTCGCATCGCGAGAGCCATGATCATGAGCATGCTCCATTTGTCGCCGATACGGTCGAGCACGTCGCGAACCGGACAGTGCACGGACTGGGATTCGCCCAACGGATATCGGCTGAATCTTTCGATGGCGCTCAATGCGTTGCTCATGCGGAATTCCTCGAGATCTGCTGGTTACAAAAAACTGCCTCCTTACGGCACGCGGAGGCGGTCTCTATAGTAGACCTACCCCAGGCCTGTCAGTTGGCCTTTGCATACAGAAACCTCACAGATCAGGAGAACGCTCATGTTTTTAGTCATGGGAATTACGGGAAAAGTTGGCGGCGCCACGGCAAAACATCTGTTGGCGCAAGGCAAAGAAGTACGCGCGCTCGTCCGGAATCGTGAAAAGGCGGCGAAATGGGCCGACGAAGGCGTGCAACTGGTAGACGGCGACTGGAATGATCCGGCAGCCATTGAGATGGCGCTTAGAGATGTCGAAGGCGCGTTTGTCATGTTGCCAGCGATATGGGCGCCTTCGCCTGACTACAAAGAAGCGAAGGCGGTGATTGCGAACTATGTCGGTGCGCTTGCCCGAGCAGCACCGCCACGGGTGGTAGCACTCTCGTCCATGGGTGCGAACAGAACCAGCGGGCTGGGGCTGATCACGGCCCTGTCACTTCTGGAGCAAGGATTTCGCGACCTGAAGTTGCCGATCGCCTATGTGCGCGCCGGCGGGTTTTTCGAAAACTTCCTCTACGGCTTGCATGTCGCCCAAGGTGGCACGCTCCCCGTCTACTACAACCCGACCGATCGGAAATCGACCATGGTCGCGACCGATGACATCGGCGCCGAGGTCGCAGCGCTGCTGACCGGGCCGGCATGGTCGGGGCATCGAGTCATCGAGCTCGGTTCGATGGTCAGCGCGGATGAAGTAGCGACGCAATTGGGTGAAGTCCTGAAGGTCGACGTCAAAGCTTTTGCTGTCCCGCGGGCCGGGTGGCCGGCAGCGTTCGAGCAACTCGGCATTCCGAAGGGCCAGACGGGACCGGCCGAAACAATGTATGACGCCGTCAACTCCGGCTGGATGGACCTCGGGATCGAGGGTACGGAGCACGTCCCGGGCACGACGTCCGCCCGCGATGTCTTCGCGGCGGCCCAGAAGGCCGCTACAGCGTAGGTCCGCGGATCAGCGGTGGGATGCGAGTTTCGGAATCCATTCCGGAAATTCGCATCCCATCGGCAGCAAACTCATCATCGTGAGGTCGCACCAATGTCTAAAATCTCCTGGCGCCAAGTCTTGCCCTTGGCCCTTGCCGCTTTCTTCGTCGTGGGTTCGCTCAGCAACATCATCGCCCCGGAATCCATCTACCAGGAATACCTGAAGTGGGGATACCCACGCTGGTTCCATTTCGTAACCGGATCGCTGGAACTCACGGCGGCCATTCTGCTTTTCCGGGCGCCGAGTCGCCTGCTGGGCTCGGCACTCGGCTGCACTGTGATGTTTGCCGCCCTCGCGACCGTCATCATCCACGGCGAATACGGACACGCTGTGCCACCACTCGTCGTGGCGACATTGTCATCTGTGGTCGGCTGGATAAGCTGGCACAAGCGGCTAACCGCCTCAGCGTGACTGACAGCACCACAACAGGGAAGCTGCGCTGGCCGCGAGACATTGGGCTCTGACGTCGGATGAGTGCGTCGGGTTTCCCATTTGGCGCATCATCAGATGAACTTGCATGCCAACCGTACTGAGGTTCTCCGGATGTTCCTGTTCGACCTGATTAAGATTTTGGAACCGAATTGCACGCCGGACAAAGCCAAGGTTCATCTGGCGCGCTGGAATGGCATTCAAAACCCGCTCGACGTGTTCATCGAGGGCGGATTCGAAAGATTGGCAACGTTGGCAAAGCCAGCACCACTTCAACCGCCCGTATGTCGTGTCGCTCATCCAGGCGCCCGGCACGCGCTGGCTGTTTGCGGGCCTCTTTCGCCCGACGGGACGCACGTGGGTAGAGGCGACAGCGGAAGAGGATGCACACTTCTGGTATGACCTTGAACGGCTCTCTTCCGCCGATGAATGGGTGGGAAGGCTCTATGTCGGCAGCCCCTACACAGCGCGCCATTCCCGGCCGACGGGTGAAAGACTGGTTGATGAACTGACTGTGGTGGAGCTCTTGCCAGAGCGGCTCTCAATTGGCCCATTCCAGGCTTACAACAAAGTGTTCCTAACGAAGGGCAAGTTGGACTTGGTGGTGCAGCACAACGTGGAGTCTTGGCGCGCGGCCCTTTCATCAGTCAAGGGCATCTACCTAGTTTCCGACTCAACCAACGGCAAGTTGTATGTCGGCAAAGCCGACGGCGCCGATGGCATCTGGGGACGATGGTGCACATATGCGCGGACAGGTCACGGCAACAACGTGGCCCTTATGGAAGAGTTTGGCATCGAGGCGCCCCCGGAACGCAAGAATGACCTGCGCTTTTCTATCCTCGAAATTGCCGACATAAATGCCACTGATATTGACCGGAGGGAAACCCACTGGAAGCAAGTGCTTGACTCTCGGGTGTTTGGCTACAACCGAAACTGATGATGACGGAAGCCGCGCCAAGGGGACGGATGAGCATGCTCGGTATCAACGACATTTTAGGCCTTGAAACACTTGAAACGTTGGCAGACGACGAGGCCTTGCAAGCGATCGCAGTCATCATCGACCACGCATATCCACAGACAAACCTCGACCTGACTAGCAAGGCTTTAGCTTGGTCCGATCAGCTGGATACGCGTTCTCTGTCGGAGGAGCAACGCGCATTACTGAATTACTACAGAGCTAATGCTTGGGCCATTCGGCAGCGGTCAAGTCACACCGATCGAATAGCCTCTTGGGCTTGGGACCAAGAGGCATTACAACAGCAAGTATTCTTTCTCCGTAGTGCACTGAACAGTCCCGCATACAAGGAACTTCCTTTCGCCAGGCGGTGCCAAATCCTCACCAATCTGGCCAATCAGCTCAATACGGTTGGACGCTTCGTTGAGGCGCAAGAGCTGTGGGGAGAAGCCTTACGCATGATGCCCGCTTTCTGGATGGCTCGTAGCAATCGCGGAAGCGGCCTGATGTTCTATGCCACCGCGCTGCATAATCCTTGGCACGAGGCAATATTCGCTTTGGTCGCACACGGTGAACTCACACGAGGGATTCACGACATCGACCAACATCCCGACTATGGGGACAGCTCATTGCGTCCAATCTTCGTCAACGCCGCGGAGAGCATCGCCAGACACTACGACCTTGCCTATATCGAGCCGCTTTGGCACGAAGAACAAGCGAAATTCAAGAATGAAGACATACAAGGCTATCGGCTCTGGTGTTTAGAGCAAACCCTTTACCTCAATCCCTTGAACGATCTTGGCCTGCACCCCATTGCCGCCAGGGACGTATTGAACCTTCCAGACTTTGTCGCGCCCATCGGTGAACCACCCATACTCATCGGGCTGTTCAACCAGTTAAAGCAGGAATTCGTATCCGCTAGATGGCTCTACTTCGAAGGCGCCAATGCTGACGAAGTACATCCGTCCGACCGCGATGTGCTGCTCTATAACACCTTGGATTACCCCGCCTTTGGTTTGGCTGTCGAGAAGATCAAGATCTCCTTTCGGATGGCCTATTCGCTCCTCGACAAAATTGCGTACTTTCTCAATCACTATCTGAAGCTTGGCATTCCAGAAAAGAAAATCAGCTTCCGAACCATCTGGCGCGCCAAAGATGGAGATCCAGTCCGGAAGCCATTCACTAATTCCGAAAATTGGCCGTTTAGGGGAATGTATTGGCTTAGCAAGGATCTGTTCGAGAAAGATTTTCAGAAGGTCGCTGAACCTGGCGCTCGTCAGTTAAGCGATCTGCGAAATCATCTCGAGCACAAGTACGTCAAGGTTCACATCATGGGACCATTCAATCGCTCTACGGATTCGGCAAAACCCGACCTATTTTTCGACACCCTGGCCCATTCGTTATCTGCCGATGACCTCCAACGTCGTACGCTTCATCTACTCAAGCTGGTGCGGTCGGCGTTGATCTATTTGTCGCTTGGCATGCACAAGGAGGAAGAGCGTCGACGCGCCGAGATGGGACCGGACGCATTGATTCCCCCCATGCCCATCGACGCATGGGACGACGATTGGAAACGATGGTAGTGACAGCCATCCGTTTGGCTTGATGTCATGTGAAGTAAAGCAGTCGATCTCGCAGACCCTGTGCGTACCTGACAATCGCGGCCTCGGTCGGCTTTCCGTTATTGGCTAATTCCCGAATAATGGCAAGGGAAGCGTTAACGAGCATTTCGGCTCTTGCTGCGCTGAAATACACGAAGCGCCACTCGACGCCAACATTTAGTTCCGGATGCAGCAAAGGCGCTTCAAGTTTGCCAGACGGATGGACGGCCAGATCACGGAAACGGTAGATCTCCTTGACGTTCTGACGAAGTACTTTGGTTTCTTGCGGCTTGAGGTGAAAGCCCCGACGAAGAACTTCAGTCACTTGTGAATACCTTGAGGCACGCTTAGTACGCCACCGCTCGACCAACGAAGTTGGTAGTTTCACGTGCGTTTGAATTACGGAATAGAACGCATCCAAGGCGATAGCTGCCGCCATTGTCGCTTGCATAGAAGCTTCGAATTCGCGTTCCAAACACGAGCTTTTTTCGTCTTCGTTGTTGCCAGCCCAAGCTTCAACCCTAGCTATCCGGCTCGACTTAGCTGAAGCGAGGTGCGTCATGGCCAACTCGCACCACGTAGGGCATACGTCAAAGTGAACATGGAGCGTCAAGCTGGATGTTGGCACTCCATCTGGACCGAAAGAAATAGCAAAGCCGCCAGCAGGTACGCCGAGAGACATTCCGCGAGATATGAATACCCCTGCCATTTTTCGAAGCCTCCGGCGAACTCAACTACCTGATAACAGATTTATCAAATCTCCAAACAATCAAACCGCCGATCTGCCTCTACCTCGGCGTCATAGTCCACATCCGCCCGATCAAACCCGAACAGCTGCAGGAACTCGTGCTTGTACCCAGCGTAGTCGGTGATCTGCTTGAGGTTTTCAGTGGTGACGGTGGGCCAGAGGGTTTTGCAGGGGATCTGTACGTCGTCGCGCAGTTCCCAGTCGTCCAGGCGCAGGCGGCCTTCGTCGTCGGTGGGTGCGGGGGCGCCGTCGGCGCGGTAGAGGCGGTCGTGGAACAGGCGGTTGGCCTGTTCGATCGGGTTTTCGTGGATGCCCTTCTCCTTCATGATCTTGAAGGCGATGGAGACGTACAGCGGGATCACCGGGATGGCGGCGCTGGCCTGGGTGACGACGGACTTCATCACGCCGACGTAGGCGTCGAGGCCGGGGTGGCGGCTGCGCAGTTGCTTGGCGGTGTTGTCGAGGTGCTGTTTGGCCTGGCCCAGGGTGCCATGCCAGTACATCGGCCAGGTGATCTCGGTGCCGATGTAGCTGTAGGCGACGGTCTTGGCGTGCTCGGCCAGCACGCCAGCGGCGCTCAGCGCGTCGATCCACAGCGCCCAGTCCTCGCCACCCATGACGGTGACGGTGTCCTTGATTTCCTGTTCGGTGGCCGGTTCGATGGTGGCCTCGATCACGGTGTCCTTGTTCGTGTCGACCGAGGTGTTGGTGAACGGCTGGCCGATGGTCTTGAGCGCCGAGCGCACTACTTCGCCGGTATCCGGCAGCTTGCGCACGGGCGAGGCCAGCGAGTAGACCACCAGGTCGATCGGGCCGCCCATCTCGTTCTTGATGATCTCGATCGCGCGGGCGCGGGTTTCGTTGGCGAACGCGTCGCCGTTGATCGACTTGCTGTACAGGCCGGCCTGCTTGGCCGCCTTGTCGAACGCGGCGGAGTTGTACCAGCCGGCGGTGCCGTTCTTCTCCGGGCTGCTGGGCTTCTCGAAGAACACGCCGAGCGTGGCGGCGCCGTAGCCGAACGCGGCGGTGATGCGCGAGGCCAGGCCGTAGCCGGTGGAGGCGCCGATCACCAGCACGCGCTTCGGGCCGTTGCTCTTGGCGTGGCTGGTGGCCTCGGTGATCGCGATCTGGTCGAGCACGTTGTGCTCGCAACCGACTGGATGGGCGGTGATGCAGATGAAACCGCGGACTTTGGGCTTGATGATCACTCGGGTGGCTCCTGCTGCTGTTCGGCAATTCGCCATCTTAACCAAGCTGGGTGGCCATGCGCTGCCGTAGGGAACTAAGAGTGACCCGGTTTTAGCTCGTCATCCCGGCGAAGGCCGGGATCGCAGTTGCTGTGGCGCAAGGCCGAAGGGATGGCCGGCTTCGTTGCTGAAGTGCGATTACCAGCTTCGCTGTTGAAAAACTCCTCCGGCCTTCGCCGGAATGACGATGTGGAGGAATGAGGTGCTCCGAGGAGCGGCTTCGACTGATTGAAGAATGCTCAGGCGCCGTCATGCGGAAGCGGAACGAGGAAGTCCACTACCGGCTCAAGAATAATTTCCGGCAGGCTTTCGGCAATGGCACCACGCAACTGAGCCCAGGCTTCCGGATCGACCGAGGGACGGGCCAGACCTTCCGCCTTTGCCTCGGCCGATGGCCACTGGGTGTAGCTGTACCAAATATCGTCGGGCCCGCGATGCAGACGCGAGCCCAGCGAGCCTCGTTCGCTCACCAGCAATGGAGTAACTCGCGACCAGGCCTCGATAAAACTTTGCTCGGACCCCGGGTGCAGGCGCCAGCGATAGAGGGCGCAGAAAACAGTACGAGCGTTGCTCATGGCATCTCACTTCGTCGTATACAGCGCATGCAGTTCGTGGCGTCCAAGGCTGGAATCCAGCGGCGCCGGAGGCATCCGTCTTGTACGAATGATGAGGCCGCATGATCTCGTATTTGAATCGCGCGGATCATTCCTGTGCCGGCGCTGCGGTGATGTGGAACAGCCCCCAGCCATGGCCGTCCGGGTCGACAAAGCTGTGCGAGTACATGAAGCCCAGATCTTCCGGCTTGTCGTAGGTCGTGCCGCCCGCGGCGAGCGCCTTGGCCACGAGACCATCCACTTCCTCGCGACTCTCGCATTGGAGGTTGAGCAAAACTTCGACAGCCTTGCTCGTGTCGCAGATGGCCTTGGGCGTGAAGTCACGAAATCTGGCGTGCGTAGCCAACATCACGAAAATCGTGTCGCTGACGACGATGCACGCGCCAGAGTCATCGCCGAATTGCGGGTTCCGTGAAAAGCCGAGTGCCTCGAAGAAGGCAATGGACTTCGGCAGATCGGCGACCGGGAGGTTGATGAATACTTGTTTGCTCACGGCTCTGTCCTCTGTGTCGATGGTTGTGGATATCCGCTGCGGCTCAACGTGAAGCAGATTTCGCCAGGAAGTCTAGTCTCTTCAGGCAAATTTCCTTGCAACGTTGGCCTCAAAGAACCCATGGTCTGGTTGCCTCGTTGCGGCCTGAACCTGTCGTCCAATTTTGCAGCAAGTCAGGGTGAAGCAACCGCGGCATTCAAAGCCGTGACCATGCTTCGTATCTGCTCGACATCACTGCGCAACTCCCCACCTTGCATATCCTTCAACAGCTCCGGTTGCCGCCGCATGCCGGACAGCAGTTGCCGTTTCGCCGACGCGTGGAACTCGCTGGCGCCGGTAATCTCATGCAACTTGCCGATGTTTCCGGCGTCCATTCCGGCACCTGGCATCACGACGATACGCCCGGCCGATAGCTCGACCAACTGACGAATCAACTGCGCTCCTTCCAGCGCACTAGCCTGCGTTCCCGACGTCAGTACACGTTCGCAACCGAGTTCGATTAGGTCGTTCAATGCAGTCAACGGATCGCGCGTGAGGTCGAAGGCGCGATGAAAGGTGACGCCGAGTTTTCCGGCGGCGGCGATCAGTGCGCGGCAACGCGCGGTGTCCACGTTGCCATCGGCATCGAGTACACCGAGCACCACGCCGTCGCAGCCCAGCGCCGCGCAGGTTTCGATGTCGCGCTGCATCGTTTCGCATTCAAGGTCGCTATAGAGGAAGTCCCCGGCGCGTGGGCGGATCAGCACGTAAAGCGGGATGCGCAGGTGTTCGCGGGCCAGTGCGATCTGCGCGTGCGACGGCGTGAGGCCGCCCAGCTCCAGCGCGGTGCAGAGTTCGACCCGCCCTGCTCCACCGTCCTGGGCGGCCAGCGCGGAGGCGAGCGAGTTGGCGGCGATTTCCAGTATCACGAGTAGCTCGTGGTGTAGACGCTTTGCGACGAGATCAGGCCGTCCTGCTTTTTCGCATCGCACACGGCGTAGGAGAAGCCGTGCTGGATGGCATATGCGCCGACCTCGCCCACGCGGTTCATCGCCAGGAAGCCGACTTGCAAGGTCTTGGAGGCTTCGCGGCGTTTCTTGACGATGCGCATCACCGCTTCCTTGCAGGCTTCGTGCGGAGTGCGGCCCTGACGCATCAGCTCGACCACCAGGAAGCTGCCGGCATTGCGGATCACTTCCTCGCCGACGCCGGTGGAGGTGGCGCCGCCGACCTCGCCGTCCACATACAGGCCGGCGCCGATGATCGGACTATCGCCGACGCGACCGCGCATCTTCCACGCCATGCCGCTGGTGGTGCAGGCGCCGGCCATGCGGCCTTGAGCGTCGATCGCCAGCATGCCGATGGTGTCGTGATTGTTGGCGCCGCCGGGCATGCCGGTGGTACCGCCCTTGCCGTAGTCGTGCACTTCGCTGTTGATCGAGGGCTGGTACTTCGCCGTCTTCAGCCATTCGCGCCAGGCCTGCTCGGCTTCCGGGGTCAGCAACTTCTCCTTCTTGAAGCCCTGCTCCAGCGCGAACTGCAGCGCGCCCTCGCCGACCAGCAGCACGTGCGGCGTGCGTTCCATCACCCGGCGCGCGACCGCGATCGGATGGGCGATGTGCTCCAGCGCGGCGACCGCGCCGCAGTTGCCGTCGGCATCCATGATGCTGGCGTCGAGGCTGACGTGGCCGTCGCGATCGGGATAGCCGGCCCTGCCGACGCTGTGGTTCTTCAGGTCCGACTCGGGCACCTGCACACCAAATTCGACCGCGTCCAGCGCATGGCCGCCCTTGCCGAGGATCGTCCATGCGGCTTGGTTCGCGGCAATGCCGAAGTCCCAGGTCGAGACCACCCGTGCCACCGTCGTCGTCGGCGTTCGGGACACCGGACCGGCGGCCAGCTTGCCGCCCCAGGCCAGCATTGAAGCGGAAGCGCCCAGTACGGAGGCCTTGAGGAAACGTCTGCGATCAGTCATCACTTTCTCCAGCTCACATAGCAAAAACCCCGCACAGGATGCGGGGTTTCATTCTTGCTGTACAACGCTGCCTGGCTGATCAGGCGGCTTCGACCGCCGACGCCTGGGCGCCCTTCGGACCCTGGGTGATGTCGAACTTCACGCGCTGACCTTCCTGCAGGCTGCGAAAGCCCTTGCTGGTGATCGCCGAAAAATGGACGAAGACGTCCGCCCCGCCGTCCTCAGGTGAGATGAAACCGAAACCCTTGGCGTCGTTGAACCATTTGACCGTACCGAAACTCATTGCGCGAACCTCTGGATCCATGGAATGGGTGCGCCAGGCTTCGCGCTGAACCACGTGCTCCCCTCGGTTCGCCGCCCTGGCTGGCGAAAAGTAGCAATATGTGAAGGCCCAGCGCAATACGACAAGACACCTAGGCCATGCAAAGCCTGACGCCGCGCTCAGCTTTTCAGCATGGCGGCGAGGATGCGCGGCACTTCGGCGGTAGCTGCCGCCAGATGCGCGAAGATTTCCTCGATGCTGATCTCCGCCTCGTCGCCGCAACCGGCGGCAAAGTTCGCTACCAGCGCCAGACACGCGTATTCGAGCGTCAGCTCGCGCGCCAGCGCAGCCTCGGGCATGCCGGTCATGCCGACCAGGTCGCAGCCTTCGCGCTTCATGCGGGCGATCTCGGCACGGGTTTCCAGCCGCGGCCCCTGCGTGGCGCCGTAGCAACCGCTGCCGATCACGGCGATGTCAGCTGCGCGTGCTGCTGCCAGCAGGCGCTGACGCAGCGACTCGGTATACGGCTCGCTGAAGTCGATGTGCTTCACCTCGGCACCGTCGACATCGCAGTAGCTGGTGTAGCGGCCGTGGGTGTAGTCGATCAGCTGATCGGGCACCACGATCACCCGCGGTCCCATGTCGCCACGAATGCCACCGACCGCGTTGACGCCGATCACTCTGCGCGCGCCGAGACTGTGCAGCGCCCACAGGTTGGCGCGGTAGTTGACCCGGTGCGGCGGCAGCGTGTGGCTTTCGCCGTGGCGGGCCAGAAACGCAAGGTGCTTGCCCGCGAAATCACCCATCACCACGTCGCCGGACGCGCGGCCGTAGGGCGTGTCCACGCTATGGCGCGACGCGTTCTCAAGGCCGGGCAAGTTGTACAGGCCGCTGCCGCCGATCACGGCCAGGTCAATATTCACGGGTCAATCCTGCTCTCGATGGGTCATGCTCTCAATGGAACGGGGGTTCGGTGCGCTCAGCCGCGCAGGGCGGCGAGCCGGGTGGCATAGCTTTGCAGATGGCGAGCCAGTGCGTCACGGGTGCGCTCGTCGACCAGGTGACCGTCGACGATCTTGGTATGCGCCTGAAACACCAGCACCTCGCCCTGCGGTTCGGTCTGCGCACCTGCGCGGCGCAGGATCAGGCGCAACTGGTCCTGCGCGCGCACCGTACCGGTGATGCCGGGGCTGGCGCCGGCGATGCAGACGATCTTGCCGGCCAGCGCCGCCGTCTGGCGGCTCTTGCCCGGTCGCGAGGCCCAGTCGATCGCGTTCTTGAGCACGCCGGTGACACCGCCGTTGTATTCGGGACAGGCCAGCAGCAAGCCATCGGCCTGATCGATCGCCTGTTTCAGCGCGACGACAGATGCTGGATCGCCCTGCTCCTCGACGTCCTGGTCGAACAGCGGCAGATCGTGCAAGCGATGGATCGTGATGGACATGCCGGCCGGCGCCAGTTCCTGCGCGGCATGCAACAGAGCGGTGTTGAAGGAGGCTGCACGCAGGCTGCCGGAGATGCCGAGGATGTTCATGCACGATGTTCCTGTTCTGTTCGTACGAGCGGATTCCAGAGCTACTTCAGCGCGTAGATACCCGGCAGGTTGCGGCCCTGCTCGTGGTAATCCATGCCGTAGCCGAACACGTAGCGATCCGGCAGTTCGACGCCGTTGAAATCGGAGGCGATGCCTTCGACCAGGCGGTCATGCCGCTTGGTGCACAGACTGGCGATCAGCACTTTCTTCGCGCCGCGCGCATAGCAATCCTCACGCACCGCCTTCAGCGTGTGGCCTTCGTCGAGGATGTCGTCGACCAGCAGCACCACGCGACCGGCCAGCGGCACCGCCGGCTCACGCAACCAGTGCAGGTCGCTGCCGGAAGTGGCGCCGCGGTAGCGCGTGGCATGCACGTAGTCGAATTCCAGGTCGGTGCGGATCGCCAACGCCAGCTGGCCGGCGAAGATCAGTGCGCCGTTCATCACGGTGAGGAACACCGCGCGCTCGCCGTCCAGCGCGGCGTCGATCCGGTGGCCCATGTCGGCGATCACGGTTTCCAGTTCGCCACGCTCGTGCAGAAGATCCGACTGCGCCAGCGCATCGGCCAGTGATGGCATTGGAGTGTTCATGCGATTCCTTGGTCGGCGTGCAAGGCCGTGATGCGCGCGACGAAACGATCGCGCTGCGGGTTATTCGTGAGGCTGTCCCAGCTCGCGCCCAGTGCGCCACGCATGGCGGCCAGTTGCGGCGGCATCGGCGACGCGTCGCCATGCATCGCGGCAATCGCCTCGTCCACCACGTCGGGGAAGCAGGCCAGCACCAGATCGCAGCCGGCCTCCAGATGCGCACGCACGCGCTCGCTGATGCTACCGGCAGCGCCGGCCGCCGCCATGCTGATGTCGTCGCTGATCACCACCCCGGTAAAGCCCAGTTCACCGCGCAAGATCTGTTCGATCCACACTTTCGAATAACCGGCCGGGTGGCTGTCCACCGCCGGATAGATCACGTGCGCCATCATCACCGCCTCGACCCGCGCCTCGATGCACTCGGCGAAGGGCAGCAGGTCGTCGCGACGAATCTCATCGAGACCGCGCGAGTCGATCGCCTGCGCCTTGTGCGTATCGGTGGCGACCGAGCCATGTCCGGGGAAGTGCTTGAGCACCGCCGCCATGCCGCCCAGGTGCATGCCGCGCACGTAGGCCTGCGCCAGCTCGGCGGTCACCGCCGGATCGGCGTGGAACGCACGCAGGCCGATCGCCGCATTGCCGCGGGCCAGATCGACCACCGGCGCGAAACTGAAATCGACACCGCTGGCACGCAACTCGCTGGCCATCACCCAGGCGTGTTCCTCGGCGAGTCGCACCGCTTCGGTCGGATCACGCTCGTACGCCGCACCGATCGCCGCCAGTGGCGGCAGGCGGGTGAAGCCGTCGCGGAAGCGTTGCACCGGGCCGCCTTCCTGATCGACCGCGATCAGCAGCTCGTCGCCACCGACCTCGCGGATCGCATCGCACAGCGCGATCAGTTGCTCGCGCGACTGGTAGTTGCGCGCGAACAACAGCACGCCAGCGACGCCCGGCGCGGTGAGCCAGCGCTTCTCGTGTTCGGCCAGTTCCAGCGCGGCCACGCCGATCATCAGCATGCGGCATCCTCGGCAGCGCGCTCGGTCGGCGACCACTGCCGGTACGGATGCGCGATCAGGTTGACGTTGTAGTAGCGCGTCAGCGCGCTCACTTCGCGGCCCAGCCATGCCGGTCGCGGAAATGGCGCATCGACCGCCGGCAGCTCCACTTCGGCGACGATCAGTCCGTGGTTTTCGCCCTCGAACTCATCGACCTCGAACAGCACGCCGTCGACCCGCACATGGTGGCGCACCTTTTCCAGCACGCCATCGCACAGGCTGGCCAGCAACGCCTTGGCATCGGCCACCGGTATCGGATATTCGAACTCGGCGCGTGCGATCCCCGGCGTGGCCGCTTTGATGTTCAACCACGCCTGCTTGCCGGCGAGGCGTGCGCGTACCGAGGCGCGCGCAGCGCCATCGCGAAGCGCCTGCGCGCCGACCAGATAGCCTTGCGCGATCGGTTCGCTGCGTTCGATGGCTGTGCGCCAGTCCTCGCTGGCGAGCAGAAATTTGCGTTCGATTTCGATCTTCATCTTTCGAACAACGCGATCGATTCGACGTGCGCGGTGTGCGGGAACATGTCCATCACGCCGGCCGACTTCAGCTTGAAGCCGTGCTGGTTGACCAGGATGCCGGCATCACGCGCCAGCGAGGCCGGATGACAGGATACGTAGACGATGCGACGCGTCTGCTTGTGAGGCAGATACTCCAGCACCTTGTCGGCGCCGGCGCGCGGTGGATCGAGCAGCATTTTGTCCCACGGCTGGCGTGCCCAGTCGGTGGCGCGCTGATCCTCGAACAGGTTCGCCACGTGGAAGCGTGCGTTGTCGATGCCGTTGCGCGCGGCGTTCTGCGCGGCGCGCTCGACCAGTCCGTGCTCGCCTTCCACGCCCACCACTTCGGCGACGCGACGCGCGATCGGCAAGGTGAAATTGCCGAGGCCGCAGAACAGATCCAGCACGCGATCGGTCGGCTGCGGATCGAGCAGCTCCAGCGTGCGCGCCATCATGCGCTGGTTCATGTCGGCGTTGACCTGCACGAAGTCGAGCGGCTGGAACTCCAGCTCGACGTCGGCGACGGCTGCGTCGCCACTGGCGATGCGGAACGCCAACCGCGGGTTCTCCGGCCACAGCGGATGCACGCTGCTGTTGCCGCCCGGCTGCAGATAGATCGCCAGCCCGTGCTGCTGGCCGAACGCGGTCAGCGCGGCCAGATCGCGCTCGCTCAGTGGCTGCATGTGGCGGAACACCAGCGCCATCAGGTCGTCACCGGCGGCGAATTCGATCTGCGGGATTGTGTCGACCGCGTCCATGCCGCTGAGCAGGTCGGCGAGCAGGCCGACCTTGGGACCCAGCGCCGGATGCATCACTTCGCACTGCTGGATCTCGGCGACGAAGCGCGGGTTCTGTTCTTCGCGGAAACCGACCAGCACACGGCCCTTCTTCATCACGTTGCGCACCGACAGCCGACCCTTGCGCCGGTAACCCCACGGCTCGCCGGTGAGCGGCGGCAGCCACAGCTGCGGCGTGACCTTGCCGATGCGCTCGAAATTTTCCGCCAGCACGCGCTGCTTCGCCGCGATCTGCGACTCGGCGTCCAGATGCTGCAGCGAGCAGCCGCTGCAATGCGCGAAATGCTGGCAGCGCGGCTCGACCCGATGCGGCGACGGCACGATCACCTCGACGACGTCGGCCTCGTCGAAATGGCGATGACGCTTGCGCAACTTGGCCAGTACCTGTTCGCCCAGCAGTGCACCGCTGACGAACACCGTCTTGCCGTCGATGCGGGCCACGCCGCGACCGTCATGGCCAAGGTCGGTGATATGGGCTTCGAACGGGGTCGACGGAACGGAGTTGGATCGGGACATGAGGCTCGGACGGTTGAGGCCGCTGGGGCTGGCCGCCGATTATCCCAGATCGGCCACGACGACGCCCGGAGGCGCCGCCGTGGCGAACAGACTTACTTTTTCTGCCAGGCGCCGCCGGCGTTCTGGTAGTACCAGCCGGCACGGGCCTTTTCGATCCAGCTCTTGGCGAAGGTGGCGCGGATCTGCGGCGCCCACTCCGGGTGATTGTTGGCGTTGGCGATTTCGGCGTAAAGCGCGCTGCGGTCGCGGTTTTCGTCGGCGACGGTGGCATTGGCCTGCGCGCGCGCGCTCAATGGCACCTTGGTGGCATCACGCATGGCGACCATGCCGTCGTTGGTGAAGCCGACTGCGCCGCTGTCCAGCAGATCACCCAGCGCGCCCTGGAAGCGATCGTGCATGCGTCCGCGAATCGCCTCGGTGGCGCTGGTCTGGATCTTGATGTTCGGCGTATCTGCCGCGTAGGCGGCCGGGATCAGCAGATCGAGCAGTGTCGCCGAGGGGTGCTGGGCATCGCTCTTCGGCGCTGGCGGCGGCTCTTTCGGTGCCGGCGTGGTGGCGGGAGCCGCGCTATCCAGCACGTTGCCGATGAACTGATCAGCCGCCTTCTGCGCGGCCGCTTCCGGGAAGTACACGTTGATGGTGACGCAGCCGACCAACGCCACGGCCAGCGAGGTCAGGATGACGTAGACGAGCTTGCGCATGACGGACTCCGACAGTTGAAACATGAGGGAAACAGCAGACAACCCGTACTCGATCAGTGAATTTCCGGAGCTGCTCCATTGATGGCTTCGCGCAACCGCCGAACCAGGGTCGGCCAATCGACTTGAGCCTGATGACCGATCACCTGCAGTCGCGGCAAGCCACTGCCTTCGACGATAGTGTAGCCGTCGGCCGTCGTCTCCAGACCACTCATCCGACAGACCGTGCCCTGCAGTGTGCAATTGAGACCGATCTGTTTGTAGCCGAAGGTCTTGAACAGTTTCAGCACGGCACCTTGCAGGCCGGCGGCAATCCCGCCACCACCGACCGCGGTGAGGTTGTTCACCGCGCGCTGGCTGATCCGGCCGCCGCTGCCGGCAAGCAGGCTTGCCTTGAACGCGACTGGGTTCCAGTTGACCAGCCGCAGGTCGTTCACCGAGCCGTCAAGCCGTCCGGTGATGCTGCCGAAATCGAACACGCTGGTGATCGCCGCCAGATCCAGCTGTTTCATGGAGATGTCCCCATTCAATACCGGGTTCGGCCCGAACGGCTGCTGCAGCGACAGCCGGGTGATGTCGACGAAGCCGCCGAACAGGCTGGCCGACAACCCGCCCTGCAATTCGAAGCGATCGTCGACCCAACGCAACGACGGGATCGCGCCGCCCAGCGTGCCGGGAAATGCCGGCCAGCCCATCGCCGAGCTGAAGGCGGCCATGTCGACCCCGGTCACCACCATCGACGTCGACAGTCGCTGACCTTTCGCCGCCGCCGGGCGCCAATCCAGCTCACCGACCCGCAACTGGCCTTTCAACACCGGTATCTGCAGCGGTTGCAGCAGGCTGAGCGTGCCGGCACGGCTTTGCCACTGCGATTGCGCGGCACCATTGGGCACCCGATAGAACTGCAGGCTGCGCCAGCCCAGCGTGGTCGCCGGCCGTTCGCCCTGGCTTGCCCAGTCCAGTCCACCGTGCAGGTTGTCCACCGCCAGCCGCCCATCGGCGTCGGCCAGGTTCAGGCTGTCGGTCGTGAATGCGAAACTGTGCGGCCCGTCGGCGCGCAGATCCAGGCTGCCGCTCAGCTGGCCGGTGATACGCACATCGCGCAGACCCAGCGTGGTCAGCCAGGCCTGGCCATAGCGCTGGTAGGCCGCCGGGAAACTCGCGTGCAGATGGTCCAGCTTCAGCGTTTTCAGCACGCCTTTCGCATCGAATGCCAGCGCGCCATCGAGCTGCAGCGCATCGGCATCATTCACGCGCAACCGGCTCAATTCGAAGGCGCCGTTCTGCGCATCGGCACGCAGGCCAAGCTGCACCGGATGATCCGGCAACTTCGCGTAAAGCGGCCCCAGCAATACCTCGCCGCCATGCAGGCTGGCATCCAGGTCGATCCGGGCCGGCCCGCCGGTGGTGTCGAGGTCGAACCGACCCGTGCCGTTCAGCCCCTGTCCGGCCAAGGTTCCGGTTGGAGTATCGAAGCCCGCATCATTGAGCGTGAATTGTCCGGAGGACTGCAGACCCTTATCGCGCAAATCCAGCGCCAGCTCGGCGTCCAGCCGGCCGCTGGTGGGACGGCCCGACCAGACCGTGCCGAGCAATCCCTGCAACCAGCCGGTGGGTAGATTGTTGAGGCGGATCTGCGCATGCGTGGGTTGATCCAGCGGCAACGCAGCACTCGCATGCGATTTGCCCTGCAGGATATCGATTAGCAAGGTATTCGCCGACGCGCTGAGCTGGACGTTCACGTGGGCGTCGCCGAGCGCCCCACCCGGCGCACCGGCCAGACGTACCGTGCTGTCGAGAGTCCAGCGCAGGCGATCGTCCCGCTTCACGTTGCCATCGAGGCTCAGGCCCAGACGATGCCAACCCATCGCCGGCACATCCGCCTGACCGGCACGCAACTGCAGCTGAAGTCCGCCGGCAGCGTCCTCACCGAGCCTGGCGGTCACCGTCTGCAAATGCACGCCGGGCAGGTTGATCGACTTCGCCGTCAGCAGCACGTCCGCCCGCGCGGGCAGCGTCCAGCCGAACCCCAGCAAGAGGCAGCAGCACAGCAAAAGATGGCTTGATGTCGGGCGCATGTCGCGCCATTCTGCCAAATTAAGCTGAACGACAAGGATTTCGTCATGACCAGCCCCCTCGCCGAGCCGAATTTCGCCCCTGCCGATGCCACCAGCCCGCGCGTACTGGTAGCCGACGACGACTTTGGCAGCTGCCGTTTCCTGTGCGACGGACTGCGCTCGCTGGGTGCCCGGACGGAAACCTGCACGGACGGCATGACAGCGCTGGAACGCGCCCGCAGCGAGACGTTCGACCTGCTGCTGCTGGATTGCCGCATGCCGGGCGCCGGCGCGTTACGGATTCTCGGATCGCTGCGTGACGACGCACAAGCCCATTCGGCGGACAGCGTGGCGGTGGCCACCACCGCCGAACTGGCACCGGGCGACCGTCAGTCGCTGCTCGCCGCCGGCTTCAGCGAGATTCTAATCAAACCCTGCGGACTGACCGATCTGCAGCGCATGCTGGCGCTGGTGCAGCCGGACCGGTTCGAGGCCTGTGTGCTCGATGACCACGCCGCGCTGAACACCAGCGGCGACGCCACCACCATGCGCGCGCTGCGGCTGCTGTTGCGCGAGGAGCTCGCCCTGCTGCATCAGGAGCTGGACTCGCTGAGCCGGGACCCTGCCGGCTTCAGCGAGCGACTGCACCGGCTGCGCTCATCCTGCGGCTTCTGCGGTGCTGCGGCGCTGTCGTCGCAGACCATCCTGCTGCAGCAACAGCTGTCGCAACACGGCGCGACCCCAGCCGCACTGGCAAGATTCCGCAAGGCACTGCTGACAACGCTGCAGGCACTGGATCGCTAACGGTTCGCTGGTTGCCGCGAAACCGCCATCGCCAGAACTCGCCAGGCGCGCAACTCACCGCCACCCAGATGGAAGCGGATGACCTCGCGCATCATGTCGCGCAAAGATTTCAGGCCCACGTTGTCGGGCATCTCGTCCTGCTCCAGCGCCAGCAGGTCGCTGCCGCGCAGGGCGTGGGTGCTGCCGGCAGCACAACGTACGGCACCCTGCTCGACCCGGTAACGATAAGACGCTTCAGGTGTCAGGGCTTCGCCGGTGTTCGCGTCGTATTGCAGCTGCAGGCCGTAGCCGATCGCCTCCAGCAGGTCGCGCTCGAAACGGCGCAGACTCCACGCCAGCGATTCGCCGGCGGTCAGCCGAGCCAAGGTCTGCGCATAGGCATCGAACAGCAGCGGAAACGGATCCTGCCGACCGGTCAGGCGCACCACCAGTTCGTTGAGATACAGCCCGGCCAGACCGGCATCGCCGGACAAACGCATCGGTGTTCCCACCGCTTCGATCGCAGTCAGCGTGGCCATCTCGCCGCGCAACAGCAGATCCATGGCCAGCGGCTGGAACGGTTCCAGCTGGGCCCGGCGCAAACGCGCGCGTTCGCCGCGCACACCGCGTGCCACCACTCCGAGCCGGCCATGTTCGCGGGTCAGGCATTCCAGCAACAGCGACGTTTCGCGATAAGGCCGCGCGTGCAGGACGTAGGCGGGTTGCTGTTCAAGGCGCATGCGGTGGAATCACAAGGATGAATCGGAAAAGCCAGGCACTGCCGTGGCGAATCCCGACTCCATGTGCTTAATCGGTATAGCCGAATTTCTTCAGCATGTTCTCGTCGTCGACCCAGCCCTCGCGCACCTTCACCCACAGCTTGAGGAACACCTTGCGCTCGAACATGCGCTCCATGTGGCGGCGCGCACTGGTGCCGATGGCCTTGAGCTGGGCGCCACCGTTGCCGATCACGATCGCCTTCTGACCGGCGCGCTCGACCCAGATGATCGCGTGGATTTCGGCGATGCCGTCGGGACGGTCGCTGAATTGCTCGATCTCCACCGTGGTCGCGTACGGCAGCTCCTGATCGAGCCGCAGCATCAGCTGTTCGCGCACCATTTCTGCGGCGAGGAAGCGCTCGCTGCGGTCGGTGACTTCGTCTTCGCCGTACACTGGTGGTGCCACAGGAAGGCGTTTCAGGATCGCCTGCTCCAGTTCCTTCAAGCCCTGTTCCTTGAGCGCGCTGACGTAATGGATTTCGTCGTAGCTGTGCTTGGCCACCAGATCGGCCACGAACGGCAGCATCACCGTCTTGTCCTTGTTCAGATCGACCTTGTTGATCACCAGCAGGCGCGGCGACGACTGCTCGACCAGCGCGGCATACAGCGCTTCGTCCTCGTCGGTGAAGCGGCCGGCCTCGATCACCTGCACCACCAGGTCGACGTCGCTGATCGCCGAACGCGCGGCACGGTTGAGGCTGCGGTTCATTGCCCGCTTGGCGCCGCGATGCAACCCCGGCGTGTCGACGTACATGATCTGCCCGGCCTCGGTGGTGTTGATGCCGAGGATGCGGTGGCGGGTGGTCTGCGGCCGCGGACTGATGATCGACAGGCGATATCCGATCAGCGCATTGAGCAGGGTCGACTTGCCCACATTGGGACGTCCGGCCAGGGCGACCGTGCCGCAGCGAAAATTCTCATGCGGCAAGATGCCGGCGGCGGGATCCAGTTCGTGGTTCATGACGTGATGTGCTCGACAAGTCGGATGGCAAGTGTAGTGCTTCGCCGGAAGCGGCATGCTATCGGCGGGCTCGCGCGCATGCTGCGGCCCAGCTGGCGCATGGAGGAAAACGGGAGAATCGGGATCCGGGGCAGCGATCCAGATCAGGGTTTGCGCTGCTGCTCCAGCAACTGGTTCAGCACGATCTCGGCCGCATCCTGCTCGGCGGCGCGACGACTGCCGCCACGGGCCTCGGCCGTGAGCGGCAACGGCTCGTCGATCGTGCAGCTGACATCAAAGGTCTTGGCATGATCCTCGCCATGACTGGCGGTCAGCTCGTACTGCGGCAGCGGCCAGCCACCGGCCTGCAGATGTTCCTGCAGCCGCGTCTTGGCGTCCTTGGAGGAGCGCCGCAACGCCGCGATGCGCTCGCCGAACAGTTCGCGCACGGTGTCGCGGCAGGCGTCGAAACCGCCATCCAGATATACCGCGGCGACCAACGCCTCGAATGCGTCGGCCAGGATCGAATCGCGCCGGAAACCACCGGTCTTCAACTCGCCGGGACCGAGTTTCAACTCATCGCCCAGCTCCAGTTCGCGCGCGATCACGGCCAGCGCCTGGCCATTGACCAGCTGCGCGCGCAGGCGCGACAGCTCACCTTCGTTGGACTTGGGATGAACCTCGTACAGCAGCTCGGCGATGATCGCGCCCAGCAGCGCGTCACCGAGAAATTCCAGACGTTCGTTGTTCGGTTTGCCGATGCTGCGGTGGGTGAGCGCCAGCTGCGCCAGCGCCGGATCGCGAAAACGATAATTCAGCTTCAAAAGTTACTGTTCCACATTGCCCTGCAGCGGCACGCTCTTGTTGAAGTGCAGCAGGAAGTCGATGTTGTACATGAACGGAATGTCCTTGTCGTAGGCCACCTGCAGCTGGCTGGAACCACCGGCATCGCGCTTGATGGTGATGTCCGCGGGCTTGATGGTGGCGTCGTCGACGTACTGGAACCCCATCTTGAACATCAGGCCACGGCGGATATCGTCCAGCGTCTTGCCATTGGTGCCCTCGGTGGCAACCTGGTTCATCGCCTTGACCACGCCCATGTATTCCGAATACGACGGAAACAACTTCATCGCCATGAAGGCGAAGAAGCCCACGATGGCCATGATGAACAGGAACCCGATCAGGGTAACGCCCGACTGCTTCGATTTCATAGTCCCCTCGCTATACCGCATGCTGCGGCGTGCCCATCGTCTGTGGATGTTTTGCGGATCGCCCGCTCGATCCGTCTGTCGTGCCGATTATGCCAGCGGATTCTCGCACTGTTGGCGATCCGGTGTACGGGGCGTTTCGACCCCGTCACGCTTTGGTCCATCGACAGATCAATGGATTACCGTGCCGATCCGCGAGAAATCCACGCCACCGGTACCCCAACCCTTCCAGCTCATCCAGATCAGGAACGCCTTGCCGGCCAGATTCTGTTCCGGCATGCAACCCCACCAGCGGCTGTCGAGACTGTCATTGCGGTTGTCACCCATCACCAGATAACAACCCGCCGGCACCTTCGAGGGCACCCGGTCGTTGGGAATCGAGTTGGGCGTGGTATAGGCCGGCATCTGCGCGGTGGTGTGGTTGACCACGCTGCCGTCCTCGCGGTGGAGGTGCTCGGTCCAGACCGTGGCGCCCATGTTCAGCATGATCTGGTCCACGCTGCGTTGTGGGTTGCCCTGATACGGGCCAACCTCGTCAGCCTTCACGCTCTGGCCGTTGATCAGCAGGTCGGCGCCATGCACTTCAATGCTGTCGCCCGGCAGACCGATCACCCGCTTGATCCAGTTCTGCTGCTGCACCGGCGCATGCGGGTCGTTGCAGCTCATGTCGCCGCTGCGCACCAGCGCACCGCCGTCCCGGCACAGATAGCCGGGGAAACGGAACACCACTACGTCGCCGCGCTTCGGCTCGTCCAGACTGACGAACTTGTTGTTGAACGCCGGCAGGCGCAGGCCATACGCGAACTTGTTGACCAGGATGAAATCGCCCACGTCCAGCGTCGGCATCATCGAGCCGGACGGAATCCGGAAGGGTTCTGCCACGAACGAGCGCAGCAGCAGCACCACCAGCACCACCGGAAACAGCGAACGGGCCCAGTCCACCGGCACCGGATCGCGATACTCGTCACCTGCGGCGTCGAGGCGTGCCTTGCGCTTCTTGTACAGGAACAGCCGATCCAGACCCCACACCACGCCAAACAGCACGGTGAGGGCGAGCAGAATCGCCGAAAAATCGAATTCCATGCCTTAACTCCAGGTTGCCCGATGGATCATCACTGATCGCACGTATTATTTGTCCACTTTCAGTACGGCCAGGAAGGCTTCCTGCGGGATTTCCACCCGGCCGACCTGCTTCATGCGCTTCTTGCCTTCTTTCTGCTTCTCCAGCAATTTCTTCTTGCGGCTGACGTCGCCGCCGTAACACTTGGCCAGAACATTCTTGCGCAAGGCTTTCACGGTCGAACGCGCGATGATCTGCGCGCCGATGGCGGCCTGGATCGCCACGTCGAACTGCTGGCGCGGGATCAGATCCTTCATCCGTTCGACCAGTTCGCGACCTTTGCGGTCGGCGTGGCTGCGATGCAGAATCAGGCTCAGCGCATCGACGCGATCGCCGTTGATCAGGACGTCGGTACGCACGAACGGACCGGCCTCGAAACGATCGAAGTGGTAGTCCATCGAGGCGTAGCCGCGCGAGACGGATTTGAGCCGGTCGAAGAAATCCATCACGACCTCGGCCAGCGGCATCTCGTAGCTGATCTGCACCTGCGTCGCCAGATACTGGATCGAGCGCTGCACACCGCGCTTCTCTTCGCACAGCGTGATCACGTTGCCGATGTATTCCGGCGGCATGAGGATGTTGGCGACGATGATCGGCTCGCGAATTTCCTGCACCAGACTGGAGTTGGTCGGCAGCTTGGCCGGGTTGTCCAGCATCAGGATCGAACCATCGGTCTTGAGTACCTCGTACACCACGGTGGGCGCGGTGGTGATCAGGTTCAGATCGTATTCGCGCTCCAGCCGCTCCTGCACGATCTCCATGTGCAGCATGCCGAGGAAGCCGCAACGGAAGCCGAAGCCCATCGCTTCGGACGACTCCGGCTCGAAGAACAGTGCAGCGTCGTTGAGGCGCAGTTTGTCCAGCGCCTCGCGCATTGCCGGATAGTCGTCCGAGGACACCGGGAACAGGCCGGCGAACACGCGTGGCTGCATGGTCTGGAAGCCGGGCAACGGCTTGTCGGCCGGCTTGCCGGCGTGTGTCAGCGTGTCGCCGACCGGGGCACCATGCACGTCCTTGATCGAGGCGTTGATCCAGCCCACCTCGCCCGCGCCGAGCTTGTCCAGCTTCTTGCGCTTGGGCGTGAACACGCCGACGTCGCCGACCTCATGAGTCCGCCCGGTGGACATCACCAGCAGCTTGTCGCCGGACTTGATCTCGCCCTGCATGACGCGCACCAGCGACACCACGCCAAGATAGTTGTCGAACCACGAGTCGATGATCAGCGCCTGCAGGCGGTCGGTATCGCGCGGCTTCGGCGGTGGAATGCGGGCGATGATCGCCTCCAGCACCTCGACCACGTTGAGGCCCGTCTTGGCGCTGATCGCCACCGCATCGGTGGCATCGACGCCGATCACCGCCTCGATCTCGCCCTTCACCTTTTCGATATCGGCGGTGGGCAGATCGATCTTGTTCAGCACCGGCACCACTTCCAGGCCCATTTCGACCGCGGTGTAGCAGTTCGCCACCGATTGCGCCTCGACGCCCTGCGCCGCATCGACCACCAGCAGCGCACCCTCGCACGCCGCCAGCGAGCGGCTGACTTCGTAGGAGAAATCGACGTGGCCCGGCGTGTCGATGAAATTGAGCTGATAGGTCTTGCCGTCGCGCGCGGTGTACGGCAACGACACTGACTGCGCCTTGATGGTGATGCCGCGCTCGCGCTCGATCGGGTTGTTGTCCAGCACCTGCGCTTCCATTTCGCGGTCGGCCAAGCCGCCACAGATCTGGATGATGCGATCGGCCAGCGTGGATTTGCCGTGATCGATATGGGCAATGATGGAGAAGTTGCGGATCAATTCCATGGAGCGCTGGCGGCCTGTCGGACTTGGGTTTCACTGCCGCGCACCATGCGCAGCAACACATCGCCGAGGAGCGATGCTAACCCGGCATTATCGCATGGAACCCACCCTCGCCACCGCACCACACCGATGCGGCACGGGCGCCATCCGGCGTGGCGGGGCACCCGTGCCGCTCTACATGCCGACATCGGCCGATTACTTGTCGTCTGGTATTGTCAGGCCGATAAAGTTGCTCTGGTCGCCACGACGCACCAGCAACAGCACTGTATTGCCAGGCTTCACCCCCTTGGTCGCCGCCTGGAATTCGGCCACGCTGCCGACTTTCTGCTGGTTGACCATCAGGATCACGTCGCCGGCCTGCAAACCGGCCTGCGCCGCCACCGGGCCGGTGATGTCGCCGATGACAACACCCTGTCCCGACTTCAGTCCCAGTTGCTTGCGGGTGTCGTTGTCCAGCGATTGCACGGTCAGGCCCAGGGCAGCCGAACCGCCCTGGCTCGATGGCGGCATGGCGCTCTGGTTGTTCACCGCGCCCTGATCGCGCGAGGCCTCACTGATGGTGACGTCGAGCGTCTGCTTCTTGCCATTGCGCAGGATCTCGACCGGAACTTTGCTGCCCGGCCTGGTCATGCCGACCAGCGGTGGCAGATCCGCCGCCTGCTGCAGCGGTTGGCCGTCGTAGGACAGGATGATGTCACCAGCCTGGATGCCGGCCTTCGCCGCACCGCTGTCCGGATTGACCTCGACCACCGCCGCGCCGGTGCCGTTGTCGAGCTTGAACGCCTTGACCATGTCGTCGCTGACCGGCCCCATCGTCACACCGAGCTGACCGCGCGACACGTAGCCCTTGCTCTTGATCTGCTGCACCGCATTCATCGCCACGTCGATCGGGATCGAGAACGACACGCCCATGTAATCGCCGGTATTGGAATAGATCTGCGAATTGACGCCGACTACGCGGCCCTGCAGGTCAAACAGCGGGCCACCGGAATTGCCGCGGTTGATCGGTACATCGGTCTGGATGAACGAGGTATACGGCTGGTCCCGTTGACCAAGGTTGCGCCCCACCGCGCTGACGATGCCCTGGGTCACGGTGTAGTCGAAACCGAATGGCGAGCCGATCGCCAGCACCCACTGGCCCGGCTTCAAGCTGCGCGAATCGCCGAGGCTCACCGCCGGAAGGCTGCCGCCCGCATCGACCTTGAGCACGGCGATGTCGTAGGTGGGATCGGTGCCGATCACCTTGGCGGTCAACGTGCGCCGATCCTGCAGGCGCACGGTGATCTTGTCCGCATGATCGACCACATGGTTATTGGTCAGGATGTAGCCGTCGCTGGAAATGATGAAACCCGAGCCCAGTGAGGTGTGCTTCTGCTCCTGCGGTGACGGCATCATCGGCATGCCGAAGAAACGCCGAAGCATCTCGGCCTGCGGATCGTCGGGCATGCCCTGCCCGGGCATCGCCGTGCCACGTGTGCTGCGGCTCGCCCCCTGTTTTTCGCCGCTGTACTTGGCCTCGACGTGCACCACCGCAGGTGCATTTTTCTGCACGATGCCGGTGAAATCCGGCAACGCTGTCGCAGCCGTCGTCTGCGCCTGCACCCCGCTGACGCTGGCAAGACCCAGCAATGCACAGCACGTCAGGGTGCGCAAGATGGAATGTTTCATGACTCCTCCTTGGTTGACTTCAGCCGGGAAGACTTCTGGCTGATGGAATGACTTCAACGGCTGCGCACCACGGCGGGTCCGGACGCGCGCCTGCCGCCGGCCCATGTGTCAGGTCGGTGGCAGTGAAACCAGTGGAAAAACGAGCCGCGGGCAATCACACGCGAACTCGCTTTATTGCGCGACGGCGGCAGCCTGACGCGAGGTACCCGATGCCTGTTGCTCCGGGTCGAGCAGCAGCAGATAGCTGCCGTCGTTGTTGTCGAGCGTGCGGTAGCGGGGCATCGACGGATAGGTCGACAGACGGCGCGCATACGCCGACTGGTTCTGGCCGAATGGCACACCCAGCGTGGCCGAAGCCTGCTGACTCAGCAGCCCGGCGGAATTGCCGCTCAACCATGGCGGCACGACGGCGGGAGCGGTCGGCTTGCTGATCGGCGTGACCGCGGCGACCGTGTTGGTCTGCCGCGTGGTGGATGCGGTCAGGCGCTCGGTATCACCCGTCGGCTGAGCGATCATCAGGGCCGCGGCAGCCACGCTGGCGGCAATCGCACCGCCAGTGGACCAGCGCAGCCAGTGACTGCGCCTGGATGTGGCAACCGCCGGCACCGACTCTCGTTCGATCGCCTGCATCACCCGCGCGGCAAACCCGGGCGATGCCAATGGCGGCAACTGCCGACGCAGACTGTCGCGGGCAACGTGGTAACGCGCCCAGCTCTGCTGCAGCGATGGATCGTGATCGAGCCGGCGCAGCAGGAAACGCAGCTGCTCCTTCGACAGCTCACCATCGATGCCGACGGAAAGACTCTCCGGGAGGTCTGGATTCGAGTCCACCTGATTCATGCCTGCCTGATTCATGTCTGATCCTCAGCGGTCCGACAACAAGGGCCGCAGCTTTTCGTCAATCGCTTCGCGTGCCCGGAAGATGCGCGAACGCACCGTACCGATCGGGCAGCCCATCGCTTCGGCGATTTCATCGTAGCTGAGGCCATCCACTTCACGCAGCGTAATGGCTGTCCGCAGCTCTTCGGGCAAGGCTTGGACAGTGGAAAACACGGATTGTTCAATTTCCTGGCGCATCAGCTCGCGCTCGGGCGTGGCGCTGTCGTGCATGCGCTCGGCACCGGCCATGAACTCGGCGTCATCGGCGTCGATGTCGCCAGCCGGCGGGCGCCGCCCCATCGCCACCAGGTGGTTCTTGGCGGTGTTCACCGCGATCTTGTACAGCCAGGTATAGAAGGCGCTGTCGCCGCGAAACGAGCCGATCGCCCGCCACGCACGGATGAACGATTCCTGTGCGATGTCCTCGCACTCGGCATGGCTTCTCACATAGCGCGATACCAGCCCGATCACCTTGTGCTGGTACTTGCGCACCAGCAGGTCGAAGGCCCGCTTGTCTCCCTGCTGGACACGCTCGACCAGCGCGCGATCCAGTTCGTTTTCGCCCATCCGGGCCGTATCCGTCGTCAATGCCGTCATCCGCTGCGGAGCTTGTTTTGAACTGAACGCGGCGCTCAGACCACAGTCGGGCGCCCAAGTTCAGCATGCGTGGGTTATCGCCCTTCCACCATAACGCACCACCTGTTGGCTGGTTGTCATGCGCGGCCAAGCTGGTCCCCCGAGCCCTTCACAGACTCATGCCTGCAGTTATGGGGACGCCCGTCGCCGGCTCAAGCGGGCTCGGCCACGCGTCCTTCGAGCAGCCGTTGCCGCTCGGACAGCAGCTTGTCGAAACTGATCGGCTGCAGCGGTCGGCAGAACAGGTACCCCTGCAGTTCGTCGCAGCCATGGGTCCGCAGGAACTGCATGTGCTGCTCGATCTCCACGCCTTCGGCCACCACGGCGCGCTTCAGCCGATGGGCCATTTCGATGGTGGCGCGCACGATCGCCTCGTCGTCGGGGTCGACGCCGATATTGCGCACGAAACTCTGGTCGATCTTGATCCGGTCGGCCGGAAGCCGGCGCAGATAATCCAGCGAGGCCGCGCCGGTGCCGAAGTCGTCGATCGCGATATGACAGCCCAGCTTGTGCAGCGCGTGCAGGTTCTCGACCAGGTTCGGCGCAGCCTTGATGCTGATGCTTTCGGTGACCTCCATCTCCAGCAAGGTGGGATCCAGCCCGGTTTCGCGCAGCACCTTGGTGACGGTATCCAGCAGTTGCGGCTCCATCAGCTGTACCGCGGACAGGTTCACGCCCAGGCGCAGGCGCAGCCCGTAGCGCTGCTCCCATTCCTTCGCCTGGTGGCAGGCGGTGCGCATTACCCATTCACCGATCGAGACGATCAGGCCGGTTTCCTCGGCCAGCGGGATGAACACCGCCGGACTGATCATGCCCAGCTCGGGATGCTCCCAGCGCACCAGCGCCTCCATCCCGACGATATCCTCGGTCTCGGTGTTGACCTGCGGCTGGTAGACCACGCGCAGTTCGCCGTTGCCTTCGGCATGACGCAAGCGGCTTTTCAGCGCCATACCGTGTTCCCGCGCGTACTCCGGGCTCACCTCGTAAATCTGGAAATTGTTGCGGCCGAGATGCTTGGCCGCATACATCGCCTCGTCGGCGTGCTTGAGCAGGGTCTGCGCATCGCCCGCATCATCGGGGAAGAAGCTCAGCCCCATCGACGCGGTCACCTGCAGTTCGGTGCCGTCCTCGAGATACAGCGGTGTCTCCATCACCTGCACGATTTTTTCGGCCACGCGCAACACGTCGTCGTTCTTCACGATGTGGCGCAGCACGACGGTGAACTCGTCGCCGGCATAGCGTGCCACCGTGTCGGAGGCACGGATGCTGCCGCACAGGCGCTGGGTGACTGTCCGCAACACCTGATCGCCGGCGGCATGGCCGTAGGTGTCGTTGATCGCCTTGAAGCGGTCGAGATCGACAAACAGCACGGCAAAGCATTCGCCGTTGCGGGTTGCCTCGCGGATGATCGTGTCCAGCCGGTCGTTGAACAGCAGCCGGTTCGGCAAGCCGGTCAACGCGTCGACCAGGCCTTCGGCACGGCCCTGCTCGCGCGTGCGCCCCAGCTCCAGCACCTGCGCGAAACGGGCCGCGGCGCAACGCAATACCGGCTCGATGATGCCCATCTCGCCGAAGCTCTTGCGACTGCCCGCCAGCATCGCGCCAAGCACGGTGTGGCGTTCGTCGAACAGCGGCAAACCGGCAAAACCGACCAGGCCGAGATGCTGCAACAAAGGGTCGATCGGTGCCAGCCGTTTCGCATCGGACCGATACATGATCGGCTTGCCACCCAGCACCAGTTGCAGGGAACTTTGCAGTTGCGCTGGCGGCCACGCCGGATCGTCACCGTTCCACAACTGCAGCAGCTGGGTCGGCCCATCGGCACCGTCCTGACGCGCCGACCAGACCGCGAGGTAATCCAGCCCCAGTTCGTCGAACAGCAGGCGGCCGGCCGCGATCTGCGCATCAACGCCACTGGTCGAGGCAAAGATCCGCGACAGCAGCGACAAGGCAGCCTCGGCGCGCAGGTCGGCGCGATCGCTGCGGAACATCAGTGCCAGCGCATCGCGCCCCGCGTGCCGTATACGCCTCACGCTGGCCTGGCCAGTGTCGACTCCCTGCGCCGACTTGCGCTGGCATGGATACCAGCTGCGATCGGCCTCAGCCAGCACCTGCGCGATCGGGATACCCTCGAAGCGCAGCACCGTGGACAGCGGCAACCCTTCCCACTGACTGGCGTGCATACGGCTGTGCCGGGCCAGCGTCGGGCTGACCTCGATCAGGCGATTTGTCTCTGCGTCGGCGATCAGCCACTCGCTGTCGCCTTCCTCGAACACGTAGCGGTAATCCTCGTGCGCATCACTGGCCGGCGCGATGGCCGCCCTGCGCGGGCCCAAAACGCCGGTCTGCGAGCGGCGCCAGCGCGCCACCAGTTCGTTGCCGATCTGGGCGGCGGAAAGCCAGTCCGTGATCCCCGCCGGCAGATCGGCCGGACTGAGCGAGGCTTCCTCGGCCAACACGACAATCAGCGGTGTATCGGCCCCACCCGGCAGGCGCCTCAGCTGCTCGCAACTGTTCCGAGCCTGCTGCTCATCGCCAGCCAGCACCATCACCATCAGCTGCAGCGGCGGCAATGGTGGGCGCCCTTCCAGCAGGATCGCCGCATGTGCCACATCGCGCGCGCTGAGGATTTGCGGATAACCCGCCTGATCGAGCGCATCGAACAGGCTGCGACGCAATTCGCGCTGTGCAGCGACTACCAGGATGCCGGAGTTCATGGAGGTATCCGCCTCAGACCAGCCAGCGGCCATCGCGCAGACGCAGGCGCCGCGGCTGGCTGTCTTCACTGCTCAACCGTACCGCCAGCTCCCCGAAGTGTTCAGTCAGTGCCGTCGGCGCATCGATCAGCACGACGCGGCGCACGTGCTCCTTCGGTGCGCGGGCAAGTTGGCGCAGCAAGGTGACGTCCATCGCTGACAACGGCAATTCCAGTCCCAGCAGGAAATAGACACCGAAATGCATGCTCTGCTGCATGTAACGCAATGCATTGCCCAAACGCTGGCAGTCCGGCACCCGTGCATGCGCGTCACGCAGGCTGCCTAGGCCAGTGTCGGGCTGCCACAGATACACCGCCTGTCCGGTATGCCGGGCGATTGCGCGCACCTGGTCGATCAAGGCATGGACATCCTTGCTGTCCAGCACAACCAGGCCGCTGGGAGCTGCCAGAATCCGCTCGAAAATCTCGGCGCCGGCTTGCGGTGAAACGGAGGCCATAGCGGAAGTCATTGCGTCCCCGTCCCGTAGCGTCGGCAGCAGTGCCATGATGAATCGTCATGCCAGCAATGGAACGCGTGACCTGCCGGGCATTGCCCGGCCGTTGCGTGCGGCCCATTGAACCACGATGAGTCGCTGTTCAGCATGTGCGGCTCTTGCCGCTGTTCCATGCTCCGCCCAGCCAGCCTTGGCAGGCCACCCGACGGTTACTGGATTTCACACCGGCCCCAAGGCGTGGTCAAGCGAGCCCGTCACAACTCGCAATCAAGACGGCAGAAAGGTATGGTTCAGACCTCATCCACCATGCCTCTATCCCCATGTTCGAAGGACTGCGCTTCAACCACTGGAAGACCAGCGAAAGCGACGACGGTGTTGTCACACTGACGCTCGACCGCGCCAACAGCAGCGTCAACGCGATCTCGCGCGCGGTGCTGGATGAGCTGGAGCAGATCGTCGAGCGGTTGGCGATCGACAAACCGGCCGGCGTCATCATCCATTCGGCCAAGCCATCAGGGTTTGCGGTGGGTGCCGACATCAAGGCTTTCGTCGAGTACGCCAGGCACGACACCGTGCTGGAGAACATCGAGCACGGCCAGCGCGTCTATGAATCGCTGGCGCGGCTGTCCTGTCCCACCGTGGCCGCCGTGCACGGCGCCTGCATGGGCGGTGGCACCGAGCTGATCCTGGCCTGCCGCCAGCGTATCGCCACCGACGACGAAAAGACCCGGATCGCATTGCCCGAAGTGATGCTGGGCATCCATCCCGGCTGGGGTGGCACCGCACGACTGCCACGCCTGATCGGCGCGACCGAAGCACTGCCGTTGATGCTGACCGGCAAGTCGCTGTCGGCCCAGCGCGCGCTGGCGCTGGGCGTGGTCGACCGCCTGGCCCGTCCCGAGGAATTGCTGGTCGAGGCACGCCTGTTGCTGCGCCGCCCGCAACCCCATCCCTTCATGCGGCGCGCCAAGGCCTGGGCCAGCAACACCTGGCTGGCCCGCCAGATCCTCGCACCAATAATGTTCAAGCAGACCGCCGCGAAAGTGCGCAAGGAGCACTACCCCGCTCCGTTCGCGATGATCGACGTGTGGAAGCGCGGTGGCTCCAATATCCAGCAGCGGCTGAAGATCGAAGCGCGCTCGGTGGCGAAGCTGGCGAAGACACCGACCGCGCAGAACCTGATCCGCATCTTCTTCCTGCAGGAACGGCTGAAAAACCAGGGCGGTGACACTGATCCGGGCATCAAGCACGTGCATGTGGTCGGTGCCGGCGTGATGGGTGGCGACATCGCTGCATGGGCTGCGTTCAAGGGTTTCGACGTGACCCTGCAGGACCGCGAGATGAAATTCATCCAGCCTGCACTGGATCGCGCCCGCCAGTTGTACGAGAAGAAGCTGAAAACGCCGGAGAAGGTCGAGGCCACCGCCCGCCGCCTGCGCGCCAATGTCGACGGCAGCGGCATCGCCTCGGCCGATCTGGCGATCGAGGCGATCTACGAGAACGCTACGGCCAAGCGTGAGCTGTACGGCACCATCGAACCGCAGTTCCAGACCGACGAGATCCTTGCCAGCAACACGTCCAGCATTCCGTTGGATCAGCTACGCGAAGGTCTCAAGGCACCGCAGCGCTTCCTCGGCCTGCATTTCTTCAATCCGGTGGCACAGATGCCGCTGGTCGAAGTAGTACGCCACGACCAGCTCGATCCGACCATCGAGAAACGCGCACTGGCATTCTGCAAGGCGATCGGCAAGCTGCCGGTGGCGGTCAAGGGCACGCCGGGCTTCCTGGTCAACCGCATCCTGATGCCGTACCTGCTCGAAGCAATGCGCCTGTACAGCGAAGGCGTGCCTGGTCCGGTGCTGGATCGTGAAGCGAAGAAATTCGGCATGCCGATGGGCCCGATCGAACTGGCCGACACCGTGGGTCTGGATGTCTGCGCCTCGGTTGGCAAGGAGCTCGCACCGTTCCTCGGACTGGAAGTACCACCGGGCCTGGAAGACAAAATCGAAGCTGGCAAGCGCGGCAAGAAAGACGGCCAGGGCCTGTATATCTGGCAGGACGGCAAGCCGCAGAAACCCGAGGTCGACAAGGACTACATGCCACCAGCAGACCTGCAGGAGCGCATGATCCTGCCGATGGTCAACGAGGCGATCGCCTGCCTCGCCGACGGCGTGGTCGACGATGCCGACCTGCTCGATGCCGGCGTGATTTTCGGCACCGGCTTTGCGCCATTCCGCGGCGGCCCGATCCAGTACGCGCGCAGCGAAGGTGTCGACAAACTCAGGGCCAGACTGGAACAGTTGGCCCAGCGTTACGGCGACCGCTTCAAGCCGAAGAACGGCTGGGACCACCCGGCGCTGGCACTAAGTGGCTTCGACACACCGGACGCTCTCGCGAACTGAGCAGGACTGCCACGTTCAAGTAAAAACGCCCGGCACAGCCGGGCGTTTTTTTATGGTGCCCGACTTCACGTCCGAGCCAGAATCATGGTCACCACATCAGATCGTCCGGCACGCCATCGTCGCCCACGCCGCTCGCATTCGGATCAACCAGCAACGCCACTAGATGCGCATCGATGGCCTGCACCTGTTCGGCAATCTCGCGACTGACCAGCAGGTAACGACCGCCCTGCTGCACCACACCGAGCTCGCCGGCATTGAGTGCCGCCAGCTGTGCCGCGTCGACATGCACCCGACGGATCTTGCCGCCGTATTCGAAATTGCGCGGCTGGTCGGCCTCGGCCTTGTTCAACGCCTTGCCGTCGAGCAATTGCTGGATCTGCAATTTGCGTTCGCGCCGCAGCCGGGCCTGTTCGGCGGCCTCCTGCTCGATCCGCTTGCGTTCGTTTGCTTCGGTCTGCGCGCGTATTGCATAGGCCTTGGCCAGATCGATTTCCTCCCGACTCTGGCCCGACGATGGTCGTGAGGCGTGCGCATGCGGCTTGCCACCCTTGCGTGAAGGCATGCCGGACGGTGGCGACGGCGGGCGTTTCTGCTCGCGCACCCGGTTCTGTTGAACCTCTTTCACGATGCCGCTCTTGAGCAGCTGATCGCGCAGGGAATCGGCCATGCTGGTGTTCCGTGATCGGTATGGAGTCAGTAGTGCGGCGGCGGTGGCTCGTTGTGCGGGTCATCTGCCGGCGCCGCGCGCATCGACGAGAGTTCGCCACGCAGATCGCGCAACGCCCGCTCCAACGCTGCAATGCGTTGCGACTGATCGGCATCCGCCGCCGTCAACGCCTGCACCGCATCGTCGACGAAGGTCAGCTTGACCTCCATCTCGTTGAGTCGCTGTTCGATCGTCTCGTCGCGATCACTCATCGACGCATCTGCAGGCTGCGGCCGCGGCCGATACCGTAGTAGGCCAGTCCTGCTTCCTCCACTGTGGCCGGCTCGTACAGGTTACGCCCGTCGAAGATGGCCGGCTCGGCCAGCACGGCGCGGATAGCCGCAAAATCCGGGCTGCGAAACGCCTTCCATTCGGTAACCACAGCCAGTACGTCGGCACCTTGCAGGGCATCTGTGGCGTGCTCGCACAACACCAGATCATCACGATCGCCATACAGTCGATGAGTCTCTTCGCGCGCTTCCGGATCGAACGCGCGCACTTTCGCGCCGACACCCCACAACGCTTCCATCAACTGGCGGCTGGAGGCTTCGCGCATGTCGTCGGTATTCGGCTTGAACGCCAGCCCCCACAGCGCGATCGTCTTGCCCGCCAGCGCACCGTTGAAGTGGTACGAGATCAATTCGAACAACTTGGTCTTCTGCTGCCGGTTGACCGCCTCGACCGCGCCGAGCAGACGCGCTTCGTAGCCGTAACTGTGCGCCGTGCGCTCCAGCGCCTGCACGTCCTTGGGAAAACAAGAACCGCCGTAGCCAGCGCCGGGGTAAATGAAGTGATAGCCGATCCGCGGATCCGAGCCGATGCCCTGACGTACCAGTTCCACGTCGGCGCCGACCCGCTCGGCGATGTTCGCGATCTCGTTCATGAAACTGATCTTGGTCGCCAGCATCGCATTGGCGGCGTACTTGGTCAGCTCGGCCGAGCGCTCGTCCATCACCACCATGCGGTCATGGTTGCGATTGAACGGCGCATACAGTTTGCGCAGCACCGCCACCGCGCGTGCGCTGGAGGCGCCCACGATGATCCGGTCCGGTCGCAGGCAGTCGTCCACGGCCGCGCCTTCCTTCAGGAATTCCGGATTGGAGACCACATCGAACTCGACACTGGCGTGGCGCGCAGTCAACTCCGCAGCCACCGCTTCACGCACACGATCGGCGGTACCGACCGGCACGGTCGACTTGTTCACCACCACGGCATAGCGATCCAGATGCCGGCCGATGGTTCCGGCTACGGCCAGCACGTACTGCAGATCCGCGCTGCCGTCCTCGTCCGGCGGCGTGCCGACGGCGATGAAAATCACCTCAGCATGCGCGATCGCCGGAGCGGCATCGGTCGTGAAATCGAGTCGCCCGCCGGCATGGTTGCGCCGGACGATCGACTCCAGGCCGGGCTCGAAGATGGGAATCTCGCCGCGCTTCAGACGCTCGACCTTGGCCGTATCGATATCGACGCAGACCACGTGATTACCCATTTCGGCCAGGCAAGCGCCGGTGACCAGCCCGACATAGCCGGTACCGAAAATAGTGACCTTCATCATCGTTGTGGCGACTCCCTCGAAAACCAGCCGTCTATTCTAACCGGGTAGCGGGCGAGCAAGGCTGCTGACGGTCCCACAAAGCAGAAGGGCGCGAATCGCTTCGCGCCCTTCCGGCTTGCACGGTCGTGAGACCGCGACTGATTTATTACTTGCCGCCCGGAGCTGCGCCAGCCGGCGTCAGGCCGGTGCTGACCAGGGTCACGTCGAAGATCAACGTGGCATTCGGCGGCATCGGCGGCTGCGGCTCGGCACCGTAGGCCAGCGAGGACGGAATAAACAGCTTGTAATGACCACCGATCTGCATCAGCTGCAGACCCTCGCGGAAGCCCGGGATCACGCCAGCCAGCGGGATCTTGGCAGCGCCCGGCGGATTGTGCTTGGCCGAAGCGTCAAACACCGTACCGTCGACGAAGGTACCGGTGTAGTTGATCTCAACCGTATCGTTCGGACCCGGACGGGCGCCCGTACCCTGGCTGATCACCTGGTACTGCAGGCCCGATGCGGTGACCTTCACGCCCGGAGCGGTCTTGTTCTTGGCCAGGAACGCATCGCCTTCGGCCTTGTTCTTGGCGCCGAGCTTGGTCATTTCAGCCTGATACTTGGCCTGGATCTTCGCCATGAAGGCGTCGTGCACCTGCTTGGCTTCGACATCGCTCATGGTCGGCTTCTGACCGGACAGGGCAGCCTTGACCGCATTCGCCACGGCGTTCGGGTCCAGCTCATCGCGCATGATCGGCGGAACCTGGGAAGCAATCTCCCAACCCACTACGTAGCTGGCCTTGGCTTTGTCGACGGTACCGGCAGCAGCGCCAGCCGTCTGGGCGGATACGCCCGCCGTCATGCCCAGCGCAACGGCCATCGCGACCGCCGTCAGCGTGGGACGCAGAAAATGCTTCATTCGTAACTCCCTCATGTTTGGAAATGCCGGCGTTGCCGTCCGGGCCCCCCCGATGGAGGCAGGCCTCGCATTGTGCGGTGCTTGTCCGGTCTTGGCAACGATTCAGGGCTGTGACCGTCAGTCGGCAGAAAGGTTCACAGCCAAATCGATTCAACCTCACCGATCAGCTGCGATCATCCCTGGAGGGTTCTGGCTTGGGCGGCACTGGCTTGTCCAGTGTCTCCTTGAGCGCTGCCTGCAAACGCGCATGCATCCTGACCAGACCACGCCACAACACTATAGCCAGCACTACACCCAATACGATCAACGACAACGCAATACCCCGTGGTGGCAGGATGGTGGAGCCCAGCGCGCTGACCAGCAGGGCCAAAGCTAACAGGGTTGCCAGTGGAATGACCCGGGCCAGTACGTTGCGGATGGCCTGAGTATACGAACCGGCAAACCGTTCGCGTATGCCGATCTCGGCCAGCAGCATGCCCAGCGCCTCGGCCTTGCGGTATATCGCGATCAGCATCGGCAGCGACAGGAATAACGCACATGCCCAGATCAGCGTATGACGCAGATCGCGATGGATGCCGAAGATCGAGAACCAGCCCCAGTTGTGTGCATTGACGTAGGCACCAATCATGAACAACGTGACCACCAACAGGATGTTGATCGCGATATGCCACAGCAGTCGCCGGAAGATCGCGGCGATCGCGGCGTTCTCGTTGAACGGCTTGAGATTTTCCAGCCAGCCGCTGTAGCTGCTCGCGAGCAGTTGCACCGAACGCGGAGTCACCCGGCGCAGGCCATTCGCGAGTCCGCCAGCCGAGCGGGTCAGATACGGCGATGCCGCCATACATAGCACCGACACCGCCACCGCGATCGGATAGATAAAGGAGCTGATCACGCCGAGCGACAGCCCGAGCGTGGCAATCACGAACGAGAATTCGCCGATCTGCGCCATGCCCAGCCCCGAGCGCAACGCAGTACGTGCGTCGTGACCGACCACGAAGATGCCCAGACTGCACGCCAATGTCTTGCCGACGATCACCACCGCCGCGATAAGCAACGCCGGCAGTGCGTACTGCAACAACATTGCCGGATCGATCTTCAGGCCGATGGCCACGAAGAACAGTGCCGCGAACATGTCGCGCAATGGCTCGATCAGGCGCAGCACGCGTCCCACGCTGCGCGATTCGGCCACTACTGCACCAGCCAGAAAGGCGCCCAATGCCACGCTGAAACCCATCCAGGCCGCCAGCAAGCTGGCACCGAAACAGATGCCCAGCACGCTGACCAGTAGTGTTTCGTCGCGACCGAAACCGGCTACGTAATCCACCAGCCGCGGCAGCAGCAGCAGACCGAGAATCATCCCGACGACCACGAACAGACCCAGGTGACCGATCAGCGTGAACGCCGCCTCCGCCTGCACCGAACCGCCAATCGCCACCGCCGTCAGCAATGTGAGCATGACGATGGCCAGCATGTCCTCGGCGACAAGCAACCCCACCACCAGCTGGGCGAATGGCCTCTGCCGCTGCCCTCCTTCGGCCAGCGTACGCGTAGCCACCATGGTCGATGACAGCGAGATGATCGCGCCCAGAAACAGCGCATCCATGCCGGTCCAGCCGAACAAGCCGCCAAGGCCATAGCCGATCCACAGCATCAAACCGACTTCACCCACCGCCACGGCCAGCACGCCGATGCCGACCTCACGCAGTTTGCGTACGCTGAACTCCAGGCCCAGCGTGAACATCAACAGCACCACACCAAGATTGGAAATGTCGTCGATCGCACGCGGATCATCCACCAGCATGCCCGGTGTATGCGGCCCGATCAGCACGCCAGCGAGGATGTAACCCAGCAGCACCGGCTGACGCAGGCGCTGGAACAGGATCGTGGCGGCGCCAGCCACGATCATCACCACGGCCAGGTCGCGAATGAAACCGATTTCGTGCATGCCTCGACTCTTCAATCGCACAAGTCACTGCAGC